>Ga0183098_10055_pt1 | contig 481246 bp, 404 predicted proteins | sample BioMet9_FD_128884 | JGI IMG/M metagenome (GOLD analysis project Ga0183098, IMG submission 128884) | Microbial communities from bioreactor (seeded with sewage sludge) at Lawrence Berkeley National Lab, California, USA - Biofuel... | ecosystem: Engineered > Bioreactor > Anaerobic > Unclassified ...
GAGATTGAGGGAACAAGATAATTATTTTATCCCATCAGAGAAAGGCGGAAGATAAACATCTTCCCCTTCTCTGAAAAAATATTCAATCTAAAATTCCATCAGTTGCATTTAACACTTGAATTTAGGATAACAAAAAACAGGGATAGTTTTTCCGCAACATCAATGTCCATTCACGAAATAACCCAATGAACACAATTATCAGACATACACTATTTGTAAAATCTAAACGATTCCTTAAATAACATAATTCCCTGTTATAAGAGCCATAATACAAAAAGAAATGATTAATTTTGCGGCGAATTGTAAAACTGACTACAAGGATGAATAACATTAATTCAGTATGTGTATATAGTGCTTCGAGTACTAAAATTGATCAGACATATTTCAATGCAGCAACCAAACTAGGTCAACTCCTGGCTCAAAAAGATATTCGTCTGATAAATGGTGCAGGAAGTATTGGATTAATGAGAGCGGTTGCCGATGGTTCACTTCAGGCAGGCGGACAGGTTATTGGTGTTATCCCACGCTTTATGGTGGAACAAAACTGGCATCACAAAGGACTGACAAAACTAGTGGAAGTGGATTCAATGCACGAACGCAAAAAGTTAATGGCAGATCTTTCTGATGGTATAATAGCCCTGCCGGGAGGATGTGGTACATTGGAAGAACTTCTGGAAATTATCACCTGGAAGCAATTGGGGTTATACTTTAATCCGATTGTTATTCTAAACGTGAACAATTTCTTTGACCCGCTATTGGCACAACTTAACGAAGCCGTTGAGCAAAACTTTATGCGTCCGCAGCATGCCGCAATATGGAGTGTTGCCAGCACTCCTGAAGAAGCTGTAAATTTACTTTTCACCACCCCGAAATGGGATAAAGAAATACGCAAGTTTGCAGCAATATGATAATTGAGTTAAACGATAGCATCCAAAAACCTCAGGTTGTAACTCAGACTCAGGCTCCCGCTAAAGTCCAGACACAAACACAGACTTCTGCAAAGCCTCTGAATACAGCTGTGACTAAACCTCAGAGCAAGGTAAATACAGGAAATACAGCTAATGCTCAAACCAAATTATCATCTCAGGTTCCCAATAAGTCACAAGCTTCAACTGCTACTGCGGCAAATAATCAGGTTCAGAACAAATCAGTTGATGGAAGTCAGACTTCAACAAACACTCAGCCTCCGGCCAACAGTCAGATTTTATTCCCTATTATTCAAAACGATTCAATTAAGAAATCGCTTACTGAGAAAAGCGATACAATTAGTAAAGCAAAGGAAGATTCTGTAGCATCAATGCCTCTGTTTTATAAGAACCATTTTATTCCGGGAGACTCAATAAAATGGACATCATTAGGGCATCAACCATCAGGATTTAGTGGCATAGCAATACCATATCGCCTGCGAACAGATGATGTTATTACAGGGCTTTTGTTACTTTGTTTTATCATAACAGCATATGTATTTGCATTTGGTAAAAAGAGCCTTATCGAACAAGCAAAGAGTCTTTTCAGCAGAAAAGATCAATCAGAACCTTTTGGAAGAGGAACAGCCTCCGAGCTTCGCCACAGGATAATGCTCCGGATACAAACCTGCATTTTATTGGGCATCTTTATCTTTAATTATTTTCATGATTATAATCCTTCTCAATTCGAAAGAAGTTCCATTTATATATTATTAGGTACATATACGGCAGTATGTGTAACATATTATGCCTTAAAATGGATTATTTATAAGTTCCTGGGATGGATTTTCTTTGATAAAAATATAACATCATCCTGGTTAGAGTCTTATTCAACCATTATAAATTACCTTGGTATTTGCACTTTTCCATTAATTTTATTGATGGTATATTCTGAATTATCAGCATCAACAATTCTAATAATAGGTTTTATTCTGATAATAATTGCTAAAATACTCATGTTCTGCAAATGGTTAAAGCTTTTTTTCAGCAATTTGTATGGTCTTTTGTATTTAATTGTGTACTTTTGTGCGCTTGAAATTTTGCCCTGCATCCTTTTGGTTCAGGGACTATTACAAACAAATATCATATTGGAATTAAAACTTTAGGATTTTGAAAATAAAGAAAGTACTCGTATCGCAGCCTAAACCAGCCTCAGAGAAGTCGCCATATTACGACATTGCTGAGAAATACGGTGTTAAGATTGATTTCCGCCCTTTTATTAAGGTCGAAAGTGTATCTTCAAAAGAGTTTAGGCAACAAAAAGTGTCTATATTAGACCACAGTGCCGTGATTTTTACATCACGTCATGCAATAGACCACTTTTTTAGTCTTTGTTCTGAACTTCGTATAACGATTCCTGAAACAATGAAGTATTTCTGTATAACAGAAGCTGTAGCTCTTTACATACAGAAATATGTGCAGTACCGCAAGAGAAAAATATTTTTCGGTGCAACAGGAAAAATTGACGATCTGGTTCCCTCAATCGTAAAGCATAATACAGAGAAGTTTCTTGTTCCGATGTCTGATGTGCATAACGATGAACTAAAAAACCTTCTTGATAAAAACAAGATCAATCACACGGAAGCCGTAATGTATCGCACTGTAAGCAATGACTTCCAGGAAGGTGAAGAATTTGATTACGATATGCTGGTATTCTTTAGCCCATCAGGAATATCTTCTCTAATGAAGAACTTCCCTGATTTTGATCAAAAAGATATTAAGATTGGATGCTTTGGCCCTACAACAGCAAAAGCTGTTCGTGATGCTGGATTACGTCTTGACTTAGAGGCACCAACTGTAAATGCCCCTTCAATGACTGCAGCTCTTGATAATTTCATCAAGGAAACGAACAAGGGAGAAAAGAAGTAAATTCAATTATTAATTAATAATTCAATTCCGAGAGTTTTGTATTCACAAAGTTGTAACTTTGCGAATCAAAACTCTCGGCGTTTTTTATAGAACATGGATATACAAAGTAACGGACTAAATAAAGCTGAACGATTAAACAGCAAAAACACAATTGATGAATTGTTTTCGGGGAATAATAAATCATTCTCTGCATATCCCTTACGAGTTGTATATATGCCTGTGGAAAAGAAAGAATACGCTTTAGCTTCCATACTTATAAGCGTTCCAAAGAAAAGATTCAAGCGTGCTGTAAAAAGAAACAAAGTAAAACGACAGATAAGAGAAGGCTACAGAAAAAACAAACACGAGCTATTGAATGTTTTAAAGGAGAAAGAAAATGGATTAGCCATCGCTTTTATCTACTTGAGCAATGAAATACAACCAACAGAAGCAATTGAGGAAACAATAAAAAAGATTCTGAACAAGATTATAGAGAAGATACAATGAAAAAAATACTTTCGTATATTCTTTTACTACCTATCTACTTCTACAGGGCATGCATTTCTCCAATGACTCCTGCCTCTTGCCGATTTATGCCTACATGTTCGCAATATGCCATAGAAGCTATAAAGAAACATGGGCCTTTTAAAGGACTATATCTGGCTATCAGAAGAATTTTGCGCTGCCATCCATGGGGTGGCTCCGGCTTCGACCCGGTTCCGTAATCATATCTATGGATATTTTAGATATACATACTCATTCTTGTAAAAGCAATCCTTCACAGCATATATTCAGCTGCTTGCCTTCTGCTTTTTCACCGCTCGAAGGAGGATATTACTCTGTAGGTATTCATCCCTGGAATATCAATGCCGGCGTTAAAAGCGAATTTGAATATCTTAAAGAGATCAGCTCTCATCCCCAAATTATTGCTATTGGTGAAGCCGGACTAGACAAAATGATTCCTGTAGAATTATCTTTTCAGGAAGAGGTGTTCGGGTGGCAAATCAAACTATCGGAGGAACTTGGTAAGCCTCTTATTATCCATTCGGTGAAGACATCAAATGAGATTATACAGCTAAAAAAGAAATACAATCCCAAATCTCCCTGGATATTCCACGGATTCCGAGGCAAAAAAGAGATGGCAGAACAATTAATTGCTCACGATATCTATCTTTCGTTTGGAGAAAAATATCAGGAAAGCGCAATGACCAGCATTCCTTTAGACCATCTCCTTTTAGAAACAGACGAAAGCAACAAGACAATTACTGAAATCTTTGAAGCTGCGGCTAAAAGCCTCTCACTTCCTGTTGAACAATTAATTACCCAAGTTCAGCAAAACATCTCAAGGCTCTTTTTTAATCAATAAGTTTTGCTTGTTCAAATAAAGAGTCGTACTTTTGTAATCATAAATAATAAATAAAAGAATCATTCGATGAATTTTGTAGAAGAATTAAAATGGCGTGGAATGGTGCACGATATGATGCCCGGCACAGAAGAGTTATTAGCAAAGGAACAAGTTACTGCCTATTTAGGTATTGATCCAACTGCCGATTCATTACACATTGGCCACTTGTGTGGTATAATGATGCTGCGTCACTTCCAACGTTGCGGACACAAACCATTAGCTTTGGTAGGTGGTGCTACAGGTATGATCGGTGACCCTTCCGGAAAATCTGCAGAAAGAAATCTACTTAACGAAGAAACTTTGCGCCATAATCAGGAATGCATCAAAAAACAATTGGCTAAATTCCTTGATTTCGATTCAGCTGCATCTAATGCTGCCGAACTAGTGAACAATTACGACTGGATGAAAGACTTTTCTTTCCTTGATTTTGCAAGAGAAATTGGAAAGCACATCACAGTAAACTATATGATGTCTAAAGATTCTGTAAAGAAGAGACTTAGCAGCGAATCAAGCGCCGGAATGTCTTTCACAGAATTCACTTATCAGCTATTGCAAGGATATGACTTCCTTCACCTTTACGAAGCCAAAGGATGCAAACTACAAATGGGTGGGTCTGATCAATGGGGTAATATTACTACCGGAACAGAATTAATTCGCCGCAAGGTAGGAGGAGAAGCTTACGCTTTAACTTGTCCTTTAATCACAAAAGCAGATGGCGGTAAGTTTGGAAAAACCGAATCAGGTAACGTTTGGTTGGATGCGAAATATACTTCTCCTTACAAATTCTATCAATTCTGGTTGAACGTAAGTGATGACGACGCTGCTAAATACATCAGGATATTCACATCTTTGGAAAAAGAAGAAATTGATTCACTAATTGCAGAGCACTCAGAAGCTCCTCATTTGCGTACTCTTCAAAAGCGTTTGGCAAAAGAGGTAACTATCATGGTTCACTCCGAAGAAGATTACAATGCAGCTGTTGATGCTTCAAACATATTGTTTGGTAATGCAACATCTGACGCTTTAAAGAAACTGGATGAAGATACTCTTCTTGCAGTATTTGAAGGTGTTCCTCAATTTGAAGTATCTAAAGATCTGCTTTCTCAAGGAATAAAAGCCGTAGACTTATTTACTGAGAACGCTGCAGTATTTCCATCAAAAGGCGAAATGCGCAAACTGGTTCAAGGCGGTGGAGTATCATTGAACAAAGAAAAGCTTGCAGCCTTTGACGAAGTAATCAATACAGAGAATCTATTGGACAGCAAGTACTTACTAGTTCAGAAAGGAAAAAAGAACTATTACCTGATTATCGCAAAATAAAAAATATCTTAAAAAGTTTGGAAGATACAGCCAATTCAGCTATCTTTGCATCGCTTTTTAAGGAAAGCTATAAAGTTTGTCTCATGGTGTAATGGTAGCACTACAGTTTTTGGTTCTGTCAGTCAAAGTTCGAATCTTTGTGAGACAACAGAAAAGAGTCTTAATTATCAAATGATAATTGAGACTTTTTTTATTTCCCTCCACTAGGTAGAATAATCTATTCAAACGTATCTAATTATCAGTCAAAAGCAATATTTACATGAAATGGAACAAAAATGACATATAATTGGATCAATTTTACCACATTAAGAATAATCATTTTAGTAACTTTGCAATGTAGCCAATTATATAAACTACTAAAATCCATATAAAAGATGAAGACAAATTATGAGATTCGTTATGCTGCGCATCCAGAAGATGCTAAGAGCTATGACACAAAAAGAATTCGCAGAGATTTTCTGATCGAAAAAGTATTTACTGCAAACGAAGTAAATATGGTATATTCAATGTACGACCGCATGGTTGTTGGTGGTGCAATGCCTGTTGGTGAAGTTTTAAAACTAGAAGCTATCGATCCATTGAAACAACCAATATTCCTTCGTAACCGCGAAATTGGTATGTTCAATGTAGGAGGTCCTGGTATTGTAAAAGTTGGAGATGCTCAGTTTGAATTAGATTTCAAAGAAGCTCTTTACTTAGGATCGGGCGACCGTGAAGTTACTTTCGAAAGTAAAGACGAAAAGAATCCTGCTAAATTCTACTTCAACTCATTAACAGCTCATAGAAACTATCCTGATAAGAAAGTTACTAAGGGAGATGCCGTAGTAGCAGAAATGGGATCTCTTGAAGGATCAAATCACCGTAATATCAATAAAATGATTGTAAACCAGGTATTGCCTACTTGCCAGATTCAGATGGGTATGACTGAGCTTGCTCCGGGAAGCGTATGGAATACAATGCCAGCGCACGTTCACTCTCGTCGTATGGAAGCTTACTTCTATTTTGAAGTACCAGAAGATCAGGCTGTATGCCACTTTATGGGTGAAGTAGACGAAACTCGTCACATCTGGATGAAGGGCGATCAAGCTGTTCTTTCTCCAGAATGGTCAATTCACTCTGCCGCCGCAACACACAACTACACATTTATCTGGGGTATGGGAGGTGAGAATCTAGATTATGGTGATCAGGATTTCTCAGCAATCACAGATTTGAAATAATTACTCAAAAACATAAAATCATATAAATCAATGGCAAATTTTTCATTAGAAGGTAAAGTTGCACTTGTAACAGGTGCTTCTTACGGAATTGGTTTCGCTATTGCTACAGCTTACGCAAAAGCAGGAGCAACAGTTGTATTCAACGATATCAAACAAGAATTGGTTGATAAAGGTATTGCCGCTTACGCTGCAGAAGGTATCAAAGCTCACGGTTATGTGTGTGATGTTACAGACGAAGACGGAGTAAACGCTATGGTAGCTCAGATTGAAAAAGAAGTTGGTGTTATTGATATCCTTGTTAACAATGCAGGTATCATCAAACGTATTCCAATGATTGAAATGAGTGCTAAGGATTTCCGTCAGGTTATTGATATTGACTTGAATGGTCCATTCATCGTATCAAAGGCAGTTATTCCTTCAATGATCAAAAAAGGTCACGGTAAAATTATCAATATCTGCTCTATGATGAGTGAACTTGGCCGCGAAACAGTATCTGCTTATGCAGCTGCTAAGGGTGGTTTGAAGATGTTAACTCGTAACATTGCTTCTGAATATGGTGAATTCAACATTCAATGTAATGGTATCGGCCCAGGTTATATCGCAACTCCACAAACTGCTCCATTGAGAGAAAAGCAAGCTGACGGTTCTCGTCATCCTTTCGACTCTTTCATTATTGCTAAAACTCCTGCTGCTCGTTGGGGAACTCCTGAAGATTTGGAAGGTCCAGCTGTATTCTTGGCTTCTGATGCTTCTGACTTCGTAAACGGACATGTTCTTTATGTAGATGGTGGTATCCTGGCTTATATTGGTAAACAACCTCAATAATTAACAATATAATACCAATGTGCCGGTGTACCTCTGAAAAGAGATTCATCGGCACGTTCGTTTTATAGCATAAGCAAACATAATGAAAAAGACAATCTTTTTATTATTTGCAGCATTTGCGGCTGCTTCTTGCTCAAGCAGCAAGAACATTAATGTAAAGGTAACTAATGTTTCTTCGCTTGATAGAAATAAAGAAATGGTAGAGGTTTCAATGGCCGAAATCAGCACTAAGTTACATCTTGCAGATACAGCTCAGGTTATAGTTCTGGATAAGAACGATCAGCAGGTTCCTTATCAGATTACTTATGACGCAAAGCTGATTTTCCCTTCAACCGTTAAGGCTAAATCTTCTGAAGTATATACGATAAAGACCGGAGTTCCTGAAACATTCAACACGCTTACTTTCGGAAAACAATTTCCGGAACGTGTAGATGATGTAGCATGGGAAAACGACCGAATCGCATTCCGTACTTATGGTCCGGCTCTTCAGGCAACAGGCGAGAAAGCTTTTGGATATGACATTTGGGTAAAAAGAACAAACGACCTTGTTGTTGAAAACAGATATGCTATGGAACTTGACGATAGCACTAATGCCGAAATAAAAAGGTTGGCAGTAACAGACCCTGCAGCTTCAAAAGCTTTAAGAGAAAGAACTTCTTATCACTTTGATCATGGAAACGGGCTTGATTATTACAAAGTTGGTCCTACACTTGGAGCTGGAACTTCTGCTTTCCTTGTAGATGGTGAAATGGTTTATCCTTATTGCTACAAAACACAGGAAGTTCTGGATAACGGCCCCTTACGTTTTACTGTGAAGTTGGTTTATAATCCGCTTAACATCAAAGGAAATTCTGTTATCGAAACACGTATTATCTCTCTTGATGCCGGCTCACAACTAAATAAGGTAAATCTTACTTTCAGTAAAGTTAATACAGTTATGCCTTTGGCTACTGGTATTGTAGTTCACACCGGAAGCAATGATTATAAAATGTCTGCTCAAAAAGGTTATATTGCATACGCAGACCCTAAAGACCCGGTTAACGGACAAATTTATGTGGGTGCTGTTTTCCCGGCTAATGTAAAGGAAGCTAAGTTTATTCCTTTTAAAGGAGCCGAAGCTTCTAAAATTAAAGATGGAGCAGAAGGACATGTAACAGCAATCAGCGACTATGAACCGGGCTCTGAATTCATGTATTACTTCGGTGCAGGATGGAGCAAATGGGGTTTCAACTCTTCGGCCGACTGGTTTAAGTACGTAGATGAATTTGCACAAAAAGTACGCACTCCGCTAACTGTAACAGTTAAATAAAAGCATACTGATTTATAATACAGGAAAACTGTTCTGAATACTCAGGGCAGTTTTTTTATTTTCCGGCCGGATTATTTCAAATAGCTCCTTTATAGTTTTTAGCGACCTGCGCAGGTCGATTCTGCGAGTTGCGCAGGCTGTTAATACGAGCTGCGCAGCTCACTTTCGCGAGTTGTGCAGGTCGCTAAAGAGATTCAACCGGTAATCTATAAAGATTCCGTTATTGTTTTATAAATAGACTAGTGATAATACTTATTTAGTAAGGGTTCAATTGAGAAACGATCAGATATAAACGGAGAATCTAGGTGAAACCCGAAAAGCAGAACAATCATTCATCCGGCAAAATAGCCTTCAGATTCCGCATAAGGCCATCAAACTTTGCACGTTTTACGGCTGAACCTTTGAATAAAACACGATATTGCTCTACAGTCAAAGCCTTCCAGTCTTCTTCTTCCATTGAAAGAAGCGCCTCAGAAGGTTCAAAATCTGCAATCTGATGAGGAGAAGCAAATCGATTCCAGGGACAGCATTTCTGGCAATCATCACAACCATACAAATGATTACCCATTTTCGGGGCTATTCCAGGCTCTATTTCGCCTTTATGTTCAATAGTCAGGTAAGATATACAACGATTGGAGTTAAGGAGAAATGGCTTTTCTAAAGCCTTCACAGGACATGCATCCAGACAGCGGGTGCAATTACCGCATTTGCTCTGTATTGGGGAATCATAATCAAGCTCAATATCCAGAAAGATTTCACCCAGAAAGAAATAGGAACCCGCACTAGGAATAATCAGCTGAGTATTCTTTCCAATCCATCCAAGACCGGCTTTTTGCGCCCAGTAACGATCAAGAACGGGTGCTGTATCACAGAAAACTCTCCCGTTGACCGGTGCCAAGTGTTCATTAATGAAGGTAAACAGTTCTGTAAGCTTGGTTTTCATTACCTCATGGTAATCTTTTCCATAGGCATAATAAGCAAACTGCAGCTGTTCTTCTCTCAGCTTGCGCGAAGGGTAATAATTTAGCGCAACAGAGACAATGCTTTTAGTTCCTTCCACCAGCAAGCGCGGATCACATCGTTTATCAAAGTGATTATTCATATAATCCATTCCTGCCTGATTACCATCTGCAAGCCATTGTTCAAGATAAGCCATACTCTCTCCTACGGCATCTGCACGAGCAATACCACAAGCAGAAAAGCCGAGGCGTAATGCTTCGGCTTTTATTTGTTGAGAAAGTACTTCTTTATCCATTATAATAACTTAAACTGATAGCCTTGCTCAAGTAACCATTCTATAGAACGAGGTAAAGCATACTTCATGTTTTCTTCGGACTTCAGCGAATCGTGAAAGGTTATAATGGAACCATTACGCACATAATGCTTCACCTTTTCGAAAACCTGCTCGCCATTTAGTTTATTACTATAATCACGAGTTACCAAATCCCACATCACTATCTTATACTTCTTCCTGAGAACATAATACTGAGCAGCTCTCATGTGGCCGTGTGGCGGGCGAAAAAGATCTGACTTAATCATCTCATTTGCCTTATCAGTATTGGCCAGATAATTCTTCGTGAGGAATCCAAATCCCCTGATATGATTAAATGTATGATTCCCTACACGATGACCACGTTCAAGAAGCATTTTAAACTCTTCAGGGTGCTTGCGCACATTATCTCCTACCAGAAAGAAGGTAGCTTTAATTCCATACTTATCTAATAAATCTAATACCCAGGGAGTTATTTCGGGAATGGGTCCATCATCGAAAGTGAGATAAACAGCTTTCTCTTTCGGATCCATTCTCCAAATAGCCCCCGGATAAAGAGCCCTTATTAACTTTGGGGGTTGTTCAATAAACATCTTTTTTTATTCCATTATTTTGCACCGGTTCTCATTGAATAAGAAGCATAAAGTGCTTCAAATTTCTTTGAGTAATCTGGCAATAAAGACGATTTATATGCTTTAAGCAATTTATTTGTTTCGTCCAGAATATATAAATTATAAACGCATTCCTGATTACTTGCCGCAAGTTGTGAGTTATTCATACTCAAGTACCATCTTACATATTGGCTGGACTTGGTGAACAAATCGGTAAGAATCTTCTCTGCTTTCTGTTTCTGTCCAAGTGCAAAGTAGGCTTTAGCCATTTCCATTGATCCACTTTGGAAATCGTGAGGAACAGAAGCAGTAGGAATAACCTTACTTCCGTAATCAAGCAATTTCAAAGCTTTATCTTTCTTGCCTTGATTAACAAGTTGAAGAGCAAGCTGAGAGAACAATCTACGGTGCGAGTAACACATTCTCAGTACATTTTCGTCAAGATAAACTTTAGGATTATCCATTCCGCCCCATTTAAACTTGTTCATGATGTTATTATACATCTTCTCGCTATCCATGCGAGCACCAAGTTTAGCTGTATTAAACGGAGTAATACGGTAAGCAAGACCTTCCTGACAGAAATTATCTGAGAAACAAAGGTGATTTTCTGATCCAACAGATATTGCCATATAAACTGGACGTTCCCAGTTACATTCAGCAATCATCTCAAGCATCATCAATTCCGACTTACTGATTCCACGTTTACCCTTTAATGAAAGAGTCATATAATCTGGAATAACTCCATTCAATGAATCAGGAATCATCATTCCCGAACGTTTAATAGCCTCCTTATCAAGCTTGATAACTATACTATCTGTAGGGATAATCTTAAATTCTTCCTTATCTGAACGTACCCAATGCTTAAGAATGTTCTTTAATTCGAATGGGTTTTCACCAAAATTCTTTTTAGCTTCAGCCGGGTTACTCTTATAAAGAGCAAGAATTGTTTCTTTCACTTCCGGACGAACCTGGATATATTCGTTCACACCGGTAACGTATTCCAAACGGTTCCATGTAATAGGAACTGATGGAGAGTTATAAGCCGGACGTTTCATTTGGTCAATATACCAGTCTGTCTGCAAATAGCTTAAGTTACAAACACGAACATCGGTACGGAATCCTTCTGTTTCCTGATTATACCACAATGGGAAAGTATCGTTATCACCATTGGTAAAGATTATCGGGTTACCTTTAGTCTGACAAGAGTTCAAATAGTTCTGACCAATGTCACGACAAGCATAACGATCAGAGCGGTCATGGTCATCCCATGTCTGGCCAGCCATCTGAATTGGCACAATCAAACAAGCTATTGATGCAATAACAGCAGATGGAGTTTCACTAAGTTTCTTATTTAACAACCTTACTAATCCGGCAACACCCATACCAATCCATATTGCATACGCATAGAATGAGCCGGCATAAGCATAATCTCGTTCACGAGGCTGACTTGGAGTTTGATTCAGATATACAACAATGGCTATACCAGTCATAAAGAATAAGAAGAATACAGCCCAGAATCCCTGAATACCTTTTTGTCCGCGATAAGCCTGGAATATAATTCCGATTATACCCAGCAACAATGGAAGACAGTAGTAAACATTATGTCCTCTGTTGTTAGCAAGATCATCAGGCAACAAAGACTGATCTCCAACCAAAGCATTATCAATAAAAGGAATACCGGTTATCCAGTTACCATGTTCAATTTCTCCTGAACCCTGAATATCATTCTGTCTTCCGGCAAAGTTCCACATAAAGTAACGCCAATACATAAAGTTCATCTGGTAAGAGAAGAAGAATTTTATGTTCTCCAGCTGTGTAGGCATGTTAACAGTAACCATTTCGCCACACTGATCATAAGGAACATCATATCCTTCAATATTCATCCAATTCTTATATTGAGCTTCGTGTGCAGAACTATACATACGAGGGAACAGCATGTTCTGAGCATAAACATAGTCTTGCTGGTTACCTGCTGTAATATATTGGTCTTTTTCGTTTGGAGAAGCTTTTTCTTTTCTGATATAGATTGGAGCACCTTCTTCAACGACCGGAGAACAATAGCCATCTTTCTCTTCCAGTTTTACTTTGGATGAATAAGCTGGGCCATAGAAAAGAGGTCGGGTACCATATTGTTCACGTCCCAGATAACTTCCCAAAGTGAAGATATCTTCAGGAGAGTTCTGATCCATCGGTGTATTGGCAGTTGAACGAATAACGATCAATGCATAAGATGAATATCCAACCATAATCATCATAATGCAAAGCAAAGAAGTATTCAATGTACGTGCACTAATCTGATATTTCTTATTGATAAACTCAGCAAAGAGGTAAATTGCCAAAACAGCTAACACAATTGCACCAATTACAACACTACTTGTGCCGTGACCATAGAAAGGAATTCCTAAAAGCGCAACAGTCAGCAGGAATGACAACTTCATCTTTTTATCACTCTTTTCTACATAAGATTCATATATCCCCCAGAAAATAGCAGCTAAAAGAATAATAATATAAATAATAAGTCCTGTGTTAAATGGTAATCCGAAATCGTTTACAAACAAGAGTTCAAACCATCCTCCTACTTTTACAAAACCTGGAACAATACCATAAAGCACAATACCAATCAAGGCCATTGAACCTACCAATGCAAGCAAAGAGCCTTTTGCATTAGCGTTAGGATGTTTCTTGAAGTAGTAAACAAGTACAATTGCCGGTATACAGAGCAAGTTAAGCAAGTGCACACCGATAGACAGTCCGGTAAGATATGCAATCAGTACAAGCCAACGATCAGAATGAGGCTCATCGGCCACATCTTCCCATTTCAATATTAACCAGAATACAACAGCAGTGAACAAAGAAGAATAAGCATAAACTTCACCTTCTACAGCACTGAACCAGAAAGTATCTGAAAACGTATATACTAAAGCTCCCACAAGACCACTACCCATAATGGTAATAAGCTGGCTAAGCTTTGGTTCTTCACCATCTTTTAAAACAAGCTTTCTTGTTAAGTGGGTAATTGTCCAGAAAAGAAACATAATACAAGCAGCACTCATCAAAGCCGACATCGTATTAACCATCCTGGCTACCATTGCCGGATCACTAACGAATTGAGTAAAGAAATTAGCTGTCAGCATAAAGAAAGGTGCACCGGGAGGATGCCCTACTTCCAGTTTATAACTTGAAGTAATAAACTCTCCACAATCCCAGAAACTGGCTGTGGGTTCTATTGTCAGGCAATAGACAACGGCTGCAATAGCAAATGCAAACCAACCCGTCAGGTTGTTCACTAACTTGTACTGTTTCATTAAAAATATGTTTATATTGTTACATACGCGCGGCAAAGATAGAAAACTTTAATTAAAAATATGCAAGTAACGCTTGTTTTCAGTCTTTTAGGAAGTTCAAAGTTTAACTATTTTCATCTTTTTAATGATTATAAACATTAAAATTTTTACTTCTGTTCTTCGTGATGGTGATTCTTTATGATGCGGTGAGGAAGTTCGCCATGCCCCAACAGCTCAATAGGGCATTCAAACTTCTCTTCCAACCATTCTGCAGAGACCTCTGAATCGGGATGATAATCGAGCGTTTCATTCACACATGCTATTGTTTTTACGTTACTGATAACTGTACCAATATCATGAGAAACCAAGATGATTGCCCGCTCTTTATTTATTTCGGAGAGAGTTTCATAAAGGCGGCTCTCAAAACGCTTATCAATATAAGTATTCGGTTCGTCAAGAATTACAATTTCGGGATTAGAAACAATAGCTCTTGCCAGCAAAACACGTTGAAGTTGTCCGCCAGACAACTGACCGATAGTTTTTTTCTCAAGCCCTTGCAATCCCATGTGAGTAATAATTTCCTCAACCTGTGCATGGTGCTCATCCGAAAATTTCTTTATCAGAGACTTCTTACGGCTTAAACCCGAAAGAATTACATCATATACAGATATTGGAAATTTCTTATCAATTGCGCTATACTGAGGTAAATATCCCATCGACAAATTATCTACCGGTTTCTCGTCACGTAGAAAACGGATTTCTCCACTTTCAGGCTTCAGCAAACCCAGAATAAGTTTAATTAATGTGGTTTTTCCTCCGCCGTTTGGTCCTATAATTCCTAAGAAATCACGCTCATAAACATTCAGGTTTACATCACGCAACACAGGTTTATGATCATAACTTGCAAACAGATTTTCTATTTCAATAATCTTGTTCATCGTTTCAATGCTTGGGCTATTCTAATCATTTCTCCTTTCCAATCATAAGAAAGAGGATTAATGCGCACAATCTTTGTTCCGGTTTCTTTGGCTATTAATTCTGCATTACTCTTATCGAACTCTTCCTGCACAAAGATAACCCGTACTCCCTCTTTTTTGCATGTCTGCATCAGTTCTTTCAACTGTGAAGGTGAAGGCTCTTTTCCTCCGGCTTCAATAGAAATCTGATGCAATCCATAATCGCGTGCAAAGTAAGACAGAGCAGGATGGTAAATCATAAACGATTTATCAGCTCCTTTTAATATTGTTCGAAGTGTATCATCAACAGCTTTTATCTCTTGTTTTAGCTTATTACATCTCTGGATATAATAAGATTTGTTTTCTTTATCCAAAGAACATAGAGCTTTACAAGTATTATCTGCTATAATTTTTGCATTAATTGTTGAATTCCAAATGTGAGGATCAGCCTCGTTTGATGAATGATGATGACCATCTTCACTATCATGGTGATGGGTTCCAAATACTAGTTTTATCCCAGCAGATGTATCGAAAGGACGCATCTGAGGAGCATTCTCCATCAAACGACTAAACCAAACCAGCTCAAAACCTATATAACCAATGCGAAGATAGGCTTCACTTTTACCAAGAGAAACCAATTGGGCAGGAGTTGGGTCGTAGCTCTCGGGGCTGGTTCCCTTAGGCACCATGCTTATAACAGAATATTTATCTCCAGCTATTTGCTCTGTAAAATAACGCTGTGGCTCAATAGTAACAGTTAATATTCTTTTACCAGACTCTTTTTTATTTGTACATCCGATAAAGCTAATACTGATTAATAAAGATAGTGCAATAAGTATTTTATTCATAATTTCGTTTTAATCCGTACTTTGCAAAAGTAATTATAAATATTGATAGTAAGATGAAATTCCTTACCTTTGTTGGCAAAACAAGGGGTCCAAATAAATAATGGAAACAAAACAAAAATCACTTTTATCCGAGATAGAACTTACGGCAGACGGGAGCCATACACTTTTTGTTCCGTCGATGAATGAGCATTATCACTCTGTAAACGGAGCAAAAACTGAAGCAGAACATATCTACATAAACTATGGTTTCAAAGAAAGTTGTGCCTCTCTTGTCAACGTACTGGAAATTGGTTTTGGAACTGGATTGAATGCTTTTCTTACGTTGGTTGAAACACAGAAACTGCAAAAAAAAACTGTCTATACAAGTCTTGAACTATATCCATTATCTCAGGAAGTAATCGAGCAACTGAATTATCCAAGTATCATATATCCGGAGTTTTCAAATCTTTATTTTGACTTACACCGCGCTGAATGGAATAAGCTGTGCAAAATCTCAGCTGATTTCTCTTTATTGAAAGTCAATATCGATTTTACTCAGATATCTCACGCCAATGAATCTTCAAAGTGGAAATTAGGAACTATAGACAATCAGTCCATCTCTTATGATGTTGTCTATTTTGATGCATTTGCACCAGAAAAGCAACCAGAAATGTGGAGTCAAGATTTATTTGATGCTATATATGCTTCTATGAGCAATAACGGTATACTAATGACATATTGCGCAAAAGGAGTAGTAAGAAGAATGCTTCAAACTTCTGGATTTAAAGTGGAAAGATTGCCTGGCCCTCCGGGGAAAAGAGAAATATTAAGAGCCACAAAACAAGAAAATAATCAATTATAAATTATGTATCATTGACAGAAAACCGTCAACTGCATACAACATACAATATACTACAAATATATAACGAACCAATTTACCTACAAACATAGAAGAAGTAGTAAGAAGAACATTACTGCGCATAAAGCCCAATGCCATGGAAATAACTTCACCTATAGTTGGCAAGAAAGCAAAAAATGCCATCATGGCACCTTTGCCCTGAAGAAACTTTTGCATCTTTAAAATCTTCTCATGCTTTATTTTGAAATACTTTTCGGCCCATTCTATTTTACCTAAATATCCAATATAGTAGCAAGACATTCCGCCGGCTGTATTTCCCAATGAAGCCCAGACTACAGAATATAAAGGATCGAAGCCCAATTTTATAAGGACAACAAGTACTATTTCAGAACTGAAAGGTACAATACTTCCCGCAAGCATAGCAGAGACAAATAGCCCCGGATATCCCATATTAATAAAAAACTGCTGAACTGTAGCTATTATAGCATCCATAAATTATATATCAGAAGAGTTGCTAATCCTATTAAAGAAACAATAAAGAATATGTTTGAGCTGCGGCTCTTTGTCAAAGCAAAAAAGTGGCCGGCCAGGAAACTGAAACAAACCAATAATAAAGGAAATACTGTCACGAAATGTTGTGGCTGCAGTACTAATAGTACAAGCAAACAAGTTCCTATTAGGGAGAAAAAATTTAAATATGCTCTTGTGCGTATTTTATCTTGCCACCCGTTTATTAAACTATTAGTCACACCAACTACAAATAGCAAAATAATATAACTTATAGTTGCTACCTGCCAGCCCTTTAAAACTAAAAGATTAATAGGTTCAAAAGTAATAAGTGTCTGGAAAGGATGATAAATCATTTCCAAATGATTAAAGGTAAACGCATACCCTGCCAAAAACCAAAAAGGAAACATAATACCTAATAATCCGGCAAAGAAACTTCTTGGATTTAATGATTGGAAGTTGTAAGCGGCAATAAGATAAAAAGGAGCCAGATATAATAACTGAGGAAGAATTAAACCACTTAATCCTAAAAACATCCAGGAATAAAAAACATTTCCTGAAGGATTTGCTTGCTGATAGGACTTAAAAAGAAAATAGATAGATATTACCATGAAAAGCGTTGATGCCGTTCCAACATGCAACGGATACAACTCGGGACAAGCAGCAATAACTATCAAATAAAAAGAGGTCTGGATTGAAGCTCTAAGGCGTATAATACCAAAAGTATTATTAAGCTCAATTAATAGATAACTAATAAAAGCATAAAAAACGAAGTTTATTAATAAACTTATAGACTTGCCCAGAAAAAAAGGCTCCAGCATCTGCCAGACCGGTGACGAAGAATGAGAAAACACTGCTACAGGTTTAATAAAATAAACCCCAAGCCAGATCATAACAGACAATAACATAACGACAGGCAAAGTAATTTTACCTGTCGTTATTCTATGTTGTATACTTTTTCTTATCATCTATATTTATAAATCAAATCCAATATCTGAACGGAAATACTTCTTTTCAAAATCGATTAGTTTAGCAGCAGAGAATGATTGTGCCAAGGCTTCATCTTTATTATTGCCATAAGAGCTGATTGCCAATACACGACCACCATTGGTAACAACCTGACCATCTTTCAAAGTAGTTCCAGCATGGAATACAATGCTATCTTTAACTTGGTCTAGTCCACTAATCGGGAATCCTTTATCATAATGCTCAGGATAACCACCAGAAACCAACATTACACTAACAGCAGTACGAGGATCTTCTTCCAATACTTTTTCATCAAGATTGCCTGCAGCTACTCCTTCAAAAAGTTCTACAAGGTCACTTTTCACACGAAGCATCACTGATTCTGTTTCAGGATCTCCCATACGAACATTATATTCAATGACCATTGGTTCACCTTTCACATTTATCAGTCCTAAGAATATAAAACCTTTATAATCGATTCCTTCCTGAGCTAATCCCTCTACTGTTGGACGAATAATTCGCTCGTCTACTTTCTTCATCCAGGCAGCATCAGCAAATGGAACTGGAGTAACAGACCCCATACCACCAGTATTTAATCCTTTATCGCCTTCGCCAATACGTTTATAATCTTTAGCTACCGGAAGTACTTTATAGTTTTTACCGTCTGAAAGGACAAAGACAGAACATTCAATACCGCTAAGGAATTCTTCAATAACAACAGTTGCACTGGCATCGCCAAACATTCCACTAAGCATCTCTTGCAGTTCCTTTTTTGCTTCTTCCAAAGTTGGCAAAATAAGTACACCTTTTCCAGCGCAAAGTCCATCAGCCTTCAATACATAAGGAGCTTCCAATGTTTCAAGGAAATCAAGACCTTCCTGCAAATTAGCAGATGTTATACTCTTATAGCCAGCAGTTGGAATATTATGACGCATCATAAATGCTTTAGCAAATTCTTTGCTACCTTCCAATGTAGCACCTTTTTGTGAAGGTCCTATTACCGGTATCTTATTTAATTCAGAATCTTTCTGAAAATAATCATAGATTCCCTTTACAAGAGGATCTTCAGGGCCAACTACGACCATATTTATATTATTGTCAAGAACAAAAGCTTTGATAGAAGAAAAATCATCCGCCTTAATATTAACATTTTCTCCTACACTGCTCGTTCCTGCATTTCCCGGAGCAATATACAATTTTTCTATCTTTGGGCTCTGCGCTATTTTCCATGCTAATGCATGTTCTCTTCCACCCGAACCTAATAATAATAATTTCATAGTTGTATTGTATTATTTATTTAAGAAACTCATCAAAATACTGAGTCATTTTATTATTTAAATGTACACGGTCTTTACCTACAACACCATGTTCATGTCCCGGATAGATAAATAAATCCGGATAAGTGCCAGCTTCAATGCAAGCTTTCATAAAAGAATAAGTATGCTGAGGAACACAAGTAGGATCTACTCCTCCATGAATTACCAACAGATGTCCTTTCAGGTTACCTGCCTTGAGTTTCATATTAGAATCTTTGTAACCTTCCGGATTTGTTTCCGGTGTATCCATATAACGTTCACCATACATTACTTCATAATAACTCCAGTCAATAACAGGTCCACCTGCTACGCCAACCTTGAATGTATCCGGATAACGTAACATTAGATTCGTTGTCATAAATCCACCAAAGCTCCATCCGTGAACTCCAATTCTATTTGCATCAACAAATGGAAGAGTCTTCAGAAATTCAACACCTTTCATCTGATCTTTAGCTTCTACTACACCTAAGTGACGGAAAGTTGCCTGTTCAAATTCCAGACCACGATTTTCGCTTCCGTGATTATCTATGCTGAACATCACATAGCCTTTGCTTGCCATATAGATTTCCCAGCCACGCGCTCCACCAAGCCAAGTGTTGTTTACGACCTGAGCATGAGGACCACCATATACATAAATAACGGTTGGATATTTCTTTGATGGATCAAAATCAACAGGTTTTATCAAGCGATAATAAAGATCGGTTACCCCATCATCAGCCTTGATTGTTCCCATCTCAATAGTTGGAGTTTTGTATCCATCATAAGGATTACTTGCTGTAAGCAAATTATTCACCTTTCCTTTAGTTACATCAATAAGATCAATACAACGAGGTGTAGTGGTAGATACATATCTATCGATTACATATTTTCCTGAAGCCGAAAGCAGTGTTGTATGAGTTCCGGCTGCCGGAGTAATTCTCGTACGTTTACCTGTTTTCAGATTAACTTTATATGTTTGAGTTTCCAATGGACTTGCTTCGGTTGATGAAATATAAATATTGTCTCCTTTGGCATCAAACCCAAGGATATCCTTCACTAACCAATTGCCTTTTGTCAACTGCTTTATAAGTTTACCATCTATATTATATAAGTATAAATGATTAAAGCCATCTCTCTGACTTTGATAAATAAACTTAGTATTATCCCCTTTTAGAAATAATATAGGATGCTGTGGTTCTACATATTTCGGGCTACTCTCTTCAATCAGCATCTTCTCCTTATTTCCACTTTCTACATTATAAGAGAAAAGTTGAGAGTGATTCTGATCACGATTTAATTCAATATAATAAAGAGTCTTTTCATCCGGACTCCAAGCTATATTGGTAAAATAACGATCTTTAGGATTGCCAGCATTGAGATATATAGTCTTTCCTGTAGCTACATTATATATTCCAATAGTCACTTCATGACTAGTCATTCCCGCCATTGGATATTTTCCAGGTTTCACTGTAGCAATACGTGTATCTATATCTACAAAAGGATAATCGGCAACCATCCGTTCATCCATTCTGTAGAAAGCTAATAAATTTCCTTTTGGTGACCAGAAAGTACCTTTTGAAATTCCAAACTCATTACGGTGAACGCTTTGTCCACAAACAACGCCTTTTGGTTCATGAGTAATCTGGATATTCTGTCCTTTTGAATCAGCAATATAGAGGTTATTATCAATGGTATAAGCTACTGCATTATTTTCTTTGCAATAATCGTTATTCGCAGCTTTCTCTTTTACATTAATAACATTGGTTATTTTCTGCATCCCAAAATCATAAAAAACACTCTTTTGGGGCAAATCAATTTTCATGATTTTCTTTTCAGGAAAAGGAAAAGAAACTGAATAAAAATGACTGATCTTTCCTAGCTTCTGATCTCCCAACAACTTATTAACCTGCTCCAGGGTTATGATCGTGGTTTCTTTCATTTTGTTGGCAGGATCAATAGAAACAAGTTTATCTATATCCGGCTTTATACAAATATCACCCCACCATTGCAAACCATAAATATTCTCAGGAAGATGCTGAGCATAAGTAGCACCTCCCGGAATTAAATCGTCTATAGTGAATTCTTTCAAATTCTGAGCCATAGTTCCAGCAGATAAAAACAATGTTGCACCCAAGGCCATCATTAATTTTTTCATCTTTAATATGCTTTTTCTTTCTTGAAATCTTTATATTTTCCTCCAAAGATCTGGTATTTGCGGAATTCACATTCCAAAGATCCATTGAAAAGTGGAATTTTGCGAGATGGCTTCAATCCAATCTGATCAAAACATTCTTCACGATAACTTAAGATCCATGCGTCTTGATCAGTAAAGGCATGCTTCAGGCGTTCGCCAATCATTTGATATAGTCCCAACAAATCGCGAGTAGAGATACGTTCACCATAAGGAGGATTCATAACTATAACCGATTTTTCCTTTGGCTTTTCAAATTGTTGGAAAGGCTGTAATTTCAAAATAATTTCCTTAGACAAACCTGCAGCCTTTACATTATTGATTGCAATCTCGTGTGCCTGAGGGTTATTATCGTAACCAAATATTTTATGATCGAACTCACGCTCCTGAGAATCATCATTATAGATATTATCAAACATTTCCTGATCAAAGTCTTTCCATCTTTCGAATGCAAACTCTTTACGGAAAACACCCGGTGCAATATTGCGGGCAATAAGTGCAGCTTCAATAGGAATAGTTCCTGATCCACACATTGGGTCTATCAAGTCACATTGTCCATGCCAGCCTGTCATCAAAATCATTCCCGCTGCAAGCACTTCGTTTAATGGAGCTTCAACAGCTTCCTGACGATAACCTCTACGATGAAGAGATTCACCAGAAGAGTCTAATGAAAGGGTACATTTATTTTGTGCAATATGAATATTCAAAAGAACATCAGGCTTGTTGATACGTACGGAAGGGCGTTTGCCATTTAAATCTTTGAAATAGTCTACAATAGCATCTTTTACTTTGTACGCTACAAACTTTGAATGACGAAACTCTTCGCTAAAAACAACTGCATCTACAGCAAAAGTTTTATCTGCATCAAGGTACTCTTCCCAATTAATTTTTTTAATCTGATTGTATACCTCATCAGCATCCTTAGCGTTAAAGTGTTTGATAGGTTTTAAAATACGAATCGCTGTACGCAAACAAAAATTTGCACGATACATCATTTCTTTATCACCAGAGAAGGAGACCATACGTCTGCCAATCTGTACATCATTTGCTCCTAAATTAGTTAATTCTTCAGCTAAGACTTCTTCCAGCCCTTGGAAAGTTTTTGCTATAAGTTCAAATTGCATATATTATTTTTAAAATTTATTTTTTTGCTTTTGTTTGTACCAGTCTTGCTCCCGGCGGAACATCTTCAGTTACCCATATATTACCTCCAACAGTAGCCCCTTTTCCAACAATTATACGTCCCAGAATAGTAGCGTTAGAGTATACAATAACATCATCTTCAAGAATAGGATGACGTGGAATTCCTTTGATAGGATTACCATCATTATCGAGTGGGAAGCTTTTAGCACCAAGAGTTACACCCTGATAGAGCTTTACATTATTGCCAATGATACTGGTTGCACCAATTACAACACCCGTTCCGTGGTCTATAGTAAAATAAGATCCAATCTGCGCTCCGGGATGTATATCAATTCCTGTTTCAGAATGAGCCATTTCTGTAATGATACGAGGAATTAAAGGAACTCCAAGTTTCAACAATTCATGAGCGATTCTGTAATTTGTAATGGCTTTAATAGCAGGATAGCAGCAAATTACTTCTCCAAAGCTTTGTGCTGCAGGATCTCCATTATACGCAGCTTCAACATCAGTTGCCAAAGTACGGCGTAACTGAGGGAATAGTCCAATAAGCTTAGCAGCTAAATCTGCAGCTTTTGCCTGTTTAGATTCAGTATCCTCTGTACATTCTTCTGAAGCACCAAAACATAAACCAGCCATTATTTGCTTTGTAAGCAAACCAAAAAGCTTTTCAATATTTACTCCTATGTGATAATTGATAGTGCGGCTATTCACCGTTGAGTTTCCAAAATAACCTGGAAAAAGAATCGCACGCGAAAGCTCTATAATATCTTGAAGAATCTTGGCAGAAGGAAGTGGCTCTCCATCTTTATGCTGATGCATCAATCCTTTATATGATTCGCTTTCCGAAAGCTCATCAACAGCTTGTGTCAGAATGTGAGTAAAATTCATTGGACTCATAAGTAATCCCTACTATTTATAACTGCGCAAAGTTAGGAATTATTGCCAATAATACAATGAATTAGCTTTGAAATCTCACGTTTATTAATAATTGAACAACATTACCCTATTTCTTAATTTTCTTCTGTAAGAAAGTAAGGGCAGAACAAATATCCATAAAGTATTTTTAGGGTAAACAAAAAGAACCGGCAATCAATGCTTTTTTATAAGCAATTGATTGCCGGTTTATATTATGCTATTATTCTAGTAAATATGAATTATTCAGCCAGAACACCTTTAAGGGTAGCAGAGCTTGCTTCATTGATTGTGACCTTAACAAAATCACCAATTCTATGATTTCCTCTGTCAAATACAACCACACGGTTCTGTTCTGTTCTACCAACAAGCTGTTCACGAGAACGTTTAGAAACGCCTTCTACCAAGACTTCATAAGTTTTGCCAATACAACGCTTATTACTTTCAGCCGATAGTTGATTCTGTAATTCTATAATCTCATTCAATCGGGCCACCTTCACCTCTTCAGGCACATTGTCTTCCAAATTTTTAGAAGCGTAAGTTCCTGGTCGTTCTGAATATTTAAACATGAAAGCAGAATCATAAGCACATTCTCTCATTAACGAAAGAGACTCCTGATGATCTTCCTCCGTTTCAGAATGGAAACCAGAGAATATATCGGTAGACAATCCACAATCGGGGATAATTCTCTTTATTGCAGCAACTCTTTCCAGATACCACTCACGATTATACTTCCGGTTCATGAGCTTCAAAATTCTTGAGCTTCCACTTTGTACCGGTAAATGAATGTGTTTACATACATTTGGTACCTGAGCAATTACTTCCAAGGTTTCATCACTCATATCCTTTGGATGAGAAGTAGTGAAACGTACACGCATAGTTGGAACTGCTTCAGCCACGGTACGAAGAAGCGTAGGGAAAGTAATGGTTTCACCATCTTTTTCAAAGCAGTACGAATTTACATTCTGTCCCAGTAATGTAACTTCTTTATAACCTTTTGCTGCTAAATCGCGCACCTCATTAAGAATACTTTCTACATCCCTGCTACGCTCACGTCCACGGGTATAAGGAACAATACAATAAGTGCAGAAATTATTGCAACCACGCATAATCGAAACAAATCCTGAAATATGATTACCACAAATACGTGAAGGAATTACATCGCGGTAAGTTTCAGTAGTAGAAAGTTCTACATTCATGGCTTTTTCACCTGTTTCAACAGAAGCGATAAGTTCGGGTAAAGTTAAATAGGCATCCGGACCAACAACAAGATCAACGTGATGATTTTCTATCAAATCATCTTTTACTCTTTCCGCCATACAGCCTAATACACCAACAATAAGATGTTTCTTTTTCTTCTTTAAAGAATAAAAGAATTCCAGACGATTCAGAATCTTTTGTTCAGCGTTATCACGAATTGAACAAGTATTCATAAAAACGGCATCTGCTTCTTCCAGGGTTTCACACGCATTGTAACCTGCCATCTTCATTACTGACGCAATTACTTCGCTATCTGCCACATTCATCTGGCAGCCATACGTTTCGATAAACAATTTTTTGTTCTCAAAATCAGTTGCAGATTTAAAGTCTGCTCCTGTTACTTCATTCATAATCTTACAATTTAAAATTTGGACGCAAAGATACGTCTTCTAAAGCAATTACGTAGTGCGGCACTTAAAAAAAATGCATAAACTTACATTTATAAGGAATTCTTAAAAAGAATTATATAAAATCCTCATTTACATATTCTAGATATTAGTCGGGAAAATTAGTTAACAGAACAATTAACTACCAAAGTATTAATTAGTTAATATTGAAATAAACACAAAGAAACGGAACTCTTAAAAAGACTGTTTTTTAGTCCGATTTCTGTAATACTATCAATTTAAATTCATATCTTTGAAAACTAAATTTAAATATAATCATGGATGATTTTCTTCAATACATAATTGTTGTTGTTGCAGTTATTGCAGCAATAGTAAGCAAAATCCGTACACAGGAGAAGGCAGATAATGATAAAAATAATAAGAAACCTACAGTAGTTCCTTCAGAACCGGAGAATAAAAAAGGAAATACTGTTTTAGATAACTGGGAAAAATGGTTCGAAGCTGACGAGACTAAGGTTAGTCCGTTAAAGCAGGAACCTGTAAATGTATCTATTCATCCATCTCCGAAAAATGTGGATCTTTCAACTGCAAACAAACAAACTGCAACTGCAGACCATAAAGATAAAAAAGATATTTCTCTAAAGAATGAAATACTAGAAAATGCTCCCGACATCCAGCTTAATACAATAGAAGATGTGCGTCGGGCTATTATCTATTCAGAAATAATTCAAAGAAAGTACTAAAAAATTTAATTTAACTTGAAATTATACTATTGAAGATTATGTCATTAAAGTTTATTACCGCAGAAGAAGCTGCCAGCTTCGTTAAAGATGGAGATAACGTTGGATTCAGTGGATTTACACCTGCAGGTGCACCTAAAGCTATACCAGCTGCTATTGCAGAAAGAGCGATAGCCGAGCATGAAAAAGGAAATCCTTTCAGTATTGGAGTACTTACAGGAGCATCTTCAGGAGATTCTCTTGACGGTGCACTAACAAGAGCCAAAGCAATTAAGTTCCGTGCTCCATATCAAACAAACAAATCTATGAGAAACGCCATCAATATTGGAGAGATAGATTATCAGGATCTTCATCTTTCTGAAATGGCGCAACAGGTTCGTTACGGATTCATGGGAAAAGTAAATGTAGCTATTATTGAAGCTTGCGAAGTAACTGAAGATGGGAAAATATATGTGACTACAGCCGGTGGAAATGTTCCTACATATTGCCGCTTAGCCGATAAAATTCTTATTGAACTAAACAGCCATCATAGCAAAGGACTGATAGGTATGCACGATATGTATGAGCCTTTGGATCCTCCTTACAGAAAAGAACTGGCTGTATATACTCCATCAACCCGCATCGGTCTTCCTTATGTACAAGTAGATCCTGCAAAAATCGTTGGTATTGTTGAAACTAACACTCCTGATGAAGCACGTGGTTTTGATCCTGCCGATGAAATAACTACTCAAATTGGAAATAACGTAGCAGCTTTCCTGGCAAAAGAATTAAAAGCCGGACGTATTCCTTCTACTTTCCTTCCACTTCAATCGGGTGTAGGTAATGTAGCTAATGCTGTTTTAGGAGCATTGGGAAAAGATATGGATGTACCTGCATTCGAGATGTATACTGAAGTTATTCAGGATTCTGTTATCGACTTAATGTTGCAAGGAAGAATTAAATTCGGAAGTTGCTGCTCATTAACATTAACAGATGAATGCTTGCAAACTATTTATAATAATATCGATTTCTTCAAGGATAAGATAGTTATGCGTCCTGCTGAGATTTCCAATAATCCGGAAATTATACGCCGTCTGGGAGTTATCAGTATAAATACTGCAATTGAAGTAGATATTTATGGAAACGTTAACTCTACTCATATTGGCGGAACGAAGATGATGAATGGTATTGGTGGTTCGGGAGACTTTACCCGCAATGCTTATATGTCTATCTTTACTTGTCCATCTGTTGCCAAAGGAGGAAACATCAGTGCTATTGTTCCAATGGTATCTCATTGTGATCACAGCGAACACTCTGTTAACATTATTATCACTGAGTTAGGAGTAGCCGACCTGAGAGGTAAGAGCCCTATTCAAAAAGCAGAGGCAATCATTGAAAACTGCGTTCATCCTGATTACAAACAACTTCTTTGGGATTATCTTAAATTTGCCGGAGAAGGACATAAGGGACATACTCCTCACCGTATTGATGCAGCTCTTGCATTCCATGTTGCATTGGCAAAGAAGGGAGATATGAAAGCTGTAAACTGGGCTGATTACGAATAGTATTTAAACGATTCATATTTATGAGGGTACCCCAAAAGGGTGCCCTTTTTATTTGCGCGGAATTATTCTTCTTTTTTCTGTATTTATAGGGGGTGAAATAAAAAAGCCCGCGGCTTATAATCAACCAATTAGCTTAAAAAATAAAACGGATTGTCAGAAAACTTCCTTTATAGTTTCTCTGGAAAACAGAAAGAACGAGTTAAAAAGTGTTTCATGTCTGATTTTAAGCACTATATAGGAGGATAAAAAAGAACCAAATTTCGGGCATTTTTATATAACCTTACAAATAAAACCAACAAAATGCCATCGTAAAGTGGAAAAAGAGACTTATACTGTTAACCCATCAAAGTCATTCACTTAGTATACAGTTATTTATGGCAATATATTAATTATGTAAAACATTAAAACTTTAATCAAGAATAGATTACATATAAAAGACCAAGTAATACTACAATAAATCTCTCTATTTTAGTCGCTTTTCATACTTATAGAAAAGCGTTATCCTACTGTTTGGATAGCCTCATTTTATCCCTTAGGTTTTCAACAAATAAAAATGCTTCTTTCATTTCAGGAGATTGTTTTTATTCACAAAGCAATTCACAGACTTTATCCTGAAATGCTCTTGCTTTAGCGGTTGACATAACATTCTGATTAATGATAGAGAAAGCAATTATATGGCCGTTGGATGCTGTGACGTAACCGGCCAATGAACTTACACCAGTTACCGATCCGGTTTTAGCATGCACATTTTTATATGCTTTACCTTCTTTCATTCGTCCGCCAAGTGTGCCATCTACTCCGGCAATTGGGAGAGCAGGGTATAATTCTTCAAAAATAGACTTCTGTGAATAGGCGTATCTAAGATAAGCAACCAGTAATTCAGGGGAAACATAATTATATAAAGAAACTCCACAACCATCAACCAAATTATAATCCTTGGGGTTGAGCCCTAGTTCTGAAATAACTCTTTGAATTACTTTCACTCCATCTTCGCGGCTCAGATGCTTTTTACCTGATTCCTTCGCTGCAGTGTTATAAAGAATAGCTTCGGCAGAAAGGTTATCACTATTCTTCATGGCACGCTGAAGTACCAGACTAAAGGGATGAGAAAGTCGGGCAAAGAATACCGCTGATGAATCCTTAGGAAGTTCGCCATATACATAAGCGGGAAGTTGAATTCCTTTCTCCTTTGCCCTTTCCATGAAGGTATGCATAAAATAATTGGCAGAGTTAGATACAGTTATTCGTAAACGTTTGGCGGACTGTACATTTCCCTTAACCAGAATATTATTCTCCTTTTCCATCCAACGGCGAGTAACATCCAGATCTTCTTTCTCCGGATTATTACTTACTGTTTGGTTTTTAATTGTATAATATGAGGAAGCCGGAGTACAGACTAACTCTGCAGGTTCCCCCTTTTTCCCAGGTTTAGCATAGATCTCAACATATCCTTTCTGAAGCATTAAAGGAGATATTTCGGGCTGAAAAGAATAGGGTGCATCATCCCACGACCAGCCGGCCCCCCAGTATAGAGAGTCAGTCATTGAAACATCTGCAATAAACTTACCAGTTATACTTTTTATACCCGACTGACTGAGCATTCTTATCAATCCGTTCATACTGGGATCAATAAACTCTGAATCAAGTCCGCCTACCAAATAAAGGTCGCCATATAAAACTCCATTTCTTATTTCACCGGTATGGTAAAACGTTGTAGAAAAGAAATGGTCCGGACCAAGAACTGAAAGTCCGGTTATTGCCGTAATCAGTTTTTGAATGGAAGCCGGACGATAAAGTTTATTTTCCTGATAAGTATAAAGGGACTTGCCATCTGTAAGATCGTAAACAGAAATGCCGACTTCAGACGTTTTTAAGAAATCTTCTTCCAAAAGTTTATCGAGTTTTGCCTTCAGCTCGGGCTGTGCAAAGACTAATACTTGACAAAAGAACACAAAAAACAATATGGAAAAAGTACGTTTCATTATAAAGCCTCCTTAAATATTTCGCCAACAGTAGGATGTGGAAAAACAAAACGTTTCCATTCCTCCGTTTTTAATCCCAATTCAACAGCCATCACTGCAAGAGTTATAATCTCAGATGCAGGATTGCCATAAACATGAACACCAAGAACGGTATCATCTTCACCAATCAGCATTTTGCACATTCCGTTTACTCCTTCATTTTCGGCAACAAATCTGCCGGAGAATGCCATTGGAAGTTTAATAGATTTATATGCAATACCTGCCGATTGCAGACTCTCTTCTGTTTGTCCCACTCCGGCAATCTCAGGATTAGTATAAACCACACCGGGAATTGCACAATAACTCATTTTATCTTGTTTCCCAAGAATATGATGAACAGCAACTTCTGCTTCCCGAACGGCTGTGTGAGCAAGAAGAGAAAATCCTGTTAAATCACCGCAAACATAAACACTTTCTACAGAAGATTGCATGTATTCGTCAACTTTAATGCATCTGCGTTCAGTTCTTTCGAGGGAAAGATTATCCAAACCAAAGCCTTCAGTAACAGGTCGGCGACCCACACTCATTAATATCTTTTCGGCTGTAATACTTCCTTTGCCTTCCTGATTCTCAAAGATAACAGTTGCCCCATTCCCTGCATTCTCAAATGCCAGCACTTTTGTACTAATAAGGAACTTAATCCCTTTCTTTGCATAATCAGCCCGAAGTAAAGCAGAAAGTTCTTTATCCATTCCACCCAGAATCTCATCGAGCATCTCAATAACGGTAACTTCTACTCCCAGACTATTGAAGAAAGATGCAAATTCCATTCCTATTACACCACCACCCACGATAGCCAAAGAAGCAGGAAGTTCTTTATTGTCAAGGGCATCCCGGTGAGTCCAGAAGTTTATCTGATCTACTCCCGGAATAGGAGGAATAAATGTTTCGGAACCTGTACAAAGAATCAGATTACTGCATTCGTAAGTCTCGTCGTTGCATTGAACAGTGCTTTTATTAATTACTTTTGCTTCACCGGTTATAATTGTAACATTGTTGGTTGTGAGTTTTGATTTTACTCCAAGCACCAGTTTACGCACCACCTTAGACTTCCGGGCGATAATCTTACTCAAGTCGAAAGAAGATTCAGGAACAGTTACGCCATACTTTGATGCATGACGCGCATAATCGTAAACTTTAGCCGAATACAGTAATGTTTTGGTAGGAATACAACCTTCGTTCAGGCATACGCCGCCTAAGTTTTGTTTCTCAAAAAGGACTACATTCAATCCTTCCTTTCCGGCAAGTTCGGCAGCTGTATATCCTGCCGGACCTCCTCCAATAATAGCAACATCGTATTTCATAGTAGTTGATCGGTAATGGTTAATTTATTCTTTATTTGTCAGTAACTGAAATAACTCCGCCTTTTTTTCCTTTGCAGGAAGCAGAGAATAATATTTATTTCTGTGTTTTATCAATATAAATTCTGTAACGGAAATACCAGCAAGCTTTAATTTATAAAATTCGTCAATAGATTCAATTTCATCAATTGCTATAGTTCTGTTTTTAAAGAATTTGCCTTGAGAAATAATAAGAGTTCGTTCTGGAGTTATTGTATATTGTGTATGAAATGTTTTTTCAAGCATATAGATGAGCCACGAAATAAACAGTACTCCTAAACTAAGAAAATTATCCATAAAAAAAGAAATAGCTAATCCTGATAAAAGGACAAAATAGATATAATGATACCAAATAACCCTTGCTGTAAATACTTTATTCATAACTATACTCATTATATATATTGTCAATTATCCGAGCCGCAATTTACTAATTTTATTAATTATTGAGCGGGAAAAGTACAATTAAAAAAGTTATTTCGTAGCTTTGTGTTCTCTAAACATATACAATTATGATTAAGAAGTTTGATTTCTTAGTAATCGGTTCAGGTATTGCCGGTATGAGTTTTGCCCTGAAAGTGGCACATAAAGGAAAGGTTGCACTTATTTGCAAGACCACTTTAGAAGAAGCAAACACCTATTTCGCTCAGGGAGGAGTTGCTTCCGTTACAAACACACTAGTAGACAATTTCGAGAAACATATTGAAGATACGATGATTGCCGGCGATTGGATTAGTGACCGGGCGGCAGTTGAAAAAGTAGTTAGAGAGGCTCCCGCTCAAATCAATGAACTTATCAGCTGGGGAGTAGATTTCGATAAAACTGAAAAGGGAGATTTCGACTTGCACAAAGAAGGCGGTCACTCCGAATTCCGTATTCTGCACCACAAAGACAATACAGGAGCCGAAATTCAGGATAGTCTTATCCAGGCTGTAAAGCAACATCCTAACATCACAATCTTTGAAAATCATTTCGCCATTGAAATTCTTACGCAGCATCACCTGGGAGTTACGGTTACCCGCCAGACTCCTGATATTAAATGCTACGGAGCTTATATTTTAGATCCGAAAACCGGAAAGGTTGATACTTATCTGGCAAAAGTTACTTTGATGGCAACAGGAGGTGTAGGAGCTGTTTACCAGACTACTACTAATCCATTGGTAGCAACCGGAGACGGAATTGCTATGGTTTACCGTGCAAAAGGAACGGTTAAGGATATGGAATTCGTACAATTTCACCCAACAGCGCTTTATCATCCGGGAGACCGCCCGTCATTCCTTATTACTGAGGCAATGAGAGGTTACGGAGGTGTACTTAGAACCATGGACGGAAAAGAATTCATGCAGAAGTATGACGAACGTCTTTCGCTTGCTCCACGTGATATAGTGGCAAGAGCAATCGACAATGAAATGAAAAACCGTGGTGACGAGCATGTTTATCTGGATGTAACTCACAAAGATCCGGAAGAAACTAAAAAGCACTTCCCAAATATATACGAGAAATGTCTCAGTCTGGGCATTGACATTACTAAAGATTATATACCTGTTGCTCCGGCAGCCCACTATCTTTGCGGTGGTATAAAGGTAGATCTCGATGCCTGCTCTTCAATAGAAAGACTTTATGCCGTTGGAGAATGTTCCTGCACAGGCTTGCATGGTGGTAACCGCCTTGCATCAAACTCACTTATTGAAGCAGTGGTTTATGCCGACGCAGCAGCAAAACACAGTTTAAGCACCATCGATCAATATACTTATAACGAGAATATTCCAGAATGGAACGATGAAGGAACCCGCTCTCCCGAAGAAATGGTACTTATTACTCAAAGTGCCAAAGAAGTGGGGCAGATTATGAGTACTTATGTGGGAATTGTTCGTTCAGATCTCCGCTTAAAACGTGCATGGGACCGCCTGGATATTATTTACGAAGAAACAGAAAGTCTGTTTAAACGTTCAAAAGCATCTAAAGAAATATGTGAGCTTAGAAACATGGTGAATACTGGTTATCTCATCATGCGTCAGGCAATAGAACGCAAAGAAAGCCGCGGATTGCACTATACAATTGACTATCCGCACGCAAAAAAGTAAGCTGGCACAGACTTCGCCCTGGTTTTATAATAAACTGAATAGTTTTCTAAAAACCTGGCGAATAAAGAATAAATCCTTGTACAGAACAATTAATTCTTTTGTACAGAAGAATTAATTGTTCTGTACAAAAGAAAACAATCTTTTGTACAAGAATCTAATAACATGCCTAGGAACATTGCCAAAAGAGTCCTTATATCTGTGTCGAACGACCTGGTTACCGATCAGAGAGTTGGTAAGGTTTCGGCTTCGTTGCAACGAAACGGATATGATGTACTGCTGATTGGTTGTATAAAAAAAGAGCGTAAACCATTAGATCGCCCCTATCAGACCTACCGCTTCAACCTGTTTTTCAGGAAAAAAATCATCTTCTATCTGGAATATAACCTGCGTTTGCTGTTTGTATTACTCTTTAAGCGCAAAAATATTCTGCTGTGCAACGATACCGATGCACTACCCGCCAATTTTATTGCCGCTAAGCTATGCAGAGTTCCGTTGGTTTTCGATGCACACGAGCTGTTTCCTGAAGTTCCTGAGCTGGCAAACCGCCCAGGAGTAAAAAGAGTCTGGGAAAAGATTGAAGATATCTTCTTCCCTCACCTAAAGAATTCCTATACCGTATGCCAATCTATTGCAGAGCATTATAAGCAGAAATACGGAATCACAATGGGGATTGTTCGTAACATTCCCAATAAAGATACTGCTCCATCATCTATAAATAGTGCCGAAAGAAAAAGAATAAGTCTTTTACCTCCGCTCGAAGGGAAAAAACTGCTGCTCTATCAGGGTGCTATAAACATGGGGCGTGGAGTGGACTGGCTTATCAATGCCATGCCCTATCTTGATAATTGCATACTTTGCATCTGTGGTGACGGAGATTTATTGCAGAAAATGAAAACACTTACCAAGGAAAAACAATTGGAAGAAAGAGTTATTTTCACTGGCCGACTTCCCTTCGAAGAACTTAATCAATACACAGAAATAGCCGACTTAGGTTTTGTTCTTTTAGAGAATATGGGGTTAAGTTATTACTATTCCCTTCCCAATCGCATATTCGATTATATGAAATATGGCGTACCTGTTCTTGCATCTAATTTCCCCGAAATTGCCCGCATTGTTAAAACACACCAAACGGGTAGACTAATCTCTCATTACGAACCAGAATATCTAGCTAAAGTAATTCTTGAAATGCTGAAAGAATGGCGGAATAAACCGGAAGATAAAGCTCAGTTAAAAGAACTTTCCAAAGAATATTGCTGGGAAAATGAAGAGAAAGTGATACTCGAAATAGTGAGAAACGCAAAATAAAAAAGGGAAAGCTGCCTAGTTTCGTTCTGTCCAGAAAAAAACTAAGTCAGCTTTCACACTACTAATCAACTAATAATAACTAATCTATTAAGGAACACTTTCCTCTATTTATTAAACACAAAATCTTTTTTAAGAACTAAAATGGATATTTCCCGGCAGCAGCTCCTTGTACAAGGCCATTAAGTGCCTTTGTATCTTCGGCCACTGTTGTTGAACGGTTAAATATACCGCAGCCCTTATCGCCGGTACCACCATTATCCCAGTAAAACGGAACTATACCATAGTTTTTAGCCTGTTCTGTTACGTATTTAACGTAATAAGCACGAGAGTCGAGATGATGAGTCAAGGCATCTCCCGTTAATGACATACGGCGAGTTGGAGAGAACTCTCCAAGAATAACCGGATATCCTTTATCCACAAAGTTTGTTTTCATCTTGGCAAACTGAGCTTTCACATAGTCTTCTTCACCAAAAGTAGCAGCTCTTCCGGTTAATTCTCCGATTGCATACTGATGGAAATCGGCGCCCCAAAGAACAAAATACTTGCCCCAGGTTGCATCACTCTCCAATCCACAGAATTGCCATGGATCATAATAGTGAACTTCAACCATCAATCTGTTGGCAGTATTATCAGTAGAAACTTTTAAATTAGACACAGCCTGATCAATGTTGGTATTAAATGCCTGAATAATCAGATTACGATAAGTATTCTTTCCTCCTGTAGAGCGAACAGCATCCACAAAAGTCTGGTTGTACGACATCTGAACATTAAAATTATCCTGAGTAGGATTGCCACCGTTACTACCCATATTTACTTCGTTTGTACCGGCAAAAAGAAGATGCTCATCATAATTTCTGAAGTATATAGCAATTTGCTCCCAAATAGCCTTCTGCTTTTTATTAACCTCTGCCTGTTTAGCCAAAGTAGGATTGTTTTCCAGCCATCCGCCATCCCAGTGAATATTAAGAATAGCGTACATATCATTGCTAACACAATAATCAACAACTTGCTTTACCCTTGCCAGCCAAAAATCCTTTATCTTATAATTTGTTGAACTCTCAAGATACCTGTTCCATGCACAAGGAATTCTCACAGCATTAATACCTGTAGCTTTCACAGCATCAATCATAGCCTTGGTAACTGCAGCGTTTCCCCAGTCTGTTTCACCGCTTGCCACAGATCCGGTTATAGTAGATCCTGTACATTCAAGTGCATTACCTAAATTCCAGCCCAAATACATTTTTTTTGCAAGAACAAAAGCATCGCTTTCCATTCCTGTTTTATCTGCAGCGATATTGAGATTTTTTGCAACCTGATTAACGGTAACAGTTTCGGTTAAACCCGCCATTGTGAAAGTTATAGTACCTACTCGTGAAAAAGAAAAAGTATTGGCTGCAATAGTAAACACTTCTGTTTTATTGGTTACAGTACGGGTAGCCGTCTGAGAAATCCAATCCTGATTAATTGTTACTGTATGAGCTGCCGTAGTTTGCAGTTCTACTGTTATCTGACCGCCATCTACACTAACATCATACGTACTTTTCTTTACTACCAATAAATTAGTTAATTCCTGCGTTACTTTTATCTGTTTTGAAAGAGAGCCTGCAGCAACAGTAATTACAGCTTCCCGATTATCATTAGTGGTATTCTCTGTAACAGCAACTGTAATTTGTTTAGTTCCGGCTTCACCCGAAGAAGTAGACAATGTGCACCACGGTTGTGAACTTATAGCTGTCCAATCTACATTCGATTTAATGTCTAGCATAGTCGTTCCGCTTCCTTTGGCAAGTGTAAGCTCTTCTTTTGCCACTGTTAATTCCGGTTTGACCTCAGGATCACTACTTGAGCATGAATAAAAAGCTGATAAAAGAAGAATTAAGCAAAGAGAAAATATTTTTTTTAAGTAATCCATATTCTTAGTTATAAGGTTAGCTAATTAAAAAAGTGTAATTAGTTGATTTCGAAACAAAGCTAAGACATATTGATCTATAAACGTTGAATTTTTGTTAAGGCTGAATGGTATATTAGTTAAGCAAAGGTATTTAAATGTTGCTTAGAGGGGGATAATTTGTTATTAGATAATTTAAGGCTCAAAATAGCCTAAGAAACAGGAGATAGAAAGAATATAAAAGGAGTCTCTATTAATAATAAATTCTAATAAAATATGATCAAAATTTAATGTATATGGCATCGTAAAACAAAAAAAGCCGGACACAAATTGTATCCGGCTCCTGCAATCCATATAGTATGAATTAATAATTTTCTTTCTTAACCTCAAAATGAGCTTGCGGATGTAAACAAGCAGGGCAAACTTCTGGAGCTTCTTTTCCAACATGTATATAACCGCAATTACGGCATTGCCATACCACTTCTCCTTCTTTAGCAAAAACTGAAGCAGTTTCGATATTCTTCACGAAAGCACGATATCTTTCTTCGTGAGCTTTTTCTGCAACAGATATATTACGATACATTGCAGCAATTTCATAAAAGCCTTCTTTTTCAGCAACATCAGCAAAAGCTGGATAATCTAGAGACCATTCTTCATGTTCTCCGGCAGCTGCAGCTTGCAAATTATCGATTGTACGGCCAATTACTCCTGCAGGGAAACAAGCATTAATTTCTACCATACCTCCTTCCAGATACTTAAACATACGTTTTGCATGTTCTTTTTCCTGTTCTGCTGTTTCAGTAAAAATTGCAGCTATTTGCTCAAATCCCTCTTTTTTTGCAGCGCTAGCAAAATAAGTGTAACGCATTCTTGCCTGAGATTCACCAGCAAATGATTGCATTAAGTTCTTCTCCGTTTGTGTGCCTTTAATACTTTTAACCATAATTGAATTTATTAAATTAGTAAATTATATTATATACTTCGTTGAAGTACAAATATACTTTTTTTATTCATAAAATGTATTCAAACTGGTAATTTAAATGATCTATAAAAGAATAATTGTAAGTTGATACAAATAATTAATATGTTTAAAAACACCCCCTATTCACATTTTTTATATACTTTTGTGCTCTCTTACTTAATTAGTTAAGGATTTAGCGAAATTAACTATACACACATATATATTCAATGAAAACATTTGAATTCAGACCAAAGCTTTTCGATGCTTTGAAAAATTACTCAAAGGAGGCGTTCCTTTCTGATTTAATGGCCGGAATTATTGTCGGCATCGTTGCTCTTCCTCTGGCTATCGCATTCGGTATTGCCTCTGGCGTTTCACCTGAAAAAGGTATTATCACAGCAATTATTGCCGGTTTCATTATTTCGTTTTTAGGCGGAAGTAAAGTTCAGATTGGTGGACCTACAGGAGCTTTTATTGTTATTATCTACGGTATTATCCAACAATATGGTGAAAAAGGATTGCTTGTTGCAACTATTATGGCCGGAGTTTTATTAATACTGCTGGGAGTATTTAAATTAGGTACAATTATTAAATTTATTCCTTACCCTATTGTAGTAGGATTTACCAGTGGTATTGCACTAACTATTTTCACAACACAGATAAAGGATTTATTTGGATTATCTATGCACATTGTTCCTGCCGACTTCATTTCTAAATGGATTGCATATTTCCAGAATTTCATCACAATAAGTATATGGCCAACAGTTGTAGGATTGCTTAGTATTCTTCTTATTATTTATACTCCTAAGTTTTCAAAGAAAATTCCAGGATCGCTTGTTGCCATTGTTTTAATGACGGTTTTGGCTTATATCCTGAAAACTTATGCAGGTATCACTTCAATAGAAACTATTGGCGACCGTTTTACTATCAATGCTTCGCTACCTCATGCTCAGGTTCCTAATATGTCTTGGGAAGTAATTAAGGCACTTTTCCCAACTGCAATAACAATTGCTGTTTTAGGTGCTATTGAATCATTACTTTCAGCAACCGTTGCCGATGGTGTTACGGGAGATAAACATAATTCCAATCAGGAATTAATAGCTCAGGGTGCTGCCAACCTTATAACTCCATTATTTGGTGGTATACCTGCAACGGGAGCCATTGCACGTACAATGACCAATATTAACAATGGTGGTAAGTCTCCTGTAGCGGGATTGATTCATGCTGTGGTACTTTTACTTATCCTAGTTTGTCTTGGCCCGCTTACCAAACATATACCTATGGCTTGTCTTGCCGGAGTATTGGTAATAGTGGCTTATAACATGAGTGAATGGAGAACATTCCGTCAGCTGTTGAAAAACCCAAAATCGGATGTTGCTGTATTACTTATTACTTTCTTTCTCACTGTTATCTTCGATTTGACAGTAGCTATTGAAGTAGGAATTGTTATCGCTTGCTTATTGTTTATGAGACGTGTTGCAGAAACCACAAACATTTCGGTTATCACTGACGAAATAGACCCAAATGCCGGACTGGATATTGCCATAAACGAAGAACCTTTAACCATTCCTGAGGGAGTTGAGGTGTATGAAATTAATGGTCCTTACTTCTTTGGTATTGCAAATAAGTTCGAGGAGCAGATGGTTCAGATGGACGACAGGGCTAAGATTCGTATTATCCGTATGCGTAAAGTTCCATTTATTGATTCTACCGGTATCCATAACCTTACAAGCCTTTGTCGTATGTCAAAGAAAGAAGGAAGTCAGATCATTCTTTCGGGTGTAAACGAAAAGGTACATGCGGTTCTTGAAAAATCGGGCTTCAATGACTTATTAGGAAAAGAGAATATTTGTAGCCACATTAATATTGCTTTAGACAGAGCTAAAGAGATATTAAGCAAATAATTCACCATAAATAAGCTAATAAAGCTATTATAATTTAGAAAAGGTGTATAGTATTTATTTACTATACACCTTTTCCATTTTTACTCTATACTTTTATCTAAAAAGCCGGGCAATAATTAGCTTAGTATTGACGGCAAATCTACTTAATATGAAGCAGTAGCAGAAATACCATTGCTTTTAAGCAAATCAAGAATACGATTAAGTTCCAGACGAGTTGCTTTAACCAGATATTTATCCGGCGTAGCTCTGTCAATTGTATAGATCATCACTTGAGAAGGCGCTATTGATTTCACCACTTCAAGCCAGGGAAGTACATATTCGTCTCCTGTGTTATTAACATCTTCGCCATAACATGTTCCTTTCATAAACATAGTTTGAATGATTACATGGCCTTTAAATGCCTTTAAGCGGTCAATAATTGCATCCAGATCATAATTTCCATTCGGACGATCAACCATTTTAATATAATCCACACTCACGGTATCGAGTTTCAATATATTATTGTCAACCTTCATCAATGCTTCAAAAACCTTTGGACGATTTATGAATGTAGAATTACTAAGCACGCTCACTTTAGCTTTGGGGAAATAACGGTTTCGCAATTCGATTGTATCATCTATAATTTCCGGAAAATGAGGATGAGCAGTAGGTTCTCCGTTTCCTGCAAAGGTAAGCACATCGGGTGAAGGGCCATTTACTTGCATATCTTTTAGTTTCTTTTCTAATTCTGTACGTACCTCTTCCCGTGTAGGCAGAGGCTGATTAGGGCGTCGCTCAGCGTTAACTCCACATTCACAATAAATACAATCGAAAGAGCAAACCTTTCCATCGGAAGGCAAAAGATTTATTCCTAAAGAAACACCAAGGCGACGAGAATGAACAGGGCCGAAAATTGGTGAAGGAAAAATAACAGTCGGCATGATATATGTTTTTAAAAAGTTGATGCAAAGATAAGGGTTAAAGATGGGAAACGAATCTATTTACATTTAAAACTTCCAACGCAACTGAAGATTGATATCCGATTTTGTATTGCCGTATATTGTTTCCAGCCCCGAACCAATCTCATCCCTATCGGTATATCTTGTTTGTCCAAACTTGCCCATAATCATTAGATTTCTATTGAAATCATATCTGGCATTAACTGCGAAACGAACTCCTTTTCCATAGAAAGATGGCATGGAAAAAGCATAAAGCATACCACGCTCGTAGGAAGTTATTCGTGCAGCATAATCATTTGTATCGAACATACCGTAATAAACATCAAACCGAAGAGGAAGCTCTTTAAGCTTGTAAGAGAAGTTTTGAAGAAGCATAAATCCATGGTTTGGTTTTACTCCTTTAGGATTAACCCAAACCCAGTCGGCCGTTAGCTTAACTGATAAATTATCTTGCAATAAATAGCCCACCTGATAGCGAGCCTTCTGCTGAATGTACGGACGCACCTCTTTTGTATCCCATCCATCTGGAGTATAATTCTTATCTTTCACCTTGTAACGATAACGAAATAGCATTGTCAAATTTGTTTTAGGCATATAAGTTGCCTGTATTAAACCATCAAAACCGGATGATGGTTTATCAACTCCATACTTTAACCAGGGAAAATGAAAGATATCAGCATAAGCAAAAAATTTCCAATATTTTACAGGTTTAGCTTCAATTCCTAAATAATATCCGTTTTCGTTTTGTACAGTGCTTCCTTCAGAAACAGAACGAGCATACAAGGCACGGTAATCTTTTGCATAATATCTTTGCATTAAAAGAAGCTGGTAACCTGCCAACGGAGAAAAGCTAACTGTGTTAAGAGAAGCTATCCCTCCACCCTTTCCAATTGCTGTTTCACCATAGAAATAAACTTTATTCCATCTGTATTTATAATCCATACCCAGATTAAAGAATTCCTTTCCTTTTAAATAATAGTAGTTATAAGGTCTTGGATCCGGAATATAGTTTTTATCAAAGAAGTAATAAGCTCCGGTGAAACCAATCTTCAGATTTTTATGTGAGTAACCAACATTTCCACCCATCAGTTGAATGTTGGCCACATTCTTCCGTTCAATCTCACGCGGAATACGATGCAACCCATCGATTTTAATAGAGTTAAGAATTCCATCGGTAACTATTCCATCCAAATTCCTGTATGAATAAAAACCGGTGAATGAAAAATCATTTTCCTGATAGGTAGCAGCCACTCCCCGAAAATAATTATACTCATCGGTTGAAGAGTGTTTTTTTATTCCTGTAGATTTATATCCCATAGTGGCAATAGCAGAACTTTTACCTAATGAACAATCACTGTTAATAACTAATCCTTGTCCAAAACTCAACCGATAATTACCTAAAGCAACTGTCCTGAACTTACCAATATTATGTGCCAAAAAGTAAAATGAACAATAATCATATCCTAAGTTATTAACCGATTGTAGAAAAGGCTCTCCAGCATCCTTCTCTGCTGTAACCCCTAAGAATAACAGGTCTTTATAATGAAATCCATATCGAAGGTTATTATAGTAAGAATTACCTATGAACTGCTTATTAACATTCTCTGTTAATAAACTATCAGAGTGATTGCGATATCCTTCCTTTCGATATAAAGGAATATCTAAACGAGTTAATAACTCATGTTTTCCATATTTCAGTATATCTTTCCAACGTAACAAATAACTTTTCTCTTCAACCTCGCCAACATAAACAAAAGGAAGTAGATACTGGATAGTCTGTCTATCGAAATCCTCCACCATCTGCAGTTCATAAATAGTCTTCATCGGACCCGAAACATACAGATAATAGAGTAAATGTTCTATTTGCTGATCGGTTAAGAAGGGAAATAATTCCAGTTGTTCTTTAGTTATCTTATTTAGATTTAAAGGATTATCTTTCAAATAAGCCAAATCTTCCAGGTTATTTGTCCAGTCTTTCTCTTCATCATCATTATCCATTGCTAATTGTTCAGTAACATCCTCCCATTCCGATGTTGTTTCGGTCTGAGCACAAAGCGGCAAACTAAACAGAGATATTAACAGAGTTATGAGATATACTCTTCTATTATTTAATCTCATCCTCTAAAAATTAAATTGTAATCCGCAACAAGAATTAAAACCAAGGACAGGATGCTTGCTGAAAGCCATATTAAGAGTAAAAGGTTGTAGATTTAATCCTACTCCAAAACTGGGTGTGAAAGGTTTTGTCCACATCCCAGCTCTGACACTCAACTCTTTTATGGGCTCATATTCAATTCCAAACTTATAAATAGCAGGAAGAGCGAAATCCTTTTCAATTTCAGCTGTTAATAAAAACAGTTCTTCCGGTTGAAAACTTACTCCCATAGTGAGAATGTTAGGAAGCTGGGCAATCTCCTCTCCCATTTTTAATTCAGTTCTTAACGGGTTTACTATTAATAAAGAGATGTTCAGAATATCTGCAGGACGAACTAAAACTCCTATATCACCTGTAAAAGCAGCAACATCCGGTTCATCGTCAGAATAATGAATGCCTGAATAATTCATTCTGACTCCTAAACATATCAATTTCGATAACTGTTTATAGAAATTGAGGCCAACCATAGTTTCATTATAAGCGTCAAATCCATATTTAGAAATATATAAACCTGTATTGAGATAATGATTGGGGTAATTAACTATACCGGCAAAAGATGATAATTCTTTAATTCCATACCTGTTTATATATTCTAAGGATAAAGAACGGGAAGAAAGAAAACCATGTGAAGCAGGATTTGTAAAACCAGGTAATACCGATGAAGTATTACCCATAGAGTATGCACGAGTATTTATAAAACGATCAGAATCCAGAGCTTTGCAAGTATTAAACGGAGTAAATATTGTAAATAATATAAGAGCGCTTAATGAGATGTATTTCATAGATTAGATTTATAATTTTTAATAAAAAATATATAACAGGGCGCGAAGGTAAGTTAAATTATATATACGTGCAAACAGAGACAAAAATATTTATCTAAAAATGATTTGGTTTTAAATTTAATGCACTAATTTTGTAGCTGTGAAAAGAAAGTGTAAAATAGGAATCATTGCATGTTTCGCACTACTGAACTTTTCTCACGCAAAAGCTCAGAATTTAGAAACTAAACCTGCTGTTCAGTGGGTGGAAGCCTGCGTATATCAAGGAGATACTATTCCTTTCGTTCAACTTCGTAATATATATGTGTATCCTCCGCTAAAATTTAAATCTCAAAAAGAATGGCGTGATTATTACCGATTGGTTTATAACGTAAAAAAAGTACTCCCACTTTCAATAATGATCCATAATACTATTATTGAAACATACGAATACTTACAAACTTTACCAACTGAAAAAGAGAGGAAAGCACATGTGAAAAGAGTGGAAAAAGGTTTGAAAGAACAATATACTGCTCAATTCAAGAAATTATCATATTCTCAGGGTAAACTGCTCATTAAACTTATTGACAGGGAGTGCAATCAGTCTTCTTATGAAATTATTAAAGCTTTTATGGGTAGTTTCAAAGCAGGATTCTATCAGACTTTTGCCAGTTTATTCGGAGCCAGTCTGAAGAAAGAATATGATGCAATTAATGATGACTCGTTAACCGAAAGAGTTATCACTTTGGCGGCTAACGGTCAAATTTAAGTTTATTAAAGAAATCCCATATAACAATACCTGTTGTAACTGATACATTTAATGAATGTTTAGTTCCATATTGCGGAATTTCAATACAACCATCGCTGTTATCAATAACCTCTTGCTGAACTCCTTTTACTTCATTGCCCATAACAATTGCGTATTTCCTGGTTTGATCCAATTTAAGATCATTCAACATAGTACTACCTTCGGCTTGCTCTATAGAATAAACAATATATCCATCACTTTTCAACTTATTAACAGCATCCAGTGTATTCTTGAAGTATTTCCAATCAACAGTATATTCTGCTCCCAAAGCCGTTTTATGTAATTCCGAATGTGGAGGAGTAGCAGTTATTCCACACAAATAAATTGATTCTATTCTAAATGCATCAGAAGTGCGAAATACTGAACCTATATTATGTAAACTACGTATTTCATCCAGAACTACTATTAAAGGGAGTTTCTTTGCTTCTTTAAATTCATCGACATTTATTCGGTTAAGTTCCGTAATCTTTAGTTTGCGCATACTATTAATTATTTATTCAGATGCAAAGATAACACAATTAACAATACGGTGTTTATAACCGTTTAAAACCTGTCAAAACTAAGAGAAAACATTTTTATAAATAAAACTAGGATATTTCATAAAATCATTTATGTAATATTCAGAATAAACAATCCAAATAAGTTAGCTAAAAGTTTATATGCATATTTAAACATCTTTTTACCTAGAATTTAGAAACAAATTCTATTAAACTTCTTAACTTTGCACATTATCAACAGGTAGTTAATTAGAATAATATTATTCCTATATATAGCTAATAATCAACAATAAGAATATATTTTACCTTGTTTATAAACTCAGAATAACTTTATTCACTAGACTAACAACTTTAAAAGCAAATAAAAAGCTATTTATTTACCAACACTATTAACAGGCTATTATTACTAACATTAGATTTTTAAATTAAAGAATAGAAAATAAAATATAAATATAATGTATAAAGAAGAATGGTTGAAAAAAGGATTTGCAGATGAATCAGTCGATAAGTCGATAGATTTAAAAGCTGCTATTGATTCTTTACGAAAAGAAAAGAATGCTGTAATTCTGGCTCACTATTACCAGACAGGCGATATACAAGATATAGCCGATTACGTAGGAGATAGTTTGGCTCTTGCTCAATGGGCTGCAAAAACAGAAGCTGATATAATTGTTCTTTGTGGAGTTCATTTCATGGGCGAAACAGCAAAGATACTTTGTCCTGATAAGAAAGTATTAGTACCAGACTTAAATGCTGGCTGTTCACTTGCTGATAGCTGTCCTGCTGATAAGTTTGCACAGTTTGTGAAAGAACATCCAGACCATACGGTTATTTCTTATGTTAATACCACAGCTGCTGTAAAAGCTGTAACAGACATTGTGGTAACTTCTACTAATGCAAAACAAATAGTTGAAAGTTTCCCAAAAGACGAAAAATTAATCTTTGGTCCTGACAGAAATCTTGGTAATTATATTAATTCAGTTACTAACAGAAATATGTTGTTATGGGATGGTGCTTGTCATGTTCATGAACAATTCTCTGTTGAAAAGATTGTGGAGTTGAAGAAACAATATCCGGATGCTTTGATTTTAGCTCATCCTGAATGTAAAGGTGCTGTTCTTGCTCTTGCAGATTTTGTAGGATCTACAGCTGCAATACTTAAATATGCTGTTAAATCTGATAAGAAGAACTTTATTGTATCTACAGAATCAGGTATTATTCATGAAATGCGTAAGCAATGCCCTGAAAAGAACTTTATTCCAGCTCCTCCAATCGATAGTACCTGTGGTTGTAACGAATGTAACTTCATGCGTTTAAACACTCTTGAGAAGCTTTATAATTGCTTGAAATACGAATGGCCAACCATTGAAGTGGATGAAGCTGTAGCAAAAGAAGCAGTTAAACCAATAAAAAGAATGCTTGAGGTATCAGAAAAATTAGGTTTGTAGTTTTTCTATAACTTATATTTTAAATAAAGCGGTGTTGATATTAACATGTTATCAACACCGCTTTATTCATATAACTAATAATGTATAGCTACTGAAACTAGACACAAGGTTAAGCAATTTTAGATACTTTATTTAATGATAAGAATTTTAGTAGCAATACCTTCTTTTCCTTCAGCATCTGCAGCTAAAACAAGATATATACCTGAGGCTACTTTCTTGCCTTTAGAGTTTCTTCCATTCCAGGTAAACTGTCCTCCTACTGAATTTCCAGCAAAAATAAGGTTTCCATTGATATCTGTTATTTTTACATTACTATCACGTATAAGACCTGTAATTGTTATTAAGCCGGTATAATCAGGTTTAACCGGATTAGGAAATGCATGTGCGGTTTCAGAGAAGGTATTTTCTCCTTCCGTGGCATCACTCATGTAAGAAATAAGTCCTTGATCTGTTCCGATAAATAACTCTCCTGTTTTTGGATTTAATGCTAATGATTGAATCTTATTAGATAACAACGGACTATTATCAGTTGTAAAATGATGTATGGTTTCAAGTCCATCTTTACTCAATAAAAATATACCATTACTTTCAGTACCTATCCATTTACGATTGCCACCATCTATACAAATAGCATTAATCCTTTCGTTTGATAAAAGAAAATCTGCTAGATTAGTTCCATCGTTTCTGGGTACTTTTATTTGGGTACAATAAAAATCATCATCGAAAAAATTAGTAGGATTGTATATAACGATAGGGCCCTTTTCTGTTCCTATCCATATTGCCCCATCTTTATCTTCAACAATAGATAGTATTTTTAGTCTTCCTAAGTTAGTTCCATCTTGATTAATAAAGGAACCTATAAACTTTGTTTTATCATCGCTGGTATCTTCTAAAGTGCCGTTTGTATTAAAGCAAAATACTCCGGGTTCATATCTCATGGAAGTAATCCATGCCCAGCCTCTTTTATCAAAGATAATTCTTTCGAAAGTAGGTTTTCCTACCAATTCAGGATGATAAAAGCTAATCCATTTTCCATCGTCTTTTAAAACATTGATAACACTATCTATATAAGAATTAAGTACCCACAGATTGTGATTCTTATCATATTGCAATCCGTTTGTTCTTACATAATTTAATTTATATGATTCTTTTGGAAAAATAGTTTGCAAAGAACTATTGTTTATACTATAAAGCTTAACGAATTTCCTATCCATAAATTCATATACTCCTTCTCCTCCAGAAGATGCAAAGTGATGTTCCGGATTATTAGGATCTTGAATAACGGAAGTTATATCTTTATAATCTAATCCAGTGACTTCTTTAATTCCTTCTTCCTGGAAATTATACCATTTATTATCTTCCTTCATCATTATTGTACCAGGATTATTTAGCCGGTCATAATCCATTCCTCCCCCGCATATCAATAATCTGTTATTGGTAAATGTCATATAGTATGGAAGGTTTCTTTTTGGACTTTCGGGTATGATTGAAGAAACTGTTTTTTCTAATTTATTATTGTTTAGTTTGTAACCATTCAAACCTTTATCTCCATTACTACCCCAATATAAATCATTGCTTTTTGTATAAGATAAATGGTTGAAATTATCATCTAAATCCATGTATTTTACAGAATTGTAATGATCAAATATAGCTATTGAGTTACCATTACCAGCAATAAGTTTATTATCGAAAACTTCCATATATAAGAAGTTTCCACTAATTATATTAGTTAATTCCAGGGAGTTGTTATCAAAAGAATATATCCCATTGTTTGGTTGATTTCCTATAATCTTATTTTCAAATATAACTAGTTGATTAAATGCGATTGCATTAGAAAGCACCCAATTATTAGCATCTAATAAGTTATCTGATAGTTTACCGGAGTATAAACCATCTGCTGTTGCAGCATAGATTACATTGTCCTTAACAACAGAAGAATATACTTTCTTGTTTAAGACGTATGTATTGGATATTTCTTTTTTCTTCAGGTTTAGAATAAGAATACCAAAATTAGTTGAGAAGTAAGCATAGTCACCTACAATATTTATGCTGTTAAGTGTTTTATCCTGACTCATGGTTTTATTCATGAAGTCAGGAATATTATATATACTTTCGTTTGTAAGAAGGTCTATATTAGAGTTTTTATAGACAATGATAAGAGTATTGTGTATACTGCTATATTTGATATAACTAATACCGGTATCACTTAATAAATTTACTTTATTAAATAAACTGATGCTTTGATCTTCTGTATTATAAGAAAATAAAGCACCATCGCTAACAGCATATATTAAATTGCCTGCAGGTGCAGTTTGAGTTACATTATTATAGGCCAGGTGAGCTTGCCACTCTCCTATTGCTATTTGAGCTGATGTAACTGATGTTATTAGGAAATATAGAAGACTAAAAATTATTTTTTTCATAGTCATACTCTTTTAAGAAATTGCATAGCTTATTTATAGCTAACGCACGATGACTAATTTTATTTTTTATTTCGTTTCCTAATTCAGCAAAAGTCTTATCATATCCTTCCGGAACAAAAATAGGATCATAACCAAAGCCTGAATTTCCACGTTTTTCTTTGATTATATTTCCTTTTATGATTCCTTCGAACAGATATTCCTGATCATTAATGATTAAAGATACAGCTGTGCGAAATTGAGCTTTTCTATTTTCTATTCCTTCCAGCTTTTTAAGTACTTTCAGCATATTAGCTTCAGAACTTTTATCATCTCCTGCATAACGGGCCGAATAAACTCCAGGTTCATTATTAAGTGCCTCAATTTCTAAACCGGTATCGTCTGCAAAACAGTTTAAGCCGTAGTTTTCATGAATATATTGTGCCTTAAGTAATGCATTTCCTTCTAAAGTAGTTGCAGTTTCGGGTATATCTACATCGCAGTTTATATCTTTCAGACTAAGTATTTCCATCTGATCTTTCAGTATAAACGAAACTTCTTCCAGTTTATGTTTATTATTTGTAGCAAATACAAGCTTATTTTTCATTTGTTTGTTTCTTTAATTTTTAGTGAGAGAAATTATTGCCTATTCATAATAAAAAGTAAAATCATCCCTCACATCCATCACTTATTTTATTGAAAGGCCTTATTAAAGGGGGATATATAAGAGTGAGGGATAAAATATATCGGCTATTAATCGATCACTTATCCCTCACTTTTAGGTTCATCAGTCACCAAATTCACTCATATTGATATATTATTTAGTGTATGATTGATGTTTATTAATTATTATTTTCCTTTTAGAGGATCAAATCCTTCTCCATATACTCCAATAACCGAGCTTTGCGATACGAAAGCATTTGGATCTATGTCTTTTACTAATCGGAATATTTCGATAGACTGACTTTTTTTAGCCAATACAACAACAACTTTAACCGGACTTTTGCTGTACCATCCGGTACCATCAAGAATGGTTACTCCTCTGTGCGTATCCTGGATAATTCTTTCAGCAATCTCTTCATAATGTTTGGAGAAGATAAAGAATTGAACAGATTGACGGGCACTGTTTACAATCAAATCCAGCACATAGCTGATTATTATCAATGTAGTAAAACCAAATACAACCCTCTTCCAGTCATAAAAAACAAAGTAGCACGATGTTATGATTACAATATCACAATACAGAATCATTCTTCCAAAAGTAACATCTCTGTATTTATGGACTATTGCTGCAATAATATCTGTTCCTCCGGTACTACCATTATTAACAAATACCATTCCTAATCCTAATCCACACAATGAAGCACCAATAACACATGCCATGAAGTCTTGTCCGGGACCTAGAATTTGCATTTTTCCTACTACATGCTGGAATAACCACAAAAAGAAAGTCAGCGAAAAGATTCCATACATTGTTTTCAGACTAAACTTTGGGCCTAGAATTTTCAGTGCAATTGTTAATAGAAAGGCATTGATTATGAAATATGTAATTTCAATCTGAACACCTGTTGCATAATATACAATTGCAGCAATACCTGTTACTCCACCGGTTGTAATTTGATAAGGCAGCAAAAATGCTGCCCAACCCATTGCATAACACATAATTCCCATAGTAATTAAAAGATAATCTTTTAATTCAATCAGGATATCAGTTTTATTAATTTTTGCCATCATAGATAAGCTATATTAAACTACAATATTAACAATTTTCTTAGGAACAATAATCACTTTCTTGATAGGTTTACCATCAATCCATTTAATGGCACCTTCTGATGCTAAAACTGTTTCCTGAATAGTGTTATTATCTGCATCGGCAGCAAATTCCATATTGAAACGAGCTTTACCGTTGAAAGAAATGGTATAGTTTACTACATCTTCTTTGAGGTAATCTTCATTATATTCAGGCCATTGAGCATCGCAAACAGAAGTTGTATTTCCTAAAGTCTCCCAAAGTTCTTCGCTTATGTGTGGAGCGAATGGAGCCAGAAGAATAACTAAATTGCTTAATATCTCTTTCTTGTTACATTTCAATGATGAAAGTTCGTTTACACAAATCATGAACGCACTGACAGAAGTGTTATAAGAGAACTGTTCAATATCGCCCGATACTTTCTTAATCAGTTTATGCAGAGATTTTAATTCCTCTTTAGTCGCAGGTTCATCTTTAACAATATACTCTCCTGCTTTATTATAGAATAATGCCCAGAATTTACGGATAAAACGGTGAACACCATCAATACCGTTAGTATCCCATGGCTTAGATTGTTCTACAGGACCGAGGAACATTTCGTACATTCTCAATGTATCGGCACCGTACTTTTCAACAATCATATCCGGATTAACCACGTTGAACATAGATTTACTCATCTTTTCAACAGCCCAGCCACAGATATATTTTCCGTCTTCAAGAATAAATTCTGCTGTTTTATATTCGGGATGCCAGTTCTTGAAAGCTTCCTGATCAAGAATATCATTAGATACGATGTTTACATCCACGTGCAAAGGAGTTACATCATATTGGTCTTTCAGGTTCAGTGAAACGAAAGTATTGGTATCTTTTATTCTGTAAACAAAGTTACTTCTACCCTGAATCATTCCCTGATTGATTAGTTTTTGGAATGGCTCTTCCTTGATTGATACACCCACATCGTGAAGGAATTTATTCCAGAAGCGAGAATAGATTAAGTGACCTGTAGCATGTTCTGTTCCACCTACGTAAAGGTCCACATTTTGCCAGTAAGCATTTGCTTTTGTAGAAACTAAAGCTTCAGTGTTATGCGGATCCATGTAGCGCAAATAGTAAGCACTTGAACCTGCAAAACCAGGCATAGTGTTTAATTCAAGCTGATATCCTTCTTCTGTTTTCCAGTTTTTAGCACGGCCAAGCGGTGGTTCTCCGGTTTCAGTTGGAAGGAATTTATCTACCTCAGGAAGTTCAAGCGGAAGTTTGCTTTCGTCAAGCATATAAGGCATTCCATCTTTGTAATATACAGGGAATGGTTCACCCCAATAACGCTGACGAGAGAAAATTGCGTCGCGAAGGCGATAGTTGACTTTTACTTTTCCAAGATTGTTTTCTTTGATATAAACTTTAGTCTTTGCAATTGCTTCTTTGATGGTAAGGCCATTCAATACCAATCCTCCTTCAGTAGCATGTTCTGGAAGAGGTGAATTCATCATGATTCCTTCTTTGGCATCGAAACTTTCTTCCGAAACATCACAGCCTTCAATCAACGGACGAATTTCCAGATTGAAGTGTTTTGCAAATGCATAGTCGCGGCTATCGTGAGCAGGCACAGCCATGATGGCACCTGTTCCGTATCCTGCCAATACATAATCGCTAATCCAAACAGGAATTGCTTCTCTGGTTAAAGGATTAATAGCGTATGAGCCCGAGAATACACCGGTTACTCTGCGGTCTGCAATACGTTCGCGTTCGGTTCTTTTCTTTGTAGCGTCAAGGTAAGCTTGTACTTCTGCTTTTTGTTCGGCAGTAGTCAACTGAGCAACTAGTTCGCTTTCAGGAGCCAATACCATGAAAGTAACACCGAAAACAGTATCTGCACGAGTGGTAAAGATGGTAAATTCTAAATCGGAATCCTTTACGCTGAATTTCATTTCAGCACCCTCACTCCTACCAATCCAGTTCTTTTGAGTCTCTTTTAGTGAATCTGTCCAGTTTAAAGTTTCCAGTCCGTCAAGTAAACGTTGAGCATACGCAGATACACGTAAGCACCACTGACGCATTACTTTCTGTATTACAGGGTGACCGCCGCGTTCAGATACACCATCAACCACTTCATCGTTAGCCAATACAGTTCCAAGTGCAGGGCACCAGTTAACCATTGTATCGCCAAGGTAAGCAATTCGATAGTTCAATAATATTGTTTGCTGTTCTTTATCACTTTTAGCTTTCCATTCTTCAGCAGTAAATGAAAGTTCTTCTCCGCATGCAGCGTTCAGTCCTTCGGTTCCTTTAGTCTCGAATCTTTTGATAAGATCGGCAATTGGAGTAGCTTTCTTGGCATCATTATCATAATAATGCTTAAACATTTGCTGGAAGGCCCACTGAGTCCACTTATAGTAATCGGGTTCGCAAGTGCGTACTTCCCTACTCCAGTCGAATGAAAATCCTATTTTATCTAATTGTTCGCGGTAGCGATTAATGTTGTTTACAGTAGTTATTGCAGGGTGCTGACCAGTTTGGATAGCATATTGTTCTGCAGGCAAACCATAAGCGTCATATCCCATTGGGTTAAGTACGTTAAAGCCTTGCAGACGTTTGTAACGGGCATAAATATCAGAAGCGATATATCCCAGAGGGTGACCTACGTGAAGTCCCGCACCCGATGGGTAAGGAAACATGTTTAATACATAAAATTTTTTCCTGGATTCGTCTTCCGTTACCTGATAGGTTTTATTTTCAACCCATCTTTCCTGCCATTTTTTCTCTATCTCCCTGAAATTATACTCCATAGCGATATATTTTTATCTTGTTGTATTAATTAATTCGTAAGTCATAATATAGACGGCAAAGATAATGAAAGATAAGCTTATTTGGGTGTTTCTTTCAGCAATTTCTTGACGATTTTAATTGTTTATCCTCGTATATTTCAAGTTTATCCATTATGTTTTTAAAATCTAATTAGAATAGTTATTATTTCCTTGTACAGAAGAATGCATTCTTCTGTACAAAACATTTAATTCTTCTGTACAAAAGAAAACAATCTTTTGTACAAGATATTTTTAACCAATCAAATTGTTTCGAAAATTGTTATAAATATGAAGAGAAATTGTATATTTGTGATAATCCTAATGCCTTGATATTATGAAAACAATAACCCTTTATCTTGGTAAGAAATACAGGCTATTCTGGGTAGTCGTACTTCTGTTATCTTTTGTTCTTCTTTTTGCAATTATAGAAGAACTTCTCATTATGGTTTATCTATATTTTTTCTTGTTGTTTCCTTTGATGTTTTATGCCTTTTCCAAAGGTATCGGAAAGGTGTGTTTAAAGGACGACATGATTGTTTTATACAATCTTTTTGCTTTTCCAAAAGCTGAGATTGAGCTAAATTCGCTTAAAGGGTTCGAATTTATGAGAGATTACTATTATTCTGTTCCTAAAGGAAGAGGCAAATATTTAGGAATAAGCGGACCAACAGTTATCATCTTTCATACAAAGTCCGGCGAACGTAAAGCATTTTCTTTATTTGGATTTCACGATATAAAGATTATTCTCACTTTTTTGCAAGATAACAATATACCATTTCTCAATTATAAACCAGTCGACACTAAGGATACAAAGATTAAGGTAACTACATATCAGAAATCGGGTATGCAAGCTGTTTTTGCTATAATATTGCCTGCTTTGACATTGATTCTGATAATGGCTTTTATAACCTACAGGTTTATTATGAGTCCCGATAACCAAGTAATTCATTTGCTGCTTTGTTTGTTACCACTTTCGTTGTATTTAATTTATACTTACTGGGAGAGGATGTACTACATTAAAATGAAAGATGAATCGTTTAAAATAAAAAACTTGCTCAAAAGAAAAAGTAAAAAATTTAAGTATGATGATATAAAGAAAATAGCATTTGGTTCCAGTTTAGGAAAAGGAGCTTTTCTTTATATTGAGATCCTGGATAAAAACTATAAATATTATCAGTTCCCTTTAGATATGCTTCCTAAGAGAGAAATCAAAGAAATTGTTACAATATTTAAAGAAAAAGGGATAGATGCAACTTCCGAGTGCTGCTGATGGATATTTAATCGTTAATTATTATACAACTTTACACTTTTTCGACCTGCTTTTCTTCTCAAAAAGAACTATATTTGCGCTTATTATTCACTAAAATAAGAGGAAATAACCGTGGCAAATGATATAGTTCTTACCCCAATGATGAAGCAGTTTCTTGACCTGAAAGCAAAGCACCCCGATGCTGTGATGCTTTTTCGTTGTGGAGACTTTTATGAAACTTATTCAGATGATGCAGTAATTGCTGCTGAGATATTGGGAATTACCTTGACTAAAAGAGCTAACGGACAGGGGAAAACAATAGAGATGGCGGGGTTTCCGCATCACGCGCTTGATACTTATTTACCAAAATTAATCAGGGCAGGCAAGAGAGTTGCTATTTGCGACCAGTTAGAAGACCCTAAAACTACCAAGAAACTTGTAAAGCGCGGCATTACCGAACTAGTTACTCCCGGTGTTTCCATCAATGATAATATTCTTAACTACAAGGAAAATAACTTTCTTGCTGCTGTTCATTTTGGAAAGAATGAGTGCGGTATAGCTTTTCTGGATATATCAACGGGAGAATTCCTCACAGCTGAAGGGCCATTTGATTATATAGATAAACTACTTAATAATTTTGCTCCCAAGGAAGTGCTTTACGAACGGAGCAAGAAGGGGATGTTTGAAGGTAATTTCGGAAATAAATTCTTTACTTTCGAACTCGAAGATTGGGTATTTACTGAATCTAGTGCCCGCGAGCGACTTTTAAAACACTTTGAAACAAGTAGCTTGAAAGGCTTTGGAGTGGAACATTTAAAATTCGGAATCATTGCTTCCGGGGCAATCCTTCAGTATCTTGATATCACTCAACACACACAAATAGGGCATATAACTTCGCTTTCACGAATTGAAGAAGATCGTTTTGTCCGATTAGATAAATATACAGTTCGTAGTCTGGAGATTATTTCAAGCATGAACGACGGCGGGAAAAGCCTGCTGGATGTTATCGATAAAACAATAAGTCCGATGGGAGCCCGCATGTTAAAGCGTTGGATGGTATTCCCGTTAAAGGATGAAAAGCCAATTAACGACCGACTTAATGTCGTTGAATATTTCTTTCGCGAGCCGGAATTCAAAGAACTTATTGAAGAACAGCTGCACCTGATAGGAGACCTGGAACGAATTATATCCAAAGTTGCCGTTGGACGCGTTTCTCCCCGTGAGGTTGTTCAGCTGAAAGTGGCATTACAAGCCATCGAACCAATAAAAGATGCTTGTCTGAAAGCAGATAATCCGAGTCTGAACAGGATAGGAGACCAGCTGAATCTTTGTCTTTCTATCAGAGATAAAATAGATAAAGAGGTCAATAACGATCCTCCGCTGTTGATAAATAAAGGCGGTGTTATTAAGAATGGCGTAGATTCGGATTTGGATGAATTGCGTAAGATTGCTTATTCTGGAAAAGACTACTTATTACAGATTCAGCAACGCGAGAGCGAAATCACGGGTATTCCTAGTCTGAAGATCGCTTATAATAACGTTTTTGGTTATTTTATTGAAGTGAGGAATACTCACAAGGATAAAGTGCCACAAGAATGGATTCGCAAGCAAACACTGGTCAATGCCGAGCGCTACATTACCCAGGAGCTTAAGGAGTATGAAGAGAAAATTCTGGGAGCTGAAGATAAGATTCTTATTCTTGAAACAAAAATATATAATGAGCTGGTTCTTGCTCTGACAGAATATATTCCGGCTATACAGATTAACGCCAATCAGATAGCACGTATAGACTGTCTTCTTTCATTTGCCAACGGTGCTGCACAGAATAAATACATTCGTCCCGTAATTTCTGATGATGATGTACTGGAAATTAAGCAGGGAAGGCATCCGGTTATCGAGAAGCAACTTCCGCTTGGTGAGCAATACATAGCCAATGATGTGACAATAGATACGGAACATCAGCAAATTATTATAATTACCGGTCCGAATATGGCCGGTAAATCAGCATTGCTGCGCCAGACAGCCTTGATTACTCTAATGGCTCAGATTGGTAGTTTTGTACCTGCCGAGAGTGCACATATCGGTATTGTAGATAAGATTTTTACCCGTGTGGGAGCAAGCGATAACATTTCGGTAGGAGAGTCTACTTTCATGGTAGAAATGAATGAGGCGGCCGATATATTGAATAATGTTTCTCCCCGCAGTCTTGTATTATTCGACGAGCTTGGACGTGGAACTTCTACTTATGATGGTATTTCTATTGCCTGGGCAATTGTGGAGTATATACACGAACATCCCAAAGCAAGGGCAAGAACATTGTTTGCTACCCATTATCATGAGTTGAATGAAATGGAAAAGTCCTTCAAGCGAATTAAGAATTATAATGTTTCTGTGAAGGAAGTCGACAATAAAGTAATCTTTCTTCGTAAGCTCGAACGGGGTGGGAGTGAGCACTCTTTTGGTATTCATGTAGCAAAGATGGCGGGTATGCCAAAAAGCATCGTTAATCGTTCGAATGATATTTTACATAAGCTTGAATCCGACCACCGTAAAAAAGGAATTTCAAACAAACATTTGTCGGAAGTAGGGGAGAACCGGGAAGGAATGCAGCTCAGCTTCTTCCAATTGGACGATCCTATCCTTTGCCAGATTAGAGACGAAATCCTGAATCTTGATGTTAACAATCTTACACCTCTCGAAGCCTTAAATAAACTGAACGATATAAAGAAAATCCTGAAGGGAAAATAATTTAATCAACCAAACATATACTATGAGAAAAGGCATTTTATTGTCATTGTTATTACTTGTTATTTTCTTTTTTTCAGCTGGCGCCCAGGAAACTTGTCCACAGGTTATTCCTTCTTTGAAGGAGTGGAAGGGTGGAAACGGCAAACTGTCTTTGAAAAAGAAAGGAAAGTTAGTGATTCCTCCGGAATACAGATCAAAACTTGTTGCCGGAGTAGAACAGTTTAAAAGTGATTTGCTGGAAATGTCCGGCATGAAGTACGAGGTTAAGTATGGTAAACCATCCAAAGGTGATATTTATTTCACACTGAATTTCAGCCAAAAATCGCTGGGAGAGGAGGGATATCAGATTAATATTGGCGATTATGTCCGTGTGGAAGCTCCTACAAAAACAGGAGCATTCTGGGCAACCCGAACTCTTCTTCAGATGATTGTGTCTGGTGGAACCGATTTTCCGAAAGGTGAGATACGAGACTATCCTGATTATGCGAGAAGAGGATTTATGCTTGATTGTGGACGTAAGTTTTTCCCTCTTCAATACTTGAAAGATTACGTGCGTATTCTTTCTTTCTACAAGATGAACGAATTTCAGATTCACCTGAATGACAATGGTTTTGTGGAGTTTTTCGATAACGACTGGAGCAAAACCTATTCAGCTTTTCGTCTTGAAAGTACCAAGTTTCCTGGTCTGACAGCGAAAGATGGGTCTTATACCAAGAATGAATTCAGAGATTTGCAGCAAGAAGCCCAGTATTTTGGAGTTAATATTATCCCCGAAATAGATATTCCTGCTCATTCTCTGGCGTTTTCTCAGTTCAAGCCAGAGATAGGAAGTAAGGAGTATGGAATGGATCATCTGGATCTTTATAATCCCGAAACCTATAAATTTGTAGATGCCTTGCTCGACGAATATATTGGAGGCGATAATCCTGTTTTTATTGGCAAAGATGTGCATATCGGTACAGATGAATATAATAAAAAAGAGGCTGAAAAATATCGTTATTTCACTGACAGATATCTCAAATTTGTGGAGTCATATCATAAGCAACCTCGTATGTGGGGCGGTTTAAAGTGGCTTGCCGGTAAAACTCCCGTTAAATCAAAAGGCGTTATTGTAAATGCATGGTCGGCAGATTGGGTAGATCCTGTTCAGTCACTGAAGGATGGTTATGAATTGATTAACACTTGCGACGGTTTTCTATATATTGTTCCCGGTGCCGGATACTATCAGGATTTTCTGAATACGGAATGGATTTATAATAACTGGAGCGTAACTAAGCTTAGCAGTGATATAACTTTGACAAAAGATGAACCAGGACTAAGCGGAGCTATGTTTGCCGTTTGGAATGATCACTGTGGAAACGGAATTTCTCAGAAAGATGTTCATTTGCGCACCATGCCAGCTTTGCAGACACTTGCTCAGAAAATGTGGAATGATGCCGGCAAACCTGCCGATTATGCTGCTTTTAATAAGCTGTGTAAAGGTATGATTGAAGCGCCGGGACTGAATCTTTCCGGACGAGTAAATGGTAAAACGGACGTTGTTTTAAAGTATGATTTAGTAAAGCCGAAGGCAAAAGATCTTTCCGGAAACGAATTTAATGTAAAGAAACGCAAGGATAATGTTATAGAAACACAGGTTTACGAAGTAGGTTACCCATATTCTGTTCAGTTCGATTTAAATCTTTCTTCAAACAATAATAAGGATGTTGTTCTTTTCGGGAATGATTATGCCAAAGTATATGCTAATTGGAATGGAACAGGCAAGATAGCTTTTTCACGTGAGGGATATACTTTCAACTTCGATACAGTAATTCCAGCCAACGAATGGGTTAATTTGCGTATTGATGGTACTGTAAATGGAATGAAGCTCTATATCAATGGAAAACAAGTTGAGGAACTTATGCCTAAGGAACGTGAATGTGCTAAGTTAAATGGTGGCTCTAGTAAAATGTATTACCAGTTTACATCATTCTTTCCTTTGCAATTTATTGGTGATAAAACAACCGGATTTAAAGGTGAAATGAAAAATCTGACGGTGAAACAAGAGAAATACTTAAACCTTCTTTATAATCCTGCCAGATTTCTTAAATAAGTAGTGATTCGGTATATATAGATACAATGATAAAGGGGTTTTCAAATGCGTTTGAAAACCCCTTTATATGTTATTTCTTAACTGTTGCTCTAAATTCTAAACCGCCTGCAGGAGTAGCCTGATCTGTATCGAAGGTACTTCTATACTTACCATCAGGTAAGTCGAATAGAGAGAACGTATTACAACTCCTTGCCGCTACAACTTTATCGGTTGATGCTGTTGCTATGGCTGATGCTGCCATGTCTACCAAAGCGCCCAAAAGACCACCGCTGCCGGAATTAATACTTAAATCTACCGTTAATGTACCTTTTCTGTTAAAGAGTATATCATTGCTTGTTGTCGATTTAAGCAGATATTCAATCTCTACCGTGATTGTGTTTCCTAAGGTAGATTTCTGCCATCGGTTAATGGTTGTAAAGAGAGCTGCGTCTGCTCCGAAAACTTCATGAAACTTTTTTAAATCGCCATTTATAAACATTTCCGAATCATAGGCACTTTCGCTTTTTAATGTTTCCATTGAAAGGAATGGAGAGATTACATAATACCCTTTTTCACACAAAGGAATAGCTAATGATGTGTAAAAGTACTCTTTGGCTTCCACATTAACAGTCTTGTTTATTGGAGGCATGATAAGAATACTTGTAGGTTTTGCTTCATACATTTTGGGATAATTCTCTCCACGGGTGAAGTTCTTTGTTTCTCCGCACGAAGTAAGTAGCAGAACAACCAGACTTAGATATATTATTTTTCTCATTTTTCCAACATTTTAATGATTCTTTCAATAAATACTTTAGATTCAGGATATACCTCGATTTCCTTTTTCATCATGGAAATACCTTCTTCCTTTTTCCCTGTTTGAGCAAGGAGAAAACCATATTCGGCATAAGTTCCCGGAGGCACTACCTTGCGGGTTCCCTGATCTTGTTTTGCAATTAATACTGCATAGGTATTTAATAAAGCTTCTGTGCTTTCCGGTGTTTGTTTTTTGTAGTAGTTATAAGAAGTTTTTTCGTAGTTTTTCCACGAGTAAAGTGCGCTTTGCTGAGTTGTACATGAACTTAAAAACAAGGCAAAGCAAGCCACACAAATCAGTTTTATTTTCATGGTAATTGTATTTTTTTAGTTTCCTGAGCAGATACGAATATTACTTTTTCATAAATTATATTTCCATTGTAATAAACCTTAAGGTTTCTTTTTCCCTTTGCAATGGCATATACATCTCTCTTGATTGTTCCTTTTTTCTCTTTAATAACTTTTGCGTTAAACGAGGTATTATTATCTACAGATACCTGAACCTCGCCATCATAATTCTCATTTGCAACGAAATATAGATAAGCTTGGTCGGGTAATCCTCTTTCCTGACTGTAGTTTCCTACTTTACAGCTTGTAAAAAGTGCACAAATGCACACTAATAGCAGAGCAATATATTTTGTTTTCATTATTTTATCTCCTCAATGTAATAGTTTGCTAGATTTGTTTTATCAATTCCCCCTTCGGTAAAGTTTACTACAGAGTATTCAGATTGGGGAGTGTCTCCTCCAACCATGGCAATAGAAATTTCACCTACCTTCTTTCCAGGAAGTTCTACGTTCAATCCTGTCTGTGGATTCTTAACTGTTTTTCCTTTTTCCTTTACTATAAACTTGTCTCCAACAGCCAGCCCCTGACTTTTTCCGCCCGAGATAAGAATTGCATCGTTATCGTAAGCAAGGAAATAAGATTTCCATGGTCTGTCCATGCAGTTATTAATGATATTTTCAACCAGTTTAGAGATTGCCATTGAAATAGCTTTATCACTTAATGTCGCATCATAGTCAGCTCTACCGCCCACTCCCATGGTTTGTTTGGTTTTTTGTTCGGCAGTTCCTTTGGCTTCTTCAGAATAGATAATCAATCCTGTGGAAACATCTACCAGACGTACGCTTACTGCAGCTTCCACAATTTGAGTTTTTGTTGTTGAAAACACTTTTACATCACCCACATTTTTGCGGCCAAACTCAGTAATGGAGCCAATAATAAGATAATCTGCCCCAACATTTTGATAGGAGTTTCCGGATTTTGATGATTCACTTAGTAGTTGGTTAAGATCATTGCGCTCAAGTAAAATGAATTTGTCTGAAGCAGCGAGCTTAGCAGATAAAATGTCTAACGCTTGTTTACCCATCGGATCATTGTCTTTGTCGTAAAAGAGTCCTTTGGCATACTGTGTTTCGTTAGAGAAACGAGAAATAGCTACTTTCCTTTTTAGTGACTTACCAATTTGTTTTACAGATGATTCGGGTTCAACCACAGTTACTTTATTTTGCGCGTAAATTTCTGTCTGCGAGCAAATAAGTAACAGAACCAAATAAATGATTTTTCTCATGATATTTTGTTTTTAATACATTTATGTTTTAGTAAGTCATAGCCTTACTTATAACAAAAGTATGTATTTTTCTGAAATAATACCACTTTTAGTATATTTATTTTGTTTTGTTGCAGAGGGAAGTGATACGTGAATAATTTTTATATATGCCGCATGGGTATTACGTGATATTAATCAACACATAAAGAATGTTTTTTTTAAATCATCCCTCATCCCTCACTAAAATTATCTGAAAATCCCTATAATAAAGAGTTTTGACGGGTGAGGGATGCTTTTTATCCCTCACTATTTTGGGTTTATCCCTCACTTTTGAGGCTCATCCCTCACCTTTTTGTGATGTTATTTTTGAAAATAGGATAAATAAAAAGGCTGGTTCTACTATTTAATTATTTTTTCTTTTAATATAATGGACGAAATTAACGAGTGACAGTAATCTTACATTTTACTACTTGTTTGGTTGTTTCATCTTTAATGTTCAGAAAAGTTTCTCCTTCATTCAAAGGTTTTATATAAACCGCAGCATCATTGCACGCTTGATTAAATGAATTTTTATTCCAATTAATTATGGATTCAACTTTAGCTATATTTTCATTCTCGGTAGTAGCTGAATATTTTCCACTTCCTCGCCAAATGCCAATGCCATTAATTCCGTAAGTAAAAGGAATCTTTATAGTAAGACTTTTTTCGGGGATATATAAATCATATTCGTCTACCACGTTAATATCGAATTCTGAAATTTTCATTTTCCCTTTAAATATGCTGACCGTTGTTTTTCCTTTCTCTTTTGCATTGACTAAGAAACTTTTTACCTGATCGCCTACAATAGAAACATCAGCTATTTCCTTATTACTTACTATGAATGTATTATAATCTTTATAATCGAGAGGAGAAAAGCTGAACGTTCTTTTTTCTCCTTTCTTTATGTATATATTTTCAATATTGTAATAGGTAAAGTCTATTGGTTCTGTTATGCATACCGATATGGATTTTACGTTGTCAAGTTCGTCGTAAACAGAAATGGTGCATTTCCCTACACTATAACCTATTACAGACAAGGTATCGTTATTAATAACTGCCTTAGCTATATTATCATCAGTAGAGTGTGCGTAATAAGATCCTTTTCCGTATTTAATAAGAACGTCTTCTCTGGAATTTACATTATTAAGTTCAAGATATGTTTTGCTCACTTCGATATTTTTCGAAGAATCATTGTCTTCTTTACAAGAAAACAAAACTGAGACAAAGAGTAAAGTCAATATTATTTTTCTCATAGGATATAATTTATTTTATACAAATGTAGTAAATAAATTATATATCAAATGGAAAAATAATTGAATTAGTATATTTTTATGAAAAATAACGTTTGGTTTTCATTTTATAATTCAGTTATAAAATGATTCTAGAATTTGTAAAATCAAATTCTGTATTATAGGCAATATATTTTATGACTATCTGAATTTTTCAGCAACCAGTCTGTAAGTAGGCATATCAATTCCAAGTTCTTCTCCTTTAGCTATGAAGCTGAAAAGCAGACCGTCTACTTCCGATTCGTGACCTTTGCTTATGTCTTTTTGCATGGATGCTGTACTGGCAGGATCAAGCTTATCAAGAACTTTGAGATTGTAGGTTACCGGATCTTCCACGAATGTTATGCCAAGGGCTTTGCCTATGGCGGCGCTTTCACGAGACAGACCAATAAAAGTATCTCTTTTGGTTCCCTCTTTTTGCAGCTCTCCCATAGGAACATCATAGTATGCACCAGTGCAAGCCATGGCGGAAATGAACGACCATTTCACGTAAGTATCGCGGTTTATATCCTCTGAAATAGGAGCTTTGATGCCGCTTTCCTGAAGATCTTTCTGCACAGCCAACAATCTTTCATAAGCTACATTGTCTTCTTTGCGGGCACCAAATACCAAGCGGAAGATGTTCCCCATCTGAGTAATCTCACCGGGAGCGGAAACGAATCCTACAATGTAGATGCATCCGTCTAGAACTGTTACGTTTTCGACCTTGCGTTTAATCTTTGGTCCCGTGCCGTATACGTTGAGAATCGGTATTACGATGGTGTCTTTGTGTGAAGCACGTTCAATCAGTTCGGTGATGGAATCAATAGAATAGCCCTTTACACAAACAAAAATCACGTCAGCTTTGTCGTTATACTCCTCAGAAAGGCATGCGTTAACATGGACGGTATGATCACCTTTCAGTCCGGATTTCAGCTTCAGGCCTTTTTCCTGCATAGCTTTTAAGTGAGCTCCGCGGGCAATACAAGTCACATCGTGGCCTGCAAGGGCAAGGAATCCGGCAATACTTCCTCCTACGCCGCCCGTTCCAATAATCAGATACTTTGTCGCCATTTTATTTTTTATGAATAAAAGAAGGGGATGAAAATGCTGCTTATGCAATTTTAATCCCCAATACTTTTGTTTTGTCTATTTTTTGAGGAATATCTATTTTGTCTGTAACAGATTTACCTCTTAGTTTACTGTGCTTTTTATACGTTAAAGCGGAAGTGCATGATGTCACCGTCTTCCACCACATATTCTTTTCCTTCAACACCTAGTTTACCGGCTTCTTTGATGGCTGCTTCCGAGCCATATTCAATGAAGTCATGGTATTTAATTACCTCTGCACGGATAAATCCTTTTTCAAAGTCGGTATGGATTACACCTGCACATTGAGGAGCTTTGCTGCCTTTCAGGTAAGTCCATGCGCGAACTTCCTGTACACCTACTGTGAAATAAGTTTCCAGATTCAATAGTTTATAGGCAGATTTAATCAATCTGGCAACACCCGATTCTGTTAATCCAATCTCGCCAAGGAACATTTCGCGTTCTTCGAAAGTTTCGAACTCAGCAATTTCCGATTCAATCTTGGCAGCTACAACAAGTAACTGAGCATCTTCGTCTTTAATTGCCTCACGAACCATTTCCACGTACTTATTTCCGTTTACAGCACTGCCTTCGTCTACGTTACAAACGTAAAGAACCGGCTTACTTGTAAGCAGAAATAGTTCTTTTGCTATCTTCTGTTCGTCTTTTGTTTCGAATGTAACTGTACGGGCCGACTTGCCTTGTTCCAAAGCCTCTTTGTACTTATGAAGCACTTCATAAGTCATCTTTGCAACTTTATCGCCACCAGTCTGAGCCTGCTTCTGTACTTTTTGAATGCGGCTGTCAATAGTATCAAGGTCTTTCAGCTGAAGTTCGTAATCAATGATTTCCTTGTCACGAATAGGGTTTACATTTCCGTCAACATGCACCACGTTATCATCGTCGAAACAGCGAAGAACGTGAATAATAGCATCAGTTTCGCGGATATTTGCAAGGAATTTATTTCCTAATCCTTCACCTTTGCTGGCACCTTTTACCAATCCGGCAATATCCACAATTTCTACTGTGGTAGGTACTACGCGCTGTGGGTGAACCAACTCGGCAAGTTTATTTAAACGTTCATCGGGAACAGTGATTACACCTACGTTAGGTTCAATCGTACAAAAAGGGAAATTAGCAGACTGTGCCTTCGCGTTAGACAAGCAATTGAAAAGAGTCGATTTTCCTACGTTAGGAAGGCCGACGATACCACATTGTAAAGCCATTCTTTATATCGTTAATTTGTTTTCTTATTCAAACTTTTTTCAGCTTGCAAAAGTACAAATTATTCGGTGGAATACAAAGAATTAGCAACTTACCTTGAATATTAATAATATATATAAAGAAAGATTTACCATTTTCCGGTTATATCTTTTTTGTTTGATGTATATCAAACGTATGCTTAGATGTACATCAAAAGGGTGCTTTGATGTACATCATAATTATTGTTTGATATAGGTCAAAGAAAAAATATTCTTAATAACTTTGAACGTTTTCCCGGCATGCGTGTATGCTATTCCGGAACCGTTCCTAATGATTAGTATACACTTAAAATGAAATGAAAAAATGAATATTAGAAAATTGAAATATATTTCTGTGATTGTTGCCTGTATGGCATTCCAATCTTCCTTTGCCCAAACACCTCAGAAAGTAGTCTCTTTTGTCAAGGAATCGCATGATGTAGAGTGGTATAAGCAGCAGGCAGAAGCGTGGAAGAAGGTTCTTGATAAAGACAAACATAATGAAGTTGCCTGGGAAAACTATTATCGGGCCACGCGGTATGAGGTATTTAACGATACCAATATGAAAGATTATAATTCAGCCAATGCTCGTCTGGAAAAGATAATGCAGGATATGAAAAAAGCAATACCAAATTCATATACCTATAACGTGCTGATGTATTATCATAACGGTAACGATTTAAGGAAAAGTGCTTACATAACTAAAGCTATTGCAATGCGTCCTGACGAAGTGGACTTTTTTCCTGACTACGTATCATTTGCAATATTGTCCAGGAACGATACACTTCTTACAAACACCTGCAAGAAATGGTATGAAAGTGGGGAATATTCAGCAGGATTGTTGAATTATGATTATAACGAGATGGCTGGAATGGAGAAAGATGGTATTGTATTTGCCAATGGAGATAATTCAATCTATCCTAAATTGCTGCTTCAATGTGGCAAGAATCTGTTTAAGGATAAAAAGTTAATCTGTCTCCCTTTTTTGTATGAGCAGAATTATCGGGAGCGTGTTCTCGAAGAATTAGGAATTCCTCCTTTTCCGGGAACAGATAAAGAACTGAGTGCAAAGTATCCGGCTAATAATCAATTGTCATTAGAGATTGCAAAACATATAATAAAATACACGCATCGCCCGGTTTATTTCTCAGCTATGGGAGGGGGAGAGCTTGATTCATTCAAAGACAGCCTTTATTCCGAAGGATTACTGATGAGATATTCTGCTAAACCATACGATAATCTGGCTGTAACTAAACGTAATTATGAGCAAGTGTTCTTGCTAGATTACCTGAAAGAAGGTTTTACTCCCGACAGTTACAAAGATATGGTGGGGCATATTAACCTGAATTACGTTACAGGATTCCGTTCTCTCCTTGAATTTTATCGTGTAACAGGAGATTTAAACAACTATACTAAACTAAAAACTCAGCTGCATGCCATTATTGATCGTTATCCTTTTGATAATAATAGTGATAAAAATGAGTATCTGAAATGCCTTGAACCAACAGAAAAATGAGGATATTTCGCTCATACAGACAAGATACTGACGAAGAGTTGATGCGAAGGGTTTCCCGAAATGATACCACTGCTTTCGAGGAAATATACACCCGCTATGCTAAACGTATGCAAGGATTCTTTATCCGTATGCTTGGATATGATATTGCTAAAGCAGAGGACTTTACACAGGAATTGTTTCTTAAAGTTTACGAAAGCAGAAGCGCCTACGAAGAAGGAAGAACTTTCTCTTCGTGGGCTTTCTCAATGGCATATAATCTGTGTAAGAATGAATACAGACACCGGGAGGTTGTTGAAACCCACGAGTTGGAATTGAATTATGATTCGGATTCTACAGAGGAACCTGCTTTTGAAAAAATATATGACCAAGCTGTTTTTGAAAATCAGCTCAGTATTTCTCTCACAAAACTGCCTGCCGATCAGCTGGCTGCCTTTACTCTTCGGTATAATGAAGAGCTGTCGGTTTCCGAGATTGCGCGGATACTCGATTGTCCGGAGGGAACGGTTAAATCTAGATTGCACTATGCATTGCGTAGTCTTTCTCAATCTCTATCAATGTATAATCCAATAAAACCATAAAATATGAAAGAAGATGATTTGAACAGACTGGAACATTCCGACGAGGTAAAGCGGATTGTTGATATATCTAAAGTGTTGTATGACAAAGATAAATCGGCAAATACTCCACGCTCATTCGATTCTTTGATGAAAGAAATAAACCGTCGTGAAGGCACTCCGCGAAAGGTTGCTATTTCTCCCTGGTGGCTTGTTGCAGCTTGTCTTATTGGAGTATTGATTGGCTGGAATTTTCCTTTTGAAGATGCTCCGAAGAATGAAAAACTGGCACTTAATGATACGGTGTATATAACCGAAAAGCATACAGATACTATCTATCAGCAGGTGCAGGTTGAGCGGAAAGCCTTTCAGCGAAAGGAGAGGAGGGAGGCGGTAAGTACCCGTCAGATGGAGGCTCAAACTATAACTCCTCCGGTTGTGCGCAATGAAATGTCATTGCCCGACTTGAAGAGTATTCGTCCAGCCACTTCGGGAAGAAGTCTGGCTCAGGAGAACTTTCCAATCCATCTGTTGGTTTCGTTGTAGAGAAGGTGTTATTGTGTTCTTTGCTCTACTCTTATTTTAAAGGTCTGGAAAGTTCTTTTTCGAGATGTGCGTTATAAATAATAGCTTTTACCTTTGGAACTGTATATTTTTTAGGGTAGTTCTTTTAGATGAATAGCTTTTATTATCAGTATGCTGGATGAGTATAAGTGAAAGTAATGAATTAGTATACAGATAATTGCATATAAAAAGGAATGATATGTCGGACTATTTTCTATATTTTGAGATTAAACTTCCACTAAAAGTTATTACAGAACAAGATAAGCACGGATTAATGATTCTTTATTCATTGAATGAATCATTAATCCGTGCTTATCTTTCAGATAGTAATTCTGTATTATATCCGTTTTGACTTAAGTAGATTGCGTTTTTCTTCTATAATCTTTAGGTTAGTAATACTGAATTTTACCGGTTTATGCACCTGAAGTTTTTTAATTTAATTAGTTTCCTTTGAAAGCTTTATCTATAAATATTTTTAAATTTCTATTTTTTCAGAAATTTATCGAAGAAGTCCAGCGTTTCTTTTTGCATATCTTTGCTAAAGAAGTGAGGACCATCCCATAATTTAGTTACAAGTTTATTATCTGCCTTCTGGCTGTTCCACGTGGAATGCAGACTTTTATAAGCATCTTTTACACCATTTACAGGAAATAGCTTGTCGCGGAGTCCGTTAAAGAAGAGCATAGGCTTAGGACAAGCCAGAGCTGCTACATCGGGGTAGTCCATATAGTTTCGGATTCCCGGCACAAGCATTGACCAGGCACTGCCGCCTTTATTCTGGTTGTTGGTTAATGACATCAAGGAATCGGTGGTGTTCATCCAGCAAATGGCGGCTCCTGCTTTCACTTTATCTGTTGCCGCGGAAAGCATCCAGGCACGGTGAGCGCCCATTGAGAAACCAAGTGTGCCAATTCTATTGGCATCTACCTCGGGCAATGAGGCAAGAAAATCAACGCTTCTTATATCGTCGAACGTAATAACGCCACACCAGTTGTAGCCCATCTGCATCAAGTTGCAGGCAAGTGCTTGTTGTGTTTCATAATTCACACCCTCTTTTCGTCCTCTTTCACCCCAAAACAGTGCATCAATGGAGAGAACTACGTAGCCATGAGCCGCAAAATAGTCGCCTACATAGGTGCTATCGTAACATTGAACCGCCCATTTATCAGCATCGGCCAGTACTTCGGGTGAAACGCCGAATGGTCTTACCATCTTTTCCTTACCAATGGAGAATTTCGCACCATGATCGTGCAGCATCACAACGGCAGGGTAGGGACCTTTTACTTTATTGGGAACCAGTAAATAGGCAGGAATGCGGTCGAACTTCGATATATTCAGTACAATCTTTCGGGCTTCGTATCCATTTCTTTGCTCTTTCTCAAGCACTTTCATATCGAAAGGTGCAGTTGGAGGGGCAGGGTTCAAGCAAGAAAAAAGTACATTACGGGCAGCCTTTTTCCACTTATTAAAATCTTTTATAGAAGAGTTTCCCCAAGCCATAGGGTAGGTTAGTGTCTCTTTCATCTTTTGATAAGAAACAGGCATATTCTTTTCTACTCCGTATGGCAGATACTCTTGTGATTGAGCCTGTTGTGCTGATATCGGCAAACTGAAAAACGAGAATAAACAAAGTGTAATAAGTAAATTTTTCATATTAAATTTAGTACTATTTTAGTCTATCTTTTCAGTCTGAACCTGAAAGTCTGAATAAGTTTTAAAGCTGAATGGTATGAACCTGAGCATGGCAAAATCTTCTGATTCAACACCTCCGGGATAATAGAGCTCCCATCCTTTCATCCATGCTTTATGCTTGAATTCCTTGCTTGTAACAACCTGAATATTTCCTTGAAACATGATTCCTGTAAAGGATTCTGGTTTACAGAAGTAAAGGTTAGCCTTGCTGTTATTCTCAATCTCCTTAATCTTTGCAGAAGAAGTATTGGTGGTGAGATAGATAGTAAATTCATTTGATTCTTTTGCATACATCGGAACAAGGTGAGGATACTGCTTTTTGTTCCTCAAATTCAGCATGGCGCGAGTAGATGGATATCCATTCTGATCAATTGTAGACAGGTAAACAGTCTCTAAAGATTCTATAATTCCTAGTACTTCTTTTAGTTTTTCTGCTAGTTCCATAATTTAATAGGTTTTAAGGTGAAACAAACTATCTTATCGTTCTGAATTTTAAAATAGATCAGTAATCCAACACTCTTGTTTAATCTATTAAAGTCTTTACTTATATATATAAAAGAGATCAATAAATTAAACAGGATTATTATGAAAAAAGATATTTATTTGAAAATAATAATATTCTAAATTAAAGATAACTAGCTATTTAACCTTTAGTAAATTACTTTTTCTCTATCTTTTTTCTTGTTCTAATTTTTAATAATTAGTGAGTTTTGTTCATTAATTATTATTCCATCCTTTTGTTTTAAGACAATGTTTTTTAGTAGATGAAAGCTGTTAAGCTTGTAAAAGCTATCATATATTTGCTTTTAAAACAATCTTCTTTTAGCAGTTTATTTGTTATTCCCAATTTGCTTTGCAGCATTTGGGAATAACAAAACTATAGACCTTTTATATCAGATTTTTATGTTTTAACTTTTATCTGAATTTATAACAGATTTATCAGTGTGCTTCGAGCCAGTTATTGCCCCAACCGCAGTCGGCTTTCAAAGGAACGTGCATCTTGTAGGCTCTTTCCATTTCTTCAATAACGATTTGTTCCACAAGTTCTTTCTCGTTTGCAGGAACACTGAAGTTCAATTCATCATGTACCTGAAGAATCATCTTGGCCTGTACATTTTCTTTCTTGAAACGGTTATAAATATTGATCATTGCAACCTTGATTATATCTGCAGCACTTCCCTGAATTGGAGCATTGATTGCATTTCTTTCGGCATATCCACGAACAACTGCATTGTGTGAATTTATGTCCGGAAGGTATCGCTTGCGATTGAATATAGTTTCAACATAACCGTTCTTCTTTGCAACCTTGATACTTTTATCCATATATTCCTTTACGCCTGAATAAGTATCAAAATATCCATCGATAAGTTCTTTGGCTTCCTTCCTGTCAACCCCCATTCTTTCTGCTAATCCGAAGACGGAGATACCGTAAATAATACCGAAGTTTGCTGTTTTTGCCTTACGGCGCATATCCTTTGAAACCTCAGAAATGTCTATTTTATAGATCTTTGCAGCTGTTGCAGCATGAATATCATAACCGGAAAGGAAAGCATCTATCATGTTTTTGTCCTCACTGAGATGTGCCATAATTCTCAATTCAATTTGAGAATAGTCGGCAGAAAAGAAGAGGCAATTTTCATCCGGAATAAATGCTCTTCGAATCTCTTTACCATCTTCATCACGAACCGGGATGTTTTGAAGGTTTGGATTGCTGGAACTTAATCGACCTGTTGCAGCCACAGTCTGGTTAAAAGATGTATGTATTTTTCCTGTTTCAGGATTAACCAACTGAGGAAGCGAATCAACATAGGTACTCAATAGTTTTTTTAATCCGCGATAGTCGAGAATTTTTTCAACAACTGGGTGTTTGCTTCGCAAGCTTTCAAGTACATCTTCCGAGGTAGAATATTGTCCCGTTTTAGTTTTCTTGGCTTTTTCTACAACTTTCAGTTTTTCGAAAAGTACTTCTCCAACTTGCTTGGGCGAACTAATATTGAACTCCATGCCGGCCAATGAGTATATTTCATTTTCTATATTGCCCATCCTGGTAGTTAAATCTTCGGATGTTTGCTTGAGAGCATCCAAATCTAACTTCATTCCATTTCTTTCAATGTATGCCAAAACCGGAACGAGTGGCATTTCGATATTATAGAATAAATCTTCAATACCGTTTTCCTTTAATTCTTTCTCAAGTTTATTTTTTAATTTCAAAGTTACATCGGCATCTTCGCAAGCATACTTGTAAACTTGTTCGGGAGGGAGGTCTCTCATGTTCTTCTGGTTTTTCCCTTTTGTTCCAATTAACTCATCAATGTGAATTGTTTTGTAATTGAGATAAATTTCGGCAAGGTAATCCATTCCATGTCTAAGTTCTGGTTGAAGAACGTAATGTGCTACCATTGTATCGAAAAGTTTCCCTTTTACTTCAACTCCATAATTTTGGAGAACAAGCATATCGTACTTCATGTTCTGCCCAACTTTGACAGAATTTTCATTTTCGAAGACCGGGCGAAGCTCATTAACAATTTTTTGCGCTTCTTCTCTTTTCGGAGGCACTGGTATATAGTAAGCCTGATTTTCGGCAACGCTAAAGCTCATTCCCACCAATTCTGCTGAGATTGGATCGGTTCCGGTTGTTTCTGTATCTAGACTAACGATATCAAATGTAAGTATGTTTTGTATAAAATTAGCTCTTTTCTCTTCATTATCAATAAGTTGATAGTCATAATTCAACTCTTCTAAACTCGTGAGATTTGAATATTTTTCCTCAACTTGCCCAACGGGCGTGAAAAATCCAAAGAGATCGCCTTGCTGAGGAGCCTCATTTACTTGTTTTTTCTCTTTTTTGAAAATTCTGTCAATCAGTGTTCGGAATTCCAGTTCCTCGAAAATTTTTCTCAGTTCATCTTCGTTTGGTTCTTCACGAACAAGTTCGTCCATTTTCAATTCAATAGGAACATCGATTTTGATAGTTGCCAAAAATTTAGAGAAGGTGATCATCTCTTTGTTCGTTTCAACTTTTGTTTTCAATGCGCCTTTTAACTGATCAGTATTCTTAAGCATATTTTCGATGCTGCCAAATTGGGCGATTAACTTTTGAGCAGTTTTTTCTCCAACTCCAGGACATCCCGGAATGTTGTCTGAAGAGTCACCCATCAAACCAAGTAAGTCTATGACTTGAGTAGGAGAGGAGATTTCATATTTTGATTTTACCTCTTCCACTCCAAGAACTTCAAATTCTTTATCTCCATATTTGGGGCGATACATAAAAACATTCTCACTTACCAACTGACCATAATCTTTGTCGGGAGTCATCATGTAAGTTGTGATTCCTTTTTTCCCGGCTTCGGTAGCAAGAGTTCCGATTACATCGTCGGCTTCAAAACCTGAAACTTCAAGAATAGGAATTCTATAAGCCCGAATTATATCTTTTATTATAGGAACCGCCAAACGGATAGCCTCGGGTGTTTCTTCACGATGAGCTTTATATTGTTCAAATGCTTCATGTCTGAAAGTTGGTCCTGAAGGGTCGAATGCGACCCCAATATGTGTAGGATTTTCTTTATTTAGAAGTTCTTCTAGTGTGTTTACAAAACCTAGAATTGCTGATGTGTTAAATCCTTTTGAGTTAATTCTTGGGCTCTTAATAAATGCATAGTATGCCCTGTATATGAGTGCATAAGCATCCAAAAGGAACAATTTATCTGTTTGATTCATAATCTTTTCGAATTTTTCTTTGGTAAAAGTACTAAAAAATACCATATTAATTGTTTTATTATTACTTTTGTGGCTAAATCGTATGTTTTATGGACAGATTATCTCAGATTAAGTCTCCTATTATATCAGATCTGGAGCAGTTTAAAGAGCTCTTTAATAGTTCATTGGATAACTCAAACCCTTTGTTGCAAGAGGTTCTTTCTCATATTAAACAACGGGGAGGTAAGAGGATGCGTCCTATTTTAGTTCTTCTAATTGCCAGATTATTCGGAAAAGTAACTTCGTCTACACTTCATGCTGCAGTTTCTTTGGAACTACTTCACACAGCCAGTTTGGTGCATGATGATGTGGTTGATGAGAGTTCTGAGCGTAGGGGACAGGCTTCTGTTAATGCGGTATATAATAATAAGATATCTATTTTAGTTGGCGATTATTTGTTGGCAACTTGTCTTTATCAGGCTGCTTTTTCTTCTAATATTGAGATAATTAAGGTCGTTTCTCAACTAGGCCAGGATCTGTCGGAAGGCGAACTTCTTCAGCTTTCAAATGTCAGCAATATTGAAATTTCCGAACCGGTTTACTTTGATATTATCCGTAAAAAGACCGCTGCTCTGTTTTCTGCCTGCACTAAAACTGCTGCTTTATCTTCGGGTGTAGGTGCTGAAGAGGTGGAAATTGCAAGATTATTTGGCGAATTCATCGGCATTTGCTTTCAAATAAAGGATGATATATTCGATTATTATGATGACAGAGAGGTTGGAAAACCTACCGGAAATGATATGCGAGAAGGCAAATTAACTCTTCCTGCTATTTATGCGATTAATAATAGTGATAATGCTGATATCAAGGCGCTGGCTGTTAAGATAAAATCAGGATCTGCTTCTGATTCTGAGATAAAAGAAATGATAGATTATGTCAAGAATAACGGTGGAATTGAATATGCTACTAGAGTTATGATGGATTATCATGCTAAGGCTCTTCAGCTGATCGAATCTTTCCCTGAAAGTGAGATCAAATCTTCACTTACTTCTTATTTGGATTACGTGGTTGACCGAACAAAATAGTGCTAAACTTCTCCGGTGATAACTCTTTGTTTCCTTATTGATTTCTAAAATAGTGTAGAGCTTATTTAGTATAAGAGTAGGTGTTTTTATGAAAAGGTGTACATCTTTCTACTGATTTATGCCCGCTAATTACCTAAACATTCACGAAGAATTTATTTAATCATATATATAAAATCCCCTGCATTCCTTCTTTATTTGAAGTGATACAGGGGATTCCTTTTTTGCTGTTTATTAATCTCAGGCTATATAATAGCTTCTATAAAAATCTAAAAGAATTTGATTTCTTTTCCTTTGATATCAGATAATAAAAGGTTCGCAAGACGACTGGTTCCTAAACGGAATAGCTCGTTATTTAACCATTCATGGCCCAGAACTTCTTTTACTATCGAGTAATAGATAATAGCGTCTTTTACTGTATTAAGGCCTCCTGCGGGCTTAAAACCGACTTTATTGCCTGTTTCTTCGTAGTATTCTTTAATGGCTTCACACATTACATAAGCTGCTTCCGGTGTAGCCGCAGGTTGTTGTTTGCCGGTTGATGTCTTAATAAAATCGGCACCCGAATACATGGATAGGATAGAGGCTTTTTTGATGTTTGAAGCGCTTCCAAGAGCTCCTGTTTCGAGGATTACTTTGAGCTTATTATCCTTGCAGGTATCTTTAATTTCCTGTATTTCATCGCACATGGTTTCGTAATCACCGCTGAGGAATTTGCCTACAGATATTACAATATCAATCTCGTTGGCACCACCCATAATAGCCATTGCTGTTTCGGCAATCTTAACCTCGATAAAGGTCTGTGATGATGGAAATCCTCCGCTTACGGCAGCAATCTGAACATTGTCAATCTCTAATGTATCATGAACAACTTCTGCCATATTGGGGTAAACGCAGATGGCGGCAACATTGTCTAAATCTCCGAATTCTTCATCAAACTGATTGACTTTTTCAGTGAATTTCATCACGCTTTCTTCGCTGTCAGTAGTGTTGAGAGTTGTCAAATCCAGGCAATTTAAAAGGAGTTTTTTAACTTCAATAGTGTCGTTTTCGGGCACTTTTTTCTCAATAATTGCAGCTACTTTAGCCTGAATATCATTATCGCTAAGATCAGTGTTGTACTTGTTTAGTGCAACTTCATACTTACTTTTTTCTTCTTCTTTATATTCCATTACTTGTCAGTTTAGGATTGTTTATATGTCTTTCGTTATCTCTTTTTGTCTTCTTTTCGAGGTTTCTTTTGAAGGCCTCGGTAAGGTCTACACCAGTCTGGTTTGCCAGGCAAATAAGCACCCAAAGTACGTCCGTCATTTCATCGGCAAGGTTGCATTCTTCGCCCTCTTTGAATGACTGATCTCCGTATTTTCGTGCCATCACTCTAGCCAATTCACCCACTTCTTCGGTAAGAACTGCCATATTTGTGAGCTCGCTGAAGTAGCGCACTCCGTATGTTTTGATCCAGTTATCGACCTCTTTTTGTGCTTCTTGGAGTGTCATTATTCCTTGTTTTTAGTGTCCATCCAGATTGTTACCGGACCGTTGTTAAGCAATTCAACTTTCATATCTGCGCCAAACTCGCCGGTTCCTACCTGCTTTCCAAGAGAGATGCTTAATTCATTGCAGAAAGTCTCGTAAAGAGGCACGGAAATCTCGTGTTTTGCTGCCTTGATGTACGAAGGGCGATTCCCTTTTTTAGTCGATGCATGAAGCGTAAATTGGCTTATTACAAGAATTTCTCCATCAACATCTAGCACAGACTTGTTCATCACTCCATTTTCATCGTCAAAAATCCTCAGATTTACTATCTTTTTACATAGCCATTCTATGTCTTCCTGCCCGTCTGCTTCTTCAATACCAACCAATACAAGCAATCCTTCCTTGATGGCAGATTTGCAGTTGCCGTTGATTGTAACAGACGCATGACTTACGCGTTGTATTACAGCTCTCATTTTATAAAATTTCTTGTTTGTCGCAAAAGACAAAGTTAGTAATTCTAACTTTATTTACGTAGATTATCGTGTATAATTTTGGCTTTAGCTTCGCCAACGATGGCCGAAACTTCTTCAAACGATGCCTCCTGGATGCGTTTCACGCTCTTGAATTCCTTTAAAAGGGCGGTTTTAGTCTTTTCTCCGATGCCTTTTAGCTCGTCTAAGGCCGATTTAGTTTGCCCTTTGCTACGTTTATTTCGGTGGAAAGTAATACCAAAACGGTGAGCTTCGTCACGTAGATGCTGAATTACTTTCAGACTTTCTGAGTTTTTATCGAGATAAAGAGGGTAGGGATCGCCCGGGAAGAATATTTCTTCCAGTTTTTTGGCTATACCAATCAGCGTAATACGCCCGGTTAGATTAAGTTCGGTGAATATCTTCTGTGCCGAGCTTAACTGCCCTTTACCGCCGTCTACAATGACTAACTGAGGCAATGACTGTTCTTCGTCTAATAGTCGCTTATATCGCCTGTAAACAATCTCCTCCATTGAGGCGAAATCGTTAGGTCCTTCTACGGTTTTTATGTTGAAATGGCGATAATCTTTCTTTGAAGGCTTAGCTTTTTTGAAAACAACGCACGAGGCAACCGGATATGCACCCTGAATATTCGAGTTATCGAAGCATTCTATATGCATTGGGAGCTCTTTCATCTGGAAATCGCTCTGCATTTTTTTCATAATCCTGATGCTTCGCTGCTCCGGATTAAGTTTTTCAGCCTGTTTTAATCGGTCTACTTTGTATTGCTTAACGTTCATCTGTGACAGCTCCAGCAGCTTCTTCTTGTCTCCTCGTTGTGGAACGGTAAATGTTACACCGTTAAGCTCTATATCTATTTCAAAAGGAACGATAATTTCTTTCGAGAGACTTTTGTATCTTTCACGCATTTCAATAATGCCAAGAGATAAAAGTTCTTCAGTTGTTTCATTCAAGCGCTTTTTATACTCGAATGTAAATGCCTGATTAATGCTTCCGTTTGTAATGTGCAGGTAATTAATAAAGGCCGATTTATCGTCGTCTGCAATAGAGAATACGTCGATATTATGAAGGATAGAACTAACAACTTCCGATTTAGCGCGGTAATTCTCTATTAATTCATACTTCTCTTTTATTTTATGCGCCTCTTCAAACTTAAGTTCAGAAGCTAATTCCTGCATTTTATCGAATAAAGCCTTGCTTATCTCCTGAGTATTCCCTTTCAGAATCTCTTTAACCTCTGCAATATTCTTTAGATATTCGTCGTGAGCCATTAAACCAACGCAAGGTCCTGCACAGTTTTTAATGTGATATTCCAGACAAACTTTGAATTTACCTGCACGAATATTTTCAGGCGTGAGGTTTAAATGGCAAGTTCTGATAGGATATAAGTGCTTTACGAGGTCTAAAAGGGCATACATTGAAGGTAAATGGCTGTAAGGGCCATAATAAGTAGAACCATCACGGACGACTCTTCTTGTTTTGTATACTCTGGGAAAATATTCATTGCTTACGCAAATAGACGGATATGTTTTATCGTCTTTCAAAAGAACATTGTATCTGGGCTTGTATTTCTTGATAAGATTATTCTCCAGCAGCAATGCATCTTCTTCTGTATTTACTACGATGTAGCGGATATCAGCTATTTTGCTGACAAGTATTCGGGTTTTTCCAGGTTCATGCTCTTTACTAAAGTAAGAATAAACCCTTCTTTTTAGGTTTTTGGCCTTTCCAACATAAATAATGGTGCCTTCAGAATTTAAATATTGGTAAATTCCAGGCTTTTCAGGGAGATTGGATACAATTCCTTTTAAATAATCTGATGTATTTAATTCCTGAGGCTCCATTATGTTATACTTTGGTTTTATCAGAGTTCAAGTACAGCTTCTATTTTATCTTCTTCGGAGAAAATAGCTCTACCATTGAGGTCTTTTAATTCAATAATGAAATTAACGTATACATCCTTTGGATTAAATTTCTTCATTAATTTTATGGCAGCTTTCATCGTTCCTCCTGTAGCCAAAAGGTCGTCGTGCAATAAAACTACATCATCTTCGCAAATTGCATCTTTGTGCACTTGGATAGTATCAGTTCCGTATTCTTTATTGTAACTCTCTTCTACAGTAGCAGCTGGTAATTTTCCAGGTTTGCGGATTGGTACAAATCCAGCTCCAAGTCGGGCCGCTAAAATAGGTCCCATAATAAAACCTCTTGATTCTATGCCGGCAACTTTAGTGATTCCTTTGTCTTTGTACATCTCGTACAATTCGTCTGAAAGTTCTTTCAAACAATCAGGGTCTTTAAACAAAGTCGTTTCGTCTTTAAACTGAATCCCAGGTATTGGGAAATCGGGTACATTTCTAATGCTCTTAATAAGCTTTTCTCTGTTCATAGCCAGTATTTTAGTTGTTTCTTGTTAATTTAATTGTTTCACGTGAAACGGGCCTCTATTACTTCCTTAAAAGAACCAGCAGCACGTTGATATCGCTCGGGGAAATCCCTGGAATTCTGCTTGCCTGAGCAATCGTTTCGGGATCTATTTTGATGAGCTTTTGTCTAGCTTCGGTGGAAAGAGAATTTATGGAATCATAATCAAACTTTCCCTTTATCTTGATTGTCTCCAATCGCTCAATCTTGTCGGCAATTAATCTTTCACGATTAATGTATCCCTCATACTTGATCAAAATCTCAGCAGCTTCTTTTATTTCTTCTGTTCTCTCTTCAACTTTATCAAGCTCCTCTTTAAATGCAGGAATAGATTCTGAAATATTCTCAAGAGTAATCTGAGGGCGATTGATCAAATCTATCAGTTTGCATCCTTGTCTCAATGGTGTTGTACCAAGATTCTCGAGAGCATCATTTATATAAGCTGGTTTTACAGAATAGTTGCGTGCAAACTCTGTAATACGTTTTACTTCTTCTCTTTTCTTGGTTAAAAGAGCGTAACGATCGCTTTTAGCCAATCCCAGGTTATATGATTTTTCAGTCAATCGCATATCAGCATCATCCTGGCGAAGTAATATTCTGTATTCAGCGCGCGAAGTAAACATTCTATAAGGCTCATCAACTCCTTTGGTTACCAAATCGTCGATTAATACGCCAATATATGCTTCATCTCTTCCCAAAATGAATTCTTCTCCATTATGGCAATTCTGATGGGCATTTATTCCGGCAATGATACCTTGTCCGCCAGCTTCTTCATAACCAGTGGTTCCGTTTACTTGTCCGGCAAAGAATAGATTTCCGATAATCTTCGATTCCAACGTATGCTTTAGTTGAGTTGGATCGAAGTAATCGTATTCAATTGCATATCCCGGGCGATAGATAACCAAATCCTTGAAAGCAGGAATCTTTTTAAGGGCATTGATCTGAATATCCAAAGGAAGCGATGAAGAGAACCCATTTAGATATAATTCCTTCGTAGTTTCTCCTTCCGGTTCAAGAAATAGTTGATGTTGTTCCTTATCTGGGAATGTAACAATCTTCGTCTCTATGCTAGGGCAATATCGTGGACCAATACTTTGAATTTGTCCGTTGAATAGGGGAGAATCTACTAATCCATTTCTAAGTATCTGGTGTACTTCCTCGTTTGTATAACATGTCCAGCATTGTAGTTGCTTGAGATGTTTTGTCGGAGTATCCATATATGAAAACTTGTGGAAGTCATTTTCTCCATCCTGAGTTCCCATCAAATCGTAATTTACGCTCCGGCCATCAATGCGTACAGGAGTACCTGTTTTCATTCTGCCGAACTTAACTCCATGTCTTGCGATGGATTCGGTCAAAAGATAAGATGCCGGTTCTGCCATTCTTCCTCCCGGAAGTTTTGTTTTTCCAATATGCATTAATCCGTTGAGGAAAGTCCCTGCGGTGAGAACGACGCATTTAGCACGGAATTCAACATCAAGATATGTTCTTAAACCTACAATTTCTCCGTTTTCAACGATAATTTCCTTTACGGTATCCTGCCATATATTGAGATTCGGTATATTTTCTAGAATCTCTCTCCATGTCCATATAAACTTGTTTCTATCACATTGTGCACGCGGGCTCCACATTGCAGGCCCTTTTGATCGGTTAAGCATGCGGAACTGGATAGCAGTCTTGTCGGTAACTAATCCCATATAACCACCCAATGCATCGATTTCCCGAACAATCTGTCCTTTAGCAATACCCCCAACGGCAGGATTGCAGCTCATCTGGCCAATTTTATTCATGTCCATCGTAATAAGACATGTTTTTGATCCCAGATTTGCGGCCGCAGCTGCAGCTTCGCAACCGGCATGTCCTGCTCCGATAACAATTACATCGTACTTAAAATCCATTGATTTATTCTATTTTACGCCGCAAATTTACGAAAAATAGTTAGTAAGTTTAGTGAATGAATGGAAAAGAATTGGAATCAATCTTTAAGAGGTAATTGTTTGTATTGCATTTGTGATTTCGTTGTATATCTGTACTTTGTTTCTACAACTTATATTTTCATCTTTTCTTTTGCCATTTTTTTCTATAGTAGTTAGTTTATAGTTACTGGTTTTATCTACTGCTTCTAATATTAATAAGATCTATTTTTTTGTAACTATTCTAGAGCTAAGTATTATAGATATTAATAGATAGTTCTCACTTATATGTTACTGTGAACTCAGGTTTATAAAAAGTTGGTTTAGATTAATAAATAACTGTATTCTGGATCTAGAGTAACGTTATCTGTAATTGTACTGCTAAAATATACATGTTTCGTCCTTTAATAGGATTAGGATTGATAGATAACCTATGCCAGGTGTATTAATGAACACAGTAAAAATCAGGATGAGATAGAAAGAATAAGGGCTGATGCGCATAACTACAGACAACCAATACCAAGATTATTAATAAACGTAGTCAACCAAAATGATTCTTCGTCGCTTTTTTGTGGAAGTAAACCGCCTTAAATTCTTCCCCAATCAAGATTCTACTTGCTTTTTGATAATCCATTTATTGAATCTGATAACAAGTCTAAAAAGCATCATGAATAAGAGGTTATAATATCTTTCAGCAAAAGTGATGAATAGCCACTAAAATAAAGACGAGGCAAGGCAGGATTAGGATTGGTATAAATAATTATAGGCAACCAATACACAGATGATTAATAAACACAGTCTACCAAAATCAGGACGAGACAAGGTGCTAGATTGCTAGATCACCGCTAGATCATTTTTTAGAGATCTAGCGGCTCTTTAATGTTTATTACAAGTAGTTATGTGCTTGCTGCAAGATCGCTAGATCTATTAGTAATTTTATTTTTTCTGAGAGGAAGAAATGAACAAAAACTCATTAAAATAGCATTGAGAACTATTTTAAAAGTGCTAAAGCTTTATTCTCTTCAGCCTCCATTATTTCACGTTCTCCTTCACCCTTATCGTTTATTCCGCATAGGTGGAGAATGCCATGTATTATAGTTCGGTGCAATTCATCATTATAAGACGTATTAAATTGTTCTGAATTGCTTTTAACTGTATCAAGGCTGATAAAGATATCTCCAGAAATAACATTGTCTTCACAATAGTCGAACGTGATTATATCGGTATAATAATCGTGTTGCAGATACTCTTTGTTTACTTCAAGGATTTTCTCGTCAGAACAAAAAATATAAGCTATTTCCCCAACCTTTTTTTCGTATGAACTTGCCACTGCTTTAATCCATGCAGTAGTTTCTCTCTTTTTTATAGCGGGCATTTTTATCCCATCTGTCTGATAACTTATAGCCATAATATTAATAAAAGAATAAATAACAAACTGAAATTGCTGTAATTACACCTGCCAAATCGGCGATTAGGCCACATGCAACTGCATGGCGGGTTTTTCTGATTCCCACGCTGCCGAAATAGACTGCCAGGACGTAGAATGTGGTATCTGTTGAACCTTGGAATATACATGATAGTCGACCAACGAATGAATCAGCACCGTAAGTTTTCATCGCATCCACCATTAACCCTCTGGCACCACTTCCGCTTAAAGGCTTCATTAAAGCTGTGGGTAGCCCTCCAACAAAGCTAGAATCTAACCCGCTAAGTTTAACGATATACTCAATCCCTTTTGTGATTAAATCCATTGTTCCTGATGCCCTGAATACTGCTACACCAACTAATATTGCTACTAAATACGGGATGATCCTTACTGCTGTGGAAAATCCTTCCTTTGCCCCTTCGACAAATGTTTCGTAGACATTTATTTTTTTTCTTATTCCTGACGCTATAAAACACAAGATTATAGAGAATAGAAATACATTAGCAAATAAAGTAGAATAGGTTCCAATTTCTTCTTTTGATAGCATGCTGAACAGGCATATTACCCCTCCAATGAGTACACTGATTATTCCAACGAAAAAGAATATTGCTTTATTGAATAAATTAATCTTTTGAAAAAGACTGGTCGCAATGATGCCTGCAATTGCAGCACAAAATGTAGAAATCATTATGGGGACAAAAATATCTGTTGGCTGTGCAGCTCCTAATTGGGCTCTGTAGACCATTATGCTTATGGGGATCAATGTTAGTCCTGAGGTATTGATAACAAGGAACATTATCATTGGATTGCTTGCAACTTTCTTGTCTTTGTTTAATTCTTGCAGCTCTTTCATTGCTTTTAGTCCTAGAGGGGTTGCTGCATTGTCAAGTCCCAGCATATTGGCCGAAATATTCATAAAAATAGCCCCCATAACCGGATGCCCTTTGGGAATCTCTGGAAACAGCTTGCTGAGTACCGGGCTAAGCCAACGTGAAAATGCTGAGATTAATCCTCCATTTTCGCCAATCTTCATTATGCCTAACCAGAGTGAGAGTATCCCGGTTAAACCTAAAGATATCTCGAAAGCGGTTTTAGATGAACTAAAAGTGGAGTTCATTATTTCACTAAACACCTGAGTATCTCCCCAAAATATTAATCTTATCAAAGCAACAACAAAGGCAATGACAAAGAAAGCAATCCAAATGTAATTCAATACCATAAAAGTCTGTTTTAATAGAATTTTGCAAAAATAAGAATATGTTTTCAGTTATTGCTTTAATTATTGCTTTTTATCGGATTTGAACTCAGGAAATTTACAATAGTATATAATATGTAATTGTTCGATATTGATATTTCTGTGCACAAACTTTGATTGCATAATAATTTATAATAGAATGATGCTAGTGATAATTTCTCATTAGTACTATAGTTCTGTTATGTTGAATTTTTTAATTAGACTTATTAAAGAACTTTAATAAGTTATTTGTTTTGATTCAATAATTACATATTTAAATTCTTAATTATCTTATAAAACTTTTATTTATATAATGCTTGTTTCTGATTTCCAATTATCTTTTTTATCCTTTTTCCTTTTTATATTCATGTTTTATATGTTGTGAAAAATAAATTTTTGATTTGCTAATACTCTTTTTGAAAAAAGTAGATTAATATCTATTTTATCAAATAAAGATTTGCTAAATAAACATAAAAATATACCGTATAAACATCTATTTTGCCATATAGTATACATATCTAATTATTTTGTTTTTTTTTATTTAATTAAGGATTGTATCTTTACACTTAAAGAAGTGGCATAAAATTTATTTAGTGGTAAATAAGTCTTGATTAAAATTGTAATCTTCAATTCTTTATTTGTAAAGATCATGCTTTAAGTTTGTTATATATTTAATTTTATTATATGTAAGTTATTGATAATTAGGATTATATGCATATTTTCAATCTGCGTTAGTAGCTTTTTTATTTTATGAATCAATAAAATTAATATTTGAAATAGCTTATTATTTGATGAAAATAGAAACTTCATAATTATTTCGTTTTTCCTGTTTCAAAAATTGAGATGCTTATTTAACGGCTATTGTATTTAATCTTATAAAAGCTATTTTAATAATTGATTAACTGACTTTTTTTAATGTTTATAAAACTTAGTACTAAAAAAAATCAATTTGTTTAGAACATAATTATATATATGATTGTTGACTTAATAGTTTGATTTATTATCAATATAATGTAAAAAACATACTTTTTTATAATGAATTATTCCTAAATCATAAATTTGTGTTCCTGAAACTTATATTCGTTTATTTTTGAGTAACATCATATTATAATGATTAATATATTAGCCACGGATTTAGATCTTTTATACTTTAAACATATTAAACAGAAAAACATATGCAGAGTCTATTTAAGCAGTTTGTAACCCAGCTCGGTTTGTTAAAAGAAAAGGGAACTTTAGAAACCGATATTATTGATGGTCTAGATCCTTCGATAATTAATTTAAATCAAGAAGTGCATATTTATAAAGAAGTGCTTTATAATTTGGATTCTAAACAAATCTATTTAGATCCTTCTTTATCGCTAATAAAGCTTAGTTCTGTTGTAGGGACTAATACTACCTACTTATCTAATTCGATCAATAAGTATTTTGGATGTAATTTCAAAACGCTAATAAACAGATATAGAATAGAATATTGCAAGAAGCTCCTTGGTAATAACCCAATGTCTGTTCCTATTAAAGAGATTGCAAAGAAGTGTGGATTTTCATCTGTAAGTGCATTTTATGCGTCATTTAAAAAAATTACCGGCATTTCTCCAGTACAATATAGAATGTTGATAATATACAGAAATGAAACAAATAAAGAATTAGATAAGGAAATTTGATATTGTATTAACTAATTATAATTTATTATGAAAGAACGTTATGATGTTTTTAGTTGTGCGCATCAGGTTAGGATGCCGACTATATTTGAGTTATTGAATACTGGTTATATAGAAAAAATACAAAAAAATGTATTTTATTAATGGTTTTATAAATATAAAAATTGTTTTAATTATGAGAAAAAAGTATTTTCTTGCGAAGTTGGCTATCTATGGATTCCTGACTTTAGGCGCAGCTACTACATTTGTAGGTTGTAAAGATTACGACGGTGACATCACTGATCTTCAGACTCAGATTGATGACAATAAGGCTGATTATACTTCAGTCTTAACTGAAAAACTTGCTGCAGTTAACACACAGATTACTACTCTTCAGGGCACTCAGACAGCTCTGCAAGCTACTGTTGCTACAGCTCAAACTGCTGCTAATGCTGCTAAAACAAGTGCTGATGCTGCTGCTGCTGCTGCTGCTGCTGCTCAACTTGCTGCTGCACAAGCTAAATTGGATGCTATTAATACTGCAGCTTCTGCTTTAGCTACAGTAAAAACAGCTTTGGAAACCAGAATTTCTACTCTTGATGGTAAATTTGCTGCTCTTCAAGAATCTGTATCAAAAGGAGCAACAAAAGATGAACTTACAGCTATCAATGCTGGTCTTTTAAAAGAGATCGCCAATGCTAAATCATCAATAGAAGCTGATCTTACTACTATCAGTGGTCAAATCAGTGCTGTAGACAGCAAGTATAATACGCTGGCTGCAACTGTTGAAACTTTAGCAACTAAGAGTGAAGTTGAAGCTTCTCTTGCTTCATTAAAAACAGAACTTGCAGCTCTTTATTTACAGAAAGCTACATTTGACAAATATGAAGCGTATGTAGGTACTAAACTTAATTCTGATTCTACTAAAATAGCTGATCTACAGAAGCAGATCACAGATTTGAGCGCAGAATTAACATCGAAGATTGCAATTGCTAAGAATGAAGCTGTAAACGCAGCAGTTACTGCGGCAATGGCTGCTGATGCTCAGCAAGCTGTAACGCTTGAAGCTATGTGGAAAGCATATATTGCTGAACAATTAGACAATTATGTTGATAAATCTACTTATGAAGCAAAAGTGGCTGAAATTAAAGGTCAACTTGAAGATTTGTCTGCTCAAATTACTGCAATTAATGCTAATTTGAATACAATGAATGCTATCTTCTCACATCGTTTGACAAGTATGGCATTTATTCCTGAATTCTATACAGGTGGAGTTCCAACTATTATTTTCAGTACATTGTACTATACAGATTTGGATCAGCAAGCTCCAAAGACTACTTTAAGTACTTCAATGCATTCTCAGGCAAAATATCGTATGAATCCTAACGGTGTTATGCTTTCTGATATCAATGATTTTGTATTTACTGGAGAAAAAGCTGAAACAAAAGGTTTAGGTACAGATCCTGCAGCTCCAATATCAGTTGCTGGACAAAAACTAGAGAATGGTGTTTTAACTCTTGATGTTACAAAAACTGCAAATTTTGTAGCTAGTCCTAAGTTTGATATCGTTTCTTTAAAGGCTACATTAGCTGACAAAGCTTTAACTTCTGCTGAAAAAGAAGCTGGTACATGTGTTGCTGTATATTCTGATTATGTAAAAGCTACAGAAGTTTCTCTTGATGGTGCTAATTTGAATATTGCAAAGAATGGTTCTCTTGATTATCATTATGCTTTAACTCAGACTATTGCTCAAGATAGAGAATATGAAACATCTTTTGTATATAACGGACAATTAGATCTTAAGAAAGCAGTTGCTTCTTGCTACTTAATTGATGGAACAAATCACTCTGCTTTCAATGAAACTGCTTATGGATTATGTTATCGTTTCGCTATGGCAGGCAGTCCATATAATAAAGTAGACAATGGTGTCACAACTAATCAGCAAGATTTTGCAAGTGTTACAAGTGATGGTATTATGACTGCCAGAGTATATCAGGATAATCCTTTAGCTGCTGCAGCAGGTCGTACTCCGATTGTAAAAGTAGAATTAGTTGATGCAAGTAATCATGTTGTAAAACGTGCGTTTATTAAAGTTAAGATAACTGCTAATAAGAGAGCTGATATAGTAGTTAATTATAATGAAACAAGAACTCTTGGTTGTGCAGAAGATCTTGCTACCTTCAAAATCAATGCTGAAAGAATGAACAGAGAGGTTTACAACGTTATTCCTATGACTCATGCTCAGGCTATGGATACTTATACACCGGATGCAACTTCAGTAACTAGCCCTGTAACTGCAGTTCCACAAGTTGTAAATGTTGGAATTGACGGCGTATTATCTACTGAAGTACATTGGGTTGTTCCTCAATCTCAATTTGGTGTTATTCCTGCTGAAGGAAAAGAATTTGTAGCTACATTAAGATGTATTCCAAGATATCCTGATTCAGATTTACCTGACCTTCTATTCAAGTTTACAGTTAAAGTTGTTAAACCTGCTATTTCTATTGTTGGTAAGGAATTAACATATTGGGATGCTCAACAAGCTGCATTTAAAGTAAATGTTGCTGTTCCTTCTTCTCAAATGGATAATAATCCTGCTAATTGTATTTACAGTGCTGACTTAACAAATGCATTTAATAAGAACTCTGATGGTGATGTTAAGTTAAATAACAAACCAGGTTGTGGTAGTTTGAAGTTTGTGCTTGTAGGTGCTAATCCTTCTACTGCTACAGGATTCAGTATTGATGGTAATATTATTACATTCAATCGTGGAACTGCAAATGCTGCTGCAATTGCTGAACTTGAAAAGACTACTTTGTATGCTAAAGTAAAAGCTTATTATGAATGGAATGGAAATATTGTCGATTTGATGACATTTAATGTTCAATTTATTAAGCCTCTTGGTTTAAGTGTTACTACAGATGGTAATTTCACTGATGCTGTAACTGGTGGTTCTGTTCTTTCTTATAATTACTTCCATAATAGTGGATCTATTGATGTTCTTGTAAAAGATTGGAGAGAAGTTTCTTTAGCACCTAATACAGCATTGTGGAGCTTCTATGGCTTGGATGGTGTATGGTTTGACACAGAACATGCTAAAACTAACTTGAAAGATGTTGGTGGAAACCTAGTTCCAACTGAAGGTTATACTGCTGGATCACTTCCTACTGATGTTTTACTTTCACAGAATAACGTATGGGGTTCTACTTGGTTGAAGTATGTAAATAATGGAACAGCTTTGACAAGTGATTATCAACTATTTATTCCTGTAACAATTATTCATAAATGGGGAACTCTTAAGGCTACTTTGACTGTCCCTGTTAAGAGATTACCATCAGTTGGTACAAGAAAATAGTAATAAACTAAAGTCAACCTTTTAATTAAGAATATAAGAGAGAGGGATTAAATGTTTCTCTCTCTCTTTATATCTTTTATGATATAATGTACAAGCAATGGAAGTAAAGACATTCTTTCTATTAAAAGTTAGAACGAAAAGCAGATCTCGCTGGATTGAGCATCTTATAAAATCACAAATAGGAGTTAACTCTGCCGTTGTTGATTTTGATAAGCGCTTATTACAGGTGAGTTATAACCAGGATCTGATTTCTGTTCAATACATGAGAATGCTTGTGCGCAGTTTAGGATGTGATTTATTATGCAATGATAAAGATATTAAAGATAAAGTAGATCAGTTAAATAACTATTTAATATTAAAAAAAAGAATTCTCTCTATTTCATTTGTTTTTTTTCTTTCTTTTTTCGGTTTGATTTTTCCTTATAGAGATTGGATAACATTGTTATTTTCCTCTATAATGTATTTGCTTTATTCGTTTTTGTTTGTCCCATTATTTAATAAAAAGGTTATTCGACGTATTAAATTGCTAGATGCAATAGGAATAGCTGTCCCTTTTTTATTGATATTCAATGCCGTTTTGGGCATGTTCGTTTTTTTTGATCAGTTTCATCTTGCATGGTTTTTGATTTCAATATTGTTAATTGAATTTTTTACTTTTCATAGATGGAAAATGGAAAAAGACGTAGCTGTTAATGATTTACTTTGATATTTAAGATGTATTGTTCTATATAATTTATTTTATCTTTCACTATATTATTGCTATTACTAAAACTTAAAATATTGTTTTGTAACAATATACTATCTCTAAATTTGAACAAAATTATTTTGTTATTTGTTGTTTTTTTTATTTCTTTGTAGTATATCTTTCTTATATTTAGGTACTTAAACTTAGATTAATATGAAAAAGAAACTTATTCTTTTAGCAATTTCTTTCTTTTGTATAGGAGGATTTGCACAATCACAAGAGAAAGCCTTAAAGCAATATGGCTTCTGGGATAATTGGTTTATCCAAGGTCAGGCAGGAATTGGTTATACAATTGGTGAACCCGACTTTGATAAATTGATTTCTCCAACTGCAGCCCTTTCTATAGGGAAGTATTTTACTCCTTATGCCGGTATGCGTTTGCAGGTTGGAGGATGGCAGGCAAGAGCCGGATGGGACTGGAAAGATGATAATTACAAATGGAATTATGCAGCTGTTTATCTGGATGGTCTTTTTAATATGACTAATATTTTCTGCTCTTACAAAGAAAACCGAGGTTTTAACCTTTATGGGATTGTGGGAGTTGGATATAATCATGGTTTCAAGAATTCTCCTAATGCATTAGCATCTGATAACTGTGTTGCCAGAGTTGGATTGCAGCCTAGTTTCCGCATAAATGAAGCATGGGATTTTAATGTGGAACTAAATGGTAATGCTGTAAGTGATGCATTTAATTCTAAAATTGGGTCTGAAAATGACTATTATTTCAATCTTATGGTTGGATTTACATACAAATTCAAAAATAGAGGATTTGAATTAGTTAGACCTTATGATGAAGCATTAGTTAATTCTTTGAATGATGAGATTAATCAGCAGAGAGCAACTATTGAATCTTTAAAAGCTAATCCAAAGACTATTGTTAAAACAGAAAAAGTATTTGTAACAGATACCGTATCATATTTTAATACGCCAGTTCTTTTCACTATTGGAAAATCTGCAGTAGGTGTTAATCAGGAAGTTTATGTGTATACTGTTGCTCAATACTTGAAAGAGAATCCTAAAGCGAAGATTACTATAACAGGTTATGCTGATGCTGGCACTGGCTCAAAGGCATTTAATCAGAAGATCTCTGAAAAGCGTGCAAAAGCTGTTGCTAATGAATTGGTCAATAAATATAGTATATCTTCAGATCGTATTAAAGTTATTGAAGGTAAGGGCGATAGTGTTCAACCTTATTCTAAAAATAACTGGAATAGAGTAGTTATATGTGTTGCAGATTGAAATTTATAGTTAGGAGAGATCAAGCGTGATCTAAATGGTAATGAAACTTACGTGAGTAATTTTCAAGAAGGGTATTTGATTAAGCTACGGCTTATCAGATACCCTTCTCTTTATATGATTATTAATTCAATATTATAGGATAATTATCAAATTAGTTTACTTTTGTTTTAATTATGAAAGCAATTGAAATACAAACAGAATTAAAGAAGTACGTTGATGTACTAAAGAAAGAGTCTTTACCTAAGTTTTTTAAAACAGGGAAAGGTGAGTATGGAGAAGGAGATTGTTTTTTGGGGATTACGGTACCTGATATTCGTATGGTGGCAAAAAAATATAAAAGTGTGGAACTTGATGAAATAAATGTTCTACTAGATTCCGAATACCATGAATGCCGAATGTGTGTTCTTATGTTGCTTATTGAGCGCTTTAAGAAAGCAGATGAAGAAGAGCGAACTGATATTTATTATTTCTATTTATCGAAAACGGAAAGAATAAATAACTGGGATTTGGTTGATCTTAGTGCGCCTTTTATTGTTGGTGAATACATCAAGAACAAATCTCGCAAGGATTTATACAAACTTGCAGCGAGTTCTATTTTATGGGAGCAAAGAATAGCAGTTGTTTCGAGTATTACTCTTATTAGAAATAACGATTTTATCGACATTATTAAGCTTTCAGAGTTGTTACTTCATCATCCTCATGATTTGATGCAGAAAGCTATTGGCTGGATGCTTCGTGAAATGGGGAAAAGAGATAAAGATCTTTTAATACAATTCCTGGAAAAGTATCATAAAGAAATGCCGCGAACGATGTTACGATATTCTATCGAAAAATTTTCCGATGAAGAGAGGAAATTCTTTATGAGAAGGTAATTTCTTTAATATTTTATATTTCCTTTAGATTATATCTGTTTAATCTTTCATACCTTTGTAGCTTCATTATTGTGAGATATGGAAGAAAAATTTGATATACGAGATAATCAGCTTACTACAAAAGAAAAGGATTATGAGAACGCTTTACGTCCTTTAGATTTTGAGTCTTTTAGTGGTCAGGACAAGGTTGTAGATAATCTTCGTATATTTGTTAAGGCTGCTCGTTTGCGAGCTGAAGCTCTCGATCATGTATTACTTCACGGGCCTCCCGGATTGGGAAAAACAACTCTTTCAAATATTATTGCAAATGAATTGGGCGTAGGGTTAAAAATAACTTCAGGACCTGTGCTTGATAAACCAGGCGATTTGGCCGGTGTACTAACAAGTCTGGAACCGAATGATGTCCTTTTCATCGATGAAATTCATCGTTTATCTCCTGTAGTAGAAGAATATCTTTATTCTGCAATGGAAGACTATCGGATTGATATAATGATTGATAAAGGGCCTTCTGCAAGAAGTATTCAGATAGATTTAAGCCCTTTTACTCTGGTTGGAGCAACTACTCGTAGTGGACTTCTGACTGCTCCTTTGCGTGCACGTTTTGGAATTAATCTTCATTTAGAGTATTATGATGATGATATATTAAGCGGAATTATTAAACGTTCTGCAAGGATACTAGATGTTCCCTGTTCTTCAGATGCGGCTGGAGAAATAGCTTCCCGGAGCCGTGGAACTCCCCGTATTGCTAATGCTTTACTTCGCAGAGTGAGAGATTTCGCACAGGTTAAAGGATCGGGAGTTATAGATACCGAGATTGCAAATTACGCTCTCGAGGCTCTTAATATTGATAAGTATGGGCTTGATGAGATCGACAATAAGATACTGTGTACTATTATCGATAAATTCAAAGGTGGACCTGTAGGAATCACAACAATAGCCACAGCATTAGGCGAAGATCCTGGAACAATTGAGGAAGTTTACGAGCCTTTTTTAATAAAGGAAGGTTTTTTAAAGAGAACTCCTCGTGGTAGAGAGGTTACAGAGTTAGCTTACAAGCATTTGGGAAGAAGTCTTTATAGCAGTCAAAAGACTCTTTTTGATTAAGATATAATGTTTAAGAATCTCTTTATATAATATGCAATCTGAATTCTTGATTCATTAAAGAGATATGTTTGATAAATAAACAATAGGATAGAAGTATGGCCGGATTAAAATCGTTGGCAAAAGATACTGCAATTTATGGTGTAAGCAGTATTGTTGGTCGTTTTTTGAATTATTTATTGGTTCCACTCTATACAGCAAAATTATCTGCTGCTTCAGGAGGATATGGTGTAATAACGAATATGTATTCCATAACAGCACTCTTGCTGGTTATTTTAACGTATGGAATGGAAACTGGATTTTTCCGTTTTGTGAATAAGAAAAACGAGGATCCTACGATTGTTTACTCAACCACATTGATATCTGTAGGTGTAAGTTCATTACTTTTTATTTTATTGTGTTTTGTCTCTCTTCAACCAATATCTACTTTCCTGGGATATGAAAATAATCCAGACTTTGTCGCTATGATGGCAATTGTGGTTGCGCTTGATTCCTTCCAATGCATTCCTTTTGCTTACCTTCGATACAAGAAGAGACCGATAAAGTTTGCTGCAATGAAGTTCTTATTCATTATTCCAAATATTCTTCTGAATATCTTCTTCTTTGTCTGTTGCCCATGGTTGTTAGTTCATTTTCCTGCTTCTGTTTCATGGTTTTACAATCCAAGCTATGGAGTTGGTTATGCATTTGTGGCCAATGTAATCTGCACAGTGATTCAACAGCTTGCTTTTTATCGCGAATTGACTGGCTTTAAATACAAATTCAAGAAGTCATTGTGGAAAGAGATGATGATTTATTCTTTTCCAATTCTTATCTTGGGAATAGCTGGAATATTAAATCAGGTAGTTGATAAGATTATTTTTCCTTTCCTCTTTACAGATCAGAATGAGGCCCGTGTACAACTTGGTATTTATGGTGCAGCCAGTAAAGTTGCAATGGTTATGACCATGTTTACGCAAGCTTTCCGATATGCTTATGAACCTTTTGTTTTCGGTAAAAATAAAGAAGAGGGCAGTAAGAAACTTTATGCCGATGCAATGAAGTATTTTATTATAGTTTCGCTGATTGCCTATCTTGGAGTAATGTTTTATCTCGATATTTTCCGCTACATAATTGCCAAAAGTTATTGGGATGGACTAGATTGTGTTTCAATCGTTATGATTGCAGCAATTCTGAATGGTATCTATTTTAATCTGTCGTTTTGGTATAAGTTGATTGATAAAACAATCTGGGGCGCATATTTCTCTGGAATCGGTTGCTTCTTAATCATTATTCTGAATGTTATTTTTGTGCCTCATTATGGCTATATGGCTTGTGCATGGGCCAGTCTTATAGGTTATGCTATAGTAACGATCCTTTCTTATGTTATTGGGCAAAAGAAATACCCAATAAATTATGATATGGTGAGAATTGGGAAATATTGTTTGCTTACTGTGGTTCTTTATGCTATCTCTGAATTTGTGAAAATAGATAATATTTTCTTACGTTTATGCTTTAAAACCATTTTATTCTCTATCTTTATTGCATATATTATTAAGAAAGATTTTCCATTGAAGCAGATTCCGATAATTAATCGTTTCGTAAAGAAATGATTTTTAGTGAGTTGTCTTAAATAAAAACGGTGGGAATCTGGTGGTTCGCAGCAGTTTTTGCAAAGAACCGAATAATATAGCAGTTAATTTTTATTCGGTTTTTTAATGGATAGCACACACTTATGAAAAAGAGCCTTTTAACCTTAGTTCTGTTTTTTATTTCGCTCGTTTCTTTGGCAGACGAGGGGATGTGGATGTTGAATCACATAGACAAGAAAACTGCTCAGCTGATGCAGCAATTAGGGCTTGAAATGCCTTCCAGTCAATTATTCAATGAGCGTATTCCTTCTTTAAAGGATGCAATTATTAGTTTTGGGGGATATTGTTCCGGCGTAGTAGTTTCTGAGGATGGACTGGTCTTTACAAATCATCATTGTGGCTTTGAAGCCATACAGAATCATAGTTCAGTAGTTCATGATTATTTAAAAGATGGTTTTGTTGCTGATAAAAGAGAAGACGAACTTCCTAATCCCGATTTATTTGTGAGTTTTCTTGTAAGGCAAGAAGATGTCACTTCAAGGATATTGAAAGATATCCATCCGGGAATGGATGAAACAAAGCGATCGTATATTGTAGATTCTCTTTCTTCTGTAATTGAGAATGAAGTTTCTGAAAAGGATTCATTGCTAAGAGGAGTGGTTAGCTCTTACTATGGTGGCAATGAATTTTATCTTTCAGTCTATAAAGACTATAAAGATGTCAGACTGGTTTTCGCACCTCCTTCTTCTGTCGGTAAATTTGGCGGCGATACAGATAATTGGGTATGGCCAAGACACACCGGAGATTTCTCTGTTTTCCGCATTTATGCTGATAAAAATAACCAGCCAGCTTTTTATTCTCCTCAAAATAGACCATTTCATCCATCTTATGTTGCGCCTATTTCCCTTAAAGGATATCAAAATGGCACCTATTGCATGACTTTAGGTTATCCTGGCTCAACCGATCGTTATCTATCTTCTTTTGGCATTGAAGAGCAGATGATGGCTCAGAACCAGTCAATGATTGATGTGCGAGGAATAAAGCAGGCTATTTGGAAAAAGGCGATGGAATCGAATGATTCTACTCGTATAATGTATGCTTCCAAATATGCAGCAAGCTCTAATTACTGGAAATACAGTATTGGGATGAATAAAGCCATTGAAGAGCTTAATATCATTGGTAAAAGAAAACTATTAGAGGATAAGATCACTCATTTTATAGAGGCTAAGAAAGAGAAAAAGCAATTATATGGTAATCTGATTGATTCCTTAAGGATAAGTTATGAAAGCAGGAAAAAACTTGTCCATGCTTCCTCTTATTTTGGAGAATGCTTCGGTAATGCTTCAGAATTACTATCCTTATCCACGCAAGCTATTAGCACAGATTTCTTTAGTGATTCTATTGCTGGAAAGAAGATATACGAAAATATGGCTAAAGAGTATTCAAATATAAACCTTTCCATCGATAAAGAGGTGCTTGTTGCTATGCTTAAGGAGTATCGTGAAAAAGTTGATACAACCTATTTGCCAGATACATATAAAGTGATAAATGAGAAATATAAAGGAGATTGTCAGGCTTATGCAGATTATATCTTTTCTCATTCCGAAATGACTACTCCCAGAGGATTGGAACGTATTTATAGCCGGGATAGCACATTTAATATGTTCGAGGATCCCATTCTTTCATTGGCTGTAGATGTTGTTACTAAATTTGTTGATTTCTACCAGATTGGGGCTGATGCCAATAATAAAATATCCCGTGATGAAAGGTTCTATAGTGAGATAGTACGTCAGATGTCTGAGGATAAAAGTTTTTATCCTGATGCAAATTCAACAATGCGCTTAAGTTTTGGTATTGTAACTCCATATTCGGCAAATAGTTCCTCGGGTATTGATTATTCTACAACAACAAAAGGAATTTTTGAGAAGGTAGAACGTTATAAAGGAGATTCTGATTTCTGGGTGCAACCGGCCTTGCTCTATTTACTTTCAAAAAAGGATTTTGGCAAATATGCCGATAAAAAGGGTGAAATGAATGTTTGTTTTATCACTAATAATGATATTACGGGAGGAAATTCCGGAAGTGCAATGTTTAACGGTAAAGGAGAGCTTATAGGACTGGCTTTTGACGGGAACTGGGAAGGGATGAGCAGTAATCTTGAGTATGAGAGTTCTTTGCAACGATGCATAGGAGTGGATATCCGATATGTGCTTTTTATAATTGAGAAATACGGCAAGGCACCTCATCTTATTCAGGAACTCAAACTAGCTCAATAACTATTTTTGACATTTTATCGTATGTTTCTTTTGAGATATGAGGCTATTGAGAACTTTTTATATTCGGACTAAATTGTTTTAACCCAATTGAATAAATGAATAGCATTGGGGCATAAAAAAAGGCAGCTGTAAAGCTGCCTTTAATATTTATTTTCTGGATTTTCTTCTTGCCCATCCTTCTTCATTGTTGAAGTCTGGTTTTTCATCTCTGAAAGATTGTTGATTGTCATCTCTTCTTTTAGGTCCTCTTTTTGCTGCGTATCCACGCTCTTCACGGCTTTTTCTTGGTGCAGCTGATGCTGGTCTGTCGGAATACCTTCTTCCGCCTCCTCCGCGGCTTTCTCTGCTTCCTCCGCGACTCTCTCTGCCACTTCCTGCTCCACGATTATCTTCGCCTGCTATTTCAACAGAGATTGAACGGCCATTCAGTGATGCTTTATTTAGTGAATCCATAACAGATTTCGCTTGAGCATCTTCTATTTCAAAGAATGAAAAGCTCTTCAATAAATCTATCTTACCAATCTGAACACGTTTTCTCATGTTTTTATTGATCAGCTCAATTAATTGGTTCGGATAGAAATTATCCACCTTTCCGGCATTGATAAACATACGTGTAAATCCTGGTTCCGGTTGATGCATTCCTCTTTCAGAGCTACGTCCTCTTGTAGTACGTTCTCCTCTGCTTGTTTCAGCAGTAGGACACTGAAGGTCTTCCGCATCACGGTAATATTCAAGGAAGTGGTTAAACTCAAGAGAAACCATTCGTTTGATAATATCTTCTTTATCCAGCCATTCCAGTTTGCGATAGATTTCAGGCATGAAGTCGGCAATTTCCTCTTCGTTTACCTTAACCTTCTCAATATCATCAATTACCTTAATCAGCTGTTTTTCACAGATCTGTTTTCCGGTAGGCATTTCTCCTACAATGAACTTTTTACCAATCTTTCTTTCAATATCTCTCATCTTACCTTTTTCGCGCAGGTTGATGATAGAGATTGATATACCGGTTTTTCCTGCACGTCCTGTACGACCGCTTCGGTGAGTATATGATTCAGTTTCGTCTGGTAAACCGTAATTGATAACGTGTGTCAGGTCGTCAACGTCTAGTCCACGAGCAGCAACATCAGTAGCTACAAGGATCTGAATGTTACGTACACGGAATTTCTGCATTACAACGTCACGTTGTTGCTGAGAAAGTTCTCCGTGCAAAGAATCTGCATTGTATCCATCCTGAATCAGTTTATCAGCAATTTCCTGTGTCTCTTTACGAGTACGGCAGAAAACAATACCGTAAATCTGAGGATAATAGTCGGCAATACGTTTCAGCGCAAGATATTTATCTTTAGCCTGAACCGTAAAATAGATATGTTTCACGTTCTTTGAACCTTCATTTTTTGTGCCGATGGTAATTTCCTTGGCATTATTCAGATAGTTCTTGGAAATACGTGCAATTTCGGGTGACATAGTTGCTGAGAACAGCAATGTATTACGGTCTTTTGGTACGTCAGCCAGAATAGCATTGATGCTGTCTGTAAAGCCCATATTAAGCATTTCATCAGCTTCGTCCATAATAACGTTTTTAACCGTGGCAAGTTTCACGGTTTTTCTTTCCATCAAGTCGAGCAGACGTCCTGGAGTTGCAACAATAATGTGCACACCATTCTTTAAACTTCTGATCTGGCTTTCAATGGATGATCCTCCGTATACCGGAAGAACTTTTAGCCCATCTATGTATTTTGAGTAATCATTAAGATCTCCTGCTATTTGCAGGCAAAGCTCACGTGTGGGGCAGAGGATAAGTGCCTGTGGCACTCTGTTATTTACATTAATACCTTGTATAATAGGCAGCCCAAATGCTGCTGTTTTACCTGTTCCTGTTTGTGCAAGAGCTACTACATCATTGCCTTCTCCCAGTAAATACGGTATTACTTCTTCTTGTACTGGCATGGGATTCTCATATCCCATTTCTTCAATTGCTTTAAGTATCTCCGGGGAAACGCCTAACTCTTCGAATGTCTTCATTAATTTCTTTCTCTTATTTCAATTCGGGCACAAAGATACGCATAAAGTACGGATAAATAGTTATAATGCTGTAAAAGAATACTTTTCAGTAGCATTTTTCATTTAAATATCTATAAAAATAGCGTAAAATTCTTGTAATTTGTATCAGAACTTTATTGCTTTGACTATCTGTTTGTGCTATAATGGAATGTTATTGATATTTTTCTGCAAACTCTTTAGAAACGGAGTTACTGAAACTTTTGCATACTTCGGCAGAGAAATCTTTCCCGCACTGTATAATTTTGTCCCACATACCTTCGCTTAAGTTACTAAGTTCGTGATAACTAATATTGTACTTTAATAATCCATAGATAATTCCGGCATTGAAGTTATCTCCGGCTCCAATTGTACTTACAGAGTTGACTGGTTCTACCAAATACTCTTTGGATACTTGTTTTGTTCGCAAACTTATAGATTTATTCCCCGCAGTACAAAGGAAATTGGGGCAATAAAATTGTATTTTATTTTTGTATATCTTATCTACATCGTTTAAGTTATACATGTTGATGAAATCTTCGTCTGAACCTCTTACAATATCTGCATATTCCAGATTTTCGATAATAGCAGGAGCAAGTTTCATGGCTTCGTATTTATGCGTACTTCTGAAGTTTGGATCATAGTAGATAATTGCTTTACGTTCTTTGGCGTAATCCAGCAGTTCTGTCATCTTATCTCTTAGAACCGGGTTGAGCGCGTAAAACGACCCAAATATAAGAATATCATCCTCATTTATTTTTGGAAATGCAATATCCAGGCGTTGTTTTGGATAATCCTTGTAGAAAAGATACTCAGCATCATTATTTTCGTTAAGAAAGGCAAGTGAAACAGGCGATTTTCCATCGGGAAAGATGTTTATGTGATCGGTTTTCACATTGTTTTCTTCCATGAATCTCTTGATAATGTTTCCTACTTTGTCATTTCCAATTTCACTGATAAAGCAGACATCGACATTCATTCTGCCCAGTGATATAATGCCATTAAATACAGAACCTCCCGGCACTGCAGCCGAAGGTTGTTCGTTCTGAAAAATGATGTCGAGAATAGTCTCGCCAATACCAATTACTTTTCGCATATTTCTCTTGATTTCTCGCCTAGATATCCACCGTGATGGCGTTTAGAGTACTCTTCAATAGTAAAGCCTGTTTGTTTCATTGTTTCTACAACCAGAATATCACCAATAACTGTCATCATGGTAGTAGATGTTGTTGGAGTCATTCCTAATGCACATACTTCTTTGGGATTTCCTGTGCAAAGACAAATGTCCGACTCTTGTGCTAACGGACTGTCCGGGTTACCTGTTATAACGATAAACTTTAAATTTGGATTAAGAACTCTGGAAAGCTGTGTAAGCTCAACAATTTCTCTTGTTTTCCCAGAGTTAGATATTAGTAATAATAAGTCATTCTTCTGAAAAATGCCCAAATCACCGTGTTGTGCTTCACTTGGGTGAAGAAACACAGAAGGAATTCCGGTTGAACAGAATGTAGTTGAAATATTCATTGCAATCTGGCCGGCTTTACCCATTCCGGTAGTTACCAGTTTTCCCCCTTTTATGTGTATTTGTTCCACTATTAGTTTTACAGCTTTTTCGTAAGCATCTGTAATTGGAATATTTCTTACGGCTTCGGCCTCTTTGTTTAATAGATCTTTGATTGATTCAATCATGACTTTTTTGTTATTTGTTTAGTAGGTTGGTTAATTCTTTAAATGTATTGGCCACATCATAGTAAAGAGATAATTCACCTCGGGTAAATTGTTTCTCTTCACACATCTTTAGGACAGTCAATAAATCATCATAAAAACCATTTATGTTATAAAAGATTATCTTTTTTGAATGATATCCAATGGTTGCAGAGGCCATTACATGAAAAACTTCATCCAATGTTCCTATTCCTCCCGGTAAGGCAATCATAACATCCGATTCGGCAAGTATTATATCTTTTCGATCGCTTAGATTTTTGGTATGAAGAAATCTATCGGGGAGAGCACTCACTCTTTTGCTTTCTTCCAGTTTTGAAGGTATTACGCCAATTATGTTTCCTCCGCTTTGCTTAACGGTTTGTGCCACACATTCCATTAATCCCATGTTTGCACCACCATAAACTAGCGTTTTACCTTGTTCTCCCATCCATTTTCCCAATTCCTCAGTTTTTTGGAAATATATATCATCAATTGTTTGCGAGGCAGAACAGAAGATACCAATTTTATTCATATAAGGGCTTATCTCATTTTAATCTACAAATATCTATATTTTTCTATAAACCACAATAAGTTTTATTGTATTTTTGCATCGTTATTAAAATATGAAACAAGAAGAAAATGCATTATAATCAACATACTTTACCTAACGGATTACGTATTATTCATGCCCCGTCATTATCAAAGGTTGCTTATTGTGGATATGCTGTAGATGCAGGTACCCGCGATGAAGGAGAAAACGAGCAGGGGATGGCTCACTTTGTGGAGCACCTTAGTTTTAAAGGTACTGAAAAGCGCAAGGCGTGGCATATCATTAACCGGATGGAGAACGTAGGGGGCGACTTGAATGCTTATACGAATAAAGAGGAGACGGTGATTTATTCGGCCTTTTTAACGGAACATTTCCCTCGTGCTGTTGAGTTGTTGACTGACATTGTGTTTCATTCCACTTTTCCTCAACGCGAAATTGATAAGGAGGTCGAGGTTGTTATTGATGAGATTAAGTTGTATGACGATACTCCTTCAGAGCTTATCTTTGATGATTTCGAGGATCTGATTTTCAAGAACCATCCTTTGGGTAGAAATATTCTTGGAAAACCGGAGCAATTACGTAATTTTACTACTGCTGATGTATTAAATTTCACATCACGTTATTATCACCCCACGAACATGGTCTTTTTTGTATTGGGAAATCTCGATTTCAAGAAGGTTGTTCGGTTGGTAGAAAAATCTATGCACGATGTGTTGTTTTCTGAATATAAGACTATTAGAAATTCTCCACCAGCTTATATACCGGAACATCTGGTTGTTCCTAAAGATACAAATCAGGCGCATGTAATGATTGGTGGCAGGGGGTATGATGCTTATAGTGAGAAACGTACTGCACTGTATTTTCTAAATAATATTCTTGGTGGTCCGGGAATGAATAGTAAGCTAAATGTTTCTCTTCGTGAGAGGAAGGCTTTGGTGTATAGCGTAGAATCCAATCTCACTTCTTATACTGATACCGGAGTTTTCTGTATCTATTTTGGAACCGATCCTGAAGATGTGGATGCTTGTCTGAATCTCACTTATAAGGAGTTGAAACATCTTCGTGATGTGAAAATGACTGCCTTACAATTGAATGCGGCAAAGAAGCAATTAATTGGTCAAATAGGGGTAGCTTCAGATAATAACGAGAATAATGCGCTCGATATGGCTAAATCTTTTCTGCATTACAATAAATTTGATTCTCCGGAAGCCTTGTTCCATCGCATTGAGTCTTTAACTGCCGAAGGATTATTGGAGGTAGCTAATGAGATGTTTGCAGAAGAAATGCTTTCAACCCTGATTTACCGATAAGGTTTACTTGCCGATTAATTCACCAATAAAATAAATCCATTGGCCAATGAATCTGTTTTATTGGTGAATGGATTTTATTTATAGGCAAATATTTTTTTTATACTTATACTTGCATCCTGTAGGTGTTGCCAATAATGGCTGAATTCCGAAATATTTTGTTTTATAGTCAGATAATCAATGGATTATCGCTATGGTTTTGCTTGATCATTTCTTCTCTCCAAAAACAGATTTATTGCTAGAATAAATTTGGGGGGTAACAAGGGGGTACCTTCTGAAACGCCTTGGTAGCCGCGGTGCTAAATTTTAGCACGAGACATATAAAAGAAGTTTTCTTTAAAGTTTGTCACCACCTCTGAAATAAATACATACAAAAACAAAAAAATCCGGATCATCTAAAATCCGGATTAACTTTTGCAGGCAATATTCTCTTATTTATTTGCATCACGTAATACAAGCAAACTCTCAGGCCCCATATTGAAAAGAAGATCAATAATGCTCAGGTTGGGCAGGAAGCCGTGTCGTGCATCGAATACCTGATAATATGGATTTGCAGTAAAACCTTCTTGAGGAGCTTTTTTGGGGTGTATCAGGTCTCTGAAATCAATCTCATTTGGCAGGAATGACTGTTTGTATTCAGTTGTACGCTCCATGATGGGATGAACATCAATCAACTCGCAGACAAGCTTGCAGAGAGCTTCGTTGAAATCGAATAAAAACTCATGTTTTTGTTCGTAAAAAGGTGCAAAATCGTCTCGGTAATACTCAAAGAATGGAGAGCTGCTGTAGGCAGATTCAATGGCAGTCCAATGCAAATGACGCCAGTTTCCATGATCGGATATGCGAATATCTTTCATCGGGCACTTAAGCGTTTCCGGCTTTTCGGTAGGGATTGAGAGTGTTAGCGGGCCATCGGCAGATGCAATAGTGCATCGGTTGCGGTAGGTTTGCTTAATATAGTTGTCGTGTTGCTCAATAAATGCCTTTTCACAGCTATATAGCCGTGCATAATATTCCACTGGAGCCAGATATGCCGAGCTGAGATAAATTGTTTGTTTCATTATTTTACAGATTGAAAGAATCGCTTCCATCGGTAACCGCCAAAAAGTCCGGCCTGGCTGTCTTTCGAAAACCACACAAAAGATGCTTTTCCGATAATATAGTCTTTCGGAACGAATCCGAAAATGCGCGAATCATTGATATTTATGGAGTTATTGGATACCATCCAGTAATAGTCTTTCGTAAACACAAAAGAAGATACTTTTTCTCCGTTAACGTATAGCAGAGAATCTTTGATAATGAATGCTTTCTTGCCTTCGTGTTCATTGATAGCATTCTTTAAGAAATAAATGTTCCATGGAGTTACACGAATGTTTCGTCCTTTTCCCGGAACAATTAAGGAACGAGTCTGCTTGCATGTGTCAGGAAGAATAGACTTAATCTTTAAATCCGGAATTTCCTGGTTTAACAGATAAATTTCGTAACGGCTGAAACTGCGAACATATCCATTCTTGTTGTAGCCCAAAAGTCTGTTATCTTCAATACCTAGTTTCTTTATGTTTTTCTCTATGGAGCTTTCCTTCTCTTTAGGGTATACATAGAGCTGCTTATGGTCGGGATTAACTTCTGCTCTTGGGCAAATAATGGAGTATTGATTGCTAATCATTAAAGTATCTCCCGGAAGCCCCATGCATCGGCTTATAAACACTTTTCGCTTATCTGCAGGAAGGGTAGTAGATGTTGCCTGAGGATTGTTGAAAACAACGATATCGTTCTTGTGAAGGGGGCGCTCATTAATTCTTTTATAGCCAAAAGCCGACATGAAAGGCAGGCGTAGTCCGTATGCCCATTTATTAATAATAATCTGATCACCACGATACAAAGAATTCTCCATTCCCGATGAAGGAATGTAACAGGAGCTAAAAGCAAAGAATTGCAGGAGTAATACCCCTGCAATTGCAATTACTAATGCTTTTATCCAGAAAAAGAAGTCCTTTGCTATTGGTCTCATTATTTAATGTTGTCTACGAACTTAAATAGACGATTCCAACGGATTTTTCCGCTAAACCAATTTCTGTCTTTATCTAAAGATAACCATACAAGAATTGGCTTACCTACAATATGATCTTCAGGAACAAATCCCCAGTATCTTGAATCGGCAGAATTGTGACGGTTATCACCCATCATCCAGTAATAGTCCATTTTGAATGTATAGCTATTAGTCTGTTTGCCGTTAATATATATCTTTCCACCTTTTACTTCAAGCTTATTGCCTTCGTAAGCACGGATTGGACGTTCATAGATAGGAAGATTATCGACAGTAAGTTTAACTGTTGCGCCTTTCTTTGGAATCCATATAGGACCGTAGTTATTTCTATCCCATTTTGTATAAAGGTTCAGTGGGTATAGTTGTCCGGTGTAATCTTCTGGTTCCATAACAATCTTCGCAATTAACTTCTTGTTTGAAAGTAGAGCCTGATAAGCCTTTTTGGTTAAAGGAAGATGATAAACCGGAGATAGTTTGCCTTGACCATCTGTTTTAGTGAAGCCAAGACCTTTCAGTTCGTCATTCCATTCGTTAGGCAATAAAGTCTGATCATCCAAGCTGATGTCTAAATCGCGGAACACATCATCAGGAATATAAGAACCTGTTGTTTGAACGAAGTAGTTAAATTGAAGGTTTTCCGGATTCTTGGAAGGTACGCTATTGATGTATACTTGTCCATTAACTATTTTCAAAGTATCTCCGGGCAATCCTACACAACGTTTTACGTAATTCTCACGACGGTCAACCGGACGTACCACAATCTTTCCAAACTCGGTAGGGTTTGCCATTACCAGTTTTCGTCCTTCAGCATAATAAATGTCGTAAGCCGCTCTTTGTTGTTCGCGGGTTAAACTATCCATATTTACGCTAGGGCAGGTTCTTTTAGCTGCATCGTAGCAAATAGTATAGAAATCTGATTGTTGATAGTTAATTGCAACAGTATCTCCGGCAGGGAAATTAAAGACAACAATGTCGTTATGTTGAACCTTTCCGAAACCTGGTGCACGTTTATAGCCCCACTGTGGGAAGTCTATATAGGATTTGCAGTTGAAAACAGGCAATGTATGTTGAGCCAATGGCATAGATAGCGGAGTGTTAGGCACACGAGGACCATAACTCATCTTACTAACAAAAAGGAAATCGCCAACCAACAAAGATTTCTCTAATGAAGAAGACGGTATCTGGTAATTCTGAAAGAAGTATATGTTTACGAAATACACTGCTACCAAAGCAAACACAATAGCGTCAATCCAACTCATTACACTACGTACAGTCTTGTTCTTTGATGTTCTCCAGAAATTCCATGGAACTAATTTTGAGATATATGCATCGAAGATGAATGGAACAACAAAAAGTCCCCACCAGCTACTTACCCAAACAAGAAATAATAGATATAATACAGTGACGATTCCAAAGTTACGCCATTGTTTGCGTGTTGCTTTTCTCATAATTTGTGTTTTAAAATTTAAATAAATCGCTCATGCCCAATAATCCTTGTTTGCCGCAAGTGAACTCAGCTGCTAAAACAGCACCAAGGGCAAAACCTTTTCTGTTTTTTGCATCGTGGGTAATGGAAATACTATCAGCTTCTGATTCGTAACGAATAGTATGAATGCCCGGAACTTCTCCTTCTCTAATCGAATGAATAGGAAGTTCGCTGGCAGCTTTTGCCTCTTCTTTTACCCAACTGTCTTTGCGATCAAGGTTCTCAAGAATCTCTTCGGCAAGGGTTATAGCAGTACCACTAGGTGCATCAAGTTTATGTATGTGGTGAGTTTCGCTCATTGTTACGTCGTAAGTAGGGAACTGATTCATTATCTTGGCAAGATATTTATTTACTGCAGAGAATATAGCTACTCCAAGGCTAAAGTTTGATGCCCAGAAAAGAGTCTTACCACCATTTTTGCATAGATCTTTTATTTCGTCTCCGTGTTCGTCCATCCATCCTGTACTTCCTGATACCACTTTTACTCCAGCGTTAAAAGCATTAATGTAATTGTTGTAAGCAACTGTCGGAGCGGTGAACTCTATAGCGACATCTGCCGATTTGAATGCTTCCGAAGTAAAATCATCCTGATTGTTAAGATCAATAATACTAACGATTTGGTGTCCACGACTAAGGGCAATTTTTTCAATTTCTTTACCCATCTTTCCATAACCTATCAATGCTATTTTCATATAATTTCCTATTTTTTGTTTATATTTTTACGATAATAAGGAATAATAATGATGCAAATATAATTAATTTAGAGGTAAGTTATTACATTTGCGAGATATTTACAGCTCATTAACAATGGAACAATTATTACATTATATCTGGAAATACAAAATCTTTCCTTTAAAACAACTTCAAACTACTAAAGGAATGGAGGTTGAGGTGATTGATCCCGGTCTGCCAAACTCAGATTCCGGACCTGATTTTTTTAATGCGAAAGTAAAAATTGGCGAAAATATGTGGGTTGGGAATGTAGAGATTCATTCTAAAGCTTCCGATTGGTTCCGGCATGGGCATGATAAAGATAAGGTCTATGATTCGGTAATTCTTCATGTGTCGGGTGAAATTGACTGTGAAATTGCCCGAACCAATGGTGAACCTATTCCTCAGATTCAGCTTAACTGTCCCGTTGAAATCGAGCAAAACTATGAATCTTTGCATCGTGCAGATATGCTTCCTCCTTGTTATGACGTAATTCCTAAAATATCCAGGTTTACTATTCATTCATGGTTATCGGTTTTGCAAAGTGAGAGACTTGAACATAAAGCTGAAGCCATAAATGCCCGGTTAAAACATTGTAATTCTAATTGGGAAGATGCTTTCTTCATTACTTTGGCGCGTAATTTTGGTTTTGGTCTCAATGGTGATGCTTTTGAGAAGTGGGCTGGTTTGATACCTCTTCGGGCTGTAGATAAACATCGGGATAGTTTGTTTAAAATCGAAGCAATTTTCTTTGGTCAGGCAGGGCTGCTCGAAGAAACGTTAGACGATCCATATTATTTGAGGTTGCAGAAAGAGTTTGCATATATGAAACATCTTTTTCAGCTACCTGTTATGGATGCTTCGCTTTGGCGTTTTCTCCGCTTAAGACCAGGGAATTTTCCGCATGTCAGAATAGCTCAGCTAGCATCTCTTTATTCAAATGGATGGGGCGTATTCTCAAAACTGATGGAAGCAGAGTCAATGAAAGCAATTAAGGATATCTTGCATACATCTCCTTCCGATTATTGGGAAGAGCATTATCAATTTTATAACAGTTCTCCACGAAGAAGCAAAAACCTGAGCAATTCATCTTTTAATCTGTTAGTAATAAATACCGTGGTTCCGTTCCTGTACGCTTATGGAAAACACAAAGCCGATGAAGCTCTTTGCCAGAGAGCAGGAAGCTTTCTTGAAGAATTGAAAGCAGAAGATAATCATGTTACCAGAATGTGGAGTGGAGTAGGGTTAAATGTAGATAATGCGTCTGATTCTCAAGCTTTGCTGGAACTTAAAAAAGAGTATTGTGATAAGAAAAAATGTCTATATTGTCGCATAGGATTTGAATATTTGAAACAGCGGAAATAATTATTATCTTTCTCGTTTGACATTTCAATTCTTCGTCTATCTTTGTAGTAATAATATATGTAACATAAACACATAAAAGATGAAAAAGAACAGTTTAATCATTTGTTTTTTGTTTTTGTCTTTATTCGCAAATATACTCTCTGTTACGGCAGCTCCGGCTGCTGAAGATTTTAATTTGTTTCTGAAAAAGTTTACTAACAGTGCCGCTTTTCAGTATTCACGGATAAAATTCCCGCTAAAAACCGATATCGTTCTATCTTTAGGAGAAGGTGAAGGCGAGAAAAGTTTTCCATTCACTAAAAATGAATGGCCTCTATTAGATGAAGAAACATTTGTTGAAGAACGTAATGTGGTTGAAGGAGAAGGCGTTTATGTCTCTAAATTTACTGTGAAAAACCCAACTCATGTGGAATTTGAAGCCGGATATGAAGAGTCTGAACTCGACCTCCGTGTTTGTTTTGATTTGGTTAATGGTAAATGGTTTCTTACTGATTGCTTAACCGGATGGTATAACTTTAGTGTGCTGGCCAACGAATTAAGAAAAACAGTAATAGAAGTTCAGGCAGAAAACAAAGAATTTATAGAACAGCATCCATAGTAATGCTTTAACTTTACGATAGCAACTATTGCTTTCCGTTATTTATATTGTATTTTTGTGCAACTAATTATAATTATTAATAATGCAACAACTTAACATAAAGAAAATAACTACAGAGGACCTTTCTGTAGCTTCTCTGTCAGCTGTTATGGATCAGGAAAAAATAGAGTTTAATGCAGTTTGCTGTGTAAACTGGGATAGTTATCCATATAAACCGAAAGTGAAATTCCGTATTGCACATACAGATAATGCCATACTGCTTAATTATCAGGTGGAAGAAGATTCTGTCCGAGCTAAATATGGTGAAGACAATGGCTCTGTATGGACAGATTCTTGTGTTGAATTCTTCGTGAGCCTGGCAAATGATGGCCTTTATTACAATCTTGAGTCCAACTGTATAGGGACAGTTATTTTAGGTGTTGGAAATGACAGGCATGATCGTGAACGTGCCTCTTCAGATGTGTTATCAGGAGTTCAACGATGGGCGAGTCTGGGAAGAGATCCTTTTGAAGAACGTGTAGGCCATTGTTCTTGGGAACTTTCATTGATAGTACCATATACAGTGTTCTTTAAACATTCCATTAAGTCTCTTGATGGAGCAACTATAAAAGGTAATTTTTATAAGTGTGGCGATGAGTTAAAAACAGCTCATTATATTTCCTGGAATCAGATAGAAACTGAAAAGCCGGATTTTCATCGTCCTGAGTTTTTCGGAAAGTTATGTTTTGAATAGTATTTTTGGCAGTAGCAGAGGAATAAACACTCTGTAATTTTGTATATTTTATGCCAAAGTATGCTGTTAAGTTGTAGATATCATTTATTTTTGCAGCATGATAAATTTTAAAAATCATAGAGTAAAGCATGCTTTTCTAAGTGCTTTTGGTGCTGGCGTTTTAACGTTGGCTATGTATTCATGCGCAAATATAGGTAATCCTACTGGTGGTCCAATTGATGAAACTCCTCCAAAGTTTGTTGGAAGTACCCCGGCTATAGGAGCTTTGAATAACAACAAAACAAAACTTGTTCTCGAGTTCGATGAGTTTATAAAAATTGAGAATGCTTCCGAAAAGGTTATAGTTTCTCCACCACAGGTGATGGCTCCCGAGATAAAGCAGAGTGGGAAGAAGGTTGTGGTCAGTTTGCTGGATTCTCTGAAAGCAAACAAAACTTATACTGTGGATTTCTCGGATGCTATTGTTGATAACAACGAAGGGAATCCATTAGGTAATTTTACATATACTTTTTCAACGGGAACAGCTATAGACACGATGGAAGTTTCTGGTTATGTGCTTGATGCTTCTAATCTGGAACCTGTAAAAGGAATATTGGTAGGCCTTCATTCCAATCTGGCTGATTCTGCCTTTACAAAACTGCCTTTTGAAAGAGTTTCACGGACTGATAGCCGTGGACGTTTTGTTATTAAAGGAATTGCTCCGGGAACATATCGTATTTTCGGATTGCAGGACGCTAATCAGAATTTTGCTTTCGACCAGAAAAGTGAGGCAATAGCAGTTTATCCTTCAAAAGTAACCCCGCATTTTGAAACTCGTAGCAGACAAGATACGGTATGGCAAGACACAATTACTATAGATACAATTCTCACAAAACAGTATACTCACTATCTTCCGGACGATATTATTCTCCGTTCTTTTAAAGAAGATTTCAAAACACAGTATTTAATAAAAAGCGAGCGTTTAACTCCTCATAAATTTACGCTCTATTTTGCAACTGCGGCTAGCTCGTTACCTGTGATTAAAGGATTAAACTTCAATGAGAAAGATGCTTTCTTTATTCAGAAATCTCTGAAGAACGATACTATTAATTATTGGATAAAGGATTCTTTGAACTATAAAAAAGATACTTTGAGTATGAGCCTTAACTATCTTTATACAGATTCGTTAGGGAAGCTTGTTCCTAGAACTGATACTCTTAATTTGGCTGTGAAGAAAGCAAAGGGATCTGTGGAGCCTAAAAAAAGCAAAAAGGATGAACCGGAACCTACTAAGTTTTTACAGGTAAAGAATTCTGCATCTTCCAGTTTTGACGTATATAATAATATCAGGCTTGAGTTTGAAGAACCGATAGCCCGTTATGATAGTAGTGCCATCCACCTTAAACAAAAAGTCGATTCCTTATGGACTGATGTCCCTTTTGTTTTCAGGCAGGATACGCTCCATCCCTTAACGTATGAACTTATGGCCGACTGGAAGCCCGAAAAGGAATACGAGTTTAAGGTCGATTCAACTGCATTTCATGGTATATATGGACTCTTCTCTAATAAAATAGAATCAACATTCAAAGTCCGTTCTCTTGATGAATATGCTTCTTTGTATATGAATGTCACCGGAGCAGATTCTACAGCTTATGCAGAATTGCTTGATGGACAGGATAAAGCAATACGAAAAGTAAAAGTTGTAAATGGCAGAGCTGACTTTTATTACCTTAACCCCGGAAAGTATTATGTACGATTAGTAAATGATACTAATGGTAATGGAGTATGGGATACCGGAAATTATGAAAAAGGAATTCCACCGGAAGAGGTCTTTTATTATAATCAGGAATTGGAGCTGAAAGCTCTTTGGGAAGTTGAACAAGAATGGAATGTTCGTGGTGTGTCTTTAGATAAACAAAAGCTAGATATACTTAAAAAACAGAAGCCAGATGAAAATAAGAAGAAAAAGAAATCTCAAAATAGTAAAACGAATTCAAGCAGAAGGTCAACTTATTAAGTCTTACTGCATTTCGTTTATATTTATGTTCATGCTCGTAGGTGTTACTCCTTCGGCGCATGCGCAGTGTGAGTTCAAAAACGATGCTTTTCGTTCGGGCGAGCACGTAATGTATGATCTCTATTTTAACTGGAAATTTGTCTGGACTAAAGCAGGGCAGGCCAGTCTCACTACAAATGCGATGAATTATGGTGCTAAACCTGCCTATCGCATAAATTTGATGGCTTTTGGCAGTAAAACAGCCGATTTCTTTTTTAAGATGAGAGATACTCTTACTTGCATTATCGGTGATCAATTACAACCTTATTATTTCCGTAAAGGAGCTGAAGAGGGAGGAAAGTATACTGTTGATGAAGTTCACTTCTCTTATCGGAATGGAGTTTGTTATGCCAAACAGAATAGGGTAAAGAACTTTGGTACGCCTAAAATATCATCAGCAGAAGATAGCCGTTGTATGTACGATATGCTGAGTATTCTGGCTCAGGCGAGATCGTTTGATCCTACAGACTATAAAGTTGGGCAACGAATTAAATTCCAGATGGCTACCGGAATAAAGATCGAAGAACAGACACTTATATATAGGGGAAGACAGATAACTGAGGTTCAGGATGGTGCAAAATATAGAACTTTGGTATTCTCTTTGGTTGAATATAAAAAGAAGAAAGAAAAAGAAGTGATTACTTTTTATGTAACAGATGATGCTAATCACCTCCCTGTTCGTCTTGATTTATTTCTGAATTTTGGGTCAGCCAAGGCTTTTCTTAAGAGCGTAAGGAATTACAGACATCCCTTAACCTCAATGGTTACAAACTAAAAGGTAGCTTGCTGTCTTTGCGGTACATAGTAGCTTCAAAGTCGGCAATTAGTTCTCCGTTTTGATTTGTAACATCCACATGGTAATGTCCGGTTCGCTTGTGGATAAATCTTTCAGTAGCTTCAGCGTACAAAGTATCTCCTGGTCCGCTTGTGCGGAAAAAATTGATGGACGAAGTTAATGATAACGCAAGGTTACCATGAGAGTTTGCCGCTGCTGCCAATGCTAAATCTGCCAAAGTAAAGATTGCCCCGCCCTGTGTTGTATTACCGGCATTCAAATGCTGTTCAGTAACAACCATCATAACCTTTCCGTATCCTGGTCTTATTTCCAGGAGTGTTATTCCAGCTTGAGCAGCAAACCTGTCATCTTTAAAGAAATCTTTTGCAGTCATGTTATTTTAGATAAAAAAAGAGTGAAAAGGCAAATGACTTTGCTTTTTCACTCTTTGATGTTTTCTATATCTTATTTATTGAGTTTCCACTCAAAACCATCTTTTGTATCCTTGATTTCAAATCCTAAAGCGGTAAGCTCATTCCGAATCTTGTCGGCTGTTGCCCAATCTTTATTTGCTTTAGCCTGAATGCGCAATTCAAGAAGCATATCCACCACCTTATTATAAGTTTCTGTATTGCTTTGAGCTGCACTAGCTTCTTCTTTAAGTCCAAGAATATCGAACATAAAGAGGTGGAATACATCACTCAGTTCTTTCAAATCTTCTGCAGAAATAGTATTGTTTCCAGCCAGGATATTATTAATCATCTTAGTTGCGTCAAACAAATGAGAAATGACAATCGGTGAATTCATGTCATCATTCATTGCTTCATAACATTTAGCCCGAAGTGATTTAACATCAACTGTAGATGTAGCGGCCGGAGTTATTTTCTTCAGATTGGCTACTGCTTCCATCAATCGCTGCAAGCCTTTCTCTGATGCCTGAAGAGCTTCATTGCTGAAGTCAACCGTACTTCTATAGTGAGCCTGAAGAATAAAGAAGCGAATGGTCATTGCACTGTACGCTTGTGTAAGTATAGGGTGAGATCCGTTGAAGAACTCATCCAAAGTAATGAAATTACCCAAAGACTTACCCATCTTTGTACCATTGATAGTAATCATATTGTTGTGCATCCAGTAATGAACTGTCTCTTTTCCCAGAGCAGCAACCGACTGAGCAATTTCGCATTCGTGATGAGGGAACAGTAAATCCATACCGCCACCGTGAATATCAAATTCTTCGCCCAGATATTTAGTACCCATTGCCGAGCATTCCATGTGCCAGCCTGGGAAACCTTCACTCCATTCAGAATGCCAGTGCATGATATGTTCCGGTGACGCTTTTTTCCATAAAGCAAAGTCAGCAGAGTTCTTTTTCTCGCTTTGTCCATCAAGTTCACGGGTGGTGCTAAGTAGCTCTTCCACGTTTCTTCCGGAAAGTTTTCCGTAGTTATGATCCTTGCTGTATTTTTCAATATCAAAGTATACAGAACCTTCACTTACATAAGCATATCCGGCATCCAGTATTTTTTGTACAAAGTCCATTTGTTCAATGATATGCCCTGAAGCCATAGGCTCAATGCTGGGAGGAAGAACGTTTAGGGCTTCCATTGCATGATGGTAGCGAGTCAGATAATATTGAACAACTTCCATTGGCTCTAATTGCTCCAGGCGTGCTTTTTTTGCAATTTTATCTTCTCCTTCATCTGCATCGTGTTCCAGATGGCCTACATCGGTAATGTTACGAACATAACGTACCTTGTATCCCAGATGCTTGAGGTAACGGAATAATAAATCAAATGTAATAGCCGGACGAGCATGTCCTAAATGTGCATCACCATATACGGTAGGACCACAAACATACATTCCTACATGAGGTTCTTTTAAAGGGACAAATAGTTCCTTCTTTCTATTTAATGTGTTGTAAATCGTCAATTGATGTTCCATAACTCATTTATTTTGAAAGCACAAATGTACAATAAATAATTTATGTGGCTATTCTATTTGATTACGTAAATTTTCTATTTCTGTTATCAAATTTTAAAAAGAAAGGAGTTTTAGATAAGAAAATGTGCATTTTAGCCCTTTTTTTTAATAAATCCTTATGTGTAATTCAAAAGATGGTTTAATTTTGCATCCTGATTTATTAAAAAATGGCTAACGACTCTGTATTTCTCATAGACATAGATAATGTGCTTCGCTCAAAAGCGCCGGGTAAGTTTAAGTATATCCCGCAATTTATCATTTCATACTTGAAAAGAATTGTTCATCAGGAAGAACTGAATGAATTTATGATAAGTGTGAAGGATAGGATAGGAGTAGATTTTCTGGAATCATCTATGGACTTTCTGGATGCAAAAGTTGATGTAAAAGGTGTTGAGAACCTTCCGGAAGAAGGTCTTTGTACATTTGTATCCAATCATCCTTTGGGTGGATTAGACGGTGTAGCTGTTGGCTATGTATTGGGTAAGCACTATGATGGTAAAATTAAGTATCTGGTTAATGACCTTTTAATGAATCTTCATAATCTGGCGCCTCTTTGTATTCCGGTAAACAAAACCGGTTCGCAGGCAAGGCAGTTCCCGGCAATGGTAGAGGCTGGTTTTGCGTCCGATAACCACATGATAATGTTTCCTGCAGGAATGTGTTCGCGCAGACGTAATGGAATAATTGCCGATCTTCCGTGGACAAAGACGTTTATTGTAAAGAGTGTACAGATGCAGCGTGATGTGGTTCCAATGTATTTTGAAGGTCGGAATTCTGACTTCTTTTACAACCTGGCCAACATAAGGAAGAACCTCGGAGTAAAAGTAAATATTGAAATGCTTTATCTGGCAGATGAAATGTTTAAGAACAGACATAAAACATTTACCTTGATAATAGGAAAACCTATTCCCTGGCAAACTTTTGATAAATCAAAATCTCCGGCAGAATGGGCAGATTATGTAAGGGAGATTGTTTATAAGCTCAATACACAAAAAGAAAAAAACACAAAATAAATGGAAGATATAATAAAGCCGATCAGCAAAGAAGTTTTGAAGGCAGAACTTACAGATGATAAACGCTTAAGAATGACCAATAAAAGTAACAATTATATTTATATTGTTACGCATCAGGATTCTCCAAACGTAATGCTTGAAATTGGGCGTTTAAGAGAGATAGCCTTCCGTGCTGCCGGAGGAGGTTCGGGCCTTTCGGTAGATATCGATGAGTATGATACAATGGAAAATCCATATAAACAATTGATTGTATGGAACCCTGAAGCTGAAGAAATACTTGGAGGTTATCGTTATATACTTGGTACAGATGTCAATTTTGACGAGAAAGGACATCCGATACTTGCTACTTCTCACATGTTTGACTTTTCCGAGAAGTTCATTAAAGAATATCTTCCTACTACTATAGAATTAGGACGATCTTTCGTAACGCTTGAGTATCAATCCACAAGGGCAGGAGCAAAGGGATTGTTTGCTTTGGATAATCTATGGGATGGTCTTGGAGCCTTGACTGTAATAATGCCAACTGTGAAATATTTCTTTGGTAAAGTTACCATGTATCCAAGTTTTCATCGTCATGGCAGAGACATGATCCTTTATTTCTTAAGAAAACATTTTGGTGATAAGGAAAACCTAATTACACCGATGAAACCATTGGAATTGGAAGCTGATGAGTCTGAACTTGCTAAGCTTTTTGACAAAGATGCCTTCAAGGAAGATTATAAGGTCCTGAATACAGAAGTTCGTAAGCTTGGCTATAACATTCCTCCTTTGGTAAATGCATATATGGGACTCTCTCCCACAATGAAAATGTTTGGAACAGCTATCAATTATGGCTTTGGAGATGTAGAAGAAACCGGTATTCTGATTGCTGTAGATGAGATTCTTGAAGATAAACGAATTCGTCATATTGATTCTTTTGCTAAAGAAAATCCTCAATCGTGCCTGATAACTTCTGGTGCCAATAAGATTATTTTTAAAGCCGACTAGTTATTTATAATAAATATAATGGATTAAAGGAGAGGGAAACCTTTCCTTTTTTATTTCCCTGTACAAAAAATTGCATTCTTCTGTACAAAACAATTAATTCCTCTGTACAAAAGAAAACAATCTTTTGTACAAGGTATCAACATCTATTGGTGAACTTTTATATTATTTCCAGTTTATAGATCAATTTTATCAATTGGAGGATACAAATTGGCTGCCTGTTCTATATTTTATTTTGTTGCTTATTAGTAGAATTAGAGCCATTATCTTATTAATTTAGAGAGGTTAATAGGTAATTTTAGATAAATTTGTTGTGTAGCGATGCTTCCCTCTATTAATAACTACTATCTTTGTATGTTTAGATGAGATTTTTACGTATTTTTGCGCCGCTTTTTAAAAAATAAAAAATGAAACATCAACACAAAGTACCCTTCGGAATGATGGGTATATTCTTAGCCATCGGAATTGTGTATGGAGATATCGGAACATCTCCTTTGTACGTAATGAAAGCTATTGTAAATGGCATGCCCGATGGATTGCGTGCAAGTCCGGATTATATCATTGGAGCAATTTCCTGTATTATATGGACATTGACTTTGCAAACAACCATCAAATATGTGGTTGTAACCCTTAGGGCAGATAACAAGGGTGAAGGAGGTATTCTTTCTTTGTTTGCCTTAATCCGAAAAAAATATCGTTGGGCATACGTTTTTGCTATGATTGGAGCAGCCACTCTGCTGGCCGATGGTATTATTACTCCCGCCATTACGGTCATATCTTCTGTGGAAGGATTAAATGCACTGGTTCCTTCAATACCCGTAATACCTGTCACCTTGGCAATTATTCTGGCACTTTTCCTCATTCAACCATTGGGTACAGCCCGTTTAGGAAAGCCATTTGGCCGGATTATGTTTTTATGGTTTACAATGATTGGAATTCTGGGTCTTTTAGCTTATTTCCAGTATCCTCTTATTATTAAAGCATTTAACCCGATCTATGCAATTAAGGTGTTAATAGAATCCCCGGATGCATTTATTATATTGGGTGCTGTATTTCTCTGTACTACGGGAGCTGAAGCTCTTTATTCCGACCTTGGTCACTGTGGATTGCACAACATCCGTGTATCCTGGGTTTATGTAAAACTAACCTTGATACTAAACTATTTGGGACAAGGTGCATGGATTATCAGTCACCCTGACAAGATTGTAACAGATATCAACCCGTTCTTTTCTATCATGCCGGGATGGTTCTCATTCATCGGTGTTACAATGGCCACATTGGCAGCAATTATTGCTAGCCAGGCGTTGATAAGCGGCTCCTTTACAATTATCAGTGAAGCAATATCACTGGATTTGTGGCCAAATATCAAAATTAAATATCCTACAGAAGTAAAAGGGCAAATGTTTATACCTCAGGTGAACTATTCATTGATGATATTATGTACGCTGATAGTAATAGCATTTGGTTCATCTTCAAATATGGAAGCTGCTTACGGACTCTCCATTACCATTACGATGTTAATGACAACATTCTTGCTATTTATTTATTTCCAGTTAAAAGAAATATCGTTGTTCGTAAGCATTCCCTTAACTGCTTTCTTCGTTTCACTGGAAGGTAGTTTCTTTATAGCCAATATGTTTAAGTTTACTCATGGAGGTTGGGCAACATTGCTTATAGCCGGTTGCATATTTGCTATTATGTATGTGTGGTATAATGGCCGCCGTATAAAGAACCACTGTTCAACATACGAGCCTATTGCGCCTACTATTGAGTGTCTTCAAGAGATTACGGAAGATGAATCCATTCCTAAATTTGCTACTCACCTGGTATACGTTACCCGTGCTAAGTATCCCGATGAAATGGAGAGTAAAATCGTTTATTCTCTTATCAACAAGCAGCCTAAGAGAGCAGATACATACTGGTTTGTATATCTTCACCGTAGTGATGAACCATATCATTTTAAATATACCGTGAAAACTTTTGTGCCTCAAAAGATGTTCCGGTTAGATATTTATTCGGGATTCAAGCAAGGAGTTCACATGGATAAGTTTATTCACCTTATCTGTAAAGAGATGGAAGAAACCGGTCAGGTTGATTTGTTAAGCCGATATCCGTCTTTGCGTGAAAGGAATATCGAAGGTGATTTCAGGTTTGTTGTGGTTGAACGAATTGCACGTAATCTGCAGTTATCGGCAATCAAGAAAACACTTTTATTGCTCTATTACTTAATCAAGAAATGTTCTACATCCGATACTCAGATTCTGGATTTGGATCCATCTGTAGTAACATTGGAATATGTTCCATTAAAGAGCACTCCTCCTCTGGATAAAAAAGAAAACGTTTAAATATTAAACGTTCCAATTTTATAAATAGTCTGTCAGTGGTTATTATACCGCAGACAGACTATTTCCTTTTATTTTCCTGTATAGATCTAGCGCATAAACGTCAGTCATGCCCGAAATGTAATCCAGTACTGCTTGTATTTTGCCGTAAAGAGTAGGAGCATTTACATTATACTGGTCCGACATTCTGTTAATTAGTAACTGAGAATAAGCCTTCTCGGGCGAAGTAACCGCAGCTATAAATAATTCAATCAATGTGCTTATAACGTTGAAACCAGCAAGTTCAATATCAAGCACATCTCCCGAACGATAGATCTTTTTAAAAGAAACAGCTTCACAATGTTCGTAAGCCTCTTTTGGCTTTTGAGAGATATGCTTTATAAGGCTGCCATTGAAAGTTCCGGCTAATATTGAATCTTCGTTTTCAAGAAATACATTGGTGCATTCCTTTATAAGCAAACCAATTACAGACGAACGGAGATATGCAATTTGCTCATTGGTATCGCTAACAATTTTCATTGTCTCATTCATGTGAATCAGACGATCTTCCCCAAAGTATCCCATAAGCAGTTCTTTAGTCTCTTCGGTAGTCAGGATCTTTAATTTATGTGCATCCTCAATATCCATCATTTGATAGCAGATATCGTCTGCAGCTTCAACAAGATATACTAACGGATGCCGTGCAAACTTAAGCGGATTCTCATTCAGGCAAATAATGCCAAGTTCCGTTGCTATTCGTTTGAAATCTTCTTCTTCAGTGATAAAAAAGCCAAATTTAGATTTCTTCCCAGCCAGGCTCGATGAAAACGGATATTTTACTATGGAAGCAAGAGTTGAATAGGTCATCGCAAAGCCACCTTTTCGCCTTCCTTCAAATTGATGAGTCAGAAGTCGGAAAGCATTTGCGTTTCCTTCAAAATGAATAATGTCTTCCCATTCATTTGGTTCTAATTTCTCCTTTAGTTTTATGCCGTTTCCTTCGGAGAAATACGTTGAAATGGCCTTTTCTCCAGAGTGTCCGAAAGGAGGATTTCCAAGATCGTGAGCCATGCAGGCTGCAGAAACAATAGCACCAATCTCAGATATATAAGAATCATGAAGATCGGGGTGTTTAGAAAGAAGTCCTTTCGCTACATCGTTACCCAATGAACGTCCTACACACGAAACTTCCAGGCTGTGCGTCAGTCTGTTGTGAACAAAGATGCTACCCGGAAGAGGGAAAACCTGTGTTTTGTTTTGCAGGCGACGGAAAGGAGCCGAAAAAACCAATCGGTCATAATCCCGCTGAAACTCAGAACGGTTTTCTTCCCGATGTTTGTGAAACTCTTCCATCCCAAAACGCTTAGCCGAAATCAAATCTCTCCAATTCATTCTTTATACTGTTTATTTACCTGCAAAAGTATAAAAAAGCCTTTAATAAAGCATTTAATTGAGACGAAATACGTATTTTCGCAAATCAAATGTATAACAACAGATTATGAAAGTACAAATTATAAATAAGTCGAAGCATCAGCTTCCGGCGTACGAGACCAAATTATCGGCAGGAATGGATATTCGTGCCAATATTGATGAACCAATCACGTTAAAACCTTTAGCTAGATGTTTGGTCCCAACCGGACTTTACATTGCATTGCCCGAAGGTTTCGAAGCACAGATTCGTCCACGCAGCGGATTGGCCATAAAAAAAGGCGTTACAGTTCTCAATACTCCGGGAACCATCGATGCTGATTATCGCGGTGAAATCTGTATTATCCTGGTAAACTTGTCGGCCGATGATTTTGTCATTCAAGATGGTGAACGTGTGGCTCAAATGATCATTGCACGTCATGAACAACCCCAATGGGAACAGGTTGAAGTTTTGAGTGAAACAGAACGTGGAGCCGGAGGTTTTGGTCACACCGGTAAAAAGTAGATAGGGTAGTAAATGCTTTGGTGAGACAACAATCACGACAGTAAAGTTTAATTTGATAAATATTAAAATAAGAAATGGTTGCATTAACTGATTTTTCTCAAACATACAGACTAAAGCCGATTATCGCAGGTTTAGCTCCGTGGCATATTGGAGCATTGTCAGCTTTGCTGTTTTTCTCTTCCTGTGGTACACCGACTAAAACAGTCCAAAATACGAAAGAATCTCCGGCAATAACAGTTGCAACCCAATTGTCTCCCGAATTACAGAGAAAATACGATTACTATTTTCTTGAAGCTACCCGTCAGAAATCAAAAGGCGAATATGCTCAGGCATTTGAACTTTTCCAGCATTGTTTATCGATTGATCCAAATGCTGCATCCTCTCTTTCAGAAATATCACAGTTCTATTTCTTCCTCAAGCAGCCCGAGAAAGGACTGGCTTGCATAGAAAAGGCTGTAGAGAATGCCCCTGGAAATTACTGGTACAATCAAACTCTTGCATCGATCTATCAGCAACAAGGAAAGAGTGAGAAAGCCGTCGAAGCATTCGAAAGAATGACCACGCAGTTTCCTGATCGTCAGGAACCCATCATGGCGTTGATTGATTTATATAACCAGTCAAAGGATTATGCTAAAGTAGTTAAAGCGCTTGATCTTTTAGAGAAGAAAAGCGGAAAGACCGAGCAGATTAGTATGGAGAAATTCCGTATGTATTTGTTGATGGAGGACAACAAAAAAGCATTCAATGAAATAGAAAGTCTTGCCAACGAATATCCTAATGATATGCGATATTTGTGTGTGTTGGGCGATGTTTATTTAAATAACGGAAAGCCCAAAGAAGCATACGCTACTTATCAGAAAGTACTGGAAACAGAACCGGGAAATACACAAGTACTTGTTTCCTTAGCCAGTTACTATCAACAAACGGGGCAGTTGGATAAGTATGAACTGCAAGTAGATTCTGTGCTGCTTAATAAGAAAGTGGAAAGCGATATCAAAGCAGACATTATGCGTCAGATGATTGCAAAGTCTCAGCAAACAGGAAAAGACAGCACCCGGATTATTCCTCTATTCAATAGAATGATGGAAGGCGAACAGGAAGATGCACAGATACCCATGTTGTATGTTCAGTATCTTCTGTCCAAAGGAATGGAGAAAGAGTCGGAACCAATCTTGAAACAAATAATTGAATTAGAACCCGAAAATACTCCGGCACGCTTGCAACTGCTAAGCTACGCAATAAAAAGAAACGATTTTCAGGAGGCTATTAAAATTTGCGAACCGGCTATTGAAATAACTCCCGAATCACTGGAGTTTTATTACTATCTGGGACTTTCATATTACCAGGCAGAACGTATAGACGATGCATTGGGCACATTTAAGAAAGGTGTTCAGCACGTAAATGATAAAAGTGATAAAAAAATAGTTTCCGACTTTTATAGTATGATGGGAGACATTTACCATACTAAAAAGCAGATAAATTTAGCTTATGCTGCCTATGACTCTTCTTTGGTTTATAATCCCGATAATAATGGTGCACTGAATAACTATGCCTATTATCTTTCTGTGGAAAAGAAAGACCTTGATAAAGCCGAAGAGATGAGTTATAAAACAATAAAGGCAGAGCCCGATAACAATACATATCTCGATACTTATGCATGGATACTTTTTATTAAAAAGAAATATACCGAAGCCAAAGTCTACATGGACGATGCCATGAAAAAAGGAGGCGATAAAAGTGAAGTGGTTGTTGAACATTGCGGAGATGTGTACTATATGAACGGGCTGAAAGAAGATGCTTTGAAATATTGGATAAAGTCCCGTGAAATGGGGAATAAATCAGAGGTGTTAAAGAAGAAAATAGAACAAAAGAAATATATTGCAGAATGAGAAAAAGTGCTTTGAAGTGCCGTTGTAAGAAAACGACAATACTAGGATTCAGTGTTATTTGTTTAGTATTGGCTTTATCCGCTTGTAAGTCCGCAAAGAGTATAAGCAAACCTGCTGCTGCAGTCACAGAGAATCTGGATTATCTGGGAAGTGTAGCAAACAACACTCCTTCGATAACCAATTTTTCGTCGAAAATGAAATTAACCATTAACTCTAATGGTAAAGACATATCTGTAAACGGAACAATCCGCATGAAGAAGAATGAAGTTATTCAAATGTCGATCGTTCCTTTCCTTGGCATTGAAGCCGGAAGAGTTGAGTTTACGCCTACTAAAGTATTGATTATCGACCGGATTAATAAGCAATACGTAGAAGAACCTATTTCTGAGCTTACAACAATGGCTAATACAGATATGGACTTTTATACTTTACAGGCTCTTTTCACCAATGCACTTTTTGTTCCGGGAAAGAAAGAGATAAATAATGATCTGTTGTCGGAGTTTACAGTCAATACCAGTGTTGATAACAAGACAATGGAAATACAGAAAAAATCAAAAGGCTTCTTATACAGTTTCTCTGCTACCCCAAATACAGGGCAGTTGCTTGAAAGCTCAATATCTACCATTTCGGCTCCTTATCAGCTAAACTGGAAGTATTCAGACTTTCAGCCATTTGGACTTAAAAGTTTTCCATCTCGCATGGATATCTCTTTTGAAGGCGGAAAAAAACCATTTTCTGCGGAAATAGACCTTTCCAAACTGACAGAGAATGGAGATTGGGAATACCCTACAACTGTCTCTTCAAAATATAAAAAGATGGATTTCAACGATTTATTAAAAGTATTATTAGGATTATGAAGCGTCTCTTATTCTTATTGATGAGCTTTCTCCTCATAACGGTTCTTCCGGCTCAGACAAATAAAAAAATAAAGCAGCTTGAAAGCAAGAGAAGTGTGCTTCAGAAAGAAATTTCAAAAAAAGAATCTCTTTTAAAGACTACAAAGAAAGATGTAGGTAGTCAGTTAAGGAGCTTAAATACACTTACCGGACAGATTGAAGATAGAAAAAGATACATACAGGTAATAGCAGGTGATGTACAGTCCATTGATCAGGAAGTAACATCCCTTTCTCAGCAACTGCGTAATCTGGAACTCGATTTGCTCGATAAAAAGAGGAAATATGCTTCTTCCGTTCAGTATCTCTATAAGAATAAAACCATTGAAGAGAAGCTGATGTTTATATTTTCTGCTAAGTCTTTGAGTGAAACTTACCGCCGTCTTCGTTATGTAAGAGAGTATGCAACTTATCAGCGAATACAAGGACAGGAAATTCTTAAAAGACAAGCTCAGATAGGTACAAAGAAGAACGAGGTTGAGCAGGTAAAAGTTGCAAAAGTGAACCTTCTTTCTCAAGGCGAACAAGAAAAGAAAAGACTTGAAGAGCAGGAACAGCAGAAGAAAGTTATGGTTTCTGATCTCCAGAAAAAGCAAAAAGGATTGCAATCTGAGATTGCTAAACATAGAAGAGAAGCTAATCAGCTGAATGCGCAGATTGACCGTTTAATCAATATTGAAATAGAAAAAGCTCGCAAACGTGCGGAAGAGAGGGCTAGAAAAGAAGCTGCTGCAGCAGAAGCACGTCGTAAAGCAGAAGCAGCTGCCGAGACACGTAGAAAGGCTGAAGCCGCAGAAGAGGCAAGACGCAGAGCTGCTTCAGAAAGCAAATCGGAAAGAACGGAAAAAAGCAGCAGGGTTGCAAAAGCAGAAAAACCAGAAAAAGTAGAGAAGGTTGAAACCAGAGAAAGAGAAAAGGTAGCTCCGGCACCAGTCTTTTCAATGGACAGCTCTGACAGACAGCTTTCGGATAACTTTGAACGCAACAGAGGATCTTTGCCTTCACCTATTACCGGTCCACATCTTATAGTGAGTCATTATGGCCAGTATGCAGTAGAAGGACTGAGAAATGTGAAATTAGATAATAAGGGAATTGACATACAAGGACAACCCGGAGCATTGGCACGTTCTATCTTTAATGGAGAAGTGGCGGTAGTATTCCAGGTAAACGGACTGATGAATGTTATCATTCGTCATGGTAGCTATATCTCTGTATATTGTAACCTGTCATCAGCTTCAGTAAGCAAAGGACAAAAGGTTAGCACAAGACAAACAATTGGTAGAGTTTACTCCGATCCATCGGATGGAGATCGTACAATCTTACACTTCCAGTTGCGTAAAGAAACATCCAAACTGAACCCGGAAGCATGGATTAGCAGATAATACAAGATGAAAGAACTTATAAAGAACAGCGCTACTCTGCTTTCTGCAAACGCAATCTCACAAGGGATTGCGTTTGCAGTTTTGCCGGTTATTGCTCGTCTTTATTCGCCCGATGAATTGGGCATTTTAGCTTTGTTTCTTGGAATAGAAGGGCTATTATCAGTTATTGCAAACGGAAAGTATGATTCGGCTATTGTTTTGTCGAAAAGCAAATCTATGGCAGCCAACACCTTTAATCTTTGCTTTTTGATTAATGCCGTTTTTTCATTACTCATCCTTATTGTTTTATTATTAGGTTCGCACTCTATTTTAAGTATACTCCATTATGAAAGTCTGGAAGGAGTAATCTACTATTTACCTTTCTTTGTTTTTATAGTGGCCTTTGCTCAGGCATCTATCTTTTGGTTTAATTATAACAAACGATTTGCTTTAACAGCAAGATATACTTTGTGGCAAGGACTTATTAATAATGTATTGAAAGTGGGCTCCGGTTTCCTGAAAGCCGGACTTATGGGACTTGTTTGGGCCAATTTATCGAGCCATTTCATCTCCATATTAAGTTGTTTCACCCGAAAAGAAACATGGAATCAACTCTTTCATTTTAATAAAAAAGAGATCTTGGTAGCTGCTTCAGAGCACCGCAAATTTCCTTTATATACATTGCCTCACACGTTTATCAATATGGTTTCTGGGAATCTACCTATACTGCTCTTGTCAGGTTACTTTGGAATGGCAGAGATTGGGCTGTTTTCGATGGGAATTACAATAGGATTCAGACCAATAAACTTGTTAAGCTCTTCACTTGATCAGGTTATTTCGCAAAGCATGGCGGAAAGGATCAATAAGCAGGAACCAATTTGGACTAGCCTAATTCAGTCAATTAAAAAGATTCTTCTCATAGTTACTCCACTCTTTATACTCGCGTTTTTCCTTTCCCCGTTAGTTCTCAGATACTTTTTAGGAGAAAGGTGGGAACAATCTGCTTTGTATATTCAGATAATGATTCCCTGGCTAATAATTTCTTTGTTTACTGCCTCCTTATCATCTATTCCACCTATTTTTGGCAAACAACGAATAGCTTTGATAATAGAGATAATTTATATTGTAGCTCGTCTTATTTCTTTAATTATAGGTATTTATATCCAAAACTTTGTCTGGGCAATTATTTTGTTTAGTTTTGTCTCTGCTGTTGTCTTAATGGCGCAATTAACCTGGTATCTGCTATTGGTGAAAAAGTATGAGCAATCCCTTAAAACCATATAGAATTCTGCAACTTCCTTCCTGGTATCTTCCGGAAGGCGGAGAGTTTTGTAGAGATCAATCTCTGTTCCTTAAAAGAAAAGGGTTGGAGGTTCATATTCTAGCAAACGTTGTTTTGCCTTGGAAGAAGTATAAATTAAAGGCTTTGACCTTTCCATGGCACTCTTTTGAATCAATGGAAGAAGGATTGCTAACGTTCCGTTATTACTATAGACGAATACCAAAACTGGATAAAGCAAATATACTTGCATGGAGCAAACGAACAATGATTTTGTTCGATGAATACGTTAAAATATACGGTAAACCAGACTTGATACATGCTCATAGCTGCATGTGGGGTGGTTATGCTGCCTATCTTATAAAACAAAAATATGATATTCCTTATGTGATAACAGAGCATCGGGGTAGATTTGGCTTGCGTTCTACATTGGCAAAAGAAGGCTTTATTCCTGTTTATAAACCATTTTTGGAAAAAGGCTTTTCGAATGCATCTTATGTTATTCCTGTCTCTCAACAGCTGATTGATAAGATTAAAGAGTTTTTGCTGAAGGAAGTTCCTATTGAAGTAGTCTCAAATATTCTGGATACAGATTTCTTTCATTATCTTCCTCGTGAACGGACAGATAATTTTACCTTTATTACAGTAAATAGTTTCTCTCAGCCCAAAGGATACGATATCCTTTTACCTGCATTTGATCGTCTATGCAATAATATTCCGAATGTTATGTTAGTTATTGTAGGAGATAATTTCGAAGATAAAACTTTTCAGAAGATATTATCCGGATGCATGCACAGAGACCGAATTGTTTTTACCGGATGGAAAGATTCAAGGGGCGTACTGTCTGAACTTCAGAAAGCTGATTCTTTTGTCCTGGCAAGCAGAGTTGAAGCACAATCAATAGCTGTTCTTGAAGCTATGAGCACCGGATTGCCTGTTGTTTGTACAGAGGTTGTTCCCGAAGCTATTGTTACTCCTAAAGAAGGATATAGAGTGCCGGTGGAAGATGTAGTAGCATTAGCTGATGCGATGAAAACGATGATTTTTAATAGAGATAAGTTTGATTACAAAGCAATCTCTGCTCATGTAAATTCTGTGTCAGGCCCTGATGTAGTGACAGAACAACTGATTTCTATTTATGAAAAAGTTCTTTATACAAAGAAATAACAGATAGGATATGCAAGAAGAAATATCATATAGCAACGACAGGATTTGCTTTACACTGAAGCGAAATAATAATCGTGCATGGTTTTCTGCCGATGGAATCTGTGCAAAAGGATATCTTTTTGCACCTGATGGCTCTTCTTATCAGGATAATGAATTACTGAATTACTTTTCGGATATAGAGTCAGAAGATCTTTTTGCAAAAAAGATAAAAGAGGCAAACGGCTGTTTTGCTGTTTTGATAAAACACAAAAATACGGTTTGGGTAGCAGTAGACAGAGTGCGTTCATTTCCTGTTTTTTATACATGTGTAGATGGAAAGGTTTATATAACCGATGATATTAATAACCTTGCCGGAGTTACCTCTTTTGTTATAGACAAAGAACGGAAAGATGAATTTGCTTTTCTTGGATATACAACCGGGAAGTCTACTTTACTAAAAGACATTTACCAGATTCAGGCCGGCGAATATATCGTTGTGGACAGTAAGTCTGTCTATTCTGTAATATATCATTCATTGATCGGTGAAATCGATAAAAACAGAGAGTACGATGTATGGAAATCAGGCTTGAAAGAGATAATATCCAACGTAGGAAAACGTTTGGTTTACCTGTTAGATGGTCGTCCGGTGGCAATTCCATTAAGCGGAGGATATGACTCACGACTGATAGCTTATTTGCTCTATAAAGAGAAATATGAACGTGTTTTGTGCTTCACCTATGGTAAACCTGTAGATAATGCAGAACTTATGCACTCTAAGGAAGTGGCATACCGCCTTGGCTTTGAGTGGTTGTTTATTGACTACATGAAGCATGGCGATAACAGGTATATTTATGATCCTCAGTTCCTCGGTTATTGCAGCTATATCACGCAATTCTCGTCCTGCTATTTCTATCAGGAGTATCCCGCAATTCAGTATCTTATCAAGGAGAAAAAAATATCTTCTGATACAATTTTCCTTCCCGGACATGGTGGAGATTTTATAGCAGGTAGTCATCTTCGTCCGTTTATGTGCAATTATAGTGATAGAAAACAAATTGCAATCGATCTATTTAATACGCACTTTCAAGGAAAAGATGCAGCTCCGGTAGAGCGAAAAAAGATAATGCTATCTCTTACCAGTCAGTTGAATGACTTAAGCTCTCAATCAGTCTCATTTCATGAAATAGAAAACTGGGATCAGAAAGAGAGGCAGGCGAAATATATAGTCAATTCATCGAAGATTTGGGAGTATTTTGGATTTAGTTATTGTCTGCCTTTGTTTGATGCTGAGCTGATGGATTATTTCTCTTCAATGCCTTTCGAATATAAGTTGGGTAAAAAGTTGTATGATGAAGTATTACATGAGCTTTTTGCAGAAGAAGGCATTGCATTTGGAGACGATTTCTGTCTGGCTAAAGCCTTTCATCCGTTTCTGTATGCATTAAAAAATATAATAAAGCGATATATCCCTTTCATTAAAGGCAAGCGAAACTTATGGAAATTCGATTCTGTGGGATTTCAATACATGATGGAGGTATTGATGCAAGAACTCCATGAAAAGGGACTGGATAAAGATTTACGAAGTTTTAATGGAGCAACATTTGCCTGGTACTTACTGCAGTTAGAGAGAGAATATAGTGTAAAGTAGCTTTTTTACTTTTTATAGATTTTAAAAAGCAACTTAAACACCCTTGAATAGTACTTCTCAATTAAGAAATAAGACTTTTGCATGGTTGCAAACTGTCTGTAAGAGTTCTCAACTCCTTCAATCATGCCCCCTTCAAAATCGAAACTCTTTGTTTTATTGACCAGAAACTTAATAGCTTCCCATATTACCAGTGTAGATGCTCCCGAAGATGCATGTTTAGGCGATATGGAATACATTAGCGTATAAGCAGATGCTTTATCCCAAACTACAAAAAGGCATGAATGAGTTTCGCCCTCATCGTCTTTAATGGCTAATATCTGTCCGGCATTGTTGTTTTGGGCAGCCTTGTAAATCCGTTGAAACAGCTCGTATGAATAACTAATCACCTCGCCACGCTCTTGCAACGATTGTTTATGATGGCTGTAAAACTCATCAGGCCTCATATCCAAAGAAAGGAGCAATTTATCCTCACACTTCCTTACCTGCCTTTGTTTGGCCGGACTAAACCTGCTAAAAACCTTTTCGGGATTACCAATGCTGTTAATCGCATAAGTATATCGGGTAGTCTCTTTGTAGCCATGCCAGTAAAACGGAAGCCAATTGGTAATGCTCATGTGAAAGCATTGCTGATAAAAAGATAATCCAAGCTGCTCCAACTGCTTTATCAGCTTATTGAAAACCCTTTTCTCGTAGGATATACGTTCATAGTCGGCGGTAACCTGTTTTTTTCTTATCCAGATGCCGTTATATTGCGTAAGTTGTGGCTGAACAATACAACGAAAACCCAATTTTTTTCTTAGATGATAAGGCAATGCTGCAACAATTTGCCCCTTTTCTTCGACTAAAAGAACATCCCATTCATCCAGGCACACAGCATCCATCCACCAATCCTGGCAGAAGAGAGGAATACTGTTTTCTTCTTTGCATAGATCCCGGTATTGTTCTTTTGCACTCATTCTCTTTTAAATATTAAGCCCGTCGAGCAACTTAAGATATATTTCAATAGCTTCTTCTATTTCGCTGATAAGAATATATTCATCTGCAGTATGCGAACGGGATGATTTTCCCGGCCCCATTTTCACACTAGGGAAAGGCATCAAAGCCTGATCGGAAAGAGTAGGAGATCCGAACGGATTTCTTCCCATTTTAACGGTACGTTTCACGATAGGATGATCCTCCGATATGCGCGATGAATTGAGGCGGAAAGAGCGGGCCTTAACGTCGCTTTTCACGTTTTTCCTGATTGTGTTGTATATATCCTCGTTGGAGTAAAGTTCGTTACTGCGAATATCCACCACAAACGAGCATCTGTCCGGAATCACATTGTGTTGAGTTCCGGCATTAATCTGAGTAACGCTCATCTTAACCGGTCCAAGCATTGGCGATTCCTTTTCAAATTTGAAATCCTTAAACCAACTGATATCATCAAGAGCCTTATAAATGGCATTTACCCCTTCGTTGCGAGCAGCATGTCCGGCCTTTCCATAACTCACCACATCAAGAACCATTAGTCCCTTTTCAGCGATGGCCGGGTGCATTTCTGTAGGTTCCCCCACAATTCCCAGAGTAATAGGTGGAAGTTCAGATAGCACACTTTCTATCCCTTCTTTTCCGGAAACCTCTTCTTCGCAGGAAGCCACGAAAATAAGGTTATAACTCTGTTCCGTTTTAGATAATTCCTGATAAACCTGAAAAAGCGTAACCACACTTGCCCCTGCATCATTACTACCCAATCCGTACAGTTTTCCGTTTTCCTCAGTCGGTGAAAAGGGATCTTTTCGCCATCCATTAACCGGTTTAACCGTGTCTATATGCGAATTAAGCAATATCGTAGGTTTTCTTAAGTCGAACATAGGAGCAACACAAATAATGTTGTTCCCTTTTCTTCTAGTCTCAATTCCAATAGATTCTATATAGTTTTGAAGATAATCGGCAACAGCTTCTTCTTCCCTGCTGAAAGAAGGAATAGAAATAAGAGACTTTAGTAAGCCTACCGCTTCAGATAAAAGATATTCTGTATTCATTAAATTTAGCTTTTTGAAACACAAATATACGTATAATTATGATTTGTATAAATGTTTTCGTCAGTTTAAGATTCCTGAAGTATAAATTAGTATCTCATTGACCAGATATTAGCAAAAACAAAAGGTTGTCTTTTTTCAAACATGTACATGTTTGAACCCAATCATGTACAAGATTGCACCCGAACATGTACATGTTCGTTTCAACCTCCCGCCAATAAATGATTAATATTTGCCGGGAGTTCCCTTAAACTGCTTCCAGTTGACTACTACTGTCCCTAAGCCTATAATCAGTTGACCTATAATTTATTAACTCATAGACGGGTTGACCTCTTCAGTGCATTAAACCGATTATGGATAATCGGTAATTTTATCAATAGCCTGCTGAATTTGTTTTCGCTATTTTGTATAGTGTTGATCATCGTTCTTCTTTATTTTGCAATCAACTGATTACTAGCGGCGAAGTTTTTAGTAGGTGGCAGAGGTGGCAGAGAAATAATACTTTTTCCGATTCTGAAAAATAAATTTTGTAAATTCCGCAAATTGCAGAATTTTCAAAATTTTATTTCTGGAAAGCCAAAAAGGTCTTTTTTACTGCCACCTCTGCCACCTAATGTGATACCAAGTTTCTATATATGGAATAATAATTTATTCAACTTAATGAGGATAAAAGCGCTATTAAGTAATAGATTTTTATAATAAAATAGCAAAAATATGAGACAAATAATTAAATTTGCCAAATGCGAACAAATAAGAAAAGGACATCCTTCTGAGCACCTTTATAAGGCTCTCGGTTTGAGATGAAATGTAAGTAACTATTTAAAATGATTAAAGCAGTATATAGATTTATACTAATTTTGCCAGGCCTATGTTCAACTGGTTTTTAATTAGAAAATCTTGTTTTTGGTTTACTATATACCAAATTAAATTGCTAATGATGGACAATAAGCAGAATGCTAAAAATGATGATATGATATGAAATATTATTTAATAGCCATAGCTAGTATTATATTTGGAGTATGGTCTACTCGATCAACATATAAAGATGAAAAGCGCTTTGTAAATCAACGTTTCGCAGTCTCATATATTATGCATTCTGGAGGTTATCTTGCCGGTATTGTCGCAATCATTGTAGGTGTATTAATGCTATTGGCTTTGCTGGGGTGTTTTAGTTAGTCGGTGAAGTATCAGATTTGGCGATGTGCGCTTTGTTATGGTTATGCACGAAATGACTATAGTCTTAGGAAATCTAATCCTTTTACAAGAATTTAAGGATGTTTATTAGGAATTGGTTTAGGTGTATTAGCTCTTCCCAAAACATTCCAATATTTGCATAATAAAACAATAAAATGAAAAACATAGGTGCTTTTAAGAAGTCGTTAATTATTTCGATTATTTATGTTGGATTATCTATTTTAGCTCTTCTAGCAATATATCCAGGTTCTTCTTTTAATGGGGCATGGAGCTGGTTTGTATTAGAATTAACACTCCCTGTCTCTTTCTTAAGTTTTGGCCTAATTTATTTCGGAATATTAGATGAAGTAGGAATCCTTCAGGTTCAGGGGGTAATGTTTTTAATAACTTGGTTTTTTCTTTATTGTGTAATGAAAAAGAAATAATTAATAATCTCGTCGTGTCTTTGAATAGAGAAAAATGAAAAACAAACAAATTTAAAAATAAACGTTATGTTCAGATTATTTTTTTCTGTGCTGTTCTTCTTGTTATTTGGCTCCACATTATTCGGACAAAACATTAATATTAAAAAAATCAATGTTTCTCGAGTGATAACGAAAATAGAAAAAGGCGCTTGGGAAGAAGATCAGGAAGAGGGTCCCAGTGTTTATTTTGAATTGGAAATAGAGAATAATACCAATTCAGTTCTTACGTTAAATAACTCTGAATCTGAGTTTGGTATTCTATTTAAATATAAAGGGAGAACTTATATAAATAAAGGAATTAGCAGTATGGGTTTAATACCATTTTATAATGAGAAAGAGATTTGTATTAAACCAAATGAAAAATATCCAATAAAATTCTCGTGTGGAATTTTGCTGGGAACAAACTTACTGAAATTTGATAGTGTGAATAAATATTACGACTATACAGAAGAAATGTTACAGATTTTGCCTACTTTGCAAATTCAGTATGTTGATCCAAAATTGAAAATAATATCCGGAAGGATTGAAGAAGTAGGCACTGAACATTACATCTATATAATAAAAGCACCTAAATAATGTAAATATAGCAACGGAGTTTTAAAGTTTAAAGCCTTTTATGTGGGTAAAATCTCTTTTGGTCTGACTCAAACTATTACATGATAAATGATGGATTAGAAAGTGTGATTATTGGTAGTCCAATACTTGATGGACCTCAAATATAAACCAGCATATCTTTCAATTAATCGTGAAAGATAATGTGAGTTTTATTGTTACGGCACATAACACAACAGCTACTCCAGCAGGTTTTAATAGATACAGAATGTTTAATATTACTAGAATACATCCTGGTGCTAACATTAGTAACTTGATTAAGGGTGATTTTTTTTTTGACTTAATATAAAAAAAGTAATAATTTTCATAATTTGTAAAAAGTAAAATGAATAGTTTTAAAACTGGATTGATAGTTTTCTTTTGTTTAATATTGCAATCTTGTGTAACTCAGAATAAGCAGGTAAAACAAATCAGACTTAGGGCAGGCATTGAAATGCTGCTTGACAGCATCATAAAAAAGAGTCCGTCAAATAAGATCTATGAGTTATACTTTGATAAACTTGATCCGCATAATTCTAACATTTTATTTTATATTGGACCTGTATCATTAACAGAAAAAGAACGTGGAAGTCAAATAAGTTCATTATGGCATATTGAGTTAGACCATAAGATTATTTCTGTTTATACTGGGCTAGAAAAATATGTATCAGTGAATGATCCTGATATAAAAAAAGAAAAAGATATGAATAATCTAGATGAATTTTATTGGGCAATAGAGGATAGAAATGGAAAATTTAATTGTTATCAGCTAGATGGTGCCTATCCTTTTATGCCATTTCCTTTGAAAAATGAAGAAGGAACTTTTTCAAGACCGATTATTAAAAAGATAAATAAGTAAATTGTTCCTATTTTCTATCTAATGAGAAGAAATTAAAAATTGATAGATGATTTGGAATACATAATATTAATATTGGGGATTAATTAGCTAATAGAATGATTGCAGGAAAAATAAAAGAACTATAGCTCATGAATTTGCTTATTCTGCTGGATTACCTCATATAGGGTTACCTGAAGATATGAATAATTTAATGATGAAATCTTGGTGTATTCAGGATGCATGTAAAGATCCATCTAAAGCAACTTTTTAAAATAATGGACTGATAAATTTAATGATGCATAATTATATAAACGATAAAGTTAATATAGTCTCTCCTGTAATATCTTTTTTTATTAAAAATATGATAAAATGAAGCACGCATTTTTACTATTATTGCTGATTTGTTTGCTATTATCATGCAATAGTAAAAAAGAGAAGGTAAATAGTAATAAAGTCTTTGTCTTTCTTCGTATGGATTATGAAGGGAATAATAAAACTGTTGCAAAATTGTGGATTAATGATACTTTGAAATTTAGTAAAATATATTTTTCTGATTTAAATAAGCATGAAGATGCTTTGGGTATGAGGGCTACTTGCCTTAATAAAACTAACAGCCTGATAAAATTTAAAGTTCAATTTATTAATATTGATAAATCATCATGCAATCAAAAACAATATGTTGATACGACATTTTTCTATTTCATCAATAATATTGATGAAATGATTATTTCTTATACAGGTTTTAGTAAAAGGTTTAAAGTCTATAATAATCGAGATAACCCAGAGTCTTGGATATCGGAATAATTAGTCGGTCGATCTTTGACAAATTATAAATAGAAATAAAGATAATAAACATACTTCATGGATAACATACTACAGGTTTGAGGTGATCCATCTAAAGCTACTTATTTGAAAAATGAACAAATCAGAGAGATGCAACAAAAATACTTCAAGGTAAATTGAATCATTGCTCTCCAGTTCGGAAAACTATTTTTGGTGTTAAATATCTTGTGCAATGAATAAATATTGTGTATTAATAATCTTTTGTTTGTTTATGTCGTGTACAAATAAGCAAAATGAAATTAACAATAGTGGCGTTAATGTGTATCTGTCACTCGATTTTGAAAGAATAAATAAAGAAGTAGCTAAAGTTTGGATCAATGATTCATTGGTCTTCAACCGAATATTTTTTTATAATAATAGTGAATCAGGAATTGATGCGATGAAAGTTGCGACAATTAATAAAATGAATCGAAAAGTTAAGTTCAAGATAAAGCTTATTAATATAGATAAGGATTTTTATTTCCATAAACGCTTTATAGATACAACTTTTTTCTATAACGTTTATAGATATGATGCTATACAAATTGCTTATTATAAGATATATAATGGCTTTAGAATTTTTAATAATTTGGATCATCCAGAGCAATGGGAGGTTGAATAAATATAAAGTGTGAGAATATTGGTGATTTTTTTCTATATAAATTAGTTGTAATTATTATAACTAAAAAGCATACAAGTGCGTTACAATTTACCGAAGGTCATACTTCAGAGTATCTTTATTATGCTGCCGGAGTGAAACGAAAGGTAAAGCAAGTAACCACTACCGGGAATCTGTTGGTGCCTATGGGAAGCATGCTTCCTGTTCCTGCTGATAAAGTAGCAGTAACAACCCAGACGGATTATTGCGGTAATGTGATCTATGAAAACGGAGTCTTGAGCAGAATACTTGTTGATGGCGGGTATATAACAATGAGTGGCACAACACCCACTTATCATTATTATATTCAGGATCATCAGGGGAACAACCGAGTAGTATTCAATCAAAATGGAACGATTGAACAAACTAATCATTATTATCCCTTTGGAATGACTTTTGGTGAAGGTATTGATAATTCTGATAACAGGTACAAGTATAATAATAAAGAACTTGATCGTATGCATGGTTTGGATTTGTATGGTTATGGTGCAAGGCATCTTGATGCTTCTATTGGTAGATGGGGTGTGATGGATCCTTTGGCGGAGAAACATTATAATATTTCTCCTTATGCTTACTGTAGCGAAAATCCAGTTAATAGGATTGATCCAGATGGAAGAGATGAATTCCTATTAACTTGGCTCCCTAAAGGAGATGCAGTTGGACATTCAGCGGTTGCTATTGAAGATCGTGATTCAAAGGGTAATCTTACAGGTTATTTGGTTGTTCGTCATTTATGGCCAGAAGGTGGTAGCGCTGAAGTTGGAAAAAGTAAAGATGCTGATTATAGATATGAAGTCATTGCTAAGTCGGATTTAGCGTCATTTAATGGCGGTGAAGGTAGAGGTGCTGATGGAATTATTAAAATAAACGGCGATGCACATCAAGATAATGTAATGTCTGCATCATTAGACTTAGATGAAAAATACAACTCAAAATATGAAATGCCTAATAATGATTGTGCAACTTATACAAAAGGAGCCGTTGAGTCTGTTGGAATTAATGGTTCAACTCCTTCAACCGTTACAGTTGAAGGGGCAACAAGTGGTATTACTTATAAATCTGTAGACGCTACGACACCTGGATCAGTTCATAATGCTGTAGCAAAAAGTGGAGATAAAAGAGTAGAGGTGCTTAAGCCTTTACCAAAGGGGAATGGTAATCCAAATATTGTAATTGAAGCCCCTGACAAAGTAATAATAAAATATTTTATGAATTTTAACTAATTGAAAATATGAAAAATTCTAATATAAGACTTATTCTAATTTGTGTTATAGAGATTGTCTTTTCAATAAGTTGCAGTCCTCAATATAACGAGAAAATGCAAATGGATATGGAAGTATATTATGTTCTCAAAGATTCATTTTTTGGAATGGGAGATAAATGTAGAGTTTTAATAAGAATTCCAAAAGAAAATAATGTAACCTATGATATTGGTAAAAATATAATTCTATGTATGAAAAATGAAAAAGGTATTTTAAATTACTCTCATATTTTTAATGGGGAAGAAAAGGATAATGAGTTTTATCTAAAAACTAGAATAGTAGGGGTGTTTAATGATAAAGAAGTGTCATTAGAACCATTTTTTTCTCCAATAAGTATAAACGAAAATCAGCATGAAACTTTAGATTATATAAAAGGAAAAACAATTGTATTATCAGTTAGTGTAAAATCAAACAAAAATAAATATATTGAATTTATAGACATGAAACCAAAGTGTGTTAGAATTGCAGAGCCGGTTCGTGTAAAATAAGGATAATGTGACGATGGTCAATTATCATTTTGATTATTATCCTTTCGGCATGACTTTAAGTGAAGGAATTGATAATTTTGATAACAGACATGAGTATAATGGTAAGGAACTTGATCGTATGCATGGACTCGATTATTTAAAACTTACCATAATTTTCGCCTTTTGGCTAGTTGAAAAAACTCATCTCTGATGTTTTTTGTAGAAAAGACTTATGATGCTAATGGAGATTTAACAAGAGATTCTTACAAGGAAAAAGCAAAAATGCAAGACAATATACTAAATTTGCCAAGTGTATTACAATTTACCGAAGGACATACTTCTGAGTATCTTTATGATGCTGCCGGAGTAAAACGAAAGTTAAAACAAGTAACTACTACCGAGAATCTTTTGGTACTAATGGGAAGCATGCTTCCTATTCCTGCTGATAAAGTGCATTAACAACCCAAACTGATTATTGCGGTAATGTGATCTATGAAAATGGAACTCTCAGCAGAATACTAATTGATGGCGGGTATATAACAATGAGTGGTACAATACCCACTTACCATTACGATATTCAGGATCACCTAGGGAATAACCGTGTGGTATTCAATCAAAGTGGAACGGTTGAACAAGCTAACCATTACTATCCATTCGGAATGACTTTCGGTGAAGGAACTGAGAATTCTGATAATAGGTACAAATACAATGGTAAGGAACTTGATCGGATGCATGGATTGGATTTGTATGATTATGGTGCACGGCATTATGATGCTGCTATTGGTAGATGGGGAGTAATCGATCCTTTGGCGGAAAAGTATTATTCTGTTTCGCCGTATGTGTATTGTGCTAATAATCCAATAAGATTTGTAGATCCGGATGGAACAGATGTTTATTTGTTTATCTGGGCTTCTTATGACGGTCGTGTTGGACATGCCGGAATTGCTGTAGACAATTATAGAACAGAAAAAGTAAAGGATAGAAATGGTAATATTGTTGTTGATAAAAATGGAGATCCTGTGACTAGGCAAGTAAAAGATGATACTGTTACTTATTCTGATTTGTGGCCTGCCAATAAAGTAGGGAAAATGGATGTTGATCAAAATGTGGGTGCGTTATTTAATAAGAAAGTTACAACATTAAATAAACTCAGAAGTACAGATACAGGTAATGAAGGACGTTCTCCTGATGGCATTGTTAAATTGAAAACAGATGCATCTACAGATGAGTTGGTCAATTTGTCATTATCATCACATGAAATTGCAAATTCTGAGTATAATGGGTTAAATAATAATTGCTCTGATTATGCTAAAGCAGGCATTGAATACGCTGTTCCAGGCAGAATACATTTAGGGAATACTGAAGAACAATTCGAAAGTATAAAAATTACAACTCCAAATCAATTATATAATGCTTCAGTGAATCTTCCTAATGCCTCGATTATAAGAAATCCAGGAAATAAAACTAATACAAATTTTAAAGATGCTATTTCAGGGAATATTTTAAAAAGATTAGTTGTTTTCTTTAAAGAACCTTAAAATTTTATATATGAAAAAGTGTGTATTTATAATTATGACTGTATGTTTGTTTGCTTGTCAATCAAATAAGATAATTGATAATAAAAACATTGTGAAACTAGTACTTACAGATAGATTTGAGGAGCATAAAGATGTCAATATTGTAAATATAGACTCTATCACTAAGATTGTTAAGAAAATAAATAAAGCAAAGTGGGAACCTGCTGTATTTATACCTAGATATAAATTGGATATATATTACAAGGATAACATAAAAATGACATTCTTTTTTAGAGGAGATATGCTTAAGATTTACGGGAAAACATATAGACTGGATGAGCCCATAGAATCATTTATTATTTTAAAATAATAAATAATTTTGATTGTTTAGGCACTAAAAAGATGTATCTTATTTCTTTCCTTTATAAGTGTCTAAACGACTGGAGTAGCGGTAATGTGATCTATGAAAACGGAGCTCTCAGCAGAATACTTGTGGATGGTGGGTATATAACAATGAGTGCTACAACACCAACTTACCATTACTATATTCTGGATCATCAAGGGAATAACCGTGTAGTATTCAATCAAAATGGGACTATTGAACAAACCAATCATTACTATCCCTTTGGAATGACTTTCGGTGAAGGAATTGATAATTCTGATAACAGGTACAAATACAATGGTAAAGAACTTGATAGGATGCATGGATTGGATTTGTATGATTATGGTGCACGGCATTATGATGCTGCTATTGGTCGATGGGGTGTGATAGACCCTCATGTAGAGAATTATTATTCGATTTCTCCCTACGCCTATTGTGCAAACAACCCTATAAGATTTGTAGATCCCACAGGTATGGATTATGGACTTACTTTTGATGATAAAGCGAAGACAGTAACTGTTAATGCTACTTATTATGCAACATCTTCATCTTTGAAATCTGCTAATCAATCTGCAAAAACATTAAATCAACAAAGTGGCAACTATACTTATACAGTAGGAAAAGGAGATGATCTTACTACCTATAAAGTTAATTTTGAAGTTAAAGTTGTTGAAGTTAAAATTGATCCAAATTTAGGTGAGATGGGATCACTAAATACAACTTTAAGTGCTGATAATTCCGGTCAAGGAAACGTTTACATTGTAGTACCCGATTCTAAACTGGATGCAAATACTAATGGTGCTACTATTAATGGTAATTATATTCAAGTAAAATATTCTCAGCAAAATGCTAATACAGGGGCACATGAAATGGGACATTCTTTAGGATTAGACCATGATACCAAAGGATTAATGACACCATCATCGACAGACCCAAACCGATCAAGTAATGTAAATAAAAGAAATGTTAATGATATGATTTCGTATCCATTAGGAGGTAAAGTAAATTATGAATATGATTCAAATGGCAATAAAGTTAATGCAGTTAAAGGTACAGTTAATAATACAAATTATACAAATGATGAATTAAAAAAAGGAAAGGTGAATTAAAGATGAAAACTCCAAACATTATACTAATATTGATTTTTTTTCTATTATCTTCATGCTCAAAAAATATATTTGATTCGAATTATAAGGGTGAAAATAACTATAAAAACTTTTATGTTGTTGACACAATTTCAATTGAAAATCCAATTATTACTAGTTATTATGGCGGTCGATTTGTTTTTTCAAGACAGTTATTAGAAAAAGCTAAAATCAACAATGATTTTTTTAAAAGACCAGATGTCTTTTTGTTGGGATTCGATTTGTATTATGACATGAATCCAAGAGATTATAAAAGATACAATTATCAAGATGATGGCAATTGTAAAATAAAAAAAGTGGCATCAAATGAAAAGCATATAGAAATATATGAATATATCAATAATCCTGTTAGATTTATTTTATGTTTGATAAATGTCAATTACTATAATGTGAAGCACAATACTCAAAATTATTATCAAATATGTATCAAAGATCAGAAGAATAGTTTTTATAAGATAGTCTTTCCTCTTTGTCAATAAATTCTAAATGGCTTATAGTGATGTAGTCGATCCGCTGCTTGAATGGATTTGTAATCCGTCCGCAAGCCAAAGGTAATCTGATTACTAACTGATAGTGAAATGTGCAAGCTTAAGGAGCTGCTCATTTCTATTTTTAAGCTAGCATTAATGTAATTTTTATGAACAGTAGTCTTGTATTACTGACGTACTTCATATTGAATATAATGACAGATACCAAAAACGCTTGGAATTTATATCTGGTAAAATCTATGTTTGATCCTAACAACCGTGTAACGATATGGAAGGAAGGCCAATTTCTTTTTTCTGATTTAAAAACATTGCAAGGAAGTGATAAGATATGCACCTTTTTTCTGAATGAAGATGATTATATAATTGGATTTTTAATTGATATTACTGATGATCAAGTATTAATTAGAGGAATTGGAGATGAAGGAGATGATGATGGAATCTCTTGTTATTATATTGATAACTTTATCGGATTAAGATATGATAGTCTTGTTGAACAGAAAATAAAGCTATTATATGATAATCAAGCTGAATTTTATGAATGAAATCCAATCAATTAAATTTTAATTTCAAATGAGGTTTTTTTTAACTTTTATTTTTGTAGTATTGTTGAGTTTAGTAAAATTATACTCACAGACGACTTTAACAATAGAGAAGATTGATGTATCTAATATATTTGTAAATAATAGATCTAACATCATCAAAGAGGGAGACAATGATGGACCATATATTCATTTGCGGTATTGTATTTCAAATGAGTCCAACAAAACAATTAAGCTTCTGCCAAGAAAATCTAAAATGTATTTGCACTTCAAAGTGAAAAATAATTCGTATACCATCAATTTAATACCAGTATCCCTAATGGAGAAAGATTCTGTATTACTTAATCCACATGAACAGTTTAAAGGTGTTGTTGGAGATTATATATTTTTGGGGACTAATTTATTGAAAAGTAACAAAAAGAATTACTGCTTGGAATTAATTGAATCTATCCCAACGATTAAGGTTGAATACATTGAAATGAATTTAGCATTGATTTCATCAGGAGTTTTGAATGTAAATGTATTAAATCCTTAGAGTCTCAGTTCGCCGTAGGTTGTAGAAACCTATGGAGCAAGAGGATATTATCCAGCATTGCCTATATTGTCAACTGTTGACCCTAAAGCCGGAAATATCCATCCATTTCACCTCATGAACTGTACCCCAAAAGTTATACAAAAAAGTTGGGATTCAGTTCAAAATTGCATAATTTCCAAATTCCTATTTCTCAGAAGCCAAAAAGGTCTTTTTTCCTGCCACAACTGTCACCTGATATGATACCAGGTACCTATATATGAAGTGATAATTTATTCAACCTAATCAGGATAAAAGCGCTATTAAGTAATGGATTTTTATAATAAAATAGCAAAAATGCAAGACAATATATTAAATTTGCCAAATATGTTGTGATTTGCTTAAGGCTATATTACAAAGTCTCTTTATAATGTTTCCGGGTGATGCAAGGGGAAATAGATTGGTAATAGCATTTGAAACACTATATAATTGAAAAAACAAAAGATGAAAAAGTTTATATCAATCTTGTTTATATTAATGTTTTCTAGCTTGTGCTTTTCAGCAAGGAATTTCTCTTCATTAATTAAAGATTTAAGGAAAAGTGGAGTTGATACAATTATTTCATTGAAAATAGAAGAAGGTGGCCTCTGGGGACTGGAAAAATTGGAAAATGATACTTGTTCACCATTTGGTTATTACCATGGTTTATATATAAATCATTATGTTGCTTGGAAAATAAAAGGTAAGTGTTACTTTACCAAAATTCACCCTTGTATAAGCTATAAGCATATGATGGTTGATTGTTTGCCTCTATTTTCATTTATTGATAAAAACATATCAGAACTCAGAAAAGAATTTATTTATCCTGAAAACTATGGAACAGATATACGTACATTCCATGAGGATAAAATCACTAGGAGCGTTAGCATTTATATAAAAAGCAAAGTTTTGCATTTTAATTTTGATCAAGCAGATATAGATAAGAACAATAATCAGAAATTCTTTATACATAATTTACAATTAGAACAGCTCAAATTTACTAAATTATTTATAGAGGAATTGAAGGCTGTTAATATAGGGAATGAACATAAGGCAGGGTTATCTTTATGGTAATTTGAGTAGTGTTTTCAGAATATTCTAAACCAATACCAAAAGACTTTAATGCATTATTGAGTCACATTTTAAATTGTTAAGACAATCATGAAAACAAAAAGTTATAAACTAATTATAGCTATTCTTCTCGCTATTCTTATTCTTATTATTTCAGCCATAGGAATAGGTGTGTATTATAATTCTCATGAGATTCATTTCAAAGTGGGTAGTACAGTAACCACAGGAAATAGCACTCGCCCAATTGACAAATTGAAATCCCTTGTGTTGTTAAAAGGTGATACAACTGCCTATGCAGAATTAAATATTGCATATCTTAACGAGGAGTATGAAGAAGAATATCTTTTTTATTCCCTTTATATGGCAAATAAATATAATTATCCACCTGCGTATTTTTATGTTTTTCATTGTTTAACTTCCATCTATGAAAATCATAAAACTGGGAAAATTGATAAAGAAACAGAAGCTTTAGCTTTGAAGTATCTTAGAAAAGGTGTTGAATTAGGAGATGTCAATTCTATATTGCAAATGAGCGAACTATACACTAGTGGAAAATATGTTCACAAAGATATTGCTTTAGGAAAAATACTTTTAAAAAGAATACAGAAGCAATGATGTTAGCAATTTGTTGTCATAGATTGTAGAAATTAGCTTTTCTTGTTATGGGCGCTACGTTTTTGGGTGAAGAAACCCCTATACCTATTTTTGATTAATATTGTAATAAAGTAGCAAAAATGCAAGACAAATAATTAAATTTGCCAATCATGGAAAAACTTCTCTCTGTCAATCTTAATAAATTATCAAAGAGCTCTAGAAGATACGAGAATTGGGGATTTAAATACTGGATTATGAGGAAGCTGATAAAATATCATGCCGAGTATGAAATATCATTTTTTATTGCTTGTTTTATATATGTTTCCTTTATGTGCTGTATCTCAAGTGCTAACTTGTAGAGTCGATACTATATTGGATATATCGAACAAAGTAGAGTACAATCTTAAGAATGACACTACTGCTGTTATTACTGTCACAATAAATAATAGTAGTATTCAAAAAGAATATTACTATCTGAAAGATTCAGAATCTTGCAGTTTTGTTCCAAATTTTATTCTTAAATATAAGAACAGCTTCATCTTTTTAAGTGGTACACATCAACATTATCGTTTATTGACCACATTTCAACTTGATCACAATAAAATAATAGTTAGTAACTTTGAGAATGAATTAATGCTTGAAAGTTCAAATGACGAATTTGAGAAAATCTTTTTTTTGTATAAAAATCAACCTGCAATTGTTTTTATAAACAATGAAAATAAAGCATATATTGGATTATATAAGAAACATTATCCAATAAATGATAAAGATATTAAGAACATCACAACTGAAAACAAACGGGTAATATTGACCCTTAAGAACAATAAGAAAAAGATAATGCCTATTAGTGATTTTAAGCAGAATGCTAAAAAATAAGATATGAAAAAATGGAACCCGTTGCTAGTATTGTTTTTATCATTCATTTTTTATTTGATTGTTTTGTGTACAGCAGCAAGTGCTATTGATTCTCAACATCCCGGCGGAGAGCAATACTTCTTGACCGTTTTTGCAAAGGGAATTGATTTGTCTCCAATAATTGGAATTATTCTGTTTGGAATTATATGTTTAGTATATAAAGAATGGACTATTAGAAACAAATGGTTATCAATAATTTTACTAATACTCTTGTTGGCAGCATCTATGTTTTTGCTGTTCTTTAATCATTCGTAAAGCAAATGATGATTAATTTGGTATTGGCTACTCTTTATGTCATGTTGTGCAATATCTACAAAAATAATCTTAGATATTTGAATGACTGTTAATTAGCGACTTTATATAAGTGGATTAATGGACAAATTTGAAAATGCAGTAAAAGATAAAAATATTGATTTATTAATTTTAATACTTAAAGAAATTGAACTTAATGATTTAGTAATTGAACAATTATTAATTCATTTTGGTTTATAAAGAGGCCTAGAAGATATCAACCTTGAAACAAATGCATTTAACTAAAATTCCCAATATAAATCTTATAAAAAGAAAGATTTGCTGACAATATCGATACTTCTATATAAATAAGTTAGAGCAAATTACTTCACAAATATGGCGATAGTTGCAAATTAAACTATACCTTTGTCCCCTGAAATTACAAAAAAACATAGTATGACTTATCATCATTTATCTGTTTTGGTTCATCGCCAGGCCGAAAAATATGGCGACCGTGTGGCCCTGAAATACCGGGATTATGATAAGGGACAATGGATTCCTGTTACATGGAATCAGTTCTCTGAAACGGTTCAAGTTGCAGCTAATGCAATGGTTGAGATGGGGATAGCCGAACAGGAAAATATCGGTGTGTTCTCTCAGAATAAACCGGAATGTTTATATACAGATTTTGCAGCTTTTGCCAATCGTGCTGTTACTATTCCGTTATATGCAACCAGCTCTCCTTCACAGGCACAGTATATTGTGAATGATGCTGGAATTCGTTTCTTGTTTGTTGGTGAACAATTTCAATATGACGCAGCATTCACCGTTCTTCCTTTATGCGCTTCGTTGGAACGTCTTATTATTTTCGACCGTGCGGTTGTGAAAGATAAACAGGATACTACTTCCATTTACTTTGATGAATTTCTGAAAATGGGAGAAGCCAAACAGCATGCTGCTGTTGTTGAAGAACGTTCTTCGAAAGCTAGTTTCGATGATTTGGCAAATATTCTTTATACATCCGGAACTACGGGTGAACCTAAGGGTGTGATGATTCATCATTCCTGCTATAAAGAGCAGATGAGAACTCATGATATTCGCTTGGTTACTATGACCGATCAGGATGTTTCTATGAACTTTTTACCTCTTACTCATATCTTTGAAAAAACATGGGCGTATTATTGTATTCATAAGGGAGTTTTGATTTGTATAAACTTGCGTCCGAATGATATACAGATGACGATTAAGGAAATCCGTCCAACGTTGATGTGTAATGTTCCTCGTTTCTGGGAAAAAGTGTATGATGGTGTGCAAGAAGTTATCAACCAGGCTACAGGATTGAAAAAATCTTTGATGCTGGATGCTATTAAGGTTGGTAAGGTGCATAATGTTGATTATTTACGAGTAGGAAAAACTCCTCCGTTAATGAATCAGCTGAAATATAAGTTTTATGATAAAACTATTTACTCTGTTCTGAGAAAGACTATTGGAATTGAGAATGGCAATTTCTTCCCAACTGCAGGTGCTGCCATATCTAATGAAATCAATGAATTTCTTCATTCGGTAGGTGTAAATATTGTGGTAGGTTATGGATTGACTGAATCTACTGCAACGGTTTCTTGTTTAACTATGACTGATTACACAATTGGTTCTGTAGGAAAGATAATGCCCGACCTGGAGGTTAAGATTGGAGAAAATAACGAGATTCTTCTTCGCGGCAAATCTATCTCTAAAGGGTATTATAAGAAAGCCGAAGCTAATAAAACTGCCTTTACGGAAGATGGCTGGTTCCGTACCGGTGATGCCGGATATATTAAGGACGGTGAGCTATATTTGACAGAGCGTATTAAAGACTTGTTTAAGACATCTAACGGTAAGTACATTGCTCCACAGGCATTGGAAACCAAACTGGTTGTGGATCGTTTTATCGAACAGGTGGCTATCATTGCCAATCAGCGTAAATATGTGTCGGCTCTTATTGTTCCCAATTATGAACATGTGATAGCTTATGCTAAAGAAAAAGGAATTGAATATTCTTCATTGCAGGAGTTATTGCAGAATTCTAAGATTATTGAACTGTTCAAGTCTCGTATTGATACACTGCAACAACAGTTTGCCCATTATGAACAAGTGAAGTATTTTTCATTGCTACCTGAACCGTTCAGCATGGAAAAAGGAGAGCTGACAAATACCTTGAAAATGAAAAGGAATATAATTGAAAATAACTATAAAGAAGTTATTGACAAGATGTATGGGGCGTAAAGTCTAATCAATATACTGATATGGGATGCAATTTATGCATCCCTTTTTTTGTTTAATTGTGTTTTGAAACATGTGTCTTAATCTTGCTTATATTATCTATAATCTATTTCTTTGTACCGCAGCATAGTTCAGTATGGATAATAGGCTGTAACTAGCTAATATAGAATGAAAAAGGATTTTGGACAACATACAACTAAGGTTAAGCAACTGGCCGACTTGATAAGTAAGTCTATCTCAATGGGCACCTATAAAAAAGGCGACCCGCTTCCTTCTATTAACCAGCTTAGTGCTGAATATAAAGTATCAAGAGATACAGTCTTTAAAGCCTTTAAAGATTTACAGGAACGTGGGGCTATTGATTCTACTCCCGGTAAAGGCTACTATGTGACGAATAAGATTGTTAATGTTCTTTTATTGCTGGATCAGTATTCGCCTTTCAAGGATGTGCTTTACAATAGTTTCATCAAACGCTTACCTGCCGGTTATAAAGTTGATTTGCTTTTTCATCAGTACAATGAACGTTTGTTTAAGACCTTGATCAGAGAATCTGCCGGACGTTACAATAAATACATTGTGATGAACTTCAGTAATGAAAAATTCTCGGATGTTTTGTGCAAGATTGATCCTAATAAGCTGCTTCTTCTCGATTTTGGCAAGTTTGACAAGTCTTCCTATTCTTATGTTTGTCAGGATTTTGATGATGGGTTATATAATAGCCTGAAATCGGTACTTCCTATTCTTGGTAAATATAAGAAACTGGTATTGGTATTTCCAAAAGACTTAATGCATCCTCAAAGTAGCAAGGACTATTTCAGAAAGTTCTGTGATGATAATGGTTTCTTGTGTGAAATTGCCGATTCTCTTGATGAATGCAAACTTCAGCATGGGGTGGCTTATCTGGTGATTAAACTTCAGGATGTTGTTGATATTATAAAGCAGAGTAGGGCTCTAAAACTTAAATGTGGCAGTGATATTGGTGTTTTGGCTTACAACGATATCCCCTCTTATGAGGTTATTGATAACGGAATTACTGCTTTGACTATAAATTGGGAAAAGATGGGGGCTAAAGTTGCCGACTTTGTTCTGAATAATACTAAAATATATGAGTATCTGCCTACGGAAGTGACTCTTCGTAGCTCTTTATAAGCTCTTTTTTTATGTGTATTTATCAGCACTGTTCAGCATGGAATTTAAGATTTAATTAATATGATATTTAACGCTTTATACTAATGTGATTATGAAAAACTATCCAAAAATCGGGATTCGTCCTACTATCGATGCACGTCAGGATGGCGTACGTGAAAGTCTTGAAGAAAAGACTATGAACCTGGCAAAAGCTGTGGCTAATTTGATTTCTTCTAATTTAAAGAATGGCGACGGTTCTCCGGTAGAATGTGTAATTGCTGACAGTACTATTGGTCGCGTGGCCGAAACTGCAGCTTGTGCCCAGAAGTTTGAACGTGAAGGGGTAGGAGCAACTATTACTGTAACTTCTTGCTGGTGTTACGGAGCCGAAACAATGGATATGAATCCTCATTATCCAAAGGCTGTTTGGGGATTTAACGGAACAGAACGTCCGGGAGCTGTTTATCTGGCTGCTGTTCTTGCTGCTCATGCACAAAAAGGACTTCCTGCTTTTGGCATTTATGGCCGTGATGTTCAGGATCTGGATGATAATACTATTCCGGAGGATGTAGCCGAAAAACTTCTTCGCTTTGCACGTGCTGCTCAGGCAGTAGCTACCATGAGAGGAAAATCTTATCTTTCTGTAGGTAGTGTTTCCATGGGTATTGCCGGATCTATCGTTGATGCTAATTTCTTTCAGGAATACCTTGGTATGCGTAACGAATCGGTAGATATGAGCGAAATTATCCGTCGGGTAAATGAAGGTATCTATGATAAGGAAGAGTTTGCAAAAGCGATGAAATGGACAGAAAAATACTGTAAACCGAATGAAGGTACTGATTTTAATGTTCCTGCTAAGATAAAAACACGTGAAGCTAAGGATGCCGACTGGGAATTTGTTGTGAAAATGACTATCATCATACGTGATTTGATGCAAGGTAATCCTAAACTAAGAGAGTTGGGTTTCAAAGAAGAAGCATTGGGACATAATGCTATTGCTGGTGGTTTCCAAGGACAGCGTCAGTGGACAGATTTTATGCCGAATGGTGATTTCTCTGAAGCTTTGCTTAATACTTCTTTCGATTGGAATGGCATACGTGAAGCCTTTGTTCTTGCAACGGAAAATGATGCATGTAATGGCGTTGCCATGCTATTTGGACATTTGCTTACTCAGACTGCTCAGATATTCTCTGATGTACGTACTTTCTGGAGTCCGGAAGCTGTAGAAAGAGTGACAGGAAAGAAGCTTACCGGATTGGCTGCTAATGGTATAATCCATTTGATAAATTCTGGTGCAACTACTTTGGATGGTACCGGACAGCAAACAAAAGATGGGCAACCTGCCATGAAACCGGCTTGGGAAATAACTGAAAAAGAAGTGGAAGATTGTTTGGCTGCTACTACATGGTATCCTGCCAACCGTGATTATTTCCGTGGAGGTGGCTACTCTTCAAATTTCTTATCTAAAGGAGGCATGCCTGTAACCATGATGCGTCTTAACCTGGTAAAAGGTCTGGGACCGGTGCTTCAGATTGCTGAAGGATGGACTGTAGAAATTGATTCGGATATTCACGAAGCGCTTAATCTTCGTACTGATAAAACATGGCCTACCACATGGTTTGTTCCAAGATTGTGTGACAAACCGGCGTTTAAGGATGTATATTCTGTAATGAATAACTGGGGAGCAAATCATGGTGCCATTAGTTATGGTCACATTGGTAAGGACTTAATCACTTTGGCTTCAATTCTTCGTATTCCTGTATGTATGCATAATGTTAATGAAGATGAATTATTCCGTCCTGCTGCATGGAATGCTTTTGGTATGGATAAAGAGGGAGCTGATTATCGTGCTTGCGCTAATTACGGTCCTATTTATAAATAATAAGTCTTACAATAATCTAATCATCTAATAATTTAGTAATTAAAACTTGATTTTTTTGGACAGCAGCAAATTTAGTTTGTTGCTGTCTTTTTTATTGTATATCATTGTTATAATGAACTATTTTGGTTTATCTCTTTTATAGCTAATAAAATAATCCTTATCTTTGCAGCCTCAAAAAAATAATAAAAAATCAGAGATGATAACAATCGAACAACTTAAAGACGTGAAAGAGCGCACTGATGCGCTGAGGAGGTACCTTTGACATCGACAATAAATTAATTCAGGTCGAAGAAGAGCAATTGAGAACTCAGGCTCCCGGATTCTGGGATGATGCAAAAGCAGCCGAGGCTCAAATGAAAAAAGTAAAAGGAATCCAGGGATGGATTGAGGGATACAATGAAATGAAAACTCTGGCTGACGAGTTGGAACTGGCTTTTGACTTTTATAAAGACGAGCTGGTTACTGAAGCTGAAGTTGATGAAAACTATGCAAAAGCTGTTGAAATGCTTGAAAATCTGGAGCTGAAAAATATGCTTCGTGAAGAAGCTGATCAGCTGGGATGCGTTTTAAAGATAAACTCGGGTGCCGGTGGCACGGAAAGTCAGGACTGGGCTTCTATGCTGATGCGTATGTATATGCGGTGGGCAGAAGCAAATAACTATAAACTGACTATCAATAACATTCTTGATGGGGATGAAGCCGGAATAAAAACGGTTACCATGCAGGTGGAAGGTGATTATGCTTATGGATATCTGAAGGGTGAAAATGGTGTTCACCGCCTGGTTCGTGTATCGCCTTTCAATGCTCAGGGAAAACGAATGACTTCATTTGCTTCGGTCTTTGTTACGCCTTTAGTTGATGATTCCATCGAAATAGAAATTAATCCGGCTGATTATACCTGGGATACATTCCGTTCGGGTGGTGCCGGTGGACAGAACGTAAATAAGGTTGAAACGGGTGTTCGTATCCGCTATAACTACAAAGATCCGGATACCGGTGAAACACGTGAAATTCTGATTGAAAATACGGAGAGTCGTTCTCAGTTGGATAACCGTGAGAACGCCATGAGATTGCTTCGTTCACAGTTGTATGACATTGCCCTTCAGAAGAAGATGGCTTTACAGGCTAAAGTTGAAGCCGGAAAGAAGAAAATAGAATGGGGATCACAGATTCGTAGTTATGTATTTGATGACCGCCGGGTGAAGGATCACCGCACAAACTTCCAGACTTCGGATGTAGGAGGAGTGATGGATGGCAAAATAGATGGTTTTATCAAAGCATATCTGATGGAATTTGCCGGTGAATCGGAAGAATAATCTGTTATTAAGAAATGGCGATGTACTCTTGTAAATATTTGTTTTCTGGTAGAAATTATTTTTTAAATAAATATTGCTTGCAATATGATATTTTATTTTTAATTTTGGAGGAAACACGCAAGGGAACATGTTAAACCTAATAATTTAAATGCCATGGGAAAGAATAAAAAGGCTATAAACGCTAAAAAGGAAGAGCTTCAGGCTAAAAGAGTATTTCAGATTGTAGTTGTTGCACTAATTATTTTGTGTTTACTACTGTTGCTTAGTTCTTCTTTATTTTCATAAAATTCAAGCGGAAGAGGAGAACCTTTTCCGCTTCTTTATTTTCTTCCCAAGGCAGCAATAAACATTATATTACAATAATTTAGTTATGAAAAAACTAACATTGCTCCCTCTTTTGGGTTTGTTATCGGTATCTGCTTTTGTATTTGCAGCAGAACCAGGTTCTGTGTCAGAGAACAAGAGTGTAACTCCTTTGTTCAATTTATCTCAAAGTGATTTAAAAGTTTCTTTCGGTGGACGTATTCAGATGGATGGTGCTGCTTACTATGGAGGAGATTATCAACCGCTTGCTAACGGGGTAGGCTTTCGTCGTGTAAGACTTAACACAAATGCTTCTTTCGGGAAAAATCTTTCAGGTAAAGTGGAAATGGATCTTGCCGGAGGTGCTTTTACTTTGAAGGATTGTTTTATTAAGTACGATTTCCTGAATGGATTGAATTTCCGTTTGGGTAACTTCCAGGAAGGTTTTTCTATGCTTACAATGACTTCCTCTGGAGATTTCCTTTTCATCGAACATCCGAATGTTGTTTCAGCCTTTTCACCAGAATATCATATTGGCTTGCAGGGAGCTTATCAAAAAGGGCAATTCCTTGGACAAGCTGGCGTTCATTTCCAGAAGATAAATGGCAGTACAGAAAAAGATTATGTTGATGCAAACCTTAAAGCCGGACAGGACGAAGGTGTATCTTATACATTCCGTACTATCTGGATGCCTCTTTCTAAAGCAAAAGATAAGGGATTCCATTTAGGAGTTGCTGCTTCTTATCGTACTCCAAAAACAGATGTGGGTTCTGGAAAGGTAAATACTGTTAGATATAGCACTGCTTCTCTTTCAGGTATTGACAAGATTAAGTTTATGGATACTAAAGATATTACTTCTGTAAACCATGACTGGTTGCTAGGCAGTGAACTTGCAGCTTTTTCTCACGGGGTTCGTTTCCAAAGTGAATATATCCTGAACCAGACTCACAGAATGGGTGACTTAGCTACAGAAAAGTTTAATGGATATTATGCAGAGGTTGCTTGTCTGTTATTTGGTGGCCAGCAATCTTATGTTGCAAGTAAAGGTGCCTTTACTCAACCTCTTTGTGGAAAAGAGTGGGGAGATATAGAATTGGCTGCCCGTTTTGACCGTTTGGATATGAATGGGAAAAGCGTTAAGGGTGGTGACTCTAAAGGATACACATTGGGCATTAACTATTATGCAAGCAAGAACCTGAAGTTTCAGCTGAATTACTCTTATGTGGATCATGATAAATATGCAAATGCAGGTGGAACTGTTGCAGTTGGTTATAAGAGTGCTACTCAAGTGACAAAGGTTCCTTCTGAAGTTATTGAAAGTTTTGGTAAGGTGGGTAACGATTATAGCATTGTTACACTCCGTGCTCAATTAAATTTCTAATTTATGGCACAGGAAATAGAAAGAAAATTCCTGGTAAAAGGAGAATTTAAGTCATTGGCTTATTCTCAGAGTCATATTGTACAAGGTTATATAAGCAGTGCGCATGGGCGCACTGTTCGTATAAGAATACGCGATGAAAAGGGATATCTTACAATAAAAGGTGCATCTAATGCTTCTGGTATGAGCAGATACGAATGGGAGAAAGAGATTCCGTTTAATGAAGCTCAGGAACTGATGAAGCTTTGTGAACCGGGCATTATCGACAAAACCAGGTACTTGGTTAAAAGCGGAAAGCATACTTTTGAAGTTGATGAGTTCTATGGCGAGAATGATGGGCTTATTCTGGCTGAAGTAGAACTTAACTCTGAAGATGAATTGTATGAAAAACCTTCGTTTATTGGTGAAGAGGTGACCGGAGATATCCGTTATTACAACTCAAATTTAATGAAACACCCTTTCAGAACCTGGAAATAATTTTATTTGTCTGAAATATTTCTTTATATTTGTATATAAATGACTATTCTCTAATCTGTTATACTATTAGTGGTTATCACGGTTCTTTCAAAATATAATAGATAAGTTAGTATTCATATACTAAATAGAAAAACTAAAGATTATGGAGAAGATCTATCAAATATTCCCACAGGAACTTTTTACGTTTGTTCTGGTAACTCTTTTTTCCCTTCTTATTGGTCTTTCGCAACGCAAGTTGAGTTTGAAGAAGGAAGGAGAAGGAATAGATAAAACCTTTTTCGGAACAGACCGTACGTTTACCTTTATCGGGATTCTTGGTTATCTGCTTTATATTCTTGATCCTGTAAATCTGTTCCTTTTTATGGGTGGCGGATTGGCTCTAATTATTCTTTTGGGGCTTAACTATTATGTAAAGATGTCTCAGCACAATATTTATGGAATTACCAGCATTATTACCGGTTTAATCACCTACTGTCTTGCTCCGATTGTAGAAACCCAGCCTTCCTGGTTCTATATCATGGTTGTTGTTACCGTTCTACTTTTTACAGAAATGAAGAGTACTTTTACGGAGATTGCACAGCACATGCAGAATGACGAAATGATTACCCTGGCAAAGTTCCTTGCTATCAGTGGTATTATTCTTCCAATGCTTCCCAATGAGAATCTTATTCCGGGGATAAACCTTACTCCCTACACAATATGGCTTGCTACTGTGGTTGTTTCCGGCATTTCTTATCTCTCTTATCTGCTGAAAAGATATGTGTTTCATCAATCCGGTACATTGGTTGCCGGCATTGTAGGAGGATTATATAGCAGCACTGCTACTATTTCAGTCTTGGCCCGCAAATGTAAGCATGCAAAGGAAAGAGAAATCCCCGAATATGTGGCCGCAATGCTGATGGCAGTGAGTATGATGTATCTTCGATTCCTTATACTGATACCGGTGTTCAGCGTAGAGATATTTCTTTCTGTTTATCCTTATTTGCTTATTATGTCATGTGTATCGATAATAATAGCTTGGGTTATTCATAAAAAAACCGATTTTACCGAGCTAACAAAAGATGCTGAAGACGATCGTGAAGAAAGCAATAACCCTTTAGAGTTTAAAGTTGCTTTGATTTTTGCATTGCTATTTGTTGTCTTTACAGTTGTTACCCATTACACATTTAGCTATGCAGGAGCAGAGGGATTGAATATACTTTCGTTTGTATCGGGCTTAAGTGATGTTACGCCATTTGTATTAACCCTTCTCCAGGGTACCGGAAGCTTAGCTGTAAGTATGGCCGTGGCTTGTACATTGCAAGCTATTGTGAGCAACAATCTTATGAAAATGTGCTATGCTTTATTCTTCTCAGGCAGGAGAAAAGAGATGCTTCCTTATCTTACTATCGGCTTTACTCTTATAATAGTGCTTAATGTGGCGCTTCTAATCTTTTTCTACTTGCATTAAGCCGGGGATTACACTTCTTATTATATAAAAACTCCCGCTACCTATACTGTATGTAATTGATAGCAGGAGTGCTTTTATAAGAAAGATTATTGAATACAGATTGGATTTACATATCAAAATGAAGAATTAATCCGATGGAAACGGGATGAATTTCAGGTCCTTTTCCTCCTTCAAAAAGAGTTTGTGGAGAGTATCTTGCATACATTCCGAAACATCCTACACCTGCTTGTACCAGGAAATCCATTGATATAGGGCGAATATTTAAGTCGCTTCCTAGCTTTTGCTTATGACTACCACTTTCATCGTTTAGTTTTACTTTGGAAGAAGAGCATAACTTTACATTACCCACAACGCCTGCCGATAGATAGAGGGGACCTGTGTGTGGAATCTTTTTTTGATATTCAAGCAGCAAAGGAATGGTGAAATAGGAGGTATGCAGCTTGCTGTCGTCATATCTTCCTCCTGCAGGAGCAGTTCTCAGTTCTGTAACCCCGTTAACCTCAATAAGTGCCTTGTTTCCTTCAAAGTGATAACTGTTAAAACGGAACCCGGTTCCACTAACAATAGCTAATCCACACTTAGATATATTCCATGCACGTTCGTAAAAATTCAAAATGAATTCCTTTGAACTACTTGATATCAGATCAACCCCATTTACATTGTTCAGGTTCATTTTGTTGTCGGCAAAACTGCAAAAGCCCATTCCAAAACCTGCCCAGTGAGGATCTGTTATTCGATTTGAAGATGAATGTCCTGATCCTAGCTTCGGAATAGGGATGTTTATACTATTGGACATGCGTTTCTCTGTACTTTTTCCATCCCGGTATATGCCTTCAAATATTTGATCATTCTCTATGGTGTCGCCTTGAGCCTTTTGTTCGTATACCTTGATTTTAATTTTATCGTTGTTCTCTTTAATCACTATTTTTTTTCCGTTTACATAAATTGTAGTGTCGGAAGGAGCTATCTCCCCAGCCATTAAGAGTGTGGGAAATATTAAAAAAACAAGTAACATAATTTTTTTCATACTGTTCTGTATTTGGTTGTGAGTTATAAATCTTTTTTCATAAATAGCAAAGTAATAAGATCGTCAGATTCCAGTTCTCCTTCTATATAAACCAATGTAGCCGCTCCTTTTTTACTGAGTTTAAAAAGTATAAACCGGTTAAGATCTTCTTTTCTTGAAGGAAGCTGATAATAACCCGATACAAGTTGGCCGCCTTCAATAATCTCTTTTATTTTCTTTGCGCCTTTTTTGTCCGTTTCAAGGCATTGACGTATTTCGGGTAAAGCCCTGTGAGAGTCTTTGATTGTGATGCTCTTATACTTTTCCATGCTATAGGTTTCCAACATCTCTGTTGACAGCTCTACCATGGCAACTCCTTTTTGTTTTCCATATCTTTCGAAAATGGAAGCTATTCTTAACCCGCTTTGTGCCTCACAAACCACAGGGAAACACCCTGAGAGTATAAGCATAAGCAGTAAAAACCGAATTCTTTTCTTCATTATTCTCTGTTTTTAATCTGTTAATCTTTAAATAATTCAGTAAAAACCTCATCTTTGGAAGTGGCCACTTCCTGAAGTGAAGCATTTGCATAAGCCTTAATTGTTGCTTCGTCGGTATAACATTTACCGTTAATTACTACATAATTCCTTTTGCAAGAATCATCAGATTGTTGAAAGAATGTAGATATTCCTATTGCCATAACAATGCAGGCCGCTATTCCGCTAAATGTATAGACCAACGTTTTTCTTCGTGGAATAGCCATCTTATTAGCCTTTACAGTCTTTTTGGCCTGTTCTGTGGTTATTTCATTATCGAAGTAAGCAAACATTGTCTTATAGCAAAGCAAGTGCTCTGGAACGTTTTCATTTGAAAAGTAGTCCCTTATCCATTGCTCTTCTTCGCAGGAAGTCTCTCCTTCAAAGTACTTATTAAGCAAAGCGTCTATTTTCATTCTGATTCTCCTTTCTCTCGTTTGTTAATTGCAGGAATACTTCCCTGACTCTTTTTCTAGCTCTCGACAAGTTCATTCTTACTGCCTGAATATCACAACCGGTTATTTCAGCAATTTCTTCCGATTCATACCCTTCTATATCTTTCATCCGGATGATTGTTTGCTGTAAGGGTGGGAGAGTCTCCATTATCTTCCCTATTAACTGCACCTGGTCATTTGCCACAAGTGTTTGTTCGGGATTATCCCATCCAGAGAGAACTTTGATCTCATCGAGTCCCACAGATGCATGAACCGGCGATTTCCATCTGTCAATACAGAGGTTTTTTACAATTTCTGTGGCTAGTGCATCAATGCTGCGATATTCGTCCAGCTTTTCACGCATGCGCCAAAGCTTAAGAAAAGCCTCCTGAACAATATCTTCAGCATCGGAGGTTTCTTCAGTCATCTTTCGTGAATAATTAAACAGCTTTTCACGAAGTGGCAAAACGTTTATTTTGAATTGTTCGAGATTCATCTATGTATAATAGACGAAAAAGGGATGAAAACATAACATTCATCCCTTTGTTTTTACAAAAAAAATATTTTGTGGAAGATTAATCTGTTTTTGATAAGTTCTGAGTTTATGCCTTATTCTTAGATTTACAGAGATTTAGATAGATTAAGTATATTAATATGTCCTCTTTACCGCATTCATAAAGTACGGTAAAGAGGCCTATTTTTATTTTGAATTATAGCTTAATAAATTCAACCCTGCGGTTTTTAGCTTTATTCTCAGGGCTGCTATTGTCTGCAATAGGTGCACTTTCTCCTTTTCCATCCGTTTCAATTCTGGAGCCGTCAATCTTGAATTCACTAATCAGGTATTGCTTAACATTTGCAGCTCTTCTTTTTGATAAATCCAGATTAAGTGCATCATCGCCATCACTGTCTGTATGGCCAATAACCTTAATCCGAACTGCGGGATTCTCATTCAGTACGTTTGCAATTTCGCGTACCGATCCGTAAGATTCGGGCTTTACTATATCTTTTCCTGAATCGAAATAAATGCCATAAGAGATAACTTTTCCTTCGGTCAGCAGTTTGCTCCTGGTATCGGGAGAGGCGGTTGTAACTTTAAGATTCGTGATGTACGGGTGGCTGTTACGATCCCATCCGTTGAACACTATCTTGTTAAACTTTGTAGTACTGTGAATGTTGGTTGGAATATCAAGAACCTTTGCCCCCAGATGATAAATACGCACTCTTCTTTTCTGTACCCAGATAATTATATGGTTTACCTTTTCGGTAATCACCGGGTTGGTATTTGATGAACCACTAAGATTCTCACCTCCTGGCTTGTATCCGGTAGTTTCCCAGCCATCTTCCGGAATTACTATTTTTAAGCCATGAATTCCTGGCCATGCGTCATCATTTATCTCCTGTGGCCTTTTCGGATCGTCCTCATAAATATTAAGAATTGTTCCGCGGGAGTAATCTTTATCCGGAACAAAATCGAACTCAAATATAAAGTTTTCGGGGAAATCAATCTTCTTTGTATAACAGTAAACAGCATCTTTTCCATTCATGTGCAACCAGTTTCCCGATGCTATATTTAACTTCTTGACTTCTCCAGTGCTGTTACCTGTCCATTGTGCAGGAAAGTCGCCTATGGCATCTTGTGAAAAGTCTTCGAAAAAGATAATTTTATCTCCCGGTATAAAGTCGTACTGAGAATAGCTCTCCAGTTTGCCTTTTTCCGTAGACTCCACAGAGCTCTTTTCTACTTTGCTATTATCATTTGTACCTTTCTTTTTTGTTGTTGTTTTATCCAACTCTTTATCAATAGCCTGATCGGTTTTCTTCTCAACCTTATTCTCTACTTTATCCTTAACTTTCTCACCTATTTTCTTTAGCCAGCCTTGTGCATTTGTATTGGCGAATACAAATAGAAAAAGTACTAAAAACAGAATTCTATTATTTTTCATAGCTTTAGATTTTAATATTGAATATTGTTTGTTTAAAAGTAAAAGGCACCAAGCACAATGGATAATAGCAATGAGATAACTACCAGGAAGATAATTGAGGTCAGGAAGTAGGAGGTTACTTTTTCTTCGGGTGTTTTCATCATCGGAGTTAGTCCGATGTATAGAATATAAAGACCGTATAAACCGAAAATCCCAGCGATTGTTGACATCGATGGAAAAAGATAAAAAACTCCTGCAACAAACATGGGTGTATATGAATAGACAACTAGCTGAAAAGCTTTATCGAAATTCTCTAAAGAGCTGAATCTTGGTGCTAGTTTGTTTATTATAAATGCTGTAAGATAAACTCCGGCAATCATGCTAACATAAGACGTTGCCGCATGGCGGAAACCTAAATCAATTGATCCGAAATGCGCTCCAAGCACATTATAACCAACCAGACCGTAGCCTATAAATCCACAAACAGCGGGGATAAGAGCCAACAAAAGTAAATAAGAAGTTAATAGCTTACTTGCTGAAATTTCTTCAGTTTCTATAACCAACCATTCTGTTTTAGGAGACAGAATAATGTTCTTTGCTCGTTCAATTGTATTCATAATACTTTTGATTTTTGTTAGTAGAAAAGAGATAGTATGCTGAGTTAATTATTTGTTCTTAGCATTCTTTTTGGGCGTATCATAAATAAATTCTCCATAAAAAGAGATGGACTGCTTATTGTTAGGAGTTACACGTACATCTGCCGATCCTGATGAGAAAATCTTTATCCAGTAAATATAGCTGTCTTCATCATTTCGGGTTCTGAAACTTATATTTGCAGTACCTTTTTTATCAAAAAGGACTTTGTAGTCTGTTATTTTTTCATCGAAAATTAATCCTTTAGCTCGACCTCCGTAAGGTGCGGAATAAGCAATACCAAAATATGGCAGGTAGGAGAATACGGAATCATTCCTGATTTCTACGGAATAGTTTGATGTTAGATGCCTGCTTGGACCTCTCATAGGTAAGGCAGTATTGACTTCTACATTTATCTTCTGAGCTTCTATAAGCTCTCTGATCGTTTTACTGATCTCTTCTTGTTTCTGCTTTTTGCTTTGTGCATTCATCGGTAAAGACAAAGCAATAAAGGCAGCAAACAGGCCAATAATTATTTTTTTTGCTTTCATCTCTGTAAAGTATTGATGTTACAGATAATAAACGCTTAGAGACGATAAAATGTTGTGAGGTAATGTTTTGAAATCTTTCGGGAGAGAATATTGTTTAGACCCGGGTCTCAGTATGCTTTACACCCGGGTCTAAAGTGTGCTGAGACCCGGGTCTAAAACTGTCTTTGATGTATATCAAACTGAATTTTCTTCAGTATAAGTTATATATTTACTTCTTGTCTTTTTGAGAAGTTCCTGGTAAGTCCAGAATTGTTCTTGGCGTAAACGAAGCAGGCATTGGCATTTTATAGATTGATTCTCTCAAAAATGTTCGCAAAGATTGGTAATCAGTATATTTTGCCTGTTCTTCAACTGTTATTATTTCACCGATTCCAATTCGTGGATTCTGCTTGCTTTTATTAAATACCTCATAGGGCATCCTTATCAGACGAACTCTCCAGTCAATTAATCCCAGTGAGTAGAAGAATGGTGAATTTTGATCAAAGAAGCGGATCGGAACAATTGGCACATTAGCCTTTTGAATGAGTCTGACAACGCTTTCCTGCCATTCACGGTCTCTTACACATCTGTCGCGCAAGCTGAGGTCTGAAACAGCTCCTGAAGGGAAAAAACCAACAGGATGATTATCGTGAAGACGCGTTAGTGTTTCGCGGATGCCGTTGATGCTTGTTGTAGATACTCCGTTATCTTTATTTCCTTTGGGCTTAACCGAAATAAAGTTCTCGTCCATTGGTTCAATTAGAGAGAGAAACTCATTAACCATCACTTTATAGTCCGGACGTATCCCAGCCATCAGATCTATCAGCATAATTCCATCTATTCCTCCATAAGGGTGATTGGATATAGTGATAAACCCACCTTGAGGCAGTTCTTTTAAACGTTCAACATTTCCAATGCGATAGTTAACGTTTAAGTTATTTAATAAACTCGCTGCAAATTCAGCGCCTTTATAATCGCATGATTGCTCGTATAGCCTATTAACCTTATCTATAGCAAAAAGCCGAATGACAAATTTAGCCAAACGGTTCCCCAATTTGCCTTTAAAAATCGGAGAGGCTTTTTCAAGGTTTTCTGCTTCAATTAATGTCTTTCTCAAAATACAAAAAATTAATAGTTACCATCAACGCCCTGAAACGTAGGTCTTTTCTGCTTTAAGACTAGTACGCTCTTTTTTAAAAACCCATTTTCGTTGAAGAGTATAATTTATAGCTAAGGAAACAATTAGATCGGTAATAATACGACTAAACTCATAATCAATATGATGAACAGTCGTGAAATAGTATGTTCCGGCAGATTTTAATGCAATACTGTTCAATGCAACAAGAGTAAATCTGATTAGCTGACTTCTGTATGAGTATTTATAAGAATCTGCCTTAGATTGGAAAGCCCACGATTTATTTATAGAAAAATTGATAAACGCTCCGATGGTTCCGCCGATAACAATTGAGATTGTATAATGTATACCTAGCAGTTCTGTGCATAGAATCATTGTTATGTAATCAACAATTCCACCTATGCCGCATGATATCTGGGCTTTTGTGAAAACGAATAATTTCTCAATCATTTGTTTTCATTCATTTTGGTTGTTCTTTCAGTGATATCCCGGCTGTCTGCCAATCGTAAAAGGTTTCTTGTATCATTAATATTTGCAATAAATAACATGATACATATTACACCTCCCGAGTATATGATAGAGCCTTCGAAAAAGACTTCGAGTACAAGGATTAGTGATATAAAGATTCTAACCTCTGTAGGACCAAACAGTCCGCTGTCTATGCTGTATTTATCAGTAATTTTATATCTCAACAAGGTGGTAATCATTTCCCAGCCGTACATAACAATGAAACCATATCCGATTAAGTACCAGGGACTTCCAACGTAAACCATATATCCGATACCTATTAAGATATCAGTGATCCAGTCAACTGTAATATCAAGAGAGAATCCGTACCATTTTCTTGGAGTGTTACGGTAATATGCCACTCTACCATCAAGAGAATCGCCAAACCAGTTTATTGCGAAGCCTAATACACCAAGTAAAAGGAAGTATATATTAATGTGAGCTGCCAGTATAAAGCTAGACGCTGTTATTACGCTACCCATGAAGCCGATAGCGGTCAACATATCTGAGCTAATATATTCAGGAATACGTTGAACGAAAAAAGCCAGAGCTTTTTGTTCCTGAACTTTCAGCAGGTTAGTTCTATGTCTACCTTTTGAAATGGTGGATAATGTTTCTACTTTCTCTCGAGATAGGTTATTTTTCATTTGGTTGTTTTTAATATTATAAATTTACTACGAACGTTTTATATTTATATTAAATATTTCGTTAAAAGCTAATAAAGTACAAAAATACGAATATTTTCCATTGAAAAGAATTAAATTTTGTAATTTACGAAATATAAAAGATTGTTAATATCTCATTTACATCAAAATTGTTCATTCAAATCGTCAAAACAAATCAGGATTTTCTATCTTTTCTTCCAATGCTTCATGAATACAGGAATCTCATATCCAAGCATTACTATCCATCCTACAAGGCAGGCAAAGGCTATTCCCGACAGTCCAAATCGAGGAGCTAAAAAATAAGCAGCAATAACTCTGGCTGCAATTTGAAAAAATGTAGAATTTAACGTTACCCTTAGTTTTCCTATTCCACGGAAGAAGCCTTGAAGTACATTTGTTATGGCAGGTAAAAAGTAAAAGAAGGCCATTGTCTTCAGATATGATACGCCGGATACAATCACATTTTCTCCTTCATTGCCAACAAAAAGATAAGTCAGCCAATAGGATCCGAAGAAAATGCCAAGCATTAATACGATGCTATATGTAAGTTCTATTTTAAAGGATGAAATAAATCCCTTTCTCATCCTCTCTGTTTTTCCTGCTCCCCGGTTTATTGCTAAAAATGTTGTGGAAGAGTTAGCAATGCTTTGTTCGGGCGCAAGAACAAAATCGTCTATGCGATTAACCGCATTAAAAGCAGCAATGGAATGTACGCCTAAAGGATTAACAGCTCCTTGGATAAGTAGTTTGCCTACGTATAGACAAATTTGCTGCATTGCTGCAACTGAGCTGTAATTTACTGTACTTCGAAGCAATGAACGGTCAAAAACAAATTCAGAACGTTTAAATTTAAGTATCGGGATTCTTATCCATACATAGAAGATACATAGAAAAGCAGATATTGCCTCTGCTATGACAGTTGCAACGGCCGCGCCTATTACTCCCATTTTAAAGATAACAACGAATATAAGGTCCATAATAACATTCAGGATAGATGACGTTATCAGAAAGTAGAGCGGAGTTTTAGAGTTCCCCATACTTCGCAAGGCTGAAGCATATATATTGTATGTAAAAGTAAAGATTAAGCCGAAAATTATTATCTGAAGATAATGAGTTGCATCATCTATGATTTCAGCCGGAGTATTCATTAACAATAAAATAGGGCGGGATAGGAGTATACCCAGAATAATGATAGTTAAGGTAAAGATACCACCAGAAATAAAAGACGTTGAAATTTCACGCTTTAGTTTAGGATAATCACCAGCCCCATAGAATTCGCTCATAAGAACTGACATTCCCAAACAAATACCAACGATCATAAAAATAACAATATTCATGATAGGGCCGGCTGCTCCAACCGCGGCCAATGCATTTGTGCCTACAAACCTACCTACAATTATAGAATCTGCGGCATTGTATGTTAGTTGGAAGAAGTTGCCAAGTATTAAAGGAATAGCAAAGCGAATTATCTGTGGTGTGATTCTGCCAGCAGTCATGTCGGTCGTATTTTTATTTTTCATTTTTTATATTTCAATATTTGCCATTAAATATGATAATTATAACAAAATGAATTTTTCAGATAGAAGATTATAAGGTAGGGGATTTTAGTTTTTCTTATAAAGCGGATCTATCAAACAACGATTCAATCCCTAGGCTTTTCTCTTCTTATTCAGATTATCCAAAATTTATGCTTAAGATTTCAATACCTCAGGATTTTGGTATGATCTAATAATAAGAGGAGTCGTGATAAAAAGAAAAAGACCTGCAAAATATTGCAGGTCTTTCTGAAGTGCGGCTGAAGGGACTCGAACCCCCACGACTCTCGTCACTAGATCCTAAGTCTAGCGCGGCTACCAATTACGCCACAGCCGCATTCGCGGTTGATGTCGCACTTCTGTTTAGCGGTTGCAAAGGTAGGAATAATTTCTTTATGTGCAAACAAAATCCAATTTTATTTTCTATTTTTTTAAAAAAGCTCGTGCTCGCTCTATAATGGTATCAATTCCTTTACTATAATCAGTGGATGAAATATACACTTTTATATCGGGATCAATACCCCATTCTATCTGTTCCATATTGGCATCAAAATGAGGACTGGACGAGAAACGAACATTCCATCCGTTGGGCAATTCGGAAGTAAAAGGCAAACCAGAACCACCTCCTGTTTTGTCTCCTATGATAGTTACTAATGGCAGCATACGCATACTGTTTACAAAATCGTTCGTGGCACTATAACTTCTACGATTGGTAAGTACAGCTACCTTTTTTTGCCACCTGATGCTATTGGATGGTTCCAGATAAATAGGATAGGGTTCTGAGAAATCAGTATGTCCTATTCCTGTTTTGTGACGTATATAACCAGTAAGCACCTTTTCGTTAGTGAAGCGTTCTGCCAGTTTGGTGGCGTTTGTAATGGTACCTCCGCCATTATTACGTACATCAATTATTAATCCGTCACAAATAGCCAGATTGCTCAGCACTTCGTCCAAATTACCATCACCAATGCCTGAAGAGAAACTTCCATAATAAATATAGCCAATATTGTCGTCCAGTACTTTGTATTTTATTCCTGATGAAATCCGATAGTCAGTTCCAAGATAGTTTTTTTGTATGCTGTCACTGAAATTCATGGGGTAATCTTCGTACCATTTCCAGTAACGCGCAACATCGTTGGCCGAATACAGATTAACATGTCCGTCTTTTAGTTCGGCAAGCATATCTCCAAGTACTTGAAACAACCCATCGTTCGTCATATCGGCAGAGATTCTTTTCTTGTACTTTGTGTGAATGGCATCCCAGTCAATATTCTTATAATCAAGGAAACAATATTGCTCGTCAATAATTGACCATAATTCTTCGAAATTGCCTTCGGGTGTGTCGCTGTAAGTAGCTTCTTCCACGCACGAAGTCATGATAAACAGGAGAGAGCAGATGGCGATGCTCCAACTTATATAATATTTAATATGTTCTTTAAATCTCATTACGATTAATTGTTGTATTACACATTAATACGCTCTTAGTTTTGCCGGAAGCGGATTTCCATTTTTGCTCTTTACAATGTAGAGGTCTTTCACAAAGCCCACCATGAAGATATGCGAATAGGTATGTGTTTTTAGCTTATTGACTTTAGATTGCTGAATATCCCAAAGATAGTTGAGTCGTATTTTTGTACATCCCACCGGAAAGTCCAAAGAGAACAACTGACGAATTGAAGGCTGGTTATTCAGGGTGGTGAATTTAATAACTCCTTCGCTATTTCCTAAAGTAAATATCTCATAGTATGATTGTCCGTAGTTGGGTGAAAACATAACACCAGCTACAGGAACATTTGCCTGATAACGAGCAACAAACTGATAATTCTTAATTTTGAACCGATAGATAACCATGCCGGACGCTGCAATATTTGCATACGCTTTAGCTGATGCGGGATTATTAGAGTTCTGCAGATTATAGACGAATCCACCGTTTATGTCACTTAATCCTCCCGCAAGTAGCTTTAGATTATCGTTAATGCGAAACTGATAATGCAATCCATAGTTCCAGTTTACCAATCCGGCAAAAGTATTATTGTTATCTACTCGATTGTGAGTATACGAAAGATTTGCCTGAAAAATATTCTGCAACGATACATTCCCGTCAAATAGCTTGGTCATTCTGATTGTTTCCCGGACAACACGCCCCTCCAAACCTGTATATTCCTGTGGTGAAAGGTAGGTATCGAGTAAGTTTGTATATCCTACACCATAAGTTATGGCGCGAGTAACAAAACGGTTGGCCTGCAATGAATCGCTTTGGGCGGAGATAGTTCCACTCAGTCCAATAAGAATGACAAGTAATGCAGTTATTTTTCTCATTAGTTCATTTTGTGTTTAGCAGACATTGTGGAACTTGCAAAAACTTTATCTCATCAGAATAATTTCATTTGTCCCGTAATCTCATCAATTATATCACCTTCACTTTTATCTTTGTCCGGATCCATGTTTTCAGTTTCGGCATCTTCGTCTTCGGAATCTTTGTTGTCCTCACTGTTTGGTTCCGGGAAGCGGGTTGGTTCAAGCTCGTTTATTGCGCCAATGGCAAAGGTTGATATACGTTTTCCTTTAGCCTTGAAACTTTTAACCGAGATAAACTCTTCCGCATCTATTATTAATGTTTCACGGAAGCTATCGTTCCCTCCAAATATAACTTCAAAACGAGGATAGAACTCATCTGTAAGAAGAATCAGTTTATTATCCTTGTTATCACCCAGATAGTTCTGCTTGCGCGAAGTAGCATCGAGTGTGAAACGTTTCAGATAAGGATAATTCTGCTGATCGGCATCATAAAGAGCTGCGCACCATACTTTGTTTGGATCGAACTTTTCAACGATACTCACATTATCTTCGTAGTGATTGCTTAGATCGAAGTTGGATAAATAGAATTCTCCATTATTGAGCAAAACAAGAATAGAATCATCACTCTGGAATTCACCAAGATATTCTCCTCGTCCATCATAATTAAGACGTAATACATCCCGGTCGAACCAAACTTTTCGTCCGCCCAGAGTAGAGCCTCCTTTTTGTTTCAGACCAACTTTATGAACATCATTCTTAGTTAATAAATTACCCATAGACTGACGTCCCTTAATAGCTATTTCACTAAAATCCTTTTCAAAAATAATTTTGCGGATTCGAGGATTAGGCTTCAATGTTACTTTAATTACTTCTGCTTCTCCATTAGGATTTGCACTGAAATAAACAATCCTTGATCCGGGAGTTCCCTGACTAACATCATATTCCTTGTCGCGAGTCATTGCCGTAACATTGAATCGCTTAATGTAATGGAATCCTTCTTTTCCGTCGCGGTAAACAACATTATAGATGGTGCGCTTGTCATTCTTCTTAAATATGTTTACGTAAAGAATGTTTTTGCCCACAAACATCTTGTCGGCCACACGAACAATCTTGTATTTTCCGTCACGGTAGAAGATAATCACATCATCAATATCAGAGCAATTGGCAATATACTCATCCTTTTTAAGAGCAGTACCAATAAATCCTTCTTCGCGATTTATGTATAGCTTTTCGTTGGCTTCTACTACTTTAGCGGCAACGATTGTATCGAAATTACGAAGCTCGGTTAAACGTGGATAGTTTTTTCCGTATTTGTTTTTGAGCATTGTATACCAATCTACGGTATACTCAATAATATTTGCCAGGTGTTTGTCAATTTCCTCAATCTCAGCCTTCATCTTGGCAATCAGTTCTTCAGCTTTTTCTGAATTAAACTTGAGGATACGTCCCATCTTTATCTCCATCAACTTAAGGATATCCTCCTTAGTTACCTCTCTGATAAAGTATGGATAGAAAGGGGTTAAACGGCTGTCAATATGCTCACAAGCTTCGTCCATAGATTTAGCCTGTTCAAATTCTTTGTCTTTATATATACGTTCTTCGATGAATATTTTCTCCAAAGAACTGAAATGCAGGCTTTCCTGTAATTCGCCTTTATGGATTAGCAGCTCTTGTGTAAGTAAGTATTTAGTATTGTCTACAGACTTTCTCAGAACATCACTTACCCGAAGGAAGTGAGGCTTTTGCTCATCAATAACACAACAGTTTGGTGAAATGCTTATTTCACAATCGGTAAATGCATAAAGTGCATCAATTGTTTTATCAGAAGAGACACCGGGAGCCAGATGAACGAGTATTTCTACCTGAGCAGAAGTATTATCGTCTACCTTCCGGATCTTGATTTTTCCTTTATCAACCGCTTTTAAGATTGATTCAATAACAGTGGTTGTATTCTTGCCGTAAGGAATTTCCGTAATGGCCAGTGTCTTATTATCAATTTTGGTAATCTTTGAACGAACTTTTACGCTTCCTCCGCGTTCGCCATCATTGTATTTGGATACATCGATAGCACCACCGGTTTGGAAATCGGGATAAAGTTCGAACTCTTCATCGTGAAGATAAGATATGGAAGCGTCACATAATTCGTTAAAGTTATGCGGCAATATCTTTGAAGAGAGTCCCACAGCAATACCTTCTACGCCTTGAGCCAGAAGAAGAGGGAACTTTACCGGCAGTGTAATAGGTTCTTTATTTCGTCCGTCATAAGATTGTTTCCACTCAGTGGTTTTAGGGTTAAACACCACATCGAGCGCAAATTTAGACAGACGGGCTTCAATATAACGGGGAGCTGCAGCACCATCGCCGGTAAGTATATTACCCCAGTTACCTTGGCAGTCCACTAATAAGTCTTTCTGTCCAAGTTGTACCAGTGCATCACCAATAGAAGCATCACCGTGAGGGTGGAACTGCATGGTGTGACCAACAATATTTGCCACTTTGTTATAACGTCCGTCGTCCAGTCGCTTCATGGAATGAAGAATACGTCGTTGAACAGGCTTCAGTCCGTCATTAATATGGGGAACTGCACGCTCTAGAATTACATAAGAAGCGTAGTCAAGAAACCAGTTCTGATACATACCAGACAGCTGGTGCTTAATGTTTTCGTCTTGAGAACCAACAGGTTTATAGTCTGAATGTTCGTTGCTGTTTGCTAATTCTTCTTCTGTTGAGTTCTCTTCTTCTATGAAATTCTCTTCAGAAGAAGGTACTATATCGTCGTTCAATTCATTTTTATCGATTGTGTCGTCACTCATAAATCTTCTCTTTCCTCTTTTTCGGTATCGTTTTTAACAACAAATTATGTTTTTTACATCATTATGGGGTGATGTGCAGACAAAAATACGAATTTTATTGAAAAAATTCATTTACTTTGCATTTTATTTCTGGTAAGCAAGTTAACAAATAAAACAAAAGATATGGCACAAGAAGATGTTTTTAAGAAAATTGTATCACACTGTAAAGAGTATGGTTATGTATTCCCTTCAAGTGATATTTATGATGGACTTGGAGCAGTGTATGATTACGGTCAGATGGGAGTTGAGTTGAAGAATAATATTAAGAAATATTGGTGGGACAGCATGGTGTTGCTTCACGAAAATATTGTTGGTATTGACTCAGCTATATTTATGCACCCTACAATTTGGAAAGCTTCCGGTCACGTTGACGCTTTCAATGACCCTTTGATTGATAACAAGGACTCTAAAAAACGCTACCGTGCGGATGTGCTTATTGAAGATCAGCTTGCTAAATATGATGAAAAGATTAATAAGGAAGTTGAGAAAGCCCGCAAGAAATTTGGTGAATCATTTGATGAAGCTCAATATAGATCAACTAATCCACGTGTACTAGGTCATCAGGAAAAACGTGATGCTTTGCACACTCGTTTTGCTAAGGCTTTAAATGATAATAATCTGGATGAACTTCGTCAGATTATTGTTGATGAAGAGATTGTATGTCCTATTTCAGGCACAAAGAACTGGACAGAAGTTCGCCAGTTTAACCTGATGTTCTCTACCGAGATGGGATCTACAAGCGATGGTGCAATGAAGGTTTATCTTCGTCCGGAAACAGCTCAGGGTATTTTCGTAAACTACCTGAATGTACAGAAAACCGGTCGTATGAAGATACCTTTCGGTATTGCTCAGATTGGTAAGGCTTTCCGTAACGAGATTGTTGCCCGTCAGTTCATTTTCCGTATGCGTGAGTTCGAACAGATGGAAATGCAGTTCTTTGTTCGTCCGGGAGAAGAACTTAACTGGTTTAAATTGTGGAAAGAACAACGCCTGAAATGGCATAAAGGACTTGGTTTTGGAGATGCTAAATATCGTTTCCACGATCACGATAAGTTGGCTCACTACGCTAATGCTGCTACAGATATTGAATTTGAAATGCCATTCGGATTTAAAGAAGTAGAAGGTATCCACTCTCGTACAAACTTTGACTTGAGTCAGCACGAAAAATATTCAGGAAAGAATATTAAATACTTCGATCCTGAGTTAAACGAATCATATACTCCGTACGTAATTGAAACATCTATCGGTGTAGACCGTATGTTCCTTAGCGTAATGTGTGCTTCTTATTGCGAAGAAACTCTTGAAGGTGGCGAAACACGCGTGGTACTTAAATTACCTGCTGCACTTGCTCCAATTAAACTTGCTGTTATGCCGCTTGTTAAGAAAGACGGTCTTCCTGAAAAGGCTCGTGAAATTATCAATGACTTGAAATTCCACTTCAATTGCCAGTACGATGAAAAGGATTCAATTGGTAAGCGTTACCGCCGTCAGGATGCTATTGGTACTCCATACTGTGTAACTGTAGACCACCAGACTTTGGAAGACAACTGTGTAACTATCCGTCACCGTGATACAATGGCTCAGGAAAGAGTTGCAATCTCTGAACTGAATAATATCATTGCCGATAAGGTTAGTATCACTACTCTTTTAAAGACTTTGATTTAATATAAGGATATTGATATAAAGTTAAGGCCTCAGTTCCTGTTTGGGAATCTGAGGCCTTAATTATTTTTAGTGCTTACTATGCTTTTTGATTCTTATTCCTTTGTTTTTAAAAGCTCAAAGGAAGACTAATGTTTCCTTGTACAAAACATTTAATTCTTCTGTACAAAAGAAAGAATTGTTCTGTACAGAAGAATGCATTCTTTTGTACAAGATGTTATAGACTATTCGGTTTGTTTTTTAAAAGTTCAGGCTAAGTTCTCGTTATTGTTCAGAAGAATCATTTCTTCAATGTTCTCTCTTGTATTGCTTAGTCTTGGAACCTTGTGCTGTCCGCCTAATTTCCCTTTCATTTTAAGCCAGTCAATAAACAGACTTTTGCGGGCTACAATAACCTCTAAAGGCTGAAGCGCAATGTCTTTATACCTTTTAGCCTCATAATCAGAGTTAAGCTCCTTTAAAGTTGAATCTAAAATATCTGCAAACTTATCTACAGAATCGGGCATTACGGCAAATTCAATCAGCCATTGGTGACGGCATTTTGCATTCTTGTCCATAAATACAGGCGCAGCAGAGTATTCGCATATCTGTGCTCCGGTAGCAGCGCACGCTTTAGCCAGCCCTTTTTCTGCATTATCTATTATGAGTTCCTCACCAAAGGCGTTAATAAAATGCTTTGTTCTGCCTGTAATGACAAACTTATATGGATTCTTTGACGTGAATTTTACTGTATCGCCAATCATATATCGCCATAAACCACAGGAAGTGCTTATTACCATTGCGTAGTTCTTGTTTAATTCTACATCGGCAAGGCAATAGATTTCCGGATTCTCCTGATGAAGCTGGTCTAACGGTATAAATTCATAGAAAATGCCGTAATCAATCATCAATAACATGGAAGGGTCGGATAGGTCGTTCTGAACCCCAAAGAAGCCTTCAGAGGCATTGTATGTCTCCACGTAATGCATCTTGCCTGTCTGTATAAGCTGCTTGTACTGCTCACGATAGGGGGCGAAACTTACTCCACCGTGGAAAAAGACTTCCAGGTTAGGCCAAACTTCTTCCAGAGTTTGCTTTCCGGTGATTTCCAGAACCCTTTTTATCAGCACCAGAAACCACGAAGGAACTCCGGAGAGATTTGTTACATTCTTATTAATTGTTTCTTGAGCTATCCGTTCTATTTTGCTTTCCCATTCACTCATTAACGCAATCTCTTTACTTGGAACGCGTATCAGGTTGAATAGAGGATTGATATTCTGAATTAGTATTGCCGATAAGTCGCCAACAAGTCCGTGTTTGGAATTCAGATTCGGGCTGTGGCTTCCTCCAAGGATTAACCCTTTTCCTGAAAAGAAGCGGCTTTCAGGGTTAATTTGAGAATACAGAGCAACGCAATCCTGACCACCGCGGTAATGAATGTCTTTTAAAGCTTCACGGCTTACAGGCAAGAATTTACTTTTATCGTTTGTAGTACCAGATGATTTTGCAAACCATTCAATTTTGGAAGGCCATAAAAGGTTCTGTTCTCCCGAACGTATCCTTTCAACATACGGTTTAACATCATCATACGTCTGTACGGGAACTCTTTTTTTGAACTCCTCATATGAGCCGATGCTGTTATAGTCGTACTTTCTTCCCCATTCAGTATGATTGGCTTCTTTTAAAAGCCTGGCAAGTACTTGTTCCTGGATAGATTGTGCGGCTGTATTGTATAATGCAAGTTCTTTTAGTCGTGGAATGAAAAATTTACTAATCAGCTTTGTACTGTTCATTATGTATTCGATAATAAGTTCTATATCTTATGCAAAAATAACCTTATTTATTATATTTATACTCTCCCGAATATATTTTTTTACTGTTTTTCTTATTGCTTCTATTTTTTTCTATCTTTACGCTCATATTAGAATTAAAATTTTAGGGTATGAGAATAGGTATATTGACTTCAGGTGGAGATTGTCCGGGAATTAACGCAACAATAAGAGGCGTTTGTAAGACGGCGATGAATTTTTACGGAATGGAAGTGGTTGGTATACATAGTGGCTTCCAGGGTTTGCTGACAAATGATGTGGAATTCTTTACAGAAAAATCGACGTCGGGGCTGCTAAATCAAGGTGGTACTATTCTGGGAACTTCGAGAGAAAAACCTTTTAAAAAGAAAGGCGTCTCACCAGATATTGATAAACCAGCAATAATGGCGGAAAATATACAAAAGCTCGGACTTGATTGTGTGGTCTGTATTGGAGGAAACGGCACCCAGAAAACTGCAGCAAAGATGGCAGCTATGGGGCTAAATGTGGTTTCTGTACCAAAGACAATCGATAATGATATCTGGGGCACAGACTTCTCTTTTGGATTTGATTCTGCGGTTAATATTGCTACCGATGCTATCGACAGACTTCATTCTACTGCCAGTTCTCATAAAAGAGTAATGGTAATTGAAGTAATGGGGCATAAGGCTGGCTGGATTGCTCTTTATTCGGGCATGGCAGGCGGAGGAGATGTAATATTGATACCCGAAATAGAATATAGTATTAAGAACGTTGGCGAAACGATAATGAACCGCCTGAAAAAAGGAAAACCGTATTCTATTGTAGTTGTAGCCGAAGGTATTAAAACGGGCGATGGAAAGAGGGCGGCAGAATATGTTGCCCGAGAAATAGAACACGAAACCGGAATTGAAACAAGACAAACAGTTCTGGGATATATTCAGAGAGGAGGAGCACCAACACCTTTCGACCGGAATTTATCGACCCGTATGGGAGGGCATGCAACAGAACTTATTGCCAATGGAGATTTTGGGCGAATGATAGCGTTGCAAGGAAATGAAATTTCTTCAATACCTTTAAGTGAAGTTGCCGGGAAATTGAAATTAGTAACTGAAGATCACGATTTGGTTGTTCAGGGTAGGAGAATGGGAATTTGTTTTGGATAAGAAAAGAGCGAATACAGAATGGCTTAACCCAGAAGAGGATTGTTGGGTATCAATTGTTCAGTTACGCTGATATTTGATTCTTGTTCCTCTTCTAATACCATTTCATTGTTTTGAGGTTCGAAAGAATCAGTTATTTCGGCCTCAATATCGGTTGCTTCTGTTTCCAGAGTGCTTTCTGTTTCCAGAGTGGCAATCTCAGAATTCTCATCATTCTTTGCAAGAATCTCTTTTTCAGCCATAGCAGCTTCTGCTTTCTTTCTTGCTTCATCAAAGATTTCTTTAAGGAAATTTGGTGTAGTCTGAATCTTTTTCAGTGCCATCTTAGCAGCATTCTGCTGAGATTCTTTTTTCGAATAGCCTATTCCTGTTCCTGCAGAAAGACCTTCGATAAGAATTTCTGATTGGAAGATAGGGTTCGATTCTTTATCGAGAAATTGTTCTATAAGTTCAAAAGAGGCTATAACTTTGTTCTTCTGAGTCCATTCAATCAGTTTAGATTTAAAATTTACCTCTTTCTTTGCCACTTTATCCAGATCAATAAAGCGCTTAATAATCTTAACTTCTATGAAATGCTTGCAGACATTATAACCTCGGTCCATATATATGGCACCTACCAATGCTTCAAAGGCATTCCCGCTCATATAGCTATTGTGTGAAGATGTACGGGTGGAGTATTTTATCAGCTTGTCGAGGCCTATTTCTACGGCAAGTTTATTAAGAGTCTCCCGTTGAACTATTTTAGAACGTGTATTCGTTAGAAAACCTTCTTTTTTGCCTTCGAATTTCTTGTAAACAATATCTGCTACAATAGCGTCAAGAATAGCATCTCCTAAGAACTCTAGTCGTTCGTTATTCAGAGGTCGGCCCTTTTCGGACTTTATAGAAGACGATTTGTGGAGCAAAGCCTGTTCGTAAAGGCTTATGTTGCGAGGATAGAACCCCAAAATAGAATAAAAACGAGAATAAGACTCTCTATCCTTGCGGAACAAGAGCCTTATTCTATCTATTTTGTTGTTTAACACAATCTTATTCGCTGTATTTTTTAAAGATAACGCATGCATTATGTCCACCAAAACCAAAGGTGTTAGAAAGTGCTACATTAACTTCACGCTTTTGCGCCTTGTTAAAGGTAAAATTCAGGTTATAGTCAATGTTTTCGTCATTGTCTCCATCTTCATGATTGATAGTTGGAGGAACGATTCCATTTTTAATAGCCAGAATACTTGCAATAGCTTCAACAGCACCGGCAGCACCAAGAAGGTGACCAGTCATAGATTTAGTGGAACTAATATTCAGCTTATAAGCATGTTCGCCAAATACTTCCTTGATTGCTTTCGATTCTGAAATATCACCTACAGGAGTAGATGTTCCGTGAACGTTGATATAATCAACTTCTTCCGGTTTCATTTCAGCGTCTTCCAATGCATTCTTCATTACCAACATAGCCCCTAAACCTTCTGGGTGAGAAGCTGTTAAGTGATATGCGTCAGCAGAAAGGCCACTTCCAACAATTTCAGCGTAAATTTTTGCTCCACGTGCTTTGGCATGTTCCAATTCTTCCAAAACGAGGCATCCGCCACCTTCACCCATAATGAATCCATCGCGGCTTGCGCTGAATGGGCGAGAAGCTCTTGTTGCATCCTCGTTTCGTGTTGACAAAGCGTGCATTGCATTAAAACCGCCTACACCTGCTTCAGTAATAGCTGCTTCAGATCCACCGGTTACAATTACATTTGCTTTGTTCAATCGGATATAGTTAAATGCATCAGCTATAGCGTTTGAAGAAGTTGCACAAGCAGATACAGTTGCAAAGTTAGGACCGTGAAAGCCATACATGATGGAAATCTGTCCTGCTGCAATATCCGAAATCATTTTTGGGATAAAGAAAGGATTGAATTTTGGGCCGTTTTCTTTGTTGGTAGCATAGTTCTTTACTTCTTCTTCAAAAGTTTGGATACCACCGATTCCAGCACCAAAGATTACACCAATTCTGTTTAAATCTTCTTTCTCAAGATCAAGAGCTGAATCTGTTACAGCTTGTTTAGCTACAGCAACTGCATACTGTGTGTAACGATCCATCTTTCTTGCTTCCTTGCGATCGATGTATTGATTTGCATCAAAGTTCTTTACTTCGCAAGCGAATTTAGTTTTAAACAAAGACGTATCAAAATGAGTAATAGGTCCTGCTCCGCTCACACCATTGACCAAATTTTCCCAAAATTCGGGAATAGTGTTGCCTATAGGAGTAAGAGCACCAAGACCTGTTACTACAACTCTTTTTAATTCCATATTATGAAATCAGAATTAAGCTTTAGCAGTTTCGATGTAAGATACAGCGTCACCTACAGTTGCGATCTTTTCTGCTTGATCATCAGGGATAGAGATTCCGAATTCTTTTTCGAATTCCATAATAAGTTCTACAGTATCAAGTGAATCTGCACCTAGATCATTTGTGAAGCTTGCTTCTAATGTAACTTCAGATTCTTCAACGCCTAATTTATCAACGATAATCGCCTTTACTCTTGATTCAATTTCAGACATAACTTTAAGTTTTTTAATTAATAAATTGAATTATTTTTTTAAATTTGCAGCTGCAAAGGAATGAATATTTATTGTTTCGAGCAAATATTTAACCAATAAATTTCATTTGTTTGCACATTTTTCACGATTTTGTGCACAGATTAGCGGTTTTATGAGTATAAAAATAGCAATATTTGGTTCAGGTTCAGGTACGAATGCCGAAAATATCATGCAATATTTTAATGGCAATCTGTCTATTGAGGTTGCTTTGGTTTTATCTAATAAGGCTGATGCTTATATCTTAGAAAGAGCTAGATTGCATCATATACCTTCTGCTGTGTTTACTAAAACTGATTTTAATAATACTTTGAAACTTCTCTCTTTGCTTAAAGAATGTGAAGTAGATTTTATTGTTCTTGCCGGTTTTCTTCTTCAGATTCCTGTAGACCTGATTCATGCGTATCCTAATAAAATTATAAATATACATCCGGCTTTACTTCCTAAATATGGGGGAAAAGGGATGTATGGCGACCGTGTTCATGAGGCTGTGATTGCATCGGGCGATAAATTCTCTGGTATTACTATACATTATATAGATGAGCATTATGATTCGGGCAGTATAATTTTTCAGGCAAAATGTGATGTGCTTACAACGGACACTCCTAATGATTTGGCCACAAGGATTCATGCTCTGGAATATAAATACTTCCCCAAAGTAATTGAAGATACTATCTGCAAGGAATTTAAGTTGTCTTCTGAATGATCTGAAAGCATAATTTGTTACAAAGTAAAAGTGATGGTGCTAAACTTTCCCAAAAACTTCTTTTATATGTCTTGTGCTAAAATTTAGCACGCCCATTCTCACGGCTTTTCAGAAGGGGTACCCTTGTTACCCCCTCCAAAACGACCTTATGTTTTTTCATTTTTCAGTCAGTTAACTGCTCGTCTCTGTTTCTCTCTATTTTGTGCTGATTAATAATATCTTAGGTCCTCTATTATTGCGGGTAGTACTTGTCTCAAAATACCTCTCTACTTCGGATGCAGTTACTCTTTTATTTACAGGTATACCGTTCTTCTTATATATATTGGTGAGTACGGCACTAATTTCGGATGCGGTATATTGCTTTCCTGCCTCCAATTGTTTATGAACTCCGCGGGTTACGGAAGGGCAGTTCTTTAGCTGATGTAAGCCCTTTTTCTTTAAAGTGCTGAGCATGGTCGACTCGCGGAAGTTTATACTCCTTATATATTCAGATCCTTTTGAAAGGTAACATTCAAAAAGAGTATGTTCGTATGGAGAACGAATAATTTGTTGTATCTGTGCTTCGTAATACTTTCTATGTTCCGGATTCTCTGAGAAACGAAGATGGTTTGCCCTGTCGAGTTGACGAAGTAATACCTCTGCTTTCCATTTGCGGGTTTTCGCTCTCTGGCGTGCCAGTCGGTCTGCATCGCTGAATAGATATTCCTTTGGCTGGAAATCGATACTGAAATTTGGTATTGCCTTATAGGCATTCAGTAGGTAATCTTTGTTTGTGTAGAGTTCCAACACTCTTTGTTCGTCGTAGTAGTTGGCTATCTTGTATTCATTCCTGGTTCCGTCTTCATTTAAATAACAGTTTCCACTCATTCCAAGAAGTGCTTCAAGGTATGCACCTTTCTCGCCTTCGCTTCTGGCTTTTGAATAGAGGTTCTTTATTGTGCTGATAGCCTGGAATGTTCCTTCCAGATAAAGCTGTGCTTCTACCTCCGAACGGTATTCCAAATCCTCTTTTATACTGCTGATGTGCGTAACGCTTTTAACTCCGTTGCGGAATCTGCCTGTAATCTGGATAGTCTCTGTTCTTGGATCGATGGCCGATTGTGGTGCCCCCATCATGTCCGACAAAATTATAACGTGAGGTTTGCTTTTACATTCAATATCTACCGCCGAGTAAAACCGTCCCGTAAAGAAGTTTACTTTTGTAAGCTTGTTTATAAAGCTGTAAGCTTTTCGGTTGAAGTTTTTAGAATGCATATATGTAAGCTTCTCCATTGCGCCTTCGCTGCAAAAAGTGGTGACTTGTTTCTGAAGGTCGAGTGACAACTCGCAGAAAATTGACTCAAAAGTATCTATTGAATTGCAGAATACACAGATATTGCCAGGATGCAAAGTAATCTCTTCAAGGAAAGCCTCCAGTATATTATTGGTAGGTAGAAGTTTTATTGGCATGCTGAAATCAAAATCGGGTGTAATTTTTAATATTGAGAAACCTTGCTTCTCAAATCTAGGATCTGCTGCTATCAAAGGTGTGGCAGAAACCATCGCTTTCTCTCTGAATCTAAAGAAATCATCCATAGGAGCTTCAATGGATTCGCGGAAGTCAATGTCCTGAATCAGTTTTTCACATTCGTCGAACAGCAAAAAGAATTCATTGTATATATCAATGCTTATTTCCTCCAGGGTCTCTTTTAGTCGCTGAAAACTTTCCGGAGTTACCATAATCTTTCTTTTTGACTTATGTTTCTGGATGTATTCCTCAATTTTCTGTCCCGTGATACCTGAATATACACCTAATATACTTCCTTTGTGCTTTTTTACCTTACCTTCAATTACAGGAACATTAGGTTCAACAATGATTGAGTTTCTATCGCTTACCAGTTCGCAGTAAGTAGCTCCAATACCTGTTAGTGTTTTATTGATAATGCAATGTGTTGGCAGCATTTGCTTTCCATCGTGTTTTAGCGCATCAAGCAGACGCTCACCTTTTTTTATTTTTAGTATTACTTCTCTCACGTAGTGTTTTTCTTTAGTTTTTATTAAAGAAACCAGTTGAAACATATTTTTGAATATGTCCATTGATTTCAATTTACGAAAGTGTGCAAAGTTAAAATAATGTTTTGATTATTCTTTAGTTAAAGAGCTTATCTCTTCTTGTTATAATAAATGCTGGTTACTTTCTGAAATTCATTTTATTTCTGCTTTATAACATCATATTAACTATTAGATAATATAATTTAGATTAATTAAATATTGGAAACAAAAATTTAATATAAAAATTGCTTGCAATTAAGTTTTTAATATTTATGTTTGCATTTAGTATTTTGTTAACCAGACCTTTATTGTGCCATATTATGAAAAAAATAGGGATTGCACTTCTTTCTTTTCATTTGCTCTCTGGCTCTGTTTGCGCTTCGCAATGGATTAGAGTGAATCAAGAAGGTTATTTACCTGATGATGTTAAGGTAGCTGTTTGGCTTACTGATCAATCTGTATCTGTTTCAGAGTTTCAGATTGTAAGTGGCTTGACTGATAAAGTAATGTGTAACTGCAAGGTCGTTCAACAAAAAGGCGCTCAAGGTCCTTTTTCTAATACTGCTCGTTTGAACTTCTCTGAATTTAAACAATCCGGTTCTTTTTATATTAAAGCAGGAACAGTTAAGTCTCCTGTTTTTAGAATAGGTAATGATGTCTACTCATCTGCTGTTGAAGTACCATTAAAGTACATGCGCCAGCAACGTTGTGGATTTAATCCGTTTTTAAATGATTCTTGCCATAAGTTTGATGGTAGAATTGTTGATCATCCTACTCGTACCGGAGAAAAAATAGATGCTCGTGGCGGATGGCATGATGCTTCTGATTACCTTCAATATGTCACTACTTCGGCAAATGCTATATACCAGATGTTATTTGCTTATAGTCAGTACCCAAAGGCTTTTGCTGATAACTATAGAGCTGACGGATTACCCGGAAGCAATGGAATTCCCGATGTGCTTGACGAAGCAAAATGGGGTTTGGATTGGTTGTTAAGGATGAATCCTGATAAAGATACTTTTTTTAATCAAATTGCAGATGATAGAGATCATGCAGGCTTTAAATTGCCGACTAATGACGTAGTTGATTATGGTTGGGGAAAAGGAAAAGATCGTCCGGTCTATTTTTGCACGGGGCAAAAGCAGGGATTGCTGAAACATAAAAACAGAACAACCGGACTTGCTTCGACTGTTGGTAAATTTGCATCAGCCTTTTCTTTAGGAGCCGATTTACTGGCAAACTTTTATCCTGAATATTCGAAAATATTAAGAGAAAAATCAGTTGATGCCTATAATAAAGGTGTTGAGTTTCCTGGCGTATGCCAAACAGCTTGTTGTGTGTCTCCATATTTTTATGAAGAAGATAACTGGACTGATGATATGCAGCTTGCTGCAGCTCAGATTTATAAATCCACTGGCGATAAGAAATATCTGAAAGATGCAGTTTTGTATGGTAGAATGGAGCCTGTTACGCCGTGGATGGGTGCAGACTCTGCACGCCATTATCAGTGGTATCCTTTTGTGAATATAGGACACTATCAACTTGCATCTCAAGATAACCCAGTTGTAAAGAACGAGTTTATTCGTAACTTAAAAAGTGGCTTGGAACGAGTACGAGAGCGTGCTGGCGATGATGTGTTTTTAAATGGAATACCTTTTATATGGTGTTCTAACAATCTTACAGTTGCGCTGATAACTCAATGTAACTTGTATCGCAGATTGACTGGTAACACTGAATTTCTGGAAATGGAAACAGCTATGCGAGATTGGTTATTTGGTTGTAATCCATGGGGGAAATGCATGATTGTAGGGTTGCCTTCCAATGGAGATTATCCTCTTTATCCGCATTCTGCTTTTTCGCAGCTGTATCATTATCCTATTGATGGTGGATTGGTTGATGGGCCTGTTTATACTTCTATTTTTAAGAATTTGAGAGGTGTTCATTTAGGACAAGAAGATAAATATGCAGCTTTTCAATCAGATAGAGTTGTCTATCACGATGATTATGCAGACTATTCTACGAATGAACCAACTATGGATGGAACAGCATCTTTAAGTTATTATCTGGCATACCTGGCATCTGAAGCTTCTTCTAAAGATTCGAATAAGAGAGTTCTTGGAGGAATTATTCAGGGAGATACTTCGAAAAAGAAAATAGCTTTGGTCTTTACCGGGCATGAATTTGCGGATGGGGGTAAGACTATCAGTAAGGCTTTAAAGAAACAAAACATTAAAGGATCTTTCTTTCTGACTGGTGATTTTTATCGTTCTTTCCCTAAGTTAGCAAAGTCATTGCAGAAAGATGGTCATTATTTAGCTCCACATTCGGATAAGCATATACTTTATGCCGACTGGGGCAAGAGAGATTCGACTTTGATTACCCGTGAAGCTTTTCGGAAAGATCTTAAAGATAATTATCAGGCAATGATACAGGCAGGAGTTCGTTTACCCAAGAAGCTTTATTTTCTACCTGCCTATGAATGGTATAATAATGATATATCTTCATGGTGTTCAGAATTAGGCGTGCAACTTATTAATTTCACTCCGGGAACCGGATCAAATGCTGATTATACTGTTCCTGAAATGAAGTCGTATAAATCTTCAGAGGAGATTTATCAGAATATTCTCAATTATGAGCAGATAAATACACTAAATGGTTTTATGCTATTATTTCATATAGGCACGGATCAAAGGCGAACAGATAAGTTTTATAACTATCTTGATAAATTAATAAAGACTTTAAAATCCAAAGGATACGAATTTACTCCTGTAGATAAGTTGCTGTAGATGTTTGTTTGGTGTTAATATGATAGTTAATTAGTAATTGTTGCGTCATATTGCTTTTATAGTGTATTTATAATGTGTTATTTTGATATTTTATCTGAAAATATTAATAAAATATTAAAAATATTACAATATTTGTTTTGGATTATAAACTAAAACCAGTAGTTTTGATATTTATTAATATTTAGTAATACATATTTTGATTGTCGAATTAAAAGACTTATTGTTCTAATTTAACTAGCAAATCTATTTATATAACCTTTATTTAATTATTGAATGATATGAATACGAACGTTATTAAACTGGAAATCTGTACTTCTTATTACATTTCTAGTTTACGCAGGAGTTTAATGAATTTCTCAACTTTAAATTATTGATCTTTTATGAACAAAATTCAACTATCTAGGGAAACATTCTCAAAGAAGTTTCTCACGGCGTTAACCATAGCTTCCCTCTTCTCTACAGTTGGGAGTATGAACGCTATCGCAGGTGTTTGGAGTGTTAATGCTACTCATGATATGAGTGAGCAGCAACAACAAGGCATTACTCTAAACGGAACAGTGGTCGATTCAAAAGGCGAACCTGTAATTGGTGCAAGCGTTATTGAAAAAGGAACAACAAATAATGGAGCTATCACTGATGTAGAAGGTAAATTCACATTAAAAGTGAAGCCTAATGCTACATTGGTGATTTCCTATATTGGTTTTCAGAAGCAGGAAGTTCCTGTAGGTGGTAAAACAGCTATAAGTGTTGTACTAAAAGACAATACTGAGTTACTTCAAGAAGTTGTAGTTGTGGGTTATGGTACGGTTAAGAAATCGGACTTAACAGGGTCAGTTGCTTCTGTAAAAGCAAATGCGATATCACGTCAGCCTGTAGCTAATATTGCTCAGTCTTTACAAGGTTTGGTACCAGGCGTTTCAGTAACATCTAATTCAGGTGCTCCTGGTGGTTCAGTAACGGTTCGTATTCGTGGCGTTGGTACGGTTAACAATGCCGATCCGTTGTATGTTGTTGACGGTATGCCCGTAAATAGTATTTCTTACTTAAGCTCTTCCGAGATTGAATCAATGGAAGTCTTGAAGGATGCTTCGGCTACAGCAATTTATGGTTCTAGAGGAGCTAATGGAGTTGTGTTGGTTACAACAAAGCATGGTAAAAAAGGGAATGACGTAATCAATGTAAATGCATATTGGGGTGTTCAGCAAATTGATACAGATCTTGGGCTACTCAATGGACAGCAATGGTACAATATTCAGACTGAAATTAATAAAACAAGAGTTAAGCCTATCGATTTGACTAAAGTAGATCCTACTATTTCAACAAACTGGCTGAAAGAAGTTACAAGGACTGCATATATGAGAAACTATGATGCTAGTTTTTCAGGTGGTTCAGATAACTTTCAATATAATCTAAGCTTAGGTTATTTATCTCACGATGGTACTGTGAAGAAAACAGATTATAATAGAATCAATGCCAGATTGAATGTTGAACGTAAAATGAATGATATAATTTCTATTGGTGTAAATGCTGCATATTCAACGTCTAATCGAAACAAAATTTTAGAAGGCAGTAACACTGTGGGTATTATAAATTCAGCTATTAAATTAGAACCTGTTGTTCCAGTGAGAAATGCTGATGGTTCTTATGGATCTTCAAAATATATCGACTATCCAAATCCTGTAGCTGCTATTAATTATACTAACAGTAAAGAAAAGAATCAGGACTTGGTAGGAAATGTATATGCAACAGTGAATCTCCTTAAAGGTTTATATTTTAAGACTTTGTTAGGGCTCAATTCTAATAGTTTTGATTCTTATGACTTTGACCCAACTTACTATGTGAGCAATGCACAACGTGTTGATATAAATAAAGTAACTCGTGGATATTCTAAGAGAAATAATTTATTACTTGAAAATACATTGAACTTTAGTCGTGTATTTGCAGAAAAACACACTATTAATGCTGTTTTAGGTTATACCGCAGAAAAAACAAGATATGAAAATGTGAGTGCATCTAAACAAGGAGTCCCAAATAACGAGCCGGATATGCAATATCTGGATGCTGCACAGCTGGCGTCATCTGCTACAGCTGCTGGCAGTGCTATTGAATCTTCTTTACTATCTTATTTAGGTAGGGTGAATTATAACTATGATGATAGATATTTAGCGACTGTAACTTTCAGAGCGGATGGATCTTCTCGTTTTGGAGCAGGTAATCGTTACGGATATTTCCCATCTTTAGCTTTGGCATGGAAGCTTTCTAATGAACAATTCTTTAAGAAATGGGACCAGAATTGGTTGAGTAGTTTGAAAATACGTGCAGGCTGGGGACAGGTTGGTAATCAGAATATTGATGATTATATGTTCCAAAATCTTCTCAGTTCAAGTGCTCAATATGCATATTTATATGGAAAACCAGAAACGTTGAATCAGGGAGTTGTAGCTGTGAATATGGGAAATGCCAATGTAAAATGGGAAACAACAGAATCAACAAATCTTGGTTTTGATTTAGGCTTGTTGAATGGTAGATTCAATCTGTCGGCAGAATATTATTACAAGACCACTAAAGATATGTTGCTGGTTGAACCTATTCCATATTTCTTAGGCTTTGAAACAGGTCCAATGACAAATGCTGGTAAAGTGAAAAATTATGGATTTGAATTCCAGGCAGAATGGAGAGATAATATAGGCAAAGATTTTAATTATAATATTGGTGGCAATATTTCTACAATTAAAAATGAAGTGTTAAGTCTTGGAACAGGAAAATCAATATCAGGTGGAGCTTTGAAAAATGGAAATGCAACCTTAACTTCCGTTGGAAATCCTATTGGCTCTTTTTGGGGATATAAAACAAATGGCCTGGTTAATACTCAGGAAGAATTAACTGATGTAAAAACCCGTCAGCCTAATGCAGATTATGGAGATGTTATCTTTCTTGATACAAATGGAGATAAAAAACTCACAGATGCTGATAAAACTGTAATAGGTAATCCTATTCCTAAATTTTATTATGGGTTTAATTTAGGAATGGAATATAAAGGCATTGATTTGAATGCTGTTTTTGAAGGATCTTATGGTAATGATGTTTTTAATGCAATGCGCTATTTTACTTATGATTTAGGTGATGTAACTAATAAATCGGTAGATGTTTTAGGGTATTGGAGTACAAGCAATCCAAATGCAACTATGCCGAGATTAAATGGAAATGATAAGAATGATAATAATAGAATATCAGATAGATATATTGAGGATGGATCTTATTTGAGATTGAAAACACTTCAATTGGGATATACTATGCCAGAATCTATTTCAAAAAAAATGCATGTGAACCGCTTGAGAGTTTATATATCTGGTCAGAACTTGTTTACTATAACAAAATATTCTGGTGCAGATCCTGAAATTGGACAAATATCTTCTACAAACTATTTAAGTCGCGGAGTTGATATCGGTACTTATCCGCAAGCACGTATATTTACTGGTGGTATAAATGTTACATTTTAAAAGAATAAGAATATGAAATCAAATAAAATATTGTGGCTGTTTATTGTCACGTTAATATTAGCGAGTTGTAGTGATGATTTTCTTGACAAGAAAAAATTGGGAGCTCTGACCACTGATGGTTTTTTTGTGACAGAGAATGATGCATTCCAATCAGTTGTAGCTGCATACAGTGATCTTAAGGATTATAGATATACTTGGACAATATGGTGTTTTGGCGATGATTTATCAGATGATGCTACTTATAGTGGTAGTGATGCTGACGTACAAGGATTTGCATTGATGGAATCTTATAATTATCCTACTGATAATGGACGAATATTAGGCCGTTATCAGATTCTATTCAGGGGGATAAATAAAGCTAATCAAGCAATTGATGGAATTTCCGGTATGGATGAAAGCTTATTTAAAACGCAGAGTAAAAAACGTTTGCTAGGTGAAGCTTTATTTTTGCGTGCTTACTATTATCATGAATTAGTTTGTGTGTTTGGAGATGTTCCATTAATGACAAAGACTCCTACAATTTCAGATAAAACAATGAAAAGAACTCCATCTGCAGAAGTATATGCACAGATTGAGACAGACTTGGAAACTGCTGCTAGTTATTTACCTGCAAAGTCTGAAATAGATATGAAGACTAATGCGGGAAGGATTACTCGTGGTGCGGCTAATGCTATGTTATCACGTGTGTATCTTTTTGAAAAGAAATATGATGATTGCAAGAAAGCTTCTTTAGAAGTTTATAAAGATGGATATGAACTGGAAGACGATTATGCTTATGTTTTTAGTTTAGCTGGTGAGCATTGTAAAGAGTCTATATTTGAGATTGATTTCTATAATTCATCAACCCAAAGTGCAGCGACAACAAATAATGGTAACTTCCATGTTTTAATGATGCTTCCATATGGGGTGACTTATGGATATGGAATCAATCAACCTACACAAAGTTTGGCAAATGCTTTTGATGAGGCAGGAGATGTAGTTAGAAAAGAAGCAACATTGCTTACACCTGCAGATTTACAAGCATGGGAAACACCTGCTAACTTTGCTAAGTTAGAAAGAAATCGTACTGGTTATTATAACCAAAAGTATTATTTAAAACCATCTGAACGTTCAACAGAAATTAGAAATAATCCTGTGAATATTCGTGTTATTCGCTTATCGGAAGTTTATCTCAATTATGCTGAGGCTTGTGTTAAAGCTACGACTCCAGATTATACTGAAGCACGTAAATATTTAAATAAAGTAAGAACTCGTGCTAAGTTGGCAGATTCTCCTGCTACTGATAATAACTTGTTTGAAGCTATTATTAAAGAACGCCGTTTAGAATTAGCGATGGAAGGACACCGATTCTTTGATATGGTTCGTACAGGCAAGGCAGCAGAAACATTTAAAGCAAAAGGTGTATTCAGACCTGGAATTAGTGAGTTAATGCCAATTCCTCAAGCTGAAATAGATAATAGTGGTGGTGTACTAACTCAGAACCCATTATAATAAGAGTTTTTTAATTATAAATAATGAAGTGATATTTTGTTTTATCACTTCATTATTTAATTTTTTATGTTATATTTCAGAACTATATTACCTAAATTTATGAGTCCAGTTCTAGTTCTATCAACTATTTTTTGTTATTTTGCAGTTTTGTTTGCAATATCATATATTGCAGGAAGAAAGGCTGATAATCAAGGCTTCTTTGTCGGAAATCGGAAGTCTCGTTGGTATGTAGTAGCTTTTGCCATGATAGGTTCTAGTATTTCAGGAGTAACTTTTGTTTCTGTTCCAGGGATGGTGGCCGTAAGCAATTTCTCTTATTTGCAGATGGCTCTTGGCTTTTTGACTGGACAGTTTATTATAGCTTTTTTACTGATTCCTCTTTTTTATAAAATGAACCTGGTTTCTATTTACGAGTACCTTGATAATCGCTTTGGCGTTTCTACTCATAAAACAGGTGCATGGTTCTTTTTTATTTCAAAAATGCTGGGTGCAGCAGTCCGCCTTTTCCTTGTTTGTGTGGTTCTACAATTACTGGTTTTTGAACCATTACATCTTTCTTTCTTACTGAATGTTATTTTTACCGTTTTATTAGTGTGGCTTTATACTTTCCGTGGAGGTGTTAAAGCACTAATCTGGACAGATTCTTTAAAGACTCTTTGTCTAGTTGGTTCTGTTCTTTTTTGTATATATTATATAAGCTCAGATCTGAATCTCTCTTTTAATGGAGCATTTAGTGCTATTATTGATCATGATTATTCAAAGACTTTTTTCTTTGATGATGTTAATGATAAAAGATATTTCTTTAAACAATTCCTTGCAGGTATATTCACAATGATTGCTATGACCGGTCTTGACCAGGACATGATGCAACGGAATTTGAGTTGCAAGAATTTTAAAGATTCTCAGAAGAATATGATTACCAGTGGAATTTTCCAGGTAGTAATTATTTTATTGTTTTTAATGTTAGGTGTACTTTTATATATATATGCTACGAAATCAGGAATTGCAATTCCTAAAAAGAGTGACGAACTTTTCCCATTAATCGCTACTCATGGTTATTTCCCTAAAATTGTAGGTGTTTTATTTATTGTTGGATTAATTTCTGCTGCTTACTCAGCTGCAGGTTCAGCACTGACAGCTTTAACTACTTCTTTTACTGTGGATATTCTGGGAAGTACAAAGCATAAAACTGATTTAGAAGTTGTAAAAGTCCGTAAGCAGGTTCATGTAATGATGTCTGTAGTAATGGGGCTGGTTATCATTGTGATAAATTCATTGAATAACACAAGTGTAATTGATGCTGTCTATATTCTGGCAAGCTATACTTATGGCCCAATTCTTGGTATGTTTGCCTTTGGTATTTGCACAAAAAAGCAAGTTCGTGATAAATATGTTCCTTTAGTTGCCCTTATTTCACCAATACTTTGTTTTGTTCTTCAAAAGAATTCACAGGTTTGGTTTAATGGATATACTTTTAGCTATGAATTGCTAATCTTTAATGCCTTATTTACTTTTATTGGTCTTACTTTGATAATGAATAAACAAAAATAGATGTATATGAAACCTATTCGTATTTTTGTATTAAGCTTGTTATTCGCTGGTTCTTTTAGCCAGGTAGCTGAAGCCCAGGAACTTTCTAAAGAAGTGCGTTCAACAATTGGTTCGTATTTGACTCAAGTTTCAAAGAAGACCATATCTGTAGGACCAATTTATATTGATTCTTTTGCAGTTAGTAAAAACAAGTTAGAATTATATGCTAATATGAATTGCTCTTATATCCCTTTCAGGGAAGATAATGTAGCCGAAATATATAAGCATATTCGTCAACAACTCCCCCCAGAATTTGTAAATTATCAAGTGACATTGATTACTGATAAGCACCCGATAGAAGAACTTATTCCACTTGCATTACGAAGTAAGAAAGATAAGAAAGCAAAAACTTTTGTTAATGACATTGATAAGCCTTTAATAACTCGCATTTCAGTACCTTACAGACCAACAAAAGGTCTTTTGAACAGGCACATTGCCATGTGGCAAAGTCATGGATATTATTATGAGTCGAAGTTAACACGATGGGAGTGGCAACGAGCCCGTATTTTTCAGACAGTGGAGGATTTATATACACAGAGTTATGTTCTGCCGTTTTTAGTACCAATGCTTGAAAATGCCGGTGCTAATGTACTTTTGCCTCGTGAGCGTGATACAAATACAGCAGAAATTATTGTTGATAATGATGGTTCTTTAAGTGCAAGTTCTCGTTATATTGAAAAGATTACTGATAAAAAATGGAATGATGGCGCCGGTCCTGGTTTTGCTCAGAAAAAGGACTTTTACATAAACAATGATAACCCTTTTCATGATGGAACTTTCCGTTTGATAGAAACAATTAAGAAAGGAAAAGAGAGTTCGGCAGAGTGGATTCCGGATATTCCTAAAGCTGGAAGATATGCTGTTTATATTTCTTATAAAAGCCTAGCAAACAGTTCTGATGACGCTTTGTATACTGTCTATCATAAAGGAGGTACCACTCAGTTTAAGATTAATCAGACAATGGGCGGAGGTACATGGATTTATTTAGGACATTTCAGCTTTGATGCTGGCAGAAATTATGATTCCAGAATTGTGCTTACTAACAAATCGTCTAAGACAGGAAAAGTTGTTACGGCAGATGCTATAAAGATTGGTGGTGGTTTTGGAAATATTGCTCGTCGCATTGCCGATAGTGGTACCACTGAAAATGTAAAGAGCTCAGATACCAAAGCTCAGGAAGAAATAAAACCATTGCCAAAGGTTGACTATCCTTACGAGACGAGCGGATATCCTCGTTATACAGAAGGGGCCCGTTATTGGCTACAATGGGCAGGTTTTCCGGAAGATGTATATTCTCCAAGTAAAGGAGTGAACGATTATACGGATGATTATAAATCGAGAGGCCTTTGGGTTAATTATTTAGCTGGAGGATCGAGTGTTGATCCGAAGTCAGAAGGTTTGAATATCCCAATTGATTTATCTTTTGCTTTCCATACCGATGCTGGAACAACAATGAATGATTCAATTATAGGATCTTTAGGCATTTTCTGTACTAATACCGATGATACCAAATATACAAATGGCGTTTCCAGATATGCCGCCAGAGATTTAACAGACCTTGTACAGTCTCAAATAGTGAATGACATTCGTTCGTTATATGAACCTAACTGGTCGCGTCGTGGAATGTGGAATCAGTCTTATTATGAAGCACGTGTTCCTAAGGTTCCTGCTATGTTGTTGGAACTTCTTTCTCATCAGAATTTTGCTGATATGCGATATGGACTGGATCCGAGATTTCGTTTTACAGTGAGTCGTGCAATTTATAAAGGAATACTTCAATTTGTATCTTCTCAATATAAGCAGAAATATGTTGTTCAGCCATTGCCAATAGATCATTTTAATATTCACTTTGTTAATACAGACGAAGTTGAGTTAAATTGGAAACCAGTTATGGACCCATTAGAACCAACTGCTGTAGCAAATAAGTATGTTGTTTATACGCGCATTGATGACGGAGAATTTGATAATGGTGTTATTGTGAATACAAATAGCTATCGCGTATCACAAAATGAAGGACAAATCTATAGTTATAAGGTTACTGCATTGAATGATGGAGGTGAAAGTTTTCCTTCTGAAATTCTTTCAGCCAGTAGAGTGACAAAAGAGAAGGGGATGGTTCTGGTAGTGAACGGCTTTGATAGAATTAGTGCTCCGGCCGACTTTGTAGCCGATAGTATTGCAGGGTTCTATGATGTGCTTGATCATGGAGTTCCTTACAAACAAGACTATAGTTTTATTGGAAGTCAGACGGAATTCCGACGTAGTATTCCATGGATGGATGATGATGCTGCAGGTTTTGGAGCTAGTCGCGCAAATTATGAAAAAATGGTTATTGCAGGCAATACTTTCGATTATCCTTTTGTTCATGGAAAAGCAATAACTAATGCAGGATACTCTTTTGTTTCTTGTAGTGATGAAGCCATAATGGATAAGAATGCAGATCTGAAAGAATATAAATTTGTAGATCTGATCTTGGGGAAAGAACGTGAAACAAAGATGGGGCGTGGAGGCCAATGTCCAACAGAGTTTAAAACATTCCCTGAGAAATTGCAGACTGCAATTAAAGAATATTGCGAAGCAGATGGTAATATCTTTATTTCGGGTGCATTTGTCGGATCGGATTTGTGGGATAATAAAGCATCCCGACAGGAAGATAGGAATTTTGCGATGAATACATTGAAATATAAATGGCGTACAGGACAGGCTGCTATAACAGGCAAAGTTAAAAGCGTAGCATCTCCTTTTGCAATGTTGTCTGGTAATTATGACTATTACAATGAACTAAATGCTGAATCATATGCTGTAGAATCTCCTGATGGAATAGAGCCGGCAGCAAAAGATTCGTATACAGTCTTTAGATATTCTGAAAATAATTTGAGTGCAGGTGTGGCGTATAATGGAAAATATAAAACCTGCATACTCGGTTTTCCTTTTGAATCTGTTAAGAATGAAGAAGGGAAAAACCAGTTAATGAAGTCAGTGTTATCTTTCTTCTCAAAAAACTGAATAATTGAATTTTAAATGGTGAATAATACCTCTTCATTTTATCTATGATGATAAAGAAATATTATTTATCTTTGAGCAATTTTTAATAAGCAAACAATAAATGAAACTGATAGCTGAGAGTGGTTCAACAAGAACGGAATGGGCTTTGATTGATGGAGATTGCGTTACTGAGCATATTTTTACAGAAGGAATAAATCCTTTTTTTCAATCAAGGAGAGAAATAAGTCGCAGTGTACGCTTAGGACTTCCGGAACATTTCTTTAGAAAAAGATTTGAACAAGTCTTTTTCTATGGTGCAGGCTGCTCTTCTCCTGAAAGAAAAGGTATTATTGGTGCTTCTCTAGTTGCCCAGTTTAAGTCTCCCATTGAAGTTGAGAGTGATTTATTGGCTGCAGCACGTGGCTTATTAAAAAATGAAGCAGGAATTGCTTGTATCTTGGGAACTGGATCTAATTCCTGTTTTTATGATGGTAAAAATATAACTCGCAATGTAAGATCTTTAGGTTATGTTTTAGGTGATGAAGGTAGTGGCGCTGTTTTAGGTAAGCTTTTTCTGGCTGATTGTTTAAAAGGATTGGCGCCAGCTGCTCTTATTGAAACATTCTATGAAAAGTTTCGTATTTCGGCAGATGATGCTCTTGAGTCTGTATATAGTCGCCCATTTCCAAACCGTTTCCTATCAACATTTTCATATTTTCTTAATGAACATCTTGATAGTGAATATGTCTATGATCTTGTTTCTCAGAATTTAAGAAGCTTCTTTGTTCGTAGTGTTACTCAGTATGACTATCAAAATTATCCAATTCGTTTTGTCGGCTCTGTTGCATATAACTATTCTTCTGTGTTACATCAGGTTGCAAAGGAATTTGGTATAGTAATTGATAATATTGTTGAGTCGCCTATGAATGGACTGGTTGAATATCATACTCAAAACATTTCTCCGATTTCGCATTTTTAATGCTTTACCTTACATGATTATGTTACTAATGTTGCTTTCTTAAATGTTATTATTTGCAAATAAATGATTCTAACTCATAAAATAAACGCTCTTATTTCTACAATTAAAACATTTATTTTACATTTGTTTTTATAAGGGCCTAAATAGATCTAATTATGAAAAAAGTCTTTTTATCAGTTCTTTTTTGCCTAATAATTAACTCTTTACGAGGTGAAAATTTCCGCTTTGCATTATTGACAGATTTACATGTTAGTGGTGATTCTCTTGCTTATAATGATTTGAGAAAATCTGTTGAGCAGATAAATAAAACCAAGGATATAGACTTTGTAATTGTATCTGGTGATGTAACTGAAGAAGGGGACCGTGCATCTCTGAAGAGAGTAAAGTCATTGCTTGACTTGTTGAAGATGAAATATTATATCACTTCCGGAAATCATGAAACAAAGTGGAGTGAATCTGGCGCGACTGATTTTGGGCATATTTTTGGTTCAGACAGATTTAAGTTTGAGTATAATGGAATACTTTTTCTTGGATTTAATTCAGGGCCAGTCATTAGAATGGCTGATGGACATGTTTCTCCACAGGATATTTCCTGGATGAAAAAAGAGTTGGCAACCTTTGGAAAAGATAAACCGGTTATTCTGGTAACCCATTACCCTTTGCAAGAGGGCGATGTAGATAATTGGTATGATGTAACAGATGCTGTTCGTCAATACAATATCAGGGCTTTCCTGGGAGGACATTATCACCGTAATTTATTGTTTAATTACGATGGTATTCCTGGTATTATTTGTCGTTCAAACTTGCGAGGAAAAGAAAAAGTCGGAGGTTATTCCGTTTTTGAAGTGACTCCCGATTCATTATTGGTATATGAACAAAAAATTGGAAATGAACCTGAAAAGTGGGCATCATATTCTTTAAGAAAAAGTTATTATAATTCAGATGATTACGGGTATAAAAGACCTGATTATTCTATAAATAAAGAATATGATAAGGTTAAAGAACTTTGGATTGTAAAGACAAGTGCAGGGATATATTCATCTCCTGTTATATATAATAAGAACGTTTATGTTGGAGATGATTTGGGCTTTTTAAGTTGCTACTCGTTAAGCAGTGGTAAGAAAATGTGGGAATTCAAATCAGGAAATCGTATTGTAGGAACCCCGGCAGCAGCAAATGGTGTCGTTGTTTTTGGGTCTGCAGATAAAAAAATATATGGCGTCAATGCTAAAACAGGAAAACTTTGTTGGGAATGTCCAGCCAAGGAAGCTGTGCTGGGTGCTGTTACTATTGATAATGGGATTGCATATATTGGAGCAAGTGATCATACATTTCGGGCTATTGATGTGAAGACAGGAAAACTTCGCTGGGAATATACAGACGTTAAAGGATATATTGAAACAAGACCATTAATTTACGAAGGCAAAGTTATTTTTGGTGCCTGGGATAATAATCTGTATGCATTAGATAAAGAATCCGGGCGAGAGCTTTGGAAATGGAATGGAAATCTGACTCGGATGCATTTTTCTCCGGCTGCAGTATGGTCTGTCGCCGCAAATGGGAAAGTTTTCATAACCGATCCTCAACGTGCAATGACTGCGATTGATGCTAATAGTGGAAAAACAATATGGAGAACGTTTCAATCTACTGTCAGAGAAACAATCGGACTTTCGGCAGATAAGATGCGATTGTATAGTAAAACCATGCAAGATAGCGTAGTTTGTTTTTCTACAGAAGGTAATGTTCCAAAACAGATATGGGCAACCGATGTGAAGTTTGGATATGAACATGCGCCATCCATGTTAGTGGAGAAAGATGGAGTTGTGTTTGGTAGCACTAAGAGTGGAGTCGTTTTTGCCTTGGAAGCTTTCTCAGGAAAACTTCTCTGGAAACATAAGGTAGGGAACTCACTTATAAGTACGGTGGTGCCACTGAGTGCTACAGAATGCGTGTTTACAAGTACAAGCGGTGAAGTAGGAATTTTAAAACAGTCAAGTTATAAACGATAAGAATAAAAAGTAATACGATATTAATATGAAAACTACAGTTAATTGTTTTATTCCCTTTATGGGAGCTGCACAAGCTGAGCAGACAATAAAAAATTTAAAAGCCAGCGATTTGGTAAGTAAGATCTACTTACTTGTTACAGATAATGTGGAAGATTCTATAGATGGTTGTGAGAAACTTCAGGTTCCATCATTGAATTCTACAGTTGCAGCTCGCGAAATTGCATCTCATTCAGATGCAGATTACAGTTTGATTTATACAAAATATACCACTCTGGAATTAGGAATGTTTGCATTAGAACGTATGTTGCATATAGCAGAAGATTCTGATGCAGGAATGGTTTATGCAGATCATTACCAGGTTATAGGCGAAACAAGAACAGCTTGTCCGGTTATTGATTATCAGTTTGGTAGTTTACGCGATGATTTTAATTTTGGTTCAGTATTACTTTATAAGTCTAGTGTACTAAAAGCTGCTGTGAAAGAAATGACTACCGAGTATTCGTTTGCAGGATTGTATGATTTGCGCCTGAAAGCATCTCAACGATCTTCTTTGGTTCATATCAATGAGTATCTATACTCTGAAGTAGAATTCGATACACGTAAAAGTGGAGAAAAGATATTCGATTATGTAGATCCTAAGAACAGAGGAGTACAAATCGAGATGGAAGCAGCATGTACTGATCATCTAAAAGTGATAGGCGGATATCTTGCTCCAGAATTTAAAGAGATTGAGTTTAATGCAGGAGATTTCGAGTTTGAAGCATCAGTGCTGATCCCTGTTAGAAACCGTATCCGTACAGTTGAAGATGCTATTCGTTCTGTTTTGAGCCAGAAAACAAACTTTAAATTCAACTTAATTGTAGTAGATAACTACTCTGCCGATGGTACAACGGAAGCTATTGATAAGTTTGCGTCAGATGAACGTTTGATTCACATAATTCCGGAACGTCAGGACTTAGGTATAGGTGGTTGCTGGAATCTGGGTGTACACCATCCAAAATGTGGAAAGTTTGTTGTTCAGTTAGACAGTGATGATGTTTACAGTGACGAGAATACATTGCAGAAAATGGTTGATGCTTTCTATGAGCAAAATTGTGCTATGGTCGTTGGTACTTATATGATGACCGACTTTAATATGAATATGATAGCTCCCGGAATCATTGATCATAAAGAATGGACTCCAGAGAACGGACGGAACAATGCACTTCGTATTAACGGATTAGGTGCTCCACGTGCTTTCTATACACCAGTACTTAGAGAAATAAAAGTACCTAATACAAGTTATGGTGAAGATTATGCATTAGGATTGAACATTTCCCGCAAATATCAGATCGGACGTGTATACGATGTTGTTTATATGTGCCGTCGCTGGGATGATAATTCTGATGCCTCACTTGATATTGTTAAGATGAACGGTCACAACACGTATAAAGACAGAATTCGTACCTGGGAACTTCAAGCCAGAGTTGCTTTAAATAAGAAGAAATGAAAAGAATAGTCACATCGTCACAAGTTGCAGAATTGCTTCAGGAACAGCTCAATGTATGGGAACTGGCCCGAAACAATTATGAAGCGTTGAAGCAAGTAAAGGTTAAAGAACTGGCGTTTGATAATTTTAAGATCAAAGTTCAGTTCAATCCGGCCAGGATTGTTTCTTCTTCAGCCAAAGTAGATACAAAGTCTATTCAGGAACGAAAATGTTTTCTATGTGAACAAAACCGTCCGGCAATACAGAAAGGGATTCCGTTTGGAGATGATTATGTAATACTAATCAATCCGTTTCCGATATTTCCGAAGCATCTTACTATTCCTTCATGTAAGCATGTAGATCAGCGAATTGCCGGTAGACTAGGAGACATGTTGGATCTGGCATATAACATAGATGAATATACTATCTTTTATAATGGTCCGAAGTGTGGTGCATCTGCGCCTGATCATGCACATTTTCAGGCGGGAAGTAAAGGCTTTCTTCCAATTGAAAAGGAATGGAAAAAGTTTGTAACTAAACCAGTTATTGAGCACCAGTCTGCCAAACTTTATATCTTAAACAAATTCGAAAGAGGAGTTTTTGTTATAGAGTCGGATTCAAAGGAAAATGCAGTTGAATTGTTTGAACAAATATATGCTTCAATGGAAGTTAAACCGGGAGAAGAGGAACCAATGATGAATGTTCTTGCCTGGTATGAAGCAGATAAATGGATAGTCTGTGTTTTTCCCCGGTCATTGCACCGTCCTTCCTGTTATACTGCAGAAGGCGAAAATAATATCTTAATTAGTCCGGGTGCTGTTGATATGGGTGGTGTATTTATAATTCCTTTGGAAAAAGACTTTGATAAGATTACGGCAGAAAATGTGCGTACAATTTTAAGTGAGGTATGTATGGATGAAGTTGCTTTAAAGAAAATCGCAGATCATATAAAACCAGCGTTATGAAAGAACCTAGAGTAGATGTGGGGATCATGTTTGAACCTCAAATAGATTTTGTTTTGCAGGGCAATTATCTTTGGAACAGTTCTTTAGTAACCGGAAGCCAGAACGCTGTTTATTCTGAAGGAAAAATTCTTTGGAATGGTTCGGCTTATGAAGAATTATTGTTTGAACCTTCCGACAGTGCAAATGATTCTTTTGAATTGCAGGATGTAACCATTGGTATAAATTTCCATTGGGAGCGGAAAGAAAATCAGCGTTTTCGTGGTGCTCTTAAACTCATTGTTGAGAATAATAAGCTGACCGCTGTAAATGTAATTTCTGTGGAAGATTACTTAATCAGTGTAATCTCATCCGAGATGAGTGCTACAGCTTCAATGGAATTATTGAAAGCGCATGCCGTAATTTCCCGTAGCTGGTTATTAGCTCAGATTCAGAAAAACAAAGAGATTGCTGAAGCAAAGTCAGAATATACTGCATTTTCTCAGACAGAGGATGAATGTATAAAGTGGTATGACCGTGAAGACCATGTTAATTTTGATGTGTGTGCTGATGATCATTGCCAACGCTACCAAGGTATTACACGTGCTTCTACAAAAAATGTAGAACTTGCTGTCAGAAGTACTTCCGGACAACTCTTAATGTCAGGAGAAAAGATTTGTGATGCTCGTTTCTCTAAATGTTGTGGTGGCGCAGTAGAAGAGTTTCAATATTGTTGGGAAGATGTGAAACATCCATATCTTGTCAAACTTCGTGATGATAAGAGTGGAGAACCATTGCCGGATTTGACTAAAGAAGATGAAGCTGTAAAATGGATATATACTTCTCCAGATGCCTTCTGTAATACAACAGATAAGAAAATTCTTTCTCAGGTATTGAATAACTATGATCAGGAGACAGTTAACTTTTATCGCTGGAAGGTTTCTTATTCACAGAAAGAGCTCTCAGAACTTATCCTTAAACGTTCAGGTGTTGATTATGGTGAAATAGTAGATCTTATCCCTGTGGAGAGAGGTACTTCGGGTAGATTGGTAAAACTAAAAATAGTTGGGACCAAACGAACACTGACAATCGGCAAAGAATTAGAAATCAGAAGAACACTTTCTACGTCTCACTTATACAGTTCTGCTTTTGTTGTCGAAAAAGAGAATATTATAAATAATATCCCCCAAAGCTTTAACCTTATTGGCTCAGGATGGGGACACGGAGTAGGACTTTGCCAGATTGGAGCTGCAGTAATGGGTGAGCAAGGTTATACATACGACAAGATTTTGTTGCACTATTACGTAGGAGCATCCATAAATAAACTATATTAATGCCATATTATGAAAAATAAGAAAATATCACCTTGGGCATGGATCCCCACATTATATTTTGCTGAAGGATTACCTTATGTAGCAGTAATGACTATATCGGTTATTATGTATAAGAAACTGAATATTTCCAATACAGATATAGCCTTATATACCAGTTGGCTTTATTTGCCATGGGTTATCAAACCATTCTGGAGTCCGTTTGTCGATTTGCTTAAAACCAAACGTTGGTGGATTGTAACAATGCAGCTTTTGGTTGGTGCCGGGTTGGCAGGTATTGCTTTTACCATACCAATGTCCAATTTCTTCCAGATTACTTTAGCTGTATTTTGGTTGGTGGCATTTAGTTCTGCTACTCATGATATTGCTGCCGATGGATTTTATATGCTGGCATTGGATGTTTCAGAACAAGCATTGTATGTAGGTATTCGCAGCACTTTCTATCGTATTGCCACTATCTTTGGACAAGGTGTTCTTATTGTATTGGCCGGAGGATTAGAAAACTGGACTGGAAATATTCCTTTTGCGTGGTCCATTACTTTCTATATTTTAAGTGGATTGTTTATTGCTTTTTGCCTTTATCACAAATTTATCTTGCCAACACCCAAAACAGATAAATCGACTGTGACTGATGTCTCAGCATCAAATATCTTTAAAGAATTCCTGGCAACGTTCATTACTTTCTTTCAGAAAAAGCAGGCTGGCGTAGCTATTCTTTTCATGCTGCTCTATCGTTTGCCGGAAGCTCAGTTAGTGAAACTTATCAATCCTTTCTTGCTTGACCCATTAGAAAAAGGAGGATTGGGGCTTAGTACCGCAGAAGTTGGGATAGTCTACGGAACTGTAGGTATTCTAGGCCTTACAATTGGTGGAATCATTGGTGGAATCTGCGCATCCAAGGGCGGTCTTCAACGCTGGTTGTGGCCTATGGCCTGGAGCATCTCTTTAACATGCCTTACTTTTGTTTACTTGGGATATTTCCAGCCACAAAGCCTGATCATTATTAATATTTGTGTCTTTATAGAGCAGTTCGGTTATGGATTTGGTTTTACAGCCTATATGCTTTTCCTCATTTACTACTCTGAAGGAGAACATAAAACAGCTCATTATGCAATCTGTACAGGATTTATGGCATTAGGCATGATGTTGCCGGGTATGGCTGCCGGATGGTTGCAAGATCATATTGGATATGAGAACTTCTTTGTTTGGGTGATGATTTGTTGCGCTGCCACTATTGCAGTTTGTGCATTTGTGAAGATTGATCCAGAGTATGGCAAGAAAAAAGATGAAATAGAATCGGAATAATTTAAAAAATAAGAGTGATGAAACTTAAATATTTATTTACTTTGTCCCTTGCAGGATTATTGGCAGTCAATGTATCCGCACAGAAAATAAGAATAAAAACAGGTATTGAAGTTTTGAAAGAACAGAACTTTAAAATATTGGAAGGTAAACGTGTTGGGTTAATCACTAATCCAACAGGGGTAGACAATGATTTGAAGTCGACTATTGATATTCTTCATGAAGCAAAGAACGTAAAGCTTGTAGCTCTTTTTGGTCCTGAACATGGAGTTCGCGGAGATGTGCATGCCGGTGATCATGTTGATAATTCCAACGATCCTTCAACTGGAGTGCCTGTTTATTCATTATATGGCAAAACACGTAAGGCCACACCCGAAATGTTGAAAGATATAGATGTTTTAGTGTATGACATTCAGGATATTGGTTGCCGCTCATTTACTTATATAAGTACAATGGGACTTGCAATGGAAGCAGCTGCCGAGAATAATATTGAGTTTGTGGTGCTCGATCGTCCAAATCCGGTGAATGGTCTTAAGATAGAAGGCAATGTGGTTGAAGATGGTTATTACTCTTTTGTGAGCCAATTCAAGATTCCTTATGTTTACGGATTAACCTGTGGTGAACTTGCTATGATGCTTAATAATGAGAATATGCTGAAAAAGCAATGCAAACTGCATGTTGTAAAAATGAAAGGCTGGAAACGTAAGATGGATTATACCCAAACCGGTTTACAATGGGTTCCTGCTTCGCCTCATATTCCTCATGCTCATTCTGCTGAATTCTATCCTGTATCAGGAATCCTTGGTGAACTGGGATATATGTCTATTGGTGTGGGATATACCATTCCTTTCCAGATGTTTGCGGCCGAATGGATAAAAGCAGATGAGTTTGCAGCAAAAATGAATAGCCTGAATTTACCGGGTATTAAATTCAGACCGATTCACCTTAATCCATTCTATGCAGTGGGACAGGGCAAGAATCTTCAGGGTGTGCAGGTGCATATTACTGATTATAAGAAAGCTGCTCTTTCTGAAATTCAGTTCTATATAATGCAGGAAGTTGCAGAATTATATCCTGATAAAGCGGTATTTAATAATGCTGATAACAAACGATTCAATATGTTCGATAAAGTCAGTGGTAGTGATCAGATTCGTTTGCGTTTTGCAAAGAATAACCGATTTGAGGATATTAAAGATTATTGGTATAAAGATGTAGAGAGCTTTAAGAAGCTTTCAAAAAAATATTATTTATATAAGTAACAGGTTTATTAGCCTATAAACAAAGCAAGATCATGAGTAAGAATTATAATTCTTTTCTTGAAGAGATTTCAGCATTTGTGCCTAAAGACAGAATCTATACAGATGAGCTACGTCTTTTAGCATGGGGAACTGATGCCGGCTTTTATCGCCTTATTCCTAAAATAGTAATTCGTTCTGTCGATGAACAGGAAATTTCCAGAATACTTTTAATAGCTGATAGCTTGAACTTACCTGTTACTTTCAGAGCAGCGGGAACAAGTCTTTCGGGGCAGAGCATAAGCGATTCTATCTTGATTGTTGCAGGCAAGCATTGGGAGAAGTATACAATCTCTCCCGATTATAAAACCATAACTCTTCAACCGGGACTAATAGGAGAAAGAGTTAACCAGATTCTGAAACCTTTCGGACGAAAGTTTGCTCCTGATCCTGCTTCCGTAAAATCTGCAATGGTGGGAGGTATTATCATGAATAATGCTTCGGGGATGAATTGCGGAACTCATGCAAATAGTGACAAGATGTTACTCTCCGTAAGAATAGTAATGGCTGATGGTACTATACTTGATACCGGAAATGAGAACAGTAAAAGAAATTTTGCAAAGAAAAAGCCTGATTTTATTAAAGGCATAGAGGCTTTACGTGATAAAATCAGAAATGATGAAAAGTTATCGGAAAGGATCCGATATAAATATTCTATTAAGAATGTAACCGGATTGAATATTCTCCCTTTTGTTGAACATGACGATCCTTTTGAAATAATTACTCACCTGATGGTTGGCTCCGAAGGAACATTGGCCTTTCTTTCTGAAGCAACCATGAGAACGGGATATGATTATCCGTTCAGTGCCAGTGCCATGCTTTATTTCAAGGATATAAAAGAGGCATGCCGTGCTGTTGTGGCCATGAAAAAAGGACCGGTAATGGGGGCAGAGTTACTCGATTCAAAGTCGCTCAGTTCTGTGAACGACCCAACAGGTGAGGGGCTAACCGCAGTTCTTACAGAAACGAAAGCTGCTACCAAGCAAGAATTGGATAATCAGATAAAGGAGATTGAGACTATTCTTGAATCTTTTGAAACATATACTCCGGTTCATTTTACTGATAAGGAGAGTGAATATTCCAAGTACTGGAATATCCGGTCCGGAATTTTCCCATCAGTTGGGGGTACCCGTGAATTGGGCACAACAACTTTGATTGAAGATGTAGCTTTCCACATAGAAAACTTACCCGAAGCAACTGCAGAGTTGCAGGCTTTATTGGTAAAACATGGCTATGCAGATGCCTGCATATATGGTCATGCGTTGGAAGGAAACTATCACTTTATTATTAATCAGGCATTTGATACGGATGAAAAGGTTCGTAAGTATGAGAATCTGATGAATGAGGTGAAGACTTTAGTAGTCGATAAGTATGACGGATCTTTAAAAGCTGAACACGGTACCGGACGAAACATGGCACCATTCGTTAAATACGAATGGGGTGAGGCTGCTTTCGAGGTAATGAAAGAGGTGAAGAATCTGTTCGATCCAAAGAATCTTATTAACCCGGGAGTTATCTTTAATGATGATCCCGAATGCCATATTAAGAATTTCAAACCGCTACCTCTGACTAATGCTCATGTAGATAAGTGTATAGAGTGCGGTTTTTGTGAAGTTAACTGTCTGACTTGCGGATTTACCCTTTCTTCCAGACAGCGTATTGTTATTCGCAGAGAGATTTCCCGATTAAGAAAATCGGGTGAAGATAATGAACGGTTAGCTAAGCTTGAACAGCAATATAAATATCTTGGTAACCAGACTTGTGCAGGAGACGGACTTTGTTCCATGTCTTGTCCGATGAATATTAATGTAGGAGACCTTACGCATGATATTCGTCAGGAAGAATTGCCGGTGGGAAGTCTGGGATATAAGATTGGCGATTTCGCTGCCAACCATTTTCAGGGGATGAAGAGTATACTTCGTCCGGTGCTTAGTCTGGCTAATGGAGCCCATTCTGTATTGGGAACCAAAGCAATGTCTTCTCTTACAAAAGGCATTCGCTATGTATCAATGAATAACTTCCCATTGTGGACTCCCGCAATGCCAAAAGCTTATTATCCCCATAAAATAACTCAAAAGAGTGAACCGTTGAAGGTCGTTTATTTTCCAAGCTGTCTTAACCAGATGATGGGAACAGCAAAGGAAACTCCGGATGCTACTCCTTTAGTGGATAAAACAGTTCAGCTTCTCCAAAAAGCGGGTTATGAAGTAATATTCCCTAAAGATATGGATAAGCTTTGTTGCGGAACTATCTGGGAAAGTAAAGGAATGATGGATATTGCAGACCGTAAATCTGCCGAACTTGAAGAGGCGCTGTTTACTGCCACTGAGCAAGGTAAATATCCGGTGCTTTGTGATCAGAGTCCTTGTTTGCACCGTATGCGAAATGTAATGACGAAAGTTAAGCTATACGAACCAGTGGAATTTATCTACACTTTCCTGAAAGATAAGTTAGATTTCACACCAATAGATAAACCGGTTTCCATCCATATAACCTGTTCTACTCAAAAGATGGGATTACGTGATCAGATGGTAGCTTTGGCCAGTCTTTGCTCAACAAAGGTAATTGTTCCCGAAGAGGTAGGATGTTGCGGGTTTGCTGGCGACAAAGGCTTTACCCATCCTGAGGTAAATACATACGCTCTCCGAAAATTGAAGCCTCAATTAGAGAAGGCCGGTGTAGAAGTGGGATATTCAAACAGTCGCACTTGTGAAATTGGCCTGACAACTAATTCCGGAATTCCTTATATTTCCATTGTTTATCTTGTAGATCAGTGTACAACAGCAATAACAAAATAAAAATACTATGAAAACAAACGTAAGTCAACGACTGCTGGCATTGGATATACTAAGAGGTATTACCATTGCAGGTATGATTTTGGTTAACAATCCCGGTACATGGGGTTCAATCTATGCACCTCTTGAGCATGCCGAATGGATAGGATTGACTCCTACCGATTTAGTATTTCCATTCTTTATGTTTATAATGGGTATCTCTACTTATATTTCGCTCAGGAAATATAATTTCGAGTTCAGTCATTCAGCTGCTTTGAAAATATTAAAGCGCACTTTGGTTATTTTTGCTATTGGTCTGGGAATTGGTTGGCTATCCTTATCATTCCGAACATATAATTCATTGATTGCAGAGAACCTTCCGTTTGGCGAACGACTTCTGCAGTCGGTTACAAACTTTGCCCATCTTCGGATACTTGGAGTAATGCAGCGACTTGCTCTTTGTTATGGTGCAACATCTATTATTGCTATTCTGGTAAAGCATAAATATATACCGGTAATTGTTCTGGTTACTCTTTTTGCCTATTTCCTGTTATTAATTACAGGCAATGGCTTCGAACAAAGTGAACAAAACATTATTTCTGTTTTTGATCAGATTGTTCTGGGTGTGGATCACATGTATAAAGATGCTGGTCTGGCTATCGATCCGGAAGGATTGCTTAGTACTATCCCTTCTATTTGCCATGTGTTGATAGGATTTTGGTGTGGAGAATTGCTGATGGGCGTTAAAGATAACGGAGAACGTATTCAACGATTGTTTCTGGTTGGTACGGTTCTCACATTCTCAGGTTTACTGTTAAGTTATGGCTGCCCTATCAGTAAGAAAATATGGTCACCTACATTTGTTTTGACTACATGCGGATTAGCTTCCAGCTTCCTGGGACTGCTTATTTGGATTATAGATATTAAAGGTTATAAAAAATGGTGCCGATTCTTTGAGTCATTCGGTGTGAATCCTTTATTTATCTATGTAACGGGAGCTGTTCTTTCAATATTTACAGGTAGTATCCTTTTCTACTTTGATGGCAAAATGATTAGTTTGAAAATATACTTATACAAATATATCCTTCAGCCTCTTTTGGGCGATTATCCTGGCTCATTAACTTTTGCATTGTTATTTGTCGGTGTAAACTGGATGATTGGATATGTATTATACAAAAAGAAAATATATATTAAAATATGATATTAATAGCAGACAGTGGCTCAACCAAGACAGATTGGTGCTTGGTAGAGAACGGACAGATAGTCCAGCGAATCCTGACAAAAGGAACAAATCCCTTCTTTCAGACTCAGGAAGAGATTAGTCAGGAGATTGAGGAGGCATTATTGCCACAGGTTAAGGATTGTAGCATTGAATCAGTGTTTTTTTACGGTGCAGGTTGTGCGTTTCCCGAAAAGAATGAAATAGTTCGCCTTGCTATTGCCGAACATATAATGGCACCTGTAGAGGTGGGAAGTGATCTTCTTGCAGCAGCCCGTGCTTTGTGTGGAAAGAATTCAGGTATAGCATGTATCATGGGAACAGGATCGAACTCTTGTTTTTATGATGGAGAAGAGATTGTAGATAATGTCTCACCTCTTGGTTATATTTTGGGAGATGAAGGTAGCGGAGCTGTACTTGGAAGATTGCTGGTTGGTGATTGCTTAAAGAACCAGTTATCGCCCGAACTAAAAGAAAAGTTCCTGAATCAGTTTCAACTAACACCGGCAATGATACTGGAGAATGTTTATAAAAAACCTTTTCCAAATAGATTCCTGGCTCATTTATCTCCGTTCCTGGCACAGAATATTGAGAACCCGGAAGTTCACCAATTGGTACTGAATAGTTTTAAATCGTTCTTTGTAAAGAATGTAATGCAGTATGATTACCTGAATAATAAAGTTCATTTTGTAGGATCAGTAGCAGTTAATTATAAAGATGTACTTTTTGAAGCTGCAGAAGAACTTCATATTCAGATTGGTACAATTATAAAGAGCCCAATGGAAGGCCTTGTGGCTTATCATTCAAACTAACAATAAACAAAATAAGATATGGCATTTATAAAAATAACCGAGCATCCATCTCTTCATGATAATCTGGAAAAGAAATCAGTCAGAGAGTTGTTGGAAGGTATTAATGAAGAAGACCAGAAGGTAGCTATTGCTGTTCAAAAAGCAATTCCACAAATTGAGAAGTTAGTAACTCAGATAGTTCCCCGCATGAAACAAGGTGGACGAATCTTTTATATGGGAGCCGGCACCAGTGGACGATTAGGCGTGTTGGATGCTTCGGAAATTCCTCCTACATTTGGTATGCCACCAACATTAGTAATTGGTTTGATTGCCGGAGGAGATACAGCTTTACGTAATCCGGTGGAGAATGCCGAAGATAATATGGAACGTGGTTGGGAAGAATTGGTAGAACATCAGATCAATGAGAAAGATACTGTGATTGGTATTGCTGCCTCAGGAACTACTCCTTATGTGATTGGTGCTTTAAGAAATGCACGTGCACATGGCATCCTTACAGCTTCAATATCTAGTAACCCCGATTCTCCATTATCTGCAGAAGCGGAAGTTCCAATCGAAATGATTGTTGGTCCTGAATTTGTAACCGGAAGTTCACGTATGAAATCGGGAACCGGACAAAAGATGATTCTGAACATGATTACTACATCTGTAATGATTCAACTTGGTCGTGTAAAAGGAAACAAAATGGTAAATATGCAGCTTTCCAATAAGAAGCTGGTGGACCGTGGCACACGAATGGTTTCTGAAGAGTTGGGATTGGAATATGAACAATCCAAGCGCTTGCTGTTGATGTATGGTTCAGTGAAGAAAGCGGTAGACGCATATCGTGCACAACAAAATAATGAATCAAAATGAAAAGGGCGTCACTTCTTTTAGTTCTCGGCTTACTCTTTGGTGCAAATAGTTTTGCGCAGCAAGAGAAGTACACTACTTATTACTATCAGCGTGCTACATTGTTTGAGCAACTGCCTATCACGTCTACCGATATTGTTTTTCTTGGCAATAGCTTGACGGATGGTTGTGAGTGGACCGAACTTTTTGGTAACCCGCACATCAAAAACCGTGGAATCAGTGGTGACGAAGTTATGGGAATATACGATCGTATTGACCCAATACTGAAAGGTAAGCCGGCAAAGATATTCCTGTTGACCGGAGTAAATGATGTTTCACACGATCTTACGGCAGATAGCATTCTTGTAATGTACAGAAAGTTGGTGAACAAAATCAAATCAGATTCTCCCAAAACAAAACTTTATATTCAAAGTGTTCTTCCGGTGAACGATGAATTCACTCGTTTCCCTAAAGTGCACAATAAAACACAAGTGATACTTGATATAAACAAAGGCTTAAAGCAATTGGCAAAAGAGAATGGGTATACTTATATAGACCTGTATTCTCACTTTATTGCTCCGGGAACTCAAAGCTTTGATAAGAAATATACAAACGATGGCCTTCACCTTTTAGGACCGGGATATCTGGTCTGGAAAGAGGTGTTGAAGCCCTATGTGAAATAAATATCTCGCTTTTTTAATTAGGTGTTTTGTTAGTAAAGGGAAAAGCTTCCATGTTGAATGGGGGCTTTTTTTATGAGCATTGGCGGGAGGTTTTTATTACTTCCTCAGATGTTTTTATTCTCTTGTACAAAAGAATGCAATCTTCTGTACAAAAGAATTAATTGTTCTGTACAAAACAAATCATTCTTTTGTACAAGATATTTTGAATATTACGTTATGCAATCTGAATAGTATACGCTTCTTTTTCTCTTCTCAAAGGATAATCACCCCGCAATTGCTCAAACATCTCTGGATTGGCCTTCAATGCGTTGCTGTCTCGCCTTGGATCATACATTTGCAGATAAGCATCTGCTTCTGTTGAGGCTTTAATTACTGAGCTATCCGGTTGGATAGGTTGAATATCAAAATCCGGATTAATATGGAAAAAGCGGCAGAATGATTCTAACGACATGCGGGTGGCATTCGCTTTCCCATCTGCTGAATAACCTGCGATGTGCGGAGTTCCAAGAAATACCTCGTTAAGCAATTCAAGACTGATTTCTGGTTCGTTCTCCCATACATCAATGACCGCTTCGCTGATTTGTTTCTTTTCTAAAGCAGAGATTAGGGCAGAGGTTTCAGTCACTTCACCCCGGGAGGTATTTATAATAACAGGACTCTTTTTTAGCGAATTGAAAAATCCGGCATCGGCCAGATGGTATGTTTTATATTTGCCTTCCTTGTTGAGCGGAGTATGGAAAGTGATTACGTCACATTCGCGGGTTAAGGTCTCCATATCGGTAAACATTCCGGCACCTTCCTTGTCGGCACGAGGAAGATCGTTCATCAATACCCGCATGCCCAGTGATTGAGCAACATCGCATACCTTACTTCCCACATTTCCTATACCAACAACACCAATACATTTTCCTTTCAGCGTAAATCCTTTCTCTTTTTCCAGAAGCAATAGCGTGGAATGAATGTATTGAGCCACAGAAGCAGAATTGCATCCCGGAGCATTTGTCCAGGTAATCCCGGCTTCTTTGCAATAATCAGTGTCAATATGATCAAAACCGATGGTTGCAGTAGCGATAAACTTCACATTACTTCCTTCCAGTAATTCACGGTTGCAAAGAGTACGGGTGCGGATAATCAGTGCATCGGCATCACGAACAATTTCGGGGGTGAATTTTGTTCCGGGTATATATATAACTTTGTTTGGAGTATCTCCTCCAAGCTTTTCAATAATTCCCTCAATGTAGGGAATCTTATTATCAATAATTACTTTCATTTAGTTAGTCTTTTAAAAATATCTTCCAGAGACTCCTCTTTAGTTAGCTCACTGATCGGTGCATCAGCCACAATATTACCCTTATGGATAATAATTGCATGTTGGCACAAATCAGAAACTTCCTGTAAGGAGTGAGAAGAAAATAGAATTGTTTTTTCTTTTCCAAGTTCTCTGATCAGAGAATGGATTTCAGTTAGCTGGTTAGGATCAAGACCCGATGACGGTTCGTCCAGAATCAGCACTTCGGGGTTATGTATTAAAGCCTGCGCCAGTCCCACTCGCTGACAGAATCCTTTCGACAGCGTTCCTATGGTTTTGCCACAAACTTCCTCCAGTTTTACCCGTTCAATCATCTCGTCTACTAAACCATGCAGGTTGGCTACCCGGTAAATCTGTCCAACATATTCCAGATATTCTCTGACATACATCTCCGGATAAAGCGGATTGTTCTCCGGCAGATAGCCAATGCAGCGCTTGGCAGCAATAGGATCCTTGGTAATATCATTTCCGCATACGCTAACCGTTCCCTTGAAATCAGTCAGCCATCCTGTAATAATTCTCATGCATGTTGATTTGCCTGCTCCGTTTGGCCCAAGAAAGGCAGCAATTTCTCCTGGGTGCACCTCAAAGCTCACATTATGAAGCACTTCCTGATTTCCGTAGAATTTGGATACATTAGATAATCTGATAGACATATATTAATGCATATTTGGGTAGAAGATTAACCACAAAAGTACTAAAAGTTGCTCATTTAACTAATAAAATGTGCGAAAAATTGTTTCTTCGGGAATGAATGCATATTTTTGCGGTTCACTTTTAAAAATACTGATTATGACATTTAGTAACCTTTGCAACGAGATTTTCTTTCAATCAACAGAGAATTACCATGTGACTGATAGTGTAGATGCTCCGATTCAGAATCCTTATGAGCTGAAAACTATTGAGTATTATTTATATTTGAAGAATTGGATAGATGCCGTGCAATGGCATTTTGAAGATATTATACGTGATCCTCAGATTGATCCCGTAGAAGCGCTTACTTTGAAAAGACGCATTGATAAGTCTAATCAGGATCGTACAGATTTAGTAGAGCTTATTGACAGCTATTTCTATGATCAGTATAAGGACTTGAAGCCTTTGGCTGATGCAACTATTAATACAGAAAGTCCTGCATGGGCTGTTGACCGTCTTTCTATCCTTGCATTGAAGATTTATCACATGAACGAGGAAGTGAAGCGTGCAGATACTACTCCAGAACATCACGAACAGTGCCAGAAGAAATTAGATATCCTTTTGGAACAGAAAAAAGATTTATCTTCAGCTATTGATCAGCTGTTAGATGATATTAAGGCTGGCAGAAAGTATATGAAAGTATACAAACAGATGAAGATGTATAACGATCCGGCTCTTAATCCTGTTCTTTACGCTAAGAAGTAATAATGGCTAAGATATTGATTATTCGTTTTTCCGCGATAGGAGATGTAGCAATGACTATCCCGGTGATTCATTCACTTGCCCTTCAGCATCCTGAACATGAATTTACTGTGTTGAGTCGTGCAATACTCCAACCGCTTTTTATAGGATTACCTCAGAATGTTCATTTTATGGGTGCCGATTTGCATGGTAAACATAGTGGGCTTTTAGGGTTACATCGATTATTCTATAACGAGTTGAAACTTCAGAACTTTGATTACGTAGCCGATTTACACAATGTACTCCGTACAAAAATAATTCGTCTTCGTTTCAAGATGATGGGTATTCCAACTGCTTACATCTTTAAAGGACGTCTGGGCAAGAAGAAGCTGACCAACAGATACCACAAGGTATTTGAAAACCAGAAATCTTCCTTCCGTAGATATACAGACGTTTTTAAGGCTTTAGGTTTTCCAATTCAGCTTAATTTTACTTCCATCTTCGGTGAAGGAAGAGGCGATATGTCTCAGATACAACATATCACCGGAGATAAAGGCGATTTGAAATGGATTGGCATTGCACCTTTTGCCAAACATAAAGGGAAAGTGCTTCCTCTGGATAAGCAGGAAGAAGTGATAGCTTACTTTGCAAAAGATCCCCGTGTAAAGGTATTCCTTTTTGGAGGAGGGAAAAACGAAGAGTCTGTTCTTACCTCATGGGTAAATAAATATCCTTCTGTAACATCACTGATTGGCAAGCTGAATATGAACACCGAACTCATCCTGATGAGTTATCTGGATGCAATGGTATCTATGGATTCCGCAAATATGCATCTGGCATCGTTAGTCAATGCGCCTGTCGTATCTGTTTGGGGAGCCACCCATCCGTATTGCGGATTTATGGGCTGGAAACAATCTCCTATGAATGCTGTTCAGGTTGATCTTCCATGCCGTCCATGTTCTGTATTTGGAAACAAGTCTTGCTATCGTAAAGATTATGCTTGTCTGAATATGATTACTCCCGATATGGTTATTAAAAAGATAGAGAGCATAATATTTTAAATAGAATGAAGATACTTCTGAATCCGGCTTTTGAATCATTGCGAACTTTTGTAGAATCTGTTCCTCATATCTTTGGGGAAGAAGGAAAAACCATATACAAAGGCCGGAATAAGATTAAAGTAATCAAAATAGGAGAGATTGACGTAAACGTCAAAAGATATAGAGTCCCGATGTTCTTTAACCGGGTTATTTATACTTTTATAAGAAAAAGCAAAGGATTGCGTGCTTTCGAATATCCGCAACGATTGCTCGAGAAGGGTTTTGAGACTCCGCAACCGATAGCCTATATTGAAGAAAGAAATTTTGGCTTGATCGGATATTCTTATTTTGTAAGTGTACATTGTCCATATAGCCGTAGATTCTATGAATTTGGCGATGCAGATATAAAAGACTGTTCGGATATTGTTATTGCATTTGCACGTTTTTCAGCGAAACTTCACGAAGCCGGAATATTGCACCTTGATTACTCACCCGGTAATATTCTTTTTGACAAAGAAGATGGTGAATATAAGTTTTCTTTGGTGGATATTAACCGCATGAAATTTGGAAAGGTGAGTATCGAAGCGGGTTGTGCAAACTTCGCAAGGTTATGGGGACAAATTCCTTTCTTTGAATTGCTGGCAAAAGAATATGCTGCAACGCGTGGAGCAGATGAGGCCTTATGCCAGGATTTAATTCTGACTTACAGACGGAAGTTCTGGACTCGCTTTGCAAAAAAACATCAGGTAAAATATACGCTGAATTTTTAATAGAACAGGAAGATATTACATATTATGGGTAAGCATTATTTGTTTTTTGTTTCATTGACTTATTCTTTTTCTATTTTGCGCCCTCTTCAAGATGAAATATGGCGAAGAGGAGATGATGTTGCCTGGTTTATTGAAGACTCTTGCGAAAGCTGGCTAACAGGGAATGAAAAGCAATTAAAAACAATACAAGAAGTGCTTGATTATAATCCGATTGCAGTTTTTGCGCCCGGAAATTTTGTTTACGACTTCTTTCCCGGATTAAAAGTCGCTGTTTTTCATGGATATGCCATGAAAAAGCGAGTAGAAAAGATTGATGATCACTTCACCGTCAGGGGGTGGTATGATATTTATTGCACGCAGGGAGAAAGCACTACACCCTATTTTAAAGAACTTGAAAAGAAATATGGTTTCTTTAAAGTGTATGAAACCGGTTGGTGTAAAGTTGATCCTTTTTTTGATAAGACTGAATCTCATACAGATAAAAGAGAAAATCCAACAATTCTTTATTCGCCAACATTTACCAAAGGAATTTCTTCTGCACCTTTTTTGTGGGAAACAATAAAGCAATTGGTCGAAACCAAACCTTGGAACTGGATTATAACTTTCCATCCAAAGCTTGATGATCCTGAATTAATCCAAAAATATAAAGAGCTGGCCGATAAATATGATAACGTAGTCTTTTATCGTTCCAATGATGGTCTTAACACCTTCAGAAAAACAGATGTTATGCTCTGCGATAGCTCATCCATTATTGTGGAATACATGTTCCTGAATAAGCCGGTTGTTACTTTTCGCAATACTCATCCGGGTAATCATTTGCTGGATGTAATGAATGAAAACGAGATTGGAGATGCCATTGAAAAGGCGCTTTCACGTCCTAAAGAGCTTATGGATAACATCTATACTTATACCATGCACCATGAACCGCATCGTGACGGCAAGAATTCGGCTCGTGTACTAGATGCTGTTGATGATTTTATAGAGAACTATAAGGGGAAGATTAAATCAAAACCTCTTAACTTAATACGAAAAATAAAACTAAGATTGAAAATTAAGTATTATCACTGGTAATTCTACTTTTTTATTTTATAGTGCTATAGACTTTATGCAGTATTTTTATATTGATATAGTTTAATTGATACAATTGTTTTACTTTTTTTAAAAAAAGTATTGTAATATAATTAAAGTGTAGTGTCAATAAATAAACTACTCGTATTAAACTATTGATAATGATTGATAAAGAATGCATATCTAAGATTATAGTCTGTGCCCATAAACCGGATTTTTTTATATCAGATAATTTGTATATGCCTATTCAGGTTGGTAAATCCATATCTAATTTTGATTTGGGAATCCAGGGAGATAATTCAGGTGGTAATATAAGTAAAAAGAATAGAGAATATTGTGAACTCACAGCTCATTATTGGGCATGGAAAAATTTAAAAGGCATTGACCAGATTGGTTTAGCACATTATCGGAGGTATTTAAATTTTTCAAATAATTCGTCTGTTCTTTTAAATGTTAAATCCATAAATGAAGTAAATTCTCCTAAAACAGATTTTAATAAATTGCTTGATAAATATGACATAGTTCTCTCTAACTATGATTATCATACAGCTTCTAATAAAGTACACTATTGTTATAAACACATTTTAGAAGATTATGAGATCTTAAGGGAAACTTTATTGAAATTATATCCAGAGTATATACCTTCTTTTGATCATATAATGATAAGAACCAATAAGGCCTCTGTTGGGAATATGTTTTTTACAAAGTGGGCTGTTTTTGATGCGTATTCTGAATGGCTTTTTACTTTGTTGTTTGAAGCAGAGAAAAGGGTAAAACTATCTCCATACGATTATCAACGTAGAGTATTTGGATTAATGGCAGAACGTTTGATCGATGTGTATTGTCATTATAATAAGTTAAAAGTTAAACGATATCCAATATTGTATATTGCAGATATACCAGATGACAAAAAAAATAAGAATGTGTTAATTTATAATTTTAAAAAAATAAAGAAGACAGTGATGTTTCATTTATCATCAAAAAGACGTCTTTAAAACTAAACTCTAAGAAAATGCACATAGCATGTAATATAGACAGTAATTATGTCCGCTTTTGCTCAATAATGCTAGTCTCTTTGTTTGAAAATAATAAAGGTGAATCTTTTGATATACATATTGTTACTCAGGATATTTCAGAAGAAGGACAAAAGACCTTGAAGGATATTGTTTGTGGACAATATAAGCAAAAAATCTATTTTTATTTTGTAAGCACTGATCTGGTTAATGATTTTCCTATTGACTCTACTAGTCATATTAGTATATCAACCTATCTACGACTTTTTTTGGGCAGTGTTTTACCCTCTTCCTTATCTAAGGTACTCTACCTGGATTGTGATATTATAATTCGTTCTTCAATTGCTGCTTTCTGGAACATTGATCTTACCGGTTATGCAATAGGATGTGTAGAGGATATGTGGAGTGACAGAGATGAGATTTACTCTCGCCTTGGATACCCAAAGGATTTCTCTTATTTTAATGCGGGTGTGTTGCTAATTAATCTCGATTATTGGAGACAATATAATTTGGAAAAAGAATTTACTAACTATGTTAAGTATAATGCAGAAAAACTTTTGTTTAATGACCAAGATGTGTTAAATGAAGTACTGCACGACAAGAAACTGTTTATTCCATTTAAATGGAATATGCAAGATGGCTTTTTCAGACGCAGAAGAAGGATTAGAAAAGAAACCTGGGATGTTTTAGATAAAGAGCTGTGTAATCCTGCAATAATCCACTTTACTGGAAGTAAGAAGCCTTGGCATTATAAATGTATGCATCCATATAAATCAGAATTTTATGTGTACCAACGTTTAACTAAGTGGAAAGACTGTTACCCTCAAGTAGATTACTATTTCTTGTTTTTGATGATTATTCAGAGATTAGCTATATCTTTGGGGATCAAAAGACGTAAATTCAGGAAGTTTAAAAAACAATGGATATAAAGTACGATTATTTAATTGTAGGAACAGGACTTTTTGCCTCTGTGTTTGCTTATCATGCAAAGAAATTGGGTAAAAAATGTCTGATGATAGACAAGCGTTCTCATTTAGGTGGCAATATCTATTGTGAGGATGTAGATTCTATTAATGTTCATAAGTATGGAGCACATATATTTCATACAAGCAATAAGGAAGTATGGCAGTTTGTTAATTTATTTGTAGAATTTAATCGGTTTACCAACTCTCCGTTGGCAAATTATAAAGATGTGCTTTATAATCTTCCTTTTAATATGAATACGTTTAGCAAGCTTTGGGGCGTAAAAACACCACAACAAGCAAAAGAAAAGCTCGAAGAACAAAGGTTGCGCTATGCACATATTGAAACACCTGCAAATCTGGAAGAACAGGCATTAAAGCTTTGCGGTGATGACATTTATTATGCATTCATAAAGGAATATACAGAAAAGCAGTGGGGGCGTTCAGCTAAAGAACTTCCTGCATTTATCATTAAACGAGTTCCCTTCCGCTTTACCTATGATAATAATTACTTTAATGATGACTATCAGGGTATTCCCAAAGGTGGATATAATAAATTGATAAATGGTTTGCTGGAGGGTGTTGAAGTAAAGCTGAATACCAACTACTTTGATCATAAAGACGAACTTGATAAGTTGGCAGATACAGTTCTTTTCACGGGAAGGATTGACGAATTGTTTAATTATGAATTTGGTGTTTTAGAGTATAGAAGCTTGTCCTTCGAGCATGAACGGCTGGATATTGAAGACTTTCAAGGAAATGCAGTTGTTAATTACAATGAGCGAAGTGTTCCATATACAAGAATTATAGAACATAAACATTTTGAATTCGGGAATCAGCCATTTACTGTTATAACCCGCGAGTATCCGAGTGAATTCACTGGCAATAACGAGCCATATTATCCTGTTAACGATGATAAGAATATGCAGATATATTCAAAATACAAAGAAAAGGCTAACTTAAATGGAAAGCTTTTGCTGGGTGGCCGATTGGCTCAGTATGCATACTTTGACATGGATGATACCGTGGAAGCTGCATTGAGACTAGTGAAAAAGGAATTGTATAATCTCTAAAAAGAGAAAGAATGAATAAGTATTATCTTTCAAAGAACTATCCCAATCTGTCTAGTGCCGGTAACAAGGCCAAAACCGATATTGAAACAATCTTGTCCGACGCTGGTTTTGTAAATATCGGATTAAAGCAAACCCATTATAACAATAAGTTACTGGGATTTATATTTACTCTGCTGGGAGTGCTGAAAGCTTCTTTTTTAGTCTCTAAAGGTGATTGGCTTGTACTTCAGTATCCTCTGAAGAAATATTTCTCATTTATTAGTAAAGTTGCCCATCTTAAAGGTGGAAAAGTAACAGTTGTTATTCATGATCTTGGAAGCTTTCGAAGGGGAAAACTAACCATTCCTCAGGAGATAGAACGGCTTAATAATGCAGACTATATCATTGCCCATAATAAGAAAATGGCAAATTGGCTGAAAGAGAATGGAAGTGCATCTAAATTGGGTTGTTTGGAGATCTTTGATTATCTTTCTGCTAATGTTTCAAAAAACACAGCTAAGATAAATTTTCCATTTAGTATAGTATATGCTGGTGGGCTGAGTTATAAGAAAAATGCATTTTTATATAAGCTTGGAGAATATGTAAAAACATACCGGTTTGTACTGTATGGTTCCGGTTTTAATGAAGAACTTCTTGGAGGAAATCAGAACTTTGCATATAAAGGCTTTGTTCCATCCGATGAACTTATCTCAACTGCTGAAGGGCATTTTGGTCTGGTTTGGGATGGAGATTCAATAGATGCCTGCAGCGGAGCTTTCGGAGATTATCTGCAGTATAATAACCCTCACAAAACATCTCTTTATATTCGTTGTCAGTTGCCTGTTATAATCTGGAAGAAAGCAGCTCTGGCACATTTTGTTGAAGAAAACAATATAGGTATATGCATAGGTTCACTGTCAGAGCTTGATCAGATTCTGTCATCATTAACTGCAGAACAGTATCAGGCGATGAAGAATAATGTGATAAATATTAGTGATAAGTTAGCTAAAGGATATTTTATTACCAAGGCAATTGAAGAATCAGAACGAGTATTGTTTTAGCTTCTACAAAAAATCTTATTTCCTGCCAAAATCGGCAGGAATCTCACCCCAGTCCTTTGTCTCCCACTTAATAATCTGAGTGGTGTATTTGTTATTTTTCAGCCAGTTCTCTGCCCGTTCAATAATCTGGAACAACTCTTCTGTTTCCGGAGTACGTGGCAGTTTGGTCTTGCATTTCTTTTGTTTCACCCAACTTATAGCATTTACGCTGTCGCTGTAGATAGGAATTTTGAGCTCTTTTTGTTTGAGCAGTGCCAGACCATGCGCTAAAGCAAGAAATTCGCCGATGTTGTTTGTTCCCTTCATCGGTCCAAAATGAAAAATCTCTTCTCCCGTTTCAATATATACCCCCCTGTATTCCATAGCTCCAGGGTTTCCGCTGCAAGCAGCGTCTACAGCCAGGCTCTGTTTAATTATGTTCGCCGGAAGCACTTTCGGAGCAGACGCTTTGGCCTGTTTACCAATATATGCGTAAGGAGAGGAGGCATAGGCTCGTTCAGCCTCTTCTTTGGACTCGAAAGATTTATATTTTGCGCCTTCGTAACCCTTTATCTGAAGCTGACATTCGTTCCAGGAAGTATAAATTCCCGGCGTAACACCTTCCCAAACCACATAATATTTCTGTTTTGCCATCGCTCTTTTATTCGGAGTATTGTTTCTTGAATGTATAAGTTGTGGACAAAGATAACTATTTTTTGGTTCATCCCACAAATGAGTCGTTTTTCTCATGCACTGCTAGAATGTTAAGTTCAATGAACTTTTGGTTTCTGTATACTTGTGTTTCCATCTGATGTTTTGATTTTGTTATTAACTCCTTCTTGTTTTTCTGTCGATATTTATTGGTTCGATCTCCCACCTGCTACTAAAAATGGTGTAATTAACTGATTTATAATTGTATATTCTGATAGTAGATATTTTTGTTTTACAATTTATCTTCCACTAAATTCATTCATCTGCCACCTACTCAATTCTCTTGCTTAAAGTATATAACTTTCCTCTGTACGTATCTCTTGTCTTCGCCTTTGCGTAGTCTGATTTTTTGGAGAACATGATTCCTATAATAATTGAATCTTTTCTTATTGCATATAATGGTCTAGATATCATGTGTTTATTGGTTTCGTATTTAGTGCTTAGTAAGTTTGCAGCCGTGAACCCATAAGTCTTCGGCCGTAAACCCATGGGACTTTAGCCGAGAACCCATGAGTTCTTGGCTGTAAACTCACTTATTATCATAAATGAATGTTTATACTAGAAAAGGGATAATGAGCAAAAATTGGCTTTTCTATTATTTAAAGTTTGGAGTAAACAAATAGTTAACGTTGCCTCGTAATTGCAATTTTACGTCGTAGTACTATCTTGAAATTCTATTTTTGGTGGTAGATGATGGCAATTTGTAGCAGATGAAATTGTGCAATCTTTTTATCTCCCACCTCTGAAATGCCTTTTAGCAAGTTCTTTGAGGCATTTTAGTAGCAGATGGCAGTAACTTTTTTGTTTTAGAGAAAAAATTGGGGCGATACAGTAGAATCCGTATATGCAATGCTTGGTTGACTTGACAGAGTTTACAGATCAACCTGTCTTTGACCCTAGTCTCTTTGTGACCATCTGCAAGCGTCTCCAGATAGATAATTTCAAGGCCTTTACAGAAGAGTTGTTATCTATTTTAATAAGAAATTTTCATAATATAAATAGCAAAAATTCAATACAATATATTAAATTTGCCAAGTGCGTTTTAATTAACTCAAGATCATACTAGGGAGCATCTTATGCTCAGCTTAAGGCATGTCCATTGTAGCCAATTAAAGAATTAAGAAAATATTTTTTGTTTGGACTTTAATTGATCTACATAATAAAACATATGGAATGAAAAAAACTTTTTCTTGATAATTAATTTGTTGCTAGTTATGAATTTAGCGTGACAAGTTGATCAAAGACGGAAAACAAGATTGCTCAATTTTATAATGAATATAATATTATGCCAGAATACTTTGATATTTCACTCATAGTAAGCAAAAGAAATAATTCAAAAAATGAAATTCATGATTTTCTTATGAAGATCAATCTGCCTGAAGGCGAAAATGAATCAGAATATTTTGAGAACAGAAAGACAATAGTGTCTCTTTTCGATTATGAGAATGCTGACTTTTATGAAATATGTGTTGGTATTCCTGAACAAACATACCATAAAGAAGTATTTGAAAATGAATTAATGCAACTTACAAGTTTTATTCATGAATGTTTTGAACAGAATTCTTTTATAAAATATGCCTTGTGTAGTTTTGAATTGAATGGATACTTACTTAAAAAGATTACTAATATTCAAGATTTTGATTGTAACCTATTGAATAGATTTCCAATAGTTTATTGTCAAGATGAAATATCAAATTCTCCATTGTTATTTGTTAATTTAAGTGCGCAAGATATTTTTGTATAATTTGATAGATGTTGTTTTATGAAATATTATATATTGATTTATAATAGAGCTCCTATAGGTGAAAGTGGTGAATCCTGTAAAAGTAATTATAGTATTGAAATTGCATGTAGAAGTTGTGGTACAGGTGCAATTTTAGTCGGCAAATTGAAAACAAAAGGTTTAAGACAGATAAAAAAGGATTTTTTTATAACACTTGATGATGATTTTATAATATCTGAAAATTTATATCAGAAACTTATAACTGATGGTATTAAATTAGGCGATTTAAGAAAGATCGTTGATTATAAAAATAACGATTTGCCTTTTTATCATTTGAATACAAATATAATATTGCCTCCATCCAAAATGAACAACTTTGCTATTGAGGGACAATGTCCTGTATGTAAACGTAATGGATATTTTAGTAAGGTTGTTTTTAACCAGTCTAGCAATGTTCCAACTAAAGTGTTACCATTTAGTCTCCAATATTCAAAGGAACAACTTGATAGCTTATTCTTTGATAAAAGTGATATATTTTTTACGTGGGAGTGTACAGGCCTATCTAATCTTACAGCACATGATATTTTTGTTGTGAGGTATGCACGACCGTTATTGGTTATTAGTGAAAAGTTTAAAGAATCTCTTGATAAATATGAAATTAAGGGCTTAAAATTTGAAGAAATATTTATTTCAAATGATATATAGAATTTAATTAATTTGGAATCATTTAGATATTTGAGATTATAGATATATAGATTTAATAAAAAAGTGAAATATGAGACAAATTACGAAAACAAGTTTAGCGTTATTATTAACATCATTGATTTTTTTTAGTTGCTCTGGAAAATTGAAGCAAGTATCAGATGATAAATTTATTGGGATTTGGGAAATTAAGGAGGCGCCATTGATGGATGGAACTCAAATACACATTAAAAGGGAGAATAATAAACTGGTAGGTAGAATTTATAAGCTTAATGATAATAAATATGTGAAGCTCTTTTCTGATTCAGATGACGTATGGATTCCAGAGATTAGCAGAATCTCAAATTTTGAATTCAAACTAACTGAAAATAAGATTGGGAAAGAATTGTTCGCTTTATATGGTCAGAAAACTACTCAAGAATTTAAAGTTCAATTTGCTGACGATAATACAATTCAGTTGAGTACAAATGACTCTGATCCAACGAAATCAACCAGGATATACAAAAGAGTGATAACGGCTCACTAACATTATAGAGCAATATGATTAAGCTAACTTTGATAGATGTTGCTCATTTTGATATTATCCTGTTTCACCTTATGTTTATTGCGAGAATAATCCTATTAGATTTGATATACCAATGGAAATTTATAGATATAAATTATTAGTAAGCCTTTAAAGAGGGCATTTGATGTTGTATTATTATGAGTGTTTATGGTAGAAATTATTTCTTCTAAAACATAATTATAGGTTATAGAAGTATAAGTGATATTCTTAATGGTTCAAAACTTTCAATGTTACTTAAAAGATTAACAGTAAAATAATAACGAATGAAAATCAATAGAAAAATAAGTTCAGCCATTTTTATCTTTTCAATAATCTTAAATATATATCTAATCATAAATCAAGATATTATATCTGGGGTATGTGAAAAAGATATTTCTGATAAACGGCATTTTGAATTTGCAGGAAAGTTTATTTTCAATGATACTATTAGTAACTTGCTAAATTCTTTTGTAAAAGAGGTTGATAACGATAGTTGTTTTTTTGAGATGATTGTAGATAAAAGAAATACTAAAGAAACCTATATTCATTTAATGGCAAGTATGGCTTTTCCTTATAAAGCTCTTGATAATAAGCAGGCAATGAATAATTATCTTACAAAAAACAGGCCTCTTTTATACATGCCGATTGATAATAAAAAAGGTTTTTTCATATATACAGGTATTGAACGTCTGGTAGATTTAGAAGCTATGAATGATGATATTAATTTTAGAACAAATAAAAGCTCATATTTTGTTCGGTATTGGACTATTGTTCTAACAGACGATAAATATTTATTGTATAAAAATATTTATATGGATCCATTTAGTGTTTTAAACTTTGATTACAGGAACCAATTAAAATTGAAGTTTAAATAATTATGAAAGTTCGATGCAAGTATAATACAGGTCAAGATTTAAGGCGTTATGAAAATAAATTGTTGAAGGAAGAGGAGCTAGGAAGGTTTGGAATTACGGCAAATTCTATATATGGAGAAATAACGGTAGGAAGAGAATATTTGGTGATGGGAATGATAATGTTTGAATCCTATTTATCCTATTTAGTAGATGATGATGGCCTTATTTCAGCTTGCCCTTGTCAGCTATTTGAAGTTGTTGATGATAAGGTAGATCCTAAATGGCATTTCAGATTAATTGAGAAGGAAGAGGATATATATCCTTATATTCAAGCAATTTGGGGCTATTATGAGTTGTGCTTTGATAGAAATTCGTATGAAAAATTAATTGTAGAAAAAGCAGAAGATGCTTATCAGACTTATTTCAAACGAAAAAATACTTCTAATAATATTCAAATAAAGGCAGAATAAAAAGAAATAATAGAATGAAAACTAACTAATATAGAATGAGATACTTAAAGAAATGCTAAAGGAGAAGAACACAGTTGGGCATGTAAACAATGAAAAAATGAGGAAAATAGAATTAGTTCCTAATAAATCTGTAGATGATTTTTTACTAGGTTGTTTTATAGATAAATATTTAGATCGTGAACATGAATATTATTCTAAAGGTAATAATGAATTTGCTGATGATTTATATGAGTTTTTATCACCATCTTTATCAATCTGGACTGATGATAGTCATAAAATATCTATTATTGGATGCTATAAGGAATGTTACTGGGCGGGCCGTAATCTGATAAAAATGCCATTTGATGAGTTTCTATTATCTTATAATGTGACACCGGATAAATCTGAAAATATTTATATTTTAGTAAATGGAAAAGGGCAAAATCAGACTGTATATGATTTCGATAAACTAGGACTGCAGATATGGGTATGGAGGAAAAGGATAGTTACTGTCTTAATTTCGAATTTTCGAGCCAGTGAATAGGATTGATATCATATCATTTATCCAATCATCTTATAAAAAGATGAAAGAAAATTGTGAAAATGAAGAAGCTATTCAAGCCTTGAAAAGAATATGTATAAAGTAAATCTACCTTTTTCATCTATTAAATATAGGCCAAATACATGGAATTAAATAGAAAACCAACAGTACAGGAATTGAAACTCATAGAACTTTTAGTTGAAAAAGCTTCAATCAACTTATCTTCTAATTGGAAAGATGAGTTGACTGTACAAAATATGGATGATGGACAAATGGGCAGTTTACGCCTATATACAGATGGAGATATAATTAAAAAACGTTTTTTTGATAAATGTGTAAGCGAATATCAGTTTAATGATCTTGATGGAATAGTAGTTATTGCGTCTTTGTATATTGATAATGAAAATAAACTGTTTGAACTTGACATCTGGAAAACAAATTGTGCACCTCTTAAAAAACTTCCATTTGACTGAGGATCTATCCAAATTTGTTTTTTTTCGAAAAGAGATAAAAAATAGAGATAAAATTTTATGAAAAAATATGTATTTACACTATTAGGATTACTGCTTTCTATATCTTGTTTTTCGGAAAGGAATTTATTTTCATTGATTGATAGTCTAAAGAAAAATGGAGTAGATTCAATTATTGTATTGAAAGTTGTAGAAGGTGGTGTTTGGGGAACTGAAAGATTAAATAATGATACCTGTTCGCCTACTGGTTATTATGAAGGTGTTTATGTTAATAATTATATTGTTTGGAAAAGGTCTGGAAAATGTTACTTTACTAAAACTCATCCATGTATTAACTATAAACCTATGTTGGTTGACTGTTCTTCTCTTTTTTTATTTATAAATAAAAATGCTTCCAGAATGAGAAAAGAAAAAATATATCCGGAGGGTTATGGATCTAATTCAGTTACATGGCATGAGAATAATGTGAATACTCAGGTTTACATTTATTTAAAAAATAAAGTTATACATTTTAAGTTTAATCAAACAGATATAGAAAAAGAATATAACCCTAAATATTTTGATTATAACTTGCAATTAAGAAAGATGAAATTTACTAATAAACTTATTAGAAAATTGAAAACAATAGCTATTGGAAATGAGCATAAGTTTGGATTATAATTATGGTGATTTTCTCTTCACTATTTGGTAAATCGAAAAATAGTACTACCTTTGCGCCACAATTGGGAAATGAGGTGCCGCTAATAGTGCTGAAGATCTCTAATTGCAAATCACAAATGGCCCGTTCGTCTATCGGTTAGGACGCAAGATTTTCATTCTTGAAAGGGGGGTTCGACTCCCCCACGGGCTACTCTTCAAAACAATCTTATACAGATTACTTCCTTTCAACTCGTTTTTAATTCCAGACAAAATTTCCATATCGTTATTTAGTCTTTTGAAATTCCCGTAAATCAGCAACAACTAATCTTGCATTAAGTTAATCCAGGAACCGTTTTAAGGATAATCTGAAAAATAGTCTTACTTTTGTACTCCATTAAAAAAGTAACGATGACAGATAGACTTTTAGTGCGGAAAGGGAAGATCAGATGATAGGAATTGAAGCACTTATCAAACAGAATAAAAGCTTTGTTATTTACAGGGTTCCGGAAGAGGAACCTGTTTTAATTCTTCAGTCGGCTGGTCCCTCTTTTTCTTTAAATGAACTGGATGAACTGGACGGCAAGAGGGGATTTGTCTTTGCTCCGTTCCGGATTTCAGACTCGCCTTCACTTATACTGATGCAACCGGATGTTTTCATTAATGGATGGAAGGATATAAATAGTTATCTATCGAAGGAGCAATGTGCAGAGGACGTCTTGTCTGAAGAATATACAAATGATTGCCCGCAAGCGGATAATTACGATTCTTATTCGCAGGCTTTTTCTTCGTTTATATCTTCGCTCAGAGAAAAAAGATTTGAAAAGCTGGTGTTGTCGCGTACTTCCGTGCAGCCTAAGAACTCTTCTTTTTCTCTTGAAAATGCTCTTTTCAACGCGTGTGAACGATATGCCGACGCATTTGTTTATCTATATCATACCCCTCAAACGGGAACATGGCTGGGTAGTACGCCCGAGATTCTGCTTTCCGGAAAGGATGAGCAATGGAATACGGTAGCTCTTGCAGGAACTTTGCCTTTTCATCGGGCTGTTTTGCCGAATGCCTGGAGTGAGAAAAATATTCGTGAGCAACAATTGGTTGTAGATTATGTTCGGAATCAGTTGACTGCTTTTGGTATTACTCCTGAAGAAAATGGTCCGTTTACGGTTCGTGCCGGTGAATTGGCACATCTCAAGAGTGAATTTTCTTTTGCATTGCCGGAAAAAGGCCGCTTAGGCAGTTTGCTCGGTTTGTTGCATCCTACACCGGCAGTTTGCGGACTCCCCAAAGAGGAGGCATACCGATTTATATTGGAGAATGAAGGGTATAACCGTCGTTACTATTCCGGCTTTTTGGGATGGATTAATCCCGATGGAAAGACGGATTTGTATGTAAATTTGCGCTGCATGGAGATAGGTGCTTCTTGTCTAACTCTATATGCCGGAGGGGGATTGTTATCTCATTCGGAGATGGAGCTGGAATGGAAAGAGACGGAGGCGAAACTTCAGACTATGTTGGCGATAATTAAATAAATTGGAGGCTTACTATGTATTCGAATAAGAAAAATGTTCTTCAGTTGGCTGCGCTGTTGCGCGAATATGGCATCGATCACGTGGTGGTTTCTCCCGGATCACGCATAGCTCCCCTTACTCAGACGTTTTCCCAGCATCCTGCATTCAAATGCTTCACGGTGGTGGATGAACGGAGTGCTGCTTTCTTTGCATTGGGTCTTATTCAGAAAATTAATCGTCCGGTGGCTGTGTGCTGTACCTCGGGTACTGCTTTACTAAACTTCGGATCAGCTGTGGCTGAGGCTTTTTATCAACAGTTGCCGCTACTTGTTATCTCTGCCGACCGTCCTGCTGCCTGGATAGGACAGATGGATGGACAAACACTTCCTCAACCGGGGATATTTAATACTTTGGTAAAGAAGTCCGTCCAACTTCCCGAACCTGTTACCGAGGAGGATGAATGGTATTGCAACCGCCTCATTAACGAGGCTTTGCTGGAACTGAACCATTACGGAAAGGGCCCGGTACAGATCAATGTTCCGCTTTCTGAACCTCTTTTTGAATTTACTACCGAAGAACTTCCGCAGGTAAGGGCGATACGATATTCGGGTGGTTATCCCAAATCTCTGGATAATAGCGAATATTTTCGCAATCAATGGGCAAAGAGCAGCAAACGAATGATTATTGTTGGTCAGCTTTTACCCGATGAAAAGGTGAGAAAAGTAATTGAAGAGATTGCTGAAAAGTGGGATTGCGTGATTTTGGCAGAACATATATCAAATGTTTCTTCCTGCCCCGTAATTGGCAATTTCGATCAGATAATATATGCTCTTCCCGAAGAAAAGTGGGATGAGTTTACCCCCGATTTATTGATTTACTTTGGTGGACATATAGTTTCCAAACGAATCAAGAAATTCCTCAGAAAGCAACGCCCAGCTCAGCACTGGCATGTTTCTTTGGATGGATCTGTTCCCGATCTTTTCCAATCGCTGACGGATGTAATTGAAATGGATGAAACTTTTTTCTCTCTGTTGGGTTCTCCTGATGAACCGGAAATTGCTTCTTACAGTTTGCTTTGGAAGACTAAATCGTATGAACTGAAAAGTAGAAGAAATGCGTTTACGACAACTATGCCTTACTCTGATTTGTTTGTGCTGAATAATCTTTTGCCTCTTTTACCGGAAAGGGCTGCTTTGCAACTGGGTAACAGTTCTTCTATCCGTAACGCTCAGCTTTTTGATTTGAATGCAGATATCCCGGTTTACTGTAATAGAGGTACAAGTGGTATAGACGGCTCTATGTCTACGGCTGTAGGATTTTCTGCAATTCATCCGGATCTTACGTTCCTGGTAATTGGCGATCTCAGCTTTTTTTATGACGTAAATGGGCTGTGGAATAAGCATATAAACAAGAACCTACGTATTATGCTGGTAAATAATGGAGGAGGAGAGATCTTCCACTTACTTCCCGGATTAAATAAGGCTGAATCATTAGACGATCATATCTCTTACAGGCACAATACTGTGGCCAAAGAGTGGGCTCAGGCCATGGGATTTTCTTATCTGTCGGCTGAAAATGAAACAGAATTAAAGGAGAATATTATTACTTTTGTGAGCAGCACCTCTGAGAAACCAATATTATTGGAGACAATAACGTCAATGGAGGTGAATGCCGAAGTATTTAAAGCATATTATCACAATCTAAAATAGACTGTATATGGAAGAAAGAAAATGGGAAACCATAAAGGAATATGAGGATATTCTTTTTGAGTTTTATAATGGAATTGCAAAGATAACAATCAACCGTCCTCGTTATAGAAATGCGTTTACTCCTACAACAACAGGAGAAATGAGTAATGCACTTACAATCTGCCGCGAATGTGCAGATATTAGTGTGGTTGTAATCACTGGAGCAGGAGACAAGGCATTTTGTTCGGGAGGCGATCAGAATGTAAAAGGTAAAGGTGGGTATATTGGTAAAGACGGTGTACCTCGTTTAAGCGTGCTTGATGTACAAAAGCAGATTCGTTCAATTCCTAAACCGGTTATTGCAATGGTGAATGGTTATGCCATTGGTGGCGGTCACGTGCTTCATGTGGTATGCGACCTTTCAATAGCTTCCGAGAATGCAATTTTCGGTCAGACTGGTCCTCGTGTAGGTAGTTTCGATGCCGGATTTGGTGCTTCTTACCTGGCTCGCTGTGTAGGACAGAAAAAAGCTCGTGAAATCTGGTTCCTTTGCAAACAATATAATGCTCAGGAAGCTTTGGATATGGGACTGGTAAATAAAGTTGTTCCTCTTGACAAACTTGAAGATGAAGTGGTGGAATGGGCAGAAACAATGATGATGCACAGTCCATTGGCTTTACGAATGATCAAGGCTGGATTGAATGCCGAACTTGATGGGCAGAGCGGAATTCAGGAATTGGCTGGTGACGCCACTCTTTTATATTATCTTACTGAAGAAGCTCAGGAAGGTAAAAATGCGTTCCTTGAAAAGCGTAAACCTGACTTTAAACAATTTCCTAAATTTCCTTAGTAATGACATTTAAAACAACCATACGTCCTTCAACATTACACTTTAAACAGCCTGCCGGAACTTCCCGCGGAGTGTATAATACCCGGAAAGTGTGGTATGTTGGCATTACTTCTGTTGAAGAACCACAAAGAATAGGTTTGGGAGAGTGTGCACCTCTGCCAAACCTGAGCTGTGATGACCTTCCCGATTATGAGAATATTCTCAGTGATGCTTGCAAGCGATTGGAGCAAACGGGAGTGCTAGATAAGGAAGCATTGCGCTCTTATCCTTCCATTCTCTTTGGACTGGAAACTGCTCTGTTGCACTTCCAGGCAAACAGTTTTGCGCTTTGGGATACACCTTTTTCTCGTGGGGAAAGTGGTATTCCTATCAACGGACTTATCTGGATGGGGGATTATGCTCAAATGTTCCGTCAGATTGAAAAGAAGATGGAACTGGGTTTCCATTGTATCAAACTAAAGATTGGTGCTATTAATTTTGAAGAGGAACTCTCTTTGCTGCGACACATTAGAAAGCATTTTACTGCCAGAGAAGTAGAATTGAGAGTAGATGCAAATGGCGCTTTCTCTCCGGAAGATGCCATGAATAAGCTCAACCGACTGGCTGAACTGGATATTCATTCCATAGAACAACCTATTCGTGCCGGACAAACTGACGATATGGCGAGGCTCGTTAAAGAAACACCGATACCTATCGCTCTTGATGAAGAACTTATTGGAGTAACTTCATTAAAAAGCAAAGCTGAGCTTTTAGATAAAATAAATCCGCAATATATTATTCTGAAACCGTCTCTTCACGGAGGAATCTGTGGCTCCACTGAATGGATTGATGAGGCTGTACAGAGAAATATTGGCTGGTGGATTACTTCTGCTTTGGAATCGAATATAGGATTGAATGCCATAGCTCAATGGTGTGCTACACTTAATACCACTCTTCCGCAGGGATTGGGTACCGGCATGCTCTTTACGGATAATGTAGAAATGCCTTTGGTGATTCGTGAAGATAAACTTTGGTATGGAAGAAAATAAGTTGCAGCACTTTGAATTTGAAATAAGCAAACAGGTCCTGACTCTAGACGGCATAACTTATTTATCTACCGAGGCTTTGGACTTCCTGAAAGGAAAAAGTGAGTACGATGGCTTATACTCATTTTTGCTTGAATGGTTTGATGGCAAGACTGAAATAAAAGTTCATACTTCCGGTTCTACAGGCAAGCCAAAAGAATTGCTCGTGCGCAAGGAACAGATGATGCAAAGCGCACGATTGACTTGCGAATTTCTTCATTTAAAGAAAGGAGACTCTGCACTGATAAATATGTCTCTGGGCTACATTGCCGGAAAAATGATGGCAGTTCGTGCTTTGATTGCCGGACTTGATATCCATTATATTCCTCCTTGCGGTCACCCACTGGAAAATATCAGAAAGCCTTTTCGCTTTTTATCGATGGTGCCTTTGCAGGTCTTTAATAGTCTGCAAGTACCCGAAGAAAGAAAGATTCTGGAGGAATCTGATATCCTGATTATTGGCGGCGGGGCTATTGATACGAATTTGGAAGTAGAACTGAAAAAGCTTCCCAGCGAGATTTACTGTACTTATGGAATGACAGAAACGCTCTCTCATATCGCATTGAGAAGAATCAATGGACCATTGGCATCTATCAGTTATTATCCTTTTTCTTCAGTAGATCTTTCTCTTTCAGAAGAAGGTACGCTCGTAATCAATGCACCTCTGGTTAGTGATGTTATATTGCAGACAAATGATATAGCAGAGATAAATCCCGATGGTAGTTTCAATATTATAGGTCGTAAAGATAATACAATAAATAGTGGAGGAGTAAAAATACAGATTGAACAGGTAGAAGAGAAGCTAAAAGCACTTATCCATGCACCTTTTGCTGTAACGTCTAAGAGTGATTCAAAGTTTGGTGAAATTGTAGTTTTACTTGTTGCTGCTCCCGTTGATGATGAAATGCTTAAAATGGAGATGAGTAAAGTGCTTACTTCATATCAGGTTCCTAAAAAGATCTTTGTTGTCGATTCAATACCTTTAACTGAAAGTGGTAAGATCTGCAGAGCAAAAGTTAAAGAGATAGCTTCGACCTTAAGTTAATGAGTAAAGTTTGGATTCTTTAAATCATATAACAAAACGAGGATGTCCGAAAAATAAAATTAGGTATCTGAGAATTGAATATTTGAAAGCGATTTCAGGTAAGAGAGCCGAAGATAAAGATATAGAAATGGGGTTGTTCAACGTTGGAATAACCCCATTCTATTTGTAAACTCCTCAAAAGTTATTAATCATTTAGCATTTATGAGTCATGATATCCAGTATATATCTATCAGTTTCATTCATGCCTTTAGATCCAATGAGTGTAAGGTTCTGAATGCTCTTATCAACGTCATCTTCAATAATTCCTTCTACGGAAGATACGCATTTTTCTTCCATTGCCATCATTGCAGAAAATACAGCAGTTGATACGCCACTTGTCACTTTTAAGGCACAGCTAGGCTTGGCTCCATCACAAATCATACCTGTAAGGTTGGCAATCATGTTTTTTACAGAATAGGAAACATTGGTATAGTTTCCTCCCATTAAGTGAGTAATACCGCAACTGGAACCAGTGGCAGCTATAACACATCCACATAAAGCAGACAGTCTGCCTAGACTTTGCTTGATGTAAATTACGGTGAGGTGACTTAACATCAGTGCTCTTATCAGTTCTTCTTCAGAGTTGCCATTGCTTTCAGCATAAACAACTACAGGAAGTGTTGCAGCAATACCTTGATTTCCACTGCCGGAGTTACTCATTACCGGAATCATTGCACCAGCCATACGTGCATCGCAAGCAGCAGAAGTGTATGATACTATTTTTGAAAAAACATTGTCTCCGATAATTTTTTGCTCTTTTCCTTGTTTTAATATCTTCCCCAAACTGTGTCCGTAATCCTCTTTGAATGCACATTGAGCTGCAATTTTATTCAAATGAGCAGAGTCTAAAATAAATCTAATATCGTCAATAGAGGTTGACATTGCAAAATCGTAAACTTTCCGAAGTGTGAGAACCGGAGTTGCGTTGTCATTTTCTTCCGAAGAAGTTGTCTTGACTTCAAGAAAAATTTCCTCGTCTTTAGCTATATAGACAAAGTTTGTATGTCCACCTGATATGATTGCTGTTGCGCAGCTCTTGTCTGTTTTGCATATTACCTCTATATATAGCTTCTCTGTAATGTTTTCTTTTAGAGAAATCTGAATAATCTTTGCATTAATAAGTTGCTTTCCCCGTTCCACATCAGCTGGAGTTACATCTTTGAGGACTTCCAGTCCGTAGGTCGATTTTCCAATAATCGCTCCTAATGCTACCGCTATAGGCAAACCTATCATTCCTGTTCCGGGAATGCCTACTCCCATCGCATTTTTTAGGATATTGGTACTTAAATATACGTCAATGTGAGTTGGTGCTACTTGTAAAGTTTCCACAGCTTTAGCCACACACAAGGCTACGGCAATAGGTTCTGTACAACCTATTGCCGGAACAACCTCGCGTTTAACCAGGGAAATAATCTGTTTTGTCTCAAATTCAGTTATCATCTTCTATAATTATCAAGCCCTGTCTGTAAAAAGTTTACATACTTACCGATATCTTCATTGTAAGTATATGATTTATTTAATGGATTACCTTCATTATTCAGTAAAACATAAAATGGTTGTGCATTAGCACCGAACTTTGTGCGTTGCAGGTAACTCCATTTGTCGCCTACTGTACGCAGTATACGTTCCGTACCGTTCTCCTTAATAGTAACTTGTTCTGGTAATGGTTGCTTTTCATCCACATAAAGCGTAATAAGCACATAATCATTGTTTATTAGTTCGCTTACCTTGTTATCGGTCCATACTGAAGCCTCCATCTTACGACAATTTACACAACCATATCCTGTAAAGTCTATCATAACTGGTTTCTTATTCTTTTTAGCATACTCCATACCTTCGTCATAGTCGGTAAACTTAGGATGTACTTCATTGGCATACAAATTGAAGTCCTGTGTCTTCATTGGTGGAGCAAAAGCACTGACAGCTTTTAGCGGAGCACCCCAAAGTCCGGGAACCATATACGCTGCAAATGCCAGTGAAATGAGCGCCATGAAAAAACGTGGAACGCTAACCTTATCATCATCATCGTCATGAGGGAAGCGGATCTTTCCAAGTAAATAGAATCCTAGCAGTGCAAAGATAACAATCCACAGAGCGATAAATGTTTCCCGATCCAGTATTCTCCATCCATAGGCAAGGTCGGCTACAGAAAGGAACTTCAATGCAAATGCCAGTTCCAGGAATCCGAGGAATACCTTGATTACATTCATCCATCCTCCCGATTTTGGCATTGACTTAAGCCAGGAAGGAAAGAGAGCAAACAGTGTAAACGGAAGTGCCAATGCTATGGCAAACCCAAGCATACCAACAGCCGGGGCAATGATATCACCCGTAGTGGAGACTTGTACCAACAGAAATCCGATAATTGGTCCGGTGCATGAGAAAGAAACCAATGACAATGTGAAAGCCATCAGGAAGATACTTAAAAGTCCAGTAGTTTTCTCTGATTTACTATCAATAGCTGTTGTCCACGATGAAGGCAGTGTAATTTCAAATGCTCCGAAGAATGAAGCTGCAAAAACAACTAACATTAGGAAGAACAATATATTGAATACGGCATTCGTTGAAAGAGAATTCAGTGCATTGGCTCCGAACAACAGTGTAATAAGCAGTCCCAGACTCACATAAATCACCACGATAGAAGCTCCGTAAGTCCATGCATCCCTGATTCCTTTCTTTTTATCTTTACTTCTTTTGAGGAAGAAACTCACAGTCATTGGAATAATAGGCCATACACAAGGAGTAAACAAAGCTAGTAGTCCTCCTGCAAATCCGGTAATAAAGATGTAAATCCATCCAAGGTTCTTCTGATTGTTGCCATCACCCATTGCATTAAGCTGAGTGATAACAGGTTTCCAGTAGTTACTCTTTATGGCAGTTGTCGAATCAGAAGCTATACTGTCGGTTTTCTGAATAGCTGCAACAGAAGCTGTATCTGCTACAGGAGCATTAGCTTGCTCATTTTGTGACACACTTTGCTCATCAGCCTTAACTTTATCGTTTTTCCCTGAAAAGTTGAAGGAGACCTGAGTGGGCGGCAGACAGTTCTCATCGTCACAAGCACCATATTCTAAATAACCTTTTATATTGTATACGGGCTTTGTGAACTTTATTTTCTGCACAAAAACAACACTATGTTCAAAGTATTTCAAGTTCATTTCAAAGATCTTATCGTACTTTGAAATTTCCTTTGAAGCAGGAGTTAGTTTTCCAACCAGCTTTACACCATCTATTTTATCAGTGTTGAATGTCGCCGAAATAGGTCCTCCTGAAGGTAGGTTTACAGAATATACATGCCACCCATTTTCAATAGAACCTGTGAATGTGATTTCTGCTTCAGTGTCCGATAATGTTTTGAACTTGGAACTGAACTTTACCGGTTCCTGTATCTGTGCGTAGATACAGGAAGCCAGTAATAAGAGAGTTAGAGAAAAGAATAATCTTTTAAACATAGATTTAGCTATTTAAAAAGTTCATCCAGTTTTTTACTTAGAGATTCACCGCGAAGTTGTTCTCCAATAACTTTTCCGTTAGCATCTAATAAAAATATTGCAGGAATTAATTTAACCTTAAACAAATCAGCAATTCCATTTTGATCCAGATAATTCGGCCATTTTAGTTGTTCTTCTTTCAAAGCTTTTTCCCAGTCAGCCTTTTTCTTATCAATAGATATACTTATAATTTGAAGTCCTTTGCCTGCATATTTAGCATATTGAGCTTTTAGGTTAGGAATTTCCTTTCTGCATGGGTTACACCAAGAAGCCCAGAAGTCGATTAAAATATATTTTTTCCCTTTAAATAGAGTACTTGCCGGAATAATTTTCCCATTTTCAGTAACATTGAATGATGGAGACTTGGTGCCTACAAATCCTTTAGGATAAAGTTCTTCTTTTACTAATTTGCCATAGTAACTATCTTTAGCTTGTTGTGAAAAGGATTCATATAATGTTTTTTGTTCTCCGGTGAAATAGCTCATCATATCCATCATAAGAAATGGTCCCCACCATGAATCCTTATTACTGATTATAATACTGTTAGTGATAGTCTCAACAGTGTCGAAAAAGTTCTTTTCATCAGCTGCAAACTTTTTCCATTCGGCTGTTTTGTATAAAGAGTCTAATGCTGTTTTGTTCTTCTCGTTTCTTGCTTTATCTACGGCTTTCAGAATAATGTCATTATTATCGTGGTAAGCTTTATAGAGAGAATCTAAAGACTTTCTTGGAGACTTTTTCTCAAGATATTCATCATTTAATTTACTTCCGGTAATCTTTGTATTTTCAAAAACATATATTTTATTGTTTCCATTTGTGTTAAGAGATGCTTTTGCAGAAACTGATACATTTTCGTTATCGATTACTAAAGAGCAAGCACCATAATATCCGTCAACGGTTATTTGGAACTGACGAGGTTCTTCAATTGAGCCGTTAAATGTAAACTGCCCACCTTTAATAATAGCTTCTGCAATAGCCTTTTCTGCTTTGTGAGTTCCGCCTGGCATTAATAGCATTTTTGAACCATCAGGAATACCTTGTATATTACCCTTTATAGTAAATGAACCCGGTGTTTTTGATATGCATGACATTGGTAATGCCAATAAGATTATCAAAAAAAGTTTTATTAAATTTCTCTTTTCCATGTTTTTGTTTTTTGTTATTATTTATCTACATTTTGAGTGATTGTTCCATTTCCTGGATTGCTAATTGCTCCCATTGGGAAAGGCATTGTCCATAGATGCGATGTTGGAGATAGTGTATAAGTTGTTCCATTTACTGTTTTGGTGAATGTACGAGCGTAATTGCTATCTAGATTCAAACGGCGAGCATCAGCAAAGGGCACGATGGAAAATATAAGTTCATTTTCTTTAGTTCTCCATATCTTTTTAACAGCATCGGTAATTGAGGTTGCAGTAAGATCCTGATATTTTGCAGGTAAAATTCTTGTTTTACGTACTGCATTTAATGCATCCATTGAACCGGTTAAATCATTCTTCCGTGCCAGACATTCTGCTTTTATAAGATACATTTCAGTAGTAGTTAACCCTCCGTAATTAAAATATCCATTTGTTGTTCCTGCATAGTAAGTATCAGTACCAACTGTTCTTACTTTCCAACGTGCAGCAAAACGTGCATCTCCATCTTCAAAGCGTTCAGCTCTACTAACAGGAATATTAGTTTCAGTTGAAGCATTATTTGAACTTCCATGACGATAGTTGTAGTTCTCTACGTAAGTGTAGTTATATGGAGATGATGTAGCTGTATATGATATTGGATTAAGAATCTGTGACTTATTACTTTCATAGTAAGCAACCCAGTCATATAATTTATTGTTTAGTTTTAGAGCTTCTTCAGCATATTTAAGTGCATTTGTGTAATCAGACATCTGTAGATATACACGTGCATAAAATGCATAAGCAGTTGCTAAACCAGGGTGTAGAATTGTAGCTGGCTTTTCTGGAAGATTAGGTACTGATTCACTTAATTCTTTTAGTATATAATCATATAATTCCTTAATTGTAACTTGTTTTGAAGGTGCATTTATATCTGCACTGCTAATTACAGGAACAGCTAGTTTTGTAGCTGCAGTTGTTGCCTCATAAGTGTCTGCATAGTAATTTACCAGATTGAAATAGTTCATAGCTCTTAATACTCTTGCCTGAGCTATCAAAGTATTCCTTTCATTTTCAGTGGTATTGGTTGCAGTAGGAGCGTGCTCTATAATCAGGTTACAGGTTGAAATGGATGCGTAACTTGCATAATAAGTTGTTTCATCGCTATTGTTCAATTTTACTCTGTCTGCAGCTTCGTCCCACATATAATTGGCTTTCCATAGTGGATAGTAATTTAAATTTGATGATGAAGGATATCTATCATTCAATAATAGATTTGCCTGAGTAATATCAACACGATGACAATTATATTCATTCCTTAACAATGCCTCAAAATCTGCAAGTGTTTCAGGAATCTTCTGCCCTTTTGGAACATCATCCAGATAACCATTACAAGAGTTAAGAGTAATATTTAACCCAATTATTAGGGAGTATAGTATGTTTTTTATTATTTTTTTCATGACTAATTCTTTTTAATGATTAAAAGTTTAAATAAATACCCATTACATAATTGGGAGAATTGTATCCGCCAAGCTGATATTTTGCATCATTATTAGCAGCCCAGGTATATGCGTTTTCTACATTAAATTGGATACGGGCACTACTTAGATGAGCTATTTTGCAATATTCAGTCGGGATTTTATATGATAATGCTACATTGTTTAATCTTATATTCGATGCATTAATTACATTAATATCTGAGTAAGAATACATAGAATATGAGTCATAGCTGTAATCGGATTCATATTCGTAAACCACTCTTGGAACATTTGTTTTTAGTTCGTCGCCGGCTTGTTTCCAGCGGTTATTTATTTTCTTATTTACAGGAGCAAAATCTGTTATATAACCATTTATCGCTGATGAGTAGCTATTATTTAATGCTGGCAAGAACTTATTACGCATTTTATGACCTAGGTTATAGATTAGTAAAAATGAAAGCTCTAAATTTTTGTAGCTTAATGAGCTTCCGAATGAACCGGCATGTACTGGCACTGTAGATCCGCAGTAAGTTATTGCATCAAGAGTAGTAGGTTGATGAGTTACTTTATTTCCTGCACCATCATAAACCTGTGGTAAACCGGTACTGCTTAGCCCTGCCCATCTGTATCCGTAGATTGCAGTATAGGAATTTCCAATAACTGGATATGCATCGGGATAGTCTAATTGTAAGTAGTATACCGGAGCCTTCACATTAACATAGGTTACTTTATTCTTGTTGTACCCATAAAGTAACGAAGCATTCCAGGTGAAGTTTTTAGTTCGGATAATATCTCCGTTTAATGTAACTTCAACTCCTCTGTTTCTCATACCACCATTGTTTATTTTGTATGTAGAGTATCCCCAGCCTTCTGTTGGAACTCCCATTGTGCTAGCTAAAAGATCTTCGCCCTTTTTATTATAATACTCAATGGAACCATTCAATCGTCCTTGCAAAATAGAAAAGTCTGCTCCAATATTAGTCGTAGTGGTTTTTTCCCATGATAACTGAGGATTAGGACGTGAGTTTATATTTCCTTGTAAACCACCTACTGTTGTGTTTTGGCTATAATTTGCAGTCATATATGGTGCATTGAGCTTTGCAATATTTCCTCCGATACCATATGACAAACGGAGTTTTAACATGTTAACCCATGAAACATTAAAGAAAGATTCTTTATTAACATTCCAGCTTGCTCCAACAGACCAAATTGGTTTGTTTTGATATTTACTGTCTGTTCCCCAAAGATTTGAGCGGTCCCAACGCAGACTTCCTGTTGCTGTATATTTACCTTCGTAAGTGTATCCGGCATTCCCGTAGATAGACAAAAAGCTATTAGTTAGCTCTTTTAGATAAGTCATATTTGATGGGTAAAAATAGCTTCCTGAGATTAACTTTCCTGTAAGGTTAGATAGCATTTTAGCATCAACAAGTTCGAAGGATAGCATTTCCGGATCGTAATTATACAATGTGTTGTTTGAATATTCTATTTTTGAGCGTCTGGCTTCTGTTCCGGCTATAACTGTTAAGTCGTGTTTATCTGCAAATGTTTTATTAAAGTCTAATTGTTGACGGAAGTTATATGCATTAGAAAATTGATTTTCAGTAAAGTAAACATTTCCGTAGGGTATGTTATATGCCACAGTTCCAGTTGAAGAATTGTATGTTGCAAAACCGTTTACAAGACTACGTACATCATATGATTCCTTATTTCTTAGCTTATTGGAACGAATTGTGTTATATTCATATTGAAATTGAACACTATATTTAAGCCAGTCAGCAAGCTTAATATTTAGTTTTGCATAAGTACGGTTTGAGAAGTTTTTTGATCTAGTCAGATTACGTCCTAATTCATCCAACGGAGTTAAATCCATATTATAAAGGCCTTTTGACTTAATTGTATTCAAAGTAGATTCACTAAAGCGAGAGGCCATAGTAGACACATAAGGATTTCCATCATTACCTATCAATGAATTGTAGGGCATATAGTCAAAACCAGGATTAAGTGCGTTGTATGATTGTGTTGTACCATTACTATAAAGAGTATAACTGCCCAGTTCCAGTTTTAGCCACTTATAAATGTCAGTTATATTAGCTAAATTAATACCGACAGACTCATTTTGAGAGTACTTATCTTCAAGTTGATTATTTTTATATGTTACAGATGATTGGAAAGAGTTGGTATCTGTGGTTTTTCCAATACGTAAGTTCTGCTGTTGGTAAAAAGGATTTCGTTTCGCATACTTTTCTACGTCTTTATAATATTGATAGCCTTTTGATGCTAATGAACCCAGCGTGGTATTTAAGTCTGTTTGAGAGATATTTCCAGAATAATAATCTAAAATTGATTGCATTCCGGTACTGGTAAATATCGCATTCTTTTTATAGTTGGTAGCATAAGTAATGGCAGCAGCATCAGTAATATATCCTGATGAGTTGGCCGAAACTTTAAGTTTTGGATTATTATCAGCCCATCCTTTTTCTAGCTCAACAATATCAGCTGCATCTGTGCGGTTATCCATATAATAAGAGTAAGGAGAGAAAGTATATGTGCTCGAGAATGAGACATTGGTCTTTCCTTTGGACGCTTTTTTTGTAATGATGACCACAACTCCGTTTGCCGCACGTGCTCCGTATATAGATGTTGCGGCTGCATCTTTTAAAACTGTAATACTTTCAATATCTTCAATATTAAGATCTGGAATATTTTCTTCCAAACTTCCATACTGGGTATATCGGGAGCTTTCTACAGGAAATCCATCTATTACGTACAAAGGCGTTGTCATTCCATTCATTGATGTTACACCTCTTAACTTACCGTCATTAAATCCGGCAATTTGTCCTTCCAAAACTGAATTTAAACTACTTAATCTTTTTTGTTCAAGTTTATCAGCTGATACCTTTGCGAAAGCACCCGTAGCTCGTTCGCGGGAAATCGTCTGGTATCCAGTTACAACAATTTCATCTAACTGCTGATCATTTTTGTGGAGAGTTACATTCAAGGAGCTATTCTTGCCAACAACATGTGTCTGACTCAGAAAACCAATATAAGAGAATTCCAGTTTATCAAACTCAGAGTTGATTGAGATTGAATAGCGACCATCCATGTCTGTTAAAGTTCCTATAACTTTATTATTGGAACTGTGTAAAGTGACTGTTGCACCAATTAGTGCTTCGCCTTGGGTATCGGTTACAATTCCGCTTACTTTCCTTTTTGATGCGTTTCCATATTGGGCATTTATCTGGCCCGGAATAAGTAAAGCTACAATCAAAAACAGGCATCCTAAAACAACGTTTCTCTTCATATTTTTCAGCTTTAAAATGATTAATACTCTTTTTGCAAAATAATAGATTTATCGCTTAATAAACCTAATAAAAAAGCATTTGATATCGGCAATTGTCGATATCGGAAGAAAAAAGTAAGCTATTTGTTTGTTTTGGTGTTCTTTTGTAATTTTAAAAACATCATTTATGTAAAGTGGAGGTAGCATATTTATATTTAATAGAAATACTTAGTAAAATGTGGAAATGAAATAATTCTTTATTTCTAGCTTTGTATCCAAGCCCACGAATGAGGGCTAATGAGTTCAGGTATGAGGGCTTATCGGTTCTCGGCCTAGGGCTTATGGGTTCTCAGATGCAGACTTAGTAATATTTGTACGGTTACAAGGTCGTTTTTATTATTAAAAGAAGTTATATAGTGTTATGCCTTTTATTATTAGACGTTTAAGAACGATTATAGTGACTTGTACTATTTCCAGAAAAGTTGAGCTAACTGTTCTATAAATAAATTAGTGGCAGATGCCAGGTAATTAGTAGCAGATAAAATGTATCAATAATTTATCTGCCACCGCTGAAACCCTTATAAACAAGGCTATTTTTTCAATTTAGTAGCAGGTAGCAAATCAATTTATGTTTTTTGTGTTTTGTGGAAAGCTATAACTAATGGGAATTTCCTATTTCTATTTGTCTATTTCACTATTCTTTTGTAACTCTATAACTTTACTTCTGTAAAGTGAAGGAGGCATACCTATACTTGATTGGAAAACCTTATAAAAAGTTGATATAGAGTTAAAACCTAATTGTGCAGAAAGTGCTTTAAGAGGTATATTGTTATTAGGATCAGAAAGAATGTGAACAGCCTCGTCAACCCGATATGAGTTGATATAATAAGTAAATGAAGAACCAAATTTCTCGTTTATAATCTGAGAAAGATAAGTTCTGTTAGTTCCTAACATATCAGCAAGCTTTTCCTTTGTAATAAAGTTATCTTTATAAACTTGTTTTTCACGCATCAACATTTCCAGCTGCTCATAAAGAGTTGAACTCTTTTCATCAGTTAACGATGAAACAGAATATTTTTCTGAGAGTTCATTCTTTTCTCCATCTTGCAACTGCTTTATTTGCTGGTAGAGGTTTTTCTCCCTTTTTATAGCATCCTGATTTTGACGGACAATATTGAGATAGAGTTTATTTTTACGGTAATACAGATAATAAAGACCACCAAGAATGATAACAACCAGCAATAAAATATAAACCAAAAAACGAATATTATTCTCTTTTTGCAATAACTCTAATTTATTTTGCTTTATCTCATTTTCTTGTCTTTCTGTATCATATTTAACTCTGATTTCATTTAACGAGCGTTCTTTTTCTGCATTGAAACGTTTATTGGATTCCTGATGATAGATCTTGTAGCATTTAAGTGATTCTTTATAATTATTTTCTAATTCATAGCACTTAGAAAGTGACTCGTATAGTTCATAGAGAAACATCTTGTTATTCTTTTTATGGCACAATACTATTCCGCTATTTAGTAAGTCAGCTGCCTCTCTGTATCTTTTATTTTTCATTAAAAGATCTGCATAGTTTATATAACAATTTGATAAAGACGAAGTATTTGCCAGTTTTGCATATTTAATGGCCTTATCAAAGTATGCTTCAGCTTGTTGTTCGTCTCCCATATAAAATAGAGTTCTTCCAAAAAGTGTATATACATTTGTCTGATCGTAGAACTCATTTTTATCCATAAGAAACTCTGCTTCTCTTAAATACTTAAGAGTTTCATTGTATTTCTTCATTAAGAAATATATCTGAGAAGTATTTACAGCGCCAGCATAAATAATAAAAGGGTCATTTTGCTTATGTCCCAGGTCATAACACTCTAAAGTATATTTTAAACCAGTTGTGTCTTTCTTAAGGTAATATACTTCGCCCATATTGCATAAAAGTATTGAATACAGCCTTCTGTATTTTGAACGTTTGGCGGATTCAATTCCTTTCATATAATATGAAATAGAACTATAATAATCATTTTCTATGTTTAATGCATAAAGTCCAAGTCCATTATATACGGAAGATAGTACAGAATCATTTTTTAGTTTTAAAGCCAGCTTTTTAGATCTTTCCAAATAAATTTTAGCCGACTGTTTATATCCTTTCATCATTAAGGCTTGTCCCAGATAAACAGAACCATACATTTGATAATTCTCGTTTTCTGTTTTTCTTCCTAGTTCCAGCAATTTCTTTGAGTATAGAATGGCGTGGTTGAAGTCTGAAATGTTTAGAGAGTGTTGCCCCAAATCCTTCAATATATTGCCATCATTCTTATTCATAAGCACTTTTGCATATTGCTCATTAATAATATCCCTATTTTTATTTTGTGAAAATAAAAAAGGAGGAAAGAATATAGCTACAAGAATCAGGGCAAAACAATATTTCATAAGTGGCAGGAGCTTAAAATTGACTTTTGAAATACAAAGTTATCGTTAAATTGTAAACAGGGAAATACCATAAATATGGCATTCCCTCTTACATAATGAGAAATTTATTTATTATGAAGGCTTGCAAACTTCAGACAAACAGGTTTATCAAGTTCAATCTTCTTTCCAGTATCTTCAAGCAAACCAGTCTTAGAATTAATTTTAAAAACTTGAATTACATTACTGTTTTTGCAAGCAACCAAAAGTAACTTGCCATTTGGTGTAATTATGAAGTTACGTGGATGGATTCCAGTATACTGATATCCGATTTTGGTAAGTTTACCAGTTATCTGGTTTACCTTAAAAATAGCAATACCATCAGCTTTTAAACGGTTTGAGGCATATAAGAATTTGCCATCAGGGGTAAGATGAATATCGGCACTACCTTTCTTATCAGCTCCTGAAGTAGTATCTGATGAAATGTATTGAATATCCTTTAATATTCCGTTGCTATAACTGAACACTGTTACTTTTCCGGATAGCTCATTGATGAGGTAAGCATACTTACCGTTTGGATGGAAAGTTATGTGTCTCGGACCAGATCCCTTCTCTACATCAAAAGCTTCGGGCTTGCCTGGTTGCAGGAACTGAACAGAGTTATCTTCTGCTTCAGTATAATTTAAATTGAACTTGTGTACTTTATCTTTTCCAAGATCGTCGGCTAATAGATATTTCCCTTCCGGAGTAAAAGCAACACAATGTAGATGAGATTTTGGTTGTGGCTCCGGAGTATCTTTCTTATCAAAGGTGATTATCTGATTTGAAGGGAATAGCGTTCCGTCTTTCTTAATTTTAAATACAGAAACATTTCCTCCCGTATAATTAGCTGTGATTACATATTTTCCTTTTGGATCGATGTTAATATAGCAAGGCGACCCACCGAATGTTTTCTGAGAGTTAAGGCGGGTTAGTTTACCATTCTTTTTATCAAATGAAAGAGCATAAGCTACTCCTCCTTCGTTCTCATTTTCACCTACAGAATAAACAAACTTTTCATCTTTTGTGAGGTTTAAGTAGGATGGGTTGGAAAGTCCATCAATTTCATTGACATAACTAGCATCTCCTGTTTCCGTATTGAAACGGTAAACGTATATGCCTTTGCTCGTTCCGGAAGTGTAAGTTCCTATAAGCAGGAAGAGCTCGCTGTTCTTTTTATCTTTACTGGAGTTATCCTTTGGTGTGAAAGATGAGAGTGTTAAGGCACAGATACTCATTAGCATTAATTTTTTGAGCATAATTATTCTTTTTAGTAGTGGATTCATTTGCAAAGATAAAAAACATCTCTGCAGACGAAATAGTTCTTCCTTTTAATTTTATCTTTGTAGCCGAAATATTATAAAAGAACAGCAATGACTCGGATTTTTTTAATCGGATATATGGGAGCGGGGAAAACAACTCTTGGAAAAGCTTTTGCCAGAGAGATGAATTTATCTTTTGTCGATCAGGATTGGTATATTGAGGAACGCTTCCATAAAACCGTACAGGAAATATTTGCGGAGAGGGGAGAACAAGGCTTCAGAGAGTTGGAACGCCAGATGCTTCATGAAATTGCTGAATTTGAGAATGTTGTTATTTCAACTGGAGGAGGGGCACCTTGCTTTTATGATAACATGGAATTCATGAATCAAAAGGGAGAAACTGTCTTCTTAAATGTTGCTCCGGATGTATTGTTTAGCCGTCTGAAGATTGCTAGTCAAAATCGTCCTATTCTGAGAGGTAAAACGAACGAAGAGCTAAAAGCATTCATTGCAAAGGCGCTCGAGAAACGTGCTCCGTTCTATTCAAAGGCAAAATATATATTCAATGCCGATGAGCTGGAAGATATATACCAAATAAAATCTTCTGTCAATAAGCTAAAGGAACTACTTGGCTTGTAATTCTTCTCTTTACTTCATGCAAATGCAAAATGTTGTAGCATACATACAAGTTGTTGTGTGTATGTTATATATCTGTATTCTCATCTAAAGTATCACATATTTTGTTTTATTATATTAAGAATGTGTCGTATTTAGTAAAAATATACTTATTACTGATTGAAAACTATAGATTTATACGTACTTTTGCGCTATTAATAACTTACCATAAATAGTATAAGATTAGAAAATGAGAAAATGGCGTATTGAAGATTCAGAGGAACTTTACAACATTACCGGTTGGGGAACCTCGTACTTTGGTATCAATGACAAAGGTCATGTAGTGGTTACCCCCAAGAAAAACGGAGTGGCTGTCGACTTAAAAGATTTGGTTGATGAATTGCAACTGAGGGATGTTTCGGCTCCTATGTTGTTACGCTTTCCGGATATTTTGGATAACCGGATTGAGAAAACAGCTAAATGTTTTCAGATTGCATCTGAGGAATATGGTTATAAAGCACAGAACTTTATAATTTATCCTATCAAAGTAAATCAAATGCGCCCGGTTGTTGAGGAAATTATCAGTCATGGTAAGAAATTTAATTTAGGACTGGAAGCTGGTTCTAAACCTGAACTACATGCTGTAATTGCCATCAATACTGATTCTGATTCTTTAATTATCTGTAACGGATATAAGGACGAAAGTTATATAGAGCTAGCTCTTCTTGCCCAGAAAATGGGAAAGAGAATTTTTCTGGTTGTTGAAAAGCTTAATGAACTTAAATTAATAGCTAAGGTTGCAAAACGACTTAATGTTTTGCCTAATATTGGTATCCGCATTAAACTGGCTTCTTCAGGTAGTGGTAAATGGGAAGATTCCGGTGGCGATGCAAGCAAGTTCGGACTTACTTCCAGTGAGTTGCTTGAAGCGTTGGATTTCCTTGAAAAGAAGGATCTGAAAGATTGTCTGAAACTTATTCATTTCCATATTGGAAGTCAGGTTACTAAAATACGTCGTATTAAAACAGCTTTACGTGAGGCTTCTCAATTCTATGTTCAGCTCCATTCAATGGGCTTTAATGTGGAGTTTGTTGATATCGGTGGCGGGTTAGGTGTGGACTATGACGGAACCCGTTCTTCTAACAGTGAAAGTAGCGTGAATTATTCTATTCAGGAATATGTGAACGACTCAATTTCAGCATTGGTAGATGCAGCTGATAAGAATGATATTCCACATCCTAATATTATCACCGAATCCGGTCGTTCATTGACAGCTCATCATTCTGTTCTTATTTTCGAAGTGCTGGAAACTGCAACTCTTCCAGAATGGGATGATGAAAAAGATGTGGTTGATGAGGATGATCATGAATTATTGAAAGAACTGTATTCTATATGGGATAGCTTGAATCAGAATAAGATGCTTGAAGCATGGCATGACTCTCAGCAGATCCGTGAAGAATCTCTCGACTTGTTTAGTCATGGTATTGTCGATTTGGCAACTCGTGCTAAGATTGAAAAACTATTTTGGTCGATAACCCGGGAAATTCATCAGATTGCTTCTGGTTTGAAACATGCTCCGGATGAATTCCGTCAGCTTTCTAAGCTTTTGGCAGATAAATATTTCTGTAACTTCTCATTGTTCCAGTCACTTCCTGATTCATGGGCTATTGATCAGATTTTCCCTATTATGCCAATTCAACGATTGGATGAAAGACCAGACCGAAGTGCTACTTTACAGGATATAACATGTGACTCTGATGGAAAAGTAGATAATTTTATTTCTACACGAAATGTGTCTCATTACCTGCCTGTACATAGTCTGAAAGGAAAAGAGCCTTATTATATGGGAGTGTTCCTTGTTGGAGCATATCAGGAAATTCTGGGCGATATGCATAATTTGTTTGGTGATACGAATGCAGTTCATATCACTGTAAACGAAAAAGGCTATAACATTGAACAGATTATTGATGGTGAAACAGTTGCTGAGGTATTGGATTATGTGCAATACAATCCAAAGAAGCTGGTTCGCACACTCGAAACATGGGTTACTTCTTCTGTGAAGAACGGACGAATTTCAGTGGAAGAGGGAAAAGAATTCCTTTCTAACTATCGTTCCGGACTTTATGGATATACATATTTGGAATAATCATGAAGGAAAAACTTGTTATTATTAAAGTTGGTGGTAAAGTCGTTGAAGAAGAAGCAACATTAAATCAGCTTCTTAATGACTTTGCTGCTATACAGGGAAATAAAATATTAGTTCACGGTGGAGGGCGATCTGCAACAAAGATCGCTTCCCTGCTGGGAATTGAAAGTCAGATGGTTAACGGCCGACGCATTACTGACGCAGAAACGCTGAAAGTGGTGACTATGGTCTATGGTGGACTGGTAAACAAGAATATTGTAGCCGGACTTCAGGCCAGAGGTGTGAATGCTTTGGGACTTACCGGTGCCGATATGAATGCCATCCGCTCTGTAAAACGTCCGGTTAAGGATGTAGATTATGGTTTTGTTGGAGATGTGGAGCAGGTAAATGCATCTATCCTGGGAGATCTTATAAAAAAAGGTGTAGTTCCGGTGATGGCTCCCCTAACGCATGATGGTAATGGAAATATGCTAAATACAAATGCCGACACCATTGCAGGAGAAACAGCCAAAGCTTTGGCTGATATTTTTGATGTGACGTTGGTTTATTGTTTTGAAAAGAGGGGAGTCCTCAAAGATGAAAACGATGATAATAGCGTAATTCCTCAGATAACTCGTGCCGAATTTGATGCTTATGTAGCTCAGGGAGTTATTCAGGGAGGCATGATTCCGAAGTTAGAAAATTCTTTTTCTGCAATTAATGCAGGTGTTTCTCAGGTTGTAATAACCTTATCCTCAGCGATTAACAAGAATGAAGGCACAAAAATTATAAAATAATCCAATTTTTTTTCTGTCTGCCTGTAACTTTTTAAACCCTCACCCGTCATTATTTATAGAGATGCAAGAAATCAGCTTCCGAAACGACATACTGCCACTGAAAGATAAACTTTTTCGCGTGGCGCTTCGAATCACCTTTGACAGGGCTGAAGCAGAAGATGTGGTGCAGGATACGATGATCCGGGTATGGAATAAACGCGATGAGTGGTCGCAACTGGAATCGATTGAGGCTTATTGTTTAACTGTTTGCAGAAACTTAGCCATAGACCGAAGCCAGAAGATGGAAGCTCAAAACGAGTCGTTAACTCCCGAACTGGAACAAAAAGCTATTGCATCTGGTCCTTATGATCAATTAGTGAACGAAGAAAGAATGAAACTGATTCACCAGTTGATTAATGAACTGCCTGAGAAGCAGAGAGTAATTATGCAACTCAGGGATATAGAAGGAGAGAGTTATAAAGAAATATCAGAAGTTCTGCAACTGACAGAGGAACAGGTTAAAGTGAATCTCTTCAGGGCTAGACAAAAGATAAAACAAAGATACACAGACATAGAGAATTATGGATTATAAGTATATAGAACAGCTAATAGAACGATACTGGCAATGCGAGACTTCCTTGATGGAAGAGCAGATTTTACGTTCTTTCTTTTCTCAGGAAGAGATACCGGCTCACTTGCTTCCATATAAAGAGGTGTTTGTTTATCAGCAGACACAGCAGGATGTTAAACTAAGTGCAGACTTTGACGAAAAGGTTTTAGCTGCTATAGAAACTCCGGTGGTAAAAGCCAGACATCTTACAATTGCAAGCCGTTTTATGCCGCTTATGAGAGCTGCAGCGATGGTGGCATTTGTTATCACTTTAGGGAATGTAGCTCAACGCTCATTCTTTGCTGAAGATCAATTGGATTATAATTACGAATCATATAAGGATACTTACAAAGACCCGCAAATGGCTTACGAACAATTGTCATCTGCATTGATGAAAGTATCTGAAGGTATTAATAAATCTCAAACTCAGTTAGCTTCGGATAGTATCCTGAAAACTAAGAGTGGAGATGATTCAATATCGGTTACGGAATAATAACAATGAAGAGCGCTCTTTTTATACTGTGGATGACTCTTGTATCTGTTACGGTTTCTGCGCAGGATTTTGCTTCTCGTTTTTTAGAGAATCATAAGCCTGATGGCAATCTCACTTGTGTGACTATCAGTCCGAAGATGATGGAAAAGGTAATGGATCTGGATGTGGATGACGAAGGTAAAATGATGGACATGATCTCAAAGCTTAAAAGCATGCAGATGCTTACCACCCAGAATAATGGGCATAAGTATTATAAAGAAGCTTTGAAAGTTCTCGATAAGAATTCAGATAGGTTTGAACCGTATCTTTCTTTCGAAGATAAATCTGAAAATTTTCAGATCATGGTCAGAAAAAAGAGGAGTTCTATTATTGAACTGGTAATGTTGATGTGTGAAAATGATTGTTTCACAATTATAAACTTTACCGGAAACATGAGTCAAGACTTTATAGCCAGATTGGCTAAATCAATGGAGCCTAAACACTCATAATTAACAAGTTTTTTTCATTTACTATATAACTGTAATAGTTTTTGTGCTTAATTAAAACAAACAATTGATGAAACTGTGAAGTTTCAATTATCTCAAAATTTCATAAATAACTAACTTCAAATAAAATGGGTTACTGCTGGTCACAGTAACCCTTTTATTATATATGCAGGTCAGCAAAACTTTATTTTTATATGTAATACTGGTTTCTTATTTCCGGTTCTGACTGCTTATTTTTTTAGATCCCATGTACCGTACATTTCCGAAAATAGAGTGGTTAAACCAGGGGCGATCGTGAAGCCCACCAATGCACCAGGCACATCCGGTATATCCATTTGGGTCTCTTCCGTCCAATTGATATTTATCGTTCAGATAAACTGCTGTTTGCATGGCCTCTTCGGCTGTAGCCGACCATTCCAAAATCTTTTTTCCCCAATACATCCGCAAGTAATTGTGCATGGTTCCGCTTTTTACAAGTGTACTTTGTGCTTCGTTCCAAAGAGAATCATGTGTTTGTGCCTGCTCAAACTCAGCACGAGAATAAAGATACTCCCTTATATCTGATTGATGCTCTAGCAATGATTTCTTAGCCCATGAAGGAAAACCTTCAAATGAATCGTAATTAGGATTATAGTAACAGAAATTCTCTGCCAGTTCTCTACGAATGATTAGTTGTTCGAGAAAAGCTTTTCTATTATCATCGTCCGGACACTCTTTTATTACTTTTAAAGCTACTTCCAATGCGGAAATCTGTCCGAAGTGAAGATAAGGCGAGAGCTCTGAACAGCCGTTTGTTTTGGTGTTATTCCTTTCAATAGCGTAATTCCTTATCCGCTCTTCAATAAATTGATTTAATACTTTCTGTGCAGCTTTTCCTCCTGCAGTTTTATTTATTGGAGTTATATTCTTGTCTATATTTAATGAGTCCAGAATTTCTTCCCAGTCCACGCTTTCGGATGCAAAAGTTTGTTCTTGTTTTAGTGATTCTACATCGGGCAGAGGGTGCAAATAATCGTAAAGTAGCCGGGTGATCTTCGGACGAATAGTACGTGCCGAATATTCTTGTTTGTCAGAACTGATCCAGCAGGGTACAATATTTCGTCCGTCTACCTCGTAAACAGGAATGGAAACTGAATGAAGCAATTCTTTTTTCCATGAAACATCGTGGTGTAACGGATTGAAGTCGGTTACTATTATAGAATTCTGATGAAGGTTAATATGGCTTATTACTTCGTTCGGAATCGTTCCAATTCGGATATGAAAAGGAATCTTTAGGCTCTCCAAAAGAAGTTTAACTTCCTGCAGACCTTCAATCATGAAAGAAAAACTCCGGAGATTGGCATTGGGGTAATTATCGTCTATTACAAATAGCACTTCCAACTGCTTGCCGTATTCTTTGGCCATATAGGATGCAAAGAACAGCGCCGGATTGCTGGCAACTCTTTGTTCCCGGCTCATCCAGTAAAGTATATTGCCGGTTCCCGGTATTCCTTGTTGAAGTAAGCGGCTACGATCTTTCATAGTTTCCATTTTTTTGTTATTGTAAATATAGTGATAAATGTCAGTTATTTACATATTCTAGAAATAAGAAAAGTCATATTGTTTAGATCCTGAGGTTGCTTAGATAATAAATATAGGGATCTAACTCTTCTTTTCACCAGACTTTGTTAACTAATAGTAGCTTACACCTAATTTAGGTGTAGACTAAAATAAAAATAGAAGTAGACTTTAAATTTATTAGCTGTAGACCATTTGATAAATGTTTTCTGAATGAATTGCTTAGGTTTCTTTATAGAATTTGTTATTGCTGACTTTGTTTCACGAAGAAAAGTAAGTTTCCTGTATAAAAGAGAAGAATAAAAAAGCAGCCTTTCTTCTCACTCTTGAGAGAAAGGCTGCCTTGGTTTATAGAGAATAGAAAATTAATCCATTTTATGTAACTTATTATTGCTCTCGAAATCGACTCTAGGATTTCCTCTGTAAGAAACATCGCCGCTTCCCTGTATTTTTGCTTTCAAGTCATGAATAGCAAAACAAGAAATACTGCCCGATCCCTGTGTAGTAGCATATACTTCCATTCCTTTAAGATTTGCCGCATTGATATCTCCTGAACCTTGAGTTTTCAGAGTAACAGAGTTTGCTTCGCCTTCATAAAGAATATCTCCCGATCCTTGTATGCCAGCTTCTATATTCTGGCATTTAATTCCTTTTATTGCAATGTCACCAGATCCTTGTACAGTTGAGTGCAATTCGTTGCAAATAATGCCTGTTCCATTAATATCTCCAGATCCTTGAACATAAAGATCAAGCTTGTCTGTTTTGATTATTGTTTTGAAAAGAATATCTCCCGACCCTTGAACTGAAGCTCCGTAAATATTAGGGCTTGATACGATTACTTTTACATTACCATTATCCCCAAAACCAAATATGGAAAAATTATTTTTGTGTTTAACGATTAATGTTTCGTCATCCACTCTAATATCTAATAAGTCTACTATATTATCCGAAGCATAAACCTTAACACTTGTTTTTCCGTCAGTACTTTGAGAAAAGAGTATATCTTCACTTCCTTGAACCTTGATTGAATTAAAATCTGGCACTTCTATATTTTTTGTTATATAGTTGCCGCTTGCTTTAATACGTCTGACTTCAATGCAACTTGTATTTAAAGCCAATACAGACATAATCATTGCTAATCCACTGATTGTTTTTGCTATTCTTTTCATATTCTATTAAGATTTTAATTGTTTTGTATCTATTAGACGGAGTTGTACTTAAAAAAGTTGCAGCGCCACTGAAATATTATTTCATAACCAAATATTGCATATGTTGTGCCAAAAATATAATAGCTTTATTTATAACGTATTATATAAAATATGGTTGTTCATTATCGAACACTCTGTACGGTTTTAACGTTTAAAATTTTATTTCTAAGTTAGCTCCTGCGCAAAGATTATCTATCTTTGCTTCAAGAATAAATAATCATGATTGGAAAGGAATATTCAGATAAAGAGTTAGGCAAGATTGTAATACGTGAAAATATACGAGCCCGGCGAATTGTACTTCGTACCCGCCCAGAAGCTCTTTATATTACTGTTCCAAAAGGAGTAGAGATGCACGAAGTGCAAGGAGCTATTGAAAAATTCAGAGCAAGATTAATCCGCTCTAAAAAGAAAGTGGAGCGTAAACGAATAGACCTTGATTTTACTATTGACGCAGAGTTTTTTAAGTTATCATTAGTTCGGGGTACACAAAATAAATTCTTATCTTATTCAGAATTGGGCATAACCCGCATTGTCTGTCCCCCAATAGCCAATTTTGATGATGATGAATTGCAAGCGTGGTTGCGTAAGGTTATCGAAGAAGCTTTACGGAAGAATGCGAAAATAATTTTACCTTCACGCATAGATAATCTTTCAAAACTACATAAGCTACCATACGAATCATTGAAAATTAATTCTAGTCAGGGTCGATGGGGGAGCTGTTCTTCCCGGAAAAGCATTAATCTTTCATATTATCTATTACTGCTGCCTTCATATCTCGTTGATTATGTGATTCTTCATGAACTTGCCCATACAAAAGAGATGAGCCATAGTGACAGATTCTGGACTATACTTGATGGGTTGACTCAGGGACGGGCTTTGGAATTGCGCAAGGAACTCAGAAATTATACCACGAGTTTTTAGTCATAAGAATAGACTGTTATTTATCTGAAAAGTTTATTTTTAAGAAAATATTGCAAAATTTATAATCATATTATAATAAAATAGTCCTAATATTTTGCTTATGAAGGGATTATTCGTATCTTTGCGGTCGAAATGGATGAATGGTGAGGGGCGATTAAAGCCCTTTTTTTGTTCTTAATAGTGAACCAATGATAGAAAAAAGTACTGTTAGTCAGATTGTTAATGACTGGCTTGAAGGTAAAGAGTATTTTGTGGTAGACGTAAATGTGTCTCCGGATGACAAGATCCTTGTTGAAATAGACCATGCTGAAGGGGTCTGGATTGAAGATTGTGTAGAGTTGAGCAGATATATTGAATCAAAGCTTAACCGTGAAGAAGAGGATTACGAATTGGAAGTTGGTTCTGCCGGTATCGGTCAGCCATTCAAGGTATTACAACAATATTATATACATTTGGGTTGTGATGTCGAAGTGTTGACAAAAGGCGGAATTAAATATACCGGGGTTCTGAAAGATGTGAACGAAGAACGTTTTGTTGTTACTGTTCAGAAGAAAGTGAAAGAAGCAGGAGAGAAACGTCCAAAACTTGTAGACGAAGATCTCTGTTTTACATATGATGAAATAAAATATACTAAATACTTAATTAGTTTTAAATAAATTATGGCCAAGAAAGAGGAAACAATCAGCTTGATTGATACATTTTCGGAATTTAAAGAACTGAAGAATATTGATAGAACTACTATGGTGAGTGTACTCGAAGAGTCTTTCCGTAGTGTTATCGCGAAAATGTTTGGCACGGATGAAAATTACGATGTTATCGTGAATCCGGATAAAGGAGATTTTGAAATATGGCGTAACCGTGAGGTAGTTGAAGATGAAAATCTTACTAATCCGAATATGCAGATATCACTTACAGAAGCTCAGAAGATAGATTCTTCTTATGAAGTTGGTGAAGAAGTAACAGACGAGGTTAATTTTATTAGTTTCGGTCGTCGTGCTATTCTGAATCTTCGTCAAACACTTGCCTCAAAAATTCTTGAGCTAGAAAAAGACAGTATTTACGCTAAGTATATTGACATGGTAGGAACTATCATCAATGCAGAAGTCTACCAGATTTGGAAGAAAGAAATTCTGTTGCTTGATGATGAAGGTAATGAGTTATTGTTACCTAAAACAGAGCAGATACCAAGTGATTTCTATCGGAAAGGTGAAACTGCACGTGCCGTTGTTGCCCGTGTAGATAATAAAAACAACAATCCGAAGATTATCCTTTCACGTACCTCTCCTGTATTCCTGCAAAGATTATTTGAGATGGAAGTTCCGGAAATAAACGACGGACTGATTACAATTAGAAAAATTGCCCGTATTCCTGGCGAACGCGCAAAAATTGCGGTAGAATCCTATGATGAAAGAATTGATCCGGTAGGAGCTTGTGTGGGTGTTAAAGGTAGTCGTATTCATGGTATTGTTCGTGAACTTCGTAATGAAAATATTGATGTAATTAATTACACTTCTAATATTTCATTATTTATTCAGCGTGCTTTAAGTCCGGCAAAAGTATCTTCTATTCGATTGAATGAAGAAGAAAAGAAGGCTGAAGTCTTCTTGAAACCGGAAGAAGTTTCGCTTGCTATCGGTAAAGGCGGTATGAATATCAAACTTGCCAGTATGTTAACTGAGTACACCATTGATGTGTTCCGCGAACTGGACGCAGCTACTGAGGATGAAGATATCTATCTTGATGAATTCAAAGATGAGATCGATGAGTGGGTGATTAATGCAATTAAAGCTATTGGTATTGATACAGCGAAAGCTGTACTTAATGCTCCACGCGAAATGCTGATCGAAAAAACCGACTTGGAAGAAGAAACGGTGGATGAGGTATTACGCATTTTGAAAGCGGAATTTGAAGACTAATGAATGAAGGTTGAGAATGGATAACCGAATGTCTAGACGCATTTCCGTTATCATTTTTAATTTATTCTTCTGTTTTTCAATACTCCAATTTCAATTATCAATTAAAAAAAAGTATGACGATTAGGTTAAACAAAGTAACAAGAGATTTGAATGTAGGAATCACGACGGTAGTCGAGTTCTTACAAAAAAAAGGATTTTCTATTGAGGCAAACCCGAATACGAAGATCACAGAAGAACAGTATGCTATTCTTGTAAAAGAGTTTAGTACAGATAAGAATTTGCGTATAGAATCGGAAAAATTTATTCAGGAACGCCAAAATAAAGATCGAAACAAAGCATCTATTTCAATTGATGGATTTGAACAGGAGAAGAAGGAAGAACCAGCTCTGAAGAGAGTGGAGAAAGTTATAAAAGTTACTGTTCCTGAGGATGTCATTCCTAAATTCAAACCAGTTGGGAAAATTGATTTGGAGAATTTGAATAAAAAGACACATACAACACAAACTGCACCTCCTGCAAAAGAAGAGATTGTAGAAAAACCAAAACCTGCAGTTGCACCTCAGAAAGTAGCTCCTCAGCCTGTTGCCGAACAAAAACCAGCTGAAGTGCCTCAACCTCGTCCTGTTGTTCCGGAAAAGAAGGTAGAGATTGAAAAGGAAGTAACTAAAGCTCCTGTAATTGCAAAGGAAGAAGTAAAAGCAGAAAAGCAAGCAGAACAAATTATTAAAGAAGAAAAACCTGTGGTTATTGTGAAGAAGGAATCTCCAAAACCAGTGGTGAATAAAGAGAATATGCCTAAATCTGAACAAAAAGAGGAGAAAAAGGAAGAAAAAATGGTTGAACAAGTGGAAAAAACCGAAGAAGATGATGTATTTAAAATTCATTCTTCTACAGCGTTTGTATCTAAAATCAATGTAGTTGGTCAAATTGACCTTGCAGCGTTGAATCAGTCCACTCGTCCTAAAAAGAAGTCTAAAGAGGAAAAACGCAAAGAACGCGAAGAAAAAGATAAGCAGCGTACTGAGCAGAAGAAGTTGATGAAAGACGCTATTATCAAAGAGATAAGAAAGGATGATGAAAAAATAGTTAAGACTGTAGATAAGGCTGAGGATGATAAAAAGAAGAAAAAACGTAGCCGTATAAACAAAGAGAAAGTAGATATTAATAATGTATCTGCTCCTTCGGGAATAGCACGTCCTGTACCTAACAGTGAACGTACAAATAAACCTGCAGCTGGCGGACATCATCCGGGAAATAAACCGTTTAACAAGTCTCAACAACAAGGAAATCGCTTTAAGAAACCTGTTGTAAAAGCAGAAGTTAGCGATGAGGATGTAGCAAAGCAAGTTAAAGAAACACTGGCACGTCTTACTTCTAAAGGTAAAAACAAAGCTTCTAAATATCGTAAAGAGAAACGTGACGCTGTATCTAATCGTCAACAGGCTCTTGAAGATCAGGAAATGGCAGACAGCAGAATACTTAAGCTTACAGAGTTTGTAACTGCAAACGAGTTGGCAAGTATGATGGATGTTTCGGTTAATCAGGTTATCGGTACTTGTATGAGTATTGGTATGATGGTTTCTATCAACCAGCGTCTTGATGCTGAAACAATTAACATTGTGGCTGATGAGTTCGGATTCAAAACTGAATATGTTAGTGCAGATGTATCTGAAGCTATTGTAGAGGAAGAGGATGATGATGAAGATTTGGAATCACGTGCACCAATCGTAACCGTAATGGGACACGTTGACCACGGTAAGACTTCATTGCTTGACTATATCCGTAAGGCGAATGTAATTGCCGGTGAAGCCGGAGGTATTACTCAGCACATTGGAGCTTATAATGTGAAACTTCCTGATGGTAAGAGAATAACATTCCTGGATACTCCGGGTCACGAGGCATTTACTGCTATGCGTGCTCGTGGTGCGAAGGTAACAGATATCGCGATTATTATAGTTGCTGCCGATGATGATATAATGCCTCAGACAAAAGAGGCTATAAATCATGCTGTAGCTGCCGGTGTTCCTATCGTGTTTGCAATTAATAAGGTTGATAAACCGAATGCAAATCCCGAAAAGATTAAAGAATCATTGGCTCAAATGAATTTCTTAGTAGAAGAATGGGGTGGTAAATACCAATCTCAGGATATTTCCGCTAAGAAAGGTGATGGAGTTCATGAATTACTTGAAAAAGTATTGCTTGAGGCTGAATTGCTTGACTTGAAAGCTAATCCGGATCGTCGTGCAACAGGTTCTGTTATTGAATCAACATTAGATAAAGGACGTGGTTATGTTGCTACTGTTCTGGTATCAAACGGAACAATAAAGATGGGTGACATCGTATTGGCAGGAACAAACTTCGGTAAGGTAAAAGCTATGTTTAACGAACGTAATCAACGTATTAAACAAGCTGGTCCTTCAGAACCGGTATTGATTCTTGGTTTGAATGGTGCTCCAACTGCTGGTGATACATTCCATGTACTCGAAACAGAACAGGAAGCTCGTGAAATTGCCAACAAACGTGAACAATTGCAACGTGAACAGGGCTTGCGTACTCAGAAACTTCTTACTTTGGACGAAGTTGGCCGTCGTATTGCTCTTGGTAACTTCCAGGAATTGAATATTATCGTGAAAGGTGACGTGGATGGTTCTATCGAAGCATTGTCCGACTCATTGATCAAGCTTTCTACTCCACAGATCCAGGTTAACGTACTTCATAAGGCAGTAGGTCAGATTTCTGAATCAGATGTAACTTTGGCTGCGGCTTCCAATGCAATTATCATTGGATTCCAGGTACGCCCATCAGCTTCTGCACGTAGATTTGCAGAGCAAGAAGGAGTTGATATCCGTATGTACTCTATCATCTACGATGCTATTGAAGAGGTGAAGGCTGCAATGGAAGGTATGCTTGCTCCGGTTGTTAAGGAAGAAGTTACTGCAACTATTGAAGTTCGCGAAGTATTCCATATCACTAAGGTGGGTACAGTAGCAGGTGCAATGGTTAAGGAAGGTAAGGTTAAACGTTCTAACAAAGCTCGTTTGATTCGTGATGGTATTGTAATCTTTACAGGAGAAATCAATGCTCTGAAACGTTTCAAGGATGATGTGAAGGAAGTTGCTGTAAACTATGAATGTGGTATCAGTCTACAAAACTATAGTGATATTAAGGTAGGTGATATTATTGAATCATTTGAAGAAGTTGAAGTGAAACAGACTTTATAATAAATTGATTAGCCAAAATGCCAATAGGCAAATTGGCTTGTCAATAAGACAATAACAACGTGCCGATGTGCTGACGTATCTTTTTGATATAGTAACAGGCACATCGGCACGTTTTTTGTTATATATAAAATAATGAGAACAATTGATATATTGTTATTGCTGGTTATTGGAGCCGGCGCAGCAAAAGGATATTTAAAAGGAGGAGTAAAGCTCTTGCTTTCTACGGTGGGATTAATAGTGGGATTGTATATTGCCAAATTAATGTATATACCGTTTGCAGAAACACTTTGTCCGTCTTTTACGAAATCAATGACGTTTGCCAGAGCTCTCGCTTTCATTATAATATGGGTAGCTGTACCTTTACTGTCAACATTGGCAGGTGGATTTTTTACCAAAACGCTCGAAGCTATGCATATTAATTGGTTAAATAAATGGGCCGGTGCTTTGCTGGGCGGATTAAAATATCTTATATTAGCAAGCCTGTTTATTAATGTACTGGAGTTTATAGATAGTAGCAACCATCTTATTTCGCAAGATAATAAGAAAGGAGCCATCTTATATTATCCAACACAAAAGGTAGCAGGAATCGTATTCCCATTGGTTAAAGAAGTATCGAATAAATATATTCATTAAATATGCAACAAGAAGAACCCAATAAATATTTAAAGGAGATCACGGAAGAAAAGTACAAGTATGGCTTTACTACCGATGTGCAGACTGAAATTATCCCTGTAGGGCTTAATGAAGATGTAATTCGCCTGATCTCTGCTAAGAAAGATGAACCGGATTGGTTGCTGGAGTTTCGCCTCAAGGCTTACCGCCATTGGCTGACTTTGGAAATGCCAACATGGGCACATCTTACTATTCCTGAGATTGATTATCAAAGTATAAGCTATTATGCCGACCCTACCAAAAAGAAAAAGGGACCAAAATCGTTGGATGAAGTTGATCCTGAACTGATCAAAACATTCAATAAACTTGGTATTCCTCTCGAGGAACGTCTGGCATTAAGCGGAATGGCTGTTGATGCCGTAATGGACTCGGTTTCTGTTAAGACTACTTTTAAGGAAACGCTTATGGAGAAAGGAATTATCTTTTGCTCCTTTAGTGAAGCAGTTCGTGAACATCCCGATTTGGTTAAGAAATACTTAGGCAGTGTAGTGGGCTATAGAGATAATTTCTTTGCTGCACTAAACTCTGCAGTATTCTCTGACGGATCGTTTGTTTATATACCAAAGGGTGTACGTTGCCCAATGGAACTTTCTACCTATTTCCGTATAAATGCTGCCAATACCGGTCAGTTCGAAAGAACGCTGATTGTAGCCGATGATGATGCTTACGTAAGTTATCTGGAAGGTTGTACTGCTCCAATGCGTGACGAAAATCAATTGCATGCCGCAATTGTGGAAATCATAGTTCACGATAGGGCAGAAGTAAAGTACTCAACTGTTCAGAACTGGTATCCGGGTGACAAAGATGGTAAAGGTGGAGTATATAACTTTGTAACCAAACGAGGTATTTGCAAAGGTGATGATTCTAAACTTTCCTGGACTCAGGTAGAAACAGGATCGGCTATTACCTGGAAATATCCAAGTTGTATTCTGGCAGGAGATAACTCTGTGGCAGAATTCTATTCAGTGGCTGTTACTAACAATTATCAGCAGGCAGATACAGGAACAAAGATGATTCACCTGGGAAAGAATACCAAGAGTACTATTATGTCTAAAGGTATTTCGGCCGGTAAGAGCCAGAATTCATACCGTGGATTGGTTAAGGTTGTAGAAAAAGCCGAAGGTGCACGTAATTATAGCCAGTGTGACAGTCTTTTGTTAGGCGATAAATGCGGAGCTCATACGTTCCCATATATGGATATTCATAATGAAACAGCAATCGTTGAACACGAAGCTACTACATCAAAGATTAGTGAAGATCAGCTGTTCTATTGTAATCAGAGAGGTATCTCTACAGAAGATGCTATTGGTTTGATTGTAAATGGATATGCAAAAGAAGTAATTAATAAACTTCCGATGGAGTTTGCTGTAGAGGCTCAGAAGCTGCTACAGGTTTCTTTGGAAGGTTCAGTAGGATAAATAAAAACAAAAAATAATATGCTCGAAATAAAAGATTTGCATGCCAGTATTAATGGCAAAGAGATATTAAAGGGTATAAACCTGACAGTGAAACCGGGAGAGGTTCACGCCATTATGGGACCTAACGGATCAGGAAAAAGTACATTATCTTCTGTGTTGACCGGTAACCCGGCTTTCGAAGTAACTAAAGGTTCTGTTCACTTCTATGGAAAGGATCTTCTTGATCTTCCTCCGGAAGACCGTAGCCGTGAAGGTATCTTCCTTAGTTTTCAGTATCCGGTAGAAATTCCGGGTGTAAGTATGGTAAACTTTATGCGTACTGCTGTAAACGAACATCGTAAATATAAAGGTCAGCCTTCTCTTACTGCCAGCGAATTTCTGAAACTAATGCGTGACAAACGTGCGGTTGTTGAACTTGACAATAAATTGGCAAACCGTTCTGTAAACGAAGGTTTCAGTGGTGGTGAAAAGAAAAGAAATGAAATATTCCAGATGGCTATGCTGGAACCACGCTTGTCTATCCTTGACGAAACAGACAGCGGACTTGATATTGATGCTCTTCGTATTGTAGCTAATGGAGTGAACCTGTTGAAGACTCCGGAAAACTCTACAATTGTGATTACTCACTATCAACGATTGCTCGACTACATCAAACCAGATATCGTACATGTGCTTTATCAGGGAAAGATTGTAAAGACTGCCGGACCGGAATTAGCTCTTGAACTTGAAGAAAAGGGTTATGACTGGATTAAGAAAGAACTGGGAGAATAAATAATTAATTTGTCTGCATTCCATTTGTAGTGTAGACAATTAACATCTAGAATTATGGTAGAACAACAATATATCGACCTCTTTTCTCAGTGTGAAGGGATGATTTGTTCACACAGTGCTGAAGTGCTGAACGCAAAGCGTGCAGATGCTTTTGCCGACTTTGAACGATTAGGCTTACCCACCCAAAAACTGGAAGATTATAAATATACCGATGTAAGCGAAGCCTTTGCTCCGAACTACGGACTGAATCTGAACCGTCTGGAAATACCGGTTAATCCGTATGAAGTATTTAAATGTGATGTGCCCAACATGAGTACCTCACTTTACTTCGTGGTTAATGATGCTTTCTACTCCAAAGAACATCCAAAAGTAGAATTACCGGAAGGCGTATTGATGGGTAGTTTGAAAGATATGGCCGAAGCTTATCCGGAACTTGTAGGTAAGTATTACGGAAAACTGGCAAAAACTTCAGAAGATGGAATAACAGCCTTCAATACTACATTCGCACAGGATGGGGTTTTCCTCTATATTCCTAAAGGAGTAGTTGTGGAACGCACCATTCAGTTGGTGAATATCCTTAGGGGAGACGTGGACTTTATGGTCAATCGTCGTGTTCTTGTGGTACTTGAAGACGGTGCACAAGCCAAACTGCTGGTTTGTGACCATGCACAAGACCAAGTGAACTTCCTAACTACTCAGGTTATCGAGATTTTTGCAGGTAAAGATTCTGTTTTCGATATGTATGAACTTGAAGAAACACATATTGCCAGTACACGAATCTCTAACTGTTATGTTCGTCAGGAAGCAGGTTCCAATCTTCTTCTTAACGGAATGACACTGCATAACGGTACTACACGTAACCGTACCCACGTTTTACTGGCAGGAGAACATGCCGAGATAAACCTTTGCGGTATGGCTATTGCCGACAAGAATCAGCATGTGGACAATCATACATTTATTGACCATGCTGTTTCCAACTGTACCAGCAACGAACTCTACAAGTATGTGCTCGATGATGAGGCTCGCGGAGCTTTTGCCGGAAAAGTACTGGTTCGCAAGGATGCACAGAAAACATTCTCGCAACAGACAAACCGTAATCTTTGCATAACCAAAGAATGCAGAATGTTTACCCAACCACAACTCGAGATTTATGCCGATGATGTGAAGTGTGGTCACGGTGCAACAGTAGGACAACTGGATGAGGGTGCACTTTTCTATATGCAAGCTCGTGGTATCTCACAAAGAGAAGCACGCTTGCTGTTGATGTTTGCTTTTGTCAATGAAGTGGTAGACAATATCCGGATAGACGTTTTGAAAGAACGTCTGCATCTGCTTATCGAGAAACGCTTCCGTGGTGAATTGAGTAAATGCGTAGGTTGCAGAGGATGTAAATAAACTCATCCATTTAAAAATAGTAATTCAATGATCAATATAGAATCTATTCGCCAGGACTTCCCTATACTTCAACGCGAAGTGTATGGTAAGCCGCTGATATATTTCGATAACGGAGCTACTACTCAGAAACCTCGCTGCATGGTTGAGTCAATCACAGAACAATATTATTCTGTAAATGCCAATGTGCACCGTGGAGTCCATTTCCTTAGTCAGCAGGCTACAGAGTTGCATGAAGGTTCACGTAAAACTGTTCAGCAGTTTATCAATGCCCGCAGCACAAACGAGATTATCTTTACCCGCGGCACAACAGAGTCTATCAACCTTTTGGCGTTTAGCTTTGGGGAAGAATTCTGCAGTGAAGGTGATGAGATTATAATCTCAACCATGGAACATCACAGCAATATAGTTCCCTGGCAAATGCTTGCAGCCCGCAAAGGAATTACCATAAAGGTTATTCCTATCAATGAAAAGGGTGAACTGCTGATGGATGAGTATAAGTCGTTCTTCTCAGAACGTACAAAGCTTGTTTCCATAGCTCATGTATCCAATGTTCTTGGAACCGTCAATCCGGTGAAAGAGATGATTGCATTTGCGCATGGACATGGTGTTCCTGTTCTTGTAGACGGAGCTCAGTCGGTTCCACACATGAAAGTAGATGTACAAGACCTGGATGCAGACTTTTATGCATTCTCAGGACATAAAATCTACGGACCTACCGGTGTGGGTGTGCTTTACGGAAAAGAAGAATGGCTCGATAAACTTCCTCCATATCAGGGAGGAGGAGAGATGATTCAGACTGTAAGTTTTGAAAAGACGACATTCAATGAACTTCCGTATAAGTTTGAAGCTGGTACTCCCGATTATATCGGAACAACAGCATTAGCGGTATCTCTTGATTATATATCAAAGATTGGAATTGAGGAGATTGCAGCTTATGAGCATGAGCTTACTACTTATGCTATGAATCGCCTTAAAACAATCGAGGGTATGAGAATCTTTGGCGAGGCCGACCAAAAGGGAAGTGTAATTTCCTTCCTTGTAGGAGACATTCACCATTTTGATATGGGCACATTGCTCGATCGCCTTGGCATTGCCGTTCGTACCGGTCACCATTGCGCTCAGCCACTTATGCAGGCTTTGGGCATTGAAGGTACAGTGCGTGCTTCTTTCGGTTTGTATAACACCAAAGAAGAGGTAGATGCATTGGTAGCAGGAATCGAACGAGTAAGGAAGATGTTTTAGTAAACACATATAAAAAATAAAAGGGTTGTTCTGTTGGACAACCCTTTTGTTTTTTATGTCTATCTATAGATGATATTTAGTAAGCAAGAACATTCCACAAAGACTTAATTTTTGCTTCCGGATCCCATTTACCTCCAAATGTCCAGCGGGCATTAATTTCTTCTGGTTTGGGTGCTCCTTTGGCTTCTTCAAGATTATTTTTCATCCATGCAAAGTTTCCACCTTCACGTTTTATGTTATACATATAAACCCGTTTCCCCCATGGACATGTATCAAGTACCTTGTCTGAATAAGCATATCCAATAGGATTATCAATAATCTTGTTGGTCATAGTACAATTCAGCAAGAAGAATTGCGAGTCGTGATGATATCGGCCAAGGGTGACAGGGCTTTTAGAATCAAAATGTGAATCAGTTATAACAAGTTTCTTGTCATAATCACCACGTCCGTCATGCCAGATTAAAGCTCGTCCATCTCCATAGAAAGTACAGCGAGTGGCATAACACCAACCGCGAGGGCAAAGGAAATCTACCCCGGGACATCTTAAATTGAGATCGGCATGGTAATACATTCCATTCTCCGAAGCCCATAATGATAAAGCATCATTCCCATCTGCCCATACATTACAATTTATAATGATTGTACGAGTGGCGCGTCCATAAATTGCCATCTGATGCGAAGTCGTTGCTTCGACTGTACTACCATAATTGTTGTAAACAGTCAACCCACTAATTATACAATCGTCTGCACCTTTCTGCAAAACAATCACCCCATTACCCACAGGCTGCCCTTTATATTCCTGAATCTTTCGTTTGCTTGAAAGTTCAGCATATACTAACCGGGTCTTTTCCATATCTTCTCCTAGAAGTACGATATTTGGTCGGTCAATGATAACTTTTTCATTGTATGTTCCGCTCTTTATCAGTATAATATAAGGCTCCGTGGGTTGTTGAGGAGCAGCTTCAATAGCAGCCTGTATGCTTTCTCCATTAGAAACAATTGCATTATAGAGTTTTGAATGGGAAGCACTATTTGAATTGGCAGTGGTTGTTATATTAGCTCCGGTTCTACCATTCTCTATTGCATTGGACTTTACAACTTGTGCTGAGCCAAATGTCGCGTAAAAAGAAATGGCTATGAACAATACTATTTTTTTCATTTGTAGTTATACTTGTTATTTGTTTTTTGACTGAAAGATAACTTACATATACTTCTTCTTCCATTGTTCATACTGCTTGTAAAGGCTTGCCGGTGCACTATTATACCAACTATATCCATTGCGCCGTTCGTGTCCTACTTCTGCCAATGTTTTAACTGGCACACCGTTGCGGTCACAAAACATAGGTTTTCCTTGCTCTAAGTCATAATCACGAGCCCATATCGGTTCGGCCTTTTCGTCATTTACCACACGTGTATCCCTCTTGCCGTCTTCGTTAGTGAAACGCTCTACCCTGATACCAGTCAGTTTATGAGCTTCGAACCATTTCATAGCTCCGTTAACGGCTGCTTTAATTCGTTTGTCGGGATTGGGAAGTTCCATCAACAGGCGCACCAATGAAGCACTTTCTGCCGAACAGAAAGAAGCCAATTCATAAGCACGGGCTGAAGTAGGCTTTAGAGTTTTGTAATCGTGCTGTTGGCACCATACAGTTGGTTCGCCGTTTACAATAATTTGTGTGTTTAGTATACATTCTACACCTTTGTCAAAAGCTTTTGTTAAACGAGCTTTCAATGCATTATCCACCAATAAATCAAACGGTGCCACACTGTTGCGCAGATCGCGGATAACCATTAAAGTCTGCACCATTGCATTGTCGTTATAAGTAATCTGTACCTGGTATCCACGATTCTCGGGCCAGAATTGTGGCCAGCCACCATTATCGTACTGTCCACTAAGCAAAAACTCCACACCTTGCAAGAATGCTTTTTTGTAGCGTTCTTCCGGTTGTTGTTTGTAAAGTCTGGCCAGATAAGTCATTTCCAGAATAGTTGCATCATTGTCGGTTGTAGAGTCATTGCGTTTCTTCTTGTCGCTCAACACAATATCCAATTCGTCGCCAAGCGGACGATGAATTGGAAGATTCTTAGGCCATCCACCTGTTTCCCGTTGATATGCTAATACGTTATCAGCTATTCGTTTTGCTTCTTCTGTCTTGAAGAAGGCATCCGGGCTTTCCCTTACAATTCTTTTCCACTCTCTTGATGAGTATTCGTAATCTTTTGGGTTGAGTTGTTGCTGTGCAAATAGAGGCACTGCCATCGTCATTATTAAGATGATACAAATAAAATGTTTTTTCATGATTTTATTAAATTAATGTGTTTCTGCCCGTTGATAGTTATTTTATTACTATTTTCTTTGTTACCGTTTTGTCGTTCTGCTTCTTTATGATGTAAATACCGGGAGCAAGGTTAGATATATCAGTGCTGCTGACATTTGAGCGAACTTTTATTCCGGAAATGTTATAGATGTCACTTAGGGTCGACGTGTCGTCGGTCTGAACATTGTTGATACCAGTCGCTTCACTCGATATATAGAAGTTGAAGTTACGTGTCAGTGAACCTACATTGTCATCATCTGTTGCCTTTACCTTTATGTTCAGGAATCCTGTGAACGATGTTGCAGGGGTGAATGTACAGATTCCTTCGTTGCTATCGTAAGACATATCGGAACTTCCGATAATTTCGAATGAAGGATTGTTGTCATAACCTGCGAAATATTCTTTCAAGTTTATGCTTATGCTTTTATTAATAGTGAAGTGAGGCTCAGCCAGCCAGTTAAGATAATCTTCCAGAACGGTGTAACCATCTTTATCCGGATCGGCATTATTGTCAGCTTCAGCAGGATTCAGTCCTTTTGCCTTTTCCCACCAATCCGGCATACCGTCATTGTCGGTGTCGAAATCGCTTGCTCTGTGTGCTTCATTGATGTTGATGCCGTTGAAGCCTTCACAATTTTCATCTTCTTCAGAGTCGATAAGACCTTTCTTCCCCGACCGGCTACCTACGGTTGTGGTGATACCTTTAAGTGTTTCGTTCACCATACGTATGTCGTGGTTGTCGAGCATTGGCATATTGCAGCCCACGTCGGACAATACATTTTTGTAAGCAGCATCAGCTGTCTCGATGGTGGCGTATGATTCAAAGAATGGTTTGTCTTGAAATACAGTCCAGTTCAACACCTGTCCGTTTGATAGTGTATATCTATAAGTATCATCGATTTTGTCCTGAGTCTTACTTCCGTCAAGATTTTCACGGATGTTTCCGTTCACATAATAACTTTGTGAACCGGTACCGGTACCTTCAAGGTTTGCGGTGAGCAGTTGTAATATCTTTGAAGATGGTCCCATTTTGTAGTAGTTGCTTACAAAGTTTCCTTCGTGAGTTCCACCGTCTGTAGTTCGTCCGCACCAGTTATAGCACACGTTATTGAATACGTCATGGTGACCGGCATAAGCGCCGCTGCCGTCCAGACCACCAGAGAGACTCCAGTTTCTGCCTTCGTTGTGTGCCATCAGGTTGTGATGGTATGATCCGGTGTCTCCACCTATCGTAGCCGCATAACCATGTGCTGTACCTGAAGGGTAGTTAGGATGGTTGGCAACGTTCAGTGCTTCTGATATCATGGTGCGCTGCAATGTAACGTTCTTCGCATTACGACTACTGAAAGCTTCGTCTATAGTCCAGCTTATAGAGCAATGGTCCATGATAGCGTGGTTGTTCCCCGCCATTCCCAGTCCATCGCATCCAGTCTCGGATGTAGCAGCATCATGACCTAGAAACATGTGCAGAAAACGGGTGATACCTTCGGACGCCATACCGAACGGGCACGAGCGGAACATGATTCCGTTGCCAGGGGCAGTCTGTCCCGCAATGGTGACATAGGGATCGCTACAGGCTAAGCGGCCTTTTAACTGGATAACCCCGCCAACATCGAATACAATGGTACGTGGTCCGCTTACTTTACTAATTCCATAACGAAAAGTTCCAGGTTGTGGTGCTAACGCATCGTCATCAAGCGATGTTACATGATACACCGTGCCGCCTCTTCCTCCGGTGGCATATCGGCCATAGCCCTCTGCGCCAGGGAATGCGAGATGTCGCGGACGGAATGACCATGTCTCACCTTTATATGTGTTTCCAGTTGCGTCTTCCTCATCTACTCGCCAATAGTACGTGTTCAGTGAATAAGCATCTTTCATCACATAGAACGTATCTGTTTGGATAGCGATTTCGCTCATAGCGCCTTCGGATGTTCCCATATAGAGATGGTGTTTCACAGCTGTTACTGCTGGTGTCCACTTCAGCGTGCAGGTACCGTTGTCGGCATCGGTATGCATATCGAGATTTTCCGGGGTTGGATTCAATGCTGTTGTTAGTGGGTTCGGTTCGTCCAGAATGATGGCATTGACAAACACGGTAGTGGTGAAATATTGAGCGGTATAGTTCACCGATGGGTCGGGAACAGTGCGGTAAGATATAACCACATCCTTGCCGGCCTCTGCGTTGAACGTAATATATGACTGGCCGCTATTTGAAGGTTTCTGTGCTCTGTTAGTTTGTAGTACTCCAGATACCATTTTCACATTGTCCACATATACGTCTACTGGCGGAGCAGTGAATCCATCAGTATTGTTGTGGTATGCAAGAATGGAATGTTTGCCTGCCGTGAGGCCACTGATTGTGATGGTGAGTTCAGCCGAACCCGATTGCAACTGCGGTGTGTTGTTGTCAACAAAGTCGTATACTGCTATACCGTCTCCTATCAGTTTCGAATATTTGCCCACTCCATCTTTCCACCAGTTGGCTTTCAATGTTTTACCCGCCGAGTTAGGACCGTTGGCAACAACGACTTTTAATCCACTTGTTTCGTCTATTACTAGAGTGTCTTTTACTCCTGTGGTTATGGCCCACGGAATGAAACCGTTTTCGGTAACTTGTTCTGGCTGTCTGCCTGGCAGATTGAAGTCAATCTTTTGTGCGGTGGCATTTAAGGCGAAAGCCAATGTGAAGCACGATAAAAGTAATGTTTTTTTCATGTCTTTCTTGTTAAGGTTATTCCTTACATAAACGAAATGAAATATGAAGTGTACTCGACTTTGATAATGAGAAATCATATTAACTTTAGCATTTCGTTTTTACGTTTTGCAATGAAACAAAATAAGCTGTTTTTAAAACTCAAGGATTTTAATATTTGGCGTTTTTTGGGTAATTTTTGACCTGAGAAGATATTATATTTTATAAAACTCTATCTTTGCTTTATATAAATATAGAAATCATGTTATTACCATATCTTAATAAAGACCTTATAGAAGCCGGATGTGATGAGGCCGGACGCGGTTGTCTGGCGGGCTCAGTCTTTGCCGCTGCCGTAATTCTTCCTCACGATTTTAAGAACGAATTATTAAATGACTCCAAACAACTCACAGAAAAGCAACGATATGCCCTTCGGGAAGTTATTGAAATGGAAGCAGTGACATGGGCGGTAGGTATTGTTACACCGGAAGAGATTGATAAAATCAATATTCTTAATGCTTCAATTCTTGCCATGCACCGTGCGGTAGACCAACTGAACGTTGCTCCCGAGCATCTTCTTATTGACGGAAACCGATTCAAAAAGTATAAAGAAATACCTCACACCACAGTTGTAAAAGGTGATGGTAAATATCTGTCGATAGCAGCAGCATCCATCCTGGCAAAGACCTATAGGGACGATTATATGAACCGCTTGCACGAAGAATTCCCTGTGTATGACTGGGATCACAATAAAGGCTACCCCACAAAGAAACACCGTGCAGCAATAGCCCTTCACGGCACTACTCCTTACCACAGAATGACTTTTAATTTACTGGGAGACGGGCAGTTGTCACTCAACTTCTGATAAGAAAACATCTTTATTAAGGTGTTTAACAAATATCCCGCCGGAAACTAATAAAAACAAAAGGTTACCATTTTTCAATCATGTACATGTTCGATTATCGATCTTGTACATGATTGGTTCCGAACATGTACATGTTTGCATCAACCTCCCGCCAATAAATGATTAATGTTTGCCGAGAGATATAATAGTCTGATTGCGGTTAATCGTTAATATTCTCTTTAGTCACTTGAATTTATTTCTATTATTTTGTAAAGTGTTGAATGATAGATTAATCCGTTTCGCTGGGGTGGAGAGGGTGGAGAGAAATTGTTCTTTTTTAGTCCTGAAAAATAAAATTTTGATAATTCTGCATTTTGCGGAATTATCAAAATTAATTTTTTGGAAACCGAAAAGACTCTTTTTTACTCCACCCTCTCCACCCTGATAGTCTTACTGTATTTTGCAATACGTTGAATAATAAGTATATATGTTTTTGTGGGTGTCAGATCCTATGTTTGCAATAAATATGCTGAAGTGAAAAAATAAGAAGCATAAGCTAAGAGTATTTTTTATATTTGAGGTACCAAACTTAAACATTCAAATATTCAAAGCTTATGCGTACACAAAGTAACAAAGTAAATTTCAATGGAGAAAATATTTATGTTGGAATTGATGTTCATCTAAAGAGTTGGGCAGTGACAATCTACACAGAACATTTGCATCATAAGACTTTTAGTCAGCCACCGGTTCCCATATTATTATGGAAATATCTGGATGAAAATTTCCCTGGTGGTAATTACTATTCTGCTTATGAAGCCGGATTCTGTGGATTTCATATTCACTTTGAACTGGAAAAGTTGAATATAAAAAATATAGTAGTCAATCCCGCTGACATACCGACTAGTCAAAAGGAACATGTGCATAAGAATGATTCTTGCGATAGTAAGAAAATAGCCCGTTCTCTGAGAGCTAAAGAACTCACCGGAATACATATTCCATTGATTGAAACCTTAGAAAATCGTTCTTTGCTTCGTTCTCGAGAAATGTTAGTAAAGGATCTGGTTCGTTTTAAACTGCGAATAAAGTCTTTTCTTTATTTTTATGGGATAGCCTATCCTCCTGAATTTGAAAAGTCATCTTGTCATTGGTCAAAACGTTTTCTTAAATGGCTAAAAGAAATATCTCTAAATACGCAAAATGGGAATGAAGCATTATCCCTATTGATAACGGAAGTAGAACAGCAGCGTCTTCTTTTATTAGAAGTGAATAAGAAAATTCATAGCTTGGCTATTTCTGATAAATATATTAAAGAGATGGAATTAATAAGAAGTGTCCCTGGAATAGGCTTGATTACAGGACTTACTTTTCTGTTGGAAATAGAAAATATAGAGCGATTTTCCAACACAGACAAGCTAGCCTGTTTTGTAGGAATAATACCAACTTGTCATTCGAGTGGAGAAACGAGTAATAATGGAGAAATGACCTTTAGAGGGCAAATTCATTTAAAGAAAGGTCTGATTGAAAGTGCTTGGGTTGCTTCAAGAATAGATCCAGCTCTGACACATAGTTTTATTAAGCTTTGCAAAAGAATGGAACCTAATAAGGCAATCATACGAATTGCGAGAAAATTGTTAAACAGAATATATTATACTCTAAAAAAGGAACATAAATACGAATATGGAATGGTTAAATAATAATATCCATATAAAACCTATATAAAGAGTGACCGCTAGCCACCTCTTGCAGCTATGCCTGCTTTGGCAGATTGCGGCCTCTTTTCCTATTGAACTGAAAAGGATTATGTAGAAACTGAAAGGATCAGTTAGAACTACTTATAGAAGGTTGTTTTATATAGGAATTTACTAATCATTTTTGAGGCTAGAGAAACATGTATGATAGGTTTTCTTAGCCATATAGCGATATCTGTAACATAAAAAGAGGGGAAAATCATACAGACTGTCCCCTTAAAATGATGTTACAGCGTAACGCAGGAAGTTTATTGCTGACAAGTTGCTCCTCAGCAGAGCTTGTTTCCTCTTCAACTGCCTGATTACAAAGCTAATAAAAAGTATAATAAATATTAATAATACTCTTATAATTTGGATTACAACATAGAAGAGGTGTCAGTAAAATAATACTTTTTCCGGTTCTGAAAACTAAAATTCGATAATTCCGCAATTTGCAGTTTTTTCAAAATTTTATTTCTGGAAAGGTAAAAAAGACTTTTTTACTGACACCTCTGACACCTAATTAGAATCTATTATTGATTTATTTATGAGTGGGATGTTGTCTTTGCTTAAATATTGATATACATGTTATATATGATTGGAGTCTTTATTTTAATTATTGAAACAATAATAAATATTCAATACAAATAGCTAAATTTGCCAGATGTGATATTATTTACTTAAAAGAATGCCTTAGAGCGTCTTATTATTGTTAGGTCGATCTGGAGTTTCTCTTTTTTAATAATACTATGTGTAAATAGATGTGATAATATTTGCAAAGGTTGAACTTATGAAAAATTACAAATTACTGATTGCGCTTTGCTGTAGCATATTTGCTTTAATTTCATGTAATAAAAAACAGAACATCTCTATTGATAATAATTTGATATTATTAATATCTAATGATGTTAGACCATCTTTATTCAGTGGAGTCCCATTTTATTGTCAAGGAGAAGGTGGCAAGGTAATACGAATATTAACCATATAACTTATTATGAACAACATTGTAACAAGTTGCACTAATACAATAAATATGAGATCTGATAAAAAAACGTTTTCAACATTTGTGTCATTTCTGCTATTTCTCTTGATAGCTTTTTGCTTTTCTTATCAAATAGGCAAAGATGCAGCACAAAGAGATGCCCGAATTAAGGCTAGAAGTGGAATGTTTCAACAAAAATAGAGATCCAAAAAACGCATACTATGAATAAAGTAAGAAATGCTTTTAATATTATAACAATTGCTGTTGTTAGTATTGATATTCTATTTAGAAATAAGTTACCACTTGTAATTCGCAATAATTCATGGATAATTTTAAGTCTCTTAGTTATAACAATTATTGTTCTAGAAATATTAAGGAGGAATAACAAATGAAGAAACTTTTAGGCTATTTCTATAAACATTCAGAAGAAATATTGTTAAACTCGTTCTATGCATATTTCTTGATTTTAGTGGGGCTATATTGCCTTGATATTGAGATCTCATCCATTTATGGCTTTATTTTCTTTTTCATACTTGGCCTGTATTTAGGATATTTAATTGCATTGAAAAAGATACAATATAGCAAAAAGGATAAATAATTGAATGTTTCCTATCTTAGAATGAAGTCAATTTTGAATATGAAGAATAATGATTTTTAATATAAAATAAGAGAAACTGACAAAAATCTGCAAAAGGCACTTGATGATTTTAAGAAACAACGTCAAGCTGATTTTGGAAATTTGAAATAAATAATTTTTAACTTTGTTATTATGGGACTAATAGGTAAAATCTTGAAAGTGATTTTGTTGACTTTTATGGTAAGTTTATTATTTTATACTGCAAATTATTTCATAAGTAAACCTCCAGAACCAAATATGTATGGCGTAGGTCTAATTTTTTCTTCAGTTATCTATAGCGTACTTAACACTATATTAGTCTTTGTAATTTATATAACTACATATATAATTAACAGGAAGATATATAAAAGAATACTATCAATGAAATTTTTGTTATTAGAAATCATACTTCTATATGTTTGTATTGCAATTATTTATTGTATCCCTTACTCATTCAATGTCTTGCCAATCAATAGGGTTACAGAACATGATTCATTCTGTTTATTTACACCACTTATTTTTCTGTATGTTTTATGGTTAATAATAATATCAATAATAAATTTTCGTCATAAAGAAGATTGAGCTCAATTTTATAAAAAATAGAAATTTAACAGTGTTAGTTTTCCTTTAACTCACGAGAATTAATAAATCAATTTATGAAAAATACGTTGTAAATGCTTTTTTAAGTTTTAAATAATAAACGACTTTTAATTTGTTCAAGGAGAATTCTTGTATAATAATGTGAATGAGTACTAAAACTCATCATCTTATTGCTTTTTTTCGTACCTTTGCACTCGTAAAATGATGAGTAATTAAACAATTAATAGTATGGCTAAGAAAGCTCTTTTAATGATTCTTGATGGATGGGGAATAGGGAACCATTCTAAAGCAGATGTTATCTTTAACACTCCAACTCCTTACTGGGATTACCTGGTAAAAACATATCCAAACTCACAGCTTCAGGCTAGTGGAGAGAATGTAGGTTTACCTGATGGTCAGATGGGTAACTCTGAAGTAGGTCACTTAAATATTGGTGCAGGACGCGTTGTTTACCAGGATTTGGTAAAAATCAACAAGGCTTGTCGTGAAAATACAATCATGCAGAATCCGGAAATTGTTTCTGCTTTCACTTATGCAAAGGAAAACGGTAAGTCTGTTCACCTTATGGGTTTGACTTCAGACGGTGGTGTACACAGTTCTCTTGATCACCTTTTCAAGTTGACTGAAATTGCTAAGGAATATGCAATTGAAAATACATTTATCCACTGTTTTATGGATGGTCGTGATACCGACCCTAGAAGTGGTAAAGGTTTTATTGAACAACTTGATGCTCAATGCAAGAAGACTACTGCTAAGGTTGCTACAATTATTGGTCGCTATTATGCAATGGACCGCGACAAACGTTGGGCTCGTGTGAAAGAGGCTTATGATTTGTTGGTTAATGGAACTGGTAAAAAGGCTGATTGTATGGTTACTGCTATGCAGGAATCTTATGATGCTGATGTTACTGACGAATTCATCAAACCAATTGTAAACGCTGGTGTAGACGGAAGAATTAAGGAAGGTGATGTTGTTATCTTCTTCAACTACCGTAACGACCGTGCTAAGGAACTTACTGTAGTGCTTACTCAACAGGATATGCCTGAAGAAGGAATGAAGATTGTACCGGGATTGCAATATTATTGCATGACTCCTTATGATTCTTCTTTCAAGGGTGTTCATATTATCTTTGATAAAGACAATGTAGAAAATACATTGGGCGAATATCTTTCTTCTCAGAAGAAAACTCAGCTTCACATTGCTGAAACTGAAAAATATGCTCACGTTACATTCTTCTTTAACGGTGGACGTGAGGCTCCATACGAAGGTGAAGAACGTATCCTGATTAATTCTCCTAAAGTGGCTACCTACGACTTGAAGCCTGAAATGAGTGCTTACGAAGTAAAAGATGCTTTAGTTGCTGAAATTAACAAGAACAAGTTTGATTTTATCGTAGTAAACTTTGCTAATGGTGATATGGTTGGACACACTGGTGTATATGAAGCTATCGAAAAAGCAGTAATTGCTGTTGATACTTGTGTGAAAGAAACTATTGAAGCTGCTAAGGCAAACGGTTATGAAGCTATTATTATTGCCGATCATGGTAATGCTGATAATGCTGTAAACGAAGATGGTTCTGTTAACACTGCTCACTCTTTGAACCCTGTTCCATGTGTTTATGTAACAGAAAATAAAGATGCTCAGGTTGCTGAAGGTCGTTTGGCTGATATTGCTCCAACTATCCTTAAAATTATGGGATTGGAAGCGCCAAAAGAAATGACTGGCAATGTATTAATTAAATAATATTCGGATGATTCAAATAGACGATACCATCATCAGCCTTGATGTGTTCAAGGAAAAATTCTTATGCAACCTGGATGCCTGCAAAGGGGAGTGTTGTATTGAGGGTGATGCCGGTGCGCCATTGGAAGAAGAAGAAGTTGAACAACTAAAGAAGGTCCTTCCGGTTATCTGGGAGGACCTTTCTTCTGAAGCACAGGCTGTAATTGAAAAGCAAGGCGTTTGTTATAAAGATGAGGATGGTGACCTGGTTACTTCCATTGTGAATGGTAAGGATTGTGTTTTTACTTGCTATGATGAGAAAGGATGTTGTTATTGTGCCATTGAAAAAGCTTATCGAGAAGGGAAAGTGGACTTCTATAAGCCGGTTTCCTGTCATCTTTATCCTATTCGTGTGCAGAAGTATTCTGAATTTAAAGCTGTAAATTATCACCGCTGGAGCGTATGTAAAGCGGCTGTTCTTCTTGGAGAAAAAGAGGATATGCCTATTTATAAGTTCCTGAAAGAGCCACTTGTCCGTAAATTTGGAGAAGATTGGTATACTGAACTTGAGATTGCAGCAGAGGAAATGAAGAATAGAGGAATTATCTAATCTAAATATTACAGGCCTATGAAAACAGCTATTGTGTATCTTTCTAAATATGGCACCACTAAAAAGGTTGCCGGTATGATTAAGGAACGTTTGATGGATGATGATGTGACTATGATTGATTTAAGCGTAGATATTTCTCCGGATCTCTCTTCTTATGAACGTATTATTGTAGGAAGTTCTGTTTATGTGGGCTCTGCTAAGAAGAAATTCAGAGAGTTTTGTTTGAAGAATCATGTTTCTTTATTTGCTGTTAAAGAAGTTGGACTCTTCCTCTGTGGAATGGAACCAGATGAAATAAAGCAAAAGGAGGAAATGGTTCGTTCGTTTCCGGAGGAATTACTTCGTCATTCCAAAGCAAGAGGGTTTATGGGTGGTGAAATTCAGTTTGAAAAGATGAATATGCTCGAGAAATTTGCTGTTAAGAAGATTATGAAAACAACTTCTTCTGTTTCAAATATCAATGAACAGGAAATAGATCATTTCGTACAGAAAATGTTAAGTTGAAATGTTTTCCTGAATAGTAAGACACTGATTCTTTTAAATACTTTAAAGCATGGAAAAAACGATTGAAATTAATCAGGAACTGATTGCTGTATGTGGTCTCTATTGCGGTGCTTGCCGGCAATATTTGAAGGGAGGCTGTATGGGCTGCCTGAAAAACGAAAAAGCAACCTGGTGCAAAACACGTACTTGTTGCATGGAAAAAGGGTATAAAACCTGCGCAGAGTGCTCAACAGATGTGGGCGATTGCAAAAAGTTTACAAACGTTGTAAGTAAGCTGTTTGGCTTCTTTTTCAACTCGGATAGAAATGCCTGCATTGATAGGATAAAAGCTATGGGGCGTGAGGAATATGCCAAAGAGATGGCAGAAAAAGGGATGCAGACAATTAAAAGAAGATAGCTTGCCAGTCACAGAGACGCTTTTGTAGGTTGAATCTGGATATAATTTGGAAAAAGATTCTTTTTAAAATCATTGATTGCTATATATAAAAAGAGAGGCTGTATAAAACTACACAGCCTCTCTTTTTATAATATAATGTTTTGTTTATGCATCAATATTTGCATAAGTAGCATTTTCTTCAATAAACTCTCTACGAGGTCCTACATCTTCACCCATTAACATTGAAAATACATAATCAACTTCGGCAGCATTGTCAATAGTAACCTGACGCAAAGTACGATTTTCAGGGTCCATTGTTGTGTCCCAAAGCTGTTGGGCGTTCATTTCTCCCAAACCTTTGTATCGTTGAGTGTGAATAGCGTTTTCAGAACCACCACCATAAGTCTCAATAAAGCGTTGGCGTTGAGCCTCTGTCCAGCAATATTCTTCCACTTTTCCTTTTTTACATAAGTAGAGTGGTGGGTTGGCAATATAAAGGTAACCATTCTGAATAATCTGAGGCATGAAGCGGAAGAAGAAAGTCATGATAAGTGTGTCGATGTGAGCACCATCGACGTCGGCATCGGTCATGATGATAATCTTCTTATAACGTAGTTTCTCAATATTTGCTTCCTGTGAGTCATCTTCAGTTCCGATAGTTACTCCTAATGCTGTATAGATATTGCGAATTTCTTCACTTTCGTAAGCTTTGTGACGCATAGCCTTCTCCACATTAAGAATCTTACCACGGAGAGGGAGAATTGCCTGAAACGCACGGTTACGGCCTTGCTTGGCTGTACCACCTGCAGAGTCTCCTTCGACAAGGAATATCTCACATCTTTCAGGATCTTTATCAGAGCAGTCGGCTAACTTTCCGGGAAGTCCACCACCAGACATTGGCGATTTGCGTTGTACCATTTCACGAGCTTTGCGGGCTGCGTGGCGAGCTGTTGCAGCTAATACAACCTTGTCAACAATCATCTTGGCTTCTTTTGGATGCTCTTCCAGGTAATTTGTCAAGGCTTCTCCAACAGCCTGGTCAACAGCTCCCATAACCTCGTTATTACCTAACTTGGTTTTGGTCTGTCCTTCAAACTGGGGCTCTGCTACTTTGATAGAAATAACAGCAGTTAAACCTTCGCGGAAGTCATCACCGGCAATCTCAACCTTAACTTTCTCCAGCATTTTAGCATCTTCAGCGTATTTTTTTAGTGTACGAGTCAGTGCACGACGGAAACCAGCAAGGTGAGTTCCTCCTTCTATTGTGTTGATATTGTTAACGTATGAGTGGATATTCTCTGTATAGGAAGTATTATACATAATTGCTACTTCTACAGGAGTACCTTGCTTCTCTGTATTGATGTAAATTACATCATTGATAAGCTTTTCACGAGATGAATCGACAAAACGAACAAATTCTTTTAAACCTTCTTCTGAATGGAAAGTCTCTTTTTTAACTTCACCCGCTTCATTTTTTACACGACGGTCGGTTAAAGAGATTGTAAGTCCTGCATTCAGATAAGCAAGCTCGCGCATACGAGTTGCCAAGATATCATATTTATATTCTGTTGTGGTGAAGATTGAGCCATCAGGATGGAAGGTTATGTATGTTCCGGTCTTGTCTGTTGTTCCTACAACCTTAACAGCTTCTTTAGGTATACCGCAGGAATATTCTTGTTGGAATAATTCTCCGTCTCTTGCAACCTGAGCAACTAACAATGTTGAAAGGGCGTTCACACAAGATACACCTACACCGTGCAAACCTCCGGAGACTTTGTAAGAGCCTTTATCAAACTTACCACCAGCATGAAGTACAGTCATTACAACTTCAAGTGCTGATTTCTGCTCTTTTTCGTGGAAATCAACAGGAATACCTCGTCCGTTATCCTGAACGGTAATTGAGTTGTCCTCGTTGATAGTAACTTCTATGTGGTCACAATAGCCGGCTAAGGCTTCGTCGATTGAGTTATCAACAACCTCATATACTAAATGGTGCAAACCTTTTACGCCAGTATCTCCAATGTACATTGCAGGACGCTTTCTAACAGCCTCTAATCCCTCTAGTACCTGAATACTGTCCGCGGAATACATTGAATCATTATTCGCTATTTGTTCTTCAGTCATATTTAATTTGTAATTATTTAAACAAAGCAAATATAGTGATTTTAATTGGTTCTGAACACTTTAATTTGCCTAAATTTCATATCGTTGCACTTTTTTATAGTGCTTAATTTTGAATAGCTATAAACACAAAAGGCCGGATTAAATAATCCGACCTTATTATATAAAGAATGTACTTCAGTTCTTTGTATTAAGCAAGCTTGTTAACGTAGATTGCTAACTTAGACTTCAAGTTGTTAGCTTTATTCTTGTGAATAACGTTAGTTTTTGCTAACTTATCGATCATTTTAGTAATGCCAGGGTACATAGCTGTAGCTTCTGATTTGTCAGAAGTAGAACGTAACTTTCTAACAGCATTTCTCATGGTTTTACCATAGTATCTGTTGTGAAGTCTTTTTGTTTCAGCTTGTCTAATTCTCTTGATTGATGATTTGTGATTTGCCATCTTTTCGACTAATCTTTTAATTCTTTGAATTTATATTTTAACTTTGTAGCCCGTGGGGGAGTCGAACCCCCCTTTCAAGAATGAAAATCTTGCGTCCTAACCGATAGACGAACGGGCCATTGTGGTGTCTTTTTGTTTTTGCAATCGTGTTATTCCCTGATTGCGGATGCAAAGATAGATGCTATTTTTGAATTACCAAAATATTCCGGCAAAATTTTTTCGAGATTTATCTTAAAACTTCTGTCTTTGCTATTTTATTGTTTGATTATCAATAGGATAACGTACGTTGTTTTTTTCTTTTTTTATTCGGATGATTATACTTTCATCTATAAATTTGCGGTTATATTCTTTTTTTGTAGCTTTGTTACTAAAAGTCACAAATAAGGAACTGGAGTAATTTATGCTACAAAAATCTTTTGGAATTGTTCTTCATTCTATAAAATACAACGATGTTTCTAATATTGTAGATATTTATACTGAGCGCTCAGGAAGGGCTTCTTTTTTGGTAAAACTACCTCGTTCAAAGAAAGCAACTGTAAAATCAGTACTTTTTCAACCGCTATCAATTATTGAGTTCGAAGCTGATTATCGTCCAACTTCAAATCTTCATAAGATGAAGGAGGCTAAATCTTTTTACCCTTTTTCTTCACTTCCTTATGATCCATATAAATCGGCTATTGCTCTTTTTATTGCAGAGTTTTTATATCGTGCGGTTCGTGAAGAGGTTGAGAATAAGCCTCTGTTTGCATATTTACTCCATTCTATTCAATGGCTGGATGAGCAGAGTAAAGGATTTGCAAATTTTCATTTAGTATTTCTTATGCGGCTTTCTCGTTTTCTTGGTCTCTATCCAAACCTGGAGAACTACAATAATGGCGATTATTTCGATTTACTGAATGCTTGTTTTACAGCAAAGAAACCGTTTCATAGTTCTTTTATTCAGTCAGATGATGCTTCCAGGTTAGTTAATTTAATGCGTATGAACTATGAAACAATGCATCTGTTTGCAATGAGTAGGGTAGAGCGGAACCGCTGTTTACTTATAATTATTGATTATTATCGTCTTCATTTGCCTGAATTCCCACCATTAAAATCATTGGATATTTTAAAAGAACTATTTGATTAGCGATTGGCTTGATATAAAGACTAGGTGGTTTAGAATGATATTAAGTCTCTGAGAATTGAATTTCTGGAAAACGATCTTAGATATAGACCTGAAGAACGGATATTAAAAATGGGGTTATCCAAAGCGAATAACCCCATTTCCTTTATATGATAAGACTGACTAAACTTATGCCAGCAATTCTTTAACTAGAGCAGATATAGCGCGTCCTTCAGCTAATCCGGAAAGCTTCTTTGTTGCTGCGCCCATTACTTTACCCATATCTTTGGCACTGGTAGCACCAGTTTCTGCAATAATTTCTTTAATTGCAGCTTCCAGTTCTTCTGCACTCATTTGTTTTGGAAGGTAAACTTCCATTGCTTTAACTTGGGCTAATTCTCCGTCTGCAAGGTCCTGACGATTCTGACCGATATAAATTTCAGCAGAGTCTTTTCCTTGTTTTACCAATTTCTGAATAATTTTAGTGGCAGCTTCATCTGATAATGTATCATTTGCACCTGGAGCTGTTTTAGCTTCAATGAAGTATTTCTTTACATTTCTTAATGCTTCCAGTTTTACTTTATCTTTGGCTTTCATAGCCTCTTTAATGTCATCGCTGACTTTGTCAAATATACTCATAATAGATATTTTTTAATTAAAACTTATAATATTACTGCCGTCTTCCATTTCTGGTATAGTAGCTGTTTCTACAGCTGTAGCCTTGGCTTTGATTTTTTCTAAAGTGGCTTTGTCTCGTTGATAGGTAGGAGAGTTCTCAACAGAAGCAATTATTTCATCGTTATCTAAATCTTCTGGATTGAAGATGTAGACATGACGTCGTCTTTTATGCGCTTTTGCTCCTCCTTTGAGTGCTTCCTCACCATAAGCAATAACAATGCGTCGGCGATTTTCTTCTTCTTTTTCTTCCAGTTGGGCAAGGCGTTCTTCTTCTTCCTGGGTTCTTTTGCTGATAACCTCATCCATACCAGGTATACTTGTCATGCCGAAACCAGTAGCCAAAACTGTAATCTTGACTTTATTCCCAAGTGAATCGTCAACAGCAACACCCCAGATAACTTCTACACCTTTATCGAACTTACTCATGAATTCGTGAACTTCGTTCATTTCTTCCATCATAAGCTCAGATTGTTCGCAGAAAGAAACATTAAGCAATACTTTCTTTGCGTTAAAGATGTCATTGTTATTCAGTAATGGAGAGTGAAGCGCATCTTCAATTGCTTTGCTCACACGGTTTTCGCCTTCACCTAAGCCGGTACTCATAATAGCCACTCCACCGTTCTTCAGAATGGTATTTACATCTGCAAAGTCAAGATTAACCTTACCTCGCATGGTAATAATCTCAGCAATACTTTTTGCTGCGATTGAAAGAGTATCATCTGCTTTGCCGAAAGCATTCATAAAGGTTAAATCAGAATAAATCTCTCTTAACCTTTCATTATTGATAACAAGTAGTGCATCTACATGTCTGCTTATCTGTTCGACACCATCAAGTGCCTGAATAATTTTCTTTTCACCTTCGAAAAGGAATGGAATAGTGACGATTCCTACAGTCAGAATATCCATTTCCTTGGCTGTCTTAGCAATAACAGGAGCAGCACCGGTTCCGGTTCCTCCACCCATACCTGCTGTAATGAATACCATCTTGGTTCCATCGCTCAGAAGTGTTTTAATATCTTCAATGCTTTCTTCAGCTGCAGCCGAGGCACGTTCAGGCTTATTTCCGGCTCCCAGTCCTTCGGTAATGGAACGTCCTAATTGTAACTTAACAGGAACCGGAGATTCTGCAAGAGCCTGGTTGTCTGTGTTGCACAGAACGAATGTTACATCATGTATGCCTTCCTTATACATGTGATTAACAGCATTTCCACCGCCGCCACCCACACCGATCACCTTGATAATACTTGGGGTGTCTGTTGGGAATTCAAATGGCATTATATCGTCTGTCATAACTATATGTTATTTATGTGATGTAATTACTATATTGCTATTTATGTTATTCGCCTTCATCGCTGAACATGTCCTTTGTAAGTCTCTCAAACATGGTCTTGATCTTACTGGGCTCTGCTTTCTTAGCAGCTTTTGCAGCAGCTTTCGCCGCGGCTTTTTCTTCTTTTCGCTTTTGTTCCAGTCTTTTTCTCTCTAATTCGGCCTCTTCTCTTCTTTTTTTCTCTTCTTCTCTTCTTAGTCTTTCTTCTTCTGTTCTTAGAGCGTCTTTTTCATCATATTCTTCTTGCTCGTCATCATCTTCCGGGAAGAGTGTTTGTTCAGGAGCATCATATTTGATTGATGTTTCAACCGGCTTAGCTTTTTCAAGTAAGCAACAATTTTCTTTTCCTGCATTTAATAAGCCGATAATCGTATTTTGAGTTCCGTCTTTTATCAATAGATCTGGTCCGTTGGATCTGATTCCGGTTCGAACAAACTTTGCAATTTTTACATTGTTTATTTTTGTCCTGCTTTTAATTGCTTCATCCAGATTTTTCAGATTGGAACCTCCTCCTGTGATTATAACTCCGGCCATTAAATCTCCTTGATAACCGGAAAGTTCAATCTGATTCCATACATTAGCAATGATTTCCTCAACACGTGCTTCAATAATTTCGTTTAAGACCTTTCTTTCTATTGTACGTTTTTCGTCCTCCAAAAGGTATGTTTTTGGTCCTTCGTCATCATTTATTTCAAAAATAGCGTTGCCATATTTCACTTTCAGATTTTCAGCTTCGTCTTCTTCCAATTGCAATGCACAAATATCACGAGTAATATTATTACCTCCCAATGGCAGAACTGAAAGGTAACGAAGAATATTGTTCTTATAAACAGCAATGGTTGTTGTGTCGGCTCCAAAATCTACTAATGCACAGCCTGTACGCTTTTCAGTATCAGTGAGAATCACATCGGCTGCAGCTAATGGAGAAATATAATAATCTGCAACTTCAATTTTTGCAAGTTCGAAACATCGTTGCAGGTTCTTTTTTATTGAAGATCGGGCTACTATATTGAGGAAGCGTCCTTCGATGTTACTTCCAAGTACACCAACCGGGTCGACTTGTAAGTTAATGCCAATCTTGTATTCCTGTGGAACTTCGTCAAGTATATCCATATCAATCAATGGAATCTGACGATTTTCATCTTTGATGGAATCAACAAGTTCGTCTGTAATAATCTCCTCAGTAGCTAAATGACGGGCTACTATATTTTTAACCGTACGGATGGATTGTCCGCCGATGCCTACATATACTTTTGAAATTTCATTGTCTAATGCACTCTCTAACTTATTTATGATAGAGGTCAGGCTTTGAGCTGTTTTATCTATGTTATAGATTACTCCTTTTCTGATGAACGAAGAAGATTCCTCCTTGGCATAAGCAAGGACATGAATACTTCCGTCACTTTCTTTTCTCCCTGCTATCCCGGTAATCTTAGATGATCCCAGCTCTATAGCTACGATAAAATCTGTTTCTGCCATATCTTTCTAATTTTTAATAGTCAATGTACTAATCTTTTAGAATGTAGTTCTAATAGATTAGTTCTTAGTTACACTGGCTTATTAGTTTCTTCTCTTTTTGTGCAAATTATTTGGTTGCTAAACTCTAAGTTGATGCGTTCGTATTTATTCCATCCCACCTTATTCAAAGCTTTTTCATAGAAAATTTTTAGTCGTCCAAGTTTTTCTTCAAAATTATCTATTTTCCCAAGGAATACGACGTGATCTCCAACTCGTGGAACCAACTCAATTTCTCTGGTTGGTGTTACGTTTATTTGCTCAATCTGAGCATTCCAAAACTTATCATTTTGCAAAAATACACCAAATCTATATAAGCTCCTCATAGCAAAGGACTTTTCTGCATATCCTGTTACAATAGCTAAATGTGCTGTGCATTTGGCTTCAGGAGGTATTATTTTACCTTGATTATCTAAATAAAAACTCTCCCCCTTGTAATTCATAACCCGAAGAATAGGAAGACGTTGCGAAATCTCCATGCAAACTTTCCCACCCGGTGTTTTGTAACACTCAGCCTTGTCTATCAACGGATGCTTTGTAAGCTCTGCCTCCAGTTGTCTTGTCTGGATTCTTTCCATCTTTTTTCCCACAGGATAAATGCCTTCATCCTTAAGCAAAGAAGCTATCTTTCTTTCTGTGATAAATCCTGCATTTATACTGTCCTTAATGATCAATTCAATATCCTTGCAAGTCTTATTATCAGACTTGTTATTGAAAGCTGTTATCGCTGTTATAAGATATGCGATAATGAGCAGCATAACGATCAGTAGCAGAATTTTCTTTATCATTTGTTATTCAGTAAATTTTGAATGTCGGTTGTGTAATCTTCAATATCACCTGCACCTAGAGTTATAAGTACCTCTATTTTTTTATCTTTCAATACAGATAGCATATTTTCTTTAGTGCACATACTCTTTTCCACTCCTTCACGAATATTATCGAAAATCAGTTTGCTTGTAACACCAGGAATAGGGAGTTCACGAGCCGGATAAATATCAAGCAAGATAACTTCGTCCAGTAGTGATAAGCTGTCAGCAAAATCTTTATAGAAATCGCGTGTACGAGTATATAAGTGAGGTTGGAATATACCTGTAATCTTTTTATCGTTGTACAAATCGCGAACAGAGATTATACTTTGCTTAATTTCAGATGGATGATGGGCATAATCGCTTAGGTAGACAACTTTATCATTTTTTATTTTAAAATCAAATCGTCTGTCTACTCCTCCGAAACTAGCCATTCCACTCTTTATCTCTTCGGCTGTTACTCCGTTTAGCCAACATAGAGCCATTGCTGCAACTCCATTTTCAATATTGATGCTAACCGGAACACCCAGCTGAATATCTTTTATTACTTCATCTGGAGTTACAAAGTCTATGAATATTTCTCCGTTGCCAATACGGATATTTTCTGCATGGAAATCTCCTTCTTCTTTTGAGTAAGTATACACTTTAACACCTTCCTGAACTTTTGGCTGTAAAGAGACTCCTTTACGGATTATCAGACATCCACCGGGTTGTATCAGTGAAGTATACTTCTCAAAGCTTTCCAAATAAGCTTCTTCTGTTCCGTAGATATCAAGATGGTCGGGGTCTGTAGAAGTTATAACAGACATATATGGGTGCAACCAATGGAATGAGCGATCGAATTCATCGGCTTCAATAACAGTAAAGTCACTTTTATCAGATAGAATCAGGTTGCTCTTATAATTCTTTGATATTCCTCCAAGGAAAGCTGTGCAATCAACCTTTGACTGATGCAGAATGTGAGCCGTCATTGTGGAAGTTGTTGTCTTTCCATGAGTTCCGGCTACACAAAGTCCTTTGCTTGCTCTTGTAATAGTTCCCAGAACCTGAGCACGTTTCTGAATTTCAAAATTGTTATCAATAAAGAAGTTTAGTTCGGCATGTTCTTTCGGAATTGCCGGAGTAAGAACAACAAGAGTTGAATTCTTGTCGAGACATTCTTCCGGAATTAACTTTATATCTTCTGAATAATGTATTTTTGCTCCTTCTTCAATGAGCTTTTCTGTGAGTTCGCTAGGAGTACGGTCATAACCTGCTACATTTTTTCCTTTGGAAAGGAAATAACGTACTAAAGCACTCATGCCTATACCACCAGCACCAATAAAATAAACGGATTTTATCTGATTAATTTCCATGATTCTTTCTATATTCATTTGCCAACTTAACAACTTCTTCTGCGATAACACTTGCCGAGTTGGTGAAAGCAAGCTTTTTAATATTCATACTAAGATCATTTAAAACACTATCCTGATGAATTGTTTCAATAGCAATATCTACCAATTTGTTTTCAGCTTCATTGTCTTTTACGTATAAAGCTGCTGATTTATCAACCAATGCCAAAGCATTTTTTGTTTGATGATCTTCGGCTACATTTGGAGATGGAACCAAGATTACTGCTTTACCAAGTATGCAGAACTCGGATATTGAACCGGCTCCGGCACGAGATATTACTAAGTCGGCGGCAGCGTATGCATGTTCCATGCTTGAAATAAAATCGGTCACAAACAATGGTAGTTCGCCTGCTTTCTTAACCTCCTGCAAAGCTTGTTCGTAATATATCTTTCCTGTCTGCCAAACAAACTGAACATCCGAATTTTTAATCTTATCCAGATTATTCATTATACATTGATTAACGGTACGGGCACCAAGGCTTCCTCCGATAACCAGGATTGTTTTTTTCGCCGGATCTAAGTGGAAGAAGTTTATACCTTCTTCACGGGATATTTTATTATTCACAAGTCCCTGACGAACAGGATTACCAGTCAGAATGATTTTGTCCTTCTCAAAGAACTTCTCCATTCCTTCGTAGGCAACACATATCTTTTTTGCTTTTTTAGCCAAAAGTTTATTTGTAACTCCTGCATATGAATTCTGCTCCTGTATAAGAGTCGGCACACCCATCATCCCAGCCATCTTCAGTGTAGGGCCACTTGCGTATCCACCAACACCAACAGCTGCATGAGGTTTAAATTGCTTTATAATGCTATATGCTTTGAATTGACTTTTGGCCAATTTATATAGTACTTCAAAATTCTTAAATAAGTTCTTGCGGTTGAAACCACTTACAGGTAAACCTTTTATTTCATATCCAGCAGCAGGTACCCGTTGCATTTCCATTCTTCCTTCAGCTCCAACAAAGAGAATTTCAGCTTCAGGATGCTGTTCTTTTATTGCATTGGCTATAGAAACAGCCGGAAAGATATGTCCTCCCGTTCCTCCACCGCTAATTATTATTCTTAATTTCTCTTCCATAATCTCAATCTTGCTGATTACCAACAAATATATGAATAAACTTTTTTTAAGCTAAACTTTCTTCAGCTATAATTTCTTCTTTATTAATGGTAGTGTCTTCTACCTTTGTATCAATTGAACTACTATTTTCTTCCAGTTTTGCAGTGTATCTGCTTACGCTTAATATCATACCAACGTATACGCAATTAATCAAGGTAGAAGTACCTCCTTTACTAATCAGTGGAAGCGGCTGTCCGGTTACCGGAATTAGTCCCACTGCCACACACATGTTCATAATTGCCTGAGATACCAGTAAAAGGGAAATTCCCATTACCAGGAAAGTTGCAAAGTTCCCTTTTGCCTTTTGCGCTATTCGTCCCGCTCGTATTAACAGCCAGATATATAGAATTACTACAAATCCACCACCTATCAATCCTAATTCTTCAATGATAATAGCAAAGATAAAATCCGAAAAAGCTTGTGAAAGGAAATCTCTTTCAACACTGTTACCCGGCATTTTACCAATAATATTACTTGTTGCAATGGCGATATTGGCATGAGCTACCTGTGCATCCCCGTCTATATCAAATTTAGCAGCAGGAATATCCTTCTTTGGACTTGCAAATTCGAAAACACGATTTTTCCATGTAGTCATACGATGGAGAAACTTAATGTTTGTATTATCAGGTACAAGCATTGTAACCCCAATTGTAAAGATACCGATGGCAGCAATACTTCCTACCAGAATAGCTAGTTTCCGGAATGGGATTCGTCCTATAATCATCATCAAAAATACAACCCCGAATAGAAGAGCTGCAGTAGACAAGTTTTCAGGGGCAATTAAAGCACAGATAAGTCCTGTTATCCACATAATATACTTAAATGCCCTTGGGTTAGCTTCGTCTTCTTCCTGATTCTTTGCTAAGATATATGATACAGCTATAATTACAGCCATTTTAGCAAGTTCCGACGGTTGAAACTGAAGCCCGAAAATATTCATCCAGCGGGCAGCGCCGTTGGTCATGGCTCCTGTTGCAACGACCAAAACCAGCAGAATTACCGATATAGGTACCAGGAAGACTGGAATAGCCTGAAAATATCTGTAATTAACTTTATGGGTAATCCATACAACCAACACACCGACCAATAAAATAACCGTGTGTTGTGTAATAGGAGCCCAGTGATCTCCTGTTTTGTAGGTTAATGTGCTGGCGGCACTAAAAACCTCAACAACAGAGATTACACAAAGGAACAGGAAGATAATCCAGATTACCTTGTCTCCTTTGAATAAGTTCTTTAACAGATCCATATACTAATTTATAAATTGTTGACGCATTCTTTAAATTGACGGCCGCGGTCTTCGTAGCTTTTAAATAAGTCGAAGCTTGCACAGCATGGAGATAGTAATACAGTTTCTCCTTTCTTAGCCAGATTGTAAGCTTGTTCAACACAATCTTTCATTGAAGTAACGTCTACGATCTTTTCGACTTTACCATCAAAGAAAGCGTGAAGTTTACTATTGTCCAGTCCAAGAAAAACTAAAGCAGAAACTTTATCCTTTACAAGCTGTTCAATTTCTGTATAGTCGTTTCCTTTATCTTTTCCTCCAAGAATAAGAACCACTTTGGTTTTCATGCTTTCCAAAGCATACCAGCAAGAATTTACATTGGTAGCTTTCGAGTCATTTATAAAGTCAACTCCACGAACACGAGCTACTTTTTCCAAACGATGTTCAACTTCCTTAAAGTCACTCAAAGCAGCTCTTATATATTCCTTTTTTATTCCCGCAAGATTAGCAGAAATACCAGCGGCCATAGAATTATAAAGGTTATGTGTTCCGGTAAGAGCTAACTCTTCCTGCTCCATGTTGAAAGCTATTGGCTCACTGAATACAACTTTATCTTTATCAACATAAGCCTTAACTCCTTCTTCCTTTTCTATAGAGAATGGGTACAGGTGAGCATGTATGCCATGTTTCTTTAATTGTTCTTGTATAATTGGATCATCATTCCAGAAAATAAATGCATCTTCATCTGTCTGATTTTGAGTGATGCGGAATTTAGAATCTATATAATTCTGCATGTTATGATCATATCGATCCAAGTGATCAGGGGTGATATTCATTAGAATAGCGATATTAGCCCTGAACTGATACATGTTGTCTAGTTGGAAACTGCTAAGCTCTATAATATAATAGTCATAATTACATTCAGCAACCTGAAGAGCCAGACTTTGACCAATATTTCCAGCTAAACCTACGTTTAGTCCTGCACTCTTAAAGATGTGATAAATCAAAGAAGTTGTAGTAGTCTTTCCATTGCTTCCAGTAATACAGATCATCTTTGCATTTGTATATCTTCCTGCAAATTCTATCTCAGAAATAATTGGGGTACCTTTTTCTATTAACTTCTGAATCAGTGGAGCCTCATTAGGAATTCCAGGGCTTTTAATAATCTCGTCTGCATTCAGAATCAATTCTTCTGTATGTTGTCCTTCTTCCCATTGAATACCTTTTGAGTCTAAAAGCTCCTTATACTGGTCTTTAATGATAGACATATCCGATACAAAAACATCGAATCCTTCTTTCTTAGCTAAAACGGCTGCACCAGCTCCGCTTTCTCCAGCTCCTAATATGACAATTCTTTTAGGCATGTTATCTTATCTTTAAAGTTATTATTGTTATGGCAGCCAATAAAATGGTAACAATCCAAAAACGGATAGTTATTTTTGATTCATGATATACATTGGCTGGTTTAGTGAATTTGTACGTACAAGTTGGGTCAAGCTGAGCTATCGTTGTACGGAAATGGTCGTGTATTGGAGTACGTTTGAATATTCTTTGGCGAACTCCTTTTTTCTTTCCTCTTTTGAAATAGCTAACCTGCATAATGACAGAGAAATTTTCGCAGAGGAACACACCACATAATATAGGAATTAATAATTCTTTGTGAATAATAATAGCGAATACGGCAATAATACCTCCAATGGTTAAGCTACCAGTATCTCCCATAAAGACTTGTGCCGGATATGCATTGTACCATAAAAAACCGATTAATGCACCGATAAATGCACAAATAAAGATTACAAGTTCTTCGCATCCGGGAATATACATAATATTCAGATAACTTGCGAACTCCAAGTGACTGGACACGTAAGCCAGTATTCCCAGCGTGAGCCCTATAATTGCCGAGTTTCCCGCGGCCATCCCGTCCATTCCGTCGTTTAGGTTAGCTCCGTTGGATACAGCCGTTACAACAAAGATTGTTACCAATACGAATATAATCCATCCCACTGGTTGAGCTTTTTCTCCCAGAAAACCTACTAAATCTGCATAATCAAAGTTATTCTCTTTAAAGAATGGAATTGTAGTCTGGGTAGATTTTATATTGCTTTTAGTATGAATAACATCTACAATATGCTTTCCTTGTTTTATTTCAATGTTTTCGCGGATAACTACTTGCGGACTGTAATAAAGAGTCAGTCCTACTATTAATCCCAGACCAATCTGGCCTACAATTTTAAATCTTCCGTGAAGTCCTTCTTTATCTTTTTTGAATATTTTAATATAGTCATCCAGAAATCCAAGAGTTCCAAGCCAAACTGTTGTTACCAGCATCAGCAACATATATACATTGGTAAGCTTACCAAGTAACAAGCAAGGAATAAGTATGGCAACAATAATGATAACACCACCCATACTTGGTACTCCAACTTTGTTTATATTAAACGGATCAATGCTTGCATCTCTTTGAGTTTCCGATATTTGTTTACGTTTCAATGTATCGATAAACTTATTTCCGTAAATAGAGGAGATAAGCAATGATAGAATAAGAGCCATCAATGCACGGAAAGAGATATAACCAAATACTCCTGCTCCCGGAAAACCGAATTTATGTAGATATTCAAATAAATAGTATAACATAAGCTTTAATGTATTAACTTATTAGTTTCCGAAAACTTCTCTAAGAACTTCTTTATCATCAAAGTGATGTTTCACACCTTTAATTTCCTGATAATTTTCGTGACCTTTACCCGCAACAAGAATTACATCTCCGGGTTGTGCCAACATACAAGCTGTGCGAATAGCTTCTTTGCGATCAACAATAGTGATTACATTTTTACGCTCTTCAGCGTTCAATCCTGCAAGCATATCATTTATAATATCCTGTGGTTCTTCGTTACGTGGATTATCAGATGTGATAATTACTTTATCACTTGCTTTTACTGATTCCTGAGCCATGATAGGACGTTTACCTTTATCCCTGTTACCTCCGGCACCAACTACAGTGATAATTTTCCCTTTGCCTTCGAGTATTTCATGAATAGCACTCAATACATTTACCAACGCATCTGGGGTATGAGCATAATCTACAATAGCCGTGTATCCCTGTGGAGAACGAAGTGAATCGAAACGGCCGGCTACCGGACGAAGTGTACTAAGCGCCAGTAAAACATCTTCTTCTTTCTTGCCTAACAAGCAAGCTGCTCCAAATACAGCTAATAAGTTAGACGCATTGAACTTACCGATAAATTGTACTGCAAGCTCTTTTTCGTTGAAACTAAGCAGCATTCCTTCAAAGTGGTTTTCAAGGATTTTGCCTTTAAAATCACAAAGACTTCTTAATGAATAAGTATATGTTTTGGCTTTTGTGTTCTGTAACATCACCATTCCGTTCTTATCATCAACATTAGTCAAAGCAAATGCATCCTTTGGAAGATCGTCAAAGAATTTTTTCTTTGCTTTCAGATAATTTTCTACTGTTTTGTGATAATCTAAATGGTCTCTTGTCAGATTGGTAAAAATACCTCCGGCATAACGAAGTCCGCTGATTCTTTTTTGATCGATAGAGTGTGAGCTGACTTCCATAAATACATATTTGCAGCCAGCATCTGCCATTCTTCCCAATAACTCATTTAAGCTAATAGGGTCGGGGGTGGTATGAGTTGCAGGTACAGCTTCATCATCAATATAGTTGCAAACAGTAGAAAGTAATCCTACTTTGTATCCAAAGTGACGGAATATATCGTATAATAATGTAGCAATTGTGGTTTTTCCGTTTGTTCCGGTAACACCAACTAACTCTAATTTAGAAGTTGGGTCGCCATAAAATGCAGTAGCAGCTTTACCAACAGCATCTTCAGTATCCTTTACCTGAATATATGTAACATTCTCGGAAAGCTCAGTTGGAAGTTCTTCGCACAAAACTGCGATTGCTCCTTTTTCTATAGCTGTTGATATATAAGAGTGTCCATCAGTTTGTGTACCTTTTACTGCAACAAATAGATGACCGGATTCCACTTTTCTGGAATCAGAGTTAATTCCTTTCAGATCAATATCTGAGTGACCAATAAGGTTAGTCACCTGTATATTCTTTATTACTTGATCTAATTTCATAATTATTATTTAATTCAATTGTATGGTTACTGTTTGTCCTTTTACTATTCTTGTTCCTTGCGGAATACTTTGAGATTGTACTTTGCCCATTCCGGACAGAGCAACTTTAAGCCCTTTACTTTCCAGCAAATATACAGCATCTTTTGCACCCATACCTATAACACTAGGCATAAAGTTTTTAAGAGTCATTCTCTCTGTAATAATAACGGAGTTAGAACTTTGCTGAGCTGTTCCCCATGCTTTTCTTCCAAAGCCAATAGGAGTGAACTGTTCCCGGTTTTGTACTTTTAAAGCATCGAGTACATATTTTGTTTCATTTATTTCACCTGATTTTACGTTCGGTATTACTACAGAGTTCGAATCAACAGCTAAAGATAAGTCCGTACTCAGGTTTTTAGCATAAACTCTTTCTGCAATTTTACTGAATACACTACCTGCCATCAAACCACCTGATGCTGGAAGGCCGGGTTTCTGTATAGCAACGATGCAACTATACTTAGGCGATTCCGAAGGGAAATATCCACAGAAACTAACCAGGTAACTTACTTTTCCAGATTTGTATCCTCCTTTTCCCTGAGAGATCTGAGCTGTACCTGTTTTCCCAGAAACGTGGAACTGTTTAGAACCGGCTGGCTTAGCCAATCCTTCACTAACTACTCTCTGCAAGATAGACTGAATTTGTTTCAGAGTTCTTTCAGAGCAAATGGATTGTTTAATTACTTCAGTAGGAAATTCCTGAATCATTTCTCCATTCTTCATTACTCCCTTTACAAATTTAGGAGCTATCATTACGCCATTATTAGCAATTGCATTATAGAATGCAAGTGTATTGATAGGAGGTATTTGACTCTCGTAACCAATAGACATCCATGCTAAAGCTGTGTTAGACCAGTTGTCCTTGTTTGGAATACGGATAAAAGCCTTTCCTGCACCTTTTATCGGAATATGAAGATCTGCATTGATACCCACTTTGTATAATCCCTGAACAAACTTTTTGGGGTTATTAAAATAAGCATTGTCAATTATACTGGAAACTCCAATATTTGAAGAAACCATCAATATTTCAGGAACAGTTAGATACTGATATCCACCTCTTGCCCAATTGTGATCCTTCATTACGCGTCCATGCATTAACTTTTGACCGTTACCTGTATCTACTCCATCGTCAGGAGTTATTTTCCCATCTTCCAATGCAACCATGATAGATGCTGTTTTGAATGTAGAACCAGGTTCCATCATATCAGATACAGCATTATTCTTTATTTCGCGGTAATTGCCATCACCACATTTTGTCATATTTACAATGGCCTTTACTTCTCCGGTTGCAACTTCCATCAGCACAGCAACACCTACACTAGCATCAATTTCTTTCAGTTTGTCTATTAATGCTTTTTCTGCAATATCCTGCATTCCCACATCGATGGTAGTAACAATGTCTAGTCCGTCCTGAGGGGCAACATCAGTAATGTTCAGGTATTTATTCATCACCTTCTGGCGATGAGTTATTCCATTCTTACCTTTTAGGATAGTATCGTAAGCAAGTTCCAGTCCATTCTTTGCACCTTGAGCAGTATCAGCAAAGACATCTCCCAGAGTACGGGTTGCCAATGAACCGAAAGGCTTTTTACGTTGGTTGAAAGCTAATTCGTGGAAACCACCTTTATACTTGTTCATGTTGAATACCGGTAACCTCTTTACCTCTTTATATTGTATATAAGAGATTCGTTTAGGATATATAAGGTAACTTCTGCTTCCTTTTTTTCTTCCTTTCTGAAGATGAGATTTAAATTCGGCAGCCGACATGTCGGGGAATATCTTGTGAAGTCCCTGACAAATCACTTTCATGCTGTCTCTTAGAATGCTGTCTTTTACCTCTCCACCGGCTTTAAAGTCCATGTAAATTTTATATTCCGGCAAGCTGCTGGCCATTAATTTGCCATCGGCAGAAATAATATTTCCCCGGCTAGGATGAACAATTACATTCTCCTTAACAAAACGATCGGCTACATCCTTCCAGTATTGTCTTTCGGCAAACATAATAATACCAGCCTTTACAACAATGGCAACACCAACTAGCCCCATCAATAAAATGATGAAGAAGTAACGAGTCATTATGCTTCTTTTATCAACAGCCATTTTTTATTTCTTAATTAAATATGGAGGATTAGTGGCTGTTTGAAGTTCACTTTCCTGAGTTGATACATATTCTTCTATTCTCGATTGCCTGCTTTTTTCCATTAATTCGGAAGAACGAGTCAGTGCATCGTATTTAATATCAGTAAGCTGCTGTTCCAAACGGTCAATTTCAATCAACTGTTGCTGGCACGAGTAACGGTTACTGATATAGAAAATCACAAAAACCATGATAAGAACCAGTAATTTTGTCTGGCGACGAAAAAAGTCATTGGCCAGGATATCACCTCCAAGAATACTTTTTAGAGACATACCCTTAGCCTTGGCATCCTTACGGTTGCCATTTTCCTGAGTCTGTTCTGTTTTAATCTCTTCGTTCTCGTTCATAATTCCTATTTCTTTTCTGCAATTCTTAATTTGGCGCTTCTGGAACGTGGATTGCGTACAATCTCGTCTTCGTCTGGTACAATTACCTTGTTGTTTACAAGTTTGAAAGGCGTATTCAGGTTACCGAAGAAATCCTGATCCTGTTTACCTTCTACATTGCCAGTCTTCATTATATTTTTAACCATTCGGTCTTCTAATGAATGATAAGTAATTACCACCAGTCTTCCGCCCGGTTTTAATGCTTCGGTAGCAGCAAGTAGCATCTCTTTCAATGCTTCCATCTCCTGATTAACTTCAATACGCAAAGCTTGGAAAACCTTTGCCAGTTCTTTTTTTTCTCTTTCTCTTCCGAAAAGAGGTTTTATAATTGAAAGAAAATCTTCAATGGTTTCGATATGCTTTGATGCACGAGATTTTACAATAACCGAAGCCAGTTTACGACTGTTTTTCAGTTCACCGTATAAGTAGAAAATATCGGCTAAACGTTCCTCTTCGTAAGTGTTGACCAGTTCGGCCGCAGTAATTCCGGCACGCTTGTTCATTCGCATATCCAGTTTCCCGTCGAAACGGAAAGAAAAACCTCTTTCACTGTCGTCAAAGTGATGAGAAGAAACACCCAGATCGGCTAGGATAGAGTCTACCTTGTCGATGTCGTGATAACGCAGAAAATTATGTAGGTAACGAAAGTTACTACGCACAAAGATGAAACGTTTATCATCCACAATATTCTTTTCTGCATCCTCATCCTGATCAAATCCAAGGAGTGTGCCGCTCTTACCAAGGCGACTTAAAATTTCTTTTGAATGTCCGCCACCACCGAAAGTTACGTCTACATACGTCCCTCCGGGCTGGATATTCATCCCGTCTACACTCTCTTTGAGGAGCACCGGTACATGGTATGTTATTTCTTCGTTCATTCTGTTGTTGGTGGTTTTAATTCGTTAATAACTTTATTGTTCATTACTTTTTCAAGCTCCCGGCCGAACTCTTCGGGATTCATAAACGGTTTATCCGCCTTTGCTTTCGCCCATATTTCAATAGTATTGTCCACTCCAATAAATCTGACATCAATTGTGATGCCGGCCATTTGCATGTAACGTTTTGGAATAAGAATTCGTCCGTTACTGTCTGGTGTAATAATTTCTACATCGGAAACAAACTGCCTGAATATTTGTTGGTGAGTAGGATTCCACTTGTTGAGGCGTCCGCGTAATTCGTTAAGTTCTTCATTCCAAACACTTTCGGGGTAAAGAACCAAACAGTCTTGATAGGTATCTTTGCGCATAATCAGCCTTTCTTCGGCGGCAGCTTGGAGCTGTTTCCTGAATAAAGCGGGAATAAAAAGACGACCTTTTACATCCGCTTTGGCTTCAATATTACCCAAAAATCGATCCATCAAGTGTACTATATAGTTTGAGATTGTAAAATTACACATTTCTCCACAATTCCCCACTTTTTTTAAGAAAAATATTTCAGTAAGTTTTCAATAGGTCTTTTTTAACTTAAAACGGTCTGTTAATTTTTAATATATTGCCATACTACAAGCAATTTTATCTACCGGATTTTCTCTCAGAAAAATAAGAAACAGGAAAATGATCTAGCGATCTAGCAGTCTCCATTTAATGGATTGTAAATGAGTGGAATATAGCCGCTAGATCAATTCAAATTGATCTAGCGGTGATCTGGCAATCTAGCGCTTTTGTTTTTCTGGCATTATTATTTCAAAACAAGTGTTTGTTATTCAAGAAAGTATCTCGGAAGAGCATGTCTACACCCGGGTGTAAAAAGGATGTATACCCGGGTGTACCTTTTGGGTAGATCCGGGTGTAGGAGGTCTGTACATCCGGGTGTACGGAGAATTCTATAATTGGTAATATTATAGTCTGATAAAGATTGATTAAATAGGTTCTTATCCCAGTTTGTAGTTGACTGGTTATATCTTAATCTCTAACTTCGGTTGACTAATATTATGTATTTTATTGATATATAGTAGTTCATTTTATTTCTATTGTTATTCAAAATAGCTAAGAATAATAGCTAGTCCATTAATCATTGAATGTAGGATAACAACGCTCCAATACGCATATTTATGTTGTTTTATAACGTACAAATACATAAAGAAAGCTCCGGTTATTGCTGTTGTGATAATATATAATAGAGTGAAAAAATGTGCTAAGCCAAAAATGAAAGCGCCCAATATTACAATTCTACATTTATTATGCCTGAACCAACTGAATAATGTGGCGATAAAATAGAGAAACTTTTGAAAAATCACTGTTTCTATTAAAGGACCAATAATCATAGCTTCCAAAACTGTTATATAAAGTGGCCCTTTCAAAAGCGAAGCGTTGGGGTCACCGTCGAGAACTATATCCCAACCGTTTAGAATTTTGTATGAAATAAACCATACTATGAAATATATAGAACTTAAAATTGATCCAACAATTAGTATAGAAGAAACAGCCCTGGAATCTCTTATGTATTTATTTACTTTTTTTATTGAGAAGCTTTTTGTTTTATCGGTATATATCATATGGTAAGGTCACTTCTTTTTTCTATTTCATATTTAAACCCTCTTGATAACCATCTTTAAAACCGGCAACAATGTCGTCTCTACTGTTATAAATGTCAATTGCAATCAATGAAACTATTATTGTTATTATGGTGTAGATTGTAATAGTAGTTATCTTTTTTCTTGGTCTTTTATCTTTTTTTCTTAAATCTTTTATGTTTGATTCATTCATAATTGTAGTATTTGTAGATGTTTATTTTTGATTAGTTGATTAATAATCAGCTTTTTATTGTTTATTCCTGTGTGCATTTTATTTTTCGAATCAAAGTTATATATATTTTAATTATAGTGGATTAATTTACTTGATAATTTTATACAAAAATATTTCTATCTTTTAATCTGTCATATAATACGTTTTGACTGAAAAAACAAAAAGCGGAGACAATGTTTAGCACTGTCTCCGCTTTGTTACTTATAAGTAATCGTAATACGATTAATATTCTTCAGCCGGAATGTTGTTTAATTGCTCTTTGCTGAATACAGGTCCATCTTTGCATACATAAAGCTTGCCTACGTTACAACGGCCGCATTTACCTACGCCGCACTTCATACGGTTTTCCAATGTAGTGTAAATCTGATCGTCTTTAAAGCCTAATTTCTCTAATACAGGGAAGGTAAACTTAATCATAATAGGAGGACCACATACAATAGCAATGGTATTCTCTGGAGATGGAGCAGTTTTTTCAACTACAGAAGGAACAAAGCCAATTTCACCTTTCCAATCAGGTGTTTCGCCTCCTGGGTCTACAGTTGTTACCAGCTTTACGTCTGGACGCTCTTCCCATTCTTTTAATTCGTGCTTATAAACGAGGTCGTTTACCGATTTAGCTCCATAGACTATGGTAATATCCTTGAAGTTTTCACGAAGGTCGAGTGCATTCCAAATTACGCAGCGCATAGGTGGCAAGGCGATACCTCCAGCAATGAATAAAAGGTTCTTTCCTTTCCATTCGTCAATTGGGAATGTATTTCCGAAAGGGCCACGGAATCCCATGGTACTTCCTTCTTCCAAAGCAGCAAGTCCGGTTGTATTCTTTCCAGCCACACGGAAGGTACACTCAATATACCCCTTGCGCATAGGAGATGAAGCTATACAAAAAGTAGATTCTCCTTCTCCGAATGCAGAATATTCTCCAAATTGTCCGGCTTTAAAGCTAAAAGCATTGGCATCTTCTTCATTCTGAAATTTCAGTTTAAATGTTTTCACACCCGGAGCTTCATTGGTGATCTTTTCAATAGTCATCAGGTGTGGAAGATATATATTTTGTTCGCTCATTTTTTTGAAATTGAAGTTATATGTTCAAGTATATTCATATCTACAGGGCAAGCACGTGAACAACGTCCACAGCCTGTACAACCAAATACGCTGAGGCGATCGGGCATGTAAGAGAACTTGTGCAAGATGCGTTGACGCCAGCGTTGACTTTGTACGGCACGAGGATTGTGTCCTGATGTATGCAAAGTGAATAAAGAGAATCCGCATGAATCCCAGCAACGGATGCGCTTTCCTTTAGAGCCGTGGGCATCTTCCTGAATATCGAAACAAGCGCAGGTTGGACAAACAAATGCGCAGGCACCGCAACCAAGACAACGTTCTGACTGCTCTTTCCATACCGGACTGTCGAATGCAGTAGCAAGACGAGCTCTTACTTCTTCAAGATCGAAAGCCAGAGGCACATCAGCTAAATACTTAGATTTATCTTCGCCTTTATCATTCTCAAATGCTGAGGCTGCAAGTTGCACCAATGCTTCGCCTTTAGGAGTAAGAATCTCAACGATGGCTCCTCCGTCTGGAAGCATAGTCAGTAGAACATCGCTTCCTGAAGTATTACCCGGTCCACCATTCACACTTGTACAGAAACAGCTCTTGTCTGCTTTAGCACAACTGAATGTAACAAGAGTAGTTTTTTCCAGGTGGGCATTGTATAATTTATCTGTATAATCCCAGTTAAAGATAGCAGTCAATGGTTTAAATCCTGCTGCATCGCATGGATGAACTTTCCAGAGAACAGTTTCTTTTACTGTATCAGGATTAAAGTCCTCTACCTTTACATTGCCATTTTCTTTCTCGTATGAAAATAAAACTTCGGCACGAGGGAATACAGCCGATTTTATAGACTGTGTAGTCTGAATATATTCTTCGGCAACTTCGCTGAGAGCCTGAACTTTCTTAAATTCTACTTTTCCGCGCTCTTCAACCGGTGCATAAACACGTTTTCCGCTTTTTACAATCTGGCTGAACCATTCATTCAGTCCGTTTTTACTGATATATTTTGTTTCCATGGCTCCTTATCGTATAAAGTTTTCTTTATCGTCTGCTTTCCAAGTGGAAAGAGCGTTTCCATTCTTAGATGGCTGACCAGGTGTGAAACCAAATTCCGGTGCAAGGTCTTCTATCATCTTGCGGGTAAGCAAATGGATAGGAATACCTACCGGACAAGCATCACCACATGCTCCGCAACCGGTACAACGTCCGGCCATGTGCATAGCACGGTTTATCTGCCATTCCATATTTGCCAAAGGTGAAGCCCATGGGTTAATCCATTGTGGGCGGTTTTCTTCAACAATACATTTTGTACAGTAGCAAAGTGGACAAGCTGCACGACAGGCATAACATTTAAAGCAGTGAGACATCTCTTCCATCCAGAACTTGAAACGTTCTTCACGGCTCATGCCTTCGAGCTTGTTAATAATTTCCTGTTCTTTGCCTTCAAGTTTCAACTGGAAATCGGCAATATAAGCTTCGATCTCTGCGAAGTTTGCAAACTGTTTTACCTCGTCTTTATCCGTTACAGTTATAACTATAAGGTTATCTTCGTTTAACTGGTTCTCAACAGATAATTGAAGAATACTTCTAAGAGTTGGGATAGTTGCAATAACAGCTACCTTACCAGCTCCCATAATATCTTTCTTAGTGAGATAAACGGCTAAGTTGTTTATACATTGGCTACTATATACCAGTTTAGAAGCTTGTTCTGCTGTGTGGCAGAATACAGGACGGGGTTTATTGGTTCCTTCTTCGTAACCTAAAACCATAGTTACGGTTCCGTCGGCAAGTAATGCGGCGGCTTTTTCTCTCAACTTATCCATTGTATTCCTCCTTATCTAAATAGTCGGCAACTTTTTGATATTCTGTGTAAGGACCCAGCTCACGGATATTGGCAACGGTAGTATTAACTACATCGGCCCATTTTGCACCTTCGGCAGCTGAAACCCAAGAGTACTGGATTCGGCGTACGTCGATGCCCATAAAGTCCAGCAATCCGCGGAATGTAATCCAACGACGGCGCGCGTGGAAGTTACCACTTGTATAGTGACAGTCGTTAGGGTGACAGCCGGAAACGATTACCCCGTCGGCTCCCTGAGCAAATGCTTTTAGAAGGAGCATAAAGTCAATACGTCCGGTACATGGGAAACGAACGATTTTCACGTTCGTAGCATATTTTAATCGGCTTGTACCCGTTAAGTCGGCTCCTGCATAAGTACACCAGTTGCATACAAAAGCTACGATCTTGGGTTCAAATTCTGAATTATTATTGTTCATGGTTTTTCTGTTAATGATTCAATAAAGACATCACTTCAGCGAACATCTGTTCGTTTGAGTAACCTTGGATATCGATTGATTTAGAACGGCAGAAAGCAACACAGGTTCCGCAACCCTGACAAAGTCCCGGGTTAACCTTGGCAACTGTTTTAATTACTTTTCCATCTCTAACTTTGATCTCTTCGCGCTCAATTGCATTGTACGGACAAGCAGTCTGGCACATGAAGCAACCCACACAAGTACTGAATTGTGGAGGAGCACAACGGTTAACCACGGCAATAAGTGGTTCACGAACCAAATCATTGTTAGAGAATAGTCCGGCAACTTTTACTGCTGCACCCGATGCCATACCTACTGTTTCAGGAATATCCTTTGGTGCCTGACAAGCTCCGGCAAGGAAGATACCCGCAGTATTTGTTTCAACAGGTTTCAATTTTGGGTGAGCTTCTGCGAAGAAGTGATATGGGTCATAAGAAACGTGCATCTTCTGAGCCAGCTGTTCTGCGCCGCAATTGGCAACACCGGCAGTGGCAAGCACAACCATATCGGCTTCAATTTCCACTTGCTGTCCGCTAAGTAGTGTATCTACACCTTTAACAATTAATTTACCATTCTTTTCATATACTCTGGCAACACGTCCGCGAACATAGTTTACGTGATCTTCTTCGATGGCACGGCGAACAAACTCTTCGTAGTTTTTACCGGCGGCACGAATATCCATATAGAATACGGTTGATTCACCATCATGTACTTTGTGTTGATAAAGCATTGCATGTTTAGCTGTATACATACAGCAAATCTTAGAGCAATAAGGAATACCTTTGGCTTCGTCACGTGATCCGGCACAAGCTATGAAGACAATCTTCTTAGGAATTGTACCATCTGATGGACGACGAATTTCTCCTAAAGTTGGTCCAGAAGCCGATGCAAGACGTTCGAACTGCAAACCAGTGATCACATCTTTGTATTGTCCGTAACCATATTCTGGGAAGAAGTCGGTACCTTTTACATTGAACCCTGTTGTGATAACAATTGCACCTACTTGTTCTGTTAGGATTTCATCTTCTTTATCCCATTCAATAGCTCCGGTAGGACAAGTTGCTTCACAAATCTTACATTTACCGCGTTTATAATAGTTACAATGTTCACGGTCAATTACAGGCTTGTTAGGAACAGCCTGTGGGAATGGAACATAAATAGCAGTACGTGTACCAAGTCCGGCATTGAATTCACTAGGAATTCTTTTCTGAGGACATTTTTGCAGACAAGCGCCACAACCAGTACATTTACTATGATCTACGCTTTTAGCCTTTAATCTGATTTTAGCAGTAAAATTACCGATAAATCCTTCAAGACTATCTAGCTCGGCATAAGTATATAATGTAATATTAGGATGCTGAGCAACTTCCACCATACGTGGAGTAAGGATACATTGAGAACAGTCAAGGGTAGGGAATGTTTCAGATAACTGAGACATGTGACCTCCGATTGACGGATCTTTTTCAATTAAAATAACCTTGTGACCTGCATTTGCAATATCAAGACTGGCCTGGATACCAGCAATACCACCACCAATAACCAAAGCCTTCTTTGTAATAGGAACTTTAATGGAATCTAATGGTTTATTGCGCTTAACCTTTTCTACTAGCATTTTTACAAGGTCAAATGCTTTCTCTGTTGTAGCTTCACTCTTTTCGTGCACCCATGAACAGTGTTCACGAAGATTGGCTATTTCACATAAATAAGGGTTAAGTCCGGCTTCGGCACATGCCTTTCTGAAAGTAGGCTCGTGCATACGAGGTGAACAAGAACCAACAACCACACCGTCAAGGTTATGTTCTTTGATAGCATCCTTGATCAGGGTCTGTCCCGGATCGGAACACATATATTTATAGTCAATGGCATATTCTACGCCTTCCACCTTCCCGATTTCCTGTGCTACTTTCTCGCAATCGACTGTAGCACTGATATTTTCACCGCAGTGGCAGATAAAAACTCCTATCTTTGACATACTATTACAATTTTACATTTACAAAATGACGTTCCAATCCTAATTCTTTCGGGCTGAGGCCTAACGCAAGACCAATAGCCTGAGTGATAAAGATTACAGGAATGTCAGAAGGGTTACTTAAAGTTTCGTTGATAGCTCCGCGGCGCATATCCAGATTAGACTGGCACATAGGACAAGCTACAATAATAGCCTTTGCATCGCGTTCTGCTGCATCTTTCAGAATATTTCCAGATAGTTTTGCAACAAGGTCAGTGCGTGAAACCGATAATCCAGCACCACAACATTCAGTTTTGAAAGCCCAGCTAATAGGAGTTCCACCTATTAGTTTAACCATAGCATCCATACTTTGTGGATCTTCTACGCGGTCAAATTGTAATATTTTATGTGGACGTATCAATAAGCATCCATAATAACAAGCTACTTTGTGAGCAAATGGTTTGGTTACTTTCTCCTGGATTTTGTCCATTGCATAAGTTTCCAACATTTGCAATACATTGATTATTTTAAGATCTCCATTATATGGCATCTTGATAATATCAGTAACTCGTTCTCTTTTATTATTATCTTTTAGTTCATGCTGAGTAACCATTAATCGGTTATAGCAAGCAGCACACGGTACAACAACTTCTTTTAATCCCTGTGCTTCAGCAAGTGCTAATATTCTGGCAGGAAGTGAAAGTGAGAGTTCTTCGTTCATTGAATGGGCAGCTGTTGCACCACAGCAGTTCCAGTCTTTAATTTCCACTAATTCAATGTCTAAAGCTTTGGCAATCGCTACTACCGATTCATTGTATTCGCGGGATGATCCTTTGAGTGAGCAACCCGGATAAAAACCTATTTTCATTTATTTTTAGTCTTAGGGTTATCAATCGTCTTAAAAAAAATTTCTCTAATACCTTTCTTGTCTTTTATCATTTCTGGCATTAGATTTAATTTTCCATTCAAATACATCTTAGGAGCTAATTTTACGTCTTGAGTGAGACGGAAAGTGCGAGCTTTAAACGCTCCAATTAAACCAATCTCATAAAGCCGCCCGGTGTACTTAATGGAATCAAGGAATGACTTGTGAAAAGAAACAATCGGATTTGCATCGCGATTAATTTTTTTCTTGTTGAGCGATTGCTCACGAAGATAATCCATAATTTTAGGAATATCGATTTCCATCGGACATCGACCTAAACAGTTTTCGCAGTTCAGACAAAGCCAAATCGTATTGGAACGAAGTATTCTGTCATAGTTTTCCTCTGTTCCTGTCTGCAACAGTCGCATCAAATAACTTGGCGGAAAGTTCATTTCTGAAGCAAGAACACACCCGGCTGTACACTTACCACATTGATAACAGCGCGCAACTTCTACGCCGGTATGTGAGTGTATTTCCCCGGAAATCTTGTTTTTGTTTTCCATGTTTACTTGAAAATATGATTAATTAATTAGTAAGACCGTTATTTTTTACAAAGACATTTATGGCGGTCTTTAGATGCAAATGTATGCAGAAAAAAAAGAAATTTGTGTAGAAGGATTGACCTTTTTACACAAATTTCTGATGTTTTTAATCATAAAAATGACACTTTTGTGCCTGATAATCAATTAAATATTTTTTTCCTTAATTAGATATTCGGCAATTTGTACAGCATTCAAAGCAGCACCTTTTTTAATCTGATCACTTACTGTCCAGAAAGTTAGACCGTTTTCATTTGTCAGATCTTTGCGGATACGGCCTACATATACTGGATCTTTTCCTGCAATAAATAAAGGCATAGGATATTCTTTCTTTGCAGGGTTGTCTTGTAATACCAAACCTTCTCCATTTGCAAATGCTTCGCGCGCTTCTTCAATTGAAATAGGACGTTCTGTTTCAATCCATGTACTTTCAGAGTGAGCTCTTAAAGATGGTACACGAACACAAGTTGCACTTACCTCTATATCAGAGTGCATAATCTTGCGGGTTTCATTATACATCTTCATTTCTTCCTTAGTATATCCATTGTCTGTAAATACATCAACCTGAGGAATCAAGTTGAATGCCAACTGATATGCAAATTTATCAACTGTAACTTCTTCACCAGCTAATACCTGACGATATTGTTCGTATAGTTCGTCCATAGCAGCAGCACCGGCACCACTTGCAGCCTGGTAAGTAGATACATGTACTTTTTTAATATGAGAGATCTTCTCAATAGCTTTTAGAGCTACTACCATCTGAATTGTTGTACAGTTTGGATTTGCAATAATGCCACGTGGACGATCTTTTGCATCTTCCGGATTCACTTCAGGAACTACTAAAGGAACATCTTTTTCCATACGGAAAGCGCTGGAGTTATCAATCATCACAGCACCATATTTAGTTATAGTTTCTGCAAATTCTAATGAAGTACCCCCACCGGCAGAAGTAAAGGCTATATCTACACCTTTAAAGTCGTCGTTGTGTTGTAATAGTTTGACCTCGATCTGTTTACCGCGGAAAGTGTATTTACTTCCGGCACTACGTTTGGAACCGAACAATACTAACTCATCCATAGGGAAATTTCTTTCATCGAGGACTCGTAGGAACTCTTGACCTACTGCGCCGCTTACACCAACGATAGCTACTTTCATCTTTTCTTTTCTTTAGTTGTAATTAATACCTTTTTTATCATACCTTTACAGCTGGTATGAATTCAGCTGCAAAAATATAACATTTTGCAATATTAGATGAGATAAAATGAAAAGAATTGCATTTATTATTTGTTTTTTATACTCTTTTTGTTGTTTTGTATTCGCGAACAAGCTTTTTTTTAATGAAATTTTAAATAAAACCGCTGTTTGTGAGGCAAATACTATAGAATTTGGTTCTATTATCTTCAATGAAATAATGGCTAATCCAAAGGGAATAAGCGGACTACCCGAATCGGAATATATTGAGCTGTACAACAGAACAGATAATGTTATTTCTCTTAAAAAATGCACTCTGAATTATGGAGGCAAAAAATATCTTTTGCCGGATATAACAATTGATGCTAAAAACTATATTGTTCTTTGTAATCAAAAGTACAAGGATTTATGGGCTGCAAAAGGAATTTCAGTTACCGGAGTATCTTCATTCCCAGCTTTGTTAAATACGGGTAAGCTTCTTTGGCTGGAAGATGAATATGGTAGTCTTATCTCCTGGGTGGAGTATACAGATTCCTGGTATAAAGATAATAAAAAGAAGGATGGGGGATATTCTTTAGAATGTATTGATCCCGATAATCTTTCTAATGATGCAGCAAACTGGTGTGCAACAAATGATTTGAAAGGGGGAACTCCTGGGAAGGCTAATTCTCTAAAAAAGAGTTTGCCTGATAAAGCAAAGATAGATGTTCTTTCTGCTTTTATTCAATCGTCAGATACACTAGTGATAAATTTTAGTAAACCAATGAATGTTATCTCACTTGGTCGACTAGATAATTATACTAGTTTAAACTCTGCCATTTCTTTTAATAAAGTTATTCCTGATTATCCTTGCGGAAGGAATGTGAAATTGATTCTAAACAGTTCTTTAAAAGCCGGTGAAAAAGTAGAAATTAAGTTGCATAATTTGATTGATGTTTCAGGTAATACTCTTACGTCTCCTATTACATTTAAACTTTCTATTCCTGAACAAATTGAAACAGGTGATGTGTTCTTTAATGAGGTGCTTTTTAATCCTCGCTCAGGAGGTGTTCCATATATTGAATTGAGCAATGTCTCAGAAAAAGTGTTGCCTTTTAATCAGTTGTTTCTTTCTTACCAAAAAGAGGATGGAACTCGTTCTGAACCGATCTCTTTGAATTGTACATCTGAAAGTTTCATCCCACATACAGAAATCTTCTTTACTAATAAGATTGATAAGGTTTCATCTCAATATAAATGTGATATCTCTAAAGGTATACAAATAGCAAATCTGCCAGATTTACCCAACAAAGAAGGAAAATTGTTTTTGATTTCAGCAAAAGGAGATTTTCTCGATGAAATGACTTATTCTGAATCAATGCACACTACATCATTGACGGATAGAAGTGGTGTTGCTCTGGAAAAGAAAAGTCCGGAATTACTTTCTTCCGAACCTTCAAACTGGATGTCTGCTTCTTTTTCTTCTGGATATGGAACTCCTGGTGCTCCGAATAAATGTACTATAAGTAACAATGATAAGACTGATGCTGAGTTTTGGCTAGAAAAGAAATCTTTTTCACCAGAAAGTAGTGAAAGCAATAAATTGCAGATTCGCTATCTGCTTTCTGAAGAGAGAACTGTTGCTAATATTAAAATTTTTGAAGCATCAGGTCGTGAGGTTTGTTCTTTAGGCAAAAATATAGAACTCTCAGCTGAAGGAATGATTGAATGGGACGGAAAACAAGAAGATAAAAGCACTTGCCGGGTAGGTTTATATATTGCGTACGTTGAGATGCATAGTTTAGCTGGCGCTATAAGAAAGTATAAACTTCCTTTCGCTGTGGTAAGATAAAGCGCATTGCTCTTATCATCAGAAATAGGCATGTGTGATTCTTTTTACTAACTCTTTTTTGTAATCTCCTCTTTTTTTTGTTTTTTTGTGCGAGGATTGTGAATTTAATAATATCTACCTTATGTATTTGTTTGACTTTAGCTTACAATTACCCATAACAGACCCCACCTGGATCTTCTTTTTAGTACTGGCAATAATCCTTTTTGCCCCAATATTACTGGATAGATTGCATATACCACATATTATTGGCATGATTTTGGCTGGAGTATTAATTGGAGGACACGGTTTTAATATTTTGGAACGTGATAGCAGTTTTGAGTTGTTTGGAAAAGTTGGTCTATATTATATTATGTTCCTTGCCGGTCTTGAAATGGACATGGCTGATTTTAAGAAAAATAAGAAAAAAGCATTTATTTTTGGCTTAATATCTTTTACCATACCAACTGTATTGGGAATATTTAGCAATATGACGATATTGAATTATGGAATAGTAACTTCCATATTATTGGCCAGTATGTTTGCTTCACATACTTTGGTTTCATATCCAATTATCAGTCGTTATGGACTTAGCCGGCAAAAGAGTGTAAATATTACGGTTGGTGGAACTGCTATAACTGTAATTCTTGCATTATTTGTGTTGGTAATAATAGCCGGAATGTTTAAAACCGAAGTAGATCAGGTTTTTTGGTTCTTACTTATTGCTAAAATAGCCTTGGTTTGTTTTGTTATTATTTTCTTCTTCCCTCGCATAGGTCGATGGTTTTTTCGACAGTATCAGGATAATGTAATGCAGTTCGTTTTTGTTCTTGCCATGCTTTTTCTCGGTGCTGGTATTATGGAATTAGCCGGATTGGAAGGAATTTTAGGAGCATTCCTGGTTGGATTAGTGTTCAATCGCTTGATTCCTCATGTTTCTCCGCTAATGAATCATGTGGAATTTGTAGGTAATGCTCTCTTTATACCTTATTTCCTTATTGGAGTGGGGATGATTATTGATGTGAAAAGCTTCTTCATGGAAGGCAAAGCATTTGAAGTGGCAATTGTTATGACTTTGGTTCCTTTAGTAAGCAAGTGGATTGCAGCTTTTATTACTCAGAAGCTTTATAGAATGAACTCTAACGAAAGAAGAATCATATTCGGATTGAGTAGTGCAAAGGTTGCAGCATCACTAGCTGCAGTTCTGATTGGGCATGATATTATTATGAATAATGGAGAGCGTTTGCTAAATGATGATGTATTGAATGGAACCATATTGATGATTCTAATAACGACTATTGTCAGCTCATTTGTAACCGAACGTGCATCAAGGAAAATAGCGATCAATAATGAGGCACAAGAAAAAGTTGGAGAAACAAAAGGTGAAGAAAATATATTGATTCCAATATCTAATCCGGATAATATTGTAAATCTGGTGAATCTTGCTTTGATTATTAAGAATCCAAAAAGGAAAGACGGATTGGTTTCTCTAAATGTTGTGAATGACGATCATGGGTCTACTGTAAAGCAGGCTCAAGGCGAAAAATATCTTGAGAAATCGGCAATGATATCTGCTGCCGCTGATGTAGAAATGCACACTGTAAGCCGGTATGATTTAAATATAGCTGCGGGTATAATCCATACAATTAAAGAATATAATGTTTCTGATGTGGTGATAGGTCTTCATCGCAAGATAAACTTAGTGGATTCTTTCTGGGGTGGAACTGCAGAAAGCTTGCTGAAAGGTACTCATCGTCAGATTATGATCTCAAAATGCTTAATGCCTGTTAATACACTTCGCCGGATTATAGTTGCTGTTCCTCAGAAGGCTGAATATGAAGCGGGATTTACTAAATGGGTAAATCAGTTGTGTCGAATGGGAGAGCAGTTGGGGTGTAGAGTGCATTTCTTTGCGCATCCCGAGACACTGGATCGCCTAAAAGTTCTAATCAGCAAGAAGTTTAAAGGTTTGAGAAGTGAGTTCTCGGAATTAGTTGATTGGGATGATTTACTATTGTTGACCGGACAGGTTAACTTTGACCATCTACTAGTTATTATAAGCGCTCGTAAGGGTTCAATATCTTATGATACCTCGTTTGAAAGATTACCATCTCAACTCTCTAAATATTTTTCGAATAACAGTTTGTTGGTTATTTATCCTGATCAGTATGGAGAACCTCAGGATAATGTTACATTCTCTGATCCTCGTGGACATAATGAGTCTTTGAATTATGACAAAATGGGGCAGTGGTTTTATAAATGGTTTAAGAAGAATTGATGGAAGAAAGAGAACAGCGAACACAGCTTTTGCTGGGCGAAGATAAAATGAATCGTTTGCGCAATGCCCATGTATTGGTTGTTGGATTAGGTGGTGTTGGTGCTTATGCTGCAGAAATGATTTGTCGTGCGGGTGTGGGACAAATGACTATTGTTGATGCTGATGTTATTCAACCGTCGAATATTAATCGTCAACTGCCAGCTTTAAATTCCACAATAGGGAAACTAAAAGCGGATGTTATGGCTGCCAGATTGAAAGATATCAATCCCGACTTAAAGCTCACGGTATATCCCATATATCTTAAGGATGAAAATATACCTGAACTATTAGATTCTGCAAAGTTTGATTTTGTAGTGGATGCCATTGATACGATTAGTCCAAAGTGTTTTTTGATATTTAATTCAATGAAGCGTGGACTGAAAATTGTTTCCAGTATGGGAGCAGGAGCAAAAAGCGATATTACTAAAGTTTGTTTTGCCGATCTTTGGAATACTTACCATTGTGGTTTAAGTAAGGCTGTTAGGAAACGGTTACAAAAAATGGGTATGAAACGGAAACTGCCTGTTGTTTTCAGTACAGAACAAGCTGATTCCAATGCAATTCTCTTAACTGATACCGAGCAGAATAAAAAGTCTACAACTGGAACTGTAAGTTATATGCCAGCCGTTTTTGGGTGTTATCTGGCTGAATACGTAATAAAACGAATTTAAACGATGATAAAATTAGAAGGAATTACAAAAAGTTTTGGCGATTTGCAGGTCTTAAAAGGAATTGACCTCGAGATTTCCAAAGGTGAGGTAGTAAGTATTGTTGGACCAAGTGGGGCGGGAAAAACAACTCTGCTTCAGATTATGGGAACTTTGGATAAACCGGATGCGGGAACGATCAATATGAATGGTCAGGAGATAAACCGGATGAAAGATAGAGATCTTGCTGTTTTCCGTAATAAGCATATAGGATTTGTTTTTCAGTTTCATCAGTTGTTACCTGAGTTTACAGCTCTTGAAAATGTGATGATTCCCGCATTTATTGCCGGAACTTCTACTAAAGAAGCAACAAAAAGAGCAAAAGAAATTTTAAACTTCATGGGGCTGACTGAACGTTCGTCTCACAAACCAAACGAACTTTCAGGAGGAGAGAAGCAGCGTGTGGCTGTTGCTCGTGCCTTGATTAATAATCCTTCCGTAATTTTAGCCGATGAGCCTTCCGGAAGTCTGGATACACACAACAAAGACGAATTGCATCAACTGTTTTTTGATCTTCGCGATAAGTTTGAACAAACATTTGTAATCGTTACTCATGACGAAGGACTTGCTAAGATTACCGATAGAACTATTCACATGATAGACGGACAGATTATTTAGAAACAGATATAAGGGGCTAATCGCTCAAAGTCTTTTGAACTGAATTCTTCATATAAAGATAAATCCTTTAGACTTTTTATAGCTCCTTTCTTCTTTCTATACTCTGTTATTACTTTTGCCTGATAGAAGTTGATATAAGGATGAGCAGTCAAACGTTCAATGCTAAACTTGTTTAAGTTTAATCGATGGATTGGCCCTTTTCTTATAGTAAACCATTTGTTTAGTTCGGGCGCAATATGCGATATTTCTTGTAGCTGACTTACCTTGTAGAAACCTCCTAAAAGTTCCCTGTAAGCAATAATTCGTTTGGCAGTTCCAATCCCGATTCCAGGAATTTTTTTGAGTTCAGTTGTGTCTGCTTCATCCAGACTGATAACTGTTCCTTCGGGATATTTATAAAATTTCAGTGTATCACGCTCTGCTTTAGCAGAGAATTGCTGAAGAGAGTCCTTCTTCTTTAAAAAGTTATCGCCAATATAAATGTATGGTGCGAGCAATTTGTACTGGTCGGGCGAAAGACCATAAACTTTGGCAAAAGATTCCGGAGTTCGAAACTTTCCACCCTTAGCTCTGTAACGAAGAATGTTTTTTGCAATATAAGGTTGCAATCCTAAACGGGTAAATGTAACAGAATCGGCTGTATTAGGGTCGAATGGGGCAAGAATTATTTCTTTTTTCCTATGTACGTAATAGTCATTGAAATCCCAGTTTTTCTCTCTTTGATGTACTGATGTGATAAATCTATTATATGCTTCTTCATCCATTTCACCGTTAATCTGTGCTGATGGATTAATATATGGAACTGACCAATAAACTAGTAATGCTACAAAAATTAAAATGATAAGTGTATAGAATCCAATACGTTCTGTCTTTGTAAAGTAGAAAAAGTCTTTCCACATCTTGCGTTTTTCTTAGAGGGTTTTTAGTTAGATTTATTTTCCCGAATAATGAGAAATATAAAATGTTTTGTAATTTTGCATATCTTCAAAATCAATTGATTATGATAAATCTTATTCGGAAATATCCATTTTCTATACTCATTGTGCTGACCGTAGTCTATCTGTCATTTTTTAAGCCGCCAAGCACTCCTTTAGATCAGATTTCTAATATTGATAAGGTAGTTCATGTCTGCATGTATTTTGGTATGTCTGGTGTGTTTTGGCTTGAATACATGAGAAGCCATCGAGGTCGGTTTAAATTCATGCATATTTTTATAGGTGCTGTGATTTTTCCAATAGTATTTAGTGGTTGTATTGAACTCCTGCAAGAATACTGCACCTCATATAGAGGGGGCGATTGGCTGGACTTTACAGCTAATTCTGTTGGCGTTATTCTTGCAGGAGTTATTGCATATTTCTTTGTCAGGCCGAGATACTTTTTATAAAAAGTTTGCTCTGCTATAAGTCTTCAACAATTTGTCCCATCTTCATGCTGTTAGAGCCTTTGATAAGAATATAGCATCCTTTAGGTTTATCATCTTTGATAACTTTTACTACATCCGAAATGTTTGTAAAGCAGTCATAAGAGTGAGTTGTCTGTTCAAACTGATCTCCCACAAGAATAACCTTTTCAAACTCGCAAGTATCGATGAAATCGACTATTTTTTGGTGTTCTTCAATGCTTGTGTCTCCTAATTCTTTCATATCTCCAAGTATAACGATCTTGTGCTTAGCTTCCATTTTTTTGAAATTCTTCAAGGCCGCCATCATACTTGTAGGATTAGCATTGTAAGCATCAATAATAAGTTTGTTGTCCTCGGTCTCTTTTAATTGAGATCGGTTGTTTTGAGGAGTATAGTTTGTTAACGCATGATCAATCTTGGCAGGTTCAACTCCGAAGAAGCGACCAATAGCCACTGCTGCTAATGCATTATCAAAATTATATTCACCAATTAACTTGGTTTGAATGTGATGAATATTTCCATCTTTCCCTGCTTTCCAGTCAAAAGCAAGGTACGGAGAGCATGAAGTAACTTTTCCGTTCACATAAAGATTCTCTGTTGTTCCGTAATTGATAAGATTTAATCCTTCTGCAATATCCATCAGAAAAGGATTCTCATTCTGAATAAATACAATTGAATTCTCTTTTTGTCGCAAGAAATCGTAAAGTTCTCCTTTTGTTTTAATTACGCCTTCAAAAGAACCAAATCCTTCCAAGTGAGCCTTGCCCACATTAGTAATAATGCCATAATCTGGTTCGGCAATATCAACTAAAGTCTTTATCTCACCGGGGTGATTAGCTCCCATTTCAATAACAGCCAAATCATGATGACCGCGGAGTTTTAATAGAGTAATTGGTACTCCGATATGATTGTTCAGATTTCCCTGAGTATAAAGTACATTATGAACTTCGGAAAGAACGGCAGCTATCAGTTCCTTAGTTGTTGTTTTACCATTAGTTCCGGTAATTCCTATAACTTTAGTTCCTAATTTCTTACGGTGATAGTTGGCAAGTTGCTGAAGAGTTTTCAAACAATCGTCAACTAAGATAATATGATTGTTATCCGGATCAGCATATTCAGCTTCGTCCACAACTGCATAAGCACAGCCTTCTGTTAAAGCCTTTTTTGCAAAAGAATTACCATTGAAATTGTCGCCTTTCAGAGCGAAAAAAATAGAATCGTCAGGGCAGTTGCGACTATCGGTTGTCACAACCGGGTATTGCAGATAAATTTGGTAAAGAGCAGCTATTGTCATATCAATAATATTTGGAAATTTCTATATGCAAAATTAGACAAAATATTGTTATATATAGGTGCGAGCAATAAAAAATACTTCAATTTACTTTTTCTTTGCTTATAAACTATTATAGCCTTGAGGATGAACTAGTAATTTATTGACCAGCTTTCTACTCAAACATGTACAAGATTGAACTCAAACATGTACATGATTGACGGCGAACTTGTACATGTTTGACAAAAGACTTCTTGATTAAATGATTAGTTTGTCAGGGAATGCTAGATAGTATAAACTTATTATTGTGGAAAAGATATAACGATTTAAAAAGAAGAATGAAAAATATTATGTATTTTTGCCATAAACAAATTGTAATAAACAACAATGATTAGTCAGTCTCTTTCGAAATATATAAATGTGAATGGAAGACTTTTAGATCTTTCAACTCCCCAGGTGATGGGTGTTCTTAATGTAACTCCCGACTCTTTTTATTCAGGATGTCGTGCACAAACGGATGAAGCTATAGCCGAACGTGCCCGACAGATTTTGGAGGAGGGTGCTTCTATTATAGATATCGGAGCTTACTCATCGCGCCCCAATTGCGTAGATATATCTCCCGAGGAAGAATTGAACAGGTTGCGATATGCATTGAAGATTTTGAATGAAGTTCATCCCGATGCGATTATATCTGTCGATACATTCCGTGCAAGCGTGGCAGAAGTCTGCGTGAAAGAATATGGAGTTGCCATTATAAATGATATTTCAGGCGGTGAAATGGATAAAAACATGTTCGATACCGTTGTGGATTTACAGGTTCCATATATCATGCAACACATGCAAGGCACTCCTCAGGATATGCAGAATTCTCCTCATTATGATAATTTGATGAGGGAGACTTTCCTTTATTTTTCTGAAAAGATACAGACGCTGCATGATAGAGGATTGAATGATATTATTCTTGATCCCGGGTTTGGCTTTGGAAAAACGTTGGATCATAATTATGAATTGCTTAGTCATTTGGAAGAATTTAAAATATTCGAACTCCCTATACTCGTTGGATTGTCACGGAAATCGATGATTACCAAATTATTGGATATTCCTACTACTGAAGCTTTAAATGGAACAACTGTTGCCAATACAATAGCGCTCATGAAAGGTGCCGACATTATTCGAGTTCACGATGTAAAGGAGGCCGTTCAAGCCGTTAAGATTGTTCAGAAATGTAGAAATCTATAAAGAATAGTAGCATGCCTATAGAATTTGGAGTAAAAGACTTTATTGATATACTGTTGGTAGCATTCTTGCTATACTACACATATAAACTGATGAAAGCATCAGGTTCTATTAATGTGTTTATTGGTATACTTGTTTTTATTCTTATATGGCTTGTCGTATCGCAGATTCTGGAAATGCGTTTGCTGGGATCTATTTTTGATAAACTGGTAAGCGTTGGCGTGCTTGCTTTAATTGTTCTTTTCCAGGATGAAATCAGGCATTTTCTGCTTACTCTCGGTTCGCATCAACGAACAAGTATCCTGGCACGATTTCTATCTGGAAGCAAGAAAGAACAAATGGATAAAAGTGATATTGTTCCTATTGTTTTGGCATGCCTTAATATGAGTAAACAGCGAATTGGTGCATTAATTGTAGTAGAAAAAAATGTTCCTCTTTATGAAATTATTCGTACTGGCGAGGTTATCGATGCAAATGTAAACCAACGATTAATAGAAAACATTTTTTTCAAGAACAGTCCTTTGCATGATGGTGCAATGGTAATCAGCAAAAAACGTATAAAGGCTGCAGGCTGTATTCTGCCTGTATCACATAATCTGGATATCCCGAAAGAATTGGGACTTCGCCATCGCGCAGCTATGGGAATTTCACAGATAACGGACGCTCATGCTGTGATTGTTAGCGAAGAAACCGGCTTTATTTCGGTTGCATATCATGGACAATTCTATTTAAGACTTAGTGCAGAGGAGTTGGAGAGTATATTAACCAAAGAAGATTAGTTTAGCATCAGGCTCATGTAGGGTTTCTGACGCTCGAATATCTGAAGCTCTTTTGACAATAGCTCTGTTTTATATCCCATTAAAGCTTGTGTGAGCTCCTGAATACTGAAAGATTTGAATTCCTTATTTAGTTCAGATATATCTAATTTGCCCGATTTTATCGAATAAAACGCATTGTTCTTTTCAATAGAATCGTCACTTATATTAAATGAAACTTCAAGTTCAGGGTGATGAATCGCATAAATCTTAAGCAACTTTTCTGCATCAATAATTCGTGCCATTCCTAAAATATTACCCATTTCATCGTTTGGAGGTATAATACAAGATATGTCTTTGACTTGAAATTCTTCTGCAGCAGTATACAGAAGAGTGTCTCTTAAAGAATTGTCCTCAAAGAATAGCTCGGGTACATGAAGAGTATTCTCTTTTACATAACAGAATAAAAGTCCTTTGATTTCTTCTTTTGACTTGGCTATTAGTAATTCTCCACTTCCGAGTTTTAGATCGTCCATGATAACTAAAAAATCATCATAAGAATGTTGTATGCAGCATGGACGTTTTTTCATCTTTTCATCGAAGAAAGAGTAAACTTCTTCTTCTGAAAAAGACTGTGAAATATATTTGGATACAGTGAATTCAGAAGAAGGTTTTAATTCTTCAACTCTGAAGGTTTTATTTGAATATTCAAAAATAGGAGTATACCCCATTTTTGAATAATAGCTAAAAAGCCAATCTTCTGCAGGAATGAGCGTTGTTAAAGGGACTTCATTATCTTGCATTCGGGTAAATGACTTCAAAAGGAGCCTTTTCATCGCTCCTTTTTCTCTATGATCAGGATGAGTGCAAGCTCCGGATATGTATCCAGTAGAGATTATCTCCCCACAGAAAGTCATCGGATAAGGAAGAAGCTGTAAAGCAGAAATAACGTTTCCATTTTCCTCTATGGCAAGGTTTACCTCGTCATTGTATCTTTTAGAAAAATACAGTTCAGTAAATGCTTCGTCATCTCCGAAACAAAGATTCCATAGCTTTTTGACTTCCTCCTTCATTGCATTTTTATCCTTTTAATCGGGCTATATTTTTCTCTAAAAGTATGGCTGGCTGATAAGACAGCTTAGCTTTTCTCAATCCTTCTATGCCCAAATCTTCCTCACGGTTCAAGTAAACAAACTGTTCTGGTATATGTTTGGCGAATTCTTGGTTGATAACATTATATGCTCCTTCAATCTCTGTGTCAGCTTTTTCCACATGAACTCCAAAAGTTTCATGATTAATAGGCATCCCAAAAGTGAATGCAGCAATTTTGCCGTTAACGTAAAGTATACCTCCGGTTAAACCTAATTCGTCAAAGTGATTTAATGCATAAGTCAGAGATTTACGTTCATTGCCTAATCCATTTTGTTGCCCACAGTCGTTAGCCTTGCACCATTCTTCTTCCAACCTCAAACATTCACTTATACGATCGGCTGTAATAGGCACATATTCATAATCGGTATATGTTTTATAGAACTTATTTGCATGATTTCGTTTCGGCTGAAACTTTTTCCCTTTTAATTCGGCTAAGTCGGTGCGGAGGTAAATGTAATCTACATAATCTCTGTTTGATGAAAAGTCGAACTTGCCAGGCATTAGTTTTTCTATTTCATCTTTCATATTATTGCAAACGCCATACATCAAAAAAGATTTTCCCTCACTTGTGGCATCATCTATAATAGCCTCAAGAATCTTTTTTAAATCTCCTTCGCCAACCGGCATCATATAGGCTAGCTCATTATTCATGTGGAATTTGAATAACAAAAATCCATCAACTATGGCAAACTTTGTATCATACATAAATCGCCAGCTACATAAATTAGAGAACGAAAGATCGCAATTCTTTCTTTCGCTATTCATTGTAATAGAGGTAATAGCCTCTTTATCTTCTAGTGTTATATCTTTGAATTTTATCATATGATATCACCAACAAATTATTTGCCATTTTATAATAAGTCTAACAATCTCAATATAGTAGGAGTGAAAAGTGCTGTGAAAATACCGTTTAAGGTGAGTCCTAAACTTGCATATGCACCATACTTGCCGCTTACGTCCATAGCCGTTGATGTGCCAACGGCATGTGCTGCGGTTCCCATTGAAAGCCCTTGTGCTATGGGACTTTCAATTTTTAAAAGAGCCAATATCTGAAATCCGAATATGGCTCCGAATAATCCAACACATACAACCACAGCTGCAGTTAACGATGGTATTCCTCCAATTGTTTTTGTCACTTCCATAGCAATTGGAGTTGTGACAGATTTGGCAGCAAGCGACAAAATGACTTCTTTACTGCCACCTAGTAACTTAGCAATCAAAACTACTGAGATCACTCCGATTATACAGCCGGCTAGTTGCGAGAATAAAATAGGCCACAGTTGCTTTTTTATTTTCTCCAGTTGTAGATATAAAGGAACTCCAAGTGCTACAACTGCTGGCTTTAGCCAAAATTCAATAAATTGACCGCCAAAATGGTATGTTTCGTAACTGATATTGCACAGTCTTAAGAATAAAATTAATGCAGCAATTGTTAGTAATATAGGGTTGAGTAAAACCCAACCAGTCTTCTGCTGAATATATTTGGAAAAGAAATAGATTCCAAATGTTATTGCTAAAAGGAATAAGGGGTTTTCTAGATAATTCATTTGATTTTTCTCATTAATTGGTGAACCCATCCTGTGACTACAAGTACCAGAATAGTACTGATTATTGATGCAATGGCAATTGGCCAGAACTGAGCTGATATAATATCAAAGTAAAGCATTAATGCAACCCCTGGGGGCACAAAAAAGAATCCTAAATTAGCAACAAGGAAATCAGACATTCCTTTTACCCATTTCAATTTTACCCAGCCTAGTTTTAGAAAAAGTGTAAGTAACAACATCCCAATTATACTTGAAGGGAGTTTTATCTCTGTGAGATAGACGGTTAATTCACCTAATGCCAGGCAACCAAACAAAATAAAGCACTGACGTATCATAATGTATCCTATTAAAAACTGATGCAAAATTAGGGATTAATTGCTTAAATAACGATAAAAGTATAATAAATGATTTATATGACACATGAAGTTTAATGATATTCTTTTCAAAAACTTTTAATTTTATTATGATACAATGGTACTTCATTGTATTTACTCAAAATAATGTTCTTGTTTCTAAAAATGAGTAATTATAAACACTAAATTCTTTTTGATTTTGATATTAATGGTTAAATTTGCCAAACTAGTGAAATCATTGTATGAGAAGCATCATTCATTATATCGTTTTTATGTTATTTATTGCTTGCATCCTTTCTTCCTGCCGTTCAGATCGACAGTCGGATGATTATTTGGAGCATGCAGAATCTTTGTTGGATCAATATCCAGACAGCGCTTTAATTTTTCTAAATAAAATAACTCCAAAAGATTTGTCAACTGGAGAATATGCACGTTATTGTCTTCTTATGACTCAGGCGAGAGACAAAAATGGCCTGCCGTTGACTTCAGATTCGTTGATCAGCGTTGCCGTTGAATACTTTAATGATAAAAAAGATCTTGATACCAAAGCGAAAACTTATTTTTATGCAGGTCGTGTAAATCAGGACATGCAGAATGCAAAGCAAGCAATGGAATATTTTCTAAAAGCAGCGGATTTCTTAGAAGATAGTAAAGATTATAAATTAAAGTATCTGATTTATTATTATTTAGGGGATCTTTATTTAAATGAAGGACTTTTTGATTCTGCTTTGAAATCGAATCGTCAGGCCTTTTATTATTCACAACTTCTTAATAATAAAGGCTATATGGCCTATGCTCTTAGAAGTATTGCTTTCGCATATTCAGGTAAAAAAGAACATCGCAATGCTTTAAAATATTATTTTAAAGTATTAAATATCCTTCCAAAATCGGATGTTAGTGCGCTTGCTATATTGTTTAATGAAATGGGTATCCAATATAATCATTTAAAGGACTATTCTCTTGCGCTTAAAACGGTTAATAAAGCTATTAGTATAAATCAGGATAGTGCTAAATTGCTATATAACTATTTTGTTAAAGCAGAGATTTATTCTAATACGCATCAATATGATTCAGCTTCTTATTTTTATAATAAAACGACACATAGCCTAGACCTTTATACAAAAACTGAAAGCTATAATAAACTATCTAAACTAGAAAGAAATCGTGGAGATATAAATAAGGCGTTGTTTTATAATGATTCTTATTTAAATTATAGAGACTCTATAGAAAGCAAATTACATGCTGATATGATTATAAAGATGCAAAATATTTATCAACATAAAAAGTCTGTTGAGAAAATACAATACCTTACTTTGGAGAAAAATCAGCAAAAGATGGTTCTTTATTTAATTAGTGCCATCTCTTTAGGTATTTTGTCTTTGTTGGCTAGTATCCTTTTATTATACAGGAGTCGTAAAGAACGACAGACTCGTGAATTGGAATTAGTAGTTCAGAAAGAAAAAGAAGAGTCACAAATAGCAAAAGCCAGATTGCAAGAGAGCGAACTGGTAAGAATACGAAAAGAAAAAGAGTTGTTGGAAAAAGAAATGGAACTCCGCACTGACTTTTTTAGCAGACTTAATAATATTACTTTTCCTTTCCTTTCAGTTCAGGAAGGAAAAGAAGGATATATCAGGTTAACACAAGAAGATTGGGAGGCAATTGTTAAGAATACAGATGCAGCTTTCGACCATTTTTCTGTCCGCCTGGCTAAATCCTTTCCCGAACTTAAAAGAGATGAAATTCTCTTCTGCTGCTTAATAAAAATGAAATTAGGTTTAAACACGTTATCCTCTGTTTACAACCTTACAAAAGATGCTATCTCAAAAAGAAAAGAACGAATTAAGAAGAATAAAATGAGAATAGAAGATGGGCGGTCGTTAGATCAATTCCTTGCCGATTTTTAGTGTTTTTAATCTCTATTTTTTAATTTGTCCAATATTACAGTCTCAAATTATTGTTTAATTTGAGTTTAAGATATTGTATTATAGATGATTAGCTGATGATTGAGATGTCCAACGTTTTTTTTGATTAATCAGCCTTTATCCATTATTTTTGTATCAAGCAATTTTTGAAATCGAATTTAAAAAATATTAAAAATAAGCATTATGAAAAAGTCATTATTCATTGCAATGTGTTGCTCGCTCTTTTTTGTGTCATCTTTGTATGCGGAAACTTATGACTCAAATTTAATCAATTTGCAAGCAGGTCGTGATAAGAGTTTTAGACCAACATCTGTTGTAGAAACTGCAATTCCTATAACTGCAACCATTGATGTAGATTTGGTAACTCTAAGTTTTACTTCAAATTTAGGGAATGCAACTGTAACAATTGAGAACTCTTTGGGAGAAGTAGTATATGAAAATACATTGAATGCTCAAGACGGAACAATTCTTCCAATCTCTTTAGCAGGATCAGGATCTGATACATACTATATTGAGATTAATAGTGGTAGCAAGAAATGGTTTGGAGAATTTGATTTATAATAGAAATCAATTTAATCGATTGATTAATTAGATAGTTATTGACACTCAGTTTTAAGCGCTGACTTTTGTGAAAAAGTCAGCGGCTTTTATAAATATCAGTTTTAATTTGAATATGACTAACATGCAATATAATATAAATAATATGTATAGTTGTTACAGCAATTTATGGAATCATATATTCCGTAAGCCGGCTATGATTTGCATGGATACGGTTCATCTTGTTAATGAAGGGATGCGAAAAGAATCGATTATAATCAATGAAGTAAAACCTAATGCTACTTTATTTCAAGGGCATGATGTTAAAGTATATCCTCGTTCTGAGAATAATTCATTACTGATTGAAATAATCGGAATGTCAAGAAATATAAAGGCTACTGTTTATCTATTCTCTTTAGAAGGTGCTTTGTTGCAAATGAATCATGTTACCCAGTCTAAAACTTCTATTGATGTACTTTCTATGCCAAATGGCAAATATCTTATGAATATTCAAATAGGAAAGGATATTCTTACATGGAAAATAACTAAGCAATAGTTATTTTATATAAAATGGGATTTAGGATGTATTTTGGATAATTTTTTTAAATTTGCGGATTGTTTATTATGAAATATGATAATGAAACATCCTATCCTGTTTTTCTTTTTTCTGTTACTTCTATTTAGTACGCTTTTCTCTTGCCGTCCTAATCGCTCTTCCTATGATATGTTGATGCGGGCTGAAACCGTTATTGATAAATATCCTGATAGTTCTCTAGTCTTATTACGCAAAGTTAATTCTGGTGCTTTGGATAAATCAGATAATGCACGATATTGTCTGCTTATGACAAAAGCGCTTTTTAAAAATTCTATTCCTATTGTTTCGGATTCACTTATTAGCATTGCATTAGATTATTATAATAATAGTGGAGATTCTCTTAAAAAAGCAGAGACTTACTTTTATTTTGGGCAAGTGAATGCTGATATGAAAAATTCGAAACTTGCAATGGAATCTTTATTAAAAGCGGCTGATTTTGCTTCTTATACTAGAAACTATAAATTATTATACCTCATATATTATTATTTGGGAGATCTCCATTTAAATGAATTTTTGTATGGTCCAGCTATTAAAATGCACCAAAAGGCTCTTTCTTATTCTAAATTGTTGAATGATAGTTCATACATTACTCATGCTTTAAGGAACCTTGCCATTTCGTATGCCGGTGATGATAAAAAGGATAGTGCTTTAATTAATTATTATTTAGCATTGAAGGTTATCCCTAAATCGGACACTGCAACTCTTATAGCCTTATATAATGAAATGGGAGGTGTTTATGAAAATTTGGGTAACTATACGCTAGCTATTGAATCTGTAAATAAGGCTTTAGCATTAGATACTTCTACTGAAGATCCTTGTTATAGTTATGTGACTAAAGCACATACTTATCTAAAAATGGAAAAATATGATTCTGCTGTTTATTTTTATAATGCAACACTTCATAGCCCCAATTTGTATACTCGAGCTTCTAGTTACCAGGGACTAGCTGAAGCATATTATGCTAAAGGGGATTCCAAAAAGGCTTTTCTGCTAATGAATACTTTTAATAAGTATAGAGATACAATAGAAAATCAAACTAAGACAGCTGCTGTTGTTGAAGTTCAGAATATATATCAGCATGGAAAAGCTAAGGAGCAGATTCAAAGATTACTCTTGGAGAAGAAAGAGCAAACGATCGCTTTTTACCATTGGGGACTTTTATCCTTTATTCTATTGCTTCTATTATCTGGCTTCTTCTTTATTTATAGAAGCCGAAATAAGAAAGAGTTATTAGAAAAAAGCAGGATGTTGCTGGAACAAGAAAATAAGTTGATTAAGATGAGAGAGAAAGAGTCTCAACTTAGGGAAGACTTTTTTAAGAAGCTTAATAAACTAAATAAAATACCTTCATTAGGGCTGATTAATGCCAAAAATAAAGAGTCGTTGTCTGATGATGTAGTAAGAATCTCCCTAACAGACCGTGACTGGGATGAGCTTATAAGAAATATTGATGTGGCTTATGATCATTTTACCGATCGATTAAAAAGAGAATATCCTAATTTAACACTCCAGGAAATTCATCTTTGCTGTTTAGTTAAAATTAAAGTTGCACGTAATGACTTAGCAAATATTTTTTGTATTACACCTCAGAGTGTAAAAACAACTAAATACAGAATTAAAAAAGAAAAAATGGGAATCCTTGATAGAGATATAACTCTTGATCAATTTCTGGAAAAGTTCTAAATATTGCTTTATTGCGCATTGTTTAACTTCAATTGTTACCGTAAATGCTACTGATGTTTTGTTAATTGTTTAATTTTCAGCGAGTTGCAACTTTCGCTTTGTTACCCTATTTTTTATCAATTTATCAATTTATTCCCGAAATTTGTTTCGTACTTCAAAATATAGAACTCCCCGGGAATACTATAAATGAGCAATGGTTAGGGATTTTATAAAGTAGTGGTTGTTAAGCGAGCAATGAATTTCACTCTCCCGGGGCTCTATTTTTTTTAGATGTATAAATCTTTGATTGAATCTTATTACTGCATTAATTTTAATCAGAGATATCAAGCTAAAACAGATCTTCGATTATTTTTTTTAAAGTCACTAGAATCTAATTTGTGTTCTTGTACAAAAGAATTTTTTCTCTTGTACAAATGAATTAATTCTTTTGTACAAGAGAATCTATTATTTTGTACAAGAATACTAAAAGATTATACCAATTAATTAAAACACCTAGAAGAAAAGAAACTTCGCCATGGCTTAGATAAAAAGTTAGAGTTGTGAATTAGCGCTAGATTGCTAGATCACCGCTAGATTAAATTAAATTGATCTAGCACCCTTTTTGCATTTATTGTCAGATAGTTATATGCCTGCTGCTAGATTGCTAGATCAATTTACAAAAAAAGTTTTTTGAGGAGACTTATTTTTAAAATAACCAGGATTCTTGAAAGTAAGTTTTATGTTTTGAAGGTCTATTTTATTCTCATCTGGTAATTGAACAAGAGCGTCTTTTATCTGTTTTTTAGTTTATTTATTGTGCTGATATGCAGATTAAATTTGTATTTTTGTTTATACTATAAAACTTAACTCATATACAATGGATATTGATGGAAAAATAAAAAAAGAGTTTATTCGTTTTCAACGAAATGAAATAACTGAGAGCCTGGTTTATTCCCGTCTGGCTTCTATTGAAAAAGATAGTTCAAACAAGGAAATTCTTTTGAATATAGCTGCAGATGAGGTTGCTCACGGAAAAGTCTTTCAGAAATATACAAAAGAAAGTCCAATCCCTAACAGATGGAAGATATTCAAATACTATTGGTTAGCTCGTTTCTTTGGATTAACTTTTGCTTTAAAATTGATGGAGTCTAGTGAATCAAATGCTCACAAAAACTATGATCGTTATGCAAGTTTTCCAGAATTACTTCGCCTAGGTCGTGAGGAAGAAGAGCACGAGAAGAAACTTATTGGTCTTATCAATGAAGAACGGCTGGAATATATGGGCTCGGTTGTACTTGGATTAAATGACGCCCTGGTAGAGTTTACCGGTGCATTAGCCGGATTTACTCTTGCTTTAAGTGATTCAAAGCTTATAGCCTTAACCGGAAGTATTACGGGTATTGCTGCCGCTCTTTCTATGGCTTCATCAGAATATCTTTCTACAAAATCAGAAGATAGCAATGACAAGCATCCTGTTAAGGCTGCTATCTATACAGGCTTTGCATATGTTGTTACAGTAGTTGCTTTGGTTCTACCTTTTATTATATGTTCCAATGTTTTAGTTGCACTTGGAATTATGCTTGTTGCTGCATTAATGATAATTGCTATATTTAATTATTATTATTCTGTAGCCAAAAGTGAAAGCTTTAAAAAGCGATTTATGGAAATGGCGATATTGAGTTTTGGGGTTGCAACAATTAGTTTCTTAATTGGCTATTTATTGAAAAAGTTTACAGGCATTGAAGTTTAATCGTCTTAAATGCCTTTTTTATTCTTTTTAATGTTAAAGTATGCAACTTTAGTGCCTTGATTGATTAATTTATATCCAATTTTGTAATGTTGATATTGCAATTATGTGTAATTTTGCAGAGTGAAAGTCAATTACTTCGATATCAGAACATATAAATATATTATTCAATCATGGATTTAATTAATGAAATTATTGCGCGGGCGAAAGCTGATCGTCAGCGTATTGTTCTTCCGGAAGGAACAGAAGAGCGCACTTTGAAAGCTGCAGATCAGGTTTTGGCTGATGGGGTAGCAGACATTATTCTTATTGGTAACCCAGAAGAAATTAATGGTCTGGCTGCTCAATGGGGTCTTAAGAACATTGACAAAGCAACAATTATTGATCCGGCTAGTCATTCAAAGAAAGAGCAATATGCAGAATTGCTTTGCGAACTTCGTAAGAAGAAAGGAATGACAATTGAAGAGGCTCGTAAGTTGGTTCTTGATCCATTGTATTTAGGATGCCTTATCATTAAGAATGGTGATGCAGACGGTCAGTTGGCTGGTGCTCAGAATACAACTGGTAATGTACTTCGTCCTGCTTTGCAGATTATTAAGACAGCTCCTGGTATCAGTGTAGTTTCTGGTGGCATGTTGTTGATTACTAAAGCTAAAGAATACGGTAAAGATGGTCTTTTGGTGATTGCCGATGTTGCTGTTTTACCAAATCCAACAGCTGAAGAACTTGCACAAATTGCGGTAGCTACAGGCAGAACTGCTCGTGTTCTTGCAAACGTAGAACCAAAAGTTGCAATGTTGAGCTTCTCAACTAAAGGAAGTGCAAAACACGAAATGGTTGATAAAGTTGCTGAAGCTACTCGTTTAGCAAAAGAATTAGATCCAGAAATGCAAATTGATGGTGAACTTCAGGCCGATGCAGCTCTAGTACCTTCTGTAGGTAGTAGCAAAGCTCCGGGAAGTGCAATTGCAGGACAAGCTAATACATTAGTTTTCCCATCTCTTGAAGTTGGAAACATTGCTTATAAACTTGTTCAACGTTTAGGTGGTGCAGAAGCCGTAGGTCCAGTTCTTCAGGGTATGGCTGCTCCGGTAAACGACCTTTCTCGTGGTTGCTCAGTTCAGGATATTTATAGAATGATTGCGATTACTGCTAACCAAGCTATTGGAGCAAAGAAAAAATAAAAGAATTCAGTTATGGCAGAAATGATAAAAGAACCAATTGAGAGCTATGGACTAAGTTCCAAAGATCGTAAGAAAACGTTGTTTTCAAAGATTGGTATTGTAGGATGTGGAAAAGAAGGCTCTAAAATAGCTACTATAGCTGCTACTGCAGGTATTGAAGTTGTATTCCTGGAAGTAAACGATGATAAGATTCAAAAGGCATTTGACAGAATTGCTGGCGAACTTGATATGCGTATTGCTACCTGGGGACTTACTCAGTCTGAAAAGAAATCTATTCTTGGACGTGTTAAGAGCTCATTGACTTTTGATGCGTTCAAAGGTTGTGATTTCGTGATAGAAGCAGTACGCTATGATGAAAATGGCGAAAGAAGCCTTAATCACCGTAAGGAGATCTTTAAAAATCTGGAAGCAGTACTTAGTGAAGATGCTATTATTGCATCGAATGCTTCTTCTGTAGTTATCACAGAATTGGCCTCTGAGCTTGAACATAAAGAGCGTTGTGTCTGTTTACATTTTGTTATGATGCAACCACAGAGCCGTGTTATGGAAATAGTTCGCGGACTTTATACTTCGGATGATTGTTATAATAAGGTATGTCAGTTTGCAAAACTGATTAGCTATGATTATGTAACAGTTGAAGAATCTGCAGGATTGGTTTGCAATCGTTTATTCTTCATTTTGTTGAATGAAGCTTGCGCTATTCTTCAGGAAGGTTTAACAACTCCTATTGAGATTGATTCAATCATTAAGTTTGGTTTGGGACAAAGACAAGGCGTATTTTGCATGGCGGACCAAATGGGGATTGAAAAAATAGTTCCTCAGATGGAAGATCTTTACAAAGAATTCGGTTCTTTGAAATATAAACCATCTCCATTATTGCTTCGATTAAATCGTGCTAAACGTTGGGGAGTAAGTACAGGCATGGGTTTCTATGCTTACGACCAAGAAGGGAACCGTATTATTAGTGAGAACGAGTAAAAGTAAAAACTATGAAGATATTAGTGCTCAACTGCGGTAGTTCATCCATCAAGTATAAGTTGTTCAATATGGACACTAAAGAAGTGATGGCGCAGGGTGGAATAGAAAAAATTGGATTAAAAGGTTCCTTCCTTAAACTAACCCTTCCTAATGGAGATAAGGTTATGTTAGAAGGAGAAATATTGGAACATACAGCAGGTATTGAATATATTCTCGGTGTTTTAGTCAGTGAAAAATATGGTTGTATCAAGTCATTGGATGAGATCAATGCCGTAGGTCACAGAGTAGTTCACGGAGGTGAAAAGTTTAATAAATCAGTTTTAATTACTGATCAGGTTATTGAAAAGATTGTAGAGTGTATAGATATTGCTCCACTTCACAATCCACCTAACTTAAAAGGTATCCGTGCTGTTTCGGAATTAATGCCAAATGCACCTCAGATTGCTGTCTTTGATACAGCTTTCCACCAGACTATGCCAGATTATGCTTATATGTATGGTATTCCTTATCAGCTTTATAAGAAATATGGTATCCGTCGTTATGGTTTCCATGGAACTAGTCACCGTTATGTTTCAAAACGTGTATGTGACTTCCTCGGTATTTCTCAGGAAGGACAACGTATCATTACTTGTCACATAGGTAACGGTGGATCTGTAGCTGCTATTAAAGATGGTAAATCTATGGATACTTCTATGGGATTTACTCCTGTAGAAGGTTTATTGATGGGAACTCGTGCCGGAGATATTGATGCCGGAGTTGTTTCTTATATCATGGACAAAGAGATGATTGGTACTTCTTCTATTTCAACCTTACTTAACAAACATAGTGGTGTTTTAGGAGTGTCAGGAATTTCCAGTGATATGCGCGAGCTAGAGGCTGCTTATGAAGCAGGCAATGAACGTGCAATTCTAGCTGAAGAGATGTATTTTTACCGCATTAAGAAGTACATTGGTGCTTATGCAGCTGCTTTAGGTGGTGTTGACATCATTGTATTTACAGGTGGTGTTGGTGAAAATCAGGCATCATGTCGTTCAGGCGCTTGCCGTGGACTTGAATTTATGGGAATTTCTTTGAATGAAGAATTAAACAATAAAGTTCGTGGTGAAGAAGTGATTATCAGCAAACCTGATTCAAAAGTGAAGGTTCTTATAATTCCTACTGATGAAGAGTTTATGATTGCTTCAGATACTATGGAAATATTGAAAGGCGAATAGTAATAAGTGCTCTAGATATAAAAGAAAAGAGGTATAGTCTTTAATGAACTATACCTCTTTTTCTATGAAAGATAATTCTTTATTATTTTAAATCCTTAACTTCCCATCCAAGAGCACTTGCTCCAAGAACAGCTGCGTCTGAATCTTTAAGTTCTGAAACAAGAAGTTTTGCTTTTCCTTTGAAAATGTTCAAAACATTATCATTAAGAGCTTTTTCAACAGGTTTCATGATGTAATCGCCTGATTTAGCTAACCCACCAAATAAAACGATAGCCTCAGGGCTTGAGAAAGCAACAAAATCAGCTAATGCTTCACCTAATAGATGACCTGTAAATTCGAAAATTTCCTGAGCTAATTTATCACCTTTTTCTGCAGCATCAAATACATCTTTTGATGAAATTTCTTCAGCAGGAATATTACGTAATAAACTTTCGTCTGAACGAGCAATTAAAAATTCACGGGCTGTACGTGCTACACCTGTTGCTGAGCAATAAGTTTCCAAACATCCTTTACGTCCGCAACCACACATTCTACCATTTTCACGGCGAATGATAGTGTGTCCAAGTTCACCGGCAAAGCCATCATGTCCATAAACCATCTGTCCGTTAATAACAATTCCGCTACCAACTCCGGTTCCAAGAGTAATCATGATAAAGTCTTTCATACCGCGAGCTGCACCATAAGTCATTTCGCCAATAGCAGCTGCATTAGCATCGTTTGTTAAAGCTGTAGGAATACCAATTCTTTGTTCAAACAATTCTGCTAAATGAATAACACCTTTCCAAGGAAGATTAGGAGCAAACTCAATAGTTCCGCTATAATAGTTTCCATTTGGAGCTCCAACTCCGATACCTTTTATTTTTTCAACTCCACCTTCTGATTCAATAAGAGGAAGCAGTTTTGCACAAACAGCATCAACGTAATCTTCAACTTTATCATAGGCTTGAGTCTTAACAGAGTCGCTGCACAAAATAGTACCACGTGCATCTACAATGCCAAAAACGGAATTAGTTCCACCTATATCAATGCCTACAACGTAGGGCTTTTCCATACCTGAGATCATTATTTTTTTGTTTAAAGGGTTAATAACTAATCTACAAATTACGCAAAGTTGATTGATTTTACAAAATCTTTTTTTAATTTTCTTTTGTTGAACTGCAACTTTTAATACTACTCTTGCGTCTAATACAAAAAACGTTGATTAAACATCTTAAAAATGATACATTTAGAAGACATTAACAAGACTTATCACAACGGAGCTCCTCTTCACGTTCTTAAAGGTATAAATCTGGACATAGATCGTGGGGAGTTTGTTTCCATTATGGGAGCTTCTGGTTCCGGTAAATCAACCCTGCTTAATATTCTCGGCATTTTGGATAATTATGATACGGGGAATTATTATCTCAATGATGTTCTGATGAAAAAACTGAGTGAAACCCGTGCCGCCGAGTATCGTAACCGGATGATCGGCTTTATTTTTCAGTCTTTTAATCTGATTTCTTTCAAAAATGCAATGGAGAATGTTGCATTGCCACTTTTTTATCAGAATGTGAGCCGTAAGAAGAGAAATATTCTTGCAATGGAATATCTGGATAAGCTGGGCTTGAAAGATTGGGCACATCATATGCCTAATGAATTATCCGGTGGTCAAAAGCAACGTGTGGCAATAGCACGTGCATTAATATCTCAACCACAGATTATTTTGGCAGATGAGCCCACTGGTGCTTTGGATAGTAAAACATCTGATGAGGTAATGCAGATATTGAAAGAAGTAAATGATCTTGGAATGACGCTTGTTGTGGTAACTCACGAATCGGGTGTGGCAAATAGGACGAATAAGATTATCCATATAAAAGATGGCCTTATTGAGTCTGTAGAAGATAACTCGAATCACAATTTATCTCCATTTGGAAAAGGTATAATGATGAAATAAACCATGAGAATAGGACTTGATATATGGCAGGAAATATTGAGCACAATTAAGCAAAATAAATTGCGGACTGTGCTTACCGGATTCTCCGTTTCATGGGGAATCTTTATGTTGATTGTTCTTCTAGGCTGGGGAAATGGTATAATACATGCTTTTGAAGAATCATCTTCGGATATGGCAAAGAACTCCATTAAGATATTTCCGGGATGGACTAATAAAACTTACGATGGTCTTGAATCTAATAGAAGGATTAGCTTTAATAATAAGGACATAAATATCACTAAAAATAAATTCAGTGATAATGTTATTACTGCAGGTGCTACAGTTAAAAAAGAAGGCGTTAATCTTTCTTATAAAGATCAGTATGTATCCTTAGATCTAACCGGAGTGCACCCTTCTTATACAGAGATAGAACCTTGTAAACTTGACCAGAACGGTGGTCGTTTTATTAATGATATGGACATAGAACAAAGCAGAAAGGTTATTGTGATTCATTATAAAACAAGGGATGTTCTTTTTCGTAAAGAAAATGCTATAGGTAAGTTTGTAAATGCAGATGGAGTAATTTATCGGGTTGTGGGAGTGTACAGGGACAAAGGAAATCAAGACTCCCGGGCGGCATATATTCCTTTTACTGCTGCACAGACAATATATAATAAAGCGGATACATTAAATAATATCATATTTACTACTCGTGGACTGAATACTGAAAAAGCAAACAAGGATTTTGAATTGGAATACCGAAAAGCACTTGGAGCTTCGCATCGTTTTGATCCTACAGATATGAATGCAATGTATATCTGGAACCGTTTTACGCAATACTTGCAACAGATGACTGCTAAGAATATTCTCACAACGGCTGTCTGGATAATTGGTATATTTACTTTGCTTAGTGGTATTGTTGGTGTAAGTAACATCATGCTTATCACAGTTAAAGAACGTACCCGTGAAATTGGAATAAGAAAGGCGTTAGGTGCTTCTCCGGCATCGGTATTATGGCTGATTATTCTTGAAAGTATACTAATAACAACGATTTTCGGATATATCGGGATGGTTGCAGGAATTGGAGTTACGGAATACATGAATGCCGTAGAAGGGGCTAAAACCTTTGGGATGGGAGATATGCAAATGACAGTGTACAAAGATCCTACTGTAGATCTTAGTGTAGCAATAAAAGCTACATTAACTTTGATTATTGCCGGAACTTTTGCGGGATTCTTCCCGGCACGTAAGGCTGTTAAGATAAGACCAATTGAAGCATTAAGAGCAGAATAATTATGAGTATAATAGATATTGATCGCTGGGAGGAAATCCTGATAACCATTACCCGAAACAAAACTCGCAGTGTATTAACTGCTTTCGGTATATTTTGGGGAATATTTATGTTGGTGGCTCTTATTGGCGGAGGAAATGGATTACAGCAAATGATGAGCAGAAACTTTGCCGGATTTGCTACAAACTCCTGCTTTATAATTAGTCAGCAAACGAGTGAACCTTATAAAGGTTTCCGTAAAGGACGTAGATGGGACTTGGAAAACCATGATGTAGAAGTGCTCAAGACTCGTATTCATGAAATAGAAGATATATCTCCATGTCTTTTCAAATGGGGATCTGCCGTAGTACGTGGAGATAAAAAAGGAACATTTACAGCCAGAGGGACACGTCCGGATTATGATAAAATAGAAAAACAGACCATGATGTTTGGGCGTTTCATAAATGATGTTGATATGAGCGAACAACGTAAAATATGTACCATCGGAAAACGTATTTATGAAACACTTTTCAAGAAAGGAGAAAACCCTTGTGGAGAATATATTCGCGTGGATGGAATCTATTATCAGGTTGTGGGTGTTTGTTCCGGAGTTAGTAATATAAATATTGGTGGTTCCAGTGAGGAAATGATAAATATTCCGTTTACTACAATGCAGCAAGCTTATAATTACGGAAAGACAGTTCACATTATTTGTTTGACTGCTAAGCATGGAACTGCTGTAAGTGCTTTGGAACCTAAAATTCAGGAACTGATAAAATATAACCATTTAATTTCTCCTTCCGATCCTCAGGCTGTAATGGTGCTGAATATGGAAGAAATGTTTAAGATGATAGATAGCTTATTCACAGGTATCCGTACACTTGTATGGCTTGTTGGTCTGGGAACGTTATTGGCTGGAGCTATTGGAGTAAGTAACATTATGATGGTTACAGTTCGTGAAAGAACAGTTGAAATAGGTATTCGTCGTGCTATTGGTGCACGTCCGCAGGATATTATGAGGCAGATACTTTCTGAAAGTATGGTGTTGACTAGTATAGCCGGATTAACCGGAATATCCTTTGCAGTGCTTATTCTTCAAGTTGCCGAGGTTGGTGTTACCGCCAGTGGCACTGAAGCTCACTTCCAGGTTTCTTTCTGGACTGCTATTGGTATGGCATTGCTGCTACTCTCTTTGGGAATAATGGCGGGTATGGCGCCGGCCTACAGGGCAATGTCTATAAAACCTGTAGATGCAATGCGTGATGAATAATAAAATGATAATAACAATACAAATAATACGTATATGAAAAAGTACTTAAGAATCTTTATGATAGTAGTTATAGCTGCTATATTTATTGCCACTTTCGCTTTCCTTTATGTAAAATCTCAACCAAAGGAAATTGTTTATGAAGTAATAACTCCAAAGGTAGCGGATATTGAAAAAAGTACCGTGGCTACAGGTAAAGTAGAGCCTCGCGACGAAATTCTTATTAAACCTCAAATCTCAGGTATTGTTGAAGAAGTTTATAAAGAAGCCGGCGAAATGGTCAAGAAAGGTGAAGTGATTGCTAAGGTAAAAGTCATCCCGGAATTGGGACAATTGAACTCTGCTGAAAGCCGTGTTCGTGTTGCAGACATTAACTACAAACAATCTTTGCAGGAATTCGACCGTCAGAAAAAGTTATATAAGGACAAGCTTATAAGTAAAGAAGAGTTCGAAAAGAGCGAAGTTTCTATGAAAACAGCTAAAGAAGAACTCTCTTCATCAAAAGATAATCTTGATATTGTGAAAGAAGGTATTACTAAGAATTCTGCTACTTACAGTAACACTATGATACGTTCTACAATTGATGGATTGATTCTTGATGTTCCAATCAAGAAAGGTAACTCAGTTATTATGAGTAATACATTTAACGACGGAACAACAATAGCTACTGTTGCCAATATGAAAGATCTTATATTCAAAGGAAAGATTGATGAAACAGAAGTAGGTCGTATCAGAGAAGGCATGCCTATCAAGTTAACAATCGGCGCATTGCAGAATCTGAAGTTTGATGCTAAGCTTGAATATATATCTCCAAAAGGTGTTACTGAAAACGGTGCAAATCTGTTTGAAATTAAAGCAGCGATTAATGCTCCATCTAATGTGAATATACGTTCGGGATATAGCGCGAATGCAGAAATTGTTCTTGATAGAGTATCAAAGGTATTATCTGTTCCCGAAAGTACAGTTGAGTTCTCTGGCGATTCAACTTTTGTATATGTTCTGAAAACAGAGAAACCAAAACAAACATTTGAAAGACGTCAGATAAAGCTAGGCGTTAGCGACGGTATAAAAATTGAGATAAAGAGTGGAATTACAGCTAAGGATAAAGTACGTGGTGCAGTTATTGAAGAGAAGAAGCCTGATGCTGAAGAAAACAAAAAGTAAGTCTATGAAAAAGTATATAATTCTAATTGCTGTATTGCTTGTTTCAGGAGGCAGCTTTGCTCAACAAAGCTGGTCGCTTAAGGATTGTGTTGAATATGCATTGAAGCATAATATCCAGATTCAGAAGCAGGAGATTGCAAACGAGCAGCAGAAGGTTGCCCTTAATACTGCTAAGAACCAGAGACTTCCTAATGTAAGAGGAAGTGTTTCCCAAAGGGTTGGTTTTGGTCGTGTTGTCTCTCCTGCGGCCAATAATGGTTATGTAGACAATACCAGTAGTAATAGTACCTTTGGTATAGATGCCAGTATTCCTATTTTTACCGGCTTTCAGATACCCAATAATATTGAGTTATGTAAACTCAATCTGAAAGCGGCTACTGAGGATTTGAATAAAGCAAAGGAAGATATCAGTGTAAATGTCACTTCTGCTTTCCTTCAGGTTTTATTTAATGAAGAGTTGTGCAAAGTGGCTAAGGAACAGATTAATCTGAGTAAGGAACAGTTAGATAGAACGAGTCGTTTGGAAGAAGTAGGTAAAGCATCTACAGCTCAGGTTTATGAGGCAAAAGCAACTCTGGCTCAAGATGAACTTGCAGCTGTGCAGGCGGAGAATAACCGCAAACTAGCTATTCTAGATCTTACACAACTGCTGGAACTTTCTTCGCCCGAGGGGTTTTCTGTTGTTTCACCCGATATCGAACCTGATTTTCTGGCATTGAGTACTCCTGAGGAAATTTATTCATTGGCTATGGTAAATAAACCGGCAGTGCTGGCAGAACAATATCGATTGGAAGGAATGGATAAAAGTATAAAAATAGCCAAAGGTGCTTATTATCCAACTCTCTCTCTTACTGGATCATTAGGCACCGGATATTATACAGCGTCAGGAGAGAAGAGCGAAAGCTTTGGTAAACAAATGAATAATCGCTTTAATAGTATTATTGAGTTATCTCTTAACATTCCTATTTTTGACAGGCATGACACACGCAACAAGGTTAAAACTGCCCGTTTAAATTACAGTACTCAGGCACTTCAGGTGGAAGAATCAAAGAAAAGCCTTTATAAAGAGATTCAGCAGGCATATTATAGTGCTGTAGCTGCATTGGCTAAATTTAATTCAGGCAAGACTGCTGTTGAGGCTAGCGAGGCTTCTTTTAAACTGATGCGTGAGAAGTATGAAAACGGAAAAGCAACTTCTGTAGAATTTAGTCAGGTGAAAGTTAATTTAATGAAGGCTTCATCAGATCAGATACAGGCAAAATATGATTATATATTCCGTGCAAAAATATTGGATTTTTATAAAGGACTTTCGCTTACTCAGTAAATAGATTTGCTATCTTTGTTGCCCTCTTATAATTGAGCGAAAGATAGTTATGAAAAGAAAAGTATTATTATTCCTGGGAATATGCTGTGGACTTTCAATTTGTTTGTCCGCATATTCTCAGACTGAAATTAAGTCATTTACAACTGGTTTGAAACCAACGTTGAACGGACAAGAGGTGGTTTTTACCTTTCCGCTCACGGTTACAAAAACATATAATACTAGCACATCGGGAAATATTACTCTTTCTCCCGATGTGCTTTATTCTCCTACTGAGGTAGCCCTTCCGGGTGCAGATGCAAATAATATTGCTGCCTTGAATGAACAGAATAAACTCATTCTCAATAAATCCTCTTTTACTTATACCGATAGCAATAATACGTTACGAACAGGAAGTAAAGTAACTGGATTGCAAGGTACTTTGTATTATAGCAATGGAACTTATTCAATATCACCTACTGTACAACCCGTGTTTTCAGGAAACGAACGAACTTCTTCTCCAGGCAATGTTGGCGTTTGCAATTTAAAAGTTGCAAGTTTTAATGTGGAATATTATATAGCCAACAAAGATTTATGGAATAATGAGTTTGGGGCTGCTAACCAAGAAGAGTTTACACGACAACGGGCGAAGATTATGGCTGCCCTCAAAGGATTGGATGCCGATATTTATGCTCTTTGCGAAGTGGGGCAGGGAAATATATCAGTAACCGATTTGGTGAATGGCTTAAACGAAGTGACTTCGTCAAATAACTACGCTTATGTGGCGGATAACAACTACTCTGAAAGTACATATACCAAGAATGTCTTTATTTATAATAAGACAAAGGTAACTCCTTACCTGTCAATCAAACTGTTTGGAAGTGGGGGATATCGATTACGTCAGGTAGCGCAGGCTTTTGATCTGAATAGTAATGGAGAACGTTTGATTATTGCTGTGAATCATTTGAAAGCAAAAGGCAGCGGAGGCACCGGAGGTGATGCTGATTCCGGCGATGGGCAAGGAGGCTATAACGCATTGCGGGTTAGTCAGGCGCAGAATGTTGTAAATACACTAAATACGCTTACAAGCTATTATGCCGATCCTGACGTATTGGTAGTGGGAGATATGAATGCCTATTCCATGGAAGATCCCATAAAAGTATATACCAATAGTGGACTGGTTAATCAGTTGAAGCGTTATTCTCCATCAGATTACAGTTATGTATATAACGGGGCAGTGGGATACCTTGATCATTCACTGGCTACCGCCACTCTTAGTCAGCAGGTAACCGGAGCCCGTCCATGGCACATTAATGCCGACGAACCCAGTTATTTTGATTATAACTATAGTACCTATTATTCAGCCGATCCTTACCGTTGTTCTGATCATGACCCTATACTAACCGGCGTTAGTCTGGGCACTTATAGTACTGGTATCAAGGATTCTGAAGTTGATAAAACTGAAAAACTTCAAATATTTGGCGATCCTTCTCAAGGATACATAACGCTTTGTGCTACGCAAATAGATAGGGTAGAGTTGCTCACTGTAAGTGGTCAGCTTGTATTCTCGTCTGTAAACCCTAATCCCGGTCAATATTTCTTGCTTCCTACCGTATCATTGCAGAAAGGATTCTATCTGGTTCGGGCATTCAACGGCAAGAAAGCTCTTGTCTCTAAACTGTTAATCCAATAGCCCGCCTCTGTTAAGGTAATGTCCCGTTAGATATTTATAAAAAGGACTACGCTAAATATAATTAAGGTCTACTCTTTGTATAGTAAAGGTGTAGACCTTTTCTATACAAAGAGTAGCCTATTTCTTAAAAGTCCCGCCTGCTATTTGCTAAACTCTCAGCATCTTTTGATTTAGTTCCGGTTTATCCTTTAACTGATTCTCTATTTCTTTTAAAAAAATGAACAAGTTACAATAGAAATATCTAATTTTGCACCGCAAAAGCAAACTATACAAATGAATTGTATTTAGTATGGGACATAAAACAAAAATAGTGATTCTGTCTTCACTAGCCTTGATTGTTGTGGCACTGATAGCTACATACATCGGTAGAGACGCTCTTTTGAATTACTATGCAAAAGGAAAATTTGACAAATTAGAGAAGAAATACGGACTAAACATCAGTTACGCCCGCCTTCACATGCCCGGAATCAATGAAATAGAGATCGAGAAATTCTCTGTGGTTCCTAATGAAAGAGACACACTCTTAACACTCCATTCGGCAAAAATAGACCTTAGTCTTTGGAAAATGCTTACTTTAAATGCTGAGGTAAAAAGAGTTATAACAGATAGACTTCACATTAGCTTTATAAAGAAAGACTCTATCTCCAATTATGATTTCCTTTTTAAGAAAGATAAAAAGAATGAAACGAAGGAAGATAAAAGGGACTATGCCCGTAAAGTTTCTGATATCTTAGATATGTCTTTCGGAATGTTACCTGAAAATGGTGATATGAGGGATTTGGTTATGAGTTATCGGCGTGACAGCGACTATACAGAAGTGCAGATTCCTACGCTTCATATATCCGACAATCGTTTTGTAACTGAGATTATAGTAAAAGCAGATAATGCCGAACATCACTGGATGAGTAGGGGACGCCTCAATAATAATGAAAAAACCGTTGAGGCCGAGCTTTATTCAAAGAAAAGAGGAAAAGTGTTACTACCTTATCTGAATAAATATTACGGTGCCGAAGTGGCGTTTGATACATTGGCTTACCGGTTAACGGAAACAGAACTAAGAGGAGGCGAGATTGCTTTATCTGGTAAAGCCGAAGTCTGCGGATTGCAGCTTTATCATGCAGCTCTTTCTCCAGAAGTAGTAAATCTGGATAAAGGAAGTTTCAATTATAAAATCAATGTAGGAAAAGATTTTTTTGAGTTGGATAGTGCTACGGTCATCCAGTTTAATAAACTGCAATTCCATCCCTATATAAAAGCTCAGAAGAAAGAAAAATGGCATATAACTATGTCTGTTGACAAACCTCCGTTTGATGCCGACGATCTATTCTCTTCTTTACCTAAAGGATTGTTCAGTAGTGTGGAAGGAATAAGAACAAGTGGAAAGCTCTCTTACCACTTCTTGCTGGATATTGATTTCAATAATCTGAATGCACTGAAACTGGAATCAGATCTCAAAAGTCACGGCTTCAGTATTCTTGGTTACGGAAAAGAAAACCTGGCCAAAATGAATGGCTCTTTTCTCTATACCGCTTACGAAAACGGAGTACCTGTCCGTACTTTCATAGTCGGTCCCGAGAATCCGGGCTTCTGTCCGCTAGATAGTATTTCACCACTTCTTCAAACGGCCGTTATGCAATCTGAAGACGGATCCTTTTTTGCTCATCGGGGATTCCGCCTGGATGCAATGAGAAATGCACTTATATACGATCTAAAACGTAAGAAGTTTGCCCGCGGTGGTAGTACTATTTCCATGCAGCTGGTTAAGAATGTATTTCTGAACAGGAATAAAAATCTTCTTAGAAAGCTGGAAGAGGCAATGATTGTATGGCTTATTGAAAATAAAGGCATAACCTCAAAACACCGGATGTATGAAGTTTACCTCAATATAGCTGAGTGGGGACCACTTGTTTATGGAGCGCGTGAGGCATCTCACTTCTATTTTGATAAGGAACCGTCACAACTTACTCCCGAGGAGGCTATTTTTATGGCATCCATTATACCGAAGCCGAAGCATTTCCGCAGTTCTTTTGATGAGAATATGCAGCTTAAACCTTGGCTGGGTAGTTACTTCCGACTAATTGCCAACCGTTTGAGCCGAAAAGGACTGATTTCAGAGGAAGAAGCTGCCAATATACTTCCCATGGTTAAGCTCACCGGTGCATCAGTTAATAACTTTCCTGCACCTGTAGATTCTGTTACGGTGATTCTACCTCCCGAAGAAGTGAATAACGAATAAAAGCAACCCAAATAGAACCATAAGATTCTGTTCTGTCCTGCTCAAGGAAACTAATAACGAATAAAAGGCAACCACTTCTCAGTGACTGCCTTTTATGAAGAAAATGTTTAGTTAAACTATTTATTGAAACTATTATCTTGTTCTGCCGGTACTTCTGGATGAACCAGATGAACGGCTTTCGTTGTTACTACCAGAGCTTCTTTCCGGAGAAGAACTTCTTAGACTGACGCTGCTGCTACTATTACTGCTACTGCTAGAGCCTCTGGAAACACTGCTGCTTCTTTCGGAAGGAGTGATAGTTGGTCGGCTGTAAGATGAACTTCTTTCTGAATTATCAGAAGAACGTGTTACAGAACTTCTTGAAACGCTGCTGCTTCTGTCAGATGGAGTGATGGTTGGCCGACTGTAAGATGAACTTCTGTCTGAGTTATCAGAAGAGCGAGTTACAGAACCTCTGGAAATGCTACTGCTTCTATCTGAAGGAGTGATTGTTGGTTGACTGTAAGATGAACTTCTATCTGAGTTGCTTGAAGAAGAACGATTGTATGATGAACTTCTGTCACTGTTACCTGAAGAACGAACCTCGTTGCTACTGTTATTATTGCCAGATTCTCTGTAACTGTTGTTGCTTCTATCAGAAGAACCGTATGAACTTCGGCTGGATTCTGATGAACTGCTACCAGAGTTATAGCCTTCGTTTCTAGGAGGTCTTACAGTGTTTCTGTCTCTGTTAGTATTATTATCTCTGCTTCTGTTTACATCGCTACCAGAGTTATCTTTATTTCTGTCAGAAGAAGGGATTTCAATCACTCTATTGTTATTTCTGCCAGAAGGTCTTATATCGCCTGATGGAGTTCTGCTTCTGGAAGAACCAGAGTTGCGATCTGTATTGTAAAGATCGTCATTAAAGACTCTTGATGAAGATTTTCTACTTCTGTCCTCAAATGATCTGTTTCTTGAATCATCTCTGCCAAAATCGGAACGACGGTTGTTAATGAATACATTTCTTTCTTTAACCCGGAAATCGCCTCTATAAACATTGTGGTGATATCTGTCTGAGTAAAAGCTGTGATTATTAAAGTGCTTGCGGAAGTGGCTACCACTATAGTCCCAGTAGTGATAAGGCTTTCCAAAGTAGAACAAGTACGGATTTGTATATGTCAGATATATACTGAGTCTCCATGAATTTCCTTCAGAGATAATTGGACTGTAGAAGTATTCTGTATTTAGGAATTGTTCGTATTGCCAGTCTTCAAGAACCCAGCGAAGATCATCATTACGGATATCAAGATATTCATAATATCTGTCCAAAGCCCAGTCATATCCAAAGATAACATCATCCATGATATAACGGACGTTATAGATGAAATCATAATTGATTTCATAAGTATCATTGTATTGATCCGTTGAAAGATCCAATTCATAAGCCATTTTATCTGTCAGGAAGCGAGTTTCTTGTCGAACCTTATTCAAACTCATAGCAGCCATGCTCATGGTACTCATGGAAACCATACCGATGGCAATTAAGGTAAATATAATCTTTTTCATAACTCAACAGTTTTATGGTTCTTTTAATGCAACAAAAATAGGGCGAGGAAACTCCTCGCCCTAATGATATTCCCGATATGTATTTAGGGATTTCCCTATTTATTTTTTTAGTCTTTAGCTAAGCGGATTCCGTTGGCTTCGATGACAATTAATCTTTTCTTGTAAAGATCTCCCACAGCCTTCTTGAATGTCTTTTTGCTTACCTGGAAAGTATCATATATATCTTCAGCCGGACTTTTGTCATTCAACTGAATACTTCCACCGTTTTCTTTGATATAAGATAATAATTTATCAGAGAAATCATCAATCTTTTCAAATCCTGGTTTCTGAAGCATGAGATCTATTTTTCCATCTTCTCTTACTTGCTTTACAAAAGCTTTAAGTTGCATTCCGGTTTGTAAATGCTGGAAAATTTCACTGTCATACAGTAAGCCACTGAACTTATTTTCTACAATAGCCTTAAAGCCAAGATCCGTTTTTTGCCAGATAAGAATGGAAACTTCATCATTAGGCTGATAAGCAGGAAGTTCTTTAGACAGATATTTATCTACTTTTGCCGAAGCAACAATCCGATAGCTATCCTCGTCGATATGTGCATGAATTACATATTTTTTGCCTACCAGCATTTTCATTTTCTGCTCCCGGAAAGGAACAAAAAGATCCTTCATTAATCCCCAGTTAAGGAAAGCTCCGAATTGGTTTACCCAGGAAACTTCCAGGCAAGCAAATTCTCCTACCTGAACCAAAGGAGTTAAAGTGGTAGCTATTAGTCGCTCTTCATTATCCAAATAAAGAAAAACATTGAGGAAATCGCCAATATTGCACTCTTCCGGTACGTAACGAGTAGGAAGTAAAATCTCTCCTTCTTCTCCACCATCCAGGTAAACACCGAAATCGACTTCTTTTACGACCTCAAGTACGTTAAATTTCCCAAGTTCTATGCTCATTTATATGGTATATGTTATTTTAAACCGAAAAGACTTACAATTAAGTAAACGATTCCACCTAGAACCGCACTAACAGGAATTGTCAGGATCCATGCCCACAAAAGGTTTATAGTAACTCCCCAACGCACCGCAGATAATCTTTTAACAGCTCCTACACCCATGATAGAACCTGTGATGGTATGTGTTGTACTTACTGGAATTTTTAGGATTTCAGTAATAAACAGAGTCATAGCCCCTGCCGTTTCAGCACAAACACCTTCTAAAGCAGTAACTTTAGTAATTTTGCTTCCCATTGTTTTTACAATGCGCCATCCTCCTACCATTGTTCCTAAACCAATTGCGGCGAAACAAGATAATGGAATCCAGTCAGGCATTGTATCTACAGATCCTTTTTGATAGTATGCAATCATAGCTGTAGCAATGATACCCATAACTTTCTGAGAATCGTTCATACCATGTCCCAAGCTAAATAAGCCCGAAGAAAATAACTGCAGTTTTCTGAATGAGTTTTCAGCCGTACGGGCATTCACATTTTTGAATATCCATAAAACCAATATTGTAATAACTGAAGAGATTACCATACCAATAACAGGAGCCAGCACTATAAATGAAGCAATTTTTACGATAGTAGCTGTGTGAATGGCTTGAAATCCAGCTCCACTGATAGCAGCACCTGCAAATCCTCCGATCAGAGTGTGGGAGGAGGAAGAAGGAATACCTAACCACCATGTAAGCAGATTCCATGAAATTGCAGCAATAAGTCCTGAAAGGATAATAGGTAGAGTTATATATTCTTCCAATACAGTTTTTGCAACTGTATTGGCAATACCAAATTCTCCGATAAGATATCTGGCAACAAAAAATGCGATAAAGTTAAATACTGCTGCCCATATAACTGCCTGAACAGGAGTTAAAACTCTGGTGGTAACTATTGTTGCAATAGAATTGGCTGCATCATGAAAACCATTGATAAAGTCAAAAATTAGTCCTAATGCAATAACAATAATAAGTAATGTCATATGAATTGTATTTTATCAGGCGTATTTTACAAGAATTGTAGTAATTACCTTTCCTGTACTATTGATCTTATTTACAGCTTTTTCAAGTTCCTGAATTATCTCTTTTAGTTTTATAAGTTCTACAGCACTATAAGTGTTGTTTGTTGCTCCCTTGAAAAGGCTCATAATAGCTTCTTCATATACAACGTCTGCTTCTTCTTCTAATCTCTTAATTTCTTTGCAGTGAGCGCGAAGACGAAGATCTGTCTTTTTAATGTTTGATAATTCATTAGCAGCATTCAGAATTTCGTCACTACCTTTTTTGATAATTTCAACCAAAGTAATAGTGTGTTGAGGGAAACTTGTTGGTTGATAAAGTAGCACTTTCTGAGCACAACGGTTAATTGTGTCAATAACATCATCCATAACATCTGCAAGGGCATGAACATCTTCCCTGTCAAACGGAGTAATAAATGTGTTGTTTAATTCGTGGATAATGCTCCCGGTAACTTTGTCACCTTTAACTTCTTCAGCTTTAATTAGTTTGCACAATTCATTTCTGTGCTCTGCATTTTCGCAAGAAAAAAGTTCCTGAAGATAGGTTGAAGACTGGGAGAGGACACTAGCTGTTTCTTCCAACATGGGGAAAAACTTAACATCTTTTGGAGCAAACATGCTCAATAAAGTATTAATTTTCATTGGTAGTCTATATTATTTCGAGTGCAAATATAGAATATTCAAATTATTCATGCAATAGTATTTAACTATTTATATTCAAAATAAATGCAGTAGAAAAAACATGTAAAACAAATGTTATTGTATTTATTATCTGGATGTCCTATCAGAATATGTCTCTAAAAAATGTGTATATCATAAATAGTAAAGATATTGAATTTTATAAATAATGCTTAAATAATACTTATGAAACAGTTCTGCTCTTGTAATATCTCTTTCGAGTGTAGAAATACTTTCTTATCGCATTGAAAATAGTACCATATAAATTGGCGATTTTACTATTTGTAAGAGATATAAAAAAGGTTGCTTTAAAATAGTTCTATAGATTATCAATAGTACTATTTTAAAGCGACCTTTTCTAATTTTTCCGTTTTCTGGTCTGTTTTATTTTGCAAATGCGTGGCGGAATCCTTTTATTTTATCCCAGTTTCCACGAGTAAAGTCTGGTATTGCAACTGGTGCAGATCCATTTTCAATTGAGATTGCTGTTAATGGAGCTAAGCAACACCATTCTGCCAAGTCGTAAACATCCATGTCTAGAGGTAATCCATTTTGTAAACAGTAGATTAAGCGGTAATCCATAATAAAGTCCATCCCGCCGTGTCCTCCCACTTTCTTAGCTGTTTCTTCTAATTCCACATGGATAGGATGCTTATATTTTTTCATTAATGCATCTTTTACTTCTGTTGGAACAAAAGAGTGTGAGTTTAAATCTTCATGATTTGGTGTAATAGATGAATCAACTTGTGAACTCTGAAGGGCGTATCCTTCTACTGGATATTTCTGTGCAAAACCTTTTGTGCCCGTACATTGGTACATGCGACTATAAGGACGTGGAGAAGCAACATCGTGTTGAATGTGAATGGTCTTTCCTTTTTCTGTACGAATCATCGTCATGGTGTGCTGTCCATTCTTAAATCCGTTAGGATCTTCTTTTCTCACATTTTTTATATAATTAGGGATACTTACTGGATCACTATCCATTGATACAAGGTAATTCATTTTATCACCACGGTGAATATCTAGTAGCTGGCAAGCCGGACCCATACCATGGGTTGCATAAACGTCACCACGATGTTCTTTGTTATATTTTAATCTCCAGTCTCCTTCATACGATGGCCAAAATTCTTCCAGATTGTGAATATATGATCCTTCCGTATAAAGAATATCCCCGAAAACACCCTTCTGTGCCATGTTAAGAGTAGTCAGCTCAAAGAAGTCGTATACGCAATTTTCCAGTTGCATGCAGTGTTTTTGAGTTCTTTCTGCCGTATTAATTACATCCCAGATTTCTTTAAGAGTCATTGCTGCAGGAACCTCGCAAGCCACATGCTTACCATGCTCCATGGCATAAATCATCATTTCCGCATGATGTTTCCAGTCTGTTGCAATGTAAATAAGATCTATGTCCTTTCTGTCGCACATCTTTTTCCATGCATCTTCGCTACCGCTGTAGCCTGTAGCTTCCGGTAATCCTGCTTTCTTTAAAATCTGCTGACATTTTTCTACTCTGTCTGCATGAAGATCGCATAATCCTTTAATTTCCACTCCTTTTAGGTAAGTAAATCGCGAAACAGCTCCGGGTCCACGCATCCCCAGACCAATGAATCCAACACGAACCACGTCCATTTTAGGAGTAACCAAGCCTAAAACATCCTTTTGTCCTGCTGGGCGGACTGGAACAGGCGTAGTTATCATTTTTACTTTCGCTTCAGTCTTCCTGACTTTAGCTCTTTGCGCATTTAATGGCAATGCAAAATTGCACATCAGAGAAAATAAGAATAGTGAGTAAACTAGCTTTTTCATAATAATATATTAGTTGTTTGTAATCATCTAAATTCGGTTCTGACTATTAGACCTTGCATTATCTTGAATGCGGTAAATCGATAATCAGACTTCTTCGTGAGTATAAACTTCTTTTTTTATAGATTAAGGTAAAGAAATTCCTACTAACTATATTCTTTTGTTACTTATACTTTATAAATTAAAGAGCAAAAGTTTAGGAAACAAAAATAAAAACATAATTTATAATGGCCAAATAAAATAAATAATTAATTTAATTAGAGAGAATAAAATAAAAGGAATTAAAATGATTAAATTAATTAATGGATGAAATTGAAATATCTAATATCACATTGCTCTTGCTAAATAGACCTGGTGAATGTGAGAGGCCCCAAAACAAAAGTAGGAAGAAAACATATTCGCTTTCTTCCTACTCGATATTTGATTCAATTAAAAAACTATTTTTTCCAAAGTCTAGCTCCAATTCTGATCACAGGAGATAAGTCTACATTAGGAATATTGTATTTTGTTCCATTGAAATCTAGCTGTTTGTCGCTCCTCAGATAAACATGCATTGCCGGCTGAATATATAAATAACGACCGATGAAGAACTGGTATCCTATACCTGCTCCTAAATCGGTACTATGAAGGTCCTGCTTCAGGCCAGTACTTTTTTGTTCAATTTCGAAAGTATGCAGTTCGGCGTATGTGTAAATTTCGAGATTCTTCCACACATTGTATCCTAAAAATAAACCTGGAGAAGTTTTGTAGTATCTTTTAAATTCTGACGATGAATTATTTATTCCGGCAGTTTCGGCGTTGTAACTTCCTCCGTTTATAACACTAGCTCTCACACGAAATTTTTTATAGCGGTAACCAACTCCAACATGAAATCCTCCAGTTATAAACATCGGGAACAAGCTCTCAACTTCAAAAGCCTGGTTTACATCATAACTTTTTTGTTTTGTTTCTTTACAACACCCCATTAGTGAAGTTTGGCGTTCATAGTTTGCATCGTAACTCTTTTGTTTTGTTTCGGCAGGTTGTTGCTCAGCTGTGGTTTGAGCAAAGATTTGTGAGACAACAAATAATATACATGCCAGTAATAAAGTAATTCTTTTCATAATCTTGATATTTGCTAATTTTATTTTCTGATGCAAATATCAGGAGATATAACAGAGTAATAACTCCGCATTTGTTACCAAATCATTATTACTCAAAAAGAATTTCTTATGCGGCTAAGTGATTTGGGAGCAATTCCAAGATAATTAGCTATGTGATATAAAGGCAACCTCTGAAAAATCTCTGGATAGTTTTTTAGTAACTTTTCATAGCGTTCTTTTGCAGGAAGTATCTGTAAATCAATGCTAAGCTGAACCAGCTTTACGAAAGCCTGTTCCGTGAGAATCCTCCCGAAACGTTCAAGTTTAGGCATTCTTTTATATAGGCATTCCAGATCCTTACTTTTAATTATCAATACTTCAGAATCTTCAATAGCTTTGATATAGAGATGAGACGGAGAATTGTTCAATCGACTATGGTTATTAGTAATCCATTCTCCTTCAACGGCAAAGTCTGTAGTCTTTTCATCTGCATTATCCAGCATTTTGTAATAGATAAATAAACCATAGTTTATAAAGGCTATTGAGTCGCACACGTTTCCTTCTTTAAGGAAAAACTCATTTTTTTTTAAATGCCTGATCTCAATATAATTATTTAGCAAAGACCATTCTTCATCATTGAGCTCAATGACAGAACCTATAAACATCCTTATTTTATCAGTCTCTTTCAAATTCCGAAATGAATTATTACTAATAACAACAAAAGTACTCATTTTAGGTGAGCCAGATATAAATACCAGGCTTTTAATTTCTATACAGAACAAATTATAGAAGGCAAAACGAAATTGCTTTTAAATATGTATGAATGCACTATCTTTTACGTCAGATTCCCACTATTTGAATAATTATTCCCAATGGTCAATCTCTTAATGAACTATTTTTGCGGTAATCTTAGTAATATGGGTAGCTCCTTAGTCTTTACCCGGAGTTATTCATAAGTAAGACGTTTAATCAAATTATATATAGTGTTATGAAGAAAATATTTGTATTTGCAATTTTAATATCCAGTTTGTTAACTGCGTTTAGTCAGGAAGTGCCTACAAGCAGCCAGGTTGGAGCATTAAAACTACCAGATACAATTGCTCAAGTTGTAGCTCCTTTCGAAATGCCAAAGTTGGTAAAACCTGAATTTCCTGATAGAACAATTAATATAGAAAGTGTAGGGGCTCAACAAAATAAGCTTTGCACAAATATCATCCAGAAAGAAATAAATAGATTGAGTAGTAAAGGTGGGGGCACAGTTGTTGTCCCTGCCGGCCAATGGCTTACCGGACGCTTAATTCTGAAGAGTAATGTAAACCTGCATTTGGAGAAAGATGCTGAACTTCACTTTAGTGGTGATATAAAAGACTGTTTGCCGGTTGTGTTTACAAGAAATGAAGGTGTAGAGCTGTATTCGTTAGGAGCATTTATTTATGCCAACGGTGCAACAAATATTGCATTAACCGGACAAGGGAAATTAGTAGGTCCTTCACGTGATTGTGAGATTTTTAAGAAACAAATGGAAGGTGTGGTAATCGAGAAGTACATATCAACTCCGGTTGATAAGCGAATTTTCGATGGAAAGGATGGAAAACCAGTGTTTCTTCCGATGTTCTTTGCACCGATGAACTGTAAAAACGTTCTTGTTGAAGGAGTAACCTTTGAGAAAACACTTTTCTGGAATGTAGTACCACAGTATTGTGAGAATGTTATTATACGTGGCATTACAGTAAACAGCGTAGGCATATTTAGAAGTGATGGTATAGATATAGACTCTTCAAAGAATATCCTGATAGAATATTGTACACTTGATTGTGGCGATGATTGTTTTACGCTAAAGTCAGGCCGTTGCGAAGATGGTTTACGGGTAAATAAACCATCCGAGAATATTATAATCCGTTATTGCCAGGCTAAACGGGGAGGTGGATCAGTAACTTGCGGAAGTGAAACAGCGGGTATGATTCGGAATATGTATGTACACGACTGCGTGTTTGATGGTACCAAGAATGGAATTCTCTTTAAAACACGACGCAACCGTGGTGGAGGAGGAGAGAATCTTTACTATGAACGTATTCGTTTGAATATACCGGGGCCGGCTATTAAATGGGATATGCTTGGTTCAAGAGAGTATGTTGGAGAATTGGCCGATCGTTTGCCTGTTCGTAGTATAACTCCATTGACTCCATCATACAAGAATATTTTTATGAAGGATATTATAATAGAGAATTGCGATAAGTTTATTCGTGCAATAGGTATACCTGAAACAAAGATTTCTAACGTGGTGATTGAAAACTGCAATGTTTCGTCAAAAGCACTTGTCGAAATCTCCGATGTTGATGGATTTATAGTAAAGAATACTCAGATCAAAACAAAAAACAGTGCAATGAATATTGCAGGTGCTAATAATATTATTTGGGATAACGTAAAGATTACAACTAAGGATTAGTTAAAGACTAACAGTTGTATTTTAAAAATAGCCGGCTTATATGGTCTGACCTCAAAAGTTCTTGTCTAACTTTTTGGGCTCATTTCAATATACGCTCGGCTATTTTTATTATAAAGTTAGATATTCTCTATTGAGTTCTTTTCAACTTTACGGTAAAGTGTCTCATTAATTCTGCTTCCCATTTAATCTCCATTCCTTTGGTGATTGATTCCCTTCGGTCGAAAACATTCTTAAGAGCCACTGCTACTACATCCATGTGATTATTAGTATAAACACGCCGGGGAATAGCCAGTCGAAGTAAGTCAAGCCCATTGAATCGGTTTTCCCGGGTTACCGGATCTCTGTCTGCCAGGATATAACCAATTTCGCAACCACGGATACCTGCTTCCAGGTAAAGTTCCACAGCTAATGTCTGAGCAGGAAATTGCTCCTTCGGAACATGAGTCAGTACTTTGAGGGCATCTACAAAAATTGCATGTCCGCCAGCCGGACGTTGATACGGAATGCCATATTCATCCAGCTTCTTACCCAGATATTCCACCTGCTTGATGCGAGTTTCCAGATTCTCAAACTCAGTATTCTCATCCAGCCCTACAGCCAGAGCATTCATGTCTCGTCCATTCATCCCACCGTAAGTAATGTATCCCTCAAAGATTATATTCTTAACCTTGGCAGCATCGTACCACTCCTGCACATTCGTGGCAATAAAACCACCCATATTAACAATAGCATCCTTCTTGGCACTCATTGTCATTCCATCGGCATAAGAAAACATCTCCAGGCAAATTTCCTTGATACTCTTTCCGGCATATCCCTCTTCGCGGGTTTTGATAAAATAAGCATTCTCGGCAAAACGAGCCGAATCGATAATCACCTTCTTGCCATATTTATCAGCCAAAGCTTTTGTTTCCCGAAGATTCTGCATAGAAACCGGTTGACCACCGGAAGTGTTATTTGTGCAAGTCATAATGATAAACGGCACCCTGAAGCCATCCTTCTTAAGAACAGCCTCCAACTTGTTGATATCTACATTCCCTTTGAAAGGTATTTCCTGCTGAGTATCTTTTGCTTCATCGATCGTACAATCCACTGCAAAAGCTTTCCTCATCTCAATGTGCCCCTTGGTGGTATCAAAATGTGAGTTTCCCGGACAAACATCTCCCTCTTTTATCAGGCAGGAGAATAAAACATTCTCTGCAGCTCTTCCCTGATGCGTGGGCAGCACATATTCAAATCCAGTAATTCGGGTAATGGCATCTTTCATATTGAAAAAAGAAGATGCTCCCGCATAACTTTCATCGCCCAGCATCATTGCCGACCATTGTCTGTCGCTCATCGCTCCGGTGCCGGAATCGGTGAGCAAATCAATATATACCTGGTCAGCGTTAAGTTGAAAAACATTATAGTGAGCCTCCTTCATCCATTGTTCGCGTTCTTCGCGGGTACTCTTTCTGATAGGTTCAATCATTTTAATCTTCCATGATTCTGCAAATGGTAATTCCATAAATGTATTTTTTGTGTTTTAGAAAAGATAATAGCAACTCAAGCCAGCTATCATTAATAGTTATGATAACCGGCAATTCAATTTTTTAAATAAGGCATTAAAGAGTTGGGATAAAGTGATCTCTATCCTTTACATTCAGAAATACTAATTGGTAGATGAAGCTAAAAGAATCTTTCGAATCCATAGGTCTTAATTAGTTCTGTTTCGGGTATAAAAATATATTATTTATTGCTATTTCGCAATAAGTAAAGTGCAAAATAAATTGGTTTGAAACCTCTTTATAACAGAAATGGATATTACCCTATAATAGAAACAATAAAAAGACTGATATTGATTTTACTCTTCTGCTTTTTTATAAATGTCTTGTATTACTAATCCAGCAAGTGTAAATCCGAATATTGCAGTAGTATGTGCTAAAGTACCGTTTATCTGTGCTTTCATACTACACCATTCATGATTAACTAAGCTTGGATCTCCCGGTCCTTTTTCAGCTTTAGGACAAAGACAATTTGCAGTACCACATGCAGAGTTGCCTCCTTTGTTTTCAAGCAATTCTTCACTATAAACACATTGAAACTTCTTCGAGAGCTTTTCTCCTTTTTTTATTTTGCGGCGAAGAGCAGCACCAAGAGGACAACCGGCTACTTTCCAAAATTCGGCAACTTTTATTTTCAGGGGATCCATTTTTAGTGCAGCACCCATTGATGAAAAGAACGTAGCATCTGTTTTTGTTGCCGTACGAATTAAGTCGACTTTATTTTCCAGGCTATCTATTGCATCTATAATGTAGTCATAGCTTTCCAATTGATAAGAGTTGGATGTTTCGGCACTATAAATCTGCTGCAATGCATTTATCTCAGCAGTAGGATTAATTTCCAGAAGGCGCGATTTCAGAGCTTCAACTTTAACTTGCCCCACTGTTTTCGTTGTAGCCATTAACTGACGATTGATGTTTGTTACGCAAATACGGTCGGAATCAACAATCGTTAAATTCTTAATTCCCGATCTTACAAGACTCTCTGCACACCAACTACCTACGCCACCAACACCAAAAATGATAACACGAGCGCCGGCAATTCTGTCCATAATATCATTACCCAGCAATAGCTCAGTTCTTTTGAAAATACCTCTTTCTAATCCCATCTGTTCACATTCAATAAATTGGAGTGCAAAAGTACAATAAATATTCAAGGTTTAATAAGGTGAAATGCTAACATTATCAAAATGTGGTTATCTGACTATTTATTCCAAAAGAATCATTTTCTTATAATTAATTGTATATTTGCGCTTATCAATCAATTTTAAAGATAATGGAACAAAGCATTGAAATACAACGTTGTGGATGGTGTGGCACAGATCCTTTATATGTGCAGTATCATGATGAAGAGTGGGGACGTGAAGTTACTGACGACCATAAGATGTTTGAGTTTCTTGTTCTGGAAAGCTCTCAGGCAGGACTAAGCTGGAGTACTATCCTGAAAAAACGTGAAAATTACCGTAAAGCGTTTGCCGATTTTGATGTGCAGAAAGTTGCTCAGTTTACAACTGAAGACGTTGAACGATTGATGCAGGATTCCGGCATTATCCGTAATAAACTGAAGATAACATCTACCATATCCAATGCCCGCTGCTTTATTGAAGTTCAGAAAGAGTTTGGTAGTTTCTGTAGCTATCTAAAGAACTTCTTGCCAGAAGGAAAGCCGATTATCAACCATTGGACTTCTTTAGATCAGATTCCTGCATCCACAGAATTATCAGATATTATCAGCAAGGATATGAAAAAGCGTGGATTCAAATTCTTTGGAACAACAATTTGCTATGCGCATTTACAAGCTGTAGGGTATGTAAATGATCATTTAGAAGATTGTCATTACAAAATCAAAGACTAATCTTCTGCTGTTAGAACTATAGATACATTATTTAGAATATGCAATATCTTACAAAACTATCATTTATAAAAAACAGACTATTCTCCTTACTGTCAATACTATTAAGCATTATTTCGCTGATTGCTGTAATAAAGATTAATAGAGATATCTCTGCCCGATATTTAGCATTAGATGGGAAGACTCAGCTTTTGCTGGGGCTAACCGAATTTGTAGGCTTTTATTTTAAATTTTATATTGTAATAGCCGTCAGTTTGGCTGCTATGGGGCTGGCTATTATTGCGTTAAGGAAGGAAGAGGAGAAGAGGTACCGTTTAATTGCTTTTCTCCTGGGGATACTTTCAGTTATTGTAGTTGTTTTGAATATTGGTAGATTTATGATATAAAACTCAAATTGTTATTATGAGAAGTAGCGCTATAATATATCCTTCATTCTCACTAACTCCATATATTAAATACTATTGGACATTAAAGACCGATGAAATAGACCCAATTAAGATTCAAACTATTCCATCTGGCTGTATACACCTTGTATTCCATCGAGGAAATAATCTGAGCTTTGATTCCAAAGGATCTCAACCGAAAAATTTTATTCGCGGACAATTATCAACGGCAGGAACCTTGATTTCTCAGGGTGATATTGATATGATTGCAGTCGTTTTTCAGCCATTAGGAATGATTCCATTCTTTACATCTTCAATGAACGAACTATATAACCGGTATATAGATGTAGAAGATCTGGAAGATGCAGGATTGAATAACCTGAAAAACTTTATTTCCGGAGAAGTACAGACTTCTGTATGCATTCAGCAGATTGAATCTTTCTTGCTAAAACGGCTATCTGCAATTGATTATAATTACAAAAGAATATTCAGTTCCATTCAGTTGATTGTGAACGAGCCTGAAGTTGATGTAGATTCTCTTGCCCAAAATGCTTGTCTGGGCTATCGACATTTTAAAAGAGTTTTCTCTGATTTAGTAGGAGTGAGTCCGAAGGTGTATTATAGAATTATTCGCTTTCAGCGAGCTTTATATACATTGCAAAATAGTCCACATATAGAACTTACCCAATTGGCTTATACTTGTGGGTATTACGACCACTCCCATCTGGTTAAGGATTTTAAAGCATTCTCCAACTGTTCGCCCACTCAGTATTTATCAACAAGAATACCTTATTCTACATTCTTCTCAAAAGATTGCAAATTAAACCTCATAAAGAAAAGATAATTATTGCTGTGTCATTAGATTAGTCATTTTTTTACAAGCGTAAAAAGAAACGTAGCCCTACTTTTGCATATTCCTTTTGGGGATATGTTAATGCAACTGTGTATTTTAAATTCTAAAAACTATAAAGTTATGTCAACTATTGATTTTTCAAAGATTACAGATGCTATTTCCAATGTAATAGAAACAGAAGAGAACTTATTGAGAGGTTTACAAGAAGATGTTATCACTTCCCGACGCAACAAGCAAAATAGAACAATAAAGCAGATTCTTGGTCATTTAATTGATTCTGCATCAAATAATCATCAACGAATGATTAGATTGCAATATTGCCAGCATTTGCTATACTTTCCCGACTATCGTCAGGATAACGATTTATGGATTGCTCTTCAGGAATATCAGCATGCCGCCTGGAATAACTTAATTGGATTATGGAAGTTTTTTAATCTTCATATTATTCAAGTTATTAAATCTGTCGATCAAACTAAATTAGAGAGTTATTGGTGTGATTTTGAAGGAACTAAGGTCACCTTAAAAGATATGATTGAAGGTTACTTAGACCATTTATATCTTCATATCAATGAAATTCATGAATTGATCAATCAATAGGTACCACATAAATTCCAAGATGAAATGCATCACTATTTTCTCTCAGAAAAATTAAAAACGCGAAAAAGTCTTGCAGTCTAGCGGTGATCATTTAATCGTTTGATTATAAACATATTGTAGCCGCTAGACTTCTTTTTGAAAGTCTAGCGGTAATCTAGCAGTCTAGCACTATGATTCTGTCATCTTTTTTGTAAATTAGATGCCTTTTGTTATAAAATATTTGTAATTTTGCAATTCAATATATTTATGAATATGCAGAACTAAAGTATTATTAGTAATGAAAAGATTATTTTTTGAACTATTCTCTGTACTAACCATTTGTTTGATAGTTTTTTGTTCTTGTAATGACAAGCAAGAGGATGAGGTTAGTACTAATGATTTTGCTGGGTCTTATAAAATTACATCCTTGAAGGCTGAAATCAGCGTAGATCTTAATAACGATGGATTGCAATCATCCGATTTATATGATGAAATGACTGAGCCTTATCGTTTGGTTAATCCAAGAGATCCTGACTATACTCCACTTCCAATGTATGATTTCAATCAGATAAACAGTTATGCAAAAGTTCCCTCTATGGAGAGTGCAAGCAATAAATCGCTATCGTTGAATTTGCCGTTTCAATACATCACTTATTCTAATTTGTCAATGTATGCACACGACTTATCGTTCTATTTTTATGATCTGGATGAAAATGACAATGTAGTATTGAAAGGAAAACTAGGAGATACACCAGAAGTGCAGGTTACAAGGCTGGAGCGATTGGATAAAGATCATTTTAAGGTGATTTATAATGCCAAAATTTATGATTTTGTATCCAAAGAATGGAAAGAAACTTCTGTTAAAGCCCTTTATGAGCGCACTTGTATATGAGTATAGGTGAATCTTTAGATAGGCTTTAATCAAAAAAGCCGGACGGATATTTTATAACTTCTCGTTATCTTTTTATTTTTACCGGAATCATATTTATGCTTGCTTGTACAAAAGATTGTTTTCTTTTGTACAGAACAATTAATTCTTTTGTACAGAAGAATGCAATCTTTTGTACAAGGATTAATAAACATCTCTAGGGGAAATTTAAAAAGCAGACCGGATCCGATCAATTATTCAATTAGGTAATTAAAATAGTAGGTGTGAGTTTTACAGATGTGCGGTTGTATACCCAGTTAAACAGAAGAATGAACAAACAAAAAACGGGAAAACATAACTGTCTTCCCGTTTTGTATAAAAAAGTTTCGGCTTAATAGCGTCTTCTATTATATCCGCCTCCGTTTCCACCACGATTGTTGTAGCCACTGTTGCTTCTTTCAGTTCTTGGGCGCGCAACGGTTACGTTGATTGTCTTTCCTTCAAAATCTGTTCCATTCAATTCATCGATTGCTTTCTGACCTTCTTCGTCGTTAGGCATTTCAACAAAGCCAAAACCGCGAGATCTTCCTGTTTCTCTGTCATTGATAATATTGGCTGAAGTAACTTCACCAAATCCTGCAAATAATTCTTGTAAGCTTTCACTTGAAGTGCTGTAGCTTAAATTTGATACATAAATGTTCATCTGTCTTTTTTAATATTATGTTATTGGTTACTCTTATTGTCAAGAGTGATTTTCACGGCACTTATGCCTCTGAGATCACGTTCCAGCTCAAATGTAACCATATTTCCTTTTGCAATTGAAGCAGGGGCATTACTTATATGGAAGAAATACTTTTCCATACTTCCTGTTCGTTTAATGAAACCAAATCCTTTTTCCTGATTAAAGTGCTCTACCTGTCCTGTTAATACAGTTTCTTCTACAACATCCTCTTTCTTTGGAGTAGAAACAGCAATGTCTTCAATATTAATTTCCTGCTTGCTTTCAGGGTCGGGAGGTGTACTGGTAATAACACCATTCTCGTCAACATAAGCTATCATATCTTCAAATGATCCACTACCAGCGTTAGCCTTACGCTCTTCTTTGCGTTTTAGCTTTTCTTGTCTTTTTAACTCTTTCTTCTTTTCTAAATCTCTTTTGTTCGATGAAATTGATTTTGCCATTAATTATATCTTTTTTATGCCAATACTATGCGGTCTTTAATCTTTGGCCTTTTTTGGGGGAATCAAAAAAACAATAAATACCCCAAGTGCGCCAAATGATAGGGATGAACACTTTTGCAACTTGTTAATACATTAAACAAGTAAGTTGATTTTGATGTCGATTTTGACGATGAGAAGATCCGCCAGATAATTGCGGAGCAAAGCATTGCTTAGAAGGATACAATATAAACTTTATTGTTCAGGTAACAAATATATGAAATAAATTTGGCTATTGAAAAAATAGTTTGAAAATAAATATTTTAGTTCTCTTTTATTTCCTCGAAATTCAGAGTAACGAGTAACTCTTGCTTAGTTAGATAGTTAGCTTTATTCGCTCCATATCCCGTTTTTGAACAGTTGGAACCATTTTTCAATGTCACTTTTTTCAAATAAACAGATTTTCTCAAAAATCTCTTTTGCAAATTCAATTGTAGCAATTCCGTTAGCTGTGATAATATTCTTATCGCTCACAGCCGGTGAATTTACATAATTGTTCTCACCGGAATATTGCGGAGCAACTGCTTTTAAGTAATTAAGATCATTGCTGGTATGCTTTACCTTATCTAGAATGCCCAACTGTCCCAAGTAAGACGTTGCCGCACAAATAGCAGCTATCAGTTTTCCCTTTTCAAAGACATTCTTTGTAAATTGGTTCAACTCATTGTTTTCTCCCTTTTCCCATGCCACACCACCGGGTAGAACCAGTAAATCAATATCATTAACATCTACTTCAGTAAACGAAATGTCTGGTGTAATTTTCAGTCCGCCCATAGATACCACAGGCTTTCCGTCTTTTGAGAAATAAACTATTTCAAACTTCTCGCTTTTGTTAATCTCTGGTGTAAGATAAGATATTTCCCAGTCGGAGAATCCATTGAATAGGAATATGTGTACTTTTTTGTTCATATTGTTTTCTGTTTTATCTTAAATATACTTTAAATAAAATTCAATAGTCCAATTACTTTTTTGAAATAAACTTCTAGTGTAGTTATATAGTTCAAATTTGCGTTTACTATTTATTCAAGGTTTCTAATCTCTGATAAAAATAATCTGTTGGGATAATATTAATGCTTAATTATATAATATCCTCCGATTTTTGATGCTCCCTTAAATTCTATAATTTTGTCTTCTTTTAATTTCTGTATACATCTTTCTATGGTTCGTTTGCTTATTTCTGGTAACAATTGATTGATTTTCTTGCTGTTAATACCTGCATTGTCGTAAATGATCTGTTTTACTCGATTAATGGTATCTTCATTAGAGGTAATCAAAATTGCACCGCCATTTGCACCGCCATTAATGATACTGTATTTTCTTTTAAACACAGCAGTAAAAATCCCATTAGTATTAAATTCAGGCTCAGGTAAGCCTGCTTCTTTCATAGCTTCCTTCATACGAGGAATACCGGAAGCAACTTTTTCAACTAGATGCATACGAGTAAATATCTTCATTCTGTATTTGCAAAAGCGTATATTTCTTATGTCTGTTCACAAACGTTGAATTTTACGTTATAGTATTCTCAGCTATCAATGAGAAATTTAATATTTTCTGTATTCAACATTTTTAGATTATAAAAAACAAATATATAATTAAATTAATGATAATGGCTCTTAATAAATAAAAGTGATAAAATTTTATTGTATTATTCTATTTTCTTAATGGTAAAAAAGACAAAAAAGTGTATCTTTGCTCGTGATAATTGATTAACTTATAAACTAAGTATTATGTTTGACTGGGCAACTATTGAAGAAAGAATTTATATAAATGTTTCTAAAATATTAAAAAATGGCTCTCCTTCTTTTAGTGAGGAGCAAATAAAGGAAGCAATTAGTCTTTTTAAATCTTTTGTTATATACAAGTCAGGTTATCATGCCTTAGATGGTTTGCCGAGATATTTGTTGCCATCTTTACAAGAAGCTTTTATTGACAAAAAAGGTGAACCTGCATCTTTGACCAATATTTCTACCAATATTGAACCTTTCATTCGGAAAATATTAGTGTTAATATTTGGAGAGTCTTATGCAAATATAGAGAACATGACTTTAGCGCCTTTATTGAAAAAAATCAATATAAATGCAGCCTTATCTGGACAACGGAACAAATTTGACTATCCTCAATTGGATATTGCAAATATTGATTCATATATGGCCGCCTCCGAATACTTATACTCTATTTGTAGTGCATATATTACAAGAAATACAGTACATGATGCTTCTGATTTAGATGATGCTGAGGTCTTAAATGCTTTAAAGCATATTTTGATAGTATATATTTATATTGTATTAAAACACATTAATGATATTAAGAGGTTGCCTAATATTTTAGTATCTGCAAATGTGGAGAATCAGATTATTGATGAGAATCAGAAAATGCTATATAATTTTATTAATTTTGGGAATACCTCAATTGAAATAAAAACTCAAATAGTAAATGCTTTTATTCTTAATTATTTAAGAAATAAAGAATCTGTTCAAATTGAAAAAATAATAGATGAGTCCAATAATTATTTTGAAAATTCATTCTCTTCTGGATTTTATAAACGCAAAATAGATAATTTGATACAAAAACAAAAAGTAGAGTATGTTGATAAAGAGTCTATTAAGTTGACAAATACTGAATCTGATAACCTGTCGAAAGCACAAATTAATTTTCAAGAAAATAGAGACTTATTTTTTATGTTCTTTGATGAATTGCTAAAAAAATACAATATTGAAATAAAAAGAAATGAATTACTAAGAAATATTGAACTTTTTTTAGAAAATAATTTTAATATCGATTTGTGCGAAATATATTGTAATGAAATCAAATCAGATTCAACTGTGTACGCTCCTTTATTGGAATACTTAAAGAGCTTAACTTGTACAGATGAACTCGCGGAAAGCCTATTTAAAGATATTCTTGTGCTTTGCGAAGATAATGATTTCTTAGTTCGTATGAGCGCAAGTAAGGTTTTTAGTAAAATATCAAATCCAGACCAGTTTCAGAATTATCTGAGACAACAAAAAAGAATTGTTTATCTTGATACACAGATAATACTTTATGCTCTATGTTACAATTACTTGCCAAATGATGAATATGATAATATTTTTCATAGGACAACTTCTGCTTTATTATCATATGTTGAGAAAAATCCAAGCATTGAACTTAAATTTGGAAATCAATATCTATCAGAAATTGCATATCAGCTTAAATTGGCATTATTCTTAATACCTTTTGCAGATAATGATATTACCGAGGGGGTTATGTTATCTACAAATATTTTCTATAGATTTTATTTCCACTTAAAGAAGAATGATCTGTTAGATGAAGAAACTAAAACCTTTGCTGATTTTATGTCTAATTGGCTCTCTCTTGAAGAGGAAGATGCTTATGATTCTGATTATGATAGAATAGCATCAAATTCAATGATTGATATTTTAAAAGATGAATTAAATATTGAAATTGTAAAACTTCCTTATTATGAAGATTGCGATTCTGCTTCTAATTTATTAGAAGAAGTTATTAAAGAAAATTTATTATCTATAAAAACACATTATGTATTGAAGAATGATGCAATAATGGTTTGTCATTTATCGAATTCGCAGTATCATATTAATGAACCGTTTTTTTTGACATGGGATAAGTCTTTTACTCCATTTCGAAAAAAATTTAAAGATAAATTTAAAAAAAGAGATCTAATTTCTTGGCATCTGTTTACTCCGTCCAAATTTCTAAATCATATGGATCTAATTAATTTTAAGATAAATCCGTCTTCTATGACAAATGATTTCTTGTCTGTGATGGATGGACTAGGATTGCATAATATGACGCGAACAATTGTGGATAGTATGAACCGGTTTCTTGATATTAAAAATATATCCAGAAATCAAAGGCATGTATATATAAAAATAACAAAGGAAATATTTTCAGAATCAGAGTTCTCCTATGAAATCAGTACTCCAATAGACGAACTTAAAACTAAAATATCTGATTCATTTGCCGAGGTGCTTGACCAAATTAATAATTTCTTATACACTGATTCTAAATCTGGAATTGATAAATATAGGAAGATGTTGTTAAATGAATCATATTTTAGAAAAATCGCAGAGTTAATACAACTACAAGTAAAGACGAAACTTATCGGCTCTTCAGTTAATAACAAATCTTTATTTGAAGAGATTGAGAAATATATCAAAGAATATGAGGAAATAAGTGCGATAAGTATTGTTGATAAAAATAAGTAACTATATTATTGACGAAGAAAATTCAGAAATATCTTTAGCAAAGAAAATGGGTAGTAAATATGTTCCTAATGTGTCTTAAAATGTAGATACCTACCGCTTGTTATTGGTTAGAAGTCAACATATTATTAGAAATACCATTCCAAGTGGACGTAATCACAAAAACTTAGGGCAGATATCCTTTTCAAATAATATCCGGCTTTACAGTAAACATATGAAATATTAATAGATATAACTGATATATAATCAGTGAATAAAAAAATATAGTTTTAATGAAACTTGCACAATAATATAATAAAGTCGAAAATTTGAATTTAAAGTTCATTGGCTCTGATATTTAAATTATGCTAAACAATTATGATACTATAACCAAACTATTTTGAGAATAGATTTACAAATGCTTCTGCTGAATCGTTCAATTCTAAAGTTGAAGCTTTTAGATCATAATTTAAAGGAGTTAGAGATATACTATACTTTATTTATTGGCTCGAAATTATATTTGTATAAAATAAGTATAAAACGGTACAAGGTATTGATTGTTTGTCTTGAAGATTGCCTATTTTTTAAAATCTGTAGTAAATTATAAGAGTATAGCTAAAACAAAAAAAGCACTTAAACCGCAAAGTTTAAATGCTTTTTAAAAGGTGGTGCCACCAGGAATCGAACCGGGGACACAAGGATTTTCAGTCCTTTGCTCTACCAACTGAGCTATGGCACCTTCTTTTGTGATTGCGGGTGCAAAGATAGATATATTTTTGGAATTACCAACATCTTTTGAATTTTTTCTTTAAATAATTAGATAATTCAATTTTTTGCTTTACTTTTGTGTCACTAAAGAAAACGGAGTGTAGCGCAGTTGGTAGCGTACTACGTTCGGGACGTAGGGGTCGGGCGTTCGAGTCGCCTCACTCCGACAAAGCGATGAATAATGTAAATTATTTATCGCTTTTGTCGTTTTTAGCCACCTCGTCAATAGGCCTGATTACTTTGCAGGGATTGCCGTATGCAAGCACACCTGCTGGAATGTCTTTTGTAACGACACTGCCTGCTCCAATAACTGAACCTTCGCCAATGGTTACTCCGGGAAGTACAGTTACGCTACCGCCCAACCAGCAATTATTGTTTATTGTAACTGGCTTGGCATACATATATCCCTGATTTCTCTCTTCAACTGTAAGTGAGTGCACTACGGTGTAGATGGAGCAATTGGGACCAATGAAGCAGTTCTTGCCAATTTTGATTATTGCTTCGTCCAACGCTACAAAGTTGAAGTTGATAATGGTATCGTCTCCAATTTCCATATTGCCGAGATCTATATTTATAGGACTGTTGGGAAGAACATTGCGCCCTACTTTTCGTAGAAATCCTTCCAACAAGCAACGCTTACGCTCTCTATCTGATGGGGGTGTTTGGTTGTACTGGAAACAAAAATCTTGGCCTTTGTCTAATAGTGGCCCAAAATCTGGGTTGAAGCCCCAATAAACTTCTCCGGCGGCCATTTTCTCCATGTCTGTCATTGTCTTTTTCTTTTTCTAAATGAGTGCCAAATTTACTATAATGAATCTGTTATTTCAAAAATGTTTTAAATATTAATGCATACAAAAGATATAAAATAGTTTTATTTCTAAGTCCTAATTAATACATTTGTAGTATTGCATTTATTTGTTAGCCTAAAATAGATCATAATACATGAAAGTAAACACACAAAACCTCAATAGGTGTTTTTTGTTCTTAATACTCTCTTTGGCTCCTGTAATAAGACTGTCTGCGAGTTGGAATAATTTTATAATCAATTATAAAAAGGAGGTTTACGGTAAAGGATCGCAAACCTGGCAGATTGCATCTTACAATAATAACTGGGTATATTTTGCTAATAAAAATGGATTATTGCAATTTGATGGCAGTAGTTGGGGGATATTCCCTTTAAATAACGGATCCGATGTACGGTCTGTTTTACCCTCTTCCTCTAAAAAACGAATTTATGTTGGAGGAATTAACGAATTTGGATATTTTGAACCTGATGAACGAGGCAAACTAGTATATCATTGTATGTCCGACTCTGTAAAGAAGCCTATTCGATCTATTGGAAATATCTGGAGAATTTATGAGAATGATAATATTCTTTATTGGCAGGCTGATGGAGTTGTGCTAAAATGTTTGAATGGAAAGTATACATTAATATCTGCAGATAGTAAGATAGATTGTTCAAATCTGGTTAATGGGATTTTATATATTGGTACTAATAAGGGAGTACGGATTCTTATTGGAAATACGTTTTTCCCTTTACCTGGTGCCAAAGCGCTTGATACAAAAAGAATCCGTGGAATTGTTCCTTATAAAAAGGGTGTTATAATTGCTACGGCTTATGATGGCTTGTATTATTGGGACGGTAAAGTTCTTGTTCCATTTATTACAGGAATAGAAGCGTTTATGTCACAGAATGAGATTTTCTCCATTGCATCTTCAAAGAATTTAATTGCATTGGGTACTGTGCACATGGGGCTTATTATGATTAACACTAGTACAATGCAGATTAAGTATTTCAATGAGAATAATGGCTTGCAGAATAATACAGTTTTATCTTTAGGTTTTGATTGTCGTGACAATCTTTGGGCAGGACTTGATAATGGAATTGATTATTTATGTATGAATTCTCCTTTATCTAATCTTTATTCTTATCCATATTCTTATGGTGCAGGATATTCGGCTATCCTTTCGAATAATTATCTTTATCTGGGTACAAACCGCGGCCTTTATTATACCCATTATCCGGTATCGTTAAGTGATAAGGTTATCAATATAAGTCAGGTTCCTCAATCGAGCGGTCAAGTATGGGATCTTTCGAAAGTGGGGAATGATGTTTTTTGTTTGCACGATAGAGGAATCTTTTTGGTAAAGGGAGAAACAATGGAACGCATCGGAACGATATCTGGTGTGTGGAATTGTAAGGCGATGATAAACAATCCGGAAAAAGTGTTGCTGGGTATGTATGACGGAATTTATCTGATGCAAAAAGAACAGGGAGAATGGAAGCCAAAAAAGAAACTTGAAGGAATGAATGAATCTGCAGAAAACTTTGAAATTGAATCTGATCATGTTTTATGGCTCCATAATAATGATAATGGATTGCTCCGCATAGATTTTGATTTAGCAAACTTTCGTGTAAAGCAGATAAAATATTACGGTAAAGAAAAAGGTTTACCTTCTAATAAAAATGTATATGTAAACAAGATTGCTAATAAGATATACTTTACCACTCCAAAAGGAATTTATAAATATAACGCTGCAAGAGATATTGTTGAATTATCTCCGGAAATGAGTAATTTATTACCTGGCACGAAGTCTTATTTAAAACTATATCAGTATGGAAATTCCATATTAAGCTTAAGTAAAGGTGAAGTGGATATTGCTAGCCTGGATAAATATAAACACCCCAAAGGAAAAACTTTTTTTTCAATAGAACATCCTTCTATTGAGCTGGTTAGTGGATTTGAAAAGTTAGTCCCTTTATCAGAATCAGAAGTGATTATTCCTAATGATTACGGTTTTGCTCTCTTAAAAGTACCATCAAAAAATACTCCATTGCTTCGTCCGGCAGTTCATATCCGAGCAGTTTATCTAACTTATCCAAGCGATAGTCTCATCTATTCTGATAATTTCCTTGGCAAGAATTATGTGCCCGAAATCCCTTATTACCGTAATTCTATCCGATTTGACTATAATCTGTTTTCGTTTACACATGGGGAAGAGGCAAGTTTCCGTTATAGATTTAAAGATCAGAAAGATTGGTCTGATTATACATCTTCTTTGACCAAAGAATTTAGTAATCTTGCTGAAGGTGAGTATACATTTCAGGTTGAGGCTATTTTCGCTGATGGAACTTCCACTATTGATGAATTTAAATTTGTTATATTGCCTCCGTGGTACAGATCGTCAGTAGCTTATTTGTTCTATTTCATTCTTTTCTTGTTCTTCCTTTGGTATTTGTACAGATGGGACGATTTAAGAGTAAAACGTAAAAAACGACAGGCTGTTCTTGAAAAAGATCGGGAGTTATTCCAGAAAGAGAAAGAGTTTGAAAAGGAAAATGCCCGTAAAGAGCACCAGATTATGGAACTTGAAAAAGAAAAACTGGAGTACGACCTTCAGCACAAGAGTCAGGAAATGGCAAATCTGATGATTAACTTTGTTAGAAAGAATGAGATGCTTACTGAAATAAAACATGAATTATTTAAAGTAATATCTACTCTGAAAGGAGAGAACACTAAACAGCCAAAGCAGATGCTGATGGTTGTTAGTAGTAAAATTGATTCAAATATTCAATCGGACGAAGTGCTGAAACGTATTGAAGAACAGTTTGACCTTATACATAATAATTTTATGAAGCGGTTGAGTGAAAAGCATCCCGACCTTTCTACAAACGAAAGGATGATGTGTGCGTACCTGAAAATGAATCTTTCCTCGAAAGAGATAGCTCCTCTTTTAAATATCTCTTTAAGAGGAGTAGAAACTATTCGTTATCGTTTAAGGAAGAAGTTTGAACTCGAAAGAGATGAAAGTTTAATTGATTATTTAACCAACAAGCTCTGATTAGATTTTTAAAAAATCACAGCATCGGCCCGACTGTACAATCGGGCCGATGCTGTTTTACGTTATTTAATATACCTGACGAAATATATCTGCGTATAATTATATCATTGATTATCAATATAATATTTATTTTTGACGAGTTGATGACGTATTTATTATTTTTAATTGACGTAATCGTGAATAGGTGAAAATAATATAAAATAAACGCTTGTTAACTATGTTTGCATCGTTCAAATAGTTAATCTTAATTATAATACTTATGAAAAAGTTATTATCATTTCTATTTTTATTTTGCTTTACCCTTACTGTATTTTCCCAGAATGTACAGATTAAAGGTGTAGTCCTGGCAGGTGAAGATAATTCGCCCTTGCTAGGGGTTAATGTGGCGGTAAAAGGTACCACTATTGGTGTAATAACAGATCTGGACGGACAGTTTACACTTTCGGTACCTCTTAAAAGTACTTTAATTATTTCGTATGTTGGTTATAAATCACAGCAAGTTGTGGTTTCTGATACCAAACCTTTACGGATTATTTTGACAGAAGATTCAAAAACACTGGATGAAGTAGTCGTTGTTGGATATGGTGTCCAGAAAAAAAGTGTGGTAACAGCTTCAATCAGTCGTGTAACCTCTGAAGAATTGAAGACAGCTAATCCTTCTCGTGTTGAAGATGTGTTGAAAGGTAAGGTTTCTGGTGTACAAATTACTCAAATATCAGGTCAACCAGGTGCCGATTCTCATGTTCGTATTCGTGGTATTGGTACTATTAACAATAGTAATCCTCTTTATATTGTTGATGGTATGGCAGTTGAAGGTGGTATTAATTACCTTAACCCCGCTGATATTCAATCTGTGGAAATTTTGAAAGATGCTGCATCAGCAGCAATTTATGGTGCACGTGCTGCTAATGGTGTTGTATTGGTTACCACAAAGAATGGTAGTGTTGGCAAAGCAACAATAAACTATAATGTTAGTTATGGCTGGCAGAATCCATGGAAAAAGAAGTCAGTGCTTAATGCAAAGGAATATATGGTGATAATGAATGAGTCACAAATTAATGATGGCTATGCACCTTATTATACTCAGGACGAAATCAATGCTGCAGGAAAAGGAACTGATTGGCAAGAAGAAACATTCTATAAAAATGCACCGATACAGAATCATCAGGTAAATGTTAGTGGAGGTACTGAAAAGGCTTCATATTTCCTTTCATTAGGTTATTATGATCAGGCTGGTATTGTTGGAGGTAATTACGATAAATCTAACTACAACCGTTGGAGCGTACGTACTAATGGTACATATAATGTTTTTGAAGATAAAAGTCGTAGCTTCCTGAATAATGTAAAAGTTGGAATGAACGTAGGTTATTCAAGAAGCAAATCCACAGGTATTGAAACAAACTCTGAATATGGATCTATTCTTGGTAGTGCTCTAACGTTTGATCCAACAGTTCCCGTTTATGCAGATGAAGCTACTGCTGCTGCAATCCTGGCACAATATCCAAATGCAGTAAAAGACAAGAATGGCAATGTCTTTTCTATTCCTCCTACAGGTTTCCAGGAAATTGCTAATCCTGTAGCTATGCTCAACCAACCAACTGCAGGAATTAATAATTCTGATAAGATCGTTGCAACATTCTGGGGCGAAATTGATATTATGAAAGGACTGAAGTTCAAGAGTAGTTATGGCGCCGATCTTGCTTTTTGGGGATATGATTCATATACATATCCGTATTTCCTCGCTGTTCAGGGAAAATCTTTAGATTATAGTACTGTTCAAAGTGAAATGAATCGTGGATATAGATGGCAGGTTGAAAATGTTTTATCTTACAAGAAAACATTTGCAGGAAAGCATAATCTTTCTTTAGTTCTTGGTCAGTCTGCACAGAAATATACTTATCGTAATTTAGGTGGTAACGACCGCGACTTACTTGAAACAGATCCTAGTAAAGCAAATATTAATTCTGCAATAGCAGATGCTAAGTTAGGAAGAGTATGGGGTGGAACAGGTGGTTATACAGCTTATACATTAGCTTCTTACTTTGGACGATTTGATTATAACTATGACGAAAAGTATATGGTTCAGGCAACTATTCGTCGTGATGGTTCTTCAAACTTTGGTGCCCGAAATAAGTGGGCAACTTTCCCTGCTTTTTCTTTAGGATGGAATGTAAGTAATGAAGCTTTTATGGAGAATCGTCCGGAATGGTTTAATACATTGAAACTTCGTTTCAGCTGGGGTAAGAATGGTAATGAAAGAATTGGAAACTTCAAATATACTTCATTAATGAATGGTGGTCAGAACTATTATTTTGGAGGAAGTTACCAAGTTAGTCAAGATCCAACTACTGTTGGTGAAACATCTGGAACAATGCAATATGGAAGCTCTCCGGCTGCAATTGCTAATCCTGATATCAAGTGGGAAGAATCAGAACAAACCGATTTTGGTTTTGATACACGTTTCTTTAACCAGGCTTTGACTTTCAGTTTTGACTATTTCAAAAAGAAAACCAATGGTATGTTGATGGAATTGCCAATTCCTTCTTATGTTGGTCAAAGTGCTCCAACTGGTAACGTTGGTGATATGGAAAATAGTGGATTTGAGTTTGAACTTGGATGGAAAAATAAAGTTGGTGATTTTAATTATTCAATATCGGCTAATGCTTCTTATCTTAAAAACAAGCTGATAAAATTAGGAAATGCTTCAGGAGAAGCAATCTACCAATCTAATTCAACCGCAGGTGTTGGTTCTTTCGTTAAAGGTAAAAATGGTGATGTATTCCCTTACTTTTATGGATTCCATACAGATGGAATAATTCAGAATCAGGCTGAAGCTGATGCTTACAATTCTCAGTATGGACAAGCTGCTCAACCAGGTGATGTTCGTTTCCGCGATATTGCAGGTGCTGTTGATGAAAAAGGAAATGTTATTGGTGATGGAAAAATTACAGATGATGATAGAACTAAAATAGGTAAGGGTATGCCCGACTGGACCTATGGTTTTACTCTTGCTGCCGATTGGAAAGGATTTGATATAAATCTATTCTTCCAGGGAACTATTGGTAATGACATTTTTGACTTTGCCCAACGTACTGATATTCCAAAGAATAATCGTCCATCCTGGATTCTTGGTCGCTGGATTGGTGAAGGTACTTCAAATAAAATACCTCGCGTAACAGCTGCTAACCCAAATGGAAACTGGCGTTCTTCAGATCTTTATATAAAAGATGGTTCGTACCTTCGTCTCAAAACAGCTCAGTTTGGTTATACTTTGCCTAGCCGGATTACAAAAAAGGCATCTATTCAAATGTTGAGACTATATGTATCTGCAGAGAATTTGTTAACCTTTACAGGATATGATGGCTTTGACCCTGAAGTTGCTGCGTCTAATTATACCAATATTGGTGTGGATCGTGGTATTTATCCACAAGCCAGAACAATTTCTTTAGGTGCTAATATTACATTTTAACCTTCGAAAAACTATATATAATTATGAAAAAGTATAAATTGTCATCATTATTACTCATCCTTGGAGTTTTTATTCTAACCTCTTGTGGTGATGACTTCTTAACTGTTTATCCAACAGAATCTCAACAAGCTGGTGGTGCAGCTACTGAAGGGGCTATAAAATCAAATCTGGCATCTTGTTACCAAATACTATTGTTTGATAGTTATGCAAATAACAATTATAACAGTATTCCATTAATGTCTGATTTACGCTCAGACGATATTTATAAAGGTGGTGGTGATGCAAGTGATCAACATCAATTGTATTTGCTCTCTTTATTTACTTCTACACCAGCAGAAGATCTTGATGGACTTTGGTCTATATTTTATAGTGGCCTTGCCCGTTGTAATAATGCTATTATTGCATGTGAAAATGCAGTAAGTGTACCTGAAGCCAACTTGAATCAATACAAAGCCGAAGCTCATTTCCTTCGTGCTTATTATATGCATTGGCTTTGGAAGTTCTGGGGAAACATTCCTTATTTTGAACAACCGCTAGAAGCTCCTTATATGGCAAAGCAATATTCAGCAAATGAAATTTACAATAAAATAATTGCTGATTTAGATTTTGCAATCGCTGATAATAAACTTCCGATGGCTGTTTCCGGTGCAAATCTGGGACGTGTTACAAAGGCTGCTGCAATGATGTTGAAAGCTCGTGTAGTAATGTATCAAAAGGATACATCACGTTATGGAGATGTAACTAAAGATATGGCAGAGATTATCAATAGTGGTAAATACGATTTGATGACAGATTTTGCATCAATGTGGTTAGATGAAAATGAATTCTGTAAAGAGTCTATTTTTGAAAGTAATCAGTTGCCGGAAGGTAAAACCTGGAGTAGTGGTTGGAGTGGTTATGGAACTAATCTACCAGCTTTTATATCTCCTAACAATTTATCTGCAGGTTCAAAAACTGGTGATTTTAAAGGTGGTTGGGGATTTGGTCCTGTTCGTCAGGCTGCATGGAACATGTATGAAGATGGCGATACTCGTCGCGAAGGTTCTATTAATAAATGGGAATCTGATAAATATTCTGCTCGTTTCCAAAATACAGGTCTATTCCAGGCAAAATATGCAGCTCGCGTAGGATATAATCCACAAGGTGATACTGACTTGAACTATTGTAATAACTTCCGCATTTTCCGTTATTCAGAAGCACTTCTAAACTATGCGGAAATGATTGTAATGAATGGCCAGGCTGCTGTGGGTGGAGTTACGGCTCAATCTTGTCTTGATAAGATAAGAAAACGTGCATTTGGGAAAGATAGTTCAATACCTGCTACAGCTGCAAATATTAAGTTAGAACGTCGTCGTGAATTCTTGGGCGAAGGACTTCGTTTCTGGGATATTGTTCGTTGGGGCGATACAAGCTTGCTGACAGAATCAACAGCGCTTAGTACACGTACATGGAATGATAACAAGAAATACCTGCCTATTCCTCAAGCAGAAATGGATAAAACTGCAGGAAGCGATTTTGCTTTGGTACAGAATCCCGGATATTAATTTTAATCATTTAGAGATATGAAAAATATAATAAAATATAGTTTATGGGCAATAGTGACAGTTTTTGCTCTTACTTCTTGCGATCCTCAGGAAAGCACCGATTATGCTTTGGGAGAAACTCCTACAGAAAATCAGCTGTCATTTACGGCAACTCCTTCTACTTCAAATTCTAATATAATAGACTTTGCAAATACTTCAGAAATCAACGGTGTTGCAGTCTGGAATTTAGGCAACGGAAGTAACGCGAAGGGAGAAGCTGCTTCTTCTAAGTATCCTATGGCCGGAACTTATACAGTGACAATGACACTATACACTAGTGGTGGATCGGCTACGATTTCTAAAACAATTACAATTGCGAAAAATGATTTCTCATTATTAAATACTCCAATGTATAATGCGCTAACAGGTGGAGCAAGTAACCTTCAGGGAAAGACGTGGGTATTTGACCAATATAATGATGGACACTTTGGTGTAGGTCCTGCCAGTGGTGATAGTCCTTCCTGGTGGAGTTGTCCTGCAGGTGGGAAAGATGGTTCAAGTCTTTATACCCAGGAATTTACTTTTACTCAGGTTGGTGTTAAGATGACCTGGAAAAACAATGGCTCGGTATATACTAATGCTAATGGTGCTGCCGGACTTAAAGCTTTAGGATATGGTAATGCTGTTTTAAATCCAACTGTAGGTGATTATGATGTAGTATACCAGCCAAAAGCAAGTTATACATTTAACTTGAACGAAGCTGATAAGACAATAACATTGAGTGATGGTGCTTTCTTTGGCCATTATGCCGGAACTTCTACTTATAAAATTATAACTCTTACAGATGATGTGATGTATATAAAATGTGTTAGTACTGTTGAGTCTGGCAATGGATGGTGGTATCGTTTGGTTCCTAAAGAAAAAAATGTAAAACCTGTAGTTCCATTAAAGGCAATAGCATTGAACGATAATTTCGAATCAGCTACAAATACGCTTGCTTTTGTACCTCAGGATATGGGAACACATACCTCTGCCAATTATTCAAATCCTTCACCAATGGGACTAAATACATCTTCTAAAGTATATTTGTACGAAAAGAGTAGTGCGTTTTACTCAAATCTTTCATATACTGTATCAGGATATAAGTTTGATCTGTCAAAGGTTAATAAAGTTCGGATGAAAGTATTTATTCCTTCTTATAATAATTATGATGATACATTTGCTACAGCTGGAGATTGGGTGACGATAAATCAGTTGCAATCACAGGTTGCCGTTAAACTTCAGAATAATGGATTGGGAGGTAATGCATATACCACTCAGACAGAAATCGTGAAAGCAAATCTGGCAAAAGATAAATGGCTGAGCCTAGAGTTTGATTTTAGCACAGTGAAGGACAGAACTGATTACGATAAGATTGTAATCCAGTTTGGCGCTGAAGGACATGCTGCTCCTGGTATATTCTTCTTTGATGACTTTTCATTTAGTGAATAATAATCCGTTGTTTTAGTATGAATAGGGGCGAGCTTTATTGCTGCCCCTATTTAATTCTTCAATTTATGAATAAAAGAATAAAGTATTATTTGTTTTTCTTCTTTTACGGTTTTTGCCTGTTAAATACTTTGGCTCAGGTTCCTAGCGGATATAGTATTGTGTGGGCCGATGAATTTAATGATCCTGAGGTTGATGGCAAACCAATCGTTAGAGCTAATAATGATTCGTGGTGGTACGAAACCGGAAATGGTGGTTGGGGAAATAATGAATTGCAATATTATGTTGCGGGTATAAATGGCAGCGATACATTGGCTGCTATTAGTAACGGAACTCTAAAAATAAAAGCTATTCAAAAAAATATTGGTACCTCACAATATGCATCTATTCGTATGAATACTGCACAAAGCTGGAAATATGGTTATTTTGAGATGCGAGCTAAAATGCCTTCAGGAAAAGGAACTTGGCCTGCTTTCTGGATGTTGCCCAAGAATTTTCAAAGCTGGCCTCTTGATGGAGAAATAGACATCATGGAATATGTGGGATATGATCCTAACAGAGTGCACGGCTCTATACATACCATGAGCTATAATCATAGTATTGGAACACAGCGTACTAGTAATAAAATAATTCAAAATGCAGAAACGGAATTTCATACCTACGCTTTGCTTTGGACTGAAGAAAAAATCCGCATTTATGTAGATGGATATAACTATTTTACATTTAGTAATGATGGTACGAATAATAAAGACACCTGGCCGTTTAACGTTCCTTTCTATCTAAAACTTAATCTTGCCGTAGGTGGAAATTGGGGTGGATCGATGGGGGTTGACACTAATATATTTCCTGCAACTTACGAAATAGATTATGTGAGAGTATACCAAAATACAACAGCCATAAATGATACCAAAGAAGAAAAATTAATCGATTCAAATTTTAATAACGTCAGTAACCTGCTGCAGGTAAACTTTAAAGAAGAAGGCATTCATCGTTTATCGGTTACTGATATAAAAGGCAGAATAATAAAGAAAATAGAAACTACAGATCTTGTATCTGAAATTGATTGTTCAGGTTGGCCGAAAGGTTTCTATCTGGTTTCTGCAAACAGTGGGAAAAGCTTGTTTACCCAGAAATTTCTAAAATATTAAAGCATGACATTATGAAAAGAATATTAGTGTTTTCTATTTGCCTGTTTTTTATCTCTTCAGTAGGTTGTACTGATGCGAAAAATCTGAAAGGCGGGCAAATAGAAAAAAAGGTAGAAGATTTGTTATCAAAAATGACGCTTGAGGAAAAGATTGGGCAGATGAATCAAATCAGTTCATCCGGTAATCTTGAAGAAATGAGTAGGTTGATAAAGAAAGGAGAGGTTGGCTCAATATTAAATGAAATAGATCCTGTTCGTGTGAATGCATTGCAACGGTTGGCTGTGGAGGAATCGAGATTGGGCATTCCTTTACTGATAGCCCGCGATGTGATTCATGGTTTTAAGACTATTTTCCCTATTCCTCTAGGACAGGCAGCTTCTTTTAATCCACAGATTGTAGAAGATGGTGCACGGGTTGCGGCTAAAGAAGCTTCATCAGTGGGTATCCGATGGACATTTGCTCCAATGATTGATATTTCACGTGATGCACGATGGGGGAGAATAGCCGAAAGTTGTGGAGAAGATACTTATCTTACTTCTGTAATGGGTGCTGCCATGGTTAAAGGCTTTCAGGGAAATTCCTTAAATGATCCTACTTCCATTCTTGCTTGTGCAAAACATTTTGTAGGTTATGGAGCTGTTGAAGGTGGACGAGATTACAACTCGACACATCTTACTGAACGTCAACTCAGGAATGATTATTTACCTCCTTTTGAGGCTGCAACAAAGCAAGGTGCTGCTACATTTATGAGTTCATTTAATGATAATGATGGCGTTCCTTCTTCTGCAAATCCGTTTATACTGAAAACTGTTTTACGAAATGAATGGGGTTTTGATGGATTTGTTGTTTCTGACTGGGCTTCCATTAAGGAAATGGTAAATCACGGATTTTGTGCAAACGATAAAGAGTCTGCAATGAAAGCTGTAAATGCTGGCGTTGACATGGAGATGGTGAGCTATACATATATGAATCACCTGAAAGAACTGATTAAAGAGAATAAAGTGACAGAAAAAACAATTGACGACGCTGTTCGTAATATTCTCCGCATAAAATTTCGTATGGGATTGTTTGATAATCCTTATATTAATGGAAAAGCTCCTTCTGTAATGTATTCTCCAGAGAATTTGGCTGCAGCAAAAGCTGCCGCTACTCAGTCGGCTATATTACTGAAAAATGATAATACATTGCCAATTAATTCATCTGTAAAAACAATAGCTGTTGTAGGCCCTATGGCTGATGCTCCTTACGAACAGATGGGAACATGGGCTTTTGATGGAGAAAAGGCAAAAACGCAGACTCCACTTCAATCTTTGAAACAGTTGTATGGAGACAAAGTGCAGATTATTTATGAACCTGCTTTATCATATACTCGTGATAAAAATACAGAAAACATTTCAAAAGCGGTCAATGCAGCTAAAAAAGCCGATATAGTACTGGCCTTTGTTGGCGAAGAAGCAATACTTTCCGGTGAGGCCCACTGTTTGGCCGATCTTCACCTTCTAGGTGCTCAGAGTGCTTTGATTAAAGCTTTGGCTGAAACAGGCAAACCGTTGGTTACTGTTGTAATGGCTGGAAGGCCTCTTACTATTGGAAAAGAAGTTGAAATGTCTAATTCTGTTCTTTATTCTTTCCACCCGGGAACAATGGGCGGACCGGCTATTGCTGATCTTCTTTTCGGTAAATCTGTTCCTAGTGGAAAAACTCCTGTAACTTTCCCTAAAGAAGTGGGACAAATACCGCTGTATTACAATCATAACAATACGGGTCGTCCTGCAACAAAAAAAGAAACATTACTTGATAATATTGAAGTTGGAGCCGGACAGACATCTTTGGGCTGTACATCTTTTTACATGGATGCAGGTTTCGATCCTTTATTCCTATTCGGATATGGTCTTTCATATACGACTTTTCAGTATAATAATCTAAAACTTTCTGCAACAGAATTTACTCCTAAAGGTCAGATAGAGGTCACTTTCGATTTAAAGAATACGGGGAAATATGAAGGGACAGAAGTGGCTCAACTTTATGTTCGGGATAAAGTGGGTTCGGTAACTCGTCCGGTGAAGGAATTAAAGCGTTTTACCCGTGTTACACTTAAACCAGGAGAGACAAAGAATATCTCTTTTACACTTCCGGTTGAGGAACTTGCTTTTTGGAATATAGATATGAAAAAGGTAGTTGAACCCGGTGATTTTACTCTTTGGGTGGGAACAAATAGTCAGGAAGGTATTTCTGCTGATTTTAAAGTAGTAGAATAAAATGAAAAATATAGTTTCTTTTTTCTTTTTGTTGTTTGTATTGGTTGGTTGTCAACCTAAAACAATGCACGATCTTTCCTCTAATTCTTTTATTAAAGTTGATGGACAGAATCTAAAGAAACCAAATGGAGATAAATTTCTTATTAAGGGAATAAATCTTGGTAATTGGTTGAATCCCGAAGGATATATGTTTTCCTTTAAAGAAGTTAGCTCTGCAAGGTTAATTGATCAGGCTCTTCGTGAAATGGTAGGGCCGGATGTTGTTAATCAATTCTGGAAAGATTTTAAAGACAATTATGTAACCCGGGAGGATATTAATTATATCAAGGAAACCGGAATGAATTCTATCCGTTTACCGTTCCATTATAAGTTGTTTACTGATGAAGATTATATGGGATTAAGTAAAAATCAGGATGGATTTGCCAGAATAGATTCCTTGATAAGTTGGTGCAGAGATGCCGGTTTATATATTATTCTTGATATGCATGATGCTCCGGGCGGACAAACGGGTGATAATATTGATGATAGTTATGGCTATCCATGGCTTTTCTCCAGCAAAGAAAGTCAGCAACTGTTTTGTGAAATATGGAAAAAGATTGCTGCCAGATATAAAAATGAACCGGTAATCTTAGGCTATGATTTGTTGAATGAACCGCTTGCTCCTTATTTTAATAATATGGACGAGTTAAATGCGCAACTAGAACCTCTCTATAAACTAGCAGTAAAGGCAATACGCGAAGTTGATAAAAATCATGTTGTGTTATTGGGTGGTGCACAGTGGAACGGAAACTTTAAAGTATTTAATGACTCAAAGTTTGATTCGAATATGATGTATACCTGTCACCGTTACTGGTGTGATACTCTTCAAACGAATCTGCAGGATTTAATTGACTTTCGCAATAAGGTAAATCTTCCGCTTTACATGGGAGAGACTGGAGAAAACACTGATGCTTGGGTTAATGCTTTTCGTAGTTTAATGGAAAAGAACAACATGGGATGGCATTTCTGGCCTTACAAAAAACTAAAAACCAGCAGTTGTATGGTGAAGATTAAAGAACCGGAAAACTGGGATATGATTATTAAATATACAGAGCAACCTCGTGGAAACTTTAAACAGATAAGAGAAGCCCGGCCTGATCAGGAATTAGTAAAGAAAGCCTTAGCCCAATTTATTGAAAACTGTAAGTTCAAGTCTTGTACAAAGAATGAAGGTTATATTAAAGCTTTGGGAATGAAACCATAATTATGAAATAGATTATATATCATTAGCCATGAATAAAATAAAGAAATTAGTTGTTTTAAGTCTCACTCTTTTATCAGTTCCGCTGTTTGCACAGCCGAAGGGGGCTGTTTATTTAGACGATAAAAAACCGATTGAAGAAAGAATTGAGGATGCTCTTTCGCGCATGACACTGGAAGAGAAGGTAGCTATGTGTCATGCGCAGTCAAAGTTCAGCTCGGCAGGTGTGCCACGTTTAGGAATACCTGAGGTGTGGTGCAGTGATGGTCCGCACGGTATTCGTGCCGAAGTGTACTGGGATGAGTGGAATACTGCAGGATGGACAAACGATTCTTGCATAGCTTTCCCAGCCCTTACTTGTCTGGCTGCTACCTGGAATCCCGAAATGTCTGCACTTTACGGCAAATCTATTGGCGAAGAAGCCCGTTACCGCAACAAAAATGTGTTATTGGGACCGGGAGTAAACATATACCGCACTCCTCTGAACGGACGAAATTTTGAGTATATGGGAGAAGATCCCTATTTGTCATCCACCATGGTAGTCCCTTATATTCAGGAAGTTCAGAAGAATGGAGTGGCTGCTTGTGTAAAACACTTCGCATTAAACAATCAGGAAGTAGACCGAGACCATATCAACGTAAATGTCAGTGACCGTGCACTCTATGAAATCTACCTCCCAGCTTTCAAAGCCGCAGTGCAAAAAGGTGGAGCATGGGCTATAATGGGTTCATACAATAAGTACAAGGGAGAACATTGCTGTCACAATCAATATTTGCTCAATGACATTCTTCGCAAGGAATGGGGATTTGATGGTGTGGTAGTTTCCGACTGGGGAGGTGTTCATGATACGAAACAGGCAATTTACAACGGACTGGATATGGAATTCGGAAGCTGGACCAACGGACTGACCTGGAGTGCCAGCAATGCATACGATAATTATTATCTTGCCATGCCATTCCTGAAGTTGCTTCGTTCGGGCGAAGTCAAAGAAGAAGAGGTGGACAAGAAAGTGCGGAACATCCTTCGGATGATTTTCCGTACTACAATGAATAGAAACCGTCCATTCGGATCGTTTGGAACAGAGGAACATGCTTTGGCAGGACGAAAAATTGCTCAGGAAGGCATTGTTCTATTGCAGAACAACAAGAACGTTTTGCCGGTAGACTTGGCAAAGGTAAAGAGAATTGCCGTTATTGGTGAGAATGCCGTTAAAAGAATGACTGTCGGAGGTGGAAGCTCTTCCCTGAAAGCTAAATACGAGCAATCTCCTTTAGCCGGATTAAAGCAACGGATAGGATCTCAGGCTGAGATTATCTATGCGCCGGGATACGAATCACCCGCTGTTGCCGAACAGGACGTAAAAGGTGCCAAAGCGCCAGAACAGAAAGTGATAGACGTTCAGGGATTAAGAGAAGAAGCCGTTGCTGTAGCAAAAAATGCAGATATAGTTATCTTCTTTGGCGGACTAAACAAAAATGAACATCAGGATTGTGAAGGAGTAGACCGCAAAGAATATGAGTTGCCCTATAACCAGAATGAACTGATCAGCGCATTGGCAAAAGCAAATCCCAATCTTGTGGTTGTGCTTATTACAGGCAATGGAGTGGCAATGCCCTGGGCAAAAGAGGTTCCAGCTATTGTAGAAGGATGGTATAGCGGAACCGAAGCAGGAAATGCTATTGCTTCTGTATTGATGGGCGATGTAAATCCATCGGGAAAACTGCCTTTCACCATTCCAGTAAGCCTGAAAGATAACGGTGCCACTGTTATGGGCGACTATCCGGGCGATGGCAAGGAAGAGACCTATAAAGAAGATATTTTTGTGGGATACCGTTGGGCTGATAAGCAGAAAGCCAAACCATTGTTTAGCTTCGGTCATGGACTGAGTTATACAACCTTTGCTTATGGAAAAGTTTCTGCAGACAAAAAGCAATTGACTGCTGATGGAGAAATAACATTTACTCTTTCAGTAAAAAACACCGGCAAACGTTCCGGTTCGGAAGTTGTTCAGCTGTATATTAGTGATTTAAAATCGTCTCTCCCTCGTCCGGTAAAAGAGTTGAAAGGCTTTAAAAAGATTCAGTTAAATGCAGGCGAAGAGCAAAAGGTTTCATTTACTATCTCTAAAGAAGAGCTAAGCTTCTTTGATGATACTAAGCATTCGTGGATAGCAGAACCCGGAATGTTTGAAGCCCTTGTAGGTGCTTCTTCTACAGATATCCGATCAAAAGTTTCTTTTGAATTGAAATAGGTATTTCCAGATATTTTAAGAGTTAAAAGTGATTGGTTAGATGTTGGTGGGAACGTAAAGTGCAAATTGTACTTTGCGTTCTCTTTTTTATTTTCAAAGAGTATATGTTGTTTTGTCCATGTCTGCTTTTCTGCAGAATTATTTTCTCTATTTATCCCCTAAATAAAGTAAATCAGACAAAAATATAGAACTTAAATTCGTATTGTTTTGTTATTAGTGTAGAAATATAATATTCTTTTCATCGATATATAATTAGCGAACAAGGTTTAATATTATGGGAGGATTAATTATGAAACGACCGGCATCTCTTATCTGTGGCATTATTCTTTTAATATTTGCCTTTATTCAACTTATTCGTTATACATTCGCAGTTCCAGTTGTAGTTAATGGCATTACAGTACCAATCTGGGTAAGTGCTGTTATAGCAATTATTTTTGGTATGATGGCTTTTTGGCTGTTTAATGAAAGAAAAAACGGCTTAAAGTGAGGGATGAGTGAGGGACTAGTGAGGGATGAAAATGCATCCATCACCTCTTAATTATCATTTAATGAGGATGTTATTAAGAATGGTGAGGGAGTGAGGGATATTTTTTGTTTTATGTAATTTTTGTCGGATTACGAAATAATATAATCCAATTATCCGCCTAAAATTATTGAGCAATCCCTGTTGGGTTATTGGCCAATAAATTTTGTTTATTCACCAATGCTTTTTATTTATTTGTGAAAGGTTTTTGTGATCATAATATAGAATAAAAAGTAATTGATAGCAATGCTATTCAATAAGTCTCGACTTTAAGGCCCTTTAACGAGGGCTTTTTTTATATAAGTGTTAAAGAAAGGATAAATAACGTTTTTAAGTTTAAAGTATTCCTTTTGGTTTTGCATTTTATATCCATATATAAGCAATTTACTTTATGTTTGTACCTGCAAAGAAGATGGAAGGTTGCTACAAAAACGGACTCACAAACGCAGATTTCTTAGTTTGGAGTTTTGTTCTTGTTACAAAATCAATTAATCACTACTCTTTTTAGGGGGAAAGAGTAAACATTAAAACACGAAAAAGTATGAAGAAAATTTTTGTTTTAGCAATCTTTGCGATTGTATCCGTCACAACATTTGCACAAATTTCATGGAATGTAAAAGGAGGTATAAACTTTAGTTCTTTTGCGGGAGAGGATATAAATGGTTCTCAGCTCAAACTTAATTATCAGATTGGAGTAGGTATGGATTATGCGTTGAGCAAAAGATTATTCATTCAACCTTCTGTGTTATTTATAACTAAAGGGGCCAAGTATGATCAAAGTCAGGAAAAAACGACTTTGAATCCGCAATATATCGAGCTACCAATTATGGTTGCTTACAAATATCGCCTTTCAGATAATGTGAAATTAGCTATCAGTGCAGGTCCGTATATGGCTTATGCTCTTGGCGGCAAATATAAAGACGAGATCTATACATCGGAAACTACGACCTTAGTTGAGAAAAATATTTTCGGTGACCGAAATAATTTTGAAAACCGATCTCTTTCCGATGACAGATTCGATTATGGCTTGGGAGTGGGTACAACACTTGAGGTAAGAAACTTTTTAATTGGCTTGAATGCTTCATCAGGATTGAAGAAAATTCTTAAAGATGTATCCAGATTTAAGGATGCAAAAAACGTTTGCTATTCATTATCTGTAGGATATAAATTCTGATTCCCTTATCTAATATGGCCATAAAACGTATATTAGAAAAAGCATAAAGCTATTTTTCCCCAGACATGCAGATGTTTGGTACTGATCACGAACATGTTTATCCCCTAAACATGTTCGTGGTTTTTTATATATACTCTTCATGTATGTAGTACTAAGATATCTGAACTTATAAATCTCTTAGTTTGTTGTTATACAAAAAGCATTGAATTTTATCATGAATGAAAAGTGTATATTCTTTCCGGAATAAGCGCTAAAAATAATCCATATTCATTTTTTATACTATTTTTTATGCATAAAACTAAAAAAATTCCGCAATTATGCATTTTGTATCCAATAAAATGTATACTTTTGCAGACAAATTAGAATAATTATACATGACCACGAACAAAAGTAAACGATTAGATTCGATAAAGATGATTATCTCTAGTAAAGAGATAGGTAGTCAGGAAGAGCTGCTTCAAGAGTTGGCTAAGGAAGGCTATGAGCTTACACAAGCTACTTTGTCAAGGGACTTGAAACAAATGAAAGTTGCAAAAGCTGCCACAACAAATGGTAATTATGTGTATGTTTTACCGAATGACACCATGTATAAAAGAACAATTGATGTGCCTAGTGCTGGCGAAATGTTGTTGCAGAGCGGTTTTAAATCTATTGATTTTTCCGGAAATATGGCTGTTATAAAAACACGTCCCGGATACGCAAGTAGTCTGGCTTATGACATTGATAACCGTGAATATAAAGATATTATTGGCACTATTGCAGGAGATGATACAATATTGTTGGTTTTCAGGGATGGCTATTCCCGAAATGAAATAAGACAGTCATTATCTCAGATTATTCCGAATATTTAATCTACATAATAAAACTTAAAAATAACATTAAAGGAAAAAATGGAAATCAATATTGAAATTCTTGTAGCCAACGAGAGTCATATTCCATACGTTGACATTATTTTAAACACAATAGAAGCAGCTGCCAAGGTTCGCGGAACCGGTATTGCAAAGCGCTCCCCTGAATACGTAAAACAAAAGATGATTGAGGGAAAAGCGATTATAGCCCTTTGCGGAGATGAGTTTGCTGGATTTTGCTATATAGAAACATGGAGCAACAAAGCATTTGTTGCCAATTCAGGATTAATTGTTGTTGATAAATTCCGTGGTCATGGCTTGGCAAAGAAAATCAAGCGTCGTGCATTCGAACTTTCGCGCCAACGTTTTCCGGAAGCTAAAATATTTGGTTTAACTTCTGGCCTGGCAGTAATGAAAATTAATTCAGAATTAGGATATGTTCCTGTAACTTTTTCAGAACTTACTGACGATGAGGCTTTCTGGAAAGGTTGTCAGAGTTGTGTTAATTACGATATTCTTCAAAGAACTGGTGGAACAAAATGTATTTGTACTGCTATGCTTTACGATCCTGCAAAACATCCGGATGATCCATTCAACAAGGCGAAGAAAGATAATGAAGAGGCAGGAGAAACAGAAGAATCAGAAAATAAATAAGGTTATAAAAATATTAGATAGATATGAAAAAAGAGAAGGTCGTTTTAGCATTTAGTGGTGGTTTGGATACCTCATTTTGTGCAAAGTATTTGTCAGAAGAAAAAGGATACGAAGTATATACAGCTGTAGCTAATACTGGCGGATTTAGCGATGAAGAGTTGAAAGTAATAGAAGAAAAGGCTTATAAACTAGGTGCTGTAGAGCATGTTACTCTTGATGTTACTCAGGAATATTACGAAAAGAGCATCAAATATATGGTGTTTGGTAATGTTCTTCGTAATGGAACTTATCCTATTTCTGTAAGTTCAGAACGTATTTTCCAGGCAATGGCTATCATTAATTATGCAAAGGAAATTAAAGCAGATTATGTTGCTCATGGAAGTACCGGTGCAGGTAACGATCAAATCCGTTTCGATCTTACTTTTGATGTACTTGCTCCTGAAATCAAGATTCTGACTCCTACACGTGATATGTCTCTTACTCGTGAATATGAAATAGACTATCTTAAAAAACATGGAATAGAAGCTGACTTTAAGAAACTTGAATATTCTATCAATAAAGGTCTTTGGGGAACATCAATCGGTGGAAAAGAAACTCTTCACTCTGAACAAGGTCTTCCTGAAGAAGCTTATCCTTCACAAGTTACTTCAACCGGAACAGAAACATTGAAACTGGAATTTGTAGAAGGTGAGATTCATGCGGTTAATGGTGAAGTATTTGAAAATAAAGTTGCCGCTATCAATAAAATAGAAGAAATCGGTTCAAAATATGGTATTGGTCGTGATATGCACATTGGTGATACTATTATTGGTATCAAAGGTCGTGTAGCTTTCGAAGCTGCAGCACCTATGCTTATTATTAATGCTCATAAAATGCTGGAAAAACATACCTTGAGCAAATGGCAACAATACTGGAAGGATCAGATTGGTACATGGTACGGAATGTTCCTCCACGAAGCTCAATATCTGGAACCTGTAATGCGCGACTGTGAGGCTATGCTTCAAAGTTCTCAACGTAATGTTAATGGTACAGTAATTATTACTCTTCGCCCGTATTGCTTTAGCTTAGTAGGTGTTGAATCATCTTTTGATTTAGTTAAGACTGACTTTGGTGATTATGGTGAAGTTGGTAAAGGATGGACTGCAGAAGATGCTAAAGGATTTACCAAAATTCTATCTAACCCATTGAGAGTTTATTACGCTAACCAAAAGAAAAACGGAAAATAACAAATACGAGTTTTGTAGATTATGATTAAAGTCGGAATTATAGGAGGAGCAGGATATACAGCAGGGGAGTTGATTCGTTTGCTTATAAACCATCCAGATGTTGAAATCGTTTTTATTAATAGTAGCAGTAATGCCGGAAACAAAATAACTGATGTTCACGAAGGTCTTTATGGCGAAACAGATATGGTATTTACCGATGAATTGCCTCTTGACAAGATTGATTTGCTTTATTTCTGTACAGCTCATGGTGATACCAGAAAATTTATGGAAAGCCATACTCTGCCAGAAAATCTAAAAGTAATAGATCTTTCGATGGATTATCGTATTGCTTCTGATGAACACGATTTTATTTATGGTCTTCCCGAACTGAACCGTCGTCGTATTTGTCAAAGTAAACATGTGGCTAACCCTGGATGTTTTGCTACATGTATTCAATTAGGTTTATTACCTCTTGCAAAAAATCTGTTGCTGAATGGAGATGTGTCTGTAAATGCGATCACCGGTTCTACCGGTGCTGGAGTAAAACCAGGGGCTACTTCGCATTTTAGCTGGAGAAACAATAACATGTCTATCTATAAGCCATTCTCTCATCAGCATGTTCCTGAAATAAAGCAATCTGTCAAACAATTGCAGAACAGTTTTAATTCAGATATAGATTTTATTCCTTATCGTGGAGATTTTGCCCGTGGCATTTTTGCAACTCTTGTTGTTAAGACAAGCGTAACACTGGATGAAATTAAACGTATGTATATTGAGTACTATGAAAAGGACTCATTTGTACATGTTGTTGATGCGAATGTGGATTTAAAGCAGGTAGTAAACACTAACAAATGTTTAATCCATCTCGAGAAACATGGTGATAAGCTTCTTATCATTTCATGCATAGATAACTTATTAAAAGGTGCTTCCGGACAAGCTGTTCATAACATGAATCTGATGTTCGGACTGGAAGAAACAGTGGGGCTGAGGTTAAAACCGAGTGCCTTCTAAAACAACCAACAAAAGAAATGAAACTATTTGATGTGTATCCTTTATTCGATATTAATATCGTAAAAGGAAAAGGATGTAAGGTCTGGGATGATAAAGGTAATGAATATCTGGATCTTTATGGCGGACATGCTGTAATTTCAATTGGTCATAGTCATCCTCATTATGTGGAAATGATCCAAAAGCAAGTTGCAGAGTTAGGCTTTTACTCTAATTCTGTAGTAAATAAACTGCAACAGCAATTAGCAGAACGCCTTGGAAGAATATCTGGCTATGAGGACTATTCATTCTTTATGATCAACTCTGGTGCAGAAGCAAATGAAAATGCATTGAAACTTGCCTCTTTTCATACCGGACGTAAACGGGTGGTATCTTTCTCAAAGAGTTTTCATGGCCGTACTTCGGCTGCTGTACGCACAACTGATAATCCTAAGATTGTTGCGCCTATCAATGAGGGTATTGATGTAACTTTTCTAGCTCTTAATGACATTGATAGTGTGCGTTCTGAGCTTGAAAAGAACGATGTCTGTGCCGTTATCATTGAAGGTATTCAAGGTATTGGTGGCATCAAAGTTCCTGAAAATAGCTTTATGCAGGAATTACGAAAGCTGTGTACGGAAACCGGAACTATTCTGATTCTGGACGAGATCCAGTCGGGATATGGTCGTAGTGGAAAATTCTTTGCCCATCAGTTTGCAGGAATTCGTCCTGACATTATCACAGTAGCTAAAGGCATTGGTAATGGATTCCCTATGGGGGGAGTCTTAATCAGCCCTCTGTTTACCCCAGTTTATGGAATGCTTGGAACAACATTTGGCGGAAATCATCTTTCGTGTGCAGCTGCTCTTGCTGTTATCGATGTGATTGAGAACGAAAATCTGATAGAGAATGCTTCTAAAGTGGGAGATTATCTTATGAAAGAACTAAAGCAGTTCCCTCAGATTAAAGAAATTCGTGGAGAAGGCCTTATGATTGGTCTTGAATTTGAAGAACCTGTTAAGGAGCTTAGGACCCGACTGTTATTTGAACAGAAAGTATTTACCGGTGTTAGTGGTACGAATGTGATACGACTTCTTCCTCCGCTTTGTTTAAGTTTGGAACAAGCCGATGAATTTATAGAAAGATTCAAAAAAGCCCTTAATTGATCTACCCTCAAAAAGTTAGATTGGCTAATGAATAGATAATAATAGGACTAAGTTCGGAATATAACCGGCTTAGTCCTTTTTTGTTTAGTGTTTAACTCTAATACATAATAAGTAACACTAGGCTTTGTTTTTTATGCAACTTGCTTACATTTTGAAGTTTTTTATGTAAGTTTGCAAGTGATACCAAGAATAGTTAAACTAAGATGATATGAAAATAGCAATTATTGGAGCAGGCAACATGGGCGGAGCTATTGCTCGCGGTATTGTACAAGGTTCCAAAGTCAAAGCAGTTGATATTACAGTTGCCAATCCTTCCAATGGTAAACTTGATGCTTTAAAGGCATTCAACCCGGAAATTAACGTCACTAACAATAATCAGGAAGCAATAGAGAATGCAGATATCGTTCTTTTAGCAGTAAAACCCTGGTTGGTTAAATCGGTATTGGAAAATATTAGCTTTGATGCAAAAAAGCAGATTCTTGTTACGGTAGCTGCTGGTGTTGCCTTTACTGAATACTGTAAAATAATAGGTGAATCAGCAACTATCTTTCGTGTTATTCCAAATACAGCTATCTCACTTCTTGAAAGTACCACATTAATAGCGTCCTATAATGCATCTAAAGAGCAAGAACAATTCATGCTCGATCTTTTTGATGAAATGGGACTGGCTATGATTATCAATGAATCGCAGATGAGTGCTGCTACAGCGCTTACTTCTTGTGGTATTGCTTATGTGCTGAAATATATTCATGCTGCTGTTGAGGCTGGTGTGGAAATGGGTATCTATCCTAAAGATGCACAGAAAATGGTGGCGCAGTCTGTTAAGGGAGCTGCCGAGCTTTTATTACAAAACGATACGCACCCTGCTATTGAAATTGATAAGGTAACTACACCGGGCGGATTAACAATTAAAGGACTTAATGAATTAGAACATGCAGGCTTCAGCTCGGCTATTATACGAGCAATGAAAGCAAGCAGATAATACCATTTAATCATGGATGAACAAATAAAACAAATTGCAGAACGTTTACGCGGATTGCGTGAAGTACTTGAACTGTCAGTGGAAGATGTAGTAAAAGACTGCGGGCTCTCTATTGAAGAATATGCTCAGGCGGAAAGTGGTGAATCAGACATCTCGGTAAGTATGTTACAAAAGGTTGCCCGTAAGTATGGTGTGGCTCTTGATGCGTTGATGTTTGGTGAAGAACCCAAAATGAGTACTTATTTTCTTACCCGTGCAGGCAAAGGTACATCTATTGAAAGAACCAAGGCTTACAAATACCAGTCATTGGCTGCAGGATTTAAGGACAGAAAAGCTGATCCGTTTATTGTAACTGTGGAACCAAAGGAAGAAGATTGTCCTATTACTTTCAATGCTCATGCCGGACAGGAATTTAATCTCATTATTGAAGGCCGCATGCTGTTGAATATTAATGGTAAAGAATTGATTCTGAATGCAGGAGATAGTATCTACTTTGATTCAAAACAACCTCATGGAATGAAAGCACTTGATGGTAAATCGGTGAAGTTCCTGGCTATGATTATGTAAACAACCATAGCTTTTTTAGTTAACCGATTTACAACGATAATAACTTATAGAAATATGATCGAAAGATTTTTAGAAAAGACGGAGTTTACTTCACAGGAAGACTTTGAACAGAATTATAAACTTAAGGTTCCTGCGAATTTTAACTTTGCTTACGATGTAGTAGATGCATGGGCTGCCGAGCAACCTGACAAACTAGCCCTTCTATGGACTAATGACAAAAACGAATGTCGTCGCTTTACCTTTGCCGAGATGAAGGAAGAAACAGATAAAACTGCCTCTTATTTTCTTTCTTTGGGTATTAAGAAAGACGACAAGGTGATGGTTATCCTGAAGCGTAGATATGAATTCTGGCTTACGATTATTGCTTTGCACAAAATCGGAGCTGTGATTATTCCTGCAACCCACTTGCTTACAAAGAAAGATATTATTTATCGTAACAACGCTGCTGATATAATGACTATCGTAGCCGATGGTGATGAACTTATTATTGGTCACATCAATGATGCAATGGCCGAATCTCCATCAATGAAACACCGTGTTTCTATCGGTCCGGTTATTCCTGAAGGATGGGAAGACTTCCATAAAGGAATTGAAAATGCAGCTCCTTTTGTTCGTCCTGCCCATGTTAACGATAATGAAGATATTATGCTTATCAGCTTTACTTCAGGTACAACAGGTAACCCGAAGATGGTAGCGCATAATTTTGTTTATCCATTAGGTCACATTATTACTGCTAAATACTGGCACAACCTTCACGAAGGTAGTTTGCACCTCACTATCGCCGATACCGGTTGGTTGAAAGCTCTTTGGGGAAAACTATATGGTCAATGGATTGCAGGTGCAGCTGTTTTTGTTTATGATCATGAGAAGTTTACTCCTTCTGCTATTCTAGAGAAAATTCATGATTATCACATCACTTCACTTTGTGCGCCTCCTACAATCTTCCGTTTCCTTATTCGTGAAGACCTTACTAAATACGATCTTTCTTCATTGGAATATTGCACCATTGCAGGAGAAGCGTTGAACCCTGCTGTTTACGAGCAGTTCCACCAGCTTACAGGCATCAAGTTGCGTGAAGGTTACGGACAGAGTGAAACTACTCTTGTAATCTTTACTTCTCCGTGGATGGAACCAAAACCAGGTAGTATGGGTGTTCCTAGTCCTAACTATAAAGTAGACTTGCTAACTCCCGATGGCCGTTCGGCTGAGGAAGGTGAGCAGGGCCAGATTGTGATTCGTCTTGATAACGGACTTCCTGTAGGTCTTAGTGAAAGGTACTACAGAAATGAAGAGTTAACCAACGAAGCTTATCATGATAATATGTACTTTACAGGCGACCTTGCATGGAGAGACGAAGATGGCTATTTCTGGTTCGTAGGTCGTGCTGATGATGTAATCAAGAGCTCTGGTTACCGTATCGGTCCATTCGAAGTGGAAAGTGCTTTGATGACTCACCCTGCTGTTGTTGAATGTGCCATTACCGGTGTACCCGATGAAATCCGTGGACAAGTAGTTAAAGCTACAATTATACTTTCTAAGGAATACAAGGCGAAAGCAGGTGAAGAGCTTGCTAAAGAACTTCAAGATCATGTGAAGAAGGTTACTGCTCCTTACAAATATCCTCGTGTGATTGAATTTGTTGACGAGCTTCCAAAGACTATCAGTGGTAAGATTCGTCGTGTTGAAATCCGCGATAAAGATTCAAAGAAATAATTTCATTATTATCGATATATGAAAAGGCATCCCGTTCTTCGGGATGCCTTTTTAGGTTTAAACAGGCTCCCTCAAAGTCAGGTGAGAAATTTAAAGTTTACTCTTCTAAATGTTTGTTTAACAACGTCTTTCCTTTTAAGAAATTGCTTCTCTATTTATTGGTGAATGGATTTTATTTATTGGGCGTTGATGGATTGTTTATTGGCGAATAAATATAATTTATTGGCGGAAAGATTTGTGTATATAACTTCTCTTGCTCAAGGCTTTTATAATGGAGAAAATCTTATTTTTGTCTGCACCTATAAACAACCTAATTATCTGTTTTAATGAATGTGATAAATGGGTAATAAATTGATTGTTAAGTGATTGCAAAAATGGTTATTGTAATGCTAATCTATCTTAAAATATAATTTTTTTAAGCGGTATTTTATCTGTATACATCAACACAAATGACACTTACATTTGTAGTGCTATATTTTCGTCATTGTTTTGAAATGAATATTACAATTAGAATAATACTATTTCAATGCTAAATTTGTAATAACTGATTTAAGAAATAGGAATATTGTTTTAGTTTCTTAAAATAGTTTTAAAGCGTTTAATAATCAAAGGTTTTTTGTTTTTATTATATTGAGATGAAATCCACTTATTGTATTTTTTATTTTGTTAATTGTAGGGCATACAAAACTTTTTTAATGACTATCTATGCTACAATAAGAACAGATAAATATCTAAGTAAGAAATAATTAAAATAAGTGTTCATATTACATTTATTTGTGTACAACGTTTGCATAAGATATTGGATAAATGTACTTTTTGCGTTTTGATGAAGAAATATTTTCTATATATATTTGCCAGATAATCAATTTTATTTTTATCAATGAAAACTACTAAAATCTCATTAATCGATGTATTCTCTGGTTCACCTTGGGAGGTTGTACTTATTAAAAGTTTATTAGAAAAAGCTAACGTTCAGACTAAAGTAAAAGATGAAGCTGAGATGAGAGTAGCTGTTCCAAGTGAAAGCTATACTCTGGCAATGAAAGTACTGGCCAACCGTATATAAGCAGCATATATTTATTTTTGTTACATCAACATTTTGTAATAGAGGTTTGTTATATTTGCACTCGTAAATATAGAATTAATAATTATGGGCTCAAGTGATAAACTACCTCTGGTAGAAGTTTTCTTTGGCTCTCCGTGGGAGGCTGAATTAGTTAGAGGACTTCTTGAAAGTGTTGGCATACAAGCAGCTTTAAAGAATTATAATATGGGATATATGGCTATTACCATGTTAACCGAGGTGCCAACAGGTGGTGGGGTGGCTGTTCTTGTATCTGCCGACGACTATGATATGGCAACAGAAATTATAGCCAACAGAGAAAATGTTGAGTAAAGCAGAATATAAAATCTTTTAGACAACAATTTTATAAAGATTTTGTTATATTTGTGGATAAAGTATAAATCCTTAAATATAATAATTATGACTGCAGACGATAAAACTCCATTGGTGGAAGTGTTTACTGGCACTCCATGGGAAGCGGAATTAGTGAAAGGGTTATTAGAAAGTGTAGATATTGAGGCTGCTTTAAAAGATGATAACCTTGGAAGTATGGCTCCTGCTATGACTGTTAACTTTGGTCCGGGTGGTATGAAAGTTCTCGTATCTGCCGATGATTATGAAGCTGCCGTACAGATCGTAGAAAATAGAGAGATAAAGAAATAATGAAAAGAGGCATCACAGATTTTTGTTTGTGATGCCTCTTTCAGTTTCTATTATATTCTTTTCAATACAAACATCCTTGCTTATCTATGATTTAGGAATGCTGTATATCACTTCAATTACTAATAATAAGTAAATCTTATATTTGTAATGTTTTAAGGTAAGTCTCAATTCGGTCCATGCCTTCCTTGATATTTTCAAGTGAATTTGCATATGAAAAACGGATATATCCTTCGCCACCTGTTCCGAAATCTACTCCCGGAGTTACACCTACGTGAGCATGCTCTAGTATATCGAAAGCAAATTTATATGAATCTTTAGTAAACCTGCGTGCATCACAGAATATATAGAAAGCTCCTTTAGGTTCAGCATCAATCTTGAATCCCATCTCTTTTAAGCGGGAAATCATGTATACTCTGCGTTCATTATAGATGGCTTTCATCTTTTCAACATCCTGTTCTGCTTCTTTCAAAGCTGCAATACCAGCCTGCTGAGCAATGCTTGGAGCACAGATAAACAGATTCTGCTGTAGTTTTTGCAACGAACGGATATATTCTTTTGGAGCAATAAGATAGCCCAATCGTAATCCTGTCATAGCAAATCTTTTTGAGAATCCGTTTAGCACAAATGCTTTGTCGGTAAACTCAAGGATGCTTCGTGCTCTACCTTCATAAACCAGTCCGTGATAGATTTCATCGGATATAACAGGAACTCCCAGAGTTGCTATCTGCTTCATAAATGAATCGTCAAGAAGCGTTCCGGTTGGATTCATCGGTGAGTTTATAAATATACCTCGGGTAAGGGGAGTGATGCTTTTCTTTATATCTTCAATGTCGTATTGAAATCCGTTGGAAGCCCGTAAAGGAACCAGCACTGGATTTGCATGAGCTGCAAGTGTAAAGTTTCGATAGCAGGCATAGCCTGGATTCGACATAATAACTTCACTCTCTGGCTCGCAAAGTAACATGAGCGTTAACAGAATAGCTGGTGATGAACCGGATGTTACCACAATACAGCCGGGATCAACGTCCACATTATACTCTTTCTTGTAAAAATCTGCAATTGCCTGTCGAAGATCAGGATGCCCCAATGAATGGGTGTAGTGAGTCTGATGCTTATCATAAGCAGCTTTAGCGGCCTGAGCCACACATTCCGGAATATCAAAGTCGGGCTCGCCAACTTCCATGTGAATAATGGAGATTCCCTGTTTTTGCATTTCGTTTGCTTTTTCCAAAACATCCATTACAATGAACGGGGTAATTTGCTCCACTTGAGGGTTTGTAGTTCTCATTAATAGGTTATTTGCTTGCAAAAATATAAAAAATCAGTTTAGCAAATATTCTTTTAATATACTTTTAACGAATTTGAATAATTAGATATTTTATAATCTGATTTCCCAAAGCCGTTATTTTCTCTCTTCAGATAATCGGATACATTGACTATTCTTGATATATGGTTTAAGAAAACAGACGTATTTTATCACAGATCGATTATATTTCCTATATTTGTACTTCTAATTTATAACTAAGAATGGCGTATCAATTTACAAAGATTGCAGTTAAGATAGGCAGTAATGTACTGACTCGCAAGGATGGTTCTCTTGATGTAACCCGTATGTCTGCGCTGGTTGACCAGATAGCAGAACTTCGCAAGGGTGGAGTAGAGGTTATCCTTATATCTTCAGGGGCAGTGGCTTCCGGAAGGAGTGAAGTACGTGCTTCAAAAAAACTAGATAGTGTAGATCAGCGTCAGCTTTTCTCAGCTGTGGGGCAAGCTAAGCTGATTAATCGTTATTATGAGCTCTTCCGTGAGCATAAAATTCCCGTGGGGCAAGTGCTGACTACTAAAGAAAATTTCGGGACACGACGTCATTACCTGAACCAGAAAAACTGTATGACGGTAATGCTCGAAAACGGAGTTATCCCCATTGTAAATGAGAACGATACGATTTCTGTTTCCGAACTTATGTTTACTGATAATGATGAACTTTCCGGATTAATAGCCAGTATGATGGATGCCGAAGCACTTATTATTCTTAGTAATATTGACGGCATTTATAACGGTTCGCCTTCTGATCCGGCTTCGTCTGTTATCAGAGAGGTAGAGCATGGGAAAGATCTGTCAGATTATATCCAGACTGAAAAGTCGGGTTTTGGTCGTGGCGGTATGCTGACCAAGACTAATATAGCCCGTAAGGTGGCCGATGAAGGAATCACGGTTGTAATTGCCAATGGTAAGAAAGATAATATTCTCGTTGATTTACTGAAGAAGCCAAAGACTACAGTCTGTACCCGCTTTATACCTTCCACCCAGGAAGTCTCAAGCGTAAAGAAATGGATCGCCCACAGTGAGGGCTTTGCTAAAGGTGAACTTCACATTAACGAACAAGCAGCCCGGATTATCAATTCAGAAAAGGCGGTGAGTATTCTCCCTGTAGGTATTACCCATATAGAAGGTGAATTTGAGAAAGACGACATAGTGCGCATTATGGATCATAACGGTAAGCAAATAGGAGTTGGAAAAGCTTCTTTTGATTCGTCCGAAGCTAGAGTAATGATCGGTAAACATGGTCTGAAGCCAATTGTGCATTATGACTATCTATATATTGAATAAAAATCTAATTATTGACAGATGATGGATTTAAAAGATACATTTCAGGCCGTTCAGGCAGCAAGCAGAAAACTTGCCCGACTAAGTGACAAACAGATAAATGAAATATTATTGGCATTAGCTGATGAAGCCGAAGCCCAAATTCCTCTTATCCTTGCTGGAAATCAGAAAGATTTGGCTAAGATGGAAACAAGCAATCCTAAATATGACCGTTTGATGCTTACAGCAGACCGTATAAAGGGAATTGCCGGCGATATTCGTAATGTAGCTACGCTTCCTTCTCCACTGGGACGTGTACTTATGCAAACTACCCGCCCCAACGGGATGGAACTTACAAAGATAAGTGTGCCATTCGGAGTGATAGGTATTATCTACGAAGCACGCCCTAATGTGAGCTTTGATGTGTTCTCTCTTTGCTTAAAAAGCGGTAATGCTTGTCTATTGAAAGGTGGTAGCGATGCCGATTTCTCTAACCGGACTATTGTGAAAGTAATCCATTCTGTTCTTGAAAAGTTTGGTATTGATACACATATTGTGGAACTTCTTCCGGCTGACAGAGAAGCAACTTCTCAGCTTTTAAATGCTGTGGGATATGTTGATTTATTGATACCTCGTGGAAGTAGTAGCTTGATACAGTTTGTTCGTCAGCATGCCACAATTCCTGTTATCGAAACAGGAGCCGGTGTATGCCATACTTATTTCGATGAGTTTGGTGATCTTGAGAAAGGAACAGCCATTATTAATAATGCCAAAACAAGAAGGGTTAGTGTTTGCAATGCCTTGGACTGCGTGGTTATACATGAAAAGCGTTTGTCTGATTTGCCATCTCTGTGCGAGCCTTTGCAAAAAAGTAAGGTTATTATATATGCAGATAAAGAAGCTTATAGGGTATTGGATGGTCATTATCCTTCGGTATTACTTAAGTCTGCCACACCAGAAAGCTTTGGTACTGAGTTTCTTTCGTATACAATGTCTGTAAAGACAGTGAAAGATATCAATGAAGCCCTTGAACATATTTATATAAACAGTTCAAAGCATAGTGAGTGTATAGTGACAGAAAACACGGATAATGCAGAATTGTTCACAAAATCTGTTGATGCGGCATGTGTTTATACCAATGTTTCCACTGCATTTACTGATGGTGCGCAGTTTGGCCTTGGGGCAGAAATAGGAATTAGTACACAGAAATTGCATGCTCGCGGTCCAATGGGACTTGAAGAGATTACTTCCTATAAATGGATTATTAAAGGAGATGGTCAGATAAGACAATAATAATTTGATAACAACTAAAAAAGAAAATAAGATGAGACATTTTACCAATGTAAATGATTTAGGCGATCTGAAAGCAGCTTTAGATGAAGCTTTTGAGATAAAAAAAGACCGTTTCAAATATGTTGAGCTGGGAAGAAACAAAACCCTTCTCATGATATTCTTCAATTCAAGTCTTCGTACTCGTCTCAGTACTCAAAAGGCTGCAATGAATCTGGGTATGAATGTTATTGTGCTCGATGTAAACCAGGGAGCTTGGAAACTGGAAACAGAAAGAGGTGTGATTATGGATGGTGATAAAACCGAACACCTTCTTGAAGCTATTCCTGTTATGGGCTGCTATTGTGACATTATCGGTGTCCGTTCTTTTGCTCAATTTCAAAATAAGACAGATGATTATAACGAAGTAATCATTAATCAGTTTATCAAATACTCCGGTAGACCGGTATTCTCAATGGAAGCCGCTACACGCCACCCATTGCAGAGCTTTGCAGATTTAATAACTATTGAAGAATATAAGAAGACTGATCGTCCTAAAGTTGTTATGACCTGGGCACCACATCCTCGTGCACTTCCGCAGGCAGTACCTAATTCTTTTGCCGAATGGATGAATGCCACCGACTATGATTTCGTTATTACTCATCCCGAAGGTTATGAACTCGATCCTAAATTCGTAGGCAATGCCAAAGTGGAGTACGACCAGATGAAAGCCCTCGAAGGTGCCGATTTTGTTTATGCGAAGAACTGGAGCGCCTACACAGGCGATAACTACGGTCGCGTGATAAGCAAAGATCGTGCATGGACAGTGAGCGCTGATCACATGGCAGTAACCAATAATGCATATTTTATGCACTGTCTACCTGTAAGACGAAACATGATTGTAACGGATGATGTAATTGAAAGTCCGCAGTCTATTGTAATACCTGAAGCTGCTAATCGCGAGATTTCAGCACAAGTAGTACTTAAACGTATTTTAGAAGGGCTTGAATAAAGCCCTTTTTTTAATCTTTCTACTATGAAACACAAAAAATACTTCATTACTGTTTTACTCAACATAATCTGCTCTTATTATATTTCAGCGCAAAATGCTACTAGTTATCTCTCTGAGTATAATATTCCATATAAATCACAGAATAAAGATGCATACGAACAAAGTCGTTGTAAACTAGATATCTATTATCCTAAGGATGTGAAAAACTTTCCCTCTATTGTATGGTTTCATGGTGGTGGACTTGAAGGTGGTGAGAAATTTTTTCCAAAAGAATTGCTTGATAAAGGTGTTGCAATAATTGCCGTGAATTATCGTCTTAGTCCAAAAGTTACAAATCCTGCATATACAGATGATGCTGCAGCTGCTGTAGCCTGGACTTTTAACCACATTCAGCAGTATGGAGGAAGCACTAAGCAAATATTTGTTTCGGGCCATTCTGCTGGCGGTTATCTTACATTAATGCTAGGTCTTGACAAAAGTTATCTTGCAAAATATAATATCGATGCAGACAGCGTGTTAGCTTATTTCCCGATTAGTGGTCAAACAACAACACATTATACTATAAGAAAAGAAAGAGGACTACCTCTTAATTTGCCTATTATAGATACCTATGCACCTTCTAATCATGCACGTAAAGATGCTTCACCATTTGTCTTGATTACTGGTGATCGTGATTTGGAAATGTCTGCTCGTTATGAAGAGAATGCTCATCTTGCTGCAGTTTTAAAGGCTTTAGGGCACCTGCATACTGAGTTGTACGAACTGAAAGGATTTGATCATGGGACAGTTGTAGCCCCAGCTTGTTATCTGATTATTGATCATATCAAAAAAGACTGTAAAATAAGGTGATATATGTGCCTAAAAGGCTATAGCTTAGCCGAATTTTAATATAAATCTCGATTTTAGATAAATTTGTATACTGAAGAATTACATTAAGCAGATTCCAACTTCTAGGTCAATAATTCATTTATCACTTTAATAAATTGAAATATAAAATAGCAAGATGTTTGCTTAATGAATGATAATGTATATATAATTAAGTCAACATGCTTTGCCATAAAACAAATTAGAGTATATTTGTCTGATAAAGAAGACGTAGAATCGGTGTTTTATATAGAACTGAAAAATAAACCTCATTTTTTCACATATTTTATTAGGTATTTTTCCTTTAAAGTTTGTATATATTGCACATAGCTCATACAATGGACGAACAGGTAATATACAAATATTTAATAGGACAAGCAACTACAGAAGAAGAAAAAGAATTGTTAGCTTGGCTGGAAGCTTCATCAGAAAACAAGCGATTGTTTTTTGATATTGAGGCCATATGGAGATCAAAGCATAATTTCACTGAGAATAATCAAACTTTAGAATTTTTCAATTCTTTAGTTAGAATGAATAATCGCATTGATCAGGCCGAAGCTAAAAAAAGAACTGTTAAAAGTAAAAAGCAAAAAAAACTTGTATATTGGTGGGGAAGTGTTGCTGCTTCAATTTTAGTGAGTGTTTTGGTGTTTTCTCATTATATCAATAAAAACTCGTCTGTAACCTATTCTTATGCTAACTTTTTACCCGATTCTGTTAAACAGGTTACATTAAAGGATGGATCTGTTGTATGGCTGAATACAAATGCTGTGATAAGTTACTCAGATGAGTATATGGAAAAAGAAAGGCATGTTAAATTAAAGGGTCTTGCCTTTTTTGAAGTTGAAAAGGATCCGTTACATCCTTTTATTGTCGAAACAGAAGCTTTTCGTGTTAAAGTATTGGGAACGGCTTTCAGTGTCAATTCAGATTATTCTAAGAATAAAAGTGAAGCTGTTTTGTTAAGAGGATCTATTCAGTTGGAAAATAATGTTGGGGAGAACCTCGCTACACTTCGTCCTGGGCAACAAGCGATATATTCGGATAAACAAAAGACATTAGAAATAAATGAAATTGATGCCAGCTTATACTCTTTATGGCGTTTTCACCTAGTATCGTTAACTAATGTCTCAATTTCTGATATTATCAATAATATACAGCAAAAATATAAAGTAAAGATTCTTATTGATTCAGAGGATCTGAAACAGCGAAAATATAATTTTTATTATAAAGAAACAAATAGCCTTGATGAAGTTCTTGAACAGCTATTCCATTTAACTGGCCAAAGGGCAAAAATCTCTCACTAATTTTTTTTCTAAAAAAAATGCATTTTTTATTAGGTAGTTCTTCCTCTTAAATTGTATTAAACGGGAAGACTGGAAATTAATTCTGATATATATTTAATTATATGTCAGAGTGCACTTCCTTATTATAATTAAAAATGTAAAATTAGTAGCCTATGTAGTATAAGTTAAGAAAGAAAAGACGGCAAGTCTGAAATTAGTTAAGTGAAAAAACCAAATCTATTGATTTAAAATAAAAATGTATTTATGAAAAACAAATCTAATGGCTATGTATGAAGCCTTTATGTATTGTGCTTTTTTTAGTATGTTTTGGCTTAAAAGCACAAGCATCTCAAAAAAACGAGGTATTTAATGATAGTTTCAACGTAAACCTTTCATTAAATAATGTTACTCTGAAAAATGTTATTGATTTACTGTCTAAACAGACAGATGTAGTTTTCTCTTATGATAAATCTTTGGAAACAAGGGTTGTAAATGAAGTTGCTGTTAATGCAAAAAATGAAAGTCTTAATGTTATATTAGACAAAATATTAAAAGGTAGTGGCATCAAATATGAGATTAAAGATCATGTAGTTCTTTTATATGATTCAAAGAATACAAAATCTGCAGGAACTACTAAATCAAATGCTACTCAACAAAAAGTAAGGAAAGTTTCAGGAATTGTAAAAGACAAAAATGGTGAATCAATTATTGGAGCTAGTGTTAAGGTAAAAGGAGAAAAAGTAGGAACAGTTACAGGAATAGATGGTGATTTTTCATTGTCTGTTCCTGGTAATGCTACTCTTGTTATCAGTTATATCGGTTATGTAACACAAGAAGTTTCTATTGCTGGAAAAGAGAACATTACTGTAACATTAGCTGAAGACGTTCATTCTCTGAATGAAGTTGTTGTAACTGCCATGGGTATTAAGAGACAAAAGCGCTCAATTGGTTATTCAACTACAGAAGTTGGTGGTGATCAATTAACAGCATCTCGTGATTTAAACTTAGGTAATGCATTAAGCGGTAAAATCTCAGGTGTGAGCGTTGCAGGTAATGCTACAGGTCTAGGTGGTTCAAGCCGTGTTATTATTCGTGGTAATGCATCTTTGGCAGGAAACAATCAGCCTTTGTATGTTATTGATGGCGTGCCTTTCGATAATGCTAATCAGGGTAATGCCGGAACTTGGGGTGGTATGGATATGGGCGACGGTTTGTCAAATATAAACCCTGATGATATTGCAAATGTTCAGGTTTTGAAAGGTGCTGCAGCATCTGCTCTTTATGGATACCGTGGTGGTAACGGTGCTATCTTGATTACTACAAAATCGGGTAAAAAAGATCAGGATGGTGTTGGTCTTGAATTTAATAATAACCTTACATTTAACTCAATTTACGATTACCGTGATTTCCAAAAGACTTATGGTCAGGGAACTCAGGGAATTAAACCTGCTGATCAAACTTCAGCTTATCAAACTTATAATTCAAGTTGGGGGGCTAAATTAGATGGTAGTAATTTTGTAAACCGTAATGGCGAAACAGCACGTTATGGCTATATTGATAACTGGAAAAATTTCTATCGTACTGGTGTTGATGAAACTGCATCATTAGCAATCAGCGGGAAGAACGATAAAGTTACTTATCGTTTTGGCTTGTCAAACACATTCTCTCAAGCTAACTTACCTAATGCAGGTTTAAACCAGCAAGGTATCAACATGAACACAATATATGATATTTCCAAGAAACTGCACTTAACCATTAATGCTAACTACATTTTTGAACATGTTAATGGTAGAGCTAATTTGTCAGATGGAAATGGTAACACAAATGCTACCTTATTATATCTTGCAAATGGTTATGATGTAAGGTGGTTAAAAGGAAATAAAGGTGCTTCTACTGATGGCTCAGAATTACAACCTGGTAACAATGTATATTTCAATAACCCTTACTGGTTGCAGTACAGAAAAACAAATGAGTCTGACAAGAATCGTTTAACAGGAGCTGCTACTCTTCGTTATGATATTACTGATTGGTTATATGCTCAGGGCCAGGTTTCACGAGATGGTTATATTCTTTCTTTCAAACAAGTTCAACCTGATGGTGCTGCTGCCGACCCAAATGGTTATATTCAGGAATATGAAAAGAACTTCTCTGAAATGAACTTGAACTATTTAATTGGTTTAAACAAAAAGTTCAATGATTTTTCAGTAAATGCAACAGTTGGTGGTAACAGACAACGTGATATTACTAAGCAGTATGGTACAAATGGTGGTATTCGTCCATTTGTGATTAGTGGCATTTATTCAACTTCTAATGTTTCTGCTAGTACACGTACTTTTGCTAAAGACTATACTGAATATCAGGTAAATTCTGTATATGGTACTGCCGATTTTGGCTATAAAGATTGGTTATTCCTTAATTTTACAGGACGTAACGACTGGTTCTCTACTTTGGATCCTAAAAATAACCATTATTTCTATCCTTCTGTAAGTTTAAGCTGGATGTTGAGCGATTGTTTTAAATTACCAGAATGGGTTACTACTGCTAAAGTTAGAGCTTCTTTGGCTTCCGCATCTAATGGTACCTCTCCTTATTTGACTTTGTTAACTTATACGATGAACGATTTCACTGTTCAAGGCCAATCTATGGGTTATATTAACAACTCTGCTGTTCCTAATGCTTTCTTGAAACCAGTTAAAATCAGCGAAAAAGAAATTGGTGCAAATGCTTCTTTCTTTAAAAATCGTTTAGGTTTTGATTTTGCTGTTTATGAAAAAAACACAAAAGACGACATTGTTCCTGTTTCAACTAGTCAAACTTCCGGTTTTAGTTCTGCATATCGTAATATTGGTGAAATCCGTAACAGAGGTCTTGAACTTATGGTGTTTGGCGTTCCTGTTAGCACAAATGATTTTACATGGAATACTTCTTTGAATCTTGCATATAATAATAGTAAAGTTCTTTATCTAGGAGAAGGCGTTAAATCGATTACTATTGATGGAGCACAATCTCGTAGCGGTCAGGCTTCTATTCGTAATATTGTAGGTGATTCTTATGGTCAGATTGTTGGTTATAAATACAAAACTGATGCTAAGGGCAACAAAGTATACAATCCAGATGGACTTCCTGTAAGATCAGACGATGTTGAAGTATTAGGTGACGGTGTTTACAAATGGACAGGTGGTTTCCACAATGATTTTACTTACAAGAATTTTACTTTGTCATTCTTGCTTGATTTCAAATTAGGTGCTAAGCTGTTCTCTGGTACTAACTATAGTTTATATAGTACAGGATTACACAAAAATACATTGCAAGGTCGTGTAGGTGGTGTTTCTGTTAGTGGAGTTGATTTAAGTGGAAATAGCTTCTCAAAATCAGGTATAGATGCTCAGACCTACTGGAAATGGATTGCTGACCAGAATATTACAGAGGAATTTGTATATGATGCTAGTTTCTTGAAACTAAGAGAGCTTTCTTTTGGATATAATTTCTCTAAATCTTTCTTAGCAAGCAAAGTGCCGTTTATTAAAGGTATGAGTGTTTCTTTAGTTGGACGTAATTTGTGGACTATAGTAAAACATACTCCAAACATTGATCCTGAATCTGCTTATAATAATTCTAACGGACAAGGTCTTGAACTAAACGGATATCCTGCAACTAGAAATGTAGGTTTCAATTTGAACGTTAAATTCTAATATTAGTGAAAAAGAATATGAAAAATAAAGTTTTATATATAGCTGCACTGAGCTTAATTACAACGTTCTCAGGTTGTAGCAGTTTTGGTGATATTAATAATGACCCAGAAGCTATTACTCCATCGGTTATGGATTATACATTGGAGTTCACCAATGTACAACAATATTGCTATGGTACTGAATATGAAGCATGGCGTAATGGACTGATTTATTGCAGTACCATGTTACAACACACTGCATCTACAGAAAGTTACTGGTGTGGTGATAAATATACATACTCAGATGGCTACAACTCAGCATTCTGGGATAGAATGTATCCTAATGGTATACGCAACGTTATCGATTTAATGGAAAATTGGAAAGATAGTGAAAAGTATTATCCAGAGTATCAGATGGCAAGAATTATGAAAGTTCTTTTGTTCCACAGAATGACTGATATGTATGGTGATTGTCCTTATTCTGAAGCAGGACAGGGTTACTATAAAGCTAACGGTTATCCTAAATATGACAAGCAACAGGATATTTATACAGATATGCTTAAAGAATTGAAGGAAGCTGCAGAAAACCTTAATGGAAAGACTTCTACAATAGGAAGTGCTGATATTATCTATGGAGGTGATTGTGCTAAATGGCGTAAATTCTCTTATTCATTGATGTTACGTTTGGCAATGCGTTTGTCTAAGGTAGATCCAAATACTGCAAAAACCTGGGTTGCAACTGCTGTAAGCGGCGGACTATTTGCAAGTAATGATGATAATGCTAAGGTTAATCATCCTTCAGCTACTACTTCAAATAACTCTTGCGAACCATTTGGTAAGATCTATTGCCATGAGGATCCGGATGCATGTCGTATGAGTGAATCTTTTGTTAGCTTGTTAAAGAGTACAAGCGATCCACGTCTGAGACTTCTTTGCACTATTGTAGCCGATCCAAGTAAGAAAATTGGTAGCGGTGACTGGCAAATGGGTGATACTGTAGCTGCTCATCAATTAGGTATGCCTAATGGTTATGATGAAACTACAGGTGCATCAAGTGCTACATATTTGAAAAATGCTCCTAACTATCCAGGTAGTAAAAATGGTTATTCTGTGGTTAACCGCTATACTTATGCACGCATTGATGCTCCTACATTCCTTGTAACTTATGCAGAAAATCAACTGTTGTTGGCTGAGGCCGCTTATCGTGGCTGGATTTCAGGTAGTGCAGAAACTTACTACAATGAAGGTGTTAAGGCTTCAATGAAACAATTTAATCAGTTTACTACAGGTCTGGCTCCAAGCGATGCTGAAATTTCAAACTATCTAAGATTGAACCCTTATAATGCTGCTACTGCATTGAAACAGATAAATACTCAGTATTACATCAATACATTCTCTGATGATTACGAGACATTTGCTAACTGGAGAAGATCTGGATATCCTGTTTTGAAGACTGTAAACTACATAGGTAATGTTACAAGTGGTACAATACCTCGTCGATTTACATATTCATCAGGTGAAGCTTCTATCAACAGCACAAATTATCTTGAAGCTGTAAGCAGACTTACCGGAGGTGATAAAATGACTTCTAGAATTTGGTGGGATAAAGCTGAATAAGATAGCTAATAAACAAAACTCGGAAGAACTATTTTCTTCCGAGTTTTGTTTATTCAATAGTTTATTTTTATAGGTAGTTTTTATAAGGTATAAAGTCTTTTTTATTATTTAAAAATCGGAGGATTGTTTTTTAGTAATCAATAAACATTTCTTATTGGTTTTAATGGAAAGGCGTTTGTTTGGGTTGCTCTGGGTATTTTAAAGATAAATGATAATAAATATTCAATGGAGTAATCCTTTTTTTATGTGATTGTTTGTTCTATCGATATCTGATAATAATGTCTATGGCAGAATAGTAAATAGGCAAGGTAGGATGTAAGCAGTAATTGTAATAATCTAATCAACTTGGAAATATGATGATGAATAATAAGAAGGTTGTAGTTTTAGCAATTCTCATTCTTTTTTCGTTTAAGATGGTGGCACAACCTAATGTACATAATCAGTCAACAGTATATGAATGGCCTAAAGATTCACTTGTGAATAGTAAGCTTGATAAATGGCAGGACAAAAAATTTGGAATGATTATTCACTGGGGGCTCTACTCAGTTCCTGGTATCATAGAATCATGGTCTTTGTGTTCAGAAAGCTGGATTGAACGTGATAGTACTGTTTCATACGATAATTATAAAAAATGGTATTGGGATTTATCTAAATCCTTTAATCCTGTGAAATTTAATCCTGAACAATGGGCTCAGGCTGCACACGATGCAGGAATGCGATATGTGGTCTTTACGACAAAACATCACGATGGATTTGCTATGTTCGATACTAAACAAACCGAATTTTCTATAGCTAAAGGACCTTTTAAGAATAATCCTCGTGCAGACGTAGCTAAATATGTATTTGATGCTTTTCGTAAAAAAGACTTTATGATTGGAGCTTATTTCTCAAAACCCGATTGGCATTCTGAATATTATTGGTGGTCAAAGTATGCTACTCCAGATAGAAATAACAATTATGATATTAATAAATTTCCATGGAGATGGAATAAATTTAAGGAATATACCTATAACCAGATCAGTGAATTAATGCATAATTATGGTTCTATTGATATTTTATGGCTCGATGGTGGTTGGGTTCGTCCATTAGAATCGGTCAATGATGAGGTTCGTTCGTGGGGTGCGAATATTCCTTCCTGGAGCCAGAATATAGATATGAAACATATTGCAGAAATGGCAAGATCAGCTCAGCCTGGTTTGTTAATGGTCGATAGAACAGTTCATGGTCCTTATGAAAACTATCAGACTCCGGAACAGAAAATTCCTTCAGTGAAATTAGATCATCCTTGGGAAAGTTGCATGACTTTAGGTGATGCCTGGGGATTTGTTCCAAATGATAATTATAAGTCTTCATTTAAAGTTATTCATTCATTAATTGAAATTGTATCCAAAGGAGGAAGTCTACTTTTGGGCGTAGGACCTTCTTCACAAGGAGTGATACCTGATGAGGCTGTGAAGCATTTGAAAAAGATTGGTTTTTGGATGAATAAAAACGGAGAAGCTATTTATAATACAAGAACCGTTTCGGATTATCATAATGGAAATGTCTGGTTTACTCAAAAGAAGGATGGTAGCAAATTGTTTGCTTTGCTTTGTTTAGATGAAGGAAATGTTGTACCTGAATATGTTGAATGGAACGGAAATATTCCGAAAAAGGGAAGTAAGATGATTCTTTTAGAAACAAATAGACCTGTGAAATGGGCACTAGTTAATGGTAAAGTTAGAGTTGTTTTACCTCGTGGCTTATCTAAAGAATTAGAGGCTCTTGCTTTTTCATTTATGCCTACTGGTAAATCTGTAAATTAGAAATATCATTATAGGAATTGTTTTATATTTATATTTTTAGAACCTCTTTTCAATGGTTCTATACAACCATCATTTTTTAGTAATAGTAAAATAAATATTGATAGGAATGAAAAGTAGAAATTTATTAAGAGATTCAATGAAGGGATTTTTAATATGTCTTTTCGCTATATCTTTTATGCAGCCTTGTATTGCGAAGCAAACAAAAAAAAGCACTCGTTTGCAGAATCTTACGCAGTATGTCAATCCTTATATTGGAACATCTGGTCATGGTCATACATTTCTAGGAGCAAATGTTCCATTTGGATTAGTACAACTTGGCCCTAGTAATTACACACGTGGCTGGGACTGGTGTTCGGGTTATCATTACTCAGATTCAATAGTAACCGGTTTTGGACATATGCATCTTAGTGGTACAGGAATTGGGGACTTAGGAGATATATCTTTCATGCCAGCAATTGGACGAGTTTCAACAAAAAGAAGTACTCCGGAACAATATCTTTCTGGCTTGGGTTCAATTTATCGCCACAGTACAGAAAAGTGCCGTCCGGGTTATTATGCTGTTCATTTGAATCGTTATAATGTAGATGTAGAATTAACAGCAACACAAAGATGCGGATTCCATAAGTATACTTTCCCTGCTTCAAAAGATGCAAAAATTGTTATTGATTTGGAAAGCGGTATTGGATGGGATAAAGTAACAGAGGGCTATATTGTTCAGGAGAACGATTCTATGATTTCGGGTTATCGTTATTCATCCGGATGGGCAAAAGATCAGCGCATTTATTTCACAGCTGTGTTTTCAAAACCAATTAAACGTTTTATAGTTAGCGATTCAACAAGTGTTTTTTCAGGTTCATCTTTAAAAGCTGAAAAAGTTTATGGCCAGGCTTTGTTTGAAACCCATGAAAAGGAAAGTGTATTTGTCAAAGTCGCTATCTCTCCGGTAAGTATAGCTAATGCGAAATTAAATATGCAATCCGAGCTACCCGGTTGGAACTTTAAGCAAACGGTAGCCAAAGCCGATGCCGCCTGGAATAAAGAGCTGAGCAAGGTAGTGATAAAAGCCGATAATGCAGCCCGTATGCGTACTTTCTACACCGCCCTTTATCATACCATGATTGCTCCTTCTACCTTCTGTGATGTCAATAAGGACTACCGCGGTGCAGATAAGAAGATCCATACCAATGCCTCTTTCACTAATTATACCACTTTCTCATTGTGGGATACTTATCGTGCAGCACATCCGCTGTTTACCCTCCTTCAACCCGAGAGAGCCGGTGACTTTGTCAATACCATGCTTGCCATCTACCAGCAACAGGGTGAACTTCCCGTATGGCACCTGATGGGTAATGAAACCTACTGTATGGTTGGCTGCCCGGCCGTAACCGTTGTAGCAGACGCTTACCTCAAAGGCTTGAACATCGATAAGAAACTGGCTTATGAAGCCATGAAGAATACCATGATGCAAGACGGCAGAGGACTTAAATACGTAAAGAAATATGGCTATATCCCTGCCGACAGTACCGTTGAATCAGTAGCCATGGGTATGGAATATGCCATTGCCGACTGGAGCCTTGGGCAGGTAGCCCGTAAAGAAGGCTTTACAGAAGATTATAACTATTTCGATAAACGCGGAAAATTCTATAAAAACTATTTCGATGCCCAGACAGGCTTTGCCAGAGGTCGTGTAAACGATAATACCTGGCGAACCCCGTTCAATCCATTTACCTCCATTCACCGCCAGAACGACTATACCGAAGGTAATGCCTGGCAATATACCTGGCTGGTACCTCAGGATGTGGAAGGCCTGATAAAACTCTATGGCAGCGAAAAAGCCTTTACAAAGAAACTGGATTCCCTGTTTGTAGCCAAAGGCGACCTCGGATCTGAAGCGTCACCCGATATCAGCGGCCTGATCGGACAGTATGCACACGGAAACGAACCCAGCCACCACATAACCTATATGTATGCCTATGTGGGACAACCGTGGAAAACAGCCGATAAGGTACGTGAAATAATGAACACACTCTACACCGATAAGTATGATGGCCTTTGCGGAAATGAAGACGTAGGTCAGATGTCAGCCTGGTATGTCTTCTCAGCCTTGGGATTCTATCCGGCTAATCCATCCAACGGATGCTTTGTGTTTGGCAGTCCGGTAGTGAACAATGCCACTATCAATGTGGGCAATAATAAAACATTCACCATGAATGTACTCAATAACAGTGCTGCGAATAAATACATCCAGAAAATTACCCTGAATGGCAAGAACTATCCGAAATCCTATATCCAGTACAAGGATATAATGAAGGGCGGCACCCTTGTTATCGAGATGGGCAGCAAACCATCTTCGTGGGGTACATCTCAGGATGCCCGTCCCCGTTCCGAAATGTAAGACCGGGCAACTATAAAAAACAGCAACAGAACAAAACCGAACCATAAATATGATGAAAAAAAACAGTCTGATAATCGCTTTTATCTCTCTTCTCTGTGCAACGGGCCTTTTTGCCCAGAACCGCTATGAACTCAATAGCGATTGGAAGTGCAGATCAATAAAAGAAGAAAAAGCCTCCGGAGAGGATATCTCCAGCCCATCCTATACTTTGTCCGGATGGAAGAACGCCGTTGTTCCCGGCACTGTTCTTACTACGATGCTTGCCAACAAAGAGATACCGGATCCTTTCTATGGCATGAACAACGAACAGATACCGGATATCTATAACATCGGCAGGGATTACTATACCTACTGGTTTGTGAAGAATTTCAAGGAAGAACAACCTGAAAACGGAAACCAGGTATGGCTTAAATTCCGGGGCATCAACTATAGCTGCAGGATATACCTCAACGGTAAACTTGTCAACAAGGAACCGTATGAAGGCATGTATCTGCGCAAATCATTCAATATCACTAAACTGTTATCAAAGACAGGAGATAACCGCCTTGCTGTGATAGTCTTTCCTCCCGATCCTGTTGGTAATCCCAACGGAGGCCAGGGAGGCGACGGAACAATAGCACGCGGAGTCTCTCACCAGTATGTGGCAGGCTGGGACTGGATTCGCCCCATCCGTGACCGTAATACCGGAATCTGGGATAAAGTATATATTGAAAAGACAGGTAGCGTAAATTTAAGTGATCCGCATATCATTACTCAGGTTCCCGGTAAACGTATCCCCGAAGGCAAACAGAGCGACGCCCTGATCAAAGTTTCAACGGAAGTAGAAAATGCTTCGGATAATGTCGTATCGGGCGTGGTTAAGTTTTCAGTTGAAGGAAACGTAATCTCCAAAGAAGTAACGCTTGAACCTAATTCAAAGCAGACAGTTTCCTTACCTGTTTACAAGATGCAGAATCCCCGCCTTTGGTGGCCTTCCGGTTACGGTGAACAGAATCTTTATAAATCAGAAATCTCTTTTGAAGAAAATAACAAAGGGATTTCAGACAGTGAAAGTGTTCAGTTTGGTGTAAGAGAAATCCAGACTCAGTGGAACCCGATTACCAGCAGCCGTGAAATACATGTCAATGGTCAGAAGATCTTTATCAAAGGCGGTAACTGGATTATCTCGGATGCGATGCTTCGTTTTACCCCCGAACGCTACGATGCTGAAATCCGCTATCACCGTGATATGAATCTGAATCTGATCCGTATCTGGGGTGGTGCGCTGGTAGAACGTCCTGAGTTCTATGAAGCCTGCGACCGCTATGGTATGCTTGTATTCCAGGATTTCTGGATGTCCGGCGACTGCAACGGAAGATGGCTTGACCCTTTAAAAAAGGAAGATCAGTGGATACGCAGAAACTATCCGGATAACCACAGCCTGTTCCTGGAATGTGCAGCCGATATGGTTAAGATGGTACGTAACCACCCGTCACTTGCAATCTGGTGTGGCGGAAATGAAATTGCTCCCCCTGATGATATCCTGACTGTTTTGCGCGATTCAATTATTGCCAAACTGGATGGTACCCGTATGTTCTTTGATTTCTCCAATACCGAAAAGATGTCATTAAATACCATTGGAGGAAACGGTGATGGTCCATACTCTATCCAACCCCTGAGTGTGTTTTGGAATCACAGGACCTGGCCTTTCAACTCGGAAGTCGGCTCAGTGGGAGTAGGTGATTATGAATCACTGAAACGCTTCATTCCGGAAAAGAACATGGTGCTTCCTGTTTATCACCCGAATGAAAAGCCAAATGAAACCGCCGATTCCGTATGGACTTACCATACCTATACCGGAGTAGGCTATGAAGGCTTCCTGGAACCTTACGGAACCCCATCGGATATCAAAGATTTCTGCATGAAGGCCCAGCTGGTAAACTATGATCAGTACCGCGGCCTGATGGAAGGTTTCAGTTCACACATGTGGAACTGGTACACCGGTGTAATAATCTGGAAGACACAGAATCCATGGACAGCCATGCGTGGTCAGATGTACGATTACTATCTAGATCCTAATGCCTGCCTGTTCGGTCTGAGAAACGGAAGTGAAAAGCTTCATGCCATGTGCAATCCTACCGATGGTACCCTGATGCTTGTGAACAACGGCTTCAAGGCATGTGATAATCTGACACTGACAGCGACGTGGTTTGATATGAACGGAAAGAGCAGTGAGATTACTCAAAAAACTACCTCTATTGATGCTTCCAGTAGCAAGAAACTCTTCTCCATAAAGAAAGAACTAGATGTTCTAGCAAAGGAGAAAGGCGGTTTCCTCCGTCTTCAATTGATGGACGAAAGCAAACAGGTTGTAAGTGAAAACATCTATTGGCTGGCTGATGGAGCAGGTAAATACAGCGGTCTGTCGACAATGAATAAAGCTAAACTAAAGGTTTCAGTAAAACCATTGAAGGCCGGTAAAGTGGAAGTAACCCTTTCCAATCCGACAAGTAATCCTGTTGCATTCTTTAACCGTGTATCTGTTGTAGATAAGAAAACGGGTGAAAGAGTTCTTCCTGTATTTTACAGTGACAACTATTGCACGGTTGTTCCTGGTGGAGAGAAGAAGATTGAGATAGAATATAATGCATCTTCCCAATCGCGTCAGGTAATTACTGTTGCTGGGTGGAATGTAGAATTGCAAGAGATAACTATACCTAAAATTAAATAGAAAGATATTATGACTTCACGTAGAGATTTTTTAAAAAAAGGAGGACTGGGATTAGCTTCTCTTACTCTTGGAGGAACGCTTGATTCTTATGGAAAAGCTGTATCCGGAATATTTGCTGAAAAGAATTATATTTCTCAACGTCCGGAACTGGCAAAGCGCCAATTCACTTCTAAGGCTGTTGAAGAAGCCATCGTTCGGGTAAAAAAGAAAATCAAAGATCCAAAATTGGCCTGGATGTTTGAGAACTGTTATCCTAATACACTAGATACTACTGTTCATTTTAAAATGATAGGCAACAGGCCTGATACAGTTGTTTATACAGGTGATATTCATGCTATGTGGTTGCGTGATTCAGTGGGACAAACACTTCCTTATTTGCAGTTAGTAGAAAAAGATCCACAATTGAAGCTAATGTTTCAGGGACTTATAAATCGTCAAAACCAATGTATTTTGATTGATCCGTATGCAAATGCATTCAATGAAGGACCAACTGGAAGCGAATGGGATAGCGATCTGACAAATATGAAACCAGAACTTCATGAACGTAAATGGGAAATAGATTCTTTGTGCTTCCCAATTCGTCTGGCTTATAATTACTGGAAGAAAACTGGTGATACATCTGTTTTTGATTCTACTTGGGAAAAAGCAATGCATGCTGTAGTTCGTACTTTTAAAGAACAGCAGCGTAAAGATGGATTAGGTCCATATAAGTTTCAGCGTAAAACTGAGAAACAATTAGATACACAATCTAATGATGGATATGGTTCACCGGTGAAACCTGTCGGACTTATAGTTTCAACTTTCCGTCCTTCAGATGATGCTTCTACCTTTGGCTTCCTGATACCTTCTAATCTTTTTGCTGTAAAGTCATTAAAACAATTAGCTGAAATATTGCGCAGTGTGAAAAATGATACAGCTTTTGCGAATGAATGTGAAGCTTTGGCTGACGAAGTAATGACTGCAATTAATAAATATGCTATAATTGAACATCCAAAGTATGGAAAGATATATGCTTATGAAATAGATGGTTTTGGTGGCGTTTTGTTAATGGATGATGCTAATGTTCCAGGATTACTTTCATTGCCCTATCTTGATTGCGTATCAGTAAATGATGAGATTTATCAGAATACTCGTAAATTTGTATGGAGTGAAGATAATCCTTACTTCTTTAAAGGTACTGCAGGAGAAGGCATTGGTGGCCCTCATGTTTCACATATAGGTCTTAGCATGATTTGGCCATTAAGCATAATCATAAAAGCAATGACTACTTCGGATGATAATGAGATTAAAGCATGCATAAAAATGTTGCGTGATACAGATGCTGACACTGGCTTTATGCATGAATCTTTCGATAAGAATGATCCTAAGAACTATACTAGAAGCTGGTTCGCATGGTTAAATTCAACCTTTGGTGAATTGATTATGAAATTGGATAAAGAAAATAAATTGTATTTACTTTCCTAAATATTAAGTTATTATTTTTTATAATTAGTAAATTTGTTATCGAGTAAACAATCTTTAAAAATGTGTTTACTCGATTTCATTTTTACGATCCTGAAATTCTTCTTTTGGGAATTTTACAAGAGAAGTTATTAGTAATTTCTTTTTGTATCTTTGATAAGAAATAGCTTTATTGCAAATATATATAGTGATCACATCTGTCATAAATATAATATTTATGTCTATATATTTTGCTCCCCAGTAGTTAGTTAGAGCTATAATTATAGCTGCAGAAACCAGTATAAGCATTGCACTTCGTTGAGAAATACCTATATCAACTAATCTATGATGTATATGTCTTCTATCCGGACAAAACATACTTCGATGAATGCATAGTCTGGTATACATTACTTTTATAGCATCAAACATTGGAATAAAAAGAACAGAACCTGCTGCAAGAATTGAATTTGAAGGATAACTGTCAGACAATTCAGGAATATTCATTGCTAATCTGATTCCAAGAAAAGATAATAAATAACCAAGTAAAAGTGATCCTGTATCTCCCATAAATATTTTGTTCTTACTAAATACATTATAATAGAAGAATGCAACCAAGATACCAAGCATTGAAAAACAGATAATAGAAAAACTCCATTGTTTGCTAATATAAAACATATATCCATAAATAATTAAGGCTAATGCGCTTATTCCGCTAGCTAAGCCATCTATCCCATCAATCAGGTTTATGGAATTAGTTATAAAAACACATAATAGCATGGTAAAAGGAATCCCAATAGCTATTGGAATCTCATATATTCCAAATAAACCATAGAAATTATTTATATATGTGCCACTGGATACTAAAAAGACTGAAGCAATAAATTGCATGATGAATTTCTTTTGGTAACTAACTCCTGATAAATCATCTTTTATACCTGTTATATATAAAATCAACATGCCACAAACTAACATCATAATAATGCCCAATGTTTCTAATTGAAAGTTCCAGACATTTACTTTAATATAAAGTACGATTAATATGACTAGAAGAAGAACGGGTAAAAAAGAAACACCTCCTAAACGTGGAACAGGATTTTCATGTAGTTTCCTTTCGTCCGGAATGTCGAACAAGCTTTTTTTCCTTGAAATTAGTATGATCTTTGGTAGAATTATACTTTCAATTATTAGCGATAGGATGAATCCCATAGCTATAAATACGATACAAACTTTATACTCTTCCATAATCTTATTTATATGGTTGTTAGTAAAGCTTTTTAATAAAAAAAATATTTTGTTTAAGTTGCAGAAAGAATAGGACTATGACTAACTTTCAAATATAAAACACGCAGAATAGCTTAAAAGTTCTCGTTTTAATAATTGGGCAATTAAAAAATACACTATTTAACCCAAAAAGTACACAGATATATAGTACATAGTTTCTATTTTTGTGTCTGTTATCAATGTAATACTATAGAAATCTATAATGATGATTAAAACAAATTTGAAGACTGCTTTCTTAGGCGCTTTATTATGTGCTTCACAGTTATTTGCTCAGGAAAAGGTATCTAATACATTACCTTGGTCTGTACGTATGACAGAATCTGAAATGATTCGTTGTCCTCAATCCTGGCAATTAGATTTTCAGCCAAAACTAAAATGGGACTATTGTCATGGATTGGAACTTGGTGCAATACTAGATGTGTATGATATGTATGGTGATAAAAAACTATTTAACTATGCATTGTCTTATGCTGATACAATGACTTATGAAGATGGTAGCATTGAAACATATAATCCAAATGAACTTAGTTTGGATCGTATAAATACCGGTAAATTCTATTTTCGTATCTATGAACAAACGAAAAATGAAAAATACAAGAAGGCACTTGATCTTTTAAGAAAACAGTTTGATAGCCAGCCTCGAACTTCAGAAGGAGGCTTTTGGCATAAGAAGGTTTATCCTCATCAAATGTGGCTGGATGGTATTTATATGGGATCTCCTTTTTATGCTGAATATGCTTTCCGCAATAACCGTCCACAAGATTATGCTGACATAATTAATCAGTTTGTTGTAATTGCCCGTCATACTTACGATCCTTCAACAGGTCTTTATCGTCATGCATGGGATGAAAGCCGTGAGCAAAAATGGGCAGACAAGAAAACCGGTCAGAGCGCTCATTGTTGGGGGCGAGCTATGGGATGGTATGCTATGGCTCTTGTAGATGCTCTTGATTATATTCCAAAGCACGAAGTTGGTCGAGATTCAATGCTAAACATACTTAATAATGTTGCAACTCAGATAAAAAAATATCAGGATAAGAAAACCGGACTTTGGTATCAGGTAATAGATAGAAGTGGAGATAAAGGAAACTATCTGGAATCTTCTTGTTCTACTATGTTTGTATATACATTGTTCAAAGCTATAAGAATGGGATATATTGATAAATCTTATCTGCAAGTTGCCGAAAAAGGATATAAAGGAATTCTCCGCGATTTTATTGAAGTTGATAAGCAAGGTGTTATTTCAATAACAAAAGCTTGTGCTGTTGCTGGATTGGGAGGTAATCCTTATCGTGCGGGAGACTATGAATATTATATCAATGAAAAAATCCGTTCTAACGATCCTAAAGCTGTAGGCCCGTTTATTCTGGCTAGTCTTGAATGGGAAAGACTTCATAAGTAATTTAATAAAATACAAGAAAAATCATGTTTGTGAAACTAATTAAGACTTTTATTTTAATGACTGTTTTTTGTACCGCAGCACACGCTCAGGTGCAGGATACAATAGTTGTAGCCCGTGATGGGAGTGGTAAATACAGGAATATTCAAGAAGCAATAGAAAGCGTACGCGCTTTTATGGATTATACGGTTACAATTTATATAAAAAAAGGAGTATACAAAGAAAAAGTAGTTATTCCATCCTGGGTTAAAAATGTAGTTTTTGTCGGCGAAGATGCCAATAATACAATTATTACTTATGACGATCATGCGAATATTAATAAGATGGGAACATTTCGTACCTATACAGTAAAGGTGGAAGGTAATAATATTACTTTCAAGAATCTGACCATTGAAAATAATGCAGAACAATTAGGACAAGCTGTTGCTCTTCATACCGAAGGAGATAAACTTGCGTTTATTAATTGCCGATTCCTTGGAAATCAAGATACTATATATACCGGGGCAGAAGGAACTCGTCTTTTGTTTGCCGATTGTTATATAGAAGGAACTACCGATTTTATATTTGGTCCATCGACTGCATTATTTGAACGATGTACTATTTACAGTAAACGAAACTCATATGTTACTGCTGCATCTACACCTAAAGATATAAAGTTTGGTTATGTATTTAAAGAATGCAAACTTACCGCTGCTCCCGAAGTTACAAAAGTGTATTTGGGTCGTCCGTGGAGACCAAATGCTGCTACTATTTTTATGAATTGCGAATTAGGAAAACACATTCTTCCTGTTGGTTGGCATAACTGGAACAATACAGAAAATGAAAAAACTGTGCGTTATGCTGAATATATGAATACTGGTGAAGGTGCTTCTACTCAAAGTCGGGCAACATGGAGTAAACAGTTAAAGAAAAAAGAAGCTGCAGAATATACTACAGAAAATATATTTAAAAGAAATGATGATTGGCTAGTTACAGTAAGTAAATAGCAAAATTAAATATTTAGAAAAAGCGGAGTGGATGCGAAATAGCGTCTACTCCGCTTTTTTTATATCAAAAAATCTACATAATATATCAAAAAATCGACATAATATTACTTCGTAAAAAGATACATTTGTTCAAAATAACTGTTTTATATATTTGTTTAAAATAAGTGTTTTGAATTCCTTTATATTATCCTTAATTTAAAACTATAAAAATGCACAATCTTATGAGTCGAAAAACGTTAGCCAGAATGGCAATTGTATCTCTTTTATTGAGTATCTTTTGCCTATCTTCTTTTGCACAGAACCATTTGGTCTCAGGTGTTGTTACGGATTCAAGTAACAGTCCCTTAATTGGAGTAAATGTTTCTATCGTTGGTACGTCAACTGGTACAATTACAGATATTGACGGAAAATATTCACTTTCTGTTCCAGCAAACGGAAAACTGAAGTTCTCTTTTATTGGTCTTGTAACGCAAACAATTGTAGTAGGTAATCAGACCAAAATAAACGTTCAAATGGTTGATGAGGCCAAGAGTCTTGATGAAGTTGTGGTTATTGGTTATGGTACAGTAAAGAAACGCGACTTAACCGGATCTGTTTCTTCTGTAAAGGCCGATGAAATAGCAAAGGTGTCTACAAGTAATGCTATTCAGGCTATGCAGGCAAAAGTTCCAGGTTTGGATATTCAACAATCAGATGGACAGTCTGGTTCCGGAGTAAAAATGACTCTTCGTGGCAACCGTTCTATTTCAGCTACAAACAGTCCTCTGATCTTGGTAGATGGAGTAGAATACGGTTCTACACTTGATATTAGTCAGTCGGATATTGAATCTATGGAGATATTAAAAGATGCATCTTCTACTGCTATTTATGGAACAAAAGGTGCTAATGGTGTTGTAATTATAACAACTAAACGTGGTAAGGCTGGTAAAACCCAGATAAACTTCAATGCTTATGTATCTTCCAACAGTCCAACAAATGTTCCGCAAGTTATGTATGGAACAAAGGAAGTACAACGCCTTATTGATAAAGCTAATTATCAGAAAGATTCGGCTGTTGGCGGTACTTGGGGAGGAAGCAATCTGACAGCAAAAGATGTTTTGACTGAAAGTCTGGCAGATTTTACAGAATATGAAATCTATCAGAATGGATCCTATACTGATTGGGGAGATTTGATTCTTCAGAATGGCTTGACTCAGAACTACGAAACATCAGTATCAGGGGGTAATGAAAAAACCAATTTCAATATGTCTTTAGGAGCTATGTACGAAGAAGGATTGATGAAAAGAGATAACCTTGATCGTTACAATGTAAAGGTAAATATTGATCATAGACTTAGCAACTTGTTTAAAGTAGGAACTAGTTTACTTTATACATATAAGGATCACAATGCCCGTCAGTCTAGTGTATTCTCACAAGCATTAAAAATGACTACTATAACTCATGCTTATACAAAGGATGGAGTTCTTATTCCTCAGCCAAACCCTCGTTATTCAGCACATTGCAATCCTTTACTTGATGAGACAGAAGGAGTATATCAACATGATATTGAAACTTCCCGATTCTTTGGAAATGCATATATTGAGGCAACTCCAATGAAAGGCTTGTTATTGAAGTCTATGTTTGCAGTAGATCGTACTAATACTCGCGATGGTCAATATCAGGATTATCAAAGTGTTGCTCGTTATCAATCTCCGGGAACAGGATATATATCTTCTGATTTTTCTAATAAGACAGGTTTTACATGGGAAAATACATTGAACTATAATACTAACTTTGGAGGTTCAAAACATGATCTTACAACTCTGTTAGGTCATAGTATGAATCAAAGCGTGTACGAAGTTAACTCAACTTATGGTGACTGTGGTAAAGAACATTATTATAAAAGTGCATTTTACGATTTATCAAAGATTACTACTTCAAAAACTACAAGTACTTATACCAAACAGGCTATGTTGTCATTCTTTGGTAGATTAAATTATAAGTTTGATGAAAAGTATCTGTTAACAGCTTCTGTTCGTGCTGATGGTTCTTCTTGTCTGGCAGATGGACATAAATGGGGATACTTCCCTTCAGTTGCTGCAGGATGGAGAGTTTATGACGAATCATTCATGGAAAGTACAAAGAATTGGTTATCTAACCTGAAGTTACGTGCTTCATGGGGACTTTCTGGTAATGCTGCAGTTGATCCTTATAGTACGCTTACTTCATTAAGTGATTATGATGTTTATTATTACTTAGGAGCATCAAATGTTGCTGGTAAAGTTCCTAGTACAATGGGCAATAAAGATTTAACATGGGAAAAAACTTCATCATATGATATCGGTCTTGATTTTGGCTTTTTCAATAACCGAATTTCAGGAACTGTAGACTATTATATTAGTCACACTAAAGACTTGCTTTATTACAAGAGTGTTCCGGCATCTTCCGTATATCCAAGTGTTTTGGCTAATATTGGAGAAACAAAAGGGCAGGGACTTGAAGTGGCTCTGAATACATTGATTGTTAAATCAAAAGATTTCTCATGGGATGTAAGTTGGTCTTATTCAACATCAAAAGACGAAGTAACTAAGCTTGCTGAAGGCATTGAAAGAAATATCAATGGCGTGACAGGACAAATTGTTGGAGAGCCGGTTCTTATTTATTATGATTATGAAGCAAATGGTTGCTGGAATGTTGGTGAATATGATGCGTATAAGACTGCATGGGCTCAACGTCATCCAAGTGAAACAATTGGTTATTTATCAGCTTATGGCGTTCCCGGAACTATAAAGCTCATTGATAGAAACGATGATGGCAAGTTAGATGATAGCGACAAACGTATATACCAACGCTCTCCTAAACATTTGTTTGGAATGAATAACACCTTTACTTATAAAGATTTCTCTTTATCAGTGTTGCTTTATGCTCGCTTAGGTGGTTATATCTCTTATGATATGAACTCTCAGTTAAATTATGAGACTGCAAACTGGGGTAATTTGGACTATTGGACTTTGAATAATACCGATGCAAAATTCCCAAGTCCGGGTGCTGCTAGTACTATATACTCTACTTATGGTACTTCTTTGAAATATGAAAAGGCCGATTATCTTAAGATTAAAGATGTTACTTTAACTTATAACATACCTGCTAAGGTTGTTAATAAAGTGGGTATTCAAAGATTTAAAGTATTCGGTTCATTAAAGAACTTCTTTACTTTTAGTGGTATAGATAATTATGACCCAGAACGTGGCGGATCAATTTCTTTCCCATTAGCAAAACAGGTTGTTCTTGGTGTTAATGTTCAATTCTAAATAAAAATGATTATGAAAAAAATAGTATATATTCTTTTAGCAGCTTCGTCTTTAATGTTGAGCACAACCTCTTGTGCTGATTTTCTGGAAGAAGACAATAAGGTAGGTCAAACTGCCGATCTTTCCTATGCTACTTCTTCTGGTATACAGGGACTGGTATCTTCATGCTACAGTTTTGCCCGTGGCTGGTATGGAAAAGAGGCTGGATTAGGACTTTCTGAAATGGGTACTGACTTGTTCTATTATGGCTATGATAACAAGCAAAAATCATTGAACTCATATAACATTGCAGCTCAGAGTCTGGATGATAACTCAAGTGATAATGCTTGTCTCGATCATTATTGGGAGCTTTTCTATAGTGCAGTCGATGTATGTAATAATGCTCTCTATTATATACCTAAAAATACGGTAATTTCAGAAACTTTGCATAGTCAGTATATGGGTGAAGCTTATTTCCTGCGTGCATTTTACTATCTGCACATGGTTAGTATCTGGGGACCGATACCTTATAACAGCGAACCTATCACTGCTATAGTAACTGATCCAACCCGTGTTTCCGAAGAAGTTATTTACAGTAATATACTTTCAGATTTGGATAATTCAATTGCTGCGTTCGAAGCTGCAAACTATAAAGTTAAAACAGATGGTCGTGCTAATTATTGGGCTGCAAGAGCTTTGAAAGCACGTACATTACTTTATGCTGCATCATGGCTAGGTAAGAATAGTATAACAACTAATAAGAATTATTCAGGAAAAGACCTTTATGCGTTAGCTCAGGCAGAGTCAGAGGCTGTTATTGGTAGCGGTGTAGCTTCTTTCTATACAAACTATGCTGATACCTGGTCTATGACTAACGAAGATATTACAAAGAATAAAGAGTCAATTTGGGGAGTTTCTTATTCTTCTGATATTGCTACTACAGTAAACTGTATTCCTTACAGATACAAAAAAGATACAAGCGGCAATAAATTGTCATATAACTCATTGATTACCCGTACCGGATATACTCGTGGTGGTAGTGCCATGTTATTAATGTTTGTTTCAATGTGGAATAATGGTGCAACAGATTTGGGTGGTGATGGAAAAGAAGTCTTTGTTCGTGTAGGAACTACAACTACATCACATTTCGTAAAGAATACTGTTACTGGTACTTCTGTTGATGTATCTTCTACTTATTCTCCTTACGGACGTGGATTTACACGTTATTTGCCATCACTTTATTTGTGGAACCTTTTGGAAGAACATCGCGCAACCGATCAGCGTACTGCTGCAACATTACTTGATGCTTATACAATTGCTCCGGGACTGGAAGGAAGTTCTACAAAATATAAATCAATGAAAGATACTGCAATTTATTATTGCCATCTGGATGGAAACTCTGCAGAAGGAAAAGCTAAACAAGCATGGGCAAAGAATCGTTACCGCATTCAGTTTATGAACGGTGGTGATATTCCGGTCTATACATCTTCAGATCCTGCTACTGCGAAACCAACAGAAGCAGCAAAGGTAACTTCTGATGTATACGGTGACGGCAGATACAATTCATATAAGATTGCCGGATGGTGCTCATACCCTGGAATCAAGAAATTCCTGGATAATGTATATGATCCTAATTATCCAACATGGGATATCTCCAGTCGTGATGCAGTTGTTCTTCGTTTGGCCGAAATGTATTTAATAAAGGCCGAATGTCAGCTATATACTGCTAATGGAACTGCTGCAATGGAAACTATCAATGCACTTCGCCAGGTTCGTGCAATTAGTGGAAAAAATAATTCATTGAGTGGCACTGCTACTCTTGAAACTGTACTTCAGGAACGTGCTATTGAACTTTGCGGTGAGCAACAACGCTGGTTCGATTTAAAACGTACCCATACATTGGTTGATCATGTGAAGAAATATAATGCACAGGGAGCCGGACAGATTAAAGAGAATCATTATTTACGTCCAATTCCTCAGTCTCAGATTGATGCTGTTACTAATTTCTCTTCAACATCCGGTCAGGGATTCTGGCAGAACGCAGGTTATTAATAAAGTATATAAATCTAAATTTCTTTTGAAAATTGAGAAAGCTGTGGATGTGATATTCGCAGCTTTCTTTTTTCTATTGGTTAATATTTCCACATAATACAATAAAAAGTAGACTATTTGTCTCTTCTTTTTTTGTAAACTTGCAGTCTGAATTTAAAATTGTATCGATATCATGAAAAATAAACTCGTTCTTTTATTGCTTGCTTTCTTTTCTCTTTCTGCCTTTAAGACAGATCGTGTGATAACTGTTTTTATGATTGGTGACTCAACGATGGCTAATAAAACGATTGAAGGTGGTAATCTTGAGAGAGGTTGGGGGCATGTGCTTGCTGGATTCTTCAGCGAAGATATCCGGGTGGATAATCATGCACAAAACGGACGCAGCTCAAAAAGCTTTATTGACGAAGGCCGTTGGGAAAAGGTTATTAGTCAGGTGAAAAAAGGAGATTATGTTTTTATACAGTTTGGCCATAATGACGAAAAGCCCGACTCTGCACGTCATACCGATCCAGGTACAACTTTCGATGCAAACCTACGCAGATTTGTAAACGAAACACGTGCTAAAGGAGGAATACCTGTTCTTTTCAATTCAATTGTTCGTAGAAACTTTATTCGTCCGCAAGATAAGGATATGAATAACGATGCTCGTAAAGAACCGGGTAAAGAACCTGCTGCAGTAGAAGGAAATACACTTTTCGACACTCACGGAGCTTATCTTGATTCTCCTCGTAGAGTAGCAAAAGAACTTGGTGTAGCGTTTGTGGATATGAATAAGATTACACATGATTTAGTTGAAGGCATGGGGCCTGTGGAGTCTAAAAAACTATATATGTGGGTAGCGCCTAATACTTGTCCTATTGCGCCAAAAGGTCGTGAAGATAATACTCACTTAAACATATACGGTGCTCGCAAAATTGCTGGACTTACTGTTGATGCCATTGCTAAAGAAGTTCCCGGATTAGCTAAATATGTACGTCATTACGACTATGTGGTTGCTAAAGACGGAAGCGGAGACTTTTTCACTATTCAGGAGGCTATCAATGCTGTTCCCGATTTCCGTAAAGCATCTCGTACCACTATTTTGGTACGCAAAGGTATGTATAAGGAAAAGTTGGTTATTCCTGCTTCAAAAATAAATGTATCGCTTATTGGCCAAGAAGGTGCTGTGATATCTTATGATGATTATGCTTCGAAGAAAAATGTGTTTGGAGAAGAAAAATCTACTTCAGGCTCTGCAAGTTGTTATATCTATGCTCCCGATTTCTATGCCGAAAACATTACGTTCGAGAATACTTCCGGTCCGGTAGGGCAGGCCGTCGCGGCTTTTGTTGATGGCGACAGAGTAATGTTCCGCAATTGCAGATTCCTGGGCTTTCAGGATACACTTTATACCTATGGAAAAGATAGCCGTCAGTATTACGAAGATTGCTATATTGAAGGAACAGTCGATTTTATTTTCGGATGGTCAACTGCTGTTTTTAATCGTTGCACCATTAATAGCAAAGGCGATGGTTATATAGCTGCTCCTTCTACTGATATGGGCAAACCTTATGGATATCTTTTTTATGATTGCAAACTTACTGCCGATAAGGGAGTGAATAAAGTGTATCTGGCTCGTCCTTGGAGACCTTATGCACAGGCTGTTTATATTCGCTGTGAAATGGGAAAACATATTGCGCCCGAGGGATGGAACAATTGGGACAAGAAAGAAGCTGAGAGAAATAGTTTCTTTGCCGAATACCAAAGCAAAGGCGAGGGTGCTAGTAATGAAACAAGGGTTTCTTATTCTCATCAGCTCACTAGTCTGAAAGACTATGATATTGAAAAAGTACTGGCAGGGCAAGATAACTGGAATCCTGTAAAAAACGGAGCGGACAAAATTGTAACTGTTGTACGCTGATTCTAAACCTGTCTTTATATCTTTTTTAATCCTTGTACAAAACAATTAATTCTTCTGTACAAAAGAATGCAATGTTTTGTACAGAAGAATTCAATCTTTTGTACAAGGAAATAATAAACATTGAGGTTCTTTTGTTATTATATAACTGTTAGATGAAAATCACACTCTTTATTTGTGTATTTTTGAATCATGTTTTTATAAGCTAATAGATACACAACTATGAAAAACTTTCTTTTTATATTTCTGTTCTGGGTAGTTGGATTGTGTGGTTATGCACAGTTAAGATGCTCTTTTACACATTATTCTTCTGAAGATGGTTTGTCGCAAAATACAGTGATGAGTATGCTTCAGGACCATAAAGGAATTATGTGGTTTGCCACTTGGGATGGAATTAATAAATTCAATGGATATACCTTTAAAACTTATAAGGCACGGCAGGGAGACTTGATAAGTTTAACAAATAACCGTGTGGATAGGATGGTTGAAGATACCAACGGTTATATTTGGGTACTTACGTATGATAACCGTGCGCATAGGTTTGATCCCGATACAGAAACATTTATTCAGGTCCCTTCTTCGGGTGAGGCCAGTACTACCAATATTACTTCCATTGAAGTTATGAAGAATGGTACAGTATGGCTGCTCACAGAAAACGATGGGGCTATCCGTGTACTGACTGATAAAAAGACTCACAAACTCACAACTTACATATATTCACTGAAGACAGGGCAATTTCCTGCTCAAAAGGTCAATAGAGTTTACGAAGATGCTGCCCATAATGAGTGGATGCTTACAGATAATGGGTTGGCCATGATTCGTCCGGGACAAACAACACCGACATCTTATTTTGTAGAAACCAAAGATGGTCGTCATCGTCTTAATCAATCTTTTTATTCCTTACAGGAAACCCCAACCGAGATATTCTTTGGCTCGGATAAAGGTAGGGTATGGAGAAGTCAGAAGAGGGGAGGACGTTTTCAATTACTTCAGCTTCCTACAAAATCGAACGTAATCTCGGTGAATGCTGTCTCGCCGGATGAAATGATATTTTCCACAGCCGATGATGGATTCTTCACCTATCAGTTGAGTAATAAGGAAGTCATGCATTACTCAACAATTACTTGTGCAGATTTTCCTTCAAATGTAATAGCATCTGTTTATGTAGACCGTTTCAAAGAGGTGTGGTTTGAACTTGCCGGTGCTGAGGGAGTTACCCATTTTAATCCGCATACCAATAAAGTAAAACAAGAAATTGTAACTACTGAGCCTGGAAGTGCTGCGCGTTCACAACCGCCTTTCCATATTCATGAAGATGTGAATGGATATCTTTGGGTGCATCCTTATGGTGGAGGCTTGTCTTATTTCGACAGAAAACTGAATAAGATTATTCCTTTTTATGACGAACCTGGTTCTCCAAACTGGCGTTTTTCGAATAAACTCCATTCTGCCATGTCCGACAGACAAGGTAATTTGTGGATGTGCACCCATTCAAAAGGACTCGAAAAGATTACTTTCCTCGATAATCAGTTTCATTTAAGTATTCCGTATCCTCACGATTACGAATCTCTGAGCAATGAAACTCGTGCCATATTCGAAGACAATAACCGAAACCTTTGGGTAGCTTTTAAAGATGGTACATTGCGTATATATGATCCGCTTCGTAAATATATAGGATATCTTACTGAGGCCGGAACAATATCTCAAAGTGGAACTAAGGTAAAGGGTGTAACTTACTTTATGACTCAGGATAAAAAAGGAATTATCTGGATTGGAATGAAGGGGGGCGGGCTGGTGCGCGCCGAGAAAGTAGGTAACCGGTTTGCTTTGTCTCGTTTTAATTATAGCGAGGATGATATATACAGTCTGAGCGACGATAATATTTATTGTATTTTTGAGGATCATAAAGGCAGAATTTGGGTAGCTACTTATGGAGGTGGCATCAATTATATTGATCACGATAAGAGTGGAAAGACCATCTTTATCAATCATCGCAATAACTTGAAAGGATATCCTATCGATCGTTGCTATCGGGTTCGTTATATCACCGAAGATGCTAAAGGCAATATCTGGGCAGGTACAACATCCGGAGTGATTTCTTTCAAAGATAATTTTGCGAATCCGGAGGAAATTCAGTTTAATCGTTATTCGCGTGTGCCGGGCGACTTAACAAGTTTAAGTAATAACGATGTGCACTGGATTCATCCAACTAAGAAAGGTGAACTTTATCTGGCAACTTTTGGCGGAGGACTAAATAAGCTAATCTCTGTTTCCGGAAAAGATAAAGCCGTTTTTAAATGTTATACAGTAAAAGATGGTGCACCATCCGATGTATTGCTCTCTATTCAGGAAGATACAAAAGGTAATTTATGGATTAGCACTGAAAATGGATTAAGTAAATTTATTCCTTCTCAGCAAAGATTCGAAAATTATGACGACAGAAGTTTTGCAACCAAAGTGAAGTTTAGCGAGGCTACATCGGAAATAACTGCTAATAATCACATATACTTTGGTACTACTAGCGGATTCCTGTATTTCAATCCGGCGGCTATTCGTAAAAGTACCTATGTGCCTTATATTTATTTGTCGCAGTTGATGGTAGCCAATAAGGAAGTTGCTCCGGGAGAAAAATCTGTTTTGAAAGTCTCATTAGATGATACTAAGGAACTTGAACTTTCGCATAAAGAAAATATAGTTACTATTCAGTATGCAGCTCTCGATATGAGAAACTCTGAAAACATTCAGTATGCGTATATTCTCGAAGGATTCGACAAGGAATGGACTTATGTAGATAAGCAAAGAACTGCAACATATACCAATTTACCAAAAGGTGAATATGTATTCCGGGTGAAATCTACCAATAGTGACGGAGTGTGGGTAAATAATGAGCGAAGCCTGAAAATAACTATTCTTCCATCTTTCTGGGAAACGCCGTGGGCTTACATTATTTATTTTATTTTAATTCTGGCTATTATTCTCATTGCGGTATTTATTCTGTTTACTATTTACAGATTAAAGAATGAGGTATCTGTTGAGCAGCAAGTTTCGGATGTTAAACTTCGCTTCTTTACAAACATCTCGCATGAGTTGCGTACACCGTTAACGTTGATTGCCGGTCCGGTAGAACATGTTCTTAAAAACTCTGAGTTACCCGATGAAACGCGCGAACAACTAAACTTAGTGAAGCGCAATACAGATAGAATGTTGAGGCTGGTAAATCAGATTCTCGACTTCAGGAAGATTCAGAATAAGAAGATGAAAATGCAGGTTGAAGAGATTGAACTGGTCTCTTTTGTTCGTCGTATTATGGATAATTTTGAATCCATGGCAGAAGAACACCATATTGATTTTGTATTCGAGCATGATAAACCACAGATGAATCTTTGGGCAGATGTAGACAAACTGGAGAAAATTATATTTAATCTACTATCCAATGCATTTAAATATACTCCTCAAGGTAAAATGATCAAGGTCTTTATTAAAGACGAAGGCGCATCTTTGGCTATTGGAGTAAGAGATCAGGGTATTGGAATTGCTGATAATAAGAAGAATTCTCTTTTTACACGCTTTGAAAACCTGGTCGATAAGAATCTTTTTAATCAGCCAAGCACAGGTATTGGTCTATCTTTAGTGAGAGAATTGGTAGAAATGCACAAAGCTACAATTCTAGTAGATAGTAAATTGGGCGAAGGAAGCTGCTTTACTACACATTTCCTTAAAGGCAAGGAACATTACGATGAAGGAGTAGAGTTTATTCTTTCTGATTCAAAGAATCCGGAATTGAAAGAATCAGTTCAGTATACCGCCGATATTCAGAATGAAGTTCTCTCTAATGAGGCTGGTGATACTTCTGAAGAGATAGATCCTTCAAAAGAAACAATGTTGTTGGTAGAAGATAATGCGGAATTGCGTTTCTTCCTTCGCAGTATTTTTGGCTCTTCATTCCAGATAATTGAAGCAGCTAATGGTAAGGAAGGACTGGAAAAGGCACAGAAATATGTACCTGATATGATTATCAGTGATGTAATGATGCCCGAGATGGATGGCATAGAACTAACTAAGGAACTGAAAGAGGAAATGACTACCAGCCATATTCCTGTTGTTCTGCTTTCTGCTAAATCTGCAATAGAAAGCAAATTGCAAGGGCTTGAATATGGTGCTGATGATTATATTACTAAACCTTTTAGTGCTACTTATCTCAAAGCTAGAGTGGATAATCTGTTGGTTCAGCGAAATAAACTGCAGGAGCTTTATCGTGCCAATCTAATGGAAAAACCTCAGGAAGAGAGCGCAACTCAGCCTGAGCTGTCTCCGCACGATCGCAGGTTTATGGATAAGCTTATGGAGCTGATGGAAAGAAACATGGATAATGGCAATTTAGTTGTCGACGATTTTGTGCAGGAAATGGCTGTAAGCCGCTCTGTGTTCTTTAAGAAACTAAAGATGCTTACAGGACTTGCTCCAATTGAATTCATTAAAGAGATGCGGGTAAAAAGAGCCGCAAAGCTTATTGAAACCGGAGAATATAACATGACTCAAATTTCTTATCAGGTTGGAATTAATGATCCACGCTATTTCAGCAAGTGCTTTAAGCAGAAGTTTGGAATGACTCCAACCGAATATAAGGATAGTTTAGGTAAGAATTATAAATAATTTATTTGATGTATGGAAAAGCATAATCTAATATTCTGGATTGTAGTTGTCCTTCTTTTGGCAGGGTTGGCAACTTTGCTTTTTGTCCTTCTTCTTGGAGCTTTTCTATGAATATAATATAGATTCAGTTTATACAAAACGAAAGGCTATATTTTTGCTGATGTCTCAGATTAAAGAAAGATGAAACATCAGCAAAAATATAGCCTTTTTATTTATTGCTTGATGAATAAATTTTTATGAGTTAGTAAGTAATTCCGTTTTATATGGGCTCTTGTATTATAGATTTACCAGTAAAGTTCTTGTTATTCATGTTATTAACATTTATTGAAGCTAAAAAGTCTAAATTTTAAATCAATTATTATACAACTGTTTATTATAGAATCCGTAATCTTGCATCGTAAAAATTGTTGAACCTAGTTAATACTAAAATGAATCTTGTATCTAAATCTTTTTATATTGCATTGTTCTCATTCGTTTTTGGAGGAATGCATTTGCACGGACAAAGTATACCTGCCTTTCCCGGTGCCGAAGGACATGGCAGATATGTAACTGGTGGTCGGGGAGGAGCTGTTTATCATGTCACCTCACTCGAAGATAATGCGTATGGTACCACTCCGGTTTCCGGAACTCTTCGATACGGAATCGAAAAAATGACTTCGGCACGGACTATTGTATTTGATGTCTCGGGAACCATTCAGTTAAAGCAACAGCTGAAGATTAAGAATGATAATATTACCATTGCCGGACAAACTGCACCGGGCGATGGAATTTGTCTGGCTGGTTGGCCGGTTACCATTAACTGTAATAATGTAATTCTCCGTTTTATTCGTTTCAGAATGGGAGATAGGGATAATATTAATGCGGATGGTGCCGATGCATTAGGAACACGCGATTATAAAAATATAATTGTTGACCATTGTTCCATGTGTTGGTCGTCCGATGAGTGCTGTTCCCTTTACGGAACTGAGAATCTCACTCTGCAATGGTCTATAATTTCTGAGAGTATGAGACTTTCCGGGCATACAAAGGGTGCGCATGGATATGGAGGAATCTGGGGAGGAAACCATGCATCTTTTCATCATAACCTGATGGCGCACCACGATAGCAGAGTTCCTCGTCTTGGGCCAGCAGAAAGTACTCAGACTAAAGAACTTATGGATATACGAAACAATGTATATTATAACTGGAAAGGAAACGGATGCTATGGTGCCGAAGGCATGAAAGCTAACATTGTGAATAACTATTATAAGCCAGGACCGGCCACAGCTAATGCAAGTTCGCTGGTAAAACAAAGAATTCTGGCGATAGATATCCGTACAGAAGAGTATGTTGCTAAATATCCAGCGTTTGCGCCAATGTTAAACGTTTGGGGAAAGTTCTTCATTGATGGTAATGTTATGGAAGGAAATGCGAATGTTACCAATGATAACTGGACAGATGGTGTATATGCTCAAATATCAAGTAGCTATGGCATTAGTCAGACTACTAAAGATACTATTAGATTATCAGATCCACTTCCTACCGGAGTTGTGACTACTCATACTGCACAGAAAGCTTATGATCAGGTTCTTCTTTATGCCGGATGCTCGCTTTTCCGCGACGATATTGATAAACGAATTATTTCTGAGACTCAGAATCAGACATTCACCTTTACAGGATCAAAATCTGGAGCTTTATACCCGGGAATTATTGATACGCAGGACGATACCAAACCCGCTGGAGCTGCTGTCGACTGGTCGCCCTGGCCAACGCTTACTCAGAAAACTGTTCCGACAGATACCGATGGCGACGGAATGCCGGATGCATGGGAAACGGCTCACGGCCTTAATCCGGCACTTGCTGCAGATAGGAATGATAAAAATGTAGATCCTAAAGGCGAGTATACAAATTTGGAAGTATACATAAATAGTCTGGTTGAGAATATAACTAATAATCAGAATAACGGGGGAACGTTGATCTCTTCCATTCAATCCGAAACCACTCAAGGTAATGGCTTCCGGATTTCAGCTTATCCAAATCCGGTGCAAGATCACCTTACTATTTCTAGTAATTCGGAGCTGAATAAAGCAGAGCTTCTTTCTATGACCGGTAGTGTTATTAAGGTCTTTTCTCTGCAAGGAATACATGAGAACTTAAATTTGTCGTCTTTAAATAAAGGTGTGTATGTATTAAGGGTGTTAGATAAAAAAGGAAATAACCAAAGTTTTAAGATATTAAAATAGAAGGATCGTTATTGTGGGCTTATGTGTAATCATAGCTGTCTTTTACTTCTATTCCTTTGCTGTTTGGCATTTACGCCTTTCCAGATAGGCATAAACTCTTGTGCAAATACTGAGGAAGCAATTCCCCAGACAAGTAAAACTAAAACTTTTGTTTTCATAGTAATATTATCTTTTAAAGAATAAGGTTGTTTGGTCTGCATTATCTATAAAAAGATTTTGCAGACCTGATAATCTCTGTTTCCAGAGTGTTGTTTCTTTTATTTAAAATAGAATTCTTCTTGATATTTAAATCAAAGAAAGAATTTCATGTGCCTCATTTACAATATGTGCAGGCTCAAATTGCTGAAGTTCTTCCAGTGGACGAAATCCCCAGGTTACTCCGGCAGCAGTTATTCCTGCATTTTTTGCAGTCAGCATATCTATGCCCGAGTCTCCCACATAAAGAACGTCCTCTTTAGCCACTTTTGTTACAGCAAGAATATCTTCTACAATTTGTGGATCGGGCTTTGTTTTTATACCTTCACGTTGTCCAAAAACAGCAGCAAAAGGAACACCGCTGAAGTAATGCTCAACGAGAAGTTCTGTAGCCGACTGATATTTATTGGATGCTACCGCCAGCATCACCCCTTTTTCGTGAAGCGCAGAGAGTAGTTCGGGAATGCCCGGATAAGGACGGCTTTTGTCCATTTTATGCTCACTATAATGAACCAGAAAATGTTTGCGAACCATTGAAATGTTTTCTTCACTCTTTTCCCCTTCCGGCAGTGCACGCTCAAAAAGCTTATTTATTCCGTTACCTACAAAAAACCTGTATTCATTCTCTTCGTGCTCAGGAAATCCTGTTTTCCTTAGTGCATAATTTGTACTTTGTGCCAAGTCGGCAATTGTGTTAAGTAGAGTCCCGTCTAAATCGAATATTACTAATCTTTTCATACCTTAATATATTTGCAGTGCAAAATTACAGAAAATAAAAGCTGAAGTCCCTAGTAGTTTGCACATAATTTAAAGATATTTGGTTATTGTACTTTACCAATGCAATTAAATATTAAATTTTAAAATAAACCTGTTCATAATACAAGATGATTATTTAATTTTGAATCTGTAATATTCCATAACATTTTTGTTTATAAGCACACACTTTGTTAAATTAATATTTGATTATGAAGAAAATTTACTGTCTTATTTTATTTTCATTCCTATTCGTAGGAATGATCTTCGCCGTAACTCCAACTACATTTACTGTAGCAACTTACAATTTGCGTAATGCCAATCACGGCGATTCTATAAATGGCAATGGATGGGGCCAGCGTTCTCCTTATATTGCCCAATTAATCCGCTTTCATGGTTTTGACATCTTCGGAACTCAGGAAGGGTTGTATAATCAACTTCAGGAGATGAAACAGATGTTGCCTGGCTATAATTATATAGGTAAAGGGCGTGACGATGGAAAAACCAAGGGAGAACATTCTGCCATATTTTATCGAACCGATAAATTCCAATTGCTTGATCATGGTGACTTCTGGTTATCAAAAGATGAAACTAAACCTAATCTGGGCTGGGACGCTGTTTGTGTGAGGATATGCACATGGGGAAAATTTAAAGAGATTAAAAGTGGTTTTGTTTTTGTTTATTTCAATTTACACATGGACCATATTGGTACGGTTGCCCGTTCGGAAAGTGCCAAACTGATCTTAAAGAAGATTCAGGCAATGCCTAAAGGTATGCCGGTTATCTTGTCGGGCGATTTTAATGTAGATCAGGATTCTCCTTCTTATAAACTTCTCAATACTTCCGGCATCCTTGAGGATTCTTATGGAATGTCTAAATTAGTATATGCGCCTAACGGAACATTCAATGATTTTAATCCGAATAGCAAAACGGATAGCCGTATAGATCACATCTTCCTCACCAATAATTTTAAGGTGTCGAAATACGGAATCCTGACAGATACTTATAGATCAGAAAATAAAGGTGAGTTTAATTCTAATGCTGCTCCAAAAGAAATAAAACTGCAGGAGAATTCAGCCAGATGTCCGTCAGATCACTTTCCGGTAATGATTGTTGTTCAGACTAAATAATCCGGATATTGTTTCTTGTTCTTAGGAGGTTAATACGATGTCTCGCCACACCTAAGCAATTTATTAACCGGATGTTTTTATAAAGAGCTACACCTTATAATTAAAAAGACTACACTTTAAATAATTAAGGTGTACACCTTCTGTAAATAAAGTCTACGTTTAAAAACGAATGTCCCACCGGAGTTTATCTTAATAGTAAAGGCTGCCTTGTCTACTTCTTTAGTAAGATTAGGCAGCCTTTAAGCATATAAGAATGAATATTACTTCTCAATACGGAACCAATCAACTTCAGCCCATCCGCCATCGTTGATTACAATAGCCGGACGAGTGCAGAATGTTCCAACTTTAGCGCCGATCCATTGACCTTCACGCGCCTGGAATTGTTTACCCAACTTCTGGAATTTCTTTCCATCAAGGCTATAACTGAAATCACACTTAGCTTCTTTATTGAATGTTACTTTAAGGTAAACAGTATTATCTTTTAAAGTAACCGATTCATTAACTGTTTCCGGAGTTCCTTTATCAGCTTTTTTGCACTCATTCTGTGAAAGAATCAATCCCTCTTTTGTATTCTCGAGTGAAAGAAGTGCATAATCAAGTCCCATAACCAGTAATCCGGTACGTTCTCCGAAATATTTTGGACTTGGAGCGAAGCGAAGTTTCATCACAGCACTGAATTCATTAGAAGGCGTTTTCTGTAAAAGCAGATTAGCCACGTTCCACAGATTCTTGTAATCTTTCACAACAGGGTAGGAGTATAGGCGAGCATACCCTTTGTCGGCAGCAAGGAATATCCATTTTGGGTTGTAATTTGCATGCCATTGCCATTGTGGAGACAGTGTAAGGGTATTAAATTCATCGCTTTCCTGAGGAGTGCAGATAGGATAAGTTTTACCTACATTAGGTTTCTTGTAAGTAAGAACAGGTTCACCACAGCCGTCACCATCTTTATCAACACCGATAACCGGCCAGTCTTTAACCCATTTCATTGGTTGCAGGTGAGTAAGTCGGCCATAAGCGCCCACATCCTGAAAATTAAGGAACCAGTCTTCGCCTGTGGTTGTATCTACCCAGGCTCCTTGGTGAGGACCATTAATTGTACTCTTCCCTTGAGCCATTACTACCTTTTCTTCGTAAGGACCATAAGGATTCTTTGAACGAAGCACCAACTGCCATCCGGCAACTACACCGCCGGCGGGAGTAAAGATATAGTAATAACCGTTTCTTTTATAGAACTTAGGACCTTCGCATGTTTCGTGATGTTCGTGTCCGTCGAATACAATTCTTGATTCAGTAATAGCCTGATTTGCTTCAGCATTCAGTTCGCATACAGCCAGCACACTCTTTAATCCGGCGCGGCTTCCGGCAAATGCATGAACAAGATAAACCCTGCCATCTTCGTCCCACAAAGGAGTTGTATCAATAATACCTTTCGCAGCTTTTACCAAAACAGGTTTACTCCAGGTTCCTCTCGGATCTTTGGTCTTGGTCATAAATACTCCCTGATCAGGATCTCCCCAGAAAATATAAAATTCATTATTATGAAAACGGATACTTGGCGCCCATACACGGTTGCCGTGCTCTGGTTTTTCAACAGCTTCAATAGGTTCAAGAGCATAAGGAACGGCAGCATTTACAATTGTCCAGTTCACCAAATCCTTTGAATGAAGAATCTGCAAAGCCGGAATGCAGTTAAAACTGGAAGCCGTCATGTAATAATCATCTCCTACACGGCAAGCGTCGGGATCCGAATAGTCTGCATGAATAATAGGGTTGCGATAAGTTCCATCTCCTTTGTCTGCTACCCACACTTTTGAAACATAGTTCTGCGCTGTGGCAGGTAAAGCCGTCATCAGGCATAAGCCTAAAATCGTTGTAAGCTTTTTCATTTAGTATTAATTTTAATTATTTTCTTTGCAGGCAAAAATAAAAAAATCCGAGAGAATGCAAGTGTATTAATTGTGCAATCTCCCGGATTTTTAGTATAATAATTGATACTTATTTAATCCTTATAGTACAAGGATGCTCAAGTTCCTTTTTCCATTCCTGAATATAGGCAAACCATGCCTCTTTTGTTTTATAACCAAAAGTTTCTTTCATGGATGTAAATACAATGTTGTAATCTATAGACTTCTTGCCATCGGCTCCTACGGTATAAAGATAATTATCGTTATCCTTCACTTCGGTCTTTACATATTTCTGAGGAATACAAGTGGCAAGTCCTACAGTCTCCTTTGCATATTTAATTGTATCGTTAACAGGCCAGTCGGTTCCCCAGCATGCAACCAGTCCTTTATGATCTGAGAAAGATTCCGATCCTTTAATATTCTGAACTCCGGTACAGAATATTTCTTTTTTAAGAGGCTCATCGAACAGAATCTTCACTTCGGCATCACGGTGTCCGGCGTAGAGAATATAACGAGTAGTCATATTCAATTCAGAACCCTGGTATTGCCAGTCGTTTGCAATAACATCAACAACAGTTCTTACTGGTCCGTAAGCCAGAATACTCTCTGTACGATTACTTACCGGATCAATATGAGTAGCTTTTTTGCCATCCCATCCTTTAAAAGTTCCTAGTCCGCAGCTTGCGTTCACGCGAAGAACATCATCACCAAAACCTTTAGCCAGCTGAGCATCGGTAGGGTAGAATTGAGATTCTTTAATTTCGAAACCTTTATTGAACTTTCCGTATAAATCCACAGTTTGCTTCTTATCAAAGTAAATACGATAAGCAACTAACTCTGACTCGAAAGCCGGACCATGGTGGTGTAGCTGATTATAAAGTATTCCTCCGGGAACAGAAACAGAAGAGATAGGAACATGCTGTCCTTTCTTATCGCTTACCAACATTTCGGCATATACTTTAGAAGGATATGTCTTGGTAGATTTCTCCGAAGAAAGAGTAATTTTAAAAGTTCTTTTTCCTTTAGCAGGCACATCTATTACAAAAGCAAGTTCATCGGCCTTACGGTCTCCGTTTAAGTCATCCAGCTGAGAAGGTATTTCTCTGTTTCCAACCCAAACAGTAGCAGACTTTACTGTGAATCCGGCATTTAGATCTTTAATTTTTAATACAACAGGCTCATTTTCTTTAGCTTTGCTCCATGCGTTTTCTACTTCGATGGAGATACTTTTCTCTGCTTTTTGTGCAAGTGCATTTAAAGGAAGGCAACAAACTATTGCCAAAGCAATTTTTATACTCTTTTTCATGATTTATAAAATTCAGTTAATATCAATGCAAATGTATAATAAATGCAATGACTATTCCTACCTTTTTTGATTGAAATCATTTAAATATTACTGTTTTGCCCTTTTCGTCCACTTCTTTAAAAAGAATACCGTCCACCTTAATATTATTTGCATTCTTTATTGACAGGCTGTTTCCGGTAGGAGAAGTAATTTTAATGTTTTCCATAACTACTCCATCTGCCTGACTAACAACTGCGCCTTCCTTTGCATCGGATATGATTACGTTTTTAACCGTAACATTCTTAATCTTCATTTCAGGCAGACCGTTGAAGAACATTGCTCTTCCGGATTTTTTGCAGAAAACGTTTGAGATATGAATATCTTTAAATACCGGAGTTTCTACCGTTACAGGAGGAATTGTAGTTGAAAGACTTTCTTTGGTATCCTCCTCTGTTACTTCATCAGGAGCTTTTCCTCCATAGAATAAATCGAATAAAAGAGGTTCGTTAGGAATGTTAATCATGTTTATATGGTCAATATAGATACCTTCAACAACTCCACCTCGTCCGCGGGTACTCTTAAAACGTAAACCAACATCGGTACCAACGAAAGAACAATTAGATACAAATATATTTTTTACGCCGCCTGACATTTCACTACCCACAACAAATCCGCCGTGACCGTGAAGTACCAGATTGTTTTTTACTATCACATTCTGACAAGGTTCGCCTCGTCTGCGTCCGTCTTCATCTTTACCCGATTTAAGACAGATGGCATCATCGCCGGCATCAAAGGTACTGTTTATAATAAGAGCGTTTTTGCATGATTCCATATCCAGGGCATCTCCATTCTGGGAATACCATGGGTTAGATACATTAACCTTATTGATTGTGATGTTTTCGCAAGAAAGCGGGTGAAGACACCAGCTTGGAGAATTCTTAAATGTAACACCTTCCAAAAGTACATTCTTGCATTTAACAATGCTAACCATTACCGGACGAAGCCATTCTCTTATGCTTTCCCATTCAGCATCAGTATTAATACCTGTAGGGTTATTAAAGTTCTCAGTAGACGAAGCACCTTTAAAAGATTTCTCGGTTGGGTACCAGATTTTCTTATCTGCACTTAATACTCCTCCCGATTTGATGAGGTTTTTCCACTGCGCTTCGGTCATTTTATCTTTCTTTACCGGACGCCATGCATCACCCGAACCATCAAAGATTCCCTTTCCGGTAATTGCAATATTAGTAGCATTGCGGGCTGAAATAGGAGACTGACAACGGCGAGTCTCAAGTCCTTCGAATGAAGTCTTTATAATAGGATAAGCATTATAATCATCAGTAAAAACAACTAAAGCGTTTTGTTCTGCGCACAAGTTTACGTTACTCAATAATTCAATAGGGCCGGTCAACCACAATCCCGAAGGTATAACAACTGTTCCCCCTCCCTTGGCATTTACCTTTTTTATGGCATCGTTAATTGCTTTTGTATTGAGGAATATTCCGTCTCCTTTTGCACCGAAATCAAGAATGTTTGCTGTGTAAACAGGAAAAGAGGGTTGCACAACCTTTTGCATTTTAAATGGTACCCCATTATATATAGCAGGATCAATATTGCTTCCTTTTGAAGCTGCTAATGAATTGGTACTGTATAATAGAGATAGTGCGCATGCTACAGGTAGCATAAGGTACTTTTTTATAAAACTGTTCATTCTGTTATTTTACTTTAATATTATATCTATACTTACTTAAAAACTAGCTAAACACTAAATATTATTTCTTCCACAAGCTATTCTCACGGACGGCTTGCGAAAGAAATAATAAAAACAATTCTAATAATCTAATCTAACCTTAAATAATTATTTTGAAAAAACTTATTGTCTATGTTGCAAATATAGTTTTGATACTGAAATTCAATGTGTACATTTTGTTAGATTAGGTGTATTTTTTGTTGAATTACACTATAGAAATGCAAAACTTGGCAACTCTTTTGTTCAGTTCGAATAAATGTTTATATCTTTGCGGCATATTTAAACTAATAAGAACTAGGTATGAGTTACAACTTATTAAAAGGTAAAAGAGGTATAATTTTTGGTGCGCTTAACGAACAATCAATTGCTTGGAAAGTAGCAGAATTGGCTGTTGAAGAAGGTGCAACCATTACATTATCAAACACACCGGTAGCTGTGCGCATGGGTGAAATTTCAGCATTATCTGATAAACTTAACTGTGAAGTTATTCCTGCAGATGCAACCAGCGTTGAAGATTTAGAAGTGGTTTTCCAACGTTCAATGGAAATTTTAGGTGGAAAAATCGACTTTGTACTACATTCTATAGGAATGTCTCCAAATGTTCGTAAAAAGAATACATACGATAATTTGGATTATAATATGTTAGGTAAAACATTGGATATTTCAGCGATATCATTTCATAAGATGTTACAGGTTGCTAAGAAAATGAATGCTATAGCTGATTATGGTTCTGTTGTTGCATTATCATATATTGCTGCACAACGTACATTCTTTGGATACAATGACATGGCTGATGCAAAATCATTGCTTGAGTCTATCTGTCGTAGCTTTGGATACATATATGGTAGAGAACATAATGTTCGTATTAACACTATTTCTCAATCTCCAACTTTGACTACTGCAGGTTCAGGAGTAAAAGGTATGGATAAGTTAATGGACTTCTCAAACCGTATGTCTCCACTTGGTAATGCAGATGCTGATGAATGTGCTAACTATTGTATCACAATGTTCTCTGATTTAACTCGTAAGGTTACAATGCAGACTTTGTTCCACGATGGAGGATTCTCTAGCATGGGAATGAGTCTTCGTGCAATGGTTCAGTACGAGAAGAGTTTCGAGGAGTACTGTGATGAAAACGGAAATATAATCTACGGATAAATGAAAATGAGCAGTGAAAAGCGATTTTTCACTGCTCATTGCTATATAATTTAGTAATGAGAAAATTTCTATTCTTCTTTCTTGCTTGCCTAGTCTTTTTTTCCTGCAAATTTGTTGCAGATAAAAAGGATAGCGATGCTGTTGATGAAAGAATAGAAATAGCTCGTTATGATAAACTACTGAATGAGTATGTAGAATTCAATAGTTTTTCTGCTCTTCAGAAAATGAATACAGAATACCTTCTGGCTACAAAGTATCTTATAGAAGATGTTTTGAGACTTGGGCAAGTTAATGATGATAAAATTAACGAGAAGTTAAAGGTCTTTTATTCTGATTCAACTTTACGCAAACTAACGGCTGATGCACTTGCAAAGTATAGCAATATGAGTCGTTTAGAAAAGAAATTCACAAAAGGATTCCAAAGATTAAAAAAAGAAGTCCCTTCACTCAAGATTCCTCATATTTATTCTCAGATATCTGCTCTCAATGAATCGGTTGTTGTGGGAGATAGCATTTTGGGCTTTAGCATTGATAAATATATGGGAGAAGATTATCCTTTATATAAACGTTTCTTTTACGATTATCAAAGAAAGAGCATGAAGCCGGAGAGAATTTTGCCGGATTGTTTCAATTTTTATCTGTTAAGTGAATATCCTTATCCTGAAGATAGAGGACGCCTTATTGACAGAATGCTTCACAGAGGGAAATTGGAATATATTGTTTCTGAAATTCTTAATTATAAAACTTTTGGAGAAGAGCTTGGTTATACCAAAGAAGAAGAAGAATGGTGTGAATATAACCGGTTTAAGATATGGGAGTACATGATGCAGAACGGACACCTTTATAGTACTGATCCTATGGTTCAGCGTAAATACTTGAAGCCGGCACCTAACACTGCTTTTTTCGGTGATCAGTCTCCAATGATGGTTGGTGTTTGGATGGGAATGCAAATTGTAGATTCTTATATGAAAAATCATAAAGAAACCACCATAAAGGATTTATTGGAAATGACCGACTATTCCAAAATGCTTGCTGAAGCAAGATTTAACCCGTAATATAAAATAATAATGGAAGTTGCATTATATCTTTTGCCCGTTACTTTGGGTGAAACACCTATTGATTCAGTATTACCACCTTATAATAAAGAGATAATTGTTCAGATAAAGCATTTTATTGTCGAAGATGTACGTTCTGCTCGTCGTTTTCTCAAGAAAGTAGATAAAGAGATTGATATAGATACTCTAACTTTCTATCCTTTGAACAAGCATACATCTGCTGAAGAAATATCTGGTTATCTGAAACCATTAATTGCCGGTTCCCCAATGGGAGTTATATCCGAAGCCGGATGTCCTGCTGTTGCCGATCCCGGAGCTGATGTCGTTGCTATGGCTCAGCGAAAGAATCTTAAAGTTGTTCCATTAGTTGGTCCATCATCTATTATTCTATCTGTTATGGCTTCTGGTTTCAACGGACAAAGTTTTGCTTTTCATGGCTATTTACCAATTGATCCTTCTGAAAGAGTGAAGACTATAAAACATCTAGAGTCGCGTATCTATTCAGAGAACCAAACGCAGTTGTTTATTGAAACTCCATATAGGAATAACAAGATGGCCGAAGATATATTACACAATTGCCGTCCTCAGACTAAATTATGTATCGCAGCAGATATTACATGCGAAGGTGAATTTATTAAAACGAAAACTGTAAAAGAGTGGCAGGGAAAACTTCCTGATCTGACAAAGATTCCTTGCATATTCTTGTTGTATAAGTAAGAAAGAAGTCTGGGTCTTAATTGATTTTCTTGTATTCTTCGCTTATAAGTGCGGCTTCTTTTAACTGGTCGTACTCTTTTTCAAAACATTCTCCGAAGAAGTTTTTATCAAGGTTTGTTTCAATTTGCTGGAAAGTCCATAATTTCCCATCTCTGAATTTGGGAGTACAAAGCAATTTATCATCTTCAATGTAGAGAATGTATAGATAAATAAGGCGATTGGTCTCTTCTGTTTTAAACCTATATTTAATACTGAATCTAGGTTCCAGTTTATCTTCATTAGGAAAAAATCTTCTCATAGTACGATTTACCCCTTCTTCCAGGTTTTCTTCGTATCGTAAGTAGCTTTCCATTGGAAGATCAATCTTATCAGGATTAAAATTGGCATTTTCAGATCTTCTGCTAAGAAACAATAGTCCGTTAGATATAACTGCAATTCGGATAACCGGATTGATATACATGTTCTTATAATAATGTTTCTCGAAACTATATTTCTTGTCTACAACTTCACCTTTTTCGTTTAATATAGGAATCTTTTCAATCTTTGATGATAAAGAAAGAAGGAGTGTAAGTCCAATCTGACTAATAATAATTGCAATAAAAAGAATTGCAGGAGGCAGTATATGGAGCAAAATAAAATCTGTAATCTTTCCTAACGGAGATGCAAAGATTATAATCAAGGATGTAATAATGAAATGAGGTATACACAAAACTTGTATCAGTCTTGAATATATTGCCCCTGAATCAATGCTATACATTAAGTCTTTATCATAATGTGAACTGTTTCTTTTAAGAAACAATTTCTTTATTTTTCTTTTTTCGTAAAGTATAACAGAAGCAATAATTATTATTCCAATCTCAATATAAAAAGGTAACATTCCCTGAGGTATGTTGATAGAGGGTATTAAAGTAGATATACCTAATATTATAAGTAAAAGTGTAGATGCTAATAGAAGTAACAGACTACCTCCACGTCCAATTAAGTGGTAGATGAGTAGTGAGAAAAACAAACCAACAGCGGAACTAATATATATAGCCGTTGAAGCTGAAATAAATTCACTAAGAATCATGCATAATATGATAGGCAACACTCCAATAGTCCCATTAATTATAAGTAATTTGGACGTGTTTCTAATATAGTTTCTTATCATATGTTTTCTTCCATTATATACACAAGAACAAATATTCAGTATAATAGGTTCTTATTTTTGTGTTTGTTAATTAAATGTTTTTCCGCATGATAAGAAGAGCGAACCAATGGGGCACTTTCTACTTGTTTGAATCCTTTTTTTAGTCCGGTTTCTTTATAAATATCAAATTGTTCGGGAGTTATATATGCTGCAACAGGAAAGTGTTTATGTGATGGTTGCAGGTATTGTCCAATGGTTAGTATCTGGCATCCGTTCTCTAATAAATCGTCCATAAGTTCTTCTACTTCTGAGGGTGATTCTCCCAAACCAACCATAATTCCTGATTTTGCAACAAGGCCACTTTTAGATATCTGATTAATAACTTTCAGACTGGTTTCATAATTGGCTGCACTGCGAACGGTAGGGCTAATGCGTCTAACAGTCTCCATGTTGTGAGAAATAATATCCGGCTTTGCGGCGATAATCATTTCTATAAGATCAGTTCTTCCTTGAAAATCGGGAATCAGAACTTCTGTTGTAGTTTCTGGATTGAGAAGTTTTATCTGGTGAAGAGTATTTGCCCAGTGCGAAGCACCTAAGTCGGGGAGGTCATCCCTGTCTACTGAAGTGATTACGGCATGAGAGAGTTTCATTAATCTGATAGATTCTGCTACATGCAATGGTTCATCGCTGTTTAAAGGGTGAGGTTTTCCTGTAAGAGTATTACAAAACTTACAGGAACGGGTGCAGATTTCTCCGCAAATCATAAAGGTTGCAGTTCCTTTACCCCAGCATTCACCCATATTCGGGCAACGTCCGCTACTACAAATAGTATGTAGTTTATGAGACTCTACAATACGTTTTGTATCTGTATAGCGCTCGTTGCTCCCAATATTTATCTTAAGCCAATCCGGCTTTCTTACTCTTTCCATTTGTGTTGTGTTCTTAATAGTATTTGTTTACGGTATATTGCTTACAGATTATTCTTGAAGAATTCTGTAATGCGAGTAAACAAGTGATAACGGGTGTTTCCTCCGTATATGCTATGATTGCGATTAGTGTAAACCTGCATATCAAATTGTTTGTTAGATTGTACTAACTGTTCACTATATTCGGCAGTATTCTGGAAATGAACATTGTCATCAGCCATACCGTGTACAATCAAAAGTTTTCCGCTAAGATTTTCAGCACGTGTAAATGCTGAAGAAGCTGCATATCCGTCTGCATTTTCCTGTGGAGTTCTCATGAAACGTTCAGTGTAAACAGAATCATAGAATTTCCAGTCGGTTACCGGTGCTACGGCAACTCCTGCCTTGAATACATTGCTGCCTTCGCTCATACTCATAATAGTCATGTATCCACCAAAGCTCCATCCCCAGATTCCAATTCTTCCGTTATCAACATAAGATTGTTTATTGAAGTACTTGGCAGTTTCAGCCTGATCTTGTGCTTCTTTAACTCCTAAGTTCATATAAGTACATTTGGTAAACTCTTCACCACGTCCGCCTGTGCCTCGCCCGTCAACACATGCGACGATATATCCTTGAGTAGCCATGTAAGCTTCCCATCCTAATCCGCTTCTTATTCCACCCAGGCTCCAGCGATCAGCCACTTCTTGTGTACCAGGTCCACTGTATTGATAAAGAATAACAGGATATTTTTTAGACTCAGAGAAGTCGGCTGGCTTAATCATCCATCCGTTTAACTGAACCCCGGTAGAAGTTGTGAAAGAGAAAAATTCCTTTTTAGGTAAAACCATCTTGCTGATCTCTTCTTTCAGCTTGCTGTTGCTGATAAGTACACCAAGTTCTTTTCCTTTATTATCGTTCAAAGTTACTGTTGGTGGAGTAGTAAGGTTTGAGAAAGTATTAATAAAGTATTTCATTGTTCTTCCAAAGATGGCATTGTTAGTACCTTCCTTTTCAGTTAGTTTATCTTTTCTTCCCTTTGCATCTATTGCATACACAGCTTTGCGTAGAGGATTGCCTTCGTTACTTTCGTAATAGAAAGTATTGGTTACGGGATCCCAACCGTGGTACTTGCTTACTTCAAAATTACCTTTGGTTACTTGTTTTACCAGATTTCCTCCAATAGAATACCAGTAAAGGTGACTATATCCATCTTTCTCACTCAGAAAACTGAAGTTATTATCATAGAAAACAATATTATCAAAGTTGTTTTCATTAATGTAGTATTTACTTTCGTCTCTTAAAACTAACTTGGCAACTCCTGAACGAGGATTTACGAAGTACATGTCAAACTGGTTTTGAGTACGGTTCAGTGTCATAACGGCCAGTTTACTTGCATCTTTAGTAAAACGGATACGTGGAATATAATCATCCTTCTTGATAGGAATATTTAATTTTCTGATCACCTTTGATTTTATATCAAAAGAGTGTACGGTTACAGTAGAGTTAGTTTGTCCCGATTTTGGATATTTATAAGAATAACTTCCGGGATAATATTCATTCTCTTTTTTAGTAGGAAATTGTCCGGCATACAAAGGAAAAGAATAAGAAGGTACAGCTGTTTCGTCAAAGCGAACAAAAGTAATCATTAAGTTATCTGGCGAGAATTCCAGTGCACGGTTATACTCAAACTCCTCTTCATATACCCAGTCGGGAGCACCATTGATTATTTTTCCAAATGCCCCATCGGTGGTAACTTGTGATTCGCTGTTGCCATAAAGGAACTTCACCAGAAAGATATTGTTGTTTCTTACGAAAGCCACCATGTTTCCATCAGGAGAAAAAGTAGGAACCTGTTGAGGACCTCCGTCCGAAAGCTTCTCTACCAAATTACGTTTAATAGTGTACACATAGTGAACAGCAGTAAACGAACGGCGGTAGATAGGTTTTGTTTCTGTCTGAATAAGAATTTTAGTTTCATCAGGAGACAGCTGATAACCATCGAAGGTTTTGAATGTACACTCACGTGCTGTTGAAACATCGAATAGTGTTTCTACTTCTTTACCTGTCTTGAATGAATATTTTACAATGCGCTTTCTGTCATTACTCATCATTGTGTAATGTTCTCCGTCGGCCATCGGCACAAGTTCGCCTAATCTTTCGCCATTGTATTTGCCTGTTACAGCATCTTTTAATGTTAATACTTTGCTATCCTGGGCGTAGATTGCCAAAGAAAGAGCACAAAATATCAATAGTAAATTAATTTTTTTCATGTTGCAATACATCTGATTATCTGTTATACCCCACAAAAGTAAACAATTTAATCGATTCTGTACATAAGCATTTCTTAAAAGTTATTTTATATATAATCAAGATGAAGAACTCCCCACATATAGTGAGCATACTTTTCTTTTTTAGGACTATTTTTTTGATTTCTATATATGTTTTTTTAAAAAAAAATATTCTCATCCCTCACTCCTGCGATACTAAAGAGTTGATTGTCAGATTGTATACTGTGGATTTGATAAATTCATCCCTCACTCATCCCTCACTGAGTGAAATATAAATAATTAGTTATTAAATAGTTAATAAAGTGGTGGATGAAGACAAAAAGCTCTCATCCCTCACTATTTGGGGCCATCCCTCACTTTTTCGTTTAAAAAATAGCTATTTCTTGCTATTATATGTCTCGTTATGTTTTTATAATCTTACTAAATGAGAAACAAGAAATATCCTGATATATTATATATTTCTTGTACAAAACAAATAATTGTCCTGTACAAAAGAATTAATTGTTTTGTACAGAAGAATGCATTCTTTTGTACAAGAGAATATAAATTACTGGTTTATAATTTAAAAAGAATGCCGAAGATTGATCTAAGATGAAAGGAGAAAATATAAAATAGACCTTAGTGGGCAATTATTATTGTAAATGAAGAAATAGCGAATCTTATTTAAATAAAATACTTAACTTTGCGGTTAAATATAAAACAGAACGAATTATATGCCTGCTTATAACGACTTTTCTACTTTTCTAAGAAAGTATTTTGATTGCAAAGTTCAGAAGATTTCGCTTAATGCCGGATTTACTTGTCCAAACAGAGACGGAGTAAAAGGCAAAGGGGGCTGTACTTATTGTAATAATCAGACTTTTAATCCGGAATATTGCAAAACTGAAAAATCAGTAAAAGAGCAGTTGGAAGAAGGACGCCTCTTTTTTTCTCGAAAATATCCGGAAATGAAATATCTGGCCTATTTTCAGGCATATACAAATACTTATTCAGAACTCGAAGAACTGAAAAGGAAATATGAAGATGCGTTAAGCGTTGATGGGGTAGTGGGATTGGTAATTGGAACCCGTCCTGATTGTATGCCGGATGCTTTACTTGATTACCTGGAAGAATTGAATAAACGAACTTTTCTTCTTGTAGAATATGGCATTGAAAGTACTAATGATGATACGCTGCGAAGAATTAACCGCGGACATACTTATGCTGACACAGTTGATGCTGTGAAAAGAACTGCTGCCAGAGGTATTCTTACCGGTGGACATGTGATACTTGGACTACCAGGAGAAACGCATGATGATATCGTAAGTCAGGCTGCCCGATTATCAGAATTGCCACTTACAACTTTAAAGCTTCATCAGTTACAGCTTATTCGCGGAACAAAGATGGCGCATGAATTTGAAGAACATCCGGAAGAATTTCATTTGTATGAAGTGGATGAATATATAGATCTTGTTATAGATTATGTGGAACAACTTCGTCCGGATATGGTGCTGGAGCGCTTTGTTTCTCAGTCTCCGAAGGAGTTACTTATTGCACCCGATTGGGGGCTAAAGAATTACGAGTTTACCGAACGTGTAAAAAAAAGAATGCGTGAAAGGGATGCTTATCAAGGAAAATTATACGTACTTTAAGATAAAAAGATTATTTTTGCTTTAAATTATCAGATGGATACAAATATGCAACAGAAGACTACAATAAAAGGGAAAGTTCACTATGTAGGAGTGAATGACAGAAACAAACAGTTGTTTGAAGGAATGTGGCCGTTACCTTACGGTGTATCTTATAATTCTTATCTTATTGACGATGAATTAGTGGCACTTGTTGATACGGTTGATGTATGCTATTTTGAGATTTTTCTTCGCAAAATTAAAAATATAATAGGTGATCGTCCTATCAATTATTTGATTATTAATCACATGGAGCCAGATCACTCGGGTTCTATTCGTTTGATAAAACAACATTATCCGGATATTGTTATTGTGGGTAACAAGCAGACTTTCGGAATGATTGAAGGTTTCTATGGAGTTACCGGTGAACAATATCTGGTAAAAGATGGAGATTATCTTGCTTTAGGACATCATAAACTTAAATTCTACCTTACACCAATGGTTCACTGGCCCGAAACCATGATGACTTACGATGAAACGGACGGAGTTCTCTTCTCGGGTGATGGATTTGGTTGTTTTGGAACATTAGACGGAGGCTTTATCGATTCCCGTATGAATATTGATAAATACTGGGATGAGATGGTACGTTACTATTCCAATATTGTAGGAAAGTATGGTTCTCCGGTACAAAAAGCACTCGAAAAACTAGCAGGATTGCATATCAGCGCAATTTGTTCTACACATGGTCCGGTATGGATGGAAAATATAGAAAGAGTCGTTGGTATATACGATAAATTAAGTCGCTACGATGCCGATGAAGGAGTGGTAATTGTTTACGGAAGCATGTACGGAAATACGGAACAGATGGCCGAAACAATTGCATCAGAACTTTCAGTAAGCGGCATTAAGAATATTGTGATGCACAATGTCTCAAAATCTAATCCTTCTTATATCCTTATGGATATATTTAAATATAAAGGACTGATTATCGGAAGTCCTACTTACAGCAACCAGATATTCCCTGAAGTAGAAGCAATTCTTTCAAAAATACTTGTGAGAGATATGAAAGGACGCTATTTAGGATACTTTGGATCTTTTTGCTGGGCTGGCGCTGCTGTGAAAAGAATGGCAGAGTTTGCAGAAAAGAGTAAGTTTGAATTAATTGGTGATCCTGTGGAAATGAAGCAAAGCATGAAGGATATAACTTATACTCAATGTGAAAACCTGGCTAAGGCTATGGCCGATCGTTTAAAAGTTGACAGATCTAAAACACTATAAATAATCTAACTTAAAACAAACTTTATTATGAGACTAATCATCCAACCTGATTATCAGAAGATTTCTCAGTGGGCTGCCAATTATGTTGCAGCAAAGATTAATAAGGCTAATCCTACTGCAGAGAAACCTTTTGTTCTTGGTTTGCCAACAGGATCTTCTCCTCTTGGAATGTACAAAGCACTAATTGATTTACACAAAAAAGGCATTGTATCATTCAAGAATGTGGTAACATTCAATATGGACGAATACGTTGGTCTTCCACAAACACATCCGGAAAGCTACTATTCATTTATGTGGAACAATTTCTTTAATCATATTGATATTGTTAAGGCAAACGTAAATATCCTGAATGGTAATGCTGCTGATCTGGAAGCTGAATGCGAACGTTATGAAGCTAAGATCAAAGAATATGGTGGTATTGACCTTTTCCTTGGTGGTATTGGCCCTGATGGACACATTGCTTTCAATGAACCGGGATCTTCTCTAACTTCTCGCACTAGAGTGAAGACTTTAACAACAGACACAATCATTGCAAACTCTCGTTTCTTTGATAATGATGTGAATAAGGTTCCTAAAACAGCTTTAACTGTAGGTGTAGGTACAGTTCTTTCTGCTAAAGAAGTTCTTATCATTGTTAATGGACACAACAAGGCTCGTGCTCTATATCACGCAGTTGAAGGTTCAATTACTCAGATGTGGACTATCAGTGCTCTTCAACTTCACGAAAAAGGAATTGTTGTTTGTGATGATGCAGCAGCCGATGAATTAAAGGTAGGAACTTACCGTTACTTCAAAGATATTGAAGCTGATCATATTGATCCTGAAACGTTACTGAAATAAGATTTATCAGTGATAAATAAAGAAATGGACATATAAATATCTGTTCATTTCCGTTAAACAGACTTGAGACTTCCCCAAAGCCTCAAGTCTGTTTTTTTATATGGTAAGTTAAAGAGTGATAACTATTTTAAGTACAATCGGTAGATTTTAGGCTTAATTCGTCTTGAGCAACAATATCACTGAGTTTGATTCTATTTTGGATAAAACAACTCGAAAAGTTGAGGGATGAACCAAAAAGTGAGGGTTTGTGAGAGTCTAAAATGCTACCATCACCAAATAAAATGCTATATTTTAATATATTACAAGAAAAACTGATGGAGTTATGGAGGATTTAATTTTTTCTGAAAGAAAAGTCCAAGCCATACCAATACTATATTGATTGTGGCTTGGACTTTTTCTTAGCTCTTCCAAAGTACGCTTCGACCTCAATGTTTTTTTAAGCGAACTCTATCTAATAAACTAAACTTCTTCCAGAATTCCTTTTCCCTGACGAACAATTTCCGCCTCACCGGAAGTACAGTCAACGATGGTTGATGGCTCTATGCCTCCAATTCCTCCATCAACAACCAAATCTACTTCGTCTCCGAATTTCTCGTCAATCAATTCCGGAGTGGTGAGATATTCAATGTCTTCTTTTTCATCCCAGGGGATAGTGGTGGTTAAGATTGGTGCATCCAGTTGCCTGCATATCTCGCGGATAATATTATTATCGGGCACACGAATACCGACTTCTTTCCTGTTCTTGAATATCTTAGGAAGTTTACTGCCGGCAGCAAGAATAAAAGTAAACGCTCCCGGCAAATTCTTTTTCATTAGTTTGAATGTAGAGTTTTCCACTTTTGCGTATTCGCTGATGTTGCTCAGGTCATAACAAATAATGGAAAGACTCTTCTTTTTCGGATCAATGTCTTTTATACGGCAGATGTTCTCTACTGCACGGACTTGTAATGCATGACAACCAATGGCATACACTGTATCCGTTGGGTAAATAACCACTCCTCCGTCGCGGAGGACTTGAACGATTTGTTCTATATCCTTCGGGTTATTGTTCTTTTCGTATAATTTTAATAGCATTGTATATAGAGTTTAGATTACTCACTTTTTGCTTTTTCTATCAGCTTATCACCTTGTGCTTCAGCTTCCTTTACTAATTTATCCGATTCTTTCTTAGCCTCTTTTACCAAAACATCTCCGGCTTTCTGAGCAGCAAGTTTCTTTAATATATTACCTCCTGCTTTTGCAACTAAATCGTCTGCTTGCTTTTGCGCTTCGGCAACCAGCTTATCTCCAGCTTTCTGAGCATTGGCAACTAAAGCTTCTTTCTGTTTCTGAGCATCACCTAAATCTATACCCAGTTTCTTTCCTACTTCGCCGATAGCTTTATTTTTGGCACTGCTGAGTACTTGTTTTGCCATGCTCTTTGTGTCGATAGAAACTTTTGGCGAAGTGAACGTCCCACCAATTTTAAGATCGAGTGTGCTGAGTTGTCCAAGAGTACCGGTTGAAGCAGGAAGTTTAATCTTTCCTGAATAATCAATAGTCTGATCCAGACCGGTAGTTCCTGAAAGATTGAGCAGTGTTTCGCCAAACTTGATGTCGAATGGTTTTGTAGATACTCTTCCGTCTTTAATGGTGAAATCTATCTTCATATCTTTTACTTTCAGATTCTTCAGACTCTCTTTCTTTACAGCAGTAGCAATCTTATCGATAACATTTACACCACTAAGGCTGATATCTTTTGTAGATATACTACCGGCTCCTTGCATTGAGTTAAATACCGGAGACAATTGATTATCCAGCTTAGTAGAAATATTCATATTACCAGAGAAGTCTCCCTTAAGACCTTCGAAGATAGGTGCCAGTTTCTGAACCATATCCAGCTCTTTGTAAGCCTGTGCAAAAGAAATGCTGTTCATCTTAAATCCGGCATTTAGGTCGGGACTCTTTACACTTTGTGCAGTTGAGTAAGAACCATTCATTACAACCGATCCACCCATGGTGTTCATTGACAGATTCTGCATATCAACCTTGCCATCTTTAACCAATAACTTTCCGTTCATGTTGTTGAAAGCCATTTTATCAAAGAGAACCTGCTTCATGTTGGCAGTCATATTGAAATCGATATTCTTTGGAACCTCAATAGCTGATGTTGCAGCACTTGTTGTTGTGGTAGCAGCGGTTGTGCCCTGAACTGTTCCCGAAGTTCCAGCTGCAGTTGTTGAAGTTGTTCCCATAAAGTCGTTCAGGTTAAAGTAGTTAGACTTTATGTTCATTGTACCTTTCAATGTTTTGTCTTTCAGAACATATCCCATGTAATTCTCTAGTCGGCAATCGGCTGTAATGTCATTCTTGCCAATCTTTACGGTAGTTTCGCTCAGATTCAGGTATTTCGGAGTGAAAGTAAACGTAGATCTTTGAATATCTACATCAGGCATATCTTTCATCTTTAGTTTCATATTGCTAAGCTTCAAAGAACCTGAAGCCTGGAACTTATCATACTGTTCTTTTTCAATGTAAGACATACGCCCCGCCATATTTACATCGGCACTGATAATACCATTCAGAGCCATACCTTCTTCCAGAGGATATACCTGTTTAATCATTCCCAGGTTCAGAGTACCTTTTGCGCTACCTTTTACATCAGGATCACTTACAGGAGTCTTGATGATAGAGGTTAAGCTAAACAGATTGCCTGCCATGCGGAAGCTGAACGGATTGATGTTTACTTCGGTTAAATCTGCACTACCGCCCGGATTTTTCACACTTGCATTGATATTTATCTGATCTACCCCCATAGGAAGCGACGGATATTTGAATGTTCCATTCTTTACCACCATACTTGCATTGAAAGCAGGTAAAGTATCGCCCAGCATAATACCCTTAGCATTGAATTTAAGAGAAACATTACCGGTAGCTTTTACATCCTCAAAATCTTTTGCATAGATGGCCGGTATTAAAGAAAGCACATCTTTAAAGCCCACTTCGTTAGTGTTAACCTTCAAGTCCATATCCGTTCCGCCATTGTTGAGCATAGCCACCCATCCGTCAACATCAGCCTTAATAGCATTAAGCTGGAATTTGTTTTCTTTTAGTGTGTATTTACTGTGAGCAAGGTCGGCATCCAAATCCATATCTGCAGAGACAACCGCATTACTTATATAAGGAATAGCACCCATCTTGAATGTTAATCCTTTACTTTTAGCTGCAATCTTCAGAGTAGATCGATCGGCTGTCAAGTCTCCGGAACATTCCGTGTTCAGTCCCACGATTGAAGCATACATATCTGCCTGACGATCATCATAGATGATGTTTACGTTGTCTGCAGTAAACTTTTTAAGCTTCAGTTTAAATGGTGTAGTTTCTTCTGTTTCTGGAGTTGCCTTAGTGGTGTCGGTTTTCATTATATCCCAGTTCACCTTTCCGTTCTTCAGAACAATGGCATGGATATAGGCATCTGATATCTCAATTTTAGAAACATCATAGCCACTGCTTCCGAATAGGGAGAAAAGATCTATTGCTACTGTAGCGTCTCCGGCTTTTACCAAAGTATCTTTAGCAAATTCATCGACCCCTTTCAGGTAGAAGTTGTTCAGAGAAATAGAAGCTTTAGGGAAGTTCTTGAACAAGCTAATGTTCAAATCTTCGAAGCCAAATCTGGCATTTAGCATTTTATTACCTTCTGTAATAACTATCTTCTCAATTTTTCCGCGAAAAGCATACGGCAATATTGCCATAAGTGCCAGAATACATACAATTACAAGTCCTGTAATTTTTAAACTTTTCTTTGTTCTTTGATTCATAATATCTATGTCTTAGTTACTTGAATTATCTTTTTCCTTCCTTAATTCTTCGGCTATACGCCAATGAATAGCTGCTTTTTCTTCATCTCCCACCCGGGAATAAGCATCGCCCAGTAATTCGTGCGATTTATCATGCTCAGGTTTTATAGAGCAAGCCTTTTCCAAATCGGCAATACCTTCTTCTATATGGTTAAGCTGTAGATGAATTTTTCCTCTGTTATACCGGGGCTTGAATGCTCTTGGACTTAGCTTAACGGCTTCGTTCAGACATCCCAGCGCTTCGGGTATTTTATTATCCTCGAAAAGAGTTAATCCCTTTCTTACCCAGGCATCAACCATTTTAGGATCCAGCTCCAGCGCTTTATCATAATTGGCCAGTGCAGCCCGAAGATCATGCGCATGAGTAATACACTGATTACCCATGACGTAATATTCCTTGGCATACTTTTTCAGATTTGTCCGTTGCTCCTCCATTTTCCTCTTAATAGCAACGTTTTCCTCCTTAAGTTTGTTTATGATTCCTAGCTTTTTCCGTATAAATCTTTTTACTACAGGTCTTTCTATGTCATATCTGGAATGAATGGCTAAAAAGAACTGCTCCAGGAATTCTTCAAAATTACCATTGTCAAATTGCTTAACAGCCTCGGCATATTGAATATCGGCCTGAGCCTGCTTTAACGCTTTTTCAATTGCCAGCTGGTTATTGAAACGCGTGGCAAAGTCTACGATTTCCTGTCTCACGAATATATCTCCGCGAGAGATTTGCTTCTTCAACTGAATACCTTCCAAGGAAGTACACCGGCTAAGTGCTACATATGCTTGTCCGCCTGCAAATACTCCTCCGCTAAAATCTACAACCACTCTGCTGAAAGTAAGGCCCTGACTTTTGTGAATAGTAATTGCCCATGCCAACCGGATGGGATATTGCGTGAATACACCCAGTTCTTCTTCTTCTATCTTTTTTTCTTTCTCATTATATACATAGCGGATATTTCGCCAGCAGTCTTTATTTACATCGCATTCCTTTCCATCATCCGTAAGCACATAGATTGTGCCCTCTTCGTCGATGGCAGAAATTACTCCAATGGTACCGTTTACCCAGCGGCGTTCGTAATCGTTCTTGATAAATATAATCTGAGCACCCACTTTCAGCTCCAGATCTTTCTGGGTAGGCAGGCTGCTTTCCGGAAAGTCTCCGGTTATCTCGCCTCTGAATATCACAAAATCACCCGGCAACTCGGCTAGTTTCTTTTCATTGATGAAGTCTACATTATCCCGTCTCGTGGCCAGAGTAATGTACATATCTTCTTCAGATTCCTCTATACGAGTATTGTATCTGGTATTGAGTAATTGCAAGTCGGCAGCACCGGCCGTGTTGTTACGGATATGATCAAGTACGCTTACAAAAACCTTATCAGTTTGCCGATAAACCTTTTTAAGTTCGATTGATACCAGGTCAATTTCACCAAAGACCCTTGCTGAAAAGAAAAATGGCGAAGGATAAAAACGATTCAAAATCTCCCGTTCGTCATTCTTTATAACCGGTTCCAGCTGGTAAACATCACCCACCAGAAGTATTTGCTTACCACCAAACGGTTCCCTCATGTTATGAGAATAAATTCTCAGCACCCGATCTACAAAGTCGATAATGTCTGCCCGTACCATCGAGATCTCATCAATGATAATCAGCTCAACCTCTTTAATTAATTTGCGGTGTGCAGAGCGATATTTCAGGAACTCGTGAATTCGTCCGCCCTGAAGACTAAAGTTTGGATCATCGGGCAGGAGAGGGTAAAAGGGAAGTTTAAAAAAGCTGTGAAGTGTACTACCACCGGCATTGATTGCTGCTATGCCTGTTGGGGCAAGGACTACATGCTTTTTTCGGGTATTTTCACAAATATATTTCAGAAATGTAGATTTTCCCGTACCAGCCTTTCCTGTTAAAAAGACGGATTGTCGGGTATATTGAATTAAGTTCAGTGCATCCTGAAACTCTTTGTTATCCGTATCGATAGTAAATTTCACGTTTTTACCTGTTATTAGTATATTACAAAGATAAGATATATTACGAAAATACAATAAATGATTTTATTAAATACTAATGAATGATGTGTAAAATGAAATATTAAATATATTTGCATAAATTTCATTATTAAAATGAAAGCTAAACTAAATTCGCAGACACTTATATTTTTTTGTATTAAAAACTAAACGATTAAAAAAATGAGAAAACTATTTTTATCATTAGGACTAATGTTTTTAGTCTCAATGGGGTATGCACAGAGTCCTCTTCGCGTAGGACAGACTCAACTTAATGTCGGTCTTGGATTGTCAGACTACGGTTTGCCTGTATATGTAGGTTTCGACCACGCTGTTCACCCAGATATTACTCTAGGTGGAGAATTATCTTACCGCGGTTATAATGATCATGATTATTACGATTACCATCTAGATTCATGGGGAATTTCGGGTAATGGTAATTATCACTTTAATAGCATTCTTAATATTCCAAGAAACTGGGATTTTTATGCAGGACTAAATGTTGGTTTTTACGTTTGGAATGCACCAGATGGTTACCATGGAGATCATACATCTGGATTAGGTCTTGGAGCGCAAATCGGCGGTCGTTATTACTTCAACAATAAGGTTGGTATCAATCTTGAAGTTGGTGGTGGCAATGAATTTAGCGGAGGTAAAATAGGTCTTACTATTAAACTGTAATAAATTTATTATTTCAACGAAGAGCCTTATTTCATTTTTAGAAATAAGGCTCTTTTTTTGTGATTGTATTCTTTAAAAAAATACTTTCAGCGTAGTTTAATTATTTCTTCCCTAAAGCTAATTAATTTATAAACTATATGTTTATAATAAGATGTAGACTATAATGATATAAAGAGTAGGCTTTATATTATTAAGGTCTACACCTTTTTTATAAAAGCTCTAATATAAAGAGAAAATATATACTGAATAAATTATCAAGCTTAATTGATAAATGATGTTAAGCGCCTTAATAAATTATCACATAATATTTGTTTATCTTAAAAATTATCAACAATATTTGTAAAATGAGAAATTAAAAAATAATGAAATATTATGGAACCTGCTGAATTTGATTTCAAAGGATTTAAAATGAGTGGATTTATGATGCTATTTCTGAATATCTGTCTGATATTTGTTAGTGTGGCAATGTTTATCTATTATGACGAATTAGGAACTTTAGGAATAATTTTAGGAGTGATAGGAATTGTCTCCTGTCTCTTTATTTTGGGAGGTTACATGCAATTGGAACCGAATCAGGCACGTGCTATGGTCTTTTTTGGAAAATACAAAGGAACGTTCAAAGAAACAGGCTTTTTCTGGGTTAATCCGTTTCTTGATAAGAAGAAACTTTCACTACGTGCCCGGAATCTTGATGTGAAGCCAATTAAGGTAAACGATAAAACCGGTAATCCGATAATGATTGGATTGGTTTTGGTATGGAAGCTTAAGGATACGTATAAAGCGATGTTCGAGATCGATTCTCAGACATTGGCAGAGGCTGGGGCAACTTCTCCTAATGCGGCTGTCAGTCTAGGAAATTCTGTAGCCGGACGTATGACTGCATTCGAGAATTTTGTTAAAATACAGAGCGATGCTGCTCTTCGACAGGTGGCCGGACAGTATGCTTATGATGATAATGAAGGAGAGACTAGCGGACTAACTCTTCGCTCGGGCGGAGAAGAAATAAATAATCAGCTCGAACAGAAATTGAATGAGCGCCTGGCCATGGCCGGAATAGAGGTTGTTGAAGCAAGACTTAATTATCTGGCTTATGCGCCTGAGATTGCAGCAGTGATGCTTCGCCGTCAGCAGGCATCTGCTATTATTTCTGCTCGTGAAAAGATTGTGGAAGGTGCAGTATCTATGGTAAAAATGGCTCTGACAAAGCTTTCTGATGAAAAGATTGTAGAACTGAACGAAGAGAAAAAAGCAGCAATGGTGAGCAATCTTCTGGTTGTTCTTTGTGCCGATGAGGCTGCTCAGCCGGTTGTAAATGCCGGAGCTCAAAATAACTAACTAATTTTAAATTTAAATAAAGACTAAAGGTATGATTATTGTTGTAGGTATAGTAGCATTCGTTGTCAATTTAATATTTATATTGACTCGTTAATAAGGTAAATAAGGCATTTATCTATTTGCCTTATTGTTTATTTATTGGATTGTTCTAGTAAGAAGAGTAGTTTTATGATTAAATTCTTTTCAGGTAGAAGGCAAAAGTTACCAGATGTTCGTGCTCCACGAGCTTTTGGTGATAAGATTCTTGAGGCAGTGGCTGTGCTTCTTTTATTGGGAATATGGGTGGTCGCATTTATTCTATATAATAAGGCCCCCGATGTAATTCCTACTCATATTAATATTTATGGAAAAGCTGACAGGATAGGAAGCAAAGATACGTTGCTAGTTCTGGCTGGAATAGCGACATTTGTTATGTCTTTAACCGGATACAGATCATTCTTCCCTTCAAGAATGTCTCGTTTTCCGGTGCAGATAACTGACCAAAATATGCTTATTCAATATGCTTTGATAGCTCGTTACCTTCGGGCCTTGAATGTTTTGGTTGGTATGTTGTTTGTTGCTATGTTATTCAATCTTTCCAATTTCTTTCTCTCAATAGGAGATGGAATATTTGAAATTCTGATGGTAATTATCGTGGCACTACTATTACTTTCTGCAGTTGTTTATAATATTTTGGCCAGAAAATATAGATAATATTATCAACTAAGAATTAAGCTTCTTTTTGATATAATCCATAATATCTACTTCCTGATCAGGGTGAAACCAAGTGATCTCATTATCTCTTTTGAACCAGGTCATCTGTTTACGAGAATAGATACGTGAGTTTTGCTTGATTTTTTCTATAGCGAATGGTAAATCCCATACACCATCGAGATAGTTAAATAGCTCCTTGTAACCAACAGTATTCAGGGAGTTAAGATGCTTGTATGGGTAAACGGACTTTACTTCTTCCAACAAACCATCTTCCATCATGATATCTACACGGCGGTTAATTCGTTCGTAAAGCTCTTCACGATCGCGTGTTAGTCCTATTTTAAGGATGTTGAATGGTCTTTCTCTGGTAGAGCGAGTGCGGAAAGAAGTATAAGTCTTTCCTGTCATGTAGCAAATCTCCAATGCGTGAATAACCCGTTTTGGATTTTTCAGATCAACAATCTTGTAATATTCAGGGTCGAGAAGCTTTAATTCACTGCATAAACGTTCCAATCCTTCTGCTTCATATCTGTGAATCAGTAGTTCACGTGTTTCCTTGTCTACGGTAGGTATATCATCAATACCCTTGCAAACGGCATCAACATACATCATTGATCCGCCGGTCATAACAATTACATCTTTGGATTGGAAAAGCTTTTCCAGAAGCTTTAATACTTCTGCTTCGTATTGTGCGGCACTGTAGTAATCAGTGAGTTTAAGTGTGCCAACGAAATGGTGTGGAACTTTATTTAGTTGCTCGGGAGTAGGAGCAGCAGTTCCTATTTTAAGATCGGCATACAGCTGTCGGGAATCGGAAGAAATAATTGGTGAACCAAATTTTTCGGCCAAGCGTAAACTCAGCTCCGTCTTTCCGACACCTGTAGGCCCTATGAGAACTAGTAAGGTTTTAGCCATTAATAGCTCCCTTTGTCTAAAGAATCATCAGCAATACTGTTAATGTCTATATCGAATCCTTCTGTGTCAAAGTCTTCAGTATCAAAAGTTTCATCGCCATAGAAGTTCTCGTCTAAATCAATGGTAGTATTAGTTGCTGCCATATCTTCAAAATCAATGACTTGTTTAGGCGCAATACCCGATTTCTTGGAACAAATAGCTTTGTCCAAGTCTTTACCTGTGATGATTTCCGATAATTCAATGAAGAATGAACGTTCTGTCATGTAATCAAAAACATAGATCAACTTTTGTTTTTCATCTTCAATTAAATCACTTAATAGTGTGTCTTTCATTACCCAGCTATCTTCCTCTGAATTGTTGTCCATATCTTCGAGGGTGATTTCTTTTTCTTTTTCCCAATCTTCATCACAAATAAAGAAAGAGGTCATTTGATCATTTGAATAGTCAACTGATTTTAGAATAGCCTCGTGTAAATCCTGGAAGGTTGCTTCTGAATCAATTTGTATTTCTCTGACAAAATCATCAACTTCATCAGATATGATTGTGAATCTGTATACCATATTCTTTTTTAATTTATTGATGGCGTAAAAGTAGTAAAAATCTCAAAATGTACAATAATTAAGTTCTATTCGTTTATAAAAAAAGTAAAAGGGAAGAACCATCAATTCGATGATCTTCCCTTTTCTGCTGAATATAAACCTTACTATAGCAATGTTTATCTTATTATACCTCGTTTTGAGCTTTGAACAAACTCAATAATATATTCAATTTCCGGGCTTGACGGAATTTCTTTTTTAACTTTTTCCAAAGCTTCACTTACATTCAATCCGCTTTGGTAGATAATACGGTATACATTGTGGATATTCTCAATTAATTCATTTGAGAAACCATGTCTACGCAAACCAACAATATTAATCCCACAATAAGCAATAGGATCTCTTCCTGCAATAATGTATGGAGGTATGTCTTTGCTGAAACGTGAACCACCTTGAAGCATTACATAACTACCTACACGGCAGAATTGATGCATCAATACTGCGGCACTGACTATCGCATTATCGTCTATGATAATTTCGCCGGCCATTTTTGTGGAATTACCAATAATACATCTGCTGCCAACAATAGCATCATGTGCTACGTGTACTCCTTCCATTAAAAGGTTATTGCTTCCAACAACAGTTTTTCCTTTGGCTGCAGTTCCACGGTTAACAGTTACATTCTCACGAATAGTATTGTTATCGCCTATTTCTGCAGTAGTTTCTTCTCCCTGAAATTTTAAATCTTGTGGCACAGCACCAATTACTGCTCCAGGAAAAATAGTATTTCCGTTTCCAATGCGTGCTCCGTATAATATGCTTACATTGGACATAATTTTGTTGTTATCACCAATAACAACATTTTTATCAATATAAACAAAAGGTGCAATTTCTACATTTTCTCCAATTATTGCTTCGGGATGTATATATGCTAATGGACTAATCATTTGTAATTTTATTTGTTCTTAACTATTTGAGCCATAAATTCTGCTTCACAAGCCACTGTTTCACCAACAAATACATATCCTTTCATTGTTGATATGCCACGGCGGATTGGTGCTAATAGTTCCAGTTTGAAGATAAGTGTATCTCCTGGTACTACTTTCTGACGGAATTTAACTCCATCAATCTTCATAAAGTAAGTAGAATATCTTTCTGGTTCATCTACAGAGTTCAGTACAAGTAATCCTCCGGTTTGTGCCATAGCTTCTACCAACAATACTCCCGGCATAACAGGCTCTTGTGGGAAATGACCCTGGAAGAATGGCTCGTTTACTGTAACATTCTTTACTCCTACAATGTGGTTTGGACCTATTTCAATAATCTTATCAACCAAAAGGAATGGATAACGGTGAGGCAACAGTTCGCGGATGCGGTTTACATCCATTACAGGTGCTTCATTACAATTGTAACCAGGAGCCTGAATTTCGTGCTTTCTGATTTCTTTTCTCATCTGACGGGCAAACTTATTATTAATTGTATGTCCCGGGCGAGTAGCAATGATACGGCCTTTGATTGGTTTTCCAATTAAAGCCAAGTCACCAATGATGTCGAGTAATTTGTGACGAGCAGGTTCATTGTCCCATACTAGTGGCTTATGGTTGATGTATCCCAATTGATTTGCATCTTTGTGAGGCACTTTCATAACATCAGCCAGTGCATCAAGCTTTTCTTGAGAAACCTGACGTTCGTAAATTACAATTGCGTTATCTAAATCGCCTCCTTTAATAAGACCTGCAGAAAGTAAAGGTTCAATTTCACGAACAAAAACAAAAGTTCTGCTTGCAGCGATCTCTTTTGAGAAATCGTTCATACTATCTAATGTAGCATACTGATTAGGTATAATCTTAGAATCATATGATATTAGAACATTTAAGCTGAAATCTTCATCAGGAAGAACCATTATAGAAGAACCTGTTTCTTCGTCTTTAAACTCAATCTTATGCTTGATAATATAGAAATCTTTAACAGCTGTTTGTTCAACAATACCAACTTTCTCAATTCCTTCTACATAGGATACTGCGCTACCGTCAAGGATTGGAAACTCCGGTCCGTTAACCTGTATTAAACAGTTATCTATCCCTGCAGCATAAAGAGCAGCCATTCCATGTTCTACTGTACTAACTTTAACTCCGTTTTTTGCAAGAACAGTGCCACGAGTAGTTTCTATAACATTATCAGCTACTGCATCGATAATAGGTTGTTCTTCCAGATCAATTCTTTGAATCTTGTATCCGTGATTATCCGGAGCAGGATTGAAAGTTACAGTAAGATCTAGTCCAGTGTGAAGACCTTTTCCTCTTAGTGAAAAGCTATCTTTTAGAGTTTTTTGTTTCAACATTGGTTACTTATTTAATTGTTTCTTAAGTTCATTAATTTCTTTCTGCAGATTATTGAGTGTTGTGTAAACCTCAGGTAATCTTTTGTATACGACAGATGATTTGAAAAATTGTTTAGCATCAAATGCCGGTGTTCCTAATATATTTGAATTTGACGCAACATTGCCCGGAACTCCAGCTTGTGCACCAATTCCAACTCTGTCGCCTACTTTGATATGTCCGGCTAGTCCTACCTGTCCGCCAAACATACACCATTCGCCAACTTTTGTTGATCCGGCAACACCTACCTGAGCTGCCATTACAGTGTGTGAACCAATTTCATCATTATGAGCAATCTGAATAAGGTTGTCTAGTTTTACTCCCTTGCGTATAATTGTTGCTCCCATTGTAGCTCTGTCAATACAAGTGTTAGCTCCAATTTCTACGTCATCTTCCAGAACAACGATACCTATCTGAGGTATTTTAGAATAACCATCTGGAGTAGGAGCGAATCCAAATCCATCGGCACCGATAACACATCCTGCATGCAAAATACAATTATTGCCCACACGACAATCGTGGTAGATTGTTACATGTGAATACAGAATGCAATTGTCTCCCACTTTAGCACCACTTCCAACCGTTACATGAGGATGAAGTATTGTATTATCACCAACTTCGGCATTGTCTTCAACACATGCAAAAGGAGCAATATATACGTCTTTACCTATTTTTGCGGTAGGTGAAATGAAAGCTAGTGGATCAATACCCACTTTTTTAGGTTTGCTCATTTCATATAAGTTAAGCAGTTTTGCCAAACTTTCATAGGCATTCTCTACTTTTATAAGAGTTGTCTTGATTTCATGTTCGGCAGTGAAGTCCTTATTAACTAATACAATACTTGATTGTGTGCTATATATGTAATGAGTATATTTTGGATTAGAAAGGAATGAAATAGCTCCTGGCACACCTTCTTCTATTTTAGCAAAGGTATGAACACTAGCGTTCTCATCTCCGATTATTTCTCCCTGAATAAATTCTGCAATTTGCTTAGCCGAAAATTCCATGTTTTTATTGTTGATTGATTCTAGTATTTTTCAATATTGTAAAATGGAGATTACATTCCTATGTATATGACCATTGGGGCGCAAAGTTCGTGTTTTTTTTTTAGATTTCCGTACAGTTGGCTAAATATTTAGTTCTTTTTTAAGCTAAACGCTGATAACAAAGGTAGTATTTCTTTACTTTCTTTGAAAGTAAAGAAATATTTAGCATATCTGATGCTTCAGCTATATTCTTTATTGTACCGTCCTTATAGATAATATCAATGCTATCATCGGCAGGATCGTACATGTTTTTTTCTATGCTTGAAGTGGAAATTAAATAAACAGCTTCTTCTTTGTTAATTTGGACTGACTGGCTAATTTTATCGACTAAACTTTCCATTCTTTCTTCACTAACCGGATCTGAAGAAATCTCAACTTTAAAGATGTTCCTGTTAATTAAGCCGTGGCTTAATGTAGAAAGTACTTTGTCGGAATGATTACTCCATACTTTTAGTGCAGTCCATATATCATTATCATCAAGTTGCCCGAAGTTTTCAAGGCAAGTTGAATTTCTATAAAATTCTGTTGAATCTATGTTGTTATAAAGAAAAAAACGAAGGGCAGGAGATGCAAATAATTCTATTCCTTTACTTGCTAATTCTTTTGCACGTAAAAGAGAATTTATCAGCATTTGTTCATAGGCTACAGATGTTTTGTGCAGGTATACCTGCCAGTACATTAGCCTTCTGGCGGTAAGAAAGTTCTCAATTGAGTAAATGCCTTTTGATTCTACAACCAGGTGATCATCTTTTATATCGAGCATTTTTATAATTCGCGCAGAACCGATGTTTCCTTCAATAACTCCGGTATAAAAGCTGTCTCGTCGTAAGTAGTCGAGTCGGTCCATGTCTAACTGACCGCTTACCAGTTGATGAAGAAATTTTTTATGATACTCGTCTTTGAAGATGCTGATTGCCAGATCGAGTTGCCCATTCATCTCTTTATTCATCTTCTCCATAAAAAGAAGAGATATTTCTTCATGTGAGATTCCTTTTACAATTGTATCTTCCAATACATGCGAAAACGGACCGTGACCAATGTCGTGCAGTAAAATGGCAGCCAGTACTCCATCTGATTCTTCCTGAGTAATTTCGTTTCCTTTGCTCCGAAGTTGAGCGATAGCTTCACTCATTAGATGAAAAGCTCCCAGTGAATGTTGAAAACGAGTGTGTTGTGCACCAGGATAAACAACCGAAGATAGCCCCATCTGTTTTATACGGGTTAACCTGTACAATAATGGATGGCTGATTATATTATATAATAATCCACCCGGAATATTGATAAATCCGAAAACCGGGTCGTTGACTATCTTTCGTTCGTTTGTCATGTGTATTTTTATAGAATAGCTTTTAATTGCTCTTCCATTTCAGTCTGAACAGCTTTAGCAGACTTTCTTGCTTCTTCTGCAAATTTTTCAGTTTTATCAGCATAAATAATACCACGTGAAGAATTTACAATTAGTCCACACATTTTATTCATACCATATTTGCATACTTCTTCAAGAGAACCTCCTTGTGCACCTACTCCCGGAACAAGAAGGAAGTGATTTGGTACATGTTTACGAATGTCCAGGAACATCTTTCCTTGAGTAGCTCCAACTACATACATCATTTGTTCGTCAGAAGCCCATTGTTGAGAAGTCTTTAAAACTTTTTCGAACAAACGTTCTCCGTTGACGTCTTCTGTTAGTTGGAAATCATGTGATCCTTTATTTGATGTTAATGCAAGCAGGATAACCCATTTCTCAGGATAAATAAGGAATGGTTTTACACTGTCTTCGCCCATATAAGGGGCAACAGTTACAGAATCGATATTTAGTTCATCAAAGAAAGAACGGGCATACATTTCACTGGTGTTACCAATATCACCACGTTTAGCATCAGCAATAATAAACTGATCAGGATAATTTTCTTTGATGTAATTAACTGTCTTTTCAAAAGCTATCCAGCCTTTTACTCCCATGCTTTCATAGAAGGCAAGGTTTGGCTTATAGGCAATACATAAATCGGCAGTAGCATCAATGATTGCTTTATTGAATGCAAAGATCGGATCTTCTTCTTTCAGCAAATGTGCCGGAATTTTCTTGATATCAGTATCAAGACCAACGCAAAGGAACGATTTTTTGCGTTTTATATTTTCAAATAATTGTTGTTTATTCATTGGAAAATCAATTTTATAATTCACTTTCTTTCATTCGTTCAGCATTTTCCGCTACAATCAGACGGTCGATGCAATCTTGAATGTCTCCGTCCATAAAGGCAGAAAGGTTATAGATAGTATAGTTTATACGGTGATCAGTAATACGTCCCTGCGGATAGTTGTAGGTACGGATTTTAGCCGAACGGTCACCTGTAGAAACCATTGTTTTACGCTTGGAAGCAATATCATCCAGATATTTCTGATGTTCTTTGTCGTAAATGAAAGAACGAAGTCTTGTAAGTGCTCTTTCTTTATTCTTTGGTTGGTCACGGGTTTCAGTACATTCTATTCGAATTTCTTCTGCAATACCCGTGTTCGGATTCTTCCAGATATAACGCAAACGAACACCTGATTCTACTTTGTTTACGTTCTGACCACCAGCACCACCCGAACGGAATGTATCCCATTTAATTTCGCCTTCATTGATTTCTACATCAAATTCTTCAGCTTCTGGAAGTACAGCTACGGAAGAAGCTGATGTATGAACACGCCCTTGAGTTTCAGTGGCAGGAACTCTCTGCACACGGTGTACGCCCGATTCATATTTCAAAGTTCCGTATACGTTTTCACCGCTTACGGTAAAGACAACTTCCTTGAATCCTCCGGATGTTCCTTCACTTGTACTTGTTACCTCAACTTTCCATCCTTTAGCTTCACAGTATTTTACATACATGCGGAATAAATCTCCGGCAAAAATGGCAGCTTCATCGCCACCTGTTCCACCACGGATTTCAACAATTGCATTCTTTCCATCCTGAGGATCGGCAGGAACAAGGAGGAGTTTTATTTCCTCTTCCAGTTCCGGAATGCGGGATTGGCAGGCATTTAATTCTTCTCTTGCCATTTCACGCATTTCCTGATCTTGTTCAGTATCCAGAATTACTTTGGCTTCCTCAACTCCATCGAGCATTTGTATATACTCTTTGCGGGCGTTCATGATATTTTCCAATTCTTTGTATTCCTTGGTTAGTTTCACGTAACGCTTCATATCTGAAATTACATCAGGGTCGGTAATAAGAGTCGATATTTCTTCGAAGCGGCTCACCAAACCTTCAAGCTTATCTAATATTGTATTGTTATATTCTGCCATAATTTAATATATGAACTCTCCGAATTCACTTTTAATAATCAGCTCTTTTTTTTCAGATTCTTCAATGCGTCCAACGATTTGCGCGTCAATTCCGAATGATTTGGAAATAGCAATAACTTCTTCTGCATGTTCTGGTGAAAGATATACTTCCAGGCGATGGCCCATATTAAAAACCTTGTACATTTCACTCCAATCTGTGCCAGATTGTTCTTTAATAGTCTTAAACAATGGAGGGACAGGGAATAGATTGTCTTTTATAACTCTTACATTATCCACAAAGTGAAGAACTTTTGTCTGTGCACCGCCAGAACAATGAACCATACCATGGATTTCAGTGCGGAGAGCATCAAGCAGTTTCTTAACAACCGGAGCATAAGTACGGGTAGGAGAGAGAACCATTTTTCCTGCATCAAGGCTGATACCTTCAATCGGATCGGTCAGCTTTAAATTACCTGAATAAACAAGATCTTCAGGAACACCAGCATCATAGCTTTCAGGGTATTTTTCTGCAAGATATTTGGCAAATACATCATGGCGGGCAGAGGTAAGTCCGTTACTACCCATACCTCCGTTGTATTCTTTCTCATATGTAGCTTGTCCGTAAGAAGCAAGTCCTACAATAACGTCTCCTGGACGGATATTGGCATTGTCGATTACATCACTGCGCTTCATGCGGCAAGTTACAGTGCTATCCACGATGATAGTACGAACCAAATCGCCAACATCTGCAGTTTCACCGCCGGTAGCATAAACACCCACACCCATTTCACGAAGTTCGGCAAGTAATTCATCTGTTCCATTGATGATAGCTGAGATAACTTCTCCTGGAATTAATAACTTGTTACGACCGATAGTAGAAGATACCAGAATATTGTCTACTGCACCAACGCAAAGCAAATCGTCAATATTCATAATCAACGCATCCTGTGCAATGCCTTTCCACACAGAAATATCGCCAGTTTCTTTCCAGTAAAGATATGCCAGACTTGATTTAGTTCCAGCTCCGTCGGCATGCATAATGTTACAATATTCAGGATCACCTCCCAATATATCAGGAATAATTTTACAGAAAGCTTTAGGGAATACTCCCTTGTCGATGTTCTTTATAGCGTTATGCACATCTTCTTTTGATGCAGAAACGCCACGCTGCATGTATCGTTGATTACTCATTTTTAGTTATATAAAAGGATTTTGTATACAGCGTGCAAAAGTACTGTATTTTTTTCTTGTAGACAAATCTTTGTATCAGAACTCTACTGCCGGAGCTTTTTCAGAGCCAGCTTCTGCTTCAAAATACGGTCTTTTTTCAAAGCCAAACATTCCTGCAAACATATTTCTTGGGAATTTGCGAATATAAGCGTTATACTCTTTTGCTAATTCGTTGAAACGTCCGCGCTCTACTGCTATACGATTTTCTGTACCTTCCAACTGTGCTTGTAACTCAAGAAAATTCTGGTTGGCTTTTAAATCAGGATAGTTTTCAGTGATAGCTAACAGTTTACCTAGAGCAGTTGTAACATCACCTTGTGCTTTTTGGTAAGCCTGCAATTTTTCTGGAGTCAACTTATCAGGATCAATGGTTATCTGAGTTGCTTTAGAACGTGCCGCAATAACTCCTTCCAAAGTTGTTTTTTCGTGTTTAGCATATCCTTTTACTGTATTAACAAGATTTGGGATAAGATCAGAACGACGCTGATATTGATTTTCTACGTTCGACCAAGCTTTTGTTACACCTTCTTGTTTATCTACCATTGAGTTATAAGCACTTGAACCAAGTAATGCAATAAGAACAATTACCGTAATGGCAATAATTACTGACTTTTTCATGTTTATATTCATTTTTGTTGTTATGTTAAAAATCTGAACCTGCTCCTCCGCCACCAGACATGCCGCCGCCGAAGCTACCTCCGCTGAATCCTCCGCCTCCTGAACCTAGACCTCCGCCTAGGCCGCCCAGGAATATTCCTCCGCCAAGGCCGCCTCTTCCACCACGGTAATTATCGTCTGATGATTCTGTTTCACGAATTATTTTGTGACCACAATTCTGGCAAGTATAAACCACTTCTTCTCTTTTTACTCCATGACGGTAAGAAAGAAGTTTGGAATCTGTTCGCATCAGTTTATGTTGTTTGCATTTTGGGCAGCGTGTCGCTCTCCAGGAAGCAATTCCACCTATAAAAGCTAACAATATAATAAATCCGCCTGCAGCAAAGAACAAAAACATAATATTTCCGCCTTCCTCATTATTCAATTCATCGTTAGTCATGGAACCATCCAGACGGGCACAAACAGCCTGAATACCACTAACCATTCCCCCGTCCCAGTTGTTGTTGCGGAAGAAAGGATTCATTTTTTTGACTTGAATTCTTTTGCAAATGGCATCCGGTAAATCTCCTTCAAGTCCATAACCGGTTATGAAACGTATCGTACGTTGGTCTTCTACCAGCAAAATTACCAGTCCGTTATCTTTGCTTTTTTTTCCTACTTTCCATGCATTAAATATTCCAAGAGCAAAATCAAAGCTATTCTCATTCCCAATAGATGGAAGAGCAATAACTGCAACTTCAATAGACGTTTTTTGTTCCAGTTTCCAAAGCATACTGTCTATAGCTGCACAAGCTTCCTGAGATAAAAGCCCACCGGGATTGCTCACGTAGCGCATTTTATTTTCTAAATGCACATTCGGAACACTTTCCACTGTATATGCATTATTCTGAGCTTTTGCTTGAAAGCTAAGGCATAACAGCAAGAACAGCATTGTCTTTTTTAATAAATTCATGATCGTATATTATCGTATTTATTCATTTTATTTTGCATCAAAACATATCTAAGATATTCGTATGATGCATTGTTTTGTTTCTTTTTCTGAAAATAATATCGTCTTTAAGTCCTGATTCAAAGAGTTTTCAGATAGTTAGTCTTTAAACAGGCTATTATTGACAAAGATATAAAAAGAATTTTGGAAAATAACTTATTTAATATACTTATCAGTAAACGCTTTAACTTTTGCAAGATAAAGCTGAGGATTTTGTTTGTATGATTTTGCATGTTCAGCTCCCCGAACAATCCATAGTTCTTTAGGTGCATGCTTTGCTTCATAAAGCGGATAAACCATCCAGGTAGGAACATAAGTGTCTGCATCACCATGAATAAAGAACATTGGTAAACGGCATTTCTTTACTTGATTCAGTGGAGACGCTTCTTTGAAATTCCAGTTATATTTTATGTCGCATAGCATGCTGGTAGCATACATTAACGGAAATTCGGGTAAGTTGAAACGTTCTTCCAGTTCTTTGGAAAACTCATCCCATACACTGGTGTATCCGCAATCTTCCACAAAGCATTTTACATTTGAAGGAAGAGTTTCTCCGCTCACCATCATTGTTGTTGCAGCTCCCATTGAGATACCATGAACCACAATGTTTATACTATCTCCATATATACCTTTTGCTACATCAATCCAGTGAATCACATCAAGACGATCTTTCCATCCCATCTGAATCGTATTACCTTCACTTTTTCCATGTGCCCGCAAATCAGGAAGAACAACGTTATAATTCAAATCATGATTGTACAAATAACCAATCATCATCATTCGGATTGCATTGTCTGTATAACCATGAACCAATATAGCTGTCTTTTTTGTTGGCTTATTTGCTGCAATGAAATAGGCGTGCAGTTTATTGTTTTCGTTGCCAATAATGAAAGTATCCTTTAATGCCGAAACCTTATTCAGGCTATCCACCCACTGGTGCAGATAAGGATAATTGTCGTACATATACTTATACGACTCAGCTTCGTCATTATTGTTATGTTTTGATGAAAGCGAGTAATCAAGCATATAAAAGCTTCCCCCCACTGTACTTGCTACGAAAAGAAGTAATAGTGAGAGAAGCAAATATTTTATAATTTTGATTACCTTTTTTGCTACCATAAAATGAATTATTTATTCCATATTTCCCAGGCAGCAAAAGCCTGAAGCAAAAGCATCTCCAAACCATTTTTGGTTTTAGCTCCCCGTTCTGCTCCTTTTTTCATGAATAGTGTTGTGTCCGGGTTATACAATAAATCGTATAATAAGTGATTTTTGGTTAGACACTCATAAGGAATGTCCGGACAGGCATCTACATTAGGAAACATACCTACAGGAGTCGCATTTACAATTATAGTATTTTCAGCTATAATTTCAGGAGTAAGCTCCTCATAAGTAAGCATGTCTGCCTGTTTAGTGCGTGATACATACGTACTTGTAATACCCAGATTCTTTAATCCATGAAATACCGCCTTTGCAGCACCTCCTGCTCCCAGAATAAGAGCTTTTTTGTGATGCTCTTTAAGTAAAGGTTCTATAGATTGTGTAAAACCAATAATATCAGAATTATATCCAACCAGTTTTATTTTTCCTTTTTGGCGAATGATTTTAATAACGTTGACCGCACCAATTTTAGCGGTATCTTTATCTAATTCGTCAAGGAAAGGAATTATTTGTTCCTTATACGGAATAGTGACATTTAAACCACAAAGATCAGAGTTCTCACTGATAACATTCATAAAAAGATTGATATCAGGAATCTCAAAATTTACATATTCGGCATCGATGTTTTCCGATTTGAATTTCTCGTTGAAAAATCCAATCGAGAAAGAATGTTTTAGCGGATAGCCAATTAAACCGTACTTTTGCATAGTCTGTGTTTTTTGGTTTTATTATTTTGCAGCAGTGTAAAGGGTGCAGACTCCGAATGTTAGTCGTTTGAAAGAAACATCTTTGAATCCCGCATTTTCAATAACTCCCTTCATTACTTCTCCTTGTGGGAAGGCTTTGATGGTTTCAGGTAGATAGGTGTAAGCATTATCGTCTTTTGAAAGAAGCTTACCCATTGTAGGAATCACAATCTTAGAATAGATGGCAAATAGCTGTTTCATCGGGAAAGAATCCGGAGTGGTCAGTTCCAGAATAACCAAATGTCCGCCTTTGTTCAGTACCCTGTACATTTCCGATAAACCTTTGTCCAGGTTTTCAAAGTTACGGATACCAAAAGCAACAGTGATTGCATCAAAAGTGTTGTCAGTGAAAGTCAGGTTCATACAATCTTCCTTGGCGAAAGATATACTCTGGTCAAGCCCTAACTTTAGCACCTTCTCTTTACCAATTTTCATCATCCCTTCCGAAATGTCCGTACCAATCAGTTCTTCAGGTAATAAATCATGGTAAGCCTGGATAGCAAAATCGCCTGTTCCGGTAGCTACATCCATCATTTTCTGAGGACGAAAAGGTTTCAACCAAGCAATAGCCTTCCGTCTCCAACCCTTGTCAATGCCAAAAGACATGGTATGGTTTAACAGATCGTAATGATGAGCTATATTATCAAACATAGTCTCCACCTGTTCGGTTTTTTTTCCTTCGGAGCTATAAGGCTTTATTTCTTCTTGAGGGTATTTCATGAATGAAAATTGATAAATAAAAAAGTCAAAAACTATGTGTTGCAGTAAAAAAGTAATGAATAACAAGAAGAGAAGCCTTCTTGTTATTCATTGAATGCTATTTATTTAGAAAGGAATGCAGTAACATTCTTTTCAATTCTTGCAGCTACATCATCAAGATCAGCTTTTACAAACTTTTCTCCAACAATGTTTTCGTATAATTCAATGTAGCGGTCGCTTACACTGTTTACGTATTCTTCGGTCATAGCAGGAACCTTTTGTCCTTCTTTTCCCTGGAAGCCGTTTTCAATTAACCATTGACGAACAAACTCCTTTGATAACTGCTTTTGTGGTTCATTCTTAGCTAAACGTTCTTCAAAACCTTCAGCATAAAAATAACGAGAAGAATCCGGAGTATGAATTTCATCCATCAGAATGATCTTGTCATCCTTCTTACCAAATTCATATTTAGTATCAACAAGGATAAGACCCATTTTTTTTGCAATTTCACATCCGCGTGCATAAACAGCCAATGTGTATTTTTCCAATTGTTCGTAATCCTCTTTACTTACAATACCCTGTGCAATAATCTCTTCTTTGGAGATATCTTCATCGTGACCTTCATATGCCTTGGTTGTAGGAGTAATGATAGGAGTAGGGAATGGCTGGTTTTCTTTCATTCCTTCAGGCATTGGTACACCGCAAAGAGTACGTTTTCCTTCTTTGTATTCTCTCCAGGCGTGTCCGGTAAGATATCCACGTACTACCATTTCCACTTCAAAAGGAACACATTTAATACCTACAGTAACCATTGGGTCTGGAGTAGCAACTTTCCAGTTAGGTACAATATCAGCAGTTGCATCCAGGAATTTGGCAGCAATCTGATTCAGCACTTGTCCTTTATAAGGAATACCTTCTGGCAGAATAACATCGAATGCTGAGATACGGTCACTTACAACCATCACCAATAATTCGTCGTTGATATTATACACATCACGTACTTTTCCGTGGTAAACACTCTTTTGTCCCGGAAAATTAAAATCTGTTTTTACTAATGCTTTGCTCATTATTGTATTTGTTTTTGGGATTCTTCTAATTGTTTTTCTTTTTTCTTTTTATCGTCGAATTTTTCATAAGCTTCAACAATTCGTTCCACCAACTTGTGGCGAACAATATCTTTCTTTCCAAGCTCCACAAAGCTGATACCTCTTACTCCTTTCAGAATACGCATTGCCTGAACAAGTCCGGAAGTTTGGGCAGCCGGAAGATCAATCTGAGTAAGGTCACCCGTAATAATCATTTTAGTATTCATCCCCATGCGGGTAAGAAACATCTTTATTTGCTGAGTTGTAGTATTCTGGGCTTCATCGAGAATAACGACAGCGTCGTTTAGAGTACGGCCGCGCATAAAAGCCAGCGGCGCAATCTGAATAATATTTAGTTCCATATATTCCTTTAACTTAGCAGCGGGAATCATATCCTGAAGTGCATCGTATAGAGGTTGCAGATACGGATCAATCTTTTCTTTTATATCCCCCGGAAGGAAACCTAGTTTCTCACCGGCTTCAACAGCGGGGCGACTTAAAATGATTTTTTTAATTTCTTTTTGTTTCAATGCTCTTACAGCCAGAGCAATAGAGGTATAAGTCTTTCCCGAACCAGCCGGGCCGATAGCAAAGAGCATATCATTTTTTTCAAATCCTTCCACTAATTTAAGTTGGTTGTCACTACGTGGAATGATAGGCTTTCCGGTAACACTGAATACAATTACGTTCCCGTTTTTTTCAGTCTGGGGAGCGTTACCTTTTATAATATCAATAATGACCTCTTCTTTTAACGAATTGTATTGAACGCAATGTTTTTCTAAAGCTAATATATTCTCTTCAAACGCGCACATCTCCTCTTCATCACCCATCACCTTAATCACATTTCCACGGGCTACTATCCTTAATTTGGGGAATAAGGCTTTTATTAGTTGAATGTTGGTGTTATTCACACCATAGAAGATAACCGGATCGATGTCTTCGAGAACAATCAGTTTTTCTATCATTGAATCAATTTAAAGGATCAAATGTTTATTTCTAAATTGCTTGCAAATTTACATAAAAAACTTCGAATTATATACTTGTATAATGAAAATAAACTGTGTACTCTTACATTATGCAGAAACTTTATCAGCAGTCTTGAAATCATTTACTTTTATAATAGAGTTTATTCAGGAATTGTTTTTATAGGAAGGCATTTTAATATATATTTGCAAAACAAAGTACATAATATAAAATCTGATAATTCACTTTCTGATGCGCAAACTTATACCAATTGTAGGCTTGTTTTTTTTAATTTGCTGTCTGTCTGCCTGTAAGGATAAAACCTTAAAGCTAAATCATCCTAAAAACATACGGGGTGTGATAAGTTTTAAACGTTCATTTGGTGATTTAAATGATTTGCATTTGTCGGCAGCACAGGCAATCGGTATTCGTCCTATATCTTCGCGCGAAGATGCCGAAAAACTGAAAGGCGATTTGGTGCTTATAGAAAGTAATGAATATTATATAGTAGATTCACTTACTCATTCGCTTCCTTACCTTGTTCCAAAAGCAAGCGATTTATTGTCGAGTATAGGTTCTAATTTCCTTGATTCTTTAGAATCTAAAGGATTAAATCCTAATCAGGTTGTTGTAACATCAGTACTTAGAACTCAGGATGATGTTAAGAAATTGCGCAAACGTAATGGAAATGCATCCGAAAAGTCGGCACATTTTTATGGAACAACTTTCGATGTAAGCTGGAAGCGTTTTAAGAAAGTAGAAGATGATCGCCCTATGCAGGATGTTAACCGCGATACCTTAAAACTGGTTCTTTCAGAAGTACTTCGCGATCTTCGAAAAGCAGAGACCTGTTACGTAAAGTACGAATTGAAGCAAGGTTGTTTTCATATTACTGCCAGATAGCAACTTACATAAAAGAAAAAAAACGTACCTTTGCGCCAAAATAATAAAAACGCGTGCAACGATACTTTATTTATTTAGCCTACGAGGGGACAAATTATCACGGTTGGCAGGTGCAGCCCAACGGTGTGAGTGTACAGGAATGCTTGCAAAAAGCACTTTCTACCTTACTTCGCGTTGAAACGGAAGTAGTAGGTGCCGGCAGAACTGATGCCGGAGTTCATGCCAAACTGATGGTGGCACACTTTGATTCAGAGAATGAAAATCTTAATCTTGCATTGCTTACCGATAAGTTGAACAGATTACTTCCACCTGATATTTCCGTATATCGTGTTTGTAAAGTACATCCCGAAGCGCATGCCCGCTTCGATGCTCTGTCTCGTACCTATAAATATTACATCACCTCTGTAAAATCACCATTTAACCGTCACTTGAAATGGCGGATGCATGGATCGCTCAACTATGAACTGATGAACGAGGCTGCAAAGATACTGTTTGAATATACCGATTTTACCAGTTTTAGTAAACTTCATACTGATGTAAAAACCAATAACTGCAAAATTATGCAGGCGGAGTGGATTCAGGAAGATGAAACCACCTGGGTGTTTACTGTAAAAGCCGACCGCTTTCTTCGCAATATGGTGCGTGCCATTGTGGGAACGCTGGTAGAAGTGGGGCGAGGTAAAATGAGTATTGACGAATTCCGTAAAGTGATAGAACAAAAAGACAGATGCAAAGCAGGTGCTTCTGTTCCGGGTCATGCCCTGTTTTTAGTAGATATAGAATATCCTGCTGAAACTTTTATATAATATGTGGTTATTATTAGCTTTTACTTCAGCCTTTTTACTAGGCTTTTATGATGTTTTCAAAAAGAGATCTTTAAAAGATAATGCTGTATTGCCGGTGTTGTTTCTTAATACACTGTTTTCCAGTCTGATATTTTTGCCGTTTATTATTTGTTCCGCCATGGGGCAGGAGTGGATTAGTAATACCATTTTTTATGTTCCGGTCGAAGGATGGGAAGTGCATAAATACGTATTACTGAAATCGGTAATAGTACTTTCTTCCTGGATTTTTGGCTATTTTGGAATGAAGCACTTGCCGCTTACTATTGTAGGGCCAATCAATGCAACCCGCCCGGTTATGGTATTGGTCGGAGCAATGCTTGTATTTGGCGAACGTCTCAATCTTTATCAATGGATTGGGGTGCTGCTTGCCGTAGCTTCATTCTTTATGCTTAGTCGTTCGGGCAAAAAAGAAGGGATAGACTTTAAAAGCAACAAATGGATATTCTTTATTGTGATGGCAGCTTTAACAGGAGCTATCAGCGGACTTTATGATAAATACCTGATGAAGCAATTTAATCCCATGCTTATCCAATCATGGTATAATGTTTATCAGCTCTTTATTATGGGCGGAGTACTGATGCTTTTATGGTGGCCAAAGCGAAAAGAAACTACTCCTTTTCGCTGGCACTGGAGTATTATACTTATTTCAATCTTTCTAGGTGCAGCAGATTTTGTTTATTTCTATGCACTTAGTTATGACGATTCCATGATTTCTATTGTATCTATGGTTCGCCGAAGCAGTGTAATTGTTTCGTTCATCTTTGGTGCAATGTTTTTCCGTGAAAAGAATTTAAAAAGCAAAGCAATCGATCTTATTCTGGTGCTAATTGGAATGATATTCTTATATTTGGGCTCAAAATAAATTAATAAGATGAAAAAGATAATCCTTCTTTGTTTTTTGATGGCTTCTGTCATCTCCTTGAATGCTCAGGATGCCAAATCGGTATTTATTAATATGCCCGATTCCTTGTCGCCTTTGCTCACAAAAGTAAACCGGGAAGATTTTGCGGATTTTCTCGAAAGTAATATGAAAGCGCAAGTCAAGAATAAGATGGATAAAATGTCGGAAATGAAAACTCTGACTAAAGATTATGTTTATTTGCAGACTACCCCTCAGAGTAGTTTTCAGATGAAATTACTTCAGTTGAACGATACAACAAAAATTATTTGTGTAGTTAATACCGTCTGTGGTCCGGCTTGCGATAGTCGCATCCTTTTTTATACTACAGCATGGAAAGAACTACCAGTGAAAGATTATATAGAATTGCCTAAGATGGAGCAATTCTTTATTACTCCCGATTCTACTCAACTCGAAGCGTTTAATAACGCACGGGCTGCATTGGATTTTTATTTGTTGAAATCAGATCTTTCAAAGGATAGCAGTGATATTACTTTTACTTTTGCTTCTTCCGAATATCTGGATGAAACAGCAGCAAAGGATTTAGCTCCTTTCGTAAAAAAGGCACTTGTCTATGTTTGGAAAGAAGGTCGATTTACTTTGAAAATGTAACTTAAAGTAAAATCTTAGATTTCTCTCTCTAAAAATAATATTTTTGCAAAAAAAGTCTTGCAGTCTAGCAGTAACCATTTAATGTGTTGTGAATGAATGTAATGGAGGCGCTAGACTTCTTCAAGAAAGTCTAGCGGTAATCTAGTAGTCTAGCACTTGTCTCGTCTGATTTTGACAGACTATGTTTTTGTCTTTTAAATCAAACCCTTATCAGATTATTAAAAGTAAACCAATAAATTCTTATTCCATCCGGGTGTAGGATATTGGTCCACCCGGGTGTAGAGGTTCTCTACATCCGGATGGATGGGCATTGTACACCCGGGTGTACAAGCAATAAAAAAAGCTCCAATACAAAATTGTATCAGAGCTTTTTTATCAGATATAATCTGAAATATCTTATTTCTTGCTACGATCTCCGTAACGGCTTTTAAACTTATCAATACGACCGGCAGTATCAATCATTGTAGATTTACCAGTGTAGAAAGGGTGAGAAGTGTTAGAAATTTCAAGCTTAACCAATGGATAAGTTTCACCTTCGAATTCGATAGTTTCTTTAGTGTTGCAAGTAGATTGAGATAAAAATACATCGCCATTAGACATATCCTTAAATACGACTGGACGATATGATTCTGGATGAATACCTTTTTTCATTTCAGTATTTGTTTTTTAATTATTATTACTTTGTACTATTTGGTAAGAATAGTGTAATGGTCTATTTCAGAGCGCAAAGATAATGCTTTTCTTTAAATTGGAAAATTATTTGAGGAACTTTTTCGTATGATAATAAAATAATGTTTGTTTTGTGTTAATTGTTAATTTTTTAAATGAAAAAACGGACCGATAATCAGATTGTAATATAACTGACAAATAAAATTAACCCTTATGGCAGATTATTTATTGTATAATTATTAACTTTGTACTCCTTGATGGGCTAAATGTCTATGAACTACTTTTTTATATACTATGAAAGGATAATATTGAAGTGTATTTAAATTGGTCAATAAAAAACGATAGAATGAGAAAATTTTTCCTGCATTTGTTAATGCAATTATTAATTGTCTGTATAGGTGGACAATTAATGGCACAGATCCCGAGTGGCTATTACACACCCGCAGTAGGGAAGAAAAAAGCAGAATTGAAAACGGCTTTGCATACCATTATTATGAATGCAACGGTGCTTAATTATGGTAGTGGAGATGGTAAAACATGGTCGGGATTTGCAAAGACAGATGTTCGTACCGATGGAACCGTTTGGGATATGTACTCAAATAATAGGGTTCCAGTAAACGGCAATTATGCAGCATCAGGAATGAATATTGAACATTCATTTCCCAAAAGCTGGTGGGGAGGTGATGAACGTCAGGCTTATAAAGATCTTTATAATCTGAATCCGTCAAATAGTGTTGCTAATGAAGCAAAGAGTAATTATCCAATGGCTGTTGTTGATGGTACTGTTACATATTCAAATGGAGTGATAAAAGTTGGGAAATCAAGTAGTCGCCCTGGAAGTTTAATTGATGCCTGGGAACCTTCCGATGAGTACAAAGGCGATTTTGCACGTTCGTATATGTATATGGTAACATGTTATCAAGACTATTCAACTGATTGGGCTGGTACACAAGCTCTTTATGAACTGGAAAAAAATACTTATCCTACCTTTCAGCAATGGGCTTATCAGCTTCTTCTGAAATGGAGTCAGGAAGATCCGGTAAGTGAAAAGGAAATAAACAGAAACAATGCTGTGTATAAAATACAGGGAAACCGTAATCCATTTATTGATTATCCGGAATTGGCCGAATATATTTGGGGAGCTAAGACGGAAACCCCATGGAGTGAGAGCACTGATCCTGCTTTGTATTCACCAACAAATAATTCTACTTTGGATTTGGGGGTTACTTCGATCAGTAAAACACTAGAGAAAGAAGTCTCTGTAAGCGGAAAAAATCTGACTGGCGATTTGTCTATAAGTATTTCCGGAACCGGATTTACTGTTAATGCATCTTCTTTAACGAAAGATCAGGTGGCTGCCGGTGCAAAAGTTACTGTTCAGTATAATTCTGCTTCAGCTGCAACTGCAACAGGTACACTTACCTTGTCAGGAGGCGGAGTAACTGTTTCTGTAAATCTTAAGGCTGAAGCTGTTGATGGCATACCTGTACTCGCGGCTTCAAATGTAACTTCAAAATCGTTCGTTGCTTCATGGAAAAATGTGAGCGACGCGTCTACTAAATACGACTTTAGTCTTTATCAATCGGATAAAACAACATTGGTTACAGGTTATCCGGTAAGCGTTGATGCTTCTTCAGAGACTCAAACTGTTACAAATCTTACACCGGATACACAATATTATTATAAGCTTACCGGTGGTGGACTCTCTTCAAATCTTATTGGTGCAAAAACATTAGTTGCTGTACCTGCTGTAACAGCAACTTTGCAGGGTGGAAACCTTGATTTTGTAACATTACCAAATGCTGCATCATCAGTAAAAAGCGTAACAGTTTCAACAGAATATATCAATAGTAATATTGCCGTTAAGGTTGGTACACCTTTTGAATTGTCATCAGATCAACAGACGTGGTCAAATGCTATCACTCTTGCTTCTGCCGGAGGAACGTTCTACGTTCGTATGGCCTCTTCTGCTGCAGGTAGTTATCAGTCAACACTTTCTCTTTCGTGCACTGAAATTTCAGACGATCAGGAAATACCGGTAACTGGGGTTGCTGAGTTGGCTAAAACATTTTTAGAGGATTTTGAGAAGGAAGTAACAAATGGTTATACAACAGGTGATGCTATATGTACAACAGGAAGTTGGGCTTTTGTTAATACATTGATCATGATTAATGATTTAGGCGATTTGAAGATTGGTAGTAAGTCTACCCGTATAAAACCTGCTGGGGCAATTTCTATGAAATCAGATAAAGCGAATGGTGTAGGTACATTATCATTATATGCAGGAACTTATGGTACAGATGTAGCTACTACAATAGGAATTTACTACTCTTCTGATGCGGGAACTACATGGAATACAGTAGCTGAAAATGTAGCTGTATCTAACTCATTAAAGGAGTATAAGTATTCAATAAATATATCTGGTCCGATACGAATCAAAGTTGCAAATTTAACAACTTCTGGAACAAAGCCTCGTGTAAATGTTGATAATATCTCTATGACAGATTATACTTCAACTGCTATTTCTAAGAATGAAAGCGACTCATTCCGTTTCTATGTAGAAAGTAACCAGCTTGTTATTCAGAATTATAAGGTTCAGAATATTAGTATCTATAATATTTCCGGGCAAATTGTATATAAGCATAAACTGAATCCCGGTGTAACTTCTGTCACACTTCCTCAAGGTATATATATACTTAATGGAGATGGGGTAGTGAAGAAAATTATTATTAAGTAATAAGAGAACTGATTTGTTTCCTTTTAGTTTCTAGAACAATAAGAGGAATATATAAATAACTGTATAAGGTTAGAGAGTACTTATTTGTCCTCTCTAGCCTTATTTTGTTTTTAAGCATTTCTTTTTTGACGCTAATATAAAATATTGTTTATGTTAAATGCTTTATGGTTTTTTAGGTATAAAAGTTCTATGAATATGTCCTTGTTTCGTTTTTTTTTAAGACTTTTGTCTGTGAATGGCATATTGCCCTTCTTTTATAAATTTAGTGATATATAAATATAATAAAAATAGATTTAATATGAAGAAACTGCTGATAGCATTGAATTTAATTCTTCTTATTTCCTTATCAGTTAATGCACAGGAGAAAAAGAAGTATGCGCTTTATAGCGTAGCTTTTTATAACATGGAAAACTTATTTGATTACACCCATGATCAGGGTAAAGATGATTATGAATATCTACCCGAAGGCAAAAACAATTGGGATTCAACCAAATATGTATCCAAGCTAAAGAATATGTCAGAAGTGCTTGGCATGCTGGCACGTGATAAACAACCCGAAGGTCCGGCTTTTATCGGATTGGCCGAGATAGAAAACAGACATGTGCTTGAAGATTTGATTAAACAACCGGCACTTGCTTCTACTGGTTATCAGTTTATTCATTATGAAGGGCCAGATCAACGTGGCATTGATTGTGCGCTTTTGTACAATCCTGCTTTGTTTAACGTTAAAACAAGCAAGCTTCTCCCTTATGTAAATCCTGATGATACAGTTCATAAAACACGTGGGTTCTTGGTTGTAAACGGAGTAATGGCCGACGAAAATGTTACTGTGATTGTTAATCACTGGCCATCACGTGGAGCCGATTCTCCAGCCCGCATATTGGCTGGCAAGCAAGTTCGTGCCATTAAAGACTCTTTGCTTCGAGAAAATCCAGCTTTAAAGATTGTTATTATGGGAGATATGAATGACGACCCAATGGATCAAAGTATGAGCAAAGCCTTAGGTGCACACAGAGAAATTGCAGACGTAGAAGTAGGTGGACTGTATAATCCATGGTGGAATACTTTGCAGGTAAAAGGAATGGGAACACTAACTTACCGTGGAAAATGGAATCTTTTCGATCAGATTGTGGTGTCATCTAATTTGTTGGGTGATGACAGAAGCACATTGAAATTCTGCAAAAATGAGATATTCTATCGTGATTTCATGATTCAGCAAGAAGGTAATTATAAAGGCTCGCCCAAAAGAACCTTTGGAGGTAGTGTATGGCTAAATGGTTATAGTGATCACTTGCCAACTATTATTTACTTTCTTAAAGAGGTTAAATAAAAAAAGAATTTTGATTGCTCAATAAATATTAAAGGAACAGATTCAGTTGAACTAAAATTTGCCCTTTTTGTTTTTATTGCCATATAGAGATTACAATATGATATTTATTCATAGGGAAAAAGTGTCATTAGTAATGAAATATAACGTTTTATAAGATAAAATCTTTCGCAGAACATTTTTATTCAAACTATTCTTTTTAATTTTGCGAAGAATTTTAATTCACTAACAATAAATATTAAAAAAACATGGTTAATTACAAAGATTTAGGCCTCGTAAACACAAAAGATATGTTTAAGAGAGCTATCGCTGGAAAGTATGCCATTGCAGCGTTTAACTTCAATAACATGGAGCAAATGCAAGCTATTATTCAGGCTGCAGTAGAAACAAAATCTCCTGTTATCCTTCAGGTTTCAAGTGGCGCTCGTAAATATGCAAATCAGACTTTACTTCGTTACATGGCTCAGGGAGCGGTGGAATATGCAAAGGAATTAGGTTGTGAAAATCCTGAAATCGTTCTTCACTTAGACCATGGAGATTCTTTTGAACTTTGTAAGTCTTGTATCGATATGGGATTCTCTTCAGTAATGATTGACGGATCTCATTTCCCATACGAAGAAAATATTGCATTAACTAAGAAAGTTGTTGAATACGCTCACCAATTTGATGTAACAGTTGAAGGTGAACTTGGTGTATTGGCAGGTGTTGAAGATGATGTTGTTGCAGAACACCATACATATACTCAACCATCTGAAGTTGTAGATTTCGTATCTCGCACAGGTGTTGATTCATTAGCTATTTCAATCGGTACTTCTCACGGAGCAAACAAGTTTACTCCAGCTCAATGTACTCGTGATGCTAATGGTATCTTGATCCCACCTCCATTGCGTTTCGATATCCTTGAAGAAATTGAAAAAGAAATCCCTGGATTCCCAATCGTTCTTCACGGTTCTTCTTCAGTTCCTCAGGATTTGGTTGCTCAAATCAACCAATACGGAGGTAAGTTAGTTGACTCTATCGGTATTCCAGAAGAACAACTTCGTAAAGCTGCTTCTTCTGCTGTATGTAAGATCAACATCGACTCTGATGGTCGTTTGGCAATGACAGCTGCAGTACGTAAAGTATTCGTAGAACAACCAGGAGAATTCGACCCACGTAAATATCTTGGTCCTGCTCGTGATACTTTGAAAGCTCTTTATAAACTGAAACTAGAAAATGTTCTTGGTTCAGCTGGTAAATTAGCTAAGTAATCAATTAACAGATTATAGCATTGACAGAATCCTGTCCGAAACTATTCGGGCAGGATTTTTTTTTGTTGATTACTCCTGTATATTAATTAAATAAAAAACGAAAGTATTAATTGCTAAAAAAGGTATAAGTTGTATCTTTGTGAATTATGGACAGAAAAATAAGTTTAATTTATTATACAATTTAATCACAAAAGCAGAATATGGCGGATGAAAAAAAGTTCGTGCCTTTCGTTTCGGCGAATGCAAGCATGAGAGAATTTACCGGTAGAGCAGTGCTCATCGGTTTGGTACTGGCCGTTATTTTGGGAGCAGCGAATGCTTATCTTGGCCTTAAAGCCGGTATGACAATTGCTGCTACTTACCCGGCAGCAGTAATTGGTATGGCAATTTTGCGTTTCTTTAAAGGAACAATCCTGGAAGAAAACATAACCCGTACCGTAGGTTCCATTGGCGAGTCGGTTGCAGCAGGTGCAATCTTTACTTTACCGGCATTTTATATTTCCGGTGTGTGGAGTGGCGAACAATTCAGTTCAATAGGCAGTTACTTTATTGCTTCATTGATTCTTATCACCGGTGGTATTCTTGGTGTGCTCTTCGTAGCTTTACTTCGCAGGGTAATGGTGGAAGATAAAGAACTTCCTTTCCCAGAAAGTGTGGCAGCAGCCGAAATTCACAAAAGTGGCCGTAGCGGTTCCGGTGGTTCAAAATATTTATTCTCTGCAATGATTGTTGGTGCTGTTGTTAAAATAGCCGGTGATCTTCGCCTTTTTGCAACAGAATGGACTACCTTCTTTAAATCATCTATCGCTAAGTTTGCCGGTGGCAAAACACTCGATGGAGGTTTCCTTGCTGGCGGACCATCTATCAGCCCTGCATATTTAGGTGTAGGTTACATTATCGGTCCACGCCTTTCAGCGCTCAACTTTAGTGGTTCAGTAATGGCATGGGGATTAATGGTTCCTATGTTGCTTACCGTACTAGGCTCTTCTTTTGTAGGATCTCTTCCTCAAAATGCAGCTTTGCCGGTTGATTCTCCTGATGCATGGATGAATGCGGCAAATGTAGTTTGGAAAGAAGTAGTTCGTATTATTGCTATCGGTGGTATGTTGGTTGCAGCATGTTTTACTTTGTACAGAATGCGTGGAAGTCTTGGAACAGGATTGAAACGTTCTGTAAAGGATTTGAAACGTGCAACTCAGGGAAGTGCATCTGATGTAGAACGTACTGAAAAAGACCTTAAATCATCATGGATTCTTTTAGGTATTTGTTTTGCTGCCATCGCTACATTCGTAATTACATATTTCATCTTCAACACAAGTATCCTTGTAGCCATTGTTGCTTCAACCATAATGATAGTGCTTGCATTCTTCTTTGCAGCAGTTTCTGGTTACTTGGTTGGTATCATCGGTTCAAGTAATAACCCTATCAGTGGATTGACTCTTACTGCTTTAGTTGTTACAGCATTGATTCTTGTAGCTTGTGGTGTAGATTCTCACAATGGTGGTGTTGCAGCAGTATTGGGAATTGCAGCCATTGTTTGTGTGGCAGCGGCCGTAGGTGGTGAAATGTTCCAGGACTTAAAGGCAGGACACATCCTTGGCGGTACACCATGGAAAATGCAGGTAGGCGACTTGATTGGTGTTGTTATAGCAGGTTTTGTAATGTTCGGTGTTTTGATTATCCTTAATCAGGGAGATATCAACATGGGACTTCAGCAAGGTTACGAAGGTGGTTTCGGAAGCAAGAACCTTTCTGCTCCACAAGCTGGTTTAATGGCAGCTCTTTCACAAGGAATTATTGGCGGACAAATGGCTTGGGTACTTATTATTGCCGGAATGGTTATGGCTGTAGCATTTATTTTGATGGGAATTACAAGTCCGATGCTAATTTTTGTGGGAATGTATCTTCCATTTAACACAGTATTTGCTATTTTTGTGGGTGGCTTGATTAAAGGAGTTCTCGATCTATATGTAGCACGTCGCAAATACAGTGTTGGTCAGCTGGCTACCGTGGAAAATACCGGGGTGCTTCTTGCTTCCGGGCTGATTGCTGGCGAAGCATTGATGGGGTTGGTAGTTGCCATTTTTGCAATGTTCAACATCTTCTTTGCAGATATGCTTCCATTTGCTAGTCCTAACTACGTAGTTGGTTTGGTTATTATGCTGGTAATCGGTTACTTCTTTGTTCGTGTACCACTTAAGAAAGCCGATTCTATCAAAGAATAATTTATGAAGAAAAAAGAACAAGTAAACCTATTTGATGTAATTCCGTATATCAGCGAACATGTTACGACGGAAAAGGAAGACGATTTGTTTGTGATTGTATTTCCTCGCTTTCGTAATAAGTTTATGCAGAAAGTTTTTGCTCCATGCGGAAAGTCGGCCAATCTTCATGTAAAGCTCGAAGAGCATGGTACGGCGGTATGGAGTTTGATAGATGGAAATCGTACAGTAAGAGAGATTACGGAGCAACTAGCGGAACATTTTAATCATGAAGAAAATTATGAGTACCGCATTACCACGTATATATCTCAGTTGTATACCAATGGGTTTATAAAATATAAAACGGCTCTTTAAATAAAATATAAGAGCTTTGAAATGTAAAAAGAGGAAATGAAGTTGTTTCATTTCCTCTTTTTTGCTACGTGTAACCATGTATAAATTAGGGTTGCTGAATAATTGCTGAAATTGAATCTATTGATGATCAATTAATGTCATAGTCTTTTTAAAATTACGTAAATCAATGCGATATAAATTCCGGGAAGGTAATTTCGAGAAACTATATTCCTCAAGTCCTCCTAGTATGTATAGCATATTGTTTGCATAAAGTAATTCGCTATACTTTAAAGACAAATCAATTAAATATGCATTTTTTTCTTTAGTCTTAATATTATAAGTCTGAATCTTTCTATCCTCAAAAATATAGATGATATCTTCATTGTAAGCAATAGCTGGTCTTTCTACCTCATAAGGTAATTCTCCTTCAGCATTCCATTTTCCTGTTCCTATGTTATAACTCTCTATCTCTTTTAAAGGTCTGTTATTAAATCCTCCAATCAGATATACGGTAGCATCGATTGCCACACCTTTTGTTTCCTTAGGGCTGAGCATATCTGGTAATTTGTACCATAATCCAGTTTTTAGATCCAATAAATGAGCTTTGTTTGAATATTCTTTTTCTCCATTCATCTTTAGCTTCGTTGATCCTCCCATAATAATAAGGTTGTTATTATAGCTGAAAGATGCAAAATTTATTGCCTGATGAGGATTTGTATTGTCAGTTACAACCTTGTTGCGGTTCATATCATAAACTTCAATTTTATTATCTAGATATTCAGTTACCCTGTTAGTCGATAATAGTTTACCTCCTAGAACATATATCTTGTTATTGCTATAATTGATGTTATGATAAGCTCTTTTGCCAAACTTTAAATTACTATTTTGCCAGTAATCAGTTGCTATATCGTACACTTGTAATTTGTTACAGTAATTACTCCAATTAAAGTTAGATCCAGAACTGTTTATTTTCTTCAAAAAGCTTTCAGTATCGTCATTTCCATTGTCTACATATTTATCCATATTATCTAGCAAATCATTATCTTCATAAGTTTCATTGCCCCCAATTACATAGATTTTATCTCCAATTAGCGCTGCCCCAAACGAGTATACTCCTACTTTTAACGGTGCCATCTTTTCGTATTTAATAGATGGATCAAGAGTTAGTTTGTTTGATATAACAGTTATTTCTTTGAGCGATAGTGTATCTTTAAATAAGTAAACCTTGTTCTCGTTTTCTTTTAGATCTGAGATAGAGACTTTTTTGATAGAGTAGCCTATATAGGAAAATAATAAGGTGTCATTCTTATTAGTTCTGGCTAATTTTTTAATAATAAATTCTCCTCTCTCATTAGTTTTTGATATAACTTTTTTGTTATTCAAGTAGATATTAACACCAGCCAGTAAGTTTTTCGATATTCCATCCATAACTACTCCTTTGTTTTGAGCAGATAAAACGGAACAATAAAAAGTAAAGATCAACATTATTCTTACAAATAATGAGATTCTGCATCTGATTTTAGCTTTCATGCCATAATATTTTCTTATTTTCTATACCTAACGATTCTGAACTGGATTTTCATTATCCTTGTCTCATAGCCTTCGATAGTGATCTGCTGTAACACTTTTTCTGTTATAAGGCTGTAAAGATAATGATTTATAACTTTTAGTTGTTGTTTTGTAATGTATATTTTAATCAATTTGTAATTTATATTATCAAATAGTTATAACCTATCCTGGTTTATAAATTGGGTACTTGCGTTTGATGAATATGTAAGAATAGTTTTTTAAATATGTGTAAAATGACTATTTACCAGTTTTTATAGACCAATTATTTTTATTTATTGGTGAATGAATTATATTTATTGGTGAATAAACTTTGATTGTTGATGAGTGAATTTATGTTTAATAGTCAGTTTGAAATTAATTGTAAGCCTTCGGTGAAATGCATCTTTTATCCAAATTTCTTTCTTTTTATTTTTGCCTAAAAACAAAGCATTATGATGACAAAAGAAGAAATAGCTTCCATAGTCCTTTATTGCAAAGATAATAATG